>FWPU01000181.1_pt1 | contig 195940 bp, 175 predicted proteins | sample 2228361 | NCBI WGS metagenome assembly FWPU01 (sample SAMEA103939777, study PRJEB20133) | metagenome | reverse complement strand
GCACAGTTTTCGGATAGGTTCTTGTCCATCGTGCGCCCCTCTTTTCCTGATGCGCCGCGATAAGCCCTGTGGCCGCAACTGTTCAGCTCAGCGTCTTGGGATCTGCTCCATCTTCAGAAATCTTCCAAAAGCCTTTGTGACCTGGCGTCTCAGGGGCAAAATCTGCTCTGCTTGATCCGTCCCCTTCCGCCCTTCTCCTCCTGGCTTTCTTGCCGCCCTTGACTGAATATCATAAATAAGCTATAAATCAGAAAAATCCCCTATCTTCGAGCGAAGGAGAGGCACGATGTTGACGCAAGCGCAGGTCGATTTCTTCAACGACAATGGTTATCTTCGCCTGGAGCAGGTATATGATCCGGCGACGCTCAAGGCGATGAGCGATGAGCTCGATTTCATCATTCAGACCTGGGCCCATGAGGCGGCCTGGCGTGGGCCGTGGCGCGAGCGCTACATGGATGAGGAGGAGAATCGCCGGGCGAGCATGATCGCCATCCATGAATTGCAGCACTATTCCTCCGTGTGGACGCGCGCGCTGACCGAGCCGCGGCTGGCGCAGGCGATCGCGCGCTTGCTCGACACCGACGCGGTGGAGATCCATCATAACACCCTGCACGCCAAGCCTCCCTCCAGGGGCGCGCCGTTCCCCATGCACCAGGATGTGCCCTTCTATCCGCACGCCGATGGTCGCTACATCGATGCCCTGATCCATATGGACGACGCTGATGAAGAGAGCGGCTGCATCAAGTTCCTGGCTGGCAGTCACAAACTGGGCAAGCTCGAGCACATCACCGGAGAGCACACAGAGCCGCACCTGCCAGTCGATCAGTACCGGCTGGAGGACGCCGTCTCGGTGCCGGCCAGGGCGGGCGACGTCGTCGTCTTCCACATCTACACGGTGCACGGCTCAGCGGTGAATCATGCGGGGCGCTGGCGGCGTCTGGTGCGCGTGGGCTTCCGCGATCCGCGCAATCGCCAGGAGGGCGGACAGGGGCTGGGGCGGCCTGGGATCATGGTCGCTGGTGTGCGGCCGCGCGTGGATGGGATGGAGGTCAATCCATACGGCAACTGGAGTCGCTCACAGCCGTAGGCGCCGGAAGCGAGCCGACGCGGCCGCCTCGAGGTCGCGTCGGCTTTCCTTTTTGGTTTTGCTATAAAATATTCCTTATGAGTCTTTTGTTCGCAACTCTGTGTGCTGATTGACTTCCCCTTGATCCTGTGATACACTGATCGTAGTTTTAACCTCTGTTTCGATTCCTGTGGCATTTTCGCGTCTCCTGGTGTGTTCAGGTCCCTGGCCATGGGTTGTTCGCAAGCGTTGCCCCTGCGCCGAGCGATGCCCATCTGGTTTGAGCGGGGCCTCTCGTCTGTGACGGCAGAGGAGGTAGGTATGTCCTGAGCGCCTCGCTGCTAACGTGATCTGGCACGCTTCCACCGCCTGACACTCGATGCTGTTGCCCCGGATTAGCCGCCTAAAATCCATATTCCAAGGAGGGATACACGATGTCCGGTCTGCTCGAGAAGAAGCTCTCGCGTCGCAGCTTCTTGAAGGCCAGCGCCGCTATGGCAGGCGCCTCATTGGTGGCCGCATGCGCGCCGCCCGCCGCTGCGCCCGCGGCGGCTCCGGCGGCAGGAGAGGCAGCCAAGCCGGCTGAGACCACCGTCACATTGATCACCTGGGTGCAGGGCGATCCTCTCTCCGAAAGCCCCTATAACGACACTCGCAACAAGATCATCGCCATGTTCGAAGAGGCCAACCCGGGGATCAAGCTGCAACTGGAAGGATCCTCGGAGCGCATCGATGAGAAGGTGTTGCTGACTGTCAAGGCTGGCAATCCGCCCGACCTGACGATGATATCAGCCCAGATGCGCGAGTCGCATGTGCACGCGGGCACGTTGCGCGATCTTGAGGACTATCTGGCGATGGAGGACAAGGCATGGGTCGATGACCTGCCTGGCATCCACAACGCCAACGCCACCTCTTCGATCGACGGCAAGCGCTACTGCATCCTGCTCTCCCTGCACAGCCGCCTGATCTATTACCGCACAGATATGTGTCCTGCCGAGCCGTCGAGCTGGCAGGACATCGTCGACTTCGGCAAGGCGGTGGCTGATCCAGACAAGGGCATTTGGGGATTCAACTTCTTCGGCAACAAACCCTGGTCGGTCGAGGTGGAGTTTGGCCCCTTCATCTGGATGCAGGGTGCGAACACCTGCGAACCGGACGGTCGGGCGACGTTCGCCACCGACGCGGCGGAGGCGGCCATCCTCTTCCATCGCGATCTGATCCACGTCCACAAGATCTCCTCGATCGCCAACGTCACCAGCGGTTTCGGCGACATGTGGGCGCAGTTCCAGGCCGGGCAGGTCGCCATGTGCGTGCAAGGCACCTATGCCTTCCCTATCGGCGTCAAAGAGCAAATGAAGGAGCTGTGGGAAGCGGGCAAGGTCTGGGGCGCGCCGATCCCGCCCAAGGAGAAGGGGGGCAATTCGGCCAACTTCGCCAACGGCTGGGCGTGGGGCATCCCCAGAGGCTCCAAGCATTCGGATGAGGCGTGGAAGTTCATCCGCTTCCACTCGCGGCCCGACATCCAGGTCATGCACAGCCAGGTGGAAGGGGGCGCGCCCATCACCAAGTCGGCCTGGGAAGACAAGACCCTGTACGCCGACGAGATCTGGGGCAAGGTCATGCTGCCCAATCTGGAGAAGTGGGGACGGCCCATGGATCCCTACGTCTACTACATGGAGCAGTTGACCGCCCTGGCCGTCGCCATCGAGGAGAGCCTGGTCAATCCCGACAGCGACATCATGGGCAACCTCAAGCGCGCTGAGGAAGAGTTCAACAAGAAGTACTATCCGGCCTGATCGGCCTGAAGCTCGCGCCAGGTGTCCGATAGAGGCCTCTGGCTCCATCGGACACCTGTTTATCTTGCCTTTTCAGGGAGAACCTGTTCATGACGACCCGCGGCAGCCAGTATATCCCTTATCTGCTGATCGCTCCAGCGCTCATTTTGATCCTGATCTTCGTGTTCTATCCCACCCTATATGGCTTCCAACTCAGCCTCAGCGAACAGGTGCCGGTCACCGGCGAGTTCCGCCTGATCGGCCTGACTAACTTCCGCAACCTGCTCACCAACCCCGAGTTCCTCGGCACGCTGGGCGTGACCTTTAAGTTCGCTGTCTTCTATGTGGCGATCGCCATCGTGCTGGGCCTGGCCCTGGCGTTGGTCATGAACCTGAAGTTGCAGTTCACCGGCACCTACCTGACGGTCATCTTCATCCCCTGGGTGCTGTCGGATGTGGTGGCAGGCATCATCTGGCGCTGGATGTTCAACCAATCGGTGGGGTTGATCGAGCTGACGCTACGTCGCCTGCATATCAGTCCGGCGGTGGGGATGCTGGCTTCGCCCACAGGCGTCATCGCTGTCATGGTCTTCCTTGCGGTATGGCGTAGCCTCCCCTTCACGATGTTGTTGCTGCTCGCGGGCCTACAAGCGATCTCCGAGGAGCTGCAAGAGGCGGCCAAGATCGACGGCGCCAGCGCTTGGAACCGTCTGTGGTCGGTGACGTTGCCGTTGCTGCGCCCTCAGCTTTTGGTGATCACGCTCCTCCTCAGCATCGGCGCGATCAACGCCTCGGGCATCTTCCTTACCGTCACCGATGGCGGGCCGGGCCGTTCCTCGGAAGTGACGGCGCTGTACATGTACCATACAGCCTTTCGCTTCTTCCAGTTGACGCAGGGATCGGCCATTGCCGTCATTATGTTTCTCATCAATCTGACCCTCACCCTCATTTACCTGCGCATCTTCCGGGCGGAGTACCAGATCTGAGAACAGGGGATCACCAGCATGAGTCAGACTACGAGCATCCCTTTGCAGAGGGCGGCGCCACAAGCGCGCGAGTTACGGCGTCCCATCCGTCGTGTGTTGCGTGTCATCCCGTACGCGCTCGTGATCGTCATCTGCCTGATCATGATCTTTCCCGTGTTGTGGACTGTCTCTTCTTCCTTCAAGGACCAGACCGAGGTGCTCAAGTACCCGCCGACCTGGATCCCGGAGAAGCCGACGCTCAAAGGGTATGACCGGGTATTAAGCGCCAAAGGGCGCATGCCGCGCTACGTCTTCAACACATTGATTTTGGCCTGTCTGGCCACCTCCACCTCGGCGGTCGTCGCGTCGCTCGCTGGCTACTCCTTCTCGCGTTTCCGCTTTCGCGGACGTCAGACCATCCTCGTCTTGATCCTGGCCACGATCATGATCCCCGGGCTGACGCAGTTGATCCCTCTCTACTCGATGTTGGCTTCGTGGGGGCTGCTCAACACGTATCTCGGCTTGATTCTGATTTACAGTTCTGGCCAGTTGCCTTTCTCGATCTGGATCATGAAGAGCTTTTTTGACACCATCCCGCGCGAGCTGGAGGAGGCCGGCATGATTGACGGTTGCAGCGTCTGGCAGGCGCTCTTCCAGATCATCTTGCCGATCTCGGCGCCCGGGCTGATGGCAGTGGTCGTCATGAACTTCGTGGGCACCTGGAATGAGTTCATGACCAACCTGGTGATGACCAGCACCGACAACATGCGTAACGTGTCGGTGGGGTTGTGGAATTTCCTGAGCTGGTATGGCGTGGACTACGGCGCCGTCAACGCGGCGGCGGTGGTCGTCATGATCCCTGTGATCGTCATCTTTATCCTCGGCCGCGGCTACTTCATCCGCGGGATGCTGGAGGGGGCGCTCAAGGGATAAGGGCACGAAGTCACAGGCGGTCGGGGCGTTCAGTCGATTTGACGCGCGTCTGAGCGTTGGATATAATTGGGATGCGTTCCTCAGTAGCTCAATTGGCAGAGCAAGCGGCTGTTAACCGCAAGGTTCGAGGTTCGAGTCCTCGCTGAGGAGCCTGTCCCTCGAGGATAAAGGTTCCGATTTTGGGGACCGTCGCCAGGTTGGGCGATGGTCCCTTTGTTTTTGCAGTGCCGCGCGCCGTGGGCTTGATCGGGGTCCAACTAATAACCTCCCCATAACCTCCCCTTAACGTAGCTTTTGCATTCTTCTGCTACTCTGCTCATATGTTGGCGAGAAAGCTGATCTCATTCGGTCGAGCATCACAACAGGTGGCCGGCCCATCTCTGGGCGTCGGCCGGAAAGGCTCCAATTATGAAGTCAGCCCAGGAAGCTGGCTGCCGCCCTCCCTCTTCTGAGCTTGTTGTCAGGCTCCACAAACTGTATGGCGGTCGACGTATCCAGCGTGATCTCTTTGGCCGGCGAGGCGCGCTGCCCAGTGAAATCGCCCGCGTGCTGGCCGATCGGAAGGTCGTTTCGACCATCGCCACCGGCTCTTCAGCCGATCGATCACTCCCCTTTTCCAGTAAACGCTAACAGAACGAAAGGAGATCCCATGATTGTTCGCACACGTTCGTCCCTCTTGCTGTTCATCCTTGTAGGAACCTTGCTGGCCGGTTGTGTAGCGGCGCCTGTCAGCAGTCCTGCCGCTTCCCCCGCTGCCTCAGCAGAGAAGGCCACTGCAGGCGAGATCACCGTTTACACTGCCCTGGAAGATGATCAGATCGCAAAGTATTTGCCGTTGTTTAACGACAAGTACCCCGACATCAAGGTCAACATTGTTCGCGATTCTACCGGCATCGTCACGGCTAAACTGTTAGCGGAGAAGGCCAATCCGCAGGCCGATGTTGTCTGGGGTCTGGCGGCAACCAGCCTGTTGATCGCTGACCAGGAAGAGATGTTGGAGCCGTACGCGCCCGAGGGCCTGGACAGGATTCGTCCGAACTTCCGCGATAGCCGCAACCCTCCGCATTGGGTAGGGATCGACACATGGTTCTCAGCTTTTTGCGTCAACACCGTGGAGCTGGCGGCCAGGGACCTGCCTATGCCCTCTTCCTGGGATGATCTGGTGAAGCCGGAGTACAAAGGCCTGATCGTCATGCCGAACCCCAATTCGTCAGGCACCGGTTATCTCTCCGTCTCGGCAATCCTGCAGCTCAAAGGAGAAGAGGAAGGTTGGAGATACCTGGACAGGCTCCATGAGAATATCGCCGCCTATACTCACTCCGGTTCCAAGCCGTGTAAGATGGCTGGCGCTGGCGAGGCGGTGATTGGTATCTCGTTCGATTATCGGGCGATCAAGCAGAAAGCTGATGGACAGCCCATCGAAGCGGTCTTCCCCAGTGAAGGATCAGGCTGGGAGACGGAGGCGAATGCACTGGTCAAGAAGGCTCAGATCAACCCCGCTGCTCGCACGTTCCTGGATTGGGCGATCAGTTCGGAGATCATGAAGCTCTATGCCGAAAGCTATCCCATCACAGCTGCGGAGACCGGTGTGGCCATCCCGAAAGGCTATCCGGCCGATCCGCTCAAGCAGCTCATCCAAAATGACCTGGTGAAAGCGGCGGCTGAGCGCGAGCGCATTTTGCAAGAGTGGATGGCGCGTTATGACGCCAAGTCGGAGCCGAAGTAAGAGGCATGGTCTCCTGACCGTGCCGTGCCCCTGGCTGGTCAGGAGACCAGCCAGAACCGTTTTTCGGATAGGTTCTAGGCGACGGCCGTCCTTTTCCTTGAGGGAAATAGGGTACGAGCGATGACTGCTGTCACCCCGTATCTTCAGATCCGTCATGTCAGCAAGTTCTTTGGCAACGTGATGGTCCTCGACGACATATCGTTGGACGTGGGCGTAGGCGAATTCCTTTTCCTGCTCGGACCCAGCGGCTGTGGTAAGACCACCTTATTGAGGGTTATCGCTGGACTGGAGGAACCAAGCGCTGGCCAAGTGATCCAGGACGGCGTCGACGTCACGAGGCTGCCGCCTAGCCGACGCGACTTCGGCATCGTCTTCCAGTCGTACGCCCTGTTCCCGAATCTGACGGTGGCACAGAATATCGCTTATGGCCTGGAGAACCGGCGTCTGCCCAAAGCGCAAGTCGTGGCGCGAGTGAACGAGATGCTGCAGTTAGTGGGGCTGGAGGGCTATGAGGCGCGCTATCCGGCACAATTGTCCGGCGGCCAACAACAGCGGGTTGCGCTGGCGCGCGCCCTGGCCCTCTCACCTGGCCTCTTGTTGCTGGATGAGCCTCTCTCAGCCCTGGACGCGCGGGTGCGCGCCCGGTTGCGTCTGGAGGTGGCCGCCTTGCAACGCCGATTGGGCGTGACCACGATCATGGTAACGCATGATCAGGAGGAAGCGCTGACCATGGCCGATCGTGTGGCGGTCATGGATCGTGGCCGCATTGTACAGATCGGCTCCCCGCGCGAAGTGTATCGTGCGCCAGTCACACCTTTCGTCGCTGACTTCGTGGGACTGATGAACTTTCTGCCTGGCGTGATGATGGCAGAGCGCGTAGCGCAGGTGCGCTGTGGCGGCGCGCTGTTGCAGGTGGCCGGCCATGTTCCGGATGTTGCGCCTGGTCATGAGGTGATGATCGCGATTCGGCCAGAAGAGGTGCGTATCCTCCACAATGGCCACGACATGGTCAATACCCTCGAGGCAAGGGTACACGAGATCGAATTTGTGGGACCTCACCATCGGCTGCATCTGCGAGTGCCGCAACCGGATGGGTGCACCTTGAGTTTGATGGCTTATCTCGATACCTCCAGACAAAGCGGCTCTATCCATCAGGACGTCCCCCTCTCCGTATACCTTCCTCCCGAAGCGCTGCACATCTACCCGATGTACAGATAGCTGGATCAGGGCAAGGCCACACCACAAGGAGCAATGCGCGTCGGATGCCGAATCGCAGCAGACTCTGGGGCGAAGGAAGCCCCGTCTTCGTTGAGAATCGTACGCCTTTATGACGACGATAGATCGCTCGCGCAGTCATCTCTGGCAGTTCAGCCCGGCCTGGGCTGGTGAACAGCATTTACAGCGTGGGTTGATCGTTTTCGCTGCGGTCTGGTTGCTCGTGGGGGTTGCGCTGCCGTTAGCGCCCCTCGTCAGTCGCAGCCTAAATGATAACGATGGCCGTTGGGTGGGATTGGCTAACTTCATACGCTATTTCCAGACGCCGGGCCTGGCTTGGTCATTTGGCAATAGCCTCAAAGTGGCCGCAATGACTGCTGTGTTGGCCGTGGCGTTGGCTTTCGGTTACGCCTACGCGTTGACGCGCACGGCAATGCCAGCTAAGCGATTCTTTCGAGCCGTAGCTCTGTTGCCTTTATACGCTCCCACCCTGGCCCTCGGCATCGGCTTGGTCTACCTGTTTGGCAACAAAGGCCTGGTGACGACCGGCTTCCTGGGGATGGCAGAGCGCCTGTTGGGACGGCCGGGGGGATGGGATATCCATCTGTACGGCATCACGGGGATTGTGCTGGGCGAGCTGCTCTACTGTTTCCCACAAGCGTTGATGATCTTAACCACGGCGGCAAGTCTGGCCGATGCGCGCCTGTATGAGGCCAGCCAAACGCTACGAGCGACGCCCTTGCGCACCTTCTGGACCGTAACCCTACCTTCCTTACGCTACGGCCTGGTGAGTGCAGCCTTCGTCTGTTTCACACTCGCCTTCACTGACTTCGGGGTTGCTAAGGTAGTGGGAGGAAACTTTAATGTACTGGCCACTGACGTTTACAAGCAAGTGATCGGCCAGCAGAACTTCAGCATGGGCGCGGCCATCAGCATTTTGTTGCTCATGCCCACCGTCCTCGCCTTCGTCTTAGATCGCTGGGCGCAACGGCAGCATATGGCAACCTTAACTAGCCGATCGGTCCCCTATCGGCCCAGACCTTCTAGCTACGCTGACTTGCTAGCGATCCTTTACTGTTCGTTGATCGCTGCATCGATCTTGCTCATCATTGGCGCGGTGCTTTTTGCCGCCATAGTTCATATTTGGCCCTACGATCTACGGTTGACGTTACGCCACTTTGATTTCCGCACAGTGGGTGGTGGCGGCTCGTCAGCGTTCTGGAACAGCCTACGCATATCAATTTACACTGCGGTCGTCGGCGCAGCGATTACATTCATCAGCGCCTATTTGGCCCAGAAATGCAAAGATCTGCGGCCTCTGCGCTTGCTGATTTATTTCTTCTCAATGATCCCCATAGCATTACCGGGACTGGTCATTGGCCTGGCCTACATTTTCTTCTTCAACCCGCAACAATGGCAGATCGCTGGCCTGATCGTGCCCAATCCGTTCAACTTCCTGTATGGCACCATGGGCATCCTCGTGCTGGCCAACATCATCCACTTTTACACGGTCAGCTTCATGACCGCCACCACGGCGTTGAAGCAATTGGACGACGAGTTCGAGGCGGTGTCGGCTTCGCTGCGGGTGCCATTCTATCGCACTTTTTGGCGGATTACCGTACCGTTGTGCCTGCCAGCCATCTTGGAGATTGCTATTTACTACTTCGTCAACGCGATGGTGACCGTCTCGGCTGTGATCTTCCTCTACTCGCCCAGCCTCAGGTTGGCGGCGGTGGCCATCGTCAATATGGATGATGCGGGCGATACAGCAGCAGCAGCAGCGATGTCGTCATTGGTGATCCTGACCAGTGTGGGCGCTCGTTTGCTGCACGAGGTGATCGCACGTCAATTGAGCAAAAGCACCCAACAATGGCGTGCCAGCAGGTAGGTTCCTCTGATCCATTCATCGGATCCAGCATCATGTTAAGAAGGTGCCAAGATGATATACCCTACTTCCTTTCCCGTGTCCTCTGGCAAATCCCTGTTCACACCAGGCCCGTTGACCACGAGCGCTACCGTCAAGCAAGCCATGCTACGCGATCTAGGCTCGCGCGATTTCGAGTTTATTCAGGTCGTGCGCGAGGTTCGCCAAGAACTATTGGCCCTGGCCGAGGCCACCGATCGCGGCTATGAAGCGATCTTAATGCAAGGCAGCGGCACCTTCGGCATCGAGGCGGTGATCGGATCAGTGACCCCTTCTCATGGCAAATGGCTGTTTGTCGTCAATGGCGCTTACGGCCAGCGCATGTTGCAAATCGCCAGGGCGCTGAAGATCGCAGCGACGGTAGTGGTCTTCCCCGAATGTCAACCAGCGATCCCTGAGACAGTTGCCGCAGCGTTAGATCGCGACCCAGCCATCAGTCATCTTGGAGTAGTGCACTGTGAGACGACCACGGGCCTGCTCAACCCTATCCAGGAGTTGGGCGCGGTGGCTGCCGACTGTGACGTGACGTTCATGGTAGACGCCATGAGTAGTTTCGGCGCTGTGCCGATCCCCATCGCCGACTGGGGGATTGACTACTTGGTCTCATCATCCAATAAATGCATCGAGGGGACGCCCGGCTTCAGTTTCATACTGGCGCGACGAGCGGCGCTGGAGCAAATCACTGGCTGTGCCCGCAGCCTGAGCCTGGATTTGTTGGCCCAGTGGCGTGGCCTAGAAGCGAATGGACAATTTCGCTTCACGCCGCCTACGCATGCCATCCTTGCTTTTCGTCAAGCCCTGATCGAGCTGCGGGCCGAAGGCGGCATCCCTGGGCGCGCAGCTCGCTATCAACGCAACTATGAGACGCTGATCGCCGGCATGCGCGCTATGGGGTTCGTTGAGTATTTGCGGCCCGAGGACCAGAGCTACATCATCACCTCGTTCCGCTATCCCGACCACCCCAACTTCGATTTCGACCGCTTTTACAGGGGCCTGACCGACAAGGGATTCGTGATCTATCCTGGCAAGGTCAGCGATGCAGCCTGTTTTCGCATCGGCACCATCGGGCATCTCTTTGAAGATGATGTGCGCGCATTGCTGGCAGCGATTCGTGAGACGTTGACAGCTATGGAGGTAGTCCTGTGAATTACACGATCAACTTAAGTCATCACGCGCGCTGGTTGAACGGCCCCGTCAAAGCGGTGATCCTGGATTGGGCTGGCACGATCGTCGACCATGGCTCGATCGCGCCAGTGATGGCGTTCATCGAGACGTTTCGCCTGCATGGTGTTGGCATCAGCCTACAGGAGGCGCGCGCGCCGATGGGGATGTCCAAGTGCGACCATATCCGTGCCATCACCAAGATGCCGATGGTCGCAGCGCTCTGGAAATCCGTCCACGGCCGCCCGCCGAGTGAGGCCGATGTGCTCGCCATGTACGAGGACTTTATCCCTTTGCAGGTTAAGGTCCTGGCGGACTATGCAGATCCGATCCCAGGCGCTGTGGAGACGATCGCTAAGCTGCGCGAACGCGGGATCAAGATCGGCTCGACGACCGGCTACAATCGTCGTATGATGGATGTACTTGCGCCTGCAGCGGCCCGCCACGGGATTCAACCAGATTCGATCGTGTGCGTGGATGATGTGCCCGCTGGGCGGCCAGAACCGTGGATGGCGTTACGCAGCGCCATGGAGTTGCGTGCCTATCCGCCAGCGCTGGTGGTAAAGGTAGGCGACACTGTCCCGGATATCGAGGAAGGATTGAACGCCGGTATGTGGACGGTGGCCGTTGCTTTGACGGGCAATGAATTGGGCCTCTCCGCCGCCGAGCTGGCTGCCCTGTCGCCGGACGAAGTGGAAACGCGCCGTGAGCGCGCGCATCTCCGTCTGGCGGATGCGGGAGCGCACTATGTGATCGATGGCATCTGGAGTTTGCCGCAAGTTCTGGACGATATCGAAGAGCGGCTGGCTGACGGCGAATTACCATGACATATTTGACAGCGCAGGTGCCCTGAATAGAATAGAAGTCGTTAGTTGATCACGCGCGATGAAGCTCGCGCACAACCGCCGTTGGCGAAGCCATATCTGTCTCAGCGGCTGATAGCTTCTACCAACCCACTTCTGTGAGCGGTAGAAGCTTTTTTGTTTGGGATGATGGAGTGATCGCGATGGCAACTGCAGAGGCGCCGCATGCGCGGGCTTATCATGAATTGCTGGAAGCTCTATCCCAGGAAGGTTGCCCTGTCTGTCGGTTAGGCTGGCGTGTCGCCGAACGCTATCTGGATGGGTTGCTCTATGAGAATGTGAACGACCCCGGCGTGCGCGAGGGCCTGCGCGCAGCCCGCGGGTTCTGCCATCGGCATGCCTGGGCGTTGACAGCCGTCCGAGGATGCAGCCTGGGCGTCGCTATCCTCTATCGGGACGTGCTCCATACGGTGATCGAGGAGATGGCTCGCGACAGCGGCGACGACAGGCGACTCTTGAGTTGGGCGCTCACGGCCAGCGCCGAGAAGGGAAGCAATCGCCTGGGGCCGCAAGCCTCCTGCCCCGCTTGCGTCCAGCAGGAGGAGATGGAGCGCATCTATCTGCGCGAGCTGTTGCGGCGCCAGGACGATTCGCGCCTGTGGCCTGCCTTTGCCGCCAGCAGCGGGCTGTGCCTCCCGCATCTGCGCCAGGCGTTGCGCCAGATGGAGGATGACCGCCAACGGCAGGAATTGCTGAACACGCAACGCGCTATCTGGCAACGCCTCCAGTACGATCTGGATGAGTTCATCCGCAAGAACGACTATCGTTTCCGCCATGAGGGGTTCGGCGCCGAGGCCGATAGCTGGCTGCGGGCGCTGGCTGCCATCTCAGGCAACCGCTGAGCTGCTGCTGGCTTAGGACCTATCCGAAAAGTTTCCGCGCGGTCAGGAGACCGTGCCCCTGGTTGGTCAGGAGACCAGCCAGAACCGTGCCGCTGAGCTGTTGCTGGATTAGCATGAGGGACGATGGCGATGATCCTTCGGGAGTATACAAGCGCCAGGCCATCGCTGGCTTTTTCGGCCAGGCTTAACTTCTCCGCGGCGGGGCGCGCCTACTGGCTCGCGCAGGTGATCACCGTCCCCTTTCTGGATAGCCCAGGGCCAGCCGAGCGGGCGAACGCCTTCTTGACGGTTGCTCAGGTCATCGAGCAAGCCAGAGCAGGGCTAGAGGAGCTGGCATCTCAAATGAAGGTCAGATGGCATCCCCTTCCCCTTGAGCGCTTCCTGCGCACGCAGGTGGGAATGCTGCAAGATCTTCTCCCCTACGCTCGCCCCGAGGCGCTGCGGGGGTACGGCGCTCTGGATTCCCGCCTGAGCGCAGATCTGGAGAGATGGCAAGAGAGGGCGAGCGCAACGATCAACTCCCTCGCAGAGGCCGTCGGAGCCGAAACTGTCAGGGCGCTCCCCTCCTCCCCAGGCGAATTGGCGCCCCTGGCGGATCATCGGGAGGCCCTGAACGCCCATCAACGGATCGCCTTGGAAGGGTTCCTGGCAGCTTGCGCGCGCGAGCTGATCCTCACCCATGCGTATGCCGCGTCGTGCACCGCGACGGCATCGGCGTTGGTTGCCCATCTCTTCACTTCTGCCTATGCTGAGGAACGGGTCGGCCGCATCCTGACAGCCCAGGCAGCGATCCGAGATTGTCTGCAAATGCTGGCGATCGCGACCGGCGCGAGCCTTTCCTGGCGCGATGCTGCGGCCGATGCCATCGTCTACCACTTGCGACAGGCTGAAGAATGCATCGCGTTCGTCAGCCAGGCGGCCAATCAGCCGAATGGGGAAAGGGAGCGCCAGCGCGAGCTTTCGGACCTGTTCCTGACCGCCCGGCAGGTGCATATGCTGGCGAAGAATCTGCAACTCCTGCCTGGCGAATAGCGAGGACGTCGCCTTGCTTACGGATCGGCTCGAGCCGTAGAAAACTGGTTTTGGGAAGACAGATTCATGGAAAAGTACTGGTTGATTGGACTCGGGGGCTTCCTGGGCGCGAACGCTCGCTATCTGGTAAGCGGTTGGGCCGCCGAACGTTGGGGCGCCTCTTTCCCTTTCGGGACCTTGCTCGTCAACATCACCGGCAGCCTCGCGCTTGGCTTCTTCCTTACTTTTGCCAACGAACGGGCGCTCATCGATCCCCGTTGGCGTTTTTTTCTTGCTATCGGCTTCATAGGCGCTTACACTACCTTCTCGACCTACGCCTTTGAGAGTTTCGCGTTCCTGGACGAGAGGCAGGGGTGGCTGGCTCTCGTCAATCTGTTCGCGAACAACCTGATCAGCCTGATCGGTGTGCTCATGGGCAGCGCGCTGGCGCGCTGGCTGGTGTAGGGAGGTTCTCATGCAAATCTCCGGGCGCGCACTGCGGGTACGGATTCTGATCGGCGAGAGTGATCGCCTCGGACGCAAAGCGCTGTATATGGCGATCCTCGAGCGGCTGAAGGCTGAAGGCGCCGCAGGCGCGACCGTCCTGCGCGGTCTGGCCGGGTTCGGCGCGCATAGCCGCATCTACACCGCCACGATTGAGCGCCTGTCGGTGGACCTGCCCGTCCTCATCGAATGGGTGGATCGTCCCGATCGGGTCGAACGCATCCTTCCCCTGATCGAACCGATGGTCCAGGAGGGGTTGATCACCGTAGACGAGGTACAGGTGCGCAAGTATGCCCATCGCGCCTTACAGAGCCCGCCCGAGGACATCACGGTCGATCAGGTGATGACGCGCGAGGTAGGCACGGTCTCCCCGGCTACCCCGCTGGCCGATGTGGTGCATCTGCTGGTGAATCAGGTGTACCGGGCCGTCCCTGTGGTGGACGAACAGAACCATCTGCAGGGGTTAATCACCGATGGCGACCTGTTGCAGCGCGCCGGCGTGCCGCGCGCGGCGCAGCAGCGGGCTTTGACGGCGGAGGCGTTTCAACAACTGTTGGCCGACCTGCGCGCCCGGGGCCAGACCGCCGCCGATATCATGACGCGTGAGCTGGTGACGTTGCCGCCGCACGCCTCGCTGGTCGAGGCGATGCGCTTGATGGCCGAGAAGGGACTGAAACGCCTGCCAGTCGTGGACGAGGAGAATCGCCTGCTGGGTATCATCAGCCGCATCGATGTGCTGCGTTCCGTGGGCCAACGCCCCGCGATCGTGGAAACCAGAACGGCTCTGACGCCCACGGGCGCGCGTCAGGTGGCCGATGTTATGTTGCGAGATGTGCCGACCGTCTTCCCCGAGACGCCACTGCCGGAGGTGGTAGATGCGCTCCTGGCTGCCCAACAGCGGCGCGCCGTCGTCGTGGATCAGGATCGACGCGTCTTGGGCATTATCACCGACGGAGACCTGATCAGCCGCGCCAGCGAAGTGGAAGCTCCAGGGGTACTGGCGCGCTTGCAGGGGGCGACCAGCACGCGCGCGCCGGTGGTATGGCATTGGTCTGGCCGACGCACGCGCGCCGCGGACGTAATGACCCCCCATCCCGTGTGTGTGCGCGCCGACGCGACGCCTGCTGAGGCGCTGGCTCTGGTCCTGGCGCGTGGCGTCAAGCGCCTGCCTGTTGTAGACGAGCAAGGACGGTTGGTGGGATTGGTCGGGCGAGCAGGCTTGATGCGCGCCTTACTGCCGGCCGTCGCGAGCGAATCCACTGGTGTGACGTCCTCCTCCCCAGAAGAAGGAGACGAGGCAGCGCCATGAACCGTGTCTGGTGGATGATAGTGATCATCGCAGCGATCATCGCGGTGATCCTCCGTCACGATTTACTCTTCCAGGCGAGCCTGCTGCTGGCCCTGGTGGGAGGAGCCTCCTACCTGTGGGCGCGCTATTGCCTGGCTGCCGTCTCCTATCGCAGGCATCTTGGGTCGCCGCGGTTGTTCTGTGGGGAAGAAACCGATCTCACCGTCGAGATCGTCAACGCCAAGCCGTTGCCCCTGCCCTGGCTGCGCGCCGAGGACGAGTTTCCCGCTGATGTTGAGCTTCTGAATGGGCGCCTCTCCTATAGCCACCTGCCGCGCCGTCGCATCCTGACCAATTTCCTCTCGCTGCGCTGGTACGAGCGCGTGACGCGTCGCTACCGCCTGCGCGGCGACCGGCGCGGAGCCTGGCAGATCGGGCCGGTCGATCTCTCCTCAGGCGACCTCTTTGGGTTCGCCATGCGCTATGCTCGCCTGGACGATATCCAATTCCTCGTCGTGTACCCGCGGATGGCGCCGGTTACAGCGCTCGGCCTGCCAGCGCAACACCCCTTCGGCGACTATTCGACCCCCCGCCGCATCCTCGACGATCCCCTGCGTCTGGTGGGAGCGCGCGAGTATGTCCCTGGCGACAGCTTTCGCTCGATCCACTGGAAGGCTACCGCACGACGCCAGGCGCTGCAAACCAAGGTCTTCGAGCCTTCAGCGGCGCGCCCGGTGGCGATCTTCCTGAACGTCAACACCTCCGACTACGCGTACGAGGGGATCGATCCCGAACTGCAGGAGTTCGCGATCACCGCGGCCGCCTCCTTCGCCCGGCGCGCCTGGGAAGATAAGCTGCCGGTCGGGCTGTATGTGAACTCGGTGGCCTACCCTGGCGGGAAGCGCATCCGCATCCCGCCGGGGACTCGCCCCGATCAGATGACCTGGATCCTGGATGCGCTGGCCAAAGTGGTGAGCCTGGGGCACTGGCGGCTGGCGGCCATCCTGCAGTTGGAGGTCCCCTCCCTGCGCATGGGTACGACAATCGTCGTGGTGACCGCCGTGATGAACGATCTCTTGCGCTCGATCCTGGTCGATTTGCCGAGGCGGGGGTATCCTGTGGTCCTGGCGACGCTCGGCTCGGCGCAGCTCGACCACCCTTTGCCCGGGGTGCGCAGTTATCACCTCGGCGGACGTGAGCGATGGCGGGAGTTGACTGCGCTGGGGCTGGAGTAGCCAGGCGGCACCGGATCGACGATGGGGCGCCTGAGAGGAACGCTGTGATGAGTCGGCCACAATGGAACTGGGTGAGCGATGGCGTGCTGCCAGCGGCGATGGTCATTCTGAGGGCCTGTTGGTTGTGGCCCTGGCTTGAGATGCTCCATCGTTGGCTGGCGCCGTCTCAGCCGGGGCCGCTGCTCTCGCCCGTGTGGATGATCGGACTGCAAGCGGGGGGGATCGCTGCGGCTCGTCTGACGCTGGCGCGGCGCGCCCCTGACGCGAAAGACTCCCTGGCCCGCGAGCGCCTTGCTGTGGCTGTCCTCGGCGTGTTGGGCATCGCGCTGGCGCTGTGGTGGAACCTCCAGCGCGCCAGTTATCCCCTGGGAGATCTGCGCTGGCTGGGCGCGCTGGCGATGAGCCTGACGCACTGGGGCAACGAAATGCCAGCCGCGTTCATCGCGCTCCTCGTTGGCGCCTATCTGTGGCTGCGGGGGGTGATGGATGGCGCGCGCCCGCTCTTGTATGACGATGTCTGGGGCGTCTTCGCCGTGGGGTTCGTCGCCCTGTTGCTCTTGCTGCTTCTCAGCAGGGTGACGGGGGACGGCGTTCCCGCTGGGATCGAGGGATCGGTGCTGGCTCTGTTCGCGGTCGGCATGATGGCTCTGGCCCTGGCCAGCCTGGACCTGGCGCGCGGGATCGGGCGCCAGCGCGGCCAGTTGCCGCTCCAGGTCAATCGCTACTGGCTGGTCAGCGTCGTCGCGGTGGTCGCGGGGCTGTTGATCTTGGGCATCCTTCTGAGCCTGATTTTCGCGCCGGAGGTGGTCGCGCGGGCGATGGTCTGGACGACCTGGCTCCTGCGGGCGATCGGCTGGGTCATCTATGCGGTTTTCCTGGTCGTCGTGTACCTGGTCTTCCTGGTCCTCGAGCCTCTGATCTACTGGCTACGCGGGCAGCTCGCGGCGACGCCGGAGCGGCCGCCCTTGCAGTTGCCCAATTTCCAGGGCCAGTTTGAGGAGATCACCCCCGGAACGCCCGTCACGCTGCCGGCCGCTTACACGGAAGCGTTGCGTTGGGGCGGGCTGGCGCTGCTGATCCTGGTCATCGGCGTCGCGTTCGCTCTGGCGCTCCGTCGCTTGTTGCCGCCGTCCGAAGAAGAGGTCGAGGAGACGCGCGAGCTGATCCTCTCGCGCCAGTTGCTGCAAGAGCAGTTGGCGCAACTCTGGCAGGAATGGTTGAGACGGCTGCGACGCGGCTCGGCGAGGATGCTCGGCCCGTTCCTACCGCTCGAAGGCGAGACGGGTGGACGGCAGGCGATTCGGGCGATATACCAGGCGTTGTTGGCGACGGCGCAGGCGCGCGGCCATCCCAGGCCGCGCCAGCGCACACCGTCGGAGTATCGGCGCGACCTGACGTCCACATGGCCCGAAGCCGGGCCAGCGTTGGACATCGTAACCGACGGATATGTGCAGGCGCGTTACGGCGAGGATCCGCCGGAAGCGAGCCAGGTCGAACAGGTCCGCCAGGCCTGGGAACAGGCGCGCGCGATCCTTGAGGATCAAGGGAAATCATCACACCCTGGCCCGGATGGGACGTCGGGCCACATCATGAAAGGAGACCGATGGCAACGCTGACCGTGAACAAGTCGACGGCGGTCAAGTTCGTGCTCTTGTTGGGCCTGGTGAGCCTGCTGGCGGACGCCACCTACGAGGGGGCGCGCAGCATCACCGGCCCCTATCTTGCCGTCCTCGGCGCCAGCGCGACGGCGGTGGGGATCGTCGCCGGGCTGGGCGAGTTGATCGGCTATGGGTTGCGTCTGGTGTCAGGGGTCCTCAGCGACCGGACCGGCCGCTATTGGGTGATCACACTCTGGGGGTACGCGCTGAACTTGCTGGCCGTCCCCCTGTTGGCCCTCGCAGGCCGCTGGGAGATCGCGGCGGCGTTGATGATCACCGAGCGCGTCGGCAAAGCCGTTCGCACCCCCGCCCGCGACGCGATGCTATCCTATGCGACGCAGCAGACCGGACGCGGGTGGGGCTTCGGATTGCACGAGGCCATGGACCAGATCGGCGCCATGGTTGGCCCGCTCATTGTGGCTGGCGTGCTCTATGCGCGCGGCAGTTATCAGGTTAGTTTTGCAACCCTGCTGGCGCCAGCCTTGTTGGCGCTCGGCGCGTTGGCGACCGCCCGCTTGCTCTACCCGAACCCGCGCGACCTGGAAGTCAGTCGGCCCAGGCTGGAGCCCCGAGGGTTTACCTCTCGTTACTGGCTGTACCTGGCTGCGGTGGCGTTGATCGCCGCTGGCTATGCAGATTTCCCGCTGATCGCTTACCATCTCGAAAAGGTCAAAGTCGTGGCGCCAGCGACGATCCCGATCCTCTACGCGATGGCGATGGGCGTCGACGCCCTGGCGGCGCTCGTGTTCGGCAGGCTCTTCGATCGCACGGGGATCCCGATCCTGGCTGGCGTCGCCCTGCTCTCATGCCTGTTCGCGCCGCTGGTATTCCTGGGCGGCGCGAGCCTGGCCTGGGTCGGTATGGCGCTCTGGGGGATCGGCATGGGCGCCCAGGAATCGATCCTGCGCGCGGCGATCGCCGACATGGCGCCGCCCGATCGGCGCGGCGCCGCTTATGGCATCTTCAACACGGGGTACGGCTTGTTCTGGTTCCTGGGCAGCGCGCTGATGGGGGTCTTGTACGACGCCGCGCTCCCCGCCCTGGTCGTATTCTCGATGATGATGCAACTGATCGCTGTCCCGCTGTTCCTCGTCGTTGGCAAAGCGCGGAAGTGATGGGGAGGAGAGTCAAGGATCATGGGCGCGACCTTCATCATCGTCCGTCATGGGCAGACCGCATGGAATAAGGAGGAGCGCTTTCGCGGCAGGGCGGATCTGCCGCTCGATGAGACCGGTTTACGCCAGGCGGACGCGGCGGCGCGACGCGTCGCCGCGCGCTACCGGCCGGCGGCGATCCTGGCTAGCCCTTTGCAGCGGACGATGCGGACTGCCGCTCCGATCGCTGACGCGTGCAAGCTGACCGTGCAGGCCGACGATCGCTTGCTCGATCTGGACTATGGGGCATTCTCCGGGCTTCGTCCGAGCGAGGCGGAAGCGCTGTATCCGGAGGTCTATCGCACATGGGTCGAGGCGCCTCATCTCGTTCGTTTTCCCCAGGGCGAGTCCCTCGACGACGTGCGCGCTCGCGTGGAGGAGCTGACTGGCCAGATGCTCCAGCGTTGCCCTGATCAGCAGATCATCCTCGTCAGCCATCTGGTCGTCTGTCGGATCCTGCTGTGCAGCCTCCTGGGGTTGTCCAACAGCTATTTCTGGCGCTTTCAGGTCGATCCGGCCTCGCTCAGCGTGGTGACCGTCGAAGGCGAACGGGCCAGGTTGGTGACGGCGAACGACGCCTGCCATCTGTCGGTGTAGGCGTGTCCGTTCAGGCTCTCGCCCCATCCGTTGGCTCCAAATAAAACCGCTCTTCGGCGTCGTCGTAGGCCAGCACCTCCGCATAGCGGCCCCACTGGATGGCGATCTCGACCTGGCGTTCGGCCTCCTCCGGTGGGAATTCCAGTTCGAGGGCGGTCTGGACGACGGCGTGGTCGAGCTGCTGCCGATTCGATGCTTTGAGCAAGGACAGGAGCCAGCGGAAGAGGGGCACCCGGCGCAGCCGCGCTGCGAAGATCGCCTTACGGCCCAGGATGCTGGCCTCTGCGAAGGTTTCACCCAACGGCGTCAGACTGATGTCGCCTTGGGCGACCGACGCAAACCCGAGCAGCTCTGCCGCCTCGATCAGGGCGAGCAGGTGGTTGGAGTCCACCTTCAGGTCTTCGGTCAGCCGATAGATATCAGCGCGCTTGTTAGGTATCTCGTCCAGGCGTTCGAGGAGGCCTGCCAGATCGTTGATGCCTACATCGGGCAGAGGTCGCGTGCGCCCTGGCTCGCCTGGCGCGGAGCCAAGCTCTACGCTTTCGGCTTCGGTCTGGCCGGCCAGCGTCGCGTAGACGCGGTCGATCGTCGCCAGGAACGGCGCGCTCTTGCGGTTACGGGGGTGGGGGAGGTCGATCTTCACCTCCGACACCACGTGGCCGGGGCTTTTGTCCATCACCACGATGCGATCGGCCATGAAGACGGCCTCCTCGATGTTATGGGTGACCATCAGGATCGCCTGGGTGGGGATGCTGCCGCTCGTCCACAGCTCGAGAAGCTCGCCGCGCAATGCTTCGGCGCTCAACACGTCGAGCGCGGAGAATGGCTCGTCCAGGCACAACAGCTCCGGCTCTACCGCCATGGCGCGCGCGAAGCCGACTTTCTGGCGCATGCCGCCGGAAAGCTCGCGCGGGTAGGCCGACTCGAAGCCGTCCAGCCCCACCCGGTCCAGCAGATCGACGGCCCGCGGCGCGCGCAGATTGGGGGGGATGCCGCGCGCTTTGAGCGCCACCTCCACGTTCTCTTGCACGGTCAGCCAGGGGAAAAGGGCGAAGGTCTGGAAGACGATCGTCGCGTGTGGGTTAACTCCTCGCAGCGGCTGGCCGCGGTAGAGCACCTGGCCTTCGGTGGGCGCTTGCAGGCCGGCGATAATGCGCAACAAGGTGCTCTTACCACACCCTGACGGTCCCAGCAGCGCCAGGAATTCGCCTGCTTTCAAGGACAGGTTGACCTTCTCCACCGCCATGAAACGGCGTTCGCCGCGGCCATACGCCTGGCTGACCTGTCGTAACTCCAGCAAGCGTCCATTCTGCGTGCTCATGGCCTACTCCATGCGAAATCGTTCTTCGGCGAGCCGGTAGAGCCGCCGCCAAAACACGCGGTTGATCACCACCACCGTCAGCACCATGCTCAGCGTGGCGGCCAGCAACAGCGCGTACTCCCCTTCGCCGGTGGCCTGGGCGATCAGGCTGCCGACCCCGATGGTATAGTAACTCTGGCCAGCGTAATCAATATGTTCGGCGACGATGCTGGCGTTCCAGGCGCCGCCGCTGGCCGTGATCGCGCCTGTGACGATATAGGGAAAGAGGGCGGGCAAGATCAGCGTGCGCCAGCGTTCCCAGCGGCTCAGTCCCAGGAGCGCCGTCGTGTATTTCAGATCCTGAGGGATCGCCATCGCGCCCGCGATGATATTGAACAGCAAGTACCATTGAGTGCCCATCAGCATCAAGAGCACCGCAGCGAATCCCAACCCGCCCGAGAGACGCACCAGGACGATCAATACCACAGGAAAAAGGGCGGTAGCCGGCACCGAGGCGGTGATCTGCACCACCGGTTGTAGCCAGCGCGCCAGCCGCTCGTTGGTGCCGATAGCGACACCCAGAGGGATCGTCCAGGCCAGGGCGATGAGCAGAGCCGCGATCACGCGCAGGAGGGTGGCCAGCAGCCCGACGCCGACCCAACCCCATTGCGCCAGCGATACCTGTTGGAGCATCAGAGCGGCGCGGTAAGCGCCATACAGCAGCCCGGCGGTCAAAACGATCAACAGCGCGTAGGCGGGCCAGGAAGCCTGTCCCTGATTGGGCTGCGCCATGCCCAGAGGCGGCAGGCGCCGGATCATCCAGTCGTCGATGCGCTCGGTCAGGGGGCGCCACAGCCGCTCTGTCAGCTCTTGTGTCAGCCGTGAGGTGCGCAGTAGATCGTAGAACCACGAGGTGGGCGGGTTATCGCTCTCCACCATCTCCAGCTTGAAGCGCTCCGACCAGGCAAGGAGCGGCCGCCACAGAAGCTGGTCCAGCGCCACGATCACCAGCACCAGCGCGCCGATGCCCCACAGGATCGCTCGCAGATCACCCTGGTTGGCGGCCTCGCTGAGAAAGGCGCCGAGGCCCGGCAGGCGGAAATCGCGCTGGCCTACGGTGAAGATCTCCGCAGCCATCAGGAAGAACCAGCCGCCCGCCCAGCTCATCATGCTATTCCAGATGAGGCTGTTGGCGCCGAAGGGCAGCTCCAAGATCTTCAGGCGTAGCCAGCGATTGAAGCGAAAGATCGCGCCGGCCTCGCGCAGTTCCACGGGGATCGTTGTCAATGACTGATACCAGGCGAAGGTCATGTTCCAGGCCTGGCTGGTGAAGATCAGGACGATGGAAGCCAGTTCGGCCGCGATCCCCTCCGGCAGGACGGCGCTGAAGCTCAACAGCACGACTGGCAGGAACGAGAGGATAGGCACGCTCTGCAGCACGTCCAGCAGAGGCATCAACACCCCCTCGGCGCGACGATTGTAGGCCGCAGTATAGCCGTAGACGAGAGTGAACAGGAGGCTCAGGATATAGGCGGCCAGCATCCGGCCGACAGAGAACAACGCATAGATCGGCAGTGCAGCCGGCGACAGGGAGATGGTCGGTCCCGCCACCGTGCTGGGCGCGCGCAAGGCGAGTCGGGCGCCCAGGTAGATGATCACGGCGATGAGCAGGATGACCAGCGCGTCCCCGCGCGTGAATGGCCGTTCGATCGGTTGTTCGCTGCGGAAGATCCGCTCTGAGCGAGCCATCAGCCTACCTGACGAAGTCGCAAAACTCGGACAATCGAAACCCGTTTTCTTCTCCCAGGCGACGGGGATAGAAAATGGGTTCCGAAGTCGTTGCGCGGATGCGAGTCGGCTGCAAGGCCCCCGCGTCGATCAGGGGACGAAGCGCTTAAGGAGCAGGCTCGCGTTCTGGCCTCCGAACCCAAACGCGTTGCACATGGCGACCGCGACTGACATCCGCCGTGCCGCGTTGGGGACATAATCGAGATCACACTCGGGATCCGGCTCCTGGTAGTTGATCGTCGGCGGCACGATGCCCTCGCAGATGGCCTGCACCAGCGCCGCCGCCGACACCGCGCCCGCGGCTCCCATCGTGTGCCCTACCATCGACTTGATGGAGCTGACTGCCGTCGTGTAGGCGGCTTCCCCCAGCGCGTGCTTGATCGCCGCCGTCTCGGCGCTGTCGTTGAGCGGAGTGCCCGTGCCGTGCGCGCACACGTAGTTGACCGCCTCGGCGGGGAGGCCCGATTCGGCCAGAGCGCGCGCCATAGCGCGCGCCGCGCCGCGCCCGCTGGGGTCCGGCGCCGCCAGGTTGTGGGCGTCAGCGGTCAGCCCATAGCCGCCGAATTCGGCCAGGATCGTCGCGCCGCGCGCCAGGGCATGTTCCAGGGTCTCCATCACCATAATGGCGGCGCCTTCGCCCAGCACCATGCCATCACGCGTGCGATCGAAGGGCCGACAGGCCCGCTCCGGTTCATCATTGCGCGTTGACATGGCGCCCAGGCGGCTGAAAGCAGCCAGGATCAACGGCGAAGCGTAGGCGTCCGCCCCCCCCGCGATCATGACATCGACCTCGCCGCGCTGGAGGCGTCGGGCGGCCTCGCCCAGAGATACGATCCCCGATGCGCAGGCGGCCACCTGCGAATCGACCGGCCCTCGCGCGCCGAGCTGAATCGCCACAAAGCAAGGGGTCGTGCTGACCAGCACCGCTGGCGCCACTGTCGGGTTGATGCGGCGCGGCCCATGCTCGCGTAGGACGTGGGACTGCTCCTCGAGCACGTCCATCGCCCCAAACGCGCTCCCGATCTCGATCCCCACCCGATCCGGATCTTCCGCCGCGAGGTCGAGCCGCGCGTTGGCGATCGCCTCCTGGGTCGCCGCCCAGGCGAACTGGGTCACACGGCCGAGACGTTTGGCCTCCTTGTGGTCCATGTATTGCCGCGGATCGAATTCCTTGACCAGGGCTGCGATGCGCGTGGGATAGCCGCTCGCATCGAAGTGCGTTACCGGCCGCACCGCCGAACGCCCTTCCAACATCGCCTGCCAGGAATCACGCCAGGTCAGGCCCAACGGAGTGATCGCGCCGACGCCGGTGATCACAACGCGCGGGCCGGCGCCGTCGACCCGCCCATGATTCGACATCAGAACTCCTCCTCAGACGATTTGAGCGATACGAAAACCATCATCACTCGCCCGCGCGACATAACCCAGCGCCGTTCAGTTCGTTACGCTGGCCAGCGTCTCCCGCGCTTCCGATGGCGTCGCGGGCCATTCGCCAGTCAAAGCCGCCGCCATGCACTGTTCCAGGGAGCCGAAGCGCATGCGCACGCCCGAATGCGCGGGCGCGTAACACGCCATCTTGCCCGCGTTGGTCGCCATGGAGCGCACGCCGATCATGCGCATGGGCGCAACCACGGCGCACGTGTCGGCCACAACCTCGCCGCCAGCGGCGACAATCTCCTGGACCCAGCCGCGCTCGGCAGCCCGCGCGCGCGTGATGCGGCCGGTAGTGACCCACAAACGTGTAGCCAGACGGCGACCACGCACCAACGCTGCGACTTGCTCGATCTCGCTCAAGGACGCATGCGGGCACCCGATGGTCACGAGGTCGATGCGACGCAGATCGGGGTCGGCGTCCATGGCGCGATACGCCTCGTCCAGGCTCTCGATCACCAATCGTCGCGCGTGGGGGCGCAGGAGTCGCTCCCCCTGCTCGCGCGCTTCAGGAGTATAGCCAGCGATGTGATACAGCGCCACCGCGCCGTAGGCCGCCAGCGCCGCCCCCATCGTCTTCAGACGATCGCCGGCCGCGCCGCTGTCCGTGATCTCTGCAGGCAACGGCGGCAGCCAGTCGGCCAGGTCTGCAAAATAGGGGACGCCGCTGCCCACAGCGCGGCCCACCAGATAGCCCAGGGCGCCGAAGTCAGCGATGTCGCGCACCGGACAGCGCACCTCGACGAGATAGTCAGCCAGCCGATGCTCATCCAGATGGTAGCCGTAGCGCGCCGTGCGCCCGACGATGGCGGCGGCCAGCGCCGACGGCCCCCCCTCGCGGTTCGTGTAGGCGCCGAGCGCCGAATTAGCGAAGACGACGGCCGACGACTCGGCCCAGGCCAGGTGATCGCCGCGCGCGATCGGCGGCTGCGGGAAGAGATAAGGGGTGCAGCTCAAGGTCGGCTGGACCCCCATCTGCGTGAAGGCGGCGATGGCGGCGAGCTGCGGGCGCGCGAACTCGGCCGTGATGCCCATCTCTTGCCAGCGGTCCGCCTCCATGCCCATGGGATTGAGCAGCGTCGGAACGCGCACGCGCGCGCCCTGGTCGGCCCACTCGCGCAGGAAGGCCACCCCTGCCTCGCCCAGATTCTTGTAACTGACGCCAGCGATCTGCACATGGGTCACGGGGACCAGATCGGGCGCGTGGTAGATGCGTCCGAGCGTGACCACGATCTCCATGGCGCGTTGTACGCCTGGGCCTTGCGCTCCCTCCAGCACCGCCTGTTCTTCTTCGGTCAACCGCAACAGCTCAGCCATCGTCCCTCAGCGGCTCGTACGGTTGAAGAGATGGTCGAGGGCCAGGTAGATGATCCCGGCGACCAACAGGAGAAGAAGGGCAAACTGCCCTACGGTCAACGGCAGGAAGACGACGAAGTGCACCCGCTGCCAGACGACGGCCAGGGCGATCAACAAAGCGAGCGTCACCAGCAGCTTGCGCGATCGTCGGCGCATCTCCCCCTCTCGTTGCCGCTTCCCTTCCGCCTGATGGGCTCGAGTCGGTTGAACGCCGGCCGTCGGTCGGGAAGGCGCAAGCCCGTCCCGACGATCGGCGTCCAGTCGCGGGCGATCACCCCGCCGCCGCGGCCGGGTTCAGGATCGCCTCGATGCGGTCCAACGTCTCAGCGCTCAACTCGATGCCGGAAGCGGCGGCGTTGGCGATGACCTGCTCTGGCCGCGAGGCGCCGGTGATCACGCTGCTGATCTCCGGACGGCGCAGGATCCAGGCCAGCGCCATCTGCCCTACCGTGATCCCCAGCTCCTGCGCGAGAGCGGTAAGCTGCCGCACCGTCGCGATGCTTTCCTCGGTGATCCCCTGGCGCGCCCACTCGATCCTGGCGGCGCGGCTGTCGGCGGGGATGCCGTCGTTGTACTTGCCGGTGAGCAGCCCTTGCGCCAGCGGGCTGAAGACGGTGAGGCCGATGCCATGGCTGGCGCATGTGGGCATGATCTCAGCCTCGATGTGACGATCGAGCATGTTGTAGCGCGGCTGCTCGACCTGTGGACGGTACAGGTTATGGGCGCGAGCGATCCCGACTGCCAGCTCGATCTGGGCCGCCGACCAGACGCTGGTGCCCCAGTAGAGGACCTTGCCCTGATGGACCAGATCATCCATGGCGCGCACCGTCTCTTCCACGGGGGTCTCGGGGTCGAAGCGGTGACAGAAATAGATGTCAACGTAGTCGGTATCGAGCCGGCGCAAGGTGCCCTCGATCGACTCACGGATGTGCTTGCGACTGAGGCCGCGGTCGTTGACATTGTCGCTCATCGGCCAGTACAGTTTGCTCGAGATCACCAGGTCGCTGCGGCGATATTTCTTGATCAGACGACCGATGACCGCCTCAGCCTGGCCGCGCGCGTAGGCGTCGGCGATATCGATGAAATTGATGCCCTGTTCGATGGCGGCGCCCAGACAGGCGTCCGCCGTGCGATCATCGACGCTCTCGCCGAAGGTCAACCACGCGCCCAACGAGATCTCGCTCACCTTCAGCCCGGCATTACCCAGACGACGGTATTTCATCGACCTCTCCTTTGCAAGGGAATTGTAGGGCGAAGTATACCATAACTGCGCCGCCAGAAAGAGAGCACGGTCGTATCACAATCCTCCGGATTGTGGGGCGTCCTCTGGATTGTGGGGCGCGGCGCAGCACAATCCAGAGGATTGTGGTACGGCCGCACATACAGGCAATGGCGAATGAGCGACCAGGGTACCACCTCTTCCAAAAAACTGAAATACACCCGGCCAGAGCTTCCCGTGGTGTGAGATCGGCCTCTGCTGATCTCGCTGCGCGGAGCGGCGCCTGCTCGTCGGCGCAAAGCCCTGAATCGCATTTGAGGATTGTGGCCGCGGGGGCTACAATGTTGGTATGGCTGTTTCATTGTTTGACGCCCGCTATCAGGAATTGCTTGAGAAAGAGGCGCCGCTTGCCGCGCGCATGCGCCCGCGCACCCTCGACGAGTTCATCGGCCAGGAGCACATCCTCGGCCCCGGCCGCCTGTTGCGCCGCGCCATCCAGGCCGATCAGCTCTCCTCTCTCATCTTCTACGGTCCCCCTGGCACTGGCAAGACGACGCTGGCGCGCGTGATCGCCAACACCACGCGCGGCCATTTCATCGCCATCAACGCTGTGTTGGCGGGGGTCAAAGAGATCCGCGCCGCGATTGAGGAGGCGCAGGCGCGGCGCGGCCAATTCGGCCAGCGCACCATCCTCTTCGTCGATGAGGTGCATCGCTTCAACAAAGCGCAGCAGGACGCGCTGTTGCCCTGGGTCGAGAACGGCACCGTCATCCTGATCGGCGCCACCACTGAGAACCCCTATTTCGAGGTCAATAAGGCCCTCGTCTCGCGCTCACGCATCTTTCAGCTCAAGCCATTGACTGAGGACGAACTGCGGCGCGTGGCATATCAGGCGTTGCACGACCCCGAGCGCGGCTACGGGAAGCTGAAGGTAGCCATCGATGACGACGCGCTCGACCATCTGGTCAACGTGGCCAACGGCGACGCGCGCGCCGTCCTCAACGCGCTCGAGCTAGCGGTCGAGACCACGCCTCCTGACGCCGAGGGGGTCATCCACATCGATCGGGCGGTGGCCGAGGAATCGATCCAGCGCCGCGCCGTCCTCTACGATAAAGAGGGGGATGCGCATTTCGACACGATCAGCGCGTTCATCAAGTCGCTGCGCGGCTCGGACCCCGACGCCGCCCTCTACTGGCTGGCGCGTATGGTCTATGCGGGCGAGGACCCGCGCTTCATCTTCCGCCGCATGTTGATCTTCGCCGGCGAGGATGTCGGCCTGGCCGATCCCGACGCCATGCGCATGGTGGTGGCCTGCGCGCAGGCGTTCGATTACGTCGGCCTGCCCGAGGGGCGTTTCCATCTCGCCGCGGCCGCCCTCTATCTGGCGACGGCGCCCAAGTCGAACAGCACCATGGGCTTCTTCGACGCCCTGGCCGTGGTCGAGCGCGAGCGCGAGGCGGAGGTGCCCACCCATCTGCGCGACGCCTCGCGCGATGCCGAGGGGTTCGGCCACGGACAGGGGTACCTCTATCCTCACGCCTACCGTGATCATTGGGTGGCGCAGCAGTATCTGCCGACCGCGTTGCAGGGGCGCGTGTTTTACCAGCCTTCGTCGCAGGGGCGCGAGGCCGCCATTCGCGCTGAGGTCGCCCGACGGCGGGAGGCGCAGCTCGCGGCCATGGTCGAAGGGGACGCATTGGGGCCGCCCGAGGTGTTGACCTTCACGGGGGAGCAGGCCGGCCGCGAGCGCGATCGCTGGCTTGCGCGCACGATCGGCGGCGTGGGCGTCCATTTGGCCGCGCTGCGCGATCGCGTCCTCGACAGCGTCAAACTCCAGCGCCACCATCTCGTGCTCGATTTGAACGCTGGCAGCGGCTTGTTGACCTGGGAGGCGTTGCGCCGCGTGCCCGAAGGAGGAGTCTGGGCGCTGGCGCGCAGCGCGCGCGAGGCCGAAGCTCTGGAGGAGATGGCGAGGCTGCTGCCCCTCATCGAACGGCCTGTGGTCCTGCGCGGGGAGATCGACCGACTGCCGACGCTGTTGGCCTCCGTTGCGGGGGCGCCTCAACGTTTCGATGCGATCGTGGGGCGCAACGCGTTGACGCGCCATCCGCAGAAGGGCGCCGCGATCGCCCTGTTAGCATTGCTGCTGCGTCCGGGCGGCGCGCTTGGCCTGGCCGAGACGCTGCCGCGGCGCACGCAGCGGCTCTACGAGCTGTTCCTATGGGAGGCCCTGGAACCGGAGATCGCGATAGCGGTGAGAGAGGCTGAGGAGGCGATCTACGCCGATGCTGCCGACCCCATGGTCAACTGGGATGTCGAAGACCTGCGCGCGATGGCGGCCGACGCCGGGTTGTGCGAGATCGTCATCGAAGTGGCCGAGCAGACCACCGAGGTGCATGTGACGCCCGCGCTGCTCGCGCGCTGGTTCGATCCGGCCTCCGCTGGTGAGCGCCCGAGCTACGGACAGAGGCTGACCGCGCAGCTTGGCCACGAGCAGGCGGCGCGCGTTCGCGAGTTGTACGAGCACATCCTGACAGGCCAAACCGTCCAGTGGAGATCGGCCACGGCCTACCTATCTGCCAGGCGTCCTGAATAGCGCTCGAGAGACCTTCCCGAGATCCTTGCGACCTGGGGCCTTGGTGGTAGGGTCTGCGCTGCCTGAACAGTCGCTTCGCCGGAATCCGGCAACTTGTGATTGGGGAGGGATCCTTGGCTGTTTCAGCTTCTCCGGTCCGCATCGGCATCGTCGGCTGCGGCAGCGTCATGCGCAGCCCCTACATGGCTCTCCTTGATAAGCTGCGGGCGCAAGGGCGGGTCGAACTGGCGCGCGCCTGCGACATCGACGAATCGAAGCGGGCCTTCGTGTGGGAGCGCTTCGGCATCCGCAACTTCACCACCGACTACCGCGAGCTGGTCGCTGCCGCTGATGTCGACCTCGTCCTTGTCCTGACCTCGATGCGCGAACACGGCCCCATCGCTGCCGCTGCGCTGCAGGCCGGCAAGCACGTCATGGTTGAGAAGCCGATGGCGGTGACCCTGGAAGAGGGCGCCCAACTTGTCGAGTTGGCCAGGCGTGGCCCAGGCTATCTGTTGTGCGCGCCCCATGTCATCCTCAGCCCGACCTATCAGACGATGTGGCGTCGCATCCAGCGCGGCGATATCGGCCAGGTGTATACGGCGCGCGCTTGCTACGGTTGGGCGGGGCCGTGGTGGGGGCAGTGGTTCTATCGGCCCGGCGGCGGCGTCCTCTTCGATCTCGGCGTCTACAATCTCACGAGTTTGACCGGGTTTCTAGGCCCGGCGCGGCGCGTGACGGCCATGGCTGGCACCGCTGTCCCCGAGCGGATGGTCGACGGCGAGCGCATGCGGGTGGAGGTCGAGGACAACGTGCAAATCATTCTCGATTTCGGCAACGCCGTCCTGGCCGCAGTCACCTCTGGCTTCACTATCCAACAGCGGCGCGCGCCCGCCATCGAGATCTACGGCAGCAAGGGGGTCATTCAGATGATGGGCGATGATTGGGCGCCGCAGGGATATGAATTGTGGCAAAACGACGTCGGCGCCTGGCAGATCTTCGCCGAGACCGCGCCGCACTGGTCGTGGACGGCGGGGTTGGAGCACCTGGTCGAGTGCATTCGCACGGGACAGCGTCCGCTCATCACACCCGAACACGCGTTCCACGTGCTGGAGATCATGATTAAGGCGCTGGAGTCGGCGCGCGATGGGCAGGCGCGGTCGCTGACCAGCGCCTTCCCGCCGTTGGCGATCGAGGGGGAGGGCGTCGACAAGCCGCGGCATCTGGTCCATGACCGGTCGCACGAGCGGGATGACTGAATCGAGCGCGTCGTGGGCTTGAGGACAATCGGGTCAATTACTGAAAGGAGGAACGATGGTTACGTTGGAGATCACGGCGGCGGAACGAGAGAGTGGACAGATCACGCCTGCGCATCTGCGCGCGGCGACGACGGCCTTACGTGAGGATGGGTTCGTCGTCCTGGCCAACGTGGTGGACCTGGGGCATCTGGCGCTTCTGCGCGAGCGCATGATCGCTGATGTGCAACAAATCGTGGCGCGGCCTGACGCGCCGTACAACTTCAATGTAGGCAATATTCAACAGGACCCTCCACCTTTCCCCCCCTATCTGTTCCGCGACATTTTGCTGAACGACATCGTGATCGCGGTGACGAAGGAGATATTGGGGCCTGGCCTCCAGAACGGCTTCTACAGCGGCAACACGGCGCTCCCGGGCGGCCAGCCGCGCCAGCCGGTGCACGCCGATTCTGGCCAACTGTGGCCGAACCTGACGGTCGCGCCGCCGCCTTATGCGTTCGTCGTCAACGTGCCGGTGGTCGACATGACGCCCCAGAACGGCAGCACTGAACTATGGCCAGGCACTCACCTGGACACGACTGTCTTCATCCAGCAAGGGGACATCAAGGTGCCGGAGGCGGTGTTGGCCGAGCGCCGCAAGGTGGTCCCGCCGTTGCAGCCGACCGTCGCTGCGGGCAGCGTGCTGATTCGCGACATCCGTCTGTGGCACGCGGGCATGCCCAACTACACCTACACGCCGCGCCCGATGATCGCCATGATCCATTTCGTGAGCTGGTGGCACATCGAGAACCCGCTCGTCTTCCCAAAAGGGACGGAGTCGTTCTTCGAGCATCCTCACTTGATCACGCGCGCCCGCTTCGTCGATGAGCCGATCGACTACCTGCATCGTCACCAGGCGTACGATTTTCAAACCTAGAGGAGCAACCTATGGCAACCACCAAAGTCGTCGTCATCGGCGCTGCCAGCGCCTCCTTCGGCCCGGCTATGATCGGCGACGCCTTGCTCACCCCAGAACTACGCGGCAGCACGCTGGTCCTGGTCGATATCGACGGCCCCCGCCTGGAGGTGATGGCCGCGTTCGCGCGTCGCCTCAATCAGGCCCTTGACGGCGGCTGGCGGATCGAACACACCACCGACCGTCGCCAGGCTCTGCCGGACGCCAGCTTCGTCATCACGGCGATCGCTGTCCGCCGCGACGAACTGTGGCAGCTCGACTTCCAAATCCCCCTCAAACATGGCATCAAGCAGGTGCTGGGCGAGAACGGCGGGCCTGGCGGCCTCTCGCACTCCCTGCGCAACATCCCCATCATCCTTGACATCGTTCGCGATATGGAGCGACTGTGCCCTCGAGCGTTGCTCCTCAACTTCAGCAACCCGGAGAGCCGTATCTGTCTGGCCATCAGCCGTTACACTGCGCAGCCCTTCGTAGGGCTGTGCCACGGCGTGGCCATGGGCTACGCCAGCGTGGCGCAGATCACGGGCGTCCCTGAGGACGACATTACCGGCCCTTGTGGCGGCCTCAATCATTTGGGCTGGTTTACGGGGCTGCGGCGCAAGAGCACTGGCGAGGACCTCTATCCGCTCCTGCGCGCTGCTGACCAGACATATGACCCTGAGTACCTGCCCCTGACGCGCGCCCTCTTCCGGACATTCGGATTGTATCCTTATCCCAGCGACGATCACGTCGGCGAATATCTGGCTTACGCCTGGGAGATCTGCGGCCTGGAGGGCTATGACTTCGCGCGCGCCGAGCAGTGTCGCCAGCAGCAATGGGCGCGCATTCAGCGCATCGCCGCCGGCGAGGAGGAGGCGCCCGTCGCCGAGACCCTCATCTCGGATGAGGTCACGCCCAAGGCCAGCGCACGGCTGCGTCCTTCAGGGGAGTTCGCCTTCCCGATCATCGCCGCCATCGCCACGGGGACCGAGACGTACATCCCCGCCGTCAACCTGCGCAACGATGGGCTGATCGACAACCTGCCCTCGTGGGCGATCGTCGAGGCGCCCGCGGTGGCGGGGCCGGACGGCCTGCGCGGCGTGCCGATCGGACCGCTGCCGGCTGGCATCGCTGCCATCTGCAACACCCAGGCGGCCGTTCAGGACCTGGCCGTGGACGCTGCGGTCAAGGGGTCCCGCCAACTGGCCTTGCAGGCGTTGCTCGTCGATCCGGTCGTGCCGAGCCTCAGCGCCGCCGAGCGCACGCTGGACGAGCTGCTGGCGGTCCATAAGCCGTATCTGCCGACCTTCTCCTAAGCGGTTCTGGCTGGTCTCCTGACCAGCCAGGGCGTGGTCAGGAGACCGCGCCGAAACGTTTCGGATGGGTTCTGGGCTGCGTGCCCTTTGCGTTGCCAGCGAACGCCTGTACGCACTTTGGAGATTCGATGGAACAGACGGACCTGAAGATCGTGGCGCTCATCCCCGCCTTTAATGAGGTGGCGCATATCGCAGCCGTGGTGCGCGGCGCGCGCGCCCACGTCGCCACGGTCCTGGTGATCGATGACGGCTCTCGCGATGAGACCGCCGCGGCCGCCGCTCTCGCAGGCGCCGTCGTCATCGCCAATCCCGTCAACCGCGGCAAGGGGGTCGCTTTACGCAAAGGGTTCGATTGGGCGGTGCGCCATGGCGCCGACCTGGCGTTCACCCTCGACGCCGACGGCCAGCATGACCCTGCCGAGATGCCGACCTTTCTGGCAGAGCACGCGCGCAGCGGGGCCGATCTCATCATCGGGCAGCGCGCCTACGCCCAAATGCCGCGCCTGCGGCGCTGGGCCAATCGCACAGGACGCTTCTTGCTCCAGCTCGCCCTTGGCCAGGAGCTTCCCGATAACCAGAGCGGCTACCGCCTCCACAGCCGCCGCCTGCTCGCCTTCCTGCTCGCCCAGGAGCGCCCTCGGACGGCCGCGCGCTTCAGCTATGAGGTCGAGGTGATCGCGCGCGCCGTCGGGGCCGGCTTTTCTGTCAGTTGGGTGCCCATCCGCACGATCTACGGGGATGAAGAAAGCCACTTTCACCCCATCCATGACAGCCTGGATTTTCTGCGCATGGTCTGGCTGGTGTGGCGGATGCGCCGCGAGGCCGGAGGGCAGCGTTCAGGATGATCGCCTGACCCGGGCGCGGCGCGAAGTTTATGGGGGCATAGACCGAGATCAGCCGAGGTTAGATCTCGATGCGGCGCCGCTTCTCAACAGATCAACGGCCTATTGTGGGGGAGGTGGCGGGCGGCAGCAGATCCAGGGGATTGACGGCGACGCCGTAGTCCCAGATGGCGAAGTGCAGGTGGACGCCGGTGGAGTTGCCGGTGTCCCCCGCCAGGCCGATCGGCTGTCCTTTGCGCACCAGGTCGCCCTCTTTGACGAGCACAGCGCTCAAGTGGGCGTAGAGGGTGATGTAGTCGATGTGGTGGTCGATGACGACGCGATACCCCAACCCCTGGTCATTCCAGCCTGCCTTCACGACGGTGCCGGTATCGGCGGCGACGACCACATCGCCCCACTCGGCGTCGATATCGATCGCGCGGTGCATCGCCGAGGCGCCCTGCGTGATCGCTCCGACCAGCGGCCAGATGAAGTGGCCATCGCCATAAGGCCATTCCAGGGATGGGGTGGGGGTGGGAAGCGCCTGCGCGATCGGCTCACGCGGCGTCGCCAGCGCCAAGGGCATGAAGCGAGGATCGAGCGCGCCGGCGATGCGCAGCAATTGGCCAGGCCGCAAAGGCGTATCGACCGTTGCCAGGCGATTCCAGGCGTTGTCGACGATAGCCGCCTCTGACACGCCATAGAAAGAGGCCAGGCTCGCGATCGTATCGCCCGGCTGCACGACGTGGCAAGCCGTGCCAAGCGCTGGGATCGACAGGACCTGTCCCGGCGTAAGCGCCAGCGGTTCGCCCGTGTTAGTCGGAGAAGCGCACTGGAGGTCGGCTACATCGCGGCCGAAATCGACGGCGATGCTGGCCAGGGTGTCGCCCGGCTGGACGACGTATTCGATCGTGCTGAAGGCTCTCCAATCGTCGATGGCGCTGGGAGTGGGCGCTGCCATCGGCGACGGCGCCGTCGCGCTGATGAAAGGCAGCCACACTTGATGCTCCAGCAGGCCGGGCGCCGCTGGTTCCGCCCAGGCGATCGGCGCCTGGAACGCGAGCGCGCCGAACAACAGGCACGCACTCACAAGGACCCCGACCAACGAGCGGCTGATGCTCAAGATGGCGCCCCTCAACGAGGTAGAACGGGGAAACAGCAGACGAAACACGTCTGTTCATCTCCGATTATAAAGCGTGTTCTGTATCCGGTCAATAGCGCTTCTCGATTGGGGTGCATTTCAGTTATGAACTTTGAACTATGTCCGCTTGCGCTGGAGCCTGGCCCCGGGTGAGTCAGCCGTGAGCTGGAACAACGGCTGCCACTCCATGGTTGTCGCTCTAACTATATCTGAGCCTGGACGACTATAAAATGGTACCGTATGACTTAAAGCCTATCCGGAAAACGGTTCTGGCTGGTCTCCTGACCAGCCAGGGGCACGGTCAGGAGACCGCGCCGAGACTTTTCGGATAGGTTCCTACGCGGCGAGCGACCCTACTCTATGGTATCGACAGCCTGGCGACAGTCGTCCACAACCAAGCGGGTTCCTGCAAACGTGAGGTTCATCTGAGTTCGGCAGCGAAAACAGGAAGGGGAGGGATGACCGTCCACGAATTGCGCTCACGAATGTCGCATGCAACGTCCCTACTCACCCGCATGGGGGTCGAAGGGATGACCGTCCACGAATGGCGCTCACGAATCCACGAAGCATCCGCCTGCACTGGCGCGTCTCACTCGTCGTAATGGTCCTTCGCGAATTCGTGGTCGGGATTCATGGACGCGTGGACGGCCAATCTCGTGCTGCTTCAGACGAATTTCGCCGTATCCTTGTGCGCTGGGAGAAGAAACCTGAGAACTACGTCGCTTTTCTGCATTTCGCTTGTGCCTTGATCGCCTTTCGTGCTTCCGGGTTATTCGGATAGGCTTTTATGGAAGGAGGCTCGATTTTGATCGCACGGCCCGTTTCCTTGACCCTTGCGAGCCGACGCCTGCGCGAGGCGCTCTGGCAGATCTACGACCGCCCTCAGCCAGCGACCAGCGCGCCGGCAGCAGCCAATTTGCCCTGGGATGATCCTGAGTTCTCGGAACGGATGTTGCGCGAACATCTCGACCAGACGCACGGCGCAGCCAGCCGTCGCTTCGCCGAGATCGATCGCCAGATCGACGCCATGTGGCGTTGGCTCGATCTGGCGCCCGGCGCGCGCGTGCTCGACGTCACGTGCGGGCCAGGGTTGTATGCCGTGCGCCTGGCCCAGCGCGGCTGCAGCGTGCATGGCATCGATTTCAGCCCGGCGGCCATTCGGCATGCGCGTGACCTGGCGGCGCGGGAGGGGGTCGCCGACCGATGCCGTTTCACGCAGGCTGATGTGCGCGCGGCGCTGCCTCTGGAAGCCGGCGCTGGCTACGACGCGGCGCTCTTCATCTACGGACAGCTCGCCGTGTTCACGCGCGAGGAGGCGGCTCAGTTGGCGCGCGGCTGCGCCGAAGCGCTGCGACCGCAAGGTCGCCTCCTCATCGAATTGCTCGATGACGCGCGCGTCGATCGGCGCGCCCATAACTCCTGGTGGTATACAGATCGCGGTGGGCTATGGGGCGACTTCCCCTATCTGCATCTGGGCGAGCGCGATTGGGACGAGGCGCTGCGGCGGTCCGTGGAGCGCTTCTTCATCGTCAACCTCGAGACCGGAGAACTGCGCGTCTACGGATTGATCGACCACGTCTACACTCGCGAGGAGGTCGTCGCTCTCTGCCAGGCCGCCGGGTTCGCCCAGGTCACGGCGCTGCCTGCCTGGGGCGGGGTTGAGCTGTACGATGCCGATGAGTGGGTGGCCTACATCGCTCAGCGAGGAGCCGAAGGAACGTGAAGCGAGGGGGACAGACGGAGGTCGATCTGCGGATCGACGCGCTGCGGAGCGAGGATGTGGCCGCCTGGGTGGATCTGATCAATGAGGCGGACGCGGTCGATGAGCTGGGCCGCGCCACCACCATCGAGCGCGCGCAAGCCAAGCTAAGCTCGCCCGGCTACGGACCGGACCATGTGCTCCTGGCCTGGCAGCATGAGCGCCTGGTCGGCTATGGCGATCTGTGGGTGCAATCCAACGGGCGCGCCATCGGCGGCGTCACGGTGCATCCGCGTTGGCGACGGCGGGGTATCGGACGTCGTCTGCTGTCGCGAGTGGCCGACCTGGCAGCGAGCTGGGGGATCGTCGACCTCGATCTGCCTGTCGTGCCGCGCGTGGAAGGCGCTGTCGCCCTCGCGCGGGCGGCCGGCGCCCAACTGGCGCGCTACTGGTGGGAGATGGTGTGGATGGGCCGCGAACGGCCGCCGCGTCCGCAGCCGCCGCCTGGCGTCATCCTGCGGACGTTCGATCCCGCCAGCGATCGCGAGCGCTGGATCGAGCTGGACGCGGCGGCTTTCGACGGCCATTGGGGCGCTGCGCCGCTGACGCTGGCCGACATCGACGCCATCATGCGCCGGCCAGGGTTCGCGCCCGCAGGGTTGTGGTTCGCCGAAGATCATGGTAAACTGATAGGACAGGCGTTGGCGTACGTGCTCCCCGCTTCCCCTCTGGACCGCCTGGGGCCGTTGGGGCAGATCGAGGATGTCGCTGTGTTGCCAGCCTATCGGGGTCGCGGCGTCGGTCGCGCCCTGTTGCTGGCGGCGATGGGGTATCTCTGGGAGCGCGGATGTCGCGTCATCGAGCTCACCGTCGATACCGAGAACGTGGGCGCGCGTCGGCTGTACGATGAACTGGGCTTCTTCGTCACAGGGCAGCTTCACTGGTATCGGCTGCGTTTGAGTAGATGAGGAGGCGGGCGTATGGAGAGCAGATTCAGCAGCAACGGGGATGGGCAGCAGAGAATGGATGGCGGGGGGCAGGCCCTGATCCAGACCGAACTAAACCCTCTGGTCCTGGCGCAGCTCCAGGCCCTCCAGGGCAGGACCGTGCAGGGGCTGGCGCTTTGGCAAGACTCGATCGCCGATGAGGAGATCGAGGAAGGGGTTCGCGAAGAGGACCGCGTCTTCGTCGACTTCGATCTGTATCTCGAAGGGCGGGACCTGCTCGAGATCTACGCCGCTACCGTCTACTCTGGATTCGACGACGAACCGATGGCTGGGTTGGACGAGATCGCGCAGGCGTTGGGGGAAATGACTGGCCGCGGCGCGATCCTCAGCGAGGTGACGACGGACGATGAGGAAGGCCTGGTCCTGGTCTTCGCGACAGAGGACGACGAGTCGCTGATCATTGCCCCCAGCGGATGGGTGCTGGGCCATTGGGACGAGCTGCCTGAAGAAGAAGAGTATAGCTAGAATATCCGAGCGGCTTGACGATATTAGTACGAGGCATACGCAAGGGAGCGGAGCCGGAGGTGAAGGGGACCTCCGGCTCTCGCTTTATGAGTGTGCGAGGAGACCGCCTGTGGCGGCGAGTCAGGTGACCGTAGGGGAGGTGTGGCGGCTGGCCTTTCCAGAGCAAACGCAGCTTCTGGCTGGCCGCGCGCGGCTGGGCAACGTCGTGCAGTGGACTTGCGTGATGCGCCCCACGCCGCCCGCTTTCCCACGGCTGGAAGGCAACGAGCTGGCGCTGATCAACAGCGACGATCTGCGCGAGTTGAACGATCTGACGCTCGCGCGCGTGGTGCGCGGCCTGCATAAAGCGCAGGTCGCCGCCATCGCCGTGGCTGGCGCCGTCGAAGCGGAGGCTATCCAGGCTGCGACCGAAGTGGAAATGCCGTTGTTCGCCTTGCCGCCAGGGACGGCCGCCAGCGTTGTCGAGCGCGCCGTCATCCGTCTGATCGTCGATCGCGAGGCGGCGCTGGAACGGTATCGCTCGCAGATCGCTCGCCAGCTCGCCGAGGTCGCGATGGCGAATCGTGGGTGGGATGCCCTGGCCGCGGCCCTGGCCGCCGCCAGCCGCAAGAGTGTGGTGATCCAGGACAGCGGGCTGCGTGTGGTCGGCGAGGGCCGCGGCCCCAGCCCGCTGCTGGCGCTATCCGCCGCGGACATCCCTCGCCTGGAAGACGCCGTCTTCACGATCTCCGCCGCGGGCGTCGAACGGCTGGTGACTGCCATTCGCGTCGAGGGGAAGCTGGCCGGCTATCTGTCGCTGCTTGGCTCGCCCGGCAGCTTCGACGTCAGCGACCAGATCGTGGCCGAGCAGGGGGCCTTGCTCTGTGGCTTGGAGCTGGCCAAAGAGCGCGCCGTCAGCGGCGCAGAGGCGCAACAGCGCGCCCACTTTCTCCAGGAGCTTCTTAACGGTGGGCACCGCGATCCGGCAGCGCTCGCCCGGCGGGCGCGTGCGTTCGGATACGATCCTTCGCCGCCGCAGATGGTGTTGGTGTTGGGCGCGCGCGAGGGTCAGGAGCCGGATGCGGCGCGTGTGGCGCAGCGCATCAAGGACGATTTAGCTCAGCGCCATGTGGCCGGCTTCGTGGCCGTGCATCCTGAAGCTGACGCCCCCGTCGTCGTCATCTATCCGCTGCCTGGGGAAGGGGCCGCGCTGGCGGGGCGCCGACTGGCGCGCGCCCTGATCGATACGGTCCAGCGTCAGTTTCCGCAAACGCCGGTCCTCGGCGGGTTGAGCCGCCCGCTGCGCCGTCTCGCCGAGATGGCAGAGGCCCTGCGCGAGGCGGAACAGGCCTGGTCGTTGGGGCGCCGACTGGCGGTCAACGGCAGCTCGCTCATGGACGCGGCCGAGCTGGGCATCTACCGGCTGCTGTTGCCTCTGGCCGCCACCCCCGCGCTGCGCGCGTTTTATCAGGAGACCCTGGGGGAGCTGGAAGCGTACGATTGTCAGCAGGGCAGCGACCTCGTCCACACTCTTGACGTCTACTTCGCTCAGCTTGGCAACCTGAGCCGAACGGCCGAGGCCATGCATCTGCATCGCAATACGCTGATCTATCGCCTGGAGCGCATTGCCGCCATCCTCGGCGTCGACCTGGACGACGCGGAGGCCCGTCTGCGGTTGCAGGTGGCGCTGAAGGCGAAGCAGCTCTTGTAGAAAGCGATGCTCATCATCGTGTAGCCGTTCACCGTTCCTCCGCAGCGCGAGGTTTTGCGCCCGTTTGAGCGCCCACAGGAGCTGGGGGATGAGCCGGTCGCCCGAACTAAGCGCCTATCGGAAAAACGGTTCTGGCTGGTCTCCTGACCAGCCAGGGGCACGGTCAGGAAGCCGCGCCGAAACCTTTCGGATAGGCTCTAAGAACAGTCGCCATTGTCGTTGGGTTTGCACGGCCGGTAGACCTACGGTACTATCTGACGCATCTCTGGCGTGAGGGGCTTCATCATGCTGCATTCACCGGCTGAGATCGCGCGCGTGCAGGAGATCATCGAACAGGCGCGCGTCGAGTTCATCAACCTGCAGTTCACCGACATCATGGGCAGCGTCAAGCAGGTGACGATCCCCGTCGGCGAATGGGCGAACGCCGTTCGCCATGGCATCTGGTTCGACGGTTCTTCGATCGAAGGCTTCGCTCGCATCGCCGAGAGCGACATGTACCTGGTGCCCGATCTGGCCACCTTTGCCGTGATCCCCTGGGAGCGGACGGAGGGGCTGGTGACGGCGCGCTGCATCTGCGATGTCTACACCCCCAAAGGGGAGCCGTTCTCGGGCGACCCGCGCTATGTGCTCAAGCGCGCGATGGCCGCCGCTGAAGAGATGGGATACATCTACCATACCGGGCCTGAGCTGGAGTTCTTCCTCTTTCGGCCCGGCGCCGACGGCCTCCCCACCACGCAGCCGCACGACCTGGCCGGCTATTTCGATGTCTCCACCGATCTCGCCCACAGCGTGCGCCGACAGATGGTCAAAGCGCTCAACGGCTTCGGCATCGCCGTGGAGGCGGCCCATCACGAAGTGTCAACGGGCCAGCACGAGATCGACTTTCGTTATGGGCCGGCGCTGACGACCGCCGACCATGCGGTGACGCTGCGCGTGACGCTGAAGGCGATCGCCCAGCGCAACAACCTCTACTGTACGTTCATGCCCAAGCCCGTCGCTGGCATTAATGGTTCGGGCATGCACACGCATCAGAGTCTGGCGTTTAAAGAAGACGGCCGCAACGCCTTTTTCGATGCCGCTGACGAGTACGGCCTCTCGCGGCTGGCGCGGCAGTTTATCGCCGGGCAACTGGCGCACGCCAGGGGCATGACCGCCGTGGTCGCGCCGCTGGTCAACTCCTATAAACGGCTGGTCCCCGGCTACGAGGCGCCGGTCTACATCTCCTGGGCGCGCATCAACCGCTCGGCGTTGATCCGCATCCCGCGCGTCCATCCGGATCGTCCCGATTCGGCGCGCATCGAGCTGCGTTGTCCCGACCCGTCGGCCAACCCCTATCTGGCCTTCGCGGTCATGCTGGCCGCTGGCCTCGACGGCATCCGCCGGGAGATGGAGCCGCCTCTCCCCGCGGAAGAGAACCTCTACGAGATCGACGGCGCCCGCAGCGGCTTGCCGACGATCCCGCGTTCGCTGGAGGATGCCCTCGCCGAGCTGGAGAAGGACGAAGTGATCCAGGCGGCGCTGGGCAACCACATTTACGAACGATACATGGAGGCCAAGCGTCGGGAGTGGGAGGAATATCGGGTCGCTGTCAGCCAGTGGGAGCTGCAGCGCTATCTGGCGTTGTATTAGCCGCAAGAGTTGCCTAACGCAGAGGGGGGAGGGACGAAGAGGACTCATGGGCGACACCCTGCTGGAGGTCAAAGGCCTGAGCAAGTCGTTCCGCGGCCTGCAGGCGCTGCAGAACTATCGCCTGACGCTGCAGGCGGGGGAATTGCTGGGGATCATCGGCCCCAACGGCGCTGGCAAGACAACGCTGTTCAATCTGCTGACCGGGGTCGTGCAGCCGACGACGGGCAGTATCCGTTTCGCCGGACAGGAGCTGGCCGGCCGCAGCCCCGATCAGATCGCGCGGTTGGGCATGGCGCGTACATTTCAGAAGATCCGGCTGTTCAAGACGCTGACCGCCCTCGACAATGTGCGCGTGGCCTTGCAGGCGCAGCGACCGACGCCTTTATGGAGCGTGGTGCTCTCCTTGCCGCGCTTCACCGCCAGCGAACGCCGTCTCACCGAGCAGGCGCGCGCGCTGCTCCGCCAACTGGACCTGGATGAGGTGGCAGACATGCTGGCGGAGCGCCTCTCGTATGGCCAGCAGCGTCGTCTCGAGATCGCCTGCGCCCTCGCCCTGCAACCGCGCCTCTTGCTGTTGGACGAGCCGGCGGGAGGGATGAATCCCACCGAAGCGGATGAGATGATGAACCTGATCCTGCGCCTGCACGATGATCTCGGCCTGACCGTGATGCTGATCGAGCACAACATGCAGGTGGTGATGGGCATCTGTCGGCGCATCCAGGCCCTCAACTATGGCGAGATCATCGCCGAAGGGGAGCCAGCGGCCATCCAGGCCCATCCGCAGGTGATTGAAGCATATCTGGGACAGGCGGCGCGCCGTGCTTGAGATCGAAGATCTGCATGTCGCATATGGTTCCATCCAGGCGTTGCGCGGGATCAACCTGCGCGTGGACGCTGGCGAGTTGGTGACGTTGATCGGCAGCAACGGCGCGGGCAAGAGCACGACGTTGCTGACGATCTCGGGCGTGTTGCGACCGCGACAGGGGCGCATCCGTTTCGAGGGGCGTGATCTGGCCGGCGTGGCCCCGCACGAGATCGTGCGCATGGGCATCTCGCACTGTCCGGAGGGGCGGTTGATCTTCGGGCGGCTGACCGTGCTCGAGAACCTGGTCCTGGGCGCTTACCATCGGCGCGATCGACGCAACATCCAGGCTGACATCGATCGCGTGTACGCGCTGTTCCCGCGTCTGGCCGAGCGGCGTCGCCAGATGGCTGGGACGCTGAGCGGCGGGGAACAGCAGATGCTGGCGATCGGCCGCGCCCTGATGAGTCGGCCGCGCATGTTGTTGCTCGACGAGCCGTCGCTGGGGCTGGCGCCTTTGCTGGTCGAGCGCATCTTCGCCGTCATCCAGGAGCTGCAGCAACAAGGGGTGACGATCTTGCTGGTGGAACAGAACGCTTACCAGGCGCTACGCGTGGCCAGCCGGGCGTACGTCCTGGAGACGGGGCAGATTCGGCTGGAGGGTCCGGCGGCGGAGCTGGCCAATGACCCGCGCATGCGCGCGGCCTATCTGGGTGGGTGACCATGTTCTCTTTCTCGTATCTTGCGCAGCAGTTCATCAACGGCCTGAACCTGGGCAGCGTCTACGCCCTCGTCGCGATCGGCCTGACCATCGTCTACGGCATCTTGCGTTTGATCAACTTCGCCCATGGCGATCTGCTGATGTGGGGAGCTTATCTGGCCCTGGCTTTGCTGGCCAACAGCTTCCTGCCGCTGGGGCTGGCCGTGCTCATCCCTATGCTGGTGATCGGCGCCGTCGGCGTGCTCGTCGAGCGCGTGGCGTATCGGCCTTTGCGCGGGGGGCCGGAGGTAGCCATGCTCATCACGTCGCTGGCGGTCAGCTCTGTGATCCAGAACAGCACGATCATGACCATGACCGCGCAGCCCAGGCCGTTTCGTCTGCCGGCGGGGATCAACCAACTGCATCGGCTGGGGAGCGTCAGCTTCTCGACGCTCGACGTGTTGAGCGTCTCGTTGGCGGTGGCGTTGATGCTGGGGTTGAGCCTCTTCGTCCGGCGCAGTCGGCTGGGGATCGCCATGCGCGCCTCATCGGAGAACCTGCGGGCGGCGCACCTGATGGGGATCAACATCAATCAGGTGATCGCCACCGCGTTCGCGATCGGCTCGGCGCTGGCTGCGGTCGCGGGCTTCCTGTGGGCCGCTAAGTACGGCACGGTTGAGCCATTCATGGGGTTCTTGCCTGGCCTGAAGGCGTTCGTGGCCGCGGTGATCGGCGGCATCGGCGTCATCCCCGGCGCGGTGTTGGGCGGTTATCTGCTCGGCTTCGCGGAGATCTTCTTCGTGGGCTTCCTGCCGCCGGCCTACGCGGGGTACCGCGACGCGTTCGTTTTCGCCTTGTTGCTGATCATCTTGCTTATCCGGCCCAACGGCATCCTGGGCGTTTCGACTGAGGAGCGCGCATAAGCGATGTCAGAACGTTCGGCACGCGCCCTGACCATCCTGCTCTATCTGCTGCTGTTCGCAGCCCTGCTGGCGCTCGCTCAGCGGGGGTTGAATAATTATTACCAGCGCATCCTGGCCATCATCGGCATTCACATCATGCTCACGGTCAGCCTGAGCCTCACCAACGGCTATACCGGGGACTTCTCTCTGGGCATCGCGGCCTTCATGGCGATCGGCGCGTACACGGCTGCGCTGCTGACGTTGCCGGTGACGGCCAAGACGACCCTGATCAGCGGGTTGCCCCTCTGGCTGAAGCAGACGACGCTGCCCTTCCCGGTGGCTACCGTCATCGGCGGGATCCTGGCGGCGGCAGCGGCGGCGGTCGTGGGGACGCCGGTGCTGCGCCTGCGCGGCCATTACCTTTCGGTGGCCACGTTGGGCTTGATGGTGATCGTCCGCGTGGTCGCCAACAACTGGCAGACGGTGACGCGCGGCGCCAAAGGGATCAATGGCCTGCCAGCGTTCACCAACATCTGGTGGGCGTACGGCTGGGCGCTGTTGACGATCTACGTCGTGTGGCGCCTGGTCCATTCCCCCTTCGGGCGCGCCATGATGGCCGTGCGTGAGGATGAGCTGGCGGCAGCCGCGCGCGGCGTGCGCGTCTTCCGGACGCGCCTGCTCGCCTTCGTGGTGAGCGCCTTCTTCGCAGGAGCGGCTGGCTCATTATGGGCCCATCAGGTGACGGCGATCACTCCCAGCTCCTTTTCGTTCCTGATCACGTTCAACGTGATCGTGATGCTGATTGTAGGGGGGACCAGGAGCGTGCCCGGCGCCGTGACGGGCGCTGTGCTGATGACGTTGGTGCCGGAGGCGCTGCGGCGCCTGGAGACGGCCCTGGCGGTGGGAGGGACGCCGCTCTATGGACTGAGCCAGATCGTCGTGGCGGTCGCCGTCACATTGATCATGATCTTCCGCCCACAGGGATTGCTGGGCGGCGTCGCTGTGCGCCTGCCGTCGTTCATACGGGCGCGGCCAGCGCCGGTCGGTGAACGGTAGAACTCCTCACAGACCTTCGACCTTCCAAGAGTGATATGCAGGATGCAACGTCTTGTGTTATAGTGCTGCCATCGACGGCAGCAATCTCGATCTCTCACAAAGGAGGAACCCATGCGAAACGTATCCCTGAGCCTCTTGTTGGTCGTGGCGCTGTTGGTCGTGGCCTGCGGTGGACAGGCTACCCCCGCGCCAGCGGCGCCTGCCGCTCCTGCCGCAGAGGAGGCCGCTCCTGCCGCAGCCGAGGAGCAGGCCCCGGAACCGACCCCGACGCCTGTGGTGGAGGAGGAAGCTGCCGCCCCGGCCGCCGAGCCGATCCGCATCGGCGGCATGTACAACGTCACGGGCGGGATGTCGTCTATCGACGCGCCCGGCTTGAATGGCATGAAGCTGGCGGCGGATGAGATCAACAAGGCCGGCGGCGTGCTCGGTCGGCCCATCGAGATCATCGCCATCGACGGCAAGACCGATCAGGCGGCCAACACCAACGCCGTCTCCGAGATGATCGAGGTCCACAAGGTCGTCGCCATCGGCGGCCTCAACGACTCGACCTACGCCCTGGCGGCCGGGCCGGTCGCTCAAAGCGCGGGCATCCCCTTCGTCACAGCGGGCGCCACCCTGCCTACCCTGCCCGAGCAGATCGGCGACTACTTCTTCATGGTCCCCTTCGGCGACGACACACAGGCGTTCGCCGTGGCCGACTACGCGATCGACACCCTCAAGGCCAAGACGGCGTGGATGCTGGTGGACCAGGCTTATGACTTCACGACCGCCCTGGCCACTTTCTTCAAGCAGCGTTTCACCGAGCGCGGCGGCCAGATCGTCCTTGAGGACATCTATCAGTCGGGCGACACCGATTTCTCCGCTCAGATCGCGCGTCTGAAGGCGCTCGATCCGCAGCCGGATGTCCTCTTCGTCTCGGCCATCCCCAACGAGGCGGGCATCACCACCAAGCAGATCCGCGAGGCCGGCCTCAACCAGCCGATCCTCTCGGGCGATGGCTTCGACACGCCGTTGATCGCCGAGGTGGCGGGCGAGCTGGCGACCAACGTCTTCTATTCAACGCACGCCGCGCTGGACAATCCCGATCCCAAGGTGGCCAACTTCGTCAAGGCGTACACAGAAGCCTATGGCCGCGCGCCGGAGAATGCGTTCGCGGCGTTGGGCTACGACATGATGAAGTTGATCGCCGACGCGATCCAGCGCGCTGGCTCGGCTGAACCGCAGGCGATCCGCGACGCCCTGGCCCAGACCAAGGACTTCCCCGGCGTGACCGGCACCATCACCTATCCCGAAGGCCAGCGCAAGCCGATCAAGTCGGTCACGATCATCCAGGTCCAGCAGGGCAAGTACTCGTTCGCGGCCGAGGTGCAGCCATAACGGTCGCTCGACGCCGCTGACCTTTCTTGTGGAAGGCGGCTGACTCGGAATGCCGCCTGGTGAGGTCGCTCATCAGGCGGCATGTTTTCCTGAATCCTGGCAGGTTGATCGAGACTGTAAGGGAGACCATCCATGAACAAGAATCCGCTCGAGGTCCAACATCTTACGGCCGCCGACTACAAGGCCGCTCCGTTCGAGAAGGTTATCCTGCCGCTCGGCTCGCTGGAGAGCCATGGCCCGCATCTGCCCTTCGGCACCGACGCGTTGACCGCTTACCTGGTCGCCCTCGACATCGCCGCGCGCGTGCCCAAGACGGCGGTCTTGCCCCCCGTCAACTATGGGGTCAGCGAGCACTATAAGGAGTTCCCCTTCACCGTGTCGCTGCAGTTCGAGACGGCGATCGCCCTCATTCGCGATATCCTGGAGTCGGTCTACCGCGAGGGCATCCGCAAGGTCTTCATCATGAACGGCCACGACGGCAACATCGCCCCGATCGAAGTGGCGGCGCGCTCGGCCAAGGTGGCCCATCCTGATTTCAAAATCGTCTCATTGGACGCCTGGTGGAAGATGGTGGGAGACCTGGTGCCGCCCGGCTTCTTTGAGGTGTGGAACGGCCTCGGCCATGGCGGCGAAGGGGAGACCTCAATCTGCCTGGCGCTCTTCCCGGAACTGTGCGACCCCGACAAGGCGGCTGGCGTCGTGCCCACCCTGCCGCCGCACATCGATATCAAGTGGCGCTTCAGTGAGCTGACCAACACGGGCGCCAGCGGCGATCCGACGAAGGGGACGCGCGAGAAGGGCCTCAAGATGCGCCAGATCCTCGTCGACACGGTTGTGCAGTTGTTGACCGATCTGGATCGCACAGACTGGGACTATCGCTCATCAGCGACGCGCTGACGTCGCAACCTCCTGGGGAGCCTCGCCGTGAACCACGCACAGATCGTCGCCGCCTGTCGCGAGGCGGACGTCCGTCTGATCCGTTTTCTCTACTGCGATAATGGCAGCATCATTCGCGGGAAGCTGGCCCACAGCGCGCAACTGGCCTCGCGCCTGGAGGGAGGCATCGGCCTGACGGTAGCCATGCAGGCGTTCGATATGCTCGATCGGCTGATCCCCGTTCCCGGCATGGGGCCGGTGGGCGAGGTGCGTCTGGCGCCCGATCCTGACACCTTTCGCGTGCTGCCGTATGCGCCGCGCAGCGCCGCATTGCTCTGCGATCTGCTGACCCTCGATCGTCGGCCGTGGGGCGCCTGCCCGCGCAGTTTTCTCAAGCGCATGATCGCGCGCGCCGCCGAGCGCGGCCTGGTGGTGCAGGCTTCGTTCGAGAACGAGTTCAGCCTGTTGCGCCCTGACGGCGCGGGCGGCTTCACCCCTTACGAGACGGGCCTCTGTTTCAGCACCGTCGCCATGACGGCCGCCGCCGAGCTGATCGACGAGATCGTGGCCGCGCTCGAGCAACAGCGGATCGCGATCGACGGCTACTATCCCGAATACGGCGCCGGCCAGCACGAGCTGCCCATCCGCTACGCTCCCGCCCTGGAGGCAGCGGACAACCAGATTTGGCTGCGCGAGACGGTGCGCAGCGTGGCCGCGCGCCACGGCGTGCTCGCCTCGTTCGCGGCCAAGCCGCTGCCCGATCAACCCGGCAACGGCTGCCACATCCATTGGAGCCTCTGGGATCGTGACCAACGCGTGAACCTGCTCTATGCTCACGACGGCCCCTTCCACCTCAGCCCGCTGGCCCTCCACTTCATCGCTGGCGTCCTCGCGCACCTGCCCGGCCTGTTGGCGCTGACCGCGCCGACGTTCAACTCCTACCGTCGTCTGCAACCTCAACACTGGTGCAGCGCCTTCACCGCGTGGGGGCCGGACAACCGCGAGGCGGCAGTGCGGGTGGCCTCGCCGTTCTGGGGCAGCGAGGCGAACAGCCTCAACTTGGAGCTGAAGGCCAGCGATCCCACCAACAATCCCTACCTGGCGCTGGGCGGGCTGATCGCGGCAGGGCTTGACGGCGTGGAGCGTCAGCTCGATCCTGGCGAGCCATGCCTCGTCGATCCGGCCGAGCTGAGCGACGAAGAGCGGGCCGCGCGCGGCTATCACCGTTACCCGACCACGCTGGCCGCCGCGTGCGACGCGCTGGCCGCCGACCCTGTGCTGATGGAAGCGCTCGGACCGGAGTTGAGCGCTTCCTATCTGGCGGTCAAGCGCGCCGAATACGCCGCCTTCGCGGCTGAGGATGTGGCCTTCGAGATTCGCGAGCACGTGGCGAAGTTCTAGAGGCAGCCATGGACCTGGCCGCGATCCCGATTATCGACCATCACGCCCATTCGCTGCTGCGACCGGGCGCGCCGCTGGACGCGCTCGCCTTTCAGCGATGGTTCACAGAATCGATCGACCCCCGTATCCACGCTCACCACGTCCCCCACAGCCTGGTCTTTCAGACCGCTGTGCGCTGGCTGGCGGAAGCGCTGGCGTGCGCCCCCACGACCGAAGCTGTGTTGGCGGCGCGCGCCGCGCAGCCGTTCGACGTCTGGACGCGCCGTCTCTTCATGGATGTCAACATCGAGGCTGTGCTCTGCGACTACGGCTACCAGAGCGCTCACATGTATGCCCACGCCGAGCTTCAGGCGTTGCTGCCATGTCGCGTCGCGCCGATCCTGCGCCTGGAGACGCTGGCGGAAGCGCTGATCGCCGAACACGCTGGCTTCGCTGACATGCGGGACGCCTTCGTGGCCGCCGTCGCAGGGGCGCGTGCCGCTGGCTACGTGGCGCTCAAGAGCATCATCGCGTACCGGACGGGCCTGCAGATCGAGTCGCCGGATTCAGCCGCCGCGGCCGTCGCCTTCGGCGAGCTGCGCAGGGCGGCGCGACCCGGGGAACGCCTGCGTCTGGAGAGCAAGCCGCTCTGCGACTATCTGGTGCATCTGGCGTTGGAGCAGGCGGCGGCGCAGGAGCTGCCCGTGCAATTCCATACCGGCTTCGGCGATCGCGACGCCGATCTGCGCCTGGCCAACCCCCTGCATCTGCGCAGCCTGATCGAACGCTACGACCGCGTCCCGCTCGTCTTGCTGCACGCTGGCTGGCCCTACGTGCGCGAGTTGGCGCATCTGGCGGCGATCTACGGCAACGTGTGGATGGACCTCTCGCTGGCGATCCCCTTCGCTACGGTGGGCATCCCCGCCTTGCTGCGAGAGGCTTTGGGGATGGCGCCCCTGAGCAAGCTGCTTTTCGCCACCGACGCATACTCCATCCCGGAGATCTACTGGATCGCGGCGCGCTGGGGGCGGTGGGGGCTGGGCAAGGTGCTCGCTGAGATGGTGAGCGAGCGACTCCTGACGACAGCCGAGGCAGAGGCCGCCGCCGCGGCCATCCTGGGCGGCAACGCGCGTCGGCTTTATGGCGTCTAGCCCGTTCTGGCTCGATCGGATGACATGCGACGTCCCCTTGCAGCGGCCAGCGCGGCCATTGCAAGGGGACGTCCTTTTATGGAAGAGGCCGGGCGCCATGGCGCGGCGCCCGCCATCACGTCGATTAGATGTCGAAGTAGAGGTGGAACTCGTAGGGATGCGGCCGCAAACGGACCGGATCGACCTCGCGATGGCGCTTGTAGTCCAGCCAGACCTCGATCACGTCAGGCGTGAAGACGTCGCCCTGCAGCAGGAACTCGTGGTCGGCCTCCAAGGCGTCGAGCACCTCGGCCAGGGAGCCGGGGGTCGACTTAACGAGGGCGGCCTCTTCGGGCGGCAGGTCGTAGAGGTCTTTGTCGATCGGCTCGCCGGGATCGATCTGATTGCGGATGCCGTCGAGGCCAGCCATGAGCATGGCGGCGAAGGCCAGGTATCCGTTACAGGATGGGTCCGGGAAGCGCACTTCCAGGCGCTTGGCCTTGGGGCTTTGCGAGTACATCGGGATGCGGCAGGCCGCCGAGCGGTTGCGTTGCGAGTAGACCAGATTGATCGGCGCCTCGAAGCCGGGGACCAGGCGGTGATACGAGTTGACGGTGGGCGCGCAGAAGGCGAGCAGCGCCGGCGCATGCTTGAGGATGCCGCCGATATAGTAGCGCGCGATGTCGCTGAGGCCGGCGTACCCGCTGCCGTCGTAGAAGATGTTGGTGTCGCCCTTCCATAAGCTCTGGTGACAGTGCATGCCGGAGCCGTTGTCGCCGAAGAGCGGCTTGGGCATGAAGGTTGCCGTCATGTTGTGCTTGCGCGCCGTGTTCTTGACGATATACTTGTACTTGATCAGGTTATCCGCCATCTGGGTCAGGCTCTCGAAGTGCATGTCGATCTCGCACTGGCCGCCGGTCGCCACCTCATGATGATGCGCCTCGATCGCAATGCCCGCCTCGATCATGGTGAGGACCATCTCGCTGCGGATGTCCTGCAAGACGTCGGCTGGTGGGACCGGGAAGTAGCCTTCCTTGACGCGTGGCTTGTAGCCGAGGTTCGGTTTTTCGTCCTTGCCCGTGTTCCAGCTTCCTTCGACCGAGTCGATATAGTAGTAGCCGTAGTTCACATCCTGGCCGTAGCGGATGTCGTTGAAGACGAAGAATTCCGCCTCGGGGCCCCAGTAACTCACGTCGGCGATGCCGGTGCTCTTGAGGTAGGCCTCAGCCTTCTGGGCGATGTAGCGCGGATCGCGCGTGTAGTTCTGGCGCGTGATGGGGTCGCGCACGTTGCAGATCAGGCACAGGGTGGGCACGGACGTGAATGGATCCAGGAAGGCGGTGGTCGGGTCCGGGATCAACAACATATCGCTTTCCTGGATTTGCTGGAAGCCGCGAATGGACGAGCCATCGAAGCCCAGGCCTTCGCTAAAGGTGTCCGCGTCGATGACGGCTGCTGGCACAGAGAAATGTTGCCAGATGCCAGGCATGTCGATGAATCGGACATCGACGATCTGGATGTTGTGTTGTCGAATGGCCGCCAGGACGTCTTGGGGCGTCTTACACTGCAACGGCATCGGTGTTACTCCTTTCCCGGTACTGGGTGGTAGATTGATGGACGGCCAAGCTGAACGGGAGCCACCCCGATGTGCGCTTGCTCAGCGAGCCTGCTCCAACATAACTGGTCAAGTATACAGCATACTTGAATAAAGCACCAACGGCAATGTGTCCGAACCTGAGCGAGAGCGTTTTGTGCATAATGTACAAAGCCAGAAGGAGGAAGCGCCACGATGCCCCGTCTCGTCACGATCAGCGCCGTGCAGGTCCCCTGGACAACTGAGGAGTTGTCTGACGTGGAGCGGCGCGCCTGGAATCTGGAGATGGCGACGTCCTACCTTCAGGAGGCCGGCGCGCGCGGCTGCGATATCGCCTGCCTGGGGGAGATAGTCAATGCGGTGGGCGTTCCCCTGACTGCCGAGAGCCTGCCGCGCTTCGCGGAGACGCTGCCCGGCGAGTTCACCGCGCGGCTGGGCGCCATCGCCCGCCGTTACCGCATGTACGTCGTATGTCCCTTATATGCCCATGTCGACGGTAATGTGCGCAACGTCGCCGTGATCCTCGATCGCGCTGGCGAGATCGTCGGTTGGTACGCCAAGGTGCACTGTACGCAGAGCGAGCGCGCCTATGGCGTGACACCCGGCGACGCGTGGCCGACCTTCGCGCTCGACTTCGGGCGCGTCGGCGTCCAGATCTGCCACGACAATAGCTTCCCCGAGTCGGCGCGCTGTCTGGCGCTGAATGGGGCTGAGATCGTCTTCTGGCCCCATGTGCAATCGGGATGGGGCGACGTGGCCTGGGATGCCGTCCTGCGGGCGCGCGCGATCGACAATCACCTCTACCTGGTCGCTGCCTGTTATGGGACGCCGCCCTCCCTGGCCTGGCGGCCGGGGATGATGGTGGGCCGCAGCGGGGTCGTGGCGCCGGATGGCAGCATACGCGCCGACGCCGGTCGTTCCCCCGGCATCGCCACCGTCGCGGTCGATCTCGATCAGCCGCGCCTGGCCCACGACTTCACGCGCGGCGGCGACCATCCGTTCTGGGCCGATGTGCTGGCTGATCGCCAGCCGGACACCTACCAGCGGCTGGTCGCGAGCAGGTAAGGCTTCGTCCGAGAGAATGGCGGATCCTCGCTGTTGAGGCGCGAAGGAAGCGGCGCTTCATGGTCCCTCCCGCTCGACGGCGCGGAGAGCGCGGTGAGTTTCCTGAGGATAAGGGAGCGGTATGCGCGTCCTCACGTACAACATCCATCATTGGGAAGGCGTGGATGGCCGCGTCGATGTGGCGCGCGTGGCTGCCGTCGTGCGCGCCACGGGCGCCGATGTGGTCGCTCTGAATGAGGTCTATCACCCGGCGCTGGCGCCTGGCCTGGATCGGCCAGCACTCACGGCGATGGCGGACATGCTGGGGATGCACGTCGTGTTCGGCGCGGCCCTGCCGATGGCCTGGCCGGGCAGCGCGCAGCTGGTCGGCTATGGCAACGCCTGTCTCAGCCGGCGTCCGATCCAGGCCTACGCGGCGCATCGCCTGCCTGCGCCGCCGGGCCACGAGGCGCGCGGGCTATTGGAGGCGCGCGTGACGCTGGCTGATGGAAGCCCGTTCACCGTATACATCACGCATCTCGATCACCTTGCGGAGGAAGTGCGTCTGGCGCAAGTGCAGGCTGCGCTCCAGTGGACGGCGCGCGATCGGGCGCGACCGCATCTCTGGCTGGGAGATTTCAACGCTCTGGCGGCGGGTGAGGGCTTGGACGCTCATCCCGCTAGTCAGTCCGACTCCCCAAATGCTCCAGAAGAAAGGCGGGTCATCGCGCGGCTGCTGCGCGCTGGCTACGTCGATTGCGCTGCCCAGGCTGGCTTGCTGCAGCCCACCTGGTCGACGACGCACCCCCATCAGCGCATCGACTACATCTTCGCTTCCGCGGCGCTGGCTCCCTCCCTGCGCGCCTGTTGGCGATGGGAAGAGCCGCCTGCCGCAGAGGCCTCGGATCATTTTGCGGTCGTGGCAGAGTTCGCGATCGCCTGAACCGAAGGCTACGGAAAAGGCACGAGGCCCCCGGTCGTCCCCCGGAGGCCTCGCGGTTTTACGGAGCGATGGTGCGACCAGAGCGCAAATAGCCGCTCAGGTCACTCGGACTTGCTGGCGGCGTTATCGGAGTCCTCGAGCTCTTTCTTGGCGACCTCAGCTTCGCTGGAAGCTTTGCGGAACTCCCGAATGCCTTTGCCGATGGCGCCACCCACCTCTGGCAGGCGACCGACGCCGAAGATGATGATGATGATCACCAGGATGATGATCAGCTCGAACGGACCCAAGTGGGGCAACAACATAGGTTCTTTCCTCCTCAAGCGCCGCAGCGCCGACTGAAGAGATTATAGCATGATTATGTACAAGCGCAAGTAAGGTGGAGGCAGACCATCGCAAAGTGGGAGCAGGTTTCCGGATTCGAGCCTTCAGGCGGTTTGGCTGTTTGCAGCGAGCGACCGGTTGAAGCCTCGAATCCGGCTTTTTGGGTAGCCCCAGAACTGGAGCGCGCCCATAAAGCGACAGGGCTTACGTAGTCGGGAGTTGAAGCACCACGGAGGGTACAGAGGGCATAGAGAAAACTGATAGACTCTATGTACTCTGCGTACTCCGTGGTGAAAAGATGGACGGTTATTTCTTCTCGAAGGCCGCGTCGAAGGCCACGGCCGAGGGCGGGAAGTCGATTCTCTTGACGAAAGCGGCGGCCTCCGTCGCGCCGGCCACGCGGTCCATCCCGCTGTCCTCCCATTCGACGGAGAGCGGCCCCTGGTAGCCGATGGCGTTGAGGGCGCGGATGATCTCCTCGAAGTTGATGCGGCCCCGGCCCAGCGAGCGGAAATCCCAGAAACGCCGCGCGTCGCCGAAGTTGAGATGCCCGCCGAAGACGCCCGCCTCCGTGGGGGTCGGCGACCAGTAGACGTCTTTCATGTGGACGTGATAGATGCGATCGCCGAAGGTTCGGATGAAGCGCACATAATCGACCCCCTGGTAGCCGAAGTGGCTGGGATCGAAGTTGAAGCCGAAGGCCTTGCGCCCGCCCACCGCGTTGACCGCCGCCTGTGCCGACGCGATGTCGAAGGCGATCTCGGTGGGATGGGCCTCCAGGGCGAATTTGACGCCGACCTCGTCGAAGACATCGAGGATGGGATTCCAGCGGTCAGCGAAATCTTTGTAGCCCGCCTCGATCTGGCCGGGCTGGATGGGCGGGAATGAGTAGAGTAAGTGCCAGATCGAGCTGCCGGTGAAGCCCGGCACGACCTTGACGCCGAACTTGGCGGCGGCGCGCGCCGTGTTCTTCATCTCCTCGGCCGCGCGCTGGCGCACCCCTTCCGGGTCTCCATCGCCATAGATGCGGGGCGGCAGGATCGCCTTGTGGCGGATGTCGATGTTGTCGCACACGGCCTGGCCGACCAGGTGGTTGCTGATGGCGAAGCATTTGAGGCCGTACTTGTTGAGGATGTCCCAGCGGCTGCGGCAGTAGGAGTCGTCGGAGAGAGCCTTGTCCACCTCGAAGTGATCTCCCCAACAGGCCAGCTCCAGGCCATCGTATCCCATCTCTTTGGCCTTGGCTGCCAACGCTTCGAGCGGCATATCCGCCCACTGTCCTGTGAACAATGTGACCGGACGAGCCATGTCTTCCTCCTTATGAGATGATATTCGGCGCGGCCAGCGACGCCAGCCGCCTTTGCCAGCCCAGGCGAATCATCGCACCAACCCACGTGGTCGATTATACCACAGGTCATTTCTCCTGGCCGCCTGGCGGTGGAGCGAAAGGCGCATTTCAGTTTGGTGGCGAGTGATAGGTTTGCCGCCAGCGCTCATCAAAGTCGTTTGGGTGTGCCGGAGTGCGCGATCGTATCATAATCCTCTGGATTGTGGGGCGTGGCGCAGCGCAATCCGGAGGATTGCGGTACGGCCGCATATACAGGCACTGGGCGAACGAGCGATCAGGGGCGCCACCTCTTCCAAAAAACTGAAATACACCCTAGCGTGAACGGGCCAGGAGGCATCCCAGTTGCTTTGAGAGGGACCGGCGGCGGGCAAAATCGGGTTGACGGACCTCCTGGTTTGTGGTATGTTATCGGTGTCATATCGACTGGATCCTCATGATCCCTATCTGTTCGCTGTCGGCGGTCGCCGACGCCTCAACTAGTGATCCTATCGGGAAGATGAGCCTGGAGCCTATCCGAAAAACGGTTCTGGCCGGTCTCCTGACCAGCCAGAGGCACGGTCAGGAGACCGTGCCGAAGCTTTTCGGATAGGTTCTCATCGCACAACCCTTGACGAGCCTCTGAGAGGAAGGTCGAATGATCACGCCAGTTCGCTCCCGACGGATTGGCGCGCCGCCGGTCAACTTGGGGGGAGGGATCGCCCATGGTGGGCTATATCAGCCGTCGCTTCATCTACATGGTGTTCTCCTTGCTTGTCCTCTCGTTCGTGTCTTACGTGATCATTGAGCTGCCGCCCGGCGATTACGCGGAGATGTACATCAAGTCGCTGGAGACGACGGGCACGCGCGTCGATGAGTCGCTGATCCTCAACCTCAAGCGCCAGTTCGGCTACGATAAGCCGTTCTTGACGCGCTACCTCCTCTGGATCCGCAATGTGGTCGTTTATCAGGATTTCGGGATCTCCATCCTTTGGCGGAAACCGGTCGCCGAGATGATCGGCGACCGCCTGCCCTTCACGATCGTCCTGTCCCTGGTGACGTTGCTCTTCACCTATATCGTCGCCATCCCCATCGGCATCTTCTCGGCGACGCATCAATACTCGTTGGGCGATTACTTTTTCATTATCCTGGGGTTTATCGGGATCGCCGTGCCCGATTTCCTGCTGGCATTGGTATTGATGTACGTCATGCTCACCCAGTTCGGCGTCTCGCCGGGGGGGTTGTTCTCCCAGGAGTTTGAGAACGCGGCCTGGAGCCTGGCCAAGGTGTGGGACCTGGCCAAGCACCTGATCGTGCCCGTCGTCATCGTCGGCATGGCGGGAACGGCGGGATTGATCCGCACGATGCGCGCGACGCTGCTCGACGAGCTGGGCAAGGATTATGTGGACACGGCGCGCATGAAGGGGGTGCCTTACTGGCGGGCGATCCTCAAGTATCCGGTGCGCATCGCCATCAATCCGTTGCTATCGACGATCGGCTGGTTGCTGCCGGCCATCGTCTCAGGCTCGACGATCGTCGCCATCGTCCTCAACTTGCCGACGGTCGGCCCGCTGCTGGTTAATGCGCTGTTGGCGCAGGACATGTATCTGGCAGGCGGGGTGCTGTTCCTGCTCACCGCTCTAACCCTAATCGGCACCTTCCTGTCAGATATGATCCTGGCGGCGGCCGATCCGCGTATCCGCTATGAGTGAACGACGCGAGGGAGCTTCATGACGCAGACGAGCGTGGCGACTGAGGTCGTAGGCCGTCGTCGCCCCCGGACGCAGGCCGAGCAAGCTCAAGAGCGGCTCTATACTGCTTCGCAGTGGGTGCTGATCTGGCACAAGTTCCGCCGCCACAAGCTGGCCGTGATCGGCGGCGTGATCTTGCTGATCATGTACCTGCTGGCGATCTTCGCCCAGTTCGCGGCCCCTTACAGCCCCACCCATAAGTTCACAGACAATCTCTATACGCCTCCGACGCCGATCCGTCTGCGCGATCTCGACGGGCGATGGGAGTGGCGTCCCTTCGTCTACGGCCTCAAGAAAGAGATCGACATGAACACGTTGGAGACGAAATACACGCCTGACCCGGAGCAGAAATTCTACGTCCGCTTCTTCGCCGAGGGTCAGCCTTACAAGCTGTTCAGCCTGATCCCGATGAAGGTGCATCTGTTCACCGTGGATGAGCCTGGGCGCATCTTCCTCTTCGGGACGGACGAGCTGGGGCAAGATGTCTTCTCGCGCGTCATCCACGCCGGTCGTATCTCCCTGTCCATCGGCCTGGTGGGCATCGCGATCTCCTTCATTCTGGGGTGTCTGATCGGCGGCATCTCCGGCTATTACGGCGGCCAGATCGACATGATCATCCAGCGTGCGATCGAGTTCCTGATCTCTATCCCGACCTTGCCGCTGTGGATGGCCCTTTCGGCGGCGCTGCCGCGCGAATGGTCGCAGGTGCGCGTCTATTTCGCGATCACGATCATCCTGGCGCTGGCGAGCTGGACCGGCCTGGCGCGCGTGGTGCGCGGCAAGATCATCAGCACGCGCAACGAGACCTTTGTGAAGGCAGCCGAGCTGGCGGGGGCGAGCGAGGCGCGCATCATCTTCCGCCATCTCTTGCCTGGCTTCGCCAGCTATCTGATCGTCCACATCACCCTCAGCATCCCCTACATGATCCTGGGGGAGACGGCCCTCGGATATCTGGGGTTAGGGCTGCGTCCGCCTGTGATCAGTTGGGGCGTGCTGCTCAACGCCGCCCAAAACGTGCGCACCGTGTCGCTTTATCCGTGGCTGCTCGCCCCTGTCCCCTTCGTCGTCCTCGTCGTCCTGGCCTTCAACTTCCTCGGCGATGGCCTGCGCGATGCCGCTGACCCGTACAAGGAATTCTGAGTATGGAACAGCCTACGGTCCTGTCGGTTCGCGATCTCAAGACGTACTTTTATCTGCCGCACGGCGTGCTCAAGGCGGTGGATGGCGTCAGCTTCGATATCCATCGCGGGGAGCTGGTAGGGCTTGTGGGAGAGTCGGGATGCGGCAAGAGCATCACGGCGCGCTCGATCCTCAACATGGTGCGGCCGCCAGGCAAACCGCAGGGGGAGGTCCTGTTCTTCTGTGATGGTCAGGCCATCAATCTGCTCGACCTGGAGCCGGACGGCGCCGAGATCCGTCGCATTCGCGGCGACGCGATCACGATGGTCTTTCAGGAGCCGATGAACGCCTTTTCGATGGTGCACACGGTGGGGCATCAGATCATGGAGGCGCTGCTGCTGCATCGGCCGGTGACCAAACGCGAGGCGCGTGAGCAGACGATCCAGTTGTTGGCGGATGTGGGGATCGCCAATCCCCAGCAGCGTGTGGATGAGTATCCCTTCCAGCTCTCGGGCGGCATGCGCCAGCGCGCGATGATCGCCATGGCCATCGCCACCAATCCCCAATTGCTGATCTGCGATGAGCCGACGACGGCGCTCGATGTCTCGGTGCAGGCGCAGATCCTGCGGCTGCTCAAAGAGCTGCAGCGCCAGCGCGGGATGTCGATCCTCTTCATCACCCACGACCTGGCAGTGATCGCCCAGATCGCCACGCGCGTGATCGTCATGTACCTGGGCAAGGTGGTGGAAGAGGCGCCGGTGCGTGAGATATTTCACAACCCGCGACACCCGTATACGCGCAAGCTCATGGCCGCCGTGCCCGACATCGTCCTCCTCGAAGGCGGTGAGCGTCGACGGCTGCAGACGATCGACGGCTTCGTGCCGGAGCCGATCGGCCTGCCCGACCAGTGTGTCTTTTACGATCGTTGCGCCGACGCCTGGGAGCGCTGCGCGGCGAGCTGCCCGCCGCTTATCCCGGTGGGAGAGGGACACTTCGTGCGCTGTTACCTGTACGATGCGGCGTCACAGTCAGGGAGGAAATGACGATGGCCGATCTCGCGCCGGCCGGGCAGGAGGTCCTGGTCAACGTCGTGCATCTCAAGAAGTACTTCCCCATCGAGCGCGGTTTTCTGCGGCGCGTGGTCGGGCACGTGCGCGCCGTCGACGATGTCACGTTCTCCATCTACCGCGGCGAGACGGTCAGCCTGGTAGGCGAGACAGGATGCGGCAAGACGACGTGCGGCCTGACGATCCTGCGCGGCTTGCCGGCTACGGCCGGGCGCGTCGAGTTCAACTTCCGAGGGCGGGGGATGGTAGATGTCACCCAGCTCGATCGCGAGGGGCTGAAGCCGTACCGGCGTGAAGCGCAGATGATCTTCCAGGACCCTTATTCTTCACTTGACCCGCGCATGACGGTGCGCGACATCATCGCCGAGCCGCTCGTGATCAACAAGGTAGGATCGAAGAGTGAGATCGACGACCGCGTGATGGAGATGATGCGGGTGGTCGGCCTGGATGCTCGTTATCTGAAGCGCTACCCGCACGCCTTCTCGGGAGGACAACGGCAGCGTATCTCGATCGCGCGCGCGCTGGTCCTCAATCCCAGCTTCATCGTGGCGGACGAGCCGACGTCGGCGCTGGATGTCTCGATTCAGGCGCAGATCCTGAACCTGATGTTGGATTTGCAGGAGCAGTTCGGGCTGACGTACCTGTTCATCTCGCATAACCTCTCGGTGGTCAAGCACATGTCGCATCGGGTGGGGATCATGTACCTGGGACGCCTGGTGGAGATCGGCGCCCAGCGAGCCGTGTTTGAGGCGCCGCGTCATCCGTATACCCAGGCGTTGATGCTGGCCATCCCCAAGCCGGATCCCGATCAACCCTCTGGCTTGCGTTCGGCGCCGGGCGAGGTCGGCAATCCCGCCAATCCGCCGCCAGGGTGCGCTTTCCATCCGCGCTGTGAGCAATGCATGGAGATCTGTCGGAGCGTGCGCCCTGAGCTGCGCGCTGTGGAGGAAGGGCATTTCGTGGCGTGCCATCTGTATGATAGGGTGGGATGATCGGCGGCGCTGCGGGCTGATGAGCGCCCCGGCCGTGAAGGTGAACAGCAATTGGCGGCTTGCCTGGAGCCAATCTCGCTATAGAAGGAGCGCACGAAGATCAGGAAGGAGGTGATGCCACAGGTTTTGGCGGTGGTAGAAGGCGATCGCGTGTCAGAGGGTGTCGCGCCTGACACCATTCTCTCTTTGGGAGGAAGGATCCATGAAACGCATGCGAACACTATGGGTGCTGCTCAGCCTGATGGTGGTCCTCTCGATGCTGCTGGCGGCCTGCGGCGGCGGGGAGGAGCCGACGCCGGCGCCGGAGGCGAAGCCGACGGAAGAGGTCAAGCCGGCCGAAGAGGCCGCGCCTGCTGAAGAGGCCAAGCCAGCGGAAGAGGCCGCGCCTGCCCCGGCGGCTGGCATCCAACCTGGCTCGCTCTTCAACAAGGACGAGTACGAGCAGGTCGCTGGCGTCAAGATCGAGAAGTACAACGAGGCCCCTTCGCTGGCCGCCAGAGTCGCCGCGGGCGAGCTGCCCCCTGTCGAGGAGCGTCTGCCCGCCAATCCGATCGTGGCCGTGCCCTGGAATGAGATCGGCGCCTACGGCGGGGTGATCCGCTGGGACGAATTCACGGTGGGTTACGATCACTACAACCGCCACATCCTCAATGTCCAGTCGGCGCTGCGCAATGCCTCGGAGACGACCTACTACAACGCCGGCCTGGCCGCGCCCGATCCAGCCAAGCCGTGGCTGTTCGAGAGCTGGTCCCAGAACGCTGACGCCACCGAGTTCACGCTCACCATCCGCAAGGGGATGAAGTGGTCGGACGGCGTGGAGGTGACGACGGAAGACGTGCGCTTCCGCGTCGAGGATGAGCTGCTCAACCCCGACTTGACGCCGCTCCCGCCGACGTGGCTGCGCTGGAACCCGGAGAAGAAAGAGGTCACGACGAAGGTCGAGTACCTGGACAAATACACCTTCAAGCTGACCTTCGCGATGCCATACGGCGCTTTCATCAACCAGGAGCTGCGTGAGGTGTCGTGGGGCTCCGTGGCCAACTTCCTGGCGCCAGCGCACTTCTACAAGCAGTATCACAAGAAGTACACCGATATCAAGGATATCCTGCCGGCGATGGAGGAGCGCGGCTTCAAGGCCGAAGAGGAATGGCCCAACTTCTACAACGCCATCGCCTACAACAACCTGGGAGATGCTGGCGGCTACTACCCACATCCGTATGCGACCAGGCTGCCGGTGCTCTATCCCTGGGTCGTCAAGGAAGTGCTCCCCGACACGTCGGTCATCTACGAACGCAATCCCTACTTCTACGTGATCGATCCGGCGGGCAACCAGCTCCCCTATCTGGAGGGGTTGAAGCGCCAGTTCATCTCCAGCAAGGAGATGATGAACCTGGACATCATCGCTGGCAAGGTCGATGTCCAGGGGCAGTTCATCAAGATCGACGACTTCCCTCTCTTCAAGCAGAACGAGGCGGCGGGCAACTACAACGCGATCCCGGTGCGCGCCTGGCAGCATCACGTCTTGATCTACTGGGTCAATCCCGAGGTCAAGGATGAGAAGGTGGCGGCGGCCTTCAAGGAGCTTGAGTTCCGCAAGGCGCTGTCGATCGCCCTCGACCGCAACCACATCAACGAGGCGGTCTTCAAGGGGTTGGCGACGCCGGCCCAATTCGCGCCGCCCATGGGCACGCCGCTGTACGATGAGAACCTGTCCAAGTTCGCCGCCGAGTATGATCCAGAAGGGGCGAAGGCTATCCTCGATAAGCTCGGCTACAAGGACGTGGACGGCGATGGCTTCCGCGAGGCGCCGGATGGCTCCAAGTTCGTCATCCCCATCCTCTACTACGAGGTGACGCCGGCGGCCACGCCGGGCGTGCAGCTCGCCACGCAATACTGGGGCGACATCGGCCTCAAGGTCGACGCCAAGGCTATGGAGGGGCTGACCTTCTGGCAGTTCCAGGGCTCCAACGAGGCGGCGGCGTCCGTGTGGTGGGCGAATGGCCCCGACTTCGGCGATGGCGCCTTCGTCGGCATGGGCGTCAGTGTGCCGATGTGGCGGCAGTGGTACAACACCAAGGGTGAGAGGGGGGTCAAGCCGCCCGACTGGGCCATCCGCATCATGGAGATCCAGGAGGAGCGCCTGGTGGTCTCGCCAGAGGAGCGCCTCAAGCTGGACGCGGAGGGGTGGAAGCTGCTGGTCGAGAACCTGATGATCATCGGCACCGCCGAGAATCCCAAGAACCCGCTCATCCTCAGCAAGGACCTGGGCAACGTCGAGTACGGCTTCGATAAGAACTTCGTCGCCCCGACCTACTGGGAGTGGGCGTTCCAGTGGTACTACAAGAACCCGGCGCGCCGCCAGTGAGGCGCAGCTAGGGACCGGGTGCTGGGGGCGACCTGGGGTCGCCCCCAAGCTGGGTAGATCCAGAAAGGGCAAAGAGAGGAGGAGCTCTCTTTGCCCTTTTCGCGTCTGTTGACGGCCTCTCCGCTTCCCCTTAAAATGAGGGCCGCGTCTCTTATCCATCCTCTTGGAGGGGAGCGGTGATAGCCACGGTTGCGGCGTTGGCCTTCACTGCTTCCGCCCTGTTAACAGGAGCTGACCATGACGAAGATCGCGTTTATTGGCGCTGGCAGCCTGGGCTTCACGCGCGGGCTGGTGCGCGACATCCTCACCTTCCCGTTGCTCAAGGACGCCACGCTCGCGTTGATGGACATCGACGCCGAGCGCTTGGACTTCGCGCAGCGTTCGGTGCAACGGATCGTCGATATGGGCAACTATCCGGCCAAGGTGCAGGCGACCATGGATCGCGTGGAAGCTCTGCGCGACGCTGACGCCGTGCTCGTGACGATCCTGGCCGGCAGCACCGACGTCTGGTGCGGCGACATCGAGATCCCCAAGAAGTATGGGGTGGACATCAACATCGGCGACACGCGCGGCCCTTCGGGGATCTTTCGCGCCCTGCGCACCATCCCGGTGATGCTGAGCATCGCCCGCGATATGGAGCGCTACTGCCCCGACGCGACCATGCTCAACTACACCAACCCGATGGCCATGCTGTGTCGCGCCATGCAGCGCGAGACGAAGATCCGTCTCACCGGGCTATGCCACAGCGTGCAGGGGACGGCCATGATGCTCGCGCGCTGGATCGGGGCGCCTTATGAGGAGATCACGTATACGTGCGCCGGCATCAACCACATGGCGTGGTATGTCAAGTTCGAGTGGAACGGTCGCGACGCTTATCCTCTCATCCGCAAGGCCATCACCGAGAATCCGGCCATCTACCAGGAAGAGATCGTGCGCAACGAGATGTTCCTGCACCTTGACTACTATGTGACGGAGTCGAGTGGGCATAACTCAGAGTACAACCCCTGGTTCCGCAAGCGCCCCGATCTGATCGAGAAATATTGCACACACGGCACGGGGTGGAATCCCGGCGAGTACGCCTACGTCCTGAAGCATTATCGCGAGCGAGAGAACACGTGGCGAGAGGAAGCTAAAAAGTGGTTCGCGGCGAAGACCCCTATCTCATTGGAGCGGGGACATGAGTATGCGGCGTCGATCATCAACGCCTTGCAGGGAGGCGAACCGTTCCAGTTCAACGGCAACGTCGCCAACACGGGGCTGGTGACCAATCTGCCGCCCAACGCCTGCGTCGAGGTCCCAGTGTGGGCCAGCCGCAAAGGGCTGGAGCCGGTGTACGTCGGCGCGTTGCCGCCGCAGTGCGCTGCGCTCACGCATCTCAGCGCCAGCATCGAGGAGATGGCGGTCGAGGCTGCGCTCACCGGCGACCCACGCCTGGTCTTTCAGGCCATCGCCTACGATCCGCTGACCGCGGCGGTGCTCTCCCTGGCCGAGATCAAGCAGATGGTCAACGAGATGTTCGCGTTCAACCGTGACTACTTGCCACAGTTTAAGCATTTCACGGTCTGAGCGCGTACTGACGAGTTCGGTCCCATTCCCCCTTTGCCATTCTTGGGAAAGGAGGAATTTTTCGTGCGCTCTTCACTCCGCGCTTCTTACAGGCTCCGCTTCGCCGGACGCGGCCCCGCTATAGGCGATCTGGCTGATCTGCATAAGCTTGTCCAGCCGGTGTGTCGACACCATCACCCGCACGGTGCCCGTCTTAGAGCGGGCGACGATGCTATGGGTCTGCGCCTTCTGTCCAGCGTACTTCACGCCTTGCAACATCTCTCCGTCGGTGACCCCTGTCGCCGCAAAGAAGATATCTTCGCCTTTGACCAGGTCATTCGCGCGCAGCACCTGGCCGGGGACGATGTGCAGTCGTTCCAGATATTGGAGCTCTTCATCCGTGCGCGCTAGGGGCCGGCAGAGGATCTCCCCTTCCAGGCATTTGAGGGCGCAGGCGCTGACGACGGCCTCGCCTGCGCCGCCGATCCCCATCAGGGCGTCGATGCCGCTTTCAGGCAGGGCTGTGTACAGGGCAGCGGCCACGTCTCCATCGCGAATCAAGCGGATGCGCGCGCCAGCCCGCCGAATCTGGTCGATCAGCCCGCCGTTGCGTGGCCGATCGAGCACCATCACCGTCAGGTTGTTGATCCGTTGGCGCTTGGCCTCGGCGATGCGGGCGAGGTTCTCGGCCACGGGCACGTTGAGATCGATCACGTCGCGCGCCTCGGGGCCTACGGCCAGCTTGTCCATATAGCGCAGGGGGCCAGGATCGAACAGGCTGCCGCGTTCGGCGAGCGCGGCAACCGAGACGGCGCCGGGCCACCCCTCAGCCGTCAGGCGGATTCCGTCAACCGCTTCCACTGCCACGTCGAGCTGGGGATGCTCGGCCTGCCCCAGATGTTCCCCATGGAACAGGAGCGGGAAGGTCTCCTGATCTCCTTCGCCGACCACGAGGAGGCCATCCATCTCGATCTGAGAAAGGACGATGTGCATGGCAGAGATCGCGGCGTCGGCCACGCTCGCTTTGTCGCCGCGTCCCATCCAGCGGCCCGCCGCCAACGCTGCTGCTTCTGTCACGCGCACCAACTCCAGGGCTAGATTGCGTTCTGGTGGCTCTGGCATGGCTCCTCCTCCTCTTCATTATAGCATGCGCGAAGCATCATCCCTAGCCCCAATCGTCAATCGTCAATCGTCGGTCCTCAATCGTTACCCGTTGCTCATCAACCGTCAACCATGGCCATTGGCTATTGACTATTGACCATTAACCATTGACCATCGATGATCGTGCGGAACGAATGCGTGCGTCGATCTCGGCCACTTTGGCTTGTTCTGCCTGCCACCATGCCGGGTCGCGCTGCGCGTCCAGTTCGGTCGCCGATTTACCTTGCTGCTCGACCCAGGTATAGTATTTGAGATTGTGCCATCGGGCGCGCTCCTCACGCGTCCCTTCTTTAATCCAATCCAGCTTCTGTTTGTGGAAGATGCTCACCAGGCGTATGGCAGCCTCCTGTTCGTCCATGGGGCCATAGCGTTGGGTCAGTTGGCGCATCACGCTGTGGTAACGGTCGATGGCGTCGGTGGCAATCGTGACGATCACGTCGTCGCGGCCCAGGCCGTAGAAGCGGGCCGTCTTGATCGCTCCCAAGACGTTGCACACCCCCGAGATGCCGAAGATCGTCGCCAGCTTGCGAACCTGGGCCTCGGCGACGCCAGCCCGCCTCATCAGCGTCCGCCAGCCTGCCTCCTCGGTCAAGAGCTGTAGCCCCATCTTGCACTCCAGGTCGTCGATGCACATGATGGCGTCCATGTTCCACACGTTGTGGATCCACGTCACGTGCTTGTCGCCGATGCCCTGGATGTCATGGGCGCCGTAGCCGTTGCTGTACAGGGTTGGGCATTGGATCGGCTCCAGGCCGACGATCTTGTGTTCGGGCCAGGCCTGCTTCAGGCGATCGCCGGCGGCGATGGTGCCCGCCGATCCCATCGCTGAGACGAAGGCGGCGATGCGCCCGTTACCGATCCCCTGTCGGCGCAGCTCATCGGCCAGCTCGACGATGGTGTTGCCAGTGACGAAGTAGTGGAACCGGTAGTTGCCCATCACCTCGAACTGATTGAGGACGCGCACGTTGGGGTCGGCGCGGCGCAGCTCCCAGGTCTTATCGTAGATCTCCTTCACGTTCGATTCCGAGCCTGGGGTGCGGATGACGCGCGCGCCGTAGGATTCGATGAGCGCGAAGCGCTCGCGGCTCATCTCCGCTGGCAGGATCACGACGCTATCGAAGCCCATGCGGCAGCCTACCCAGGCCCCGCCGATGCCATAGTTGCCGGTGCTGGGCCACACGAGCGTGTGCCGCGACGGATCGACCTCGCCGTACAGCTCTTTCTCGACGAGGACCGCGTAAGCGGCCCCCACCTTATGTGAGCCGGTGGGGAAGTCCTTGCTGTAAAGGAGGACGATCGGCGCCTCCACGCCGGTCAACCCTGGGGGGAGCACCTCGTAGCGGATGCGGCCATCGGGGTCGCGCCAGGTGATGTTGTAGAGGTTGATGGGGTCCAGGGGGTCGGCCGTCATGGCGGCCAGGGCGCGCTGACGGATCGCGGGGTCGATCGTCTCTGGATGCAGCATCTCGGCGAAGGTTGGGCCGAGGATGAGGCCCGGAGCAGGTTGGTGAGACATATCAAAGTCCCTTTCTTTGCGCGTGCGTGGATCATCGCATCCGATTATAGCAGATTCGGCGCAGCTTGAACGGCGCAGCGTTGCTGCTTTGTCATCGACGAGAACGCGCGCGTGCTGCGGCCAGCGGAGGCGTTGCCTGTCGGCGATGGTCCAGTTATCGCTGTGCTGGTAGTGGTTTCCTGGTATGATATAGGTCATTCCGAAAGAGCTGGTAACGCCGTACATTACATTCGCTTATTTGCATAAAGAGATCGTGCAACCGGGAGAAGGGGTCGCCAGGATCGTATGTCAGGCGACCCCCCCTTTGCAGAGATTATATGCAAAATTCATAATATTAAATTGGGGGCACAGCGATGCTATCGATCAAGATCCTGGGTACCGGATGCCCGAATTGCCAGCGCCTGGAGCGAACCGCCAAAGAGGTCGTCGAGGAGCTGGGTCTGGAAGCCATCTTCCTGAAGGTCACGCGCATGGACGAGATCATGAAATACCCCATCCTGGCCACGCCTGGCCTGGTGGTGAACGAGAAGGTGGTGTGCAGCGGACGCGTGCCGACCAAGGCTGAGGTCACGACCTGGTTGACGACGGCGGCCATGGAGATGGCTTGATCGTATTGGGAAAACAAGGCATCGGCGCGGATTACTCGAAGACGACGACGCTGGCGTTCACGGCGGCCAGCAACAACTTCGAACTGGCGATCGCTGTGGCTGCGTCGCAGGCTCGTCTGGCCGACTGTCCACCCTTGTGGGAGCCTGCGCAGGCCCAACGATTGGTGAGCTTGCAGGAGATCTTGATCGAGGCGCCGAGCAGCCGGCTTTGAACCGGCTTGCAACTGCTGGAGCCTGACGGCTTTGGCCCCAGGCGGTCCCCACGGTTGAATGCACCCGGCCTGCGGCGTGCTTGGGGACGCGCCGGACAGGCTGCCAAAACGCAAAGATAGGAAAGCAGTGGAGTTCATGTCGTTTATGCTAAAACTTTTGCAGGAAGGCCTGGGAAACCTGGCGGCGTATTTGGCCGCGCATGTCTTGCTGTGCCTGGTGCCGGCCTTCTTCATCGCTGGCGGGATGACCGCGCTGATCCCCAAGTCAGCCATCACGCGCTTCTTGGGGCGTCATACGCCCAAGTTCATCTCCTATCCGGCGTCGGCCCTGGCGGGGTCGGTGCTGGCGGTGTGCTCGTGTACCATCGTGCCGTTATTCGCCGGGATCTACAAGAAGGGCGCGGGCCTCGGCCCAGCGATCACCTTCTTATTCTTCGCGCCGGCAGCCAATATCCTGGCGCTGGTTTATACCGGCGGCGTCATCGGCGTCGATCTGGCCTTCGCCCGTCTGTTTCTGTCCCTGGCATTCGGCGTCGGCATCGGCATGATCATGGCGCTCATCTTCAGCCGTGAGGACGCTGAACATGACAAGGCGACCGACGAGCTATTCGCCGGCCACGGGAGTATGAGCCGTCCGGCGCTGATCTTCCTGTTGATCCTGGTGGCTTTGTTGCTGGCGGGCACGCTCAAGCTCGCTGTGTTCACCAATGTCTACGCCCAGGTGACGTTGCCCATCCCCGACATGGATCGCTTTCAGTCGCTGCTGTACCAGCTTGTGCCTTTCGATCCCAGCAAGGGCGAGGAGGGAGTCACCGCGCAGGGCGCGATCCTGATCGGGCTGTTGATCTTGATCGGCCCCGCTGCCTGGCGCGGGCTGGAGGACATCCTGGACGGCTTCAACGCCTGGTCCAGGGTCGCGCTGGGGCTGGCGGCCCTCACGCTGCTCGTAGCCGCCGCCAGGATGACGCCGCACGCGGGTGGATTGGACATTGGGCTGACCGGTCGCGTGATCGGCGTCGGGTTGGCTATCCTGATCCTGGCCTGGATCGCGCGCGCCCACCTGGAGCCATATCAAGTGCAAGAGTGGCTATGGGAGTCGTGGCGGTTCGTCAAGCAGATCTTCCCCCTGCTCGTGGCCGGCGTGTTCGCGGTGGGGGTGATTCGCCAGTTGATCCGTCCCGAATGGATTCAGACATTGGCTGGACGCAACAGCGTGCCGGGCAACCTGGCGGGCGTGCTGTTCGGCGTGTTCATGTATTTCCCCACCCTGGTCGAAGTGCCCATCGCCCAAATGTTCCTGAGCCTGGGGATGCATCGCGGGCCATTGCTGGCCTATCTCATGGCCGATCCCGAACTGAGCTTACAGAGCATCCTGGTCATCTCGACGATCATCGGCCGGCTCAAGGCGTGGACGTACGTGGCCTGGGTGGCGCTGTTCAGCACGCTGGCCGGGCTGATCTACGGCGCGTGGGCCGATGGCGCGAGCTTCTGGCTGCTCGTGCTCTATCTGGCGGCATTTCTGGGGCTTCTGGCGCTCGGCCTGTATTGGGTGAACCAGCGCAATCTGCGCAAGACATCGCCGGCGCGTTCCCTGGTCCTTCGTTGACATCCCCCAGTTCGTTGCCCAATGAGCGGCTTCGGTCCCGCTGTAAATCCAGGCAATACCTTGACAAAAACTCTTCATTATGATAGGATGGCGTCTGAGGTTGTGATGTTCTTCTGTCCTACGAGGAGCGAGGAGAGATGGCAGAGGATCCTGTCCAGATCGCGCCGGATTTTACGCTGACTGCTGTGGATGGGCGCGTTGTCCGCCTATCTGATTTTCGCGGCGCCCGCCATGTGGTGCTCGTCTTCAACCGCGGATTCGCCTGACCGCACTGCCGCCGGCACCTGGCGCAGTTGCGCCAAGATTACGCTCAATTCCAGGCCCGCCAGGCTGAGATCGTGGTCGTCGGCCCGGAAGACGCCCGCGCCTTTGCTCGTTATTGGGACAAGGAACAATTCCCGTTCATCGGCCTGCCCGATCCCACCCATGCCGTCGCCGACCTCTATGGGCAGCAGGTGAAATGGCTGAAGCTGGGGCGCCTGCCAGCGCTGGTCATCGTTGCAAAGGACGGGACGATCGTTTACGAGCACTTCGGCGACTCGATGCGCGATATCGTCCCCAACGCCGAGGTGTTGGCTGTGCTCGATGATCTCAGTCAGCGCGCAGGATGACCATGGAAGGGGAAGGGAGGCTTGCGATGCGCTTGCTACGGAAGTTGCGGTTGCCCATCTTGGCATTGGTGATCATCCTCTTGATCGCGTCGCCTGTCTTTGCCCATCAACCCTTCTTCGAGGATCGTGACTTCACTGCCGTGGCGCCGTACCGCGTCGGGGATCCGACGATCTCAACAGCAGTTTACGCGGCCCTGGCGACTCGCGCCGACGTCGACTACTATGCCTTCAGCGGACGTCGGGGCCAACGTGTTCTGTTGGCTATGACGATTCCACAGATCGAAGGGCAGCAAGAATTCGCCCCGACGATGGCCCTGATCGGGCCAGGCCTGCCGGAAGCGGAATTACCCCCGAGCGTGGCGCTACCTCCTGGTGTTGGCGCGCTCATCCTATCGCCTCCCGACGGAGAGCCGACCACCTTCTACGAACCATTCACGCGCACATCCTACTGGGAACGGCAGAAGCAACGCGTCACCCTACCGGCCAGCGGGCGCTATGTCGTTGCCGTATGGCATCCGCAGTGCCAGATCGGCCGCTACACGTTCGTGATCGGTGACAAGGAGCGCCTGGGCGGCGATCCGGCCTTCCCGTTTAAGCTACGCCGCTACTGGAATCCGCTGCCAGGTGCCCCAGGCGGCTGCGAATAGAAAAAGTAGAGACGTTGCATTGCAACGTCTCTACGCATTTACGCATTGCAACGTCTCTACGCATTTACGCATTGCAACGTCTCTACGCATTTACGCATTGCAACGTCTTTGCCCCTCCGCGCGATGCCGTATCCAGATTTATCCTCTCAGCCCGGTCAGGGTGATCCCCTCGATGAATAGGCGCTGGGCGGACAGGAAGACGACGATCACCGGCAACATCGTCACCAGCGAAGCCGCCATCAGATAGGCCCACTGGACCGTGTAGGTGGCTCGAAAGAAATTCAGCCCCAGCGTCACCGTATAAAGCGCCTGGTTGTGCAGATAGATCAGCGGACCCAGGAAGTCGTTCCACGTCCCCTGGAACGTGAAGATCGCCACCGTCGCCAACGCTGGCAGCGAAAGCGGCAAAATAACATAAGCGACCGTCTGGAGTAGGGACGCGCCGTCGATGCGCGCGGCCTCCTCCAACTCGCGCGGGATGGTCAGGAAGAATTGGCGCAACAGGAAAATATAGAAGGGGTTGCCGAAGAAAGCCGGCACGGTCAACGGCAGATAGGTGTTGATCCATCGCAGCGTCTTGAAGAGCACGTACAGGGGCACCATCGTCACCGGATAGGGCAGCATCATCGTCGCCAGGACGACCACGAAGAGCGCATCGCGCCCGGGCGCCCGATAGCGCGCGAAGCCGTAGGCGACGATCGTGCAGGAGAGGAAGTTGCCGACGATGGTGATGGCGGCGATCGCCAATGTGTTCAGGGTGTAGCGCCCGAAGGGAACGTACGTCAACGCCTCGCGATAATTCTCCCAACGCGGCGGCCGCGGCAGCCATTGCGGCGGCATGGCAAAGATCTGGTAGTCGGGCTTCAGGGAAGAAGATAACATCCACAGGACAGGGGTCAGGTAGATCGCAGCGCCCAAGAACAACGCCGCCGTCGCCAGGGCGTGGCCTACCCTGGGAGATCGGAACCACCCTGCTCGCTTCACGCTCGCCAGTCCTCCCCCTCGCAGTTGCGCCTCCACGTCCCCCCTTGCCCCTTCGCTTCCTCGCTCATTCGCCCATTCGCCCATTCGCTGATTCGCCCTCTCGCCCTCTCGCTCTCTCGCTCACTCGCCCCTCTCCCCCTCGTAATAGACCCAGAGCTGTCCCGAACGCACGACCAAGAGGGTCAACACGAGGATCGCCAGGAAGAGCACCCAGGCCAACGCTGCCGCGTAGCCCATCTTGAAGAACTGGAACGCCTGGCGATAGAGGTAAAGCACGTAGAAGAGGGTCGAATCGAGCGGCCCGCCGTCGGTAGCGACGAAGGCGCTGGTGAAGGTCTGAAACGTGGCGATGATGCCGAGGACCAGGTTGAAGAAGATGGTCGGCGTCAAGAGAGGGATCGTGATGGCCCAGAAGGCGCGCCAGGCGCTGGCTCCATCGATAGCCGCCGCCTCATGCAGCTCGCGCGGGATGTTTTTGAGGCCAGCCAGGTAGATGACGGCCGTCCTCCCCAGCCCCCACAGGCTCATCAGCCAAAGCGCCGCCAGGGCCGTGCGCGGATCGGCCAGCCAGCGCGGCCCCTGGATGCCCAGGAGAGCCAGCCCCGCATTCACAAGGCCAGCGTCCGGGTGGAGTAGCCACATCCAGACGACGACGAAGGCGACGCCAGCGAGCACAGATGGCAGGTAGTAGATCGCGCGCAGGAAGCTGATGCCGGGCACGCGCTGGTTCATGAGCAGGGCGATCACCAGGCCACCGATCAGTTCACTGGGCACATAGGCCGCCGTGTAGAGCGCCGTGACCTTGAGCGATTGCCAGAAGAGGGGATCACGCGCAAACATGCGCTGGTAGTTGCTCAGGCCAACGAATTGGGCTGGACTGAGCAGATCCCAGCGCATGAGGCTGATCCCCAGGGAGGCGAGCATCGGCCCCAGCACGAAGATCAGGAAGCCGATCAGCCAGGGAGAGATGCACAGATAGAACGAGATAGTATCGCGAGACAGCCGCCAGCGCGCTGGCAGAGGGACTGGCGCGGCCATGTTTCACCGTCCGACCGAACGGCCAGAGAAAGGCGATCCTCCTGCGGCGCAGATGGCAGGCGAGGGACCGCCTCTCAGTCGATAGCTTGCGGACGCCGACGAATCCCAGGCCCACAGCCGGAGCCGCCAGCGTCCGCCGCGTCCTGATGGCCGCGTTATTGGAGCTCCTCGAGCGCGGCCTGAGCCTCCTGGGCTGCCGTCTTGAGCAGGGCCGGCACATCCGCGTTCGGGTCGATGATCACCGTCTCCAGGACCTTGCGCAGCGCCGGATCCGCCGCCTCTCCCCAATGGGCAGTCGAGACATAGGCGCGCGGGGCGAGATGGTTCAGCTCCTCCAGCCACACCCCTTCGATGGGGTCCTGCATCTGACCAGACGCCTCCGCCACCGACTTCACCGCCGGCAATGCCCAGTCCTTCCAGACCTGCGCGCCCTCTTCGCCGACGTAGAAGCGCAGGAAGCGCCAGGCCGCCTCTGGGTTGCGGCTGCCGCTGAAGATGCCGAAGCCGCCCCAGAAGAGGACGTTGGCGCGCACCTTGCCAGCGGGCGGGTTGACTACGCCCAGCTCGATGTTGGGGTTGTTCTTGTAGCCGGACTGCGGCCAACGCCCGAAGATGCGCATGGCTGCCTTGCCGTTGTCGAACTCGCTGTTGCCGCCGCCAAAGAGGTTGAGATCAGCCGGGGGCGGCGCGACCTTGTATTTGTTGTAGAGGTCGGCGTAGAACTGCACCGCCTCGGCCACCTCTGGCGAATCCATGACGCCGACGAAAGTTTCAACGCCAGCGCTGGTATCGACCAGCCGTCCGCCCGCGGCCGCCACCCAATACTCGAAGCCAGTGGTCCACGCGCCCGGCAACTGGATGCCCCAGATGTCGGTCTTGCCGTCGCCGTCGGTGTCCTTCGTCAGCGCCTGCGCCGTGGCCAGGAGATCGTCCCAGGTCCAATCGGGCGTCGGATAGGCCACACCGAACTGATCGAAGAGCTTCTTGTTATAGTAGATGGCAAGGGGCGAGAAGTCTTTGGGCAGCAAATATTGCTTGCCGTTCCACTGACCCGGAGCGAGCACGCCGGGGAGGTAGATGTTCAGGTCGAGAGGGTAGTCGCCGTTGATGAACGGTTCCAGCTCGACGAACGCGCCCTTGCCCACGAACATGGGCACCGCATCGTCGCCGATCTGCATGATGTCCGGGGCGTCGCCCGCAGCGATCTGGGTGAGCAGGCGGGCATAGTAGTCGCGTCCGGCCACCGCTTCGAGCTGGACGAGGATGTCGGGGTTGGCCTCCTCGAACCTGGCGATGATCTCCTGGTGCGGGTTGAGGCCCTCGCCGCTGTCGCCGGTGCCCACGCGCAGGATGATCTTGGCCTCGGCGGGTTTGGGGACAGGGGTGGCGGTGACCACCACTTCCTTGGGCACTTCGACGATGACCGTCTCCTTGACGACCACCGTCTCCTTCTGGACGATCGTCTGCGGGGTAGCTGCCGGGCCGCAGGCTACCAGCAGATTGCCGAGGATGAGCAGAGCCGATACGATGGCCAGCCACTTGAGCGATTGTCGGGACATGGTCTCCTCCTTTCAAGCCAGGAAAACGGCCGACGTCAGATCATAGGGTGCCGAGGATACGGTTTTATCTTACGCGCGATCTGGTGGACGCACTGTAAGATCAACTGCTGTTCGCGTCGGCGCGCACAAGGGGGCAGCAAGTGGTATAATTTGCGCAACAGAAACCGACCATTCCCGCACAAAGGAGCTGCGATCATGGCCGCTAAGTTCTATATGGCGTTTGATCTGGGCGCCTCCAATGGGCGCGCGATCGCCGGTCGCTTCGATGGCCGGAATCTGACGCTGGAGGTCATCCATCGCTTCGATAACCCGATGATCCGCCTGCCGCGGTATCAATACTGGGACGCCCTTGGCCTCTTCCGCGAGTTATTGCAGGCGTTGCGCATTTGGGCTGCGCGCAATGAGGGAAGCCTGAGCAGCGTCGGCGTCGACACGTGGGGCGTCGATTTCGCTCTCTTCGGGCGCGATGGCACCATGCTGGGCAACCCCATCGTCTACCGTGACCCATTCACCGAGGGGGTCATGGAGTCGTTATGGGAGGAGGTGGGGCGCGCCTACATCTTCGAACAGACCGGCATCCAGTTCATGTCTCTCAACACCCTCTACCAGCTCGTGGCGCTGGCGCGCGCGGGCGCGCCGCAGCTCGAGGTTGCCGAGCAAATGCTGATGATGCCGGACATCTTCCACTACTTCCTCACGGGAGAACGCGTCGTCGAGTTCACGGAGGCGACGACTTCGCAGTGCTTCAATACGCGCGCTGGCGACTGGGCCTGGGATCTGATCGACCGCGTCGGCCTGCCGCGCCGCATCTTCTCGCCCACGGTGCCCCCCGGCACGGTGGTCGGCCCCTTGCGCTCAGCCCTGGCCGAAGACACTGGCGTCGGGTCGCTCAAGGTGATCACGCCAGCCTCGCACGATACTGGCTCCGCCGTGGCGGCTGTGCCTGCCCAGGGAGAGGATTGGGCGTACCTGAGCCTGGGCACCTGGGCGTTGATGGGGGTGGAGGTGCGCGCGCCTATCATCAGCGCCGAGGCCCTGGCCGCCAACTTCACCAACGAAGGAGGCGTCGACGGCACATTCCGCTTCCTTCGCAATATGACGGGGCTGTGGCCGGTGCAGGAATGCCGGCGCGTGTGGGCGCGCGCGGATGGGCAGGCGACCAGTTGGGATGAGTTGACAGGCCTGGCGGCTGCCGCCGAGCCTTTCCGCTCGCTGGTCGATCCCGATGATCCCAGCTTTCTGCATCCACAGGATATGCCGGAGGCGATCCGCGCCTATTGCCGGCGTGTCGGCCAACCCGTGCCGGAAACGCGCGGCCAGATCCTGCGCAGCGCGCTCGAGGGGGTGGCGTTGCGCTGCCGCGTCACTGCCGACAAGCTGGCCGAGCTGCGGGGACGGCCTCTGCGCGTGCTGCACATCGTAGGCGGGGGGATTCAGAACCGCCTGCTTTGCCAGTTCATCGCTAACGCCGTCGGCTTGCCGGTGGTGGCTGGCCCGATCGAGGCGACGGCGACGGGCAACCTGTTGGTGCAGGCGATGGCGCAAGGGGACATCGGTTCGCTGCAAGAGCTGCGCGAGGTCGTGCGGCGATCGGTCGCGCCGGTGGAGTACACCCCCCAGGACGCCGCCATGTGGGAAGACGCCTACGGCAAATTCCGCTCGCTCCTCACTCATTAATCGTCAATCGTTACTCGTCACCCATCATCACATACCCCAACGCCCCCTGGAGCACGTCGATCGCAGCCCGATACTCGTCCAGATCGATGTGCTCCTGCGGCGTGTGATCCAGGCTGGAATCTCCCGGCCCATACGCGATGATGGGACATCCCCAGGCTGGCCCGACGACGTTCATGTCGCTGGTGCCCGTCTTCACCTTGAAGCCCGGCTGGCCGCCCCGGGCGCGAATGGCTGCCAGAAAAGCGCGCGCCAGCGGCGTGTTTTTGGCGGCGCGATAGGCCGGCTCGTATCCCCAGAACGTGATTTTCGTCTCCAGCACAGACGCCTTAGGGACGGCGTCCTCCAGCGCTTGCTCCAACTGCGCGCGTTCGGCGTCGAGCGGCAACCGCAACGCGACCGTGGCCTCGACCTGGTCGTAGAGGCCGTCGCTGGCGGTGTGGATCGTGCGCAGCGACGGGAGGACGCGATCGAAGGCGGCCTCTCGTCCCTGGTTGAACCCCTCCGCACGACGTTTGACCTCCAGCCACCATGCTACTGCTGCCTCGCACACGCTCTCGAGCGGCCCAGCGGTGTGGCCCGATGGCTGGCGCGCCTCCAGCCTGGCTAACAAACGCCCCTTGTACCCCAGCGTGATGCGATCCCAGCCGCTCGGCTCGCCGATGACGCAGGCCGCCGGGCGATAACGCGTCACGATGTGGCGCGCCCCTTTGGAGGTAGCTGCCTCCTCTTCGACTGCGCCCACGACGACGATGCGCCAGGCGGGGGGTGTAGCCACGCGCGCAGCGGCCGCGACGAAGGCGCATAATGGCCCTTTGGCGTCGACGCTGCCGCGACCGTATAGACGCCCCTCTTCCACGCGCACGGGGATCGTGCCGGGGGCGGTGTCCATGTGGCCGAGCAGGACGATCGTATGGGGCGCCAGGGGATCACCCCGCTCGCCGATCGCGTTGCCCACCTCATCGATGTAAGCGTGCGCGTAGCCCCATTGCCGCATGGCAGCGACCAGATAAGCGGCGACGGCCCCTTCCTCGCCGGAGGGGCTGGCGATCGCCAACGCGCCGCGCAACAGTTCAACGGGATCGTTGTCTGCACTCATCGCTCGAGCCTTTCGTACAACTGCGCTGTCAACCGATCTGGATCCATTAGAATCGCTTCTCTGCCGCGCTGCCTGCAGCCAGCGCGCGCTCATAAACCGCCTGTACGCGCGCGACCATGGTGGGCAGCGTGAACTCCGCCTCGACGCGCGCGCGCGCGGCCCGCCCCATGGCCGCCAGGCGATCCGGTTGCGCCAGCAGCTCGCTGATGGCCGCCGCCAGCGCGGTCGGATCGCGCGGCGGCGTCACGCGCCCGGTCACGCCGTCCTGGTTCACCCACGATGTCCCTGTGCCCACTTCCGTGCTGACGACCGGAAGGCCAGCCGCCATCGCCTCCAGCAGGACGGCGCCGAACGCTTCGGCGCGCGCGTTGGCCGGCAGGACGAACAGGTCGGCGCGCGCATAATAAGTGGGTAGAGCAGCTTCATCGACCTCGCCGGCAAAGTGGACGCGTTCCGCCACCTCTAATTCGTGCGCCAGACGCTGCCAGGTCGCGCGCATAGGCCCATCGCCGACGACGGTCAGGCGCACTTTCGGCAAGGCGCGCAGGGCGTGCAATAAGGTGTCCAGGCCCTTATAGTAGCGCAGACGGCCCACGAAGAGAAGCATGGGCGGGTCGGCCAATGGTCGGCGCTCTCGGACAGGGAAGCGCGCCAGATCGATGCCCAACGGCGCCACTGTACAACGCTCCCGCACAGGCTGCAGCCAGGGCGAGGTCTCCAGATAGCGCGAGCTGGTGACGATGATGGCGTCAGCCGCGCGCAAGACGCGCCGCAGGATCGGGCCATGCAAGCGCAATAACAGCCGTTGGCGCACTACGTCGCTGTGGTAGGTGATCACGGTGGCGCGCCCTTGCCCCCAGAGCCAGTTGGCCGCCTCGCCGAGCGGGTAGGGCGAATGGACGTGGACGATGTCCGCTTCGGCGCGCGCCAGCAGCCACGGCTGCGCCAGGCTCAGGGGCATCGACGCAACCGTTGCCAGGCGCGCGGCCTTGACCACGCGCACGCCGTTGATCTGTTCTTCCATTGTACGACGGGCGCGCGCGCAGGCGAGGACCGTCACCACATGGCCGGCGGCGGCCTGCGCTTCGGCCAGCATGCGGATGTGGTTCTCGATGCCGCCCAGCACTGGAAAGTAATCTTTGTAGAGATGGAGAATCCTCATGGGTCGATTTCGTATAACTGGACCAGCAGCTTGTAGCGATAGTCTTCGCGCCCGAGGAGCCGCTGCTTGATCTGGCGATACGTTTCATCCTGGGGAGTATAACCCTTCTCCCAAATCAGGCGCGCCCGCGGCCGGATCACGTCTGTGAAGACGGATGGCAACTCGCGGCGCGAGCGATCGCGGCCGAAGGTGAGCAAGAAGAGCCGCCGATAGGGAAGGGGCTGTCCCTGCACGAGCGCCTCTGATAACGCGGCAAAGGCAGCCGCGCCATCGGCGCGCTCCCAATGAAAATGAGCGACTCCATCTGGCGCTTGCGACGTGAAGTAATAGCTAAACCCCATGTCCGCATTGCTGAAGACCGCGTCGCCAAGTTGGGCGCGCGCCAGTACATCATCAATCACTCGATCGGTGGGGACGGCATAGATCGGGTTGATGAAATGCTCACCCGCGAAATAATTGTGAATGCCGTAGGCATACACCATGATCAACAGCCCAAGCGCGCACAGGCGCCAGGCCGCCCAGGGGATCGCCGCCAGTCCCGTGGCCAGCAACAACACCACAAAAGGGAAAGCGAAGAATGTGCGATTGGCGATGCCAACGAAGGGGATGGTGGGTGCCACCACGGTGGTCACGGCAATCGTGCCTATGACCGGCATCAGGATGAAGAGGAGGACGAATGGCAGCCGTTGTCCAGGCCAGGAAGGCGGCGTCGGATGAAGAGCCAGGAAGTGCAGTCCTGTGACAGCTAATATCCCGCTCAACATGGCGCCGACGATCGTTGGCGCCTCCCACGGGAACATCGTCTCGCCAATGGCCCAAGATAACGCCGGAAAAGCGAATTTGAGCGCGATTCCCAACGCGCTGCGCGCCAGGTCAGCTTCCACCAACAGTCCCATCTTGGCGCTCTGGGCGCGCCATACTGGCAGCCAGGGAAGGTAAGCGAGGCCGACAATCGCCAGGATTCCTGCCCAGCGGATCAGCCAGCGTCGTCCTGGGCGCACCCAGGCCAGGTAGGCTGTCTGGCACAGGAATAAAGTAGCGGCCAGATAATCCGTATAAAGCAGAGCCAGACTCACAGCCCCGTATGCAGTCCAGCGCGCGCGCGTGGGCCGCCGCAACAACTCCAGGAAGAGCAAAACCTCGGCCAGGCCTAACATGGCGGTCAGCGCGTAATAACGTCCCATGCGCGCGTACAGCAGCCAGAAAGGGGAAAGGCCAGCGACCAGGCAGGCCAGCAGTGCTACCGGGCGTCCGCCCAAAAGCACACCGACCCGGTAGACTAATGCCAGGGCGATCAACGCATACATCGCGCTGGGGAAACGCACAGCCAGGTCGTCAACGCCGACCATCTTGATCCAGCCGTGCTGTAATAGATGAAAGAGGGGCGGATGAACATCAAGCGCTGCTGGCTCTCCGGGGAGCGCGTAAAGGCTGACGAAGATCCCTCGCACATCCTGCTGGTCGATCAGCACGTTGACGATCTCGTCCCACCATAGTGGTCGTTCGCCCAGGCCGTAGAAAAGTGGGACGGCGGCCACGAGGATCGCCAGCAATCTCACCCATCGCTGGCGGTCGGACGTCAGCGCGCCTGCGAACCTTTGCGCCATCCTTACCCTCGTCCCAGCCAGGTCGCAATGCGGTAACGTACGATCAGCGCGATCATCTGCAACCCGATCAGCAGCGCTTTCCATTTGTTGCCGGTAGCCATCGACTGACCGACGCGTTGCTGATAGTTCACGGGAATCTGGACGACGCGCAGGCCGTGATGCAGTGCCAGCAAGATCATCTGCGGTCCAAAGTGCGAACCTTTGACGGTGAACGATCCCTCGATCTTCGCCAGGGCCGGGCGTCTGATCAGGCGCATCGTGCATCCCACATCGGTAAGGTTCGTGGCATTGAAGAGGACTTCGATGAGTTTTGCCACTGCCCAATTCCCCCAGCGCAAGAAGAAGCCCATATTGGCATCGCGCCAGATGAATCCCTTGGCTGTGCGGCTGCCCAACACCAGGTCAGAGTCGTCGGCATAAGCCAACAGTTTGAGGATATCGGACCCGCGAAAGGTGCCATCCGGCTCGGACAGGATGATGAGATCTCCTGTGGCCGTACGCAAGCCGCGCTGGCAGGCGGCGCCGTATCCCTGCACAGGTTCAAATTCCTCACGAGCGCTCGTCTGTCGCACTTCCTCAGACGTGCCAGCGACAGCATTGTTGTTGACGACGATGATCTCGTCCACGTAGCCAGTGCGCTCAAACTCTTCGATACAAGCGCGAATCGAATCGCGCTCATTATAAGTGGGCAAGACGACTGAGACTCTGCGCCCCTGCCACATGGGTCTGCCTCCCCGTTTGCGACCGATGACCGGATCATCCGCCTGCCTGCCGTTGCCTACGCTTAGACGAGCGAATTCTGAATTGGGCGATCTTTGCGCGCGACGACGATGTTATGTGCGCACAAGAAGCGACGCAACCCTGGCAGACGCTCGATCCACCGTTCCATTTGCTGGAAGAGACCAAGCAAAGCCGGAGGCACAAAATCGCCCACGAAGCCGCTTTGCGAGACTGACATCGTGACCGGCAGATCAGCCAGGGCTGCTGTGATCTCGCTGGCTGGGATCAGTCGCTCGGCGCCAGTGTCTTGGGGGACGCGCGCCATAATGACCGGCCAATAAGGATTATAGGGATTATGATCCCAGTACACTGTGATCCCGCCCACGCGCGTGACGCGCGCCATCTCGCGCACGGTAGCACGCACGGCTGCTGGCTCGGCGACGTGGTGGAGCATCGCCACACAATAGGCGACATCGAAGGTCTCGTCGGCAAAGGGTAACCGTGCACTATGCGCCTGGGCAGCGACACCGCCACGCGCGGTCATGTGACGCAGCATCGCCGCTGCCCGATCGACGCCCACAACGCGCCAACCGGCGCTGCGTAATCGTTGGGCGAGCAGGCCAGTGCCCGCCCCCACATCGAGAGCCTGCGCTGGCCCCGGCCATAGCCCAGCCAGAAAACGCGCACGTTTCTCCAGGTAATGGGCGACGACATGCGAAGGTAGGCTCGCATCATAGCGGTCGGCGATATACTCGAACTGAGGGGCGTTAGCTGGAACGCTCATGGTCGTCTCATGCTGCGGCTACGTAGGCGGCGTATGTCTGCTCGGCCGTGCGTCGCCAGGTGAAACATGCCGCGCGCGCCAGCCCGCGTGCCCGCAGGTCCGCTCGTTTTTGAGGATCGCTTGCCAGCTCGCCGATGGCGGCGGCCAGGGCCGTTACGTCATAGGGATCGACCCGCCGCGCCGCGTCGCCCACGACCTCCGGCAGGCTCGAACGGTCCGCGCAGATCACCGGCGTCCCGCATGCCATCGCCTCCAGGACCGGCAGGCCGAACCCCTCATACTCCGAAGGGAAGACGAACAACTCGGCGCCGCTGTAGAGCGCGGGCAGCATCTCATCGGCGACGTCGGGGAGGAAAGCGACGTACTCTGCGATGCCCAACTGGTGTGCTTTGATTCGGGCCTCAGGGTAACGCGCATCCCATCGCCCGGCGATGACTAGATGCAGGCCGGCGCATGTCCCAAGCCGACGCGCGTCGGCGAACGCCTCGACCAGGCGCGCCAGGTTCTTGTGCGGCTTGTTGCTGCCCACGTAGAGGATATAGCGATCAGGCAACCCCCATTGGCGTCGCGCCGCGTCGACGACCGTGGCCGGTTGGGGACGGAAATGATCCGCTGCAGCCAGAAGTGTGACGACCACCTTCTCGGTTGCGACCCCGAAGGCGCGCGCCAGGTCCCCGCGCGTGGCCTCTGAGATCGCGAGGACGAGGCGGGCTGCGCGCAGGGCCAGGCGATGCGCAACGAGGAAGGCCAGGCGCTGCGCGGCGCTGAAATAGCAGGGGTAACGCCAGGGGATGAGGTCATACACGGTCAGGACGGTGGGTGGGCCTGGAAGATAGGGCATCAAGTAATAAGTGCTGTGGTAAAGCTGGGCGTTCGCTTGCCGCAACGCGCGCGGCACACGCCACTGTTGGGCGAGGCCGAAGGGCGAGGCAGCGCAGGGGAGGGGCGAGAGTCCGGATGCGAACAGGCGAGTGGGCTGCGTCGTCGGATCGTAGAGCAGGACAGGCCCGGGCGGCGCGATCTCGGCCAGCGCGCACGCCAGATTCGCAACGTAGCGCCCGATGCCGGGGAAATGGTCGGTTGCCGTGCGCGCGTCGAGGACGATTCGATTCAGGGCAGGCACCTGAACCCTTGTTCCAGGAAATGCTGATCGAACGCAAATGCGCGATCGAGGTTCAGGGCGCGCATTACAGCGAAACTTGTGCAATCGACCAAACTGAGCTCGCGCCTCGAGTCGGTCAGCAGGTGGGCCACCCCAACCGCATGTAAGTCGGGCGTGATCCAATGGATGTGCAGTACGGGGGTGAAATCCACCTGGAAACGGCGGGCGGCCTCGACGCCGAGCCGGTGTCGGATGAGCGCCAAACTCTCCACCAGCACGTAGTTGGAGGTGATGAACTGCTCCTCTGACCCCGACCATTGAATCCAGGCGTCACGCGCTTGAGCATGACGCCGATCGCTGCTGTCCAGCAAAGCGTATAAGGCCGATGTATCGATGTAGATCATGTTGCGTCGTAGGCCTCTACCAGATGCCGGTCATGCTCTTCCGCGATATCATCTCTCCCCGAACTGAAAGCCCCGATCACGGCCAGTGCTCGTTGTCGTCGTTCTTCCAGAGAGGGAGAAGCGGATTGCAGGAAGAGATCGACTGCCTGTCGCACCAAGGCAGCCATCGACACATTCCTCTCCAATGCCATATCGTGCAAAGCACGCGCCTGTTGCAGGGTGAGCTGAATCTGCGTCCGGATCATAGTACTTCCCTCTCCAGCCTTGATCCCATCACTTCATAAAAAACGATAACATATCGTTCTGGCTTGGTCAAGGCCTTACGCCAGTTTTCAGGTCAGACACGCCGCCAGGATCGTTGCGACCTCGGCTGCCATGCGTTCGGCCGTGAACGCGCGCTCAACGCGCTTCCGCCCCGCCTGCCCCATCGCCACTCGTTGCTCTTCATCGCTCAAAAGCGCCAGGATGACCTGCGCCAGCGCCTCTTCGTCTCCGGGCGGCGCCAGCAAACCGCTCACTCCTCCTTCCACGATCTCCGGCAACGCGCCGTGGCTGAAGGCGACTACCGGCTTGCCCATGGCCATAGCTTCGACCGTCGCCAGGCCGAACGGCTCAGGGTCGCCGGGATGTACGAAGATGTCCATCGCCGCCAGCGCAGGGCGCACGTCATCGAGTTGGCCAGTGAAGATGACGCGTTCGGCCATCCCCAATTCCATGGCCATCCGCTGCAGCTCTTGCGTGTAGCGATGATCGGCGTCGAGGATCGTCCCTCCCACGATCGCGAACCAGGCGTCCGGGCGGGCGCGCGCGATCCGCGCCGCGGCGCGCAGGAAGCGCGCCTGTCCTTTCCAGGGGCGCAGCCGCCCGACGACCCCGATCAAGGGCGCGCCAGAGGGGATCGCGTATTGCTGGCGGAACGGCTGCCCGTCCATGTGCGGCGTGTAGCGCGCTGTGTCGATGCCGTTGTAGACGATGGCCACCTTGCGCGAGCAGGGCAACTGCGCGGCCGTGCTGCGCGAGTTGGCGATGACGCGACAGGCGGCCGCGCCCAGGATCGCCTTGCCCAGGCGATCGGCCCAGACGAACCTCGGCTGTTCCTCGCTCAGCCAGAAATCGCGCATGTGCCAGACGAAGGGGATGCCAGCCAGGTGCGCGGCCAGGGCCGTATAGAGCGCGGCGCGCACCGTGTTGGCGACGAACAGCCGGGCGCCGGCCGCGCGCGCGTGGGTCGCCAGCGCGCGCGCGCCGCGCAGCCAGTCGCGCGCCCAGGAGGCCGATCGGCGCAGGCGCGGCAGCGCGACGATATGAACGGGCGCGCCGAGGTCGGCGGCGCGCCGGGCCAGCGGGTCGCCGCCGCAGGCCAGATGCGGCAGGAAACGTTGCCGGTCGAGGTGCTGGAGCAGCAGAAGGAGGCTGCGCTCGGCACCTCCCAGCTCGCGCGCGTGGTCAACGAAGAACACCGACATGGTGGTCACTTACATCATCATGCGGTAGACGGCCAGCGTCTGTCGCGCTGTCCGTTCCCAGGTGAACTGACGTGCGCGCGCCAGACCACGCGCTCGCAACTCGTTGGCCAGCGCAGGCGCGTTCAGGATCTGATCGATGGCGTCAGCCAATGCTTCTGGCTGGCGCGCGTTGACGTAGAGGGCCGCCTCTGCACAGACCTCGCGAAAGAGCGCCGAATCGTCACAGACAACCGGAGCGCCGCAGGCCATCGCCTCGATCAAAGGGATGCCGAACCCTTCATACAGGGAAGGAAAGGCGAAGACGTCGGCGGCCGCATAGTAGGCAGGTAATTCCTGGTTATCGATATGCGGCAGATGCGTGATCGCAGCGCTGATCTTCAGGTGCTCGATCAATGCCTCCTGCGCGGGAGTCGGCAATCCACCAATCCGCAACAATCGAACCGCTCTGCCACGATCACGCAACAGCGCCAGAGCCTGATAGAGCGCGGTCACGTTTTTGCGCGCAGCGCTATGGCCCACATGGAGGATCAGGTAAGCCTCGCTCGAAGCTAATAGCTGCGACCGCAGTCGTTGTCTCTCTTGGGGCGTGGCGGGTCGAAAGGCTGGAGCGACGCCATTATGAACGACGTGGATGGCGTCCTCTGGATAGGTTGCCTCATTCAACAGTTCTCGCTTGCTATGCTCGCTGACGCTGATGATATGGCCAGCGCGCAGCATCCCGCGATAAGCCAGGTCGAACATGAACATCGCCGGGCCTTTCGGCTGCCATTGGCGGTACCCGCGCGGAGTCCCTCCATGCATGGTGACGACCGTACGCGCCGGTGGCAGAAAGAAGGCAAGATGGCCATAGCTGTTGTCCAGGACGTGGTAGATATCCGCCTGGACGCGGCGCAATGCAAGCGGATAGCGGATCCAGCGCGAGAGATAGAGACCCAGGGTGTGCAAAGAGGCTGTGCGCCCATAAGGCATAGGCACGCGCCGATCAGCCCACGTCCAGGCGTGGACTGTAACTTCCAGGAAGTCGATATCGGTTCCCAGGGCGCGCAGGCTTCGGGTCAGCCAATAGGCGTACACATCCATACTGCGCCAGCGCTCCTCTGGCATCACGCGCAGCCAGGCAACCCTCACAGCGCCCTCCGTTGCTGGATCTCGTACCATTGGCCAGCGACATCAGCGAGCTGCATGATCAGCTTGATGGTGGCCAGCGGCGCGCCCAGGCGTATGGCGTCGGGCAGCCAACGACAGACGCGTGCGCCTGCCCGTAAAGCGATCCGCATGCGCGAGGGAGGACGTCCCAAATGTTTGCGCTCGAAGTGGACGACGCCGCGCCCATGGGTGAAATATTGTCGCCATGCATCGCGCAGCGTGTAAGGCCGCAGATGTGTGACCTTGACTGGCATGTAGAGCAATCGCTCCCTGCGTTCGACCACGCGTCGCTTCAGGTCGGCGTCCTCTCCTCCCGGCACCGGGAACGTTGGATCGAACCCGCCAACTGCCTCCAGGATCGCGCGCCGATAGGACATCGAGTTGGTGCCGCCAGCCGGGCACTCCATCCCACCCAGGTATGGTGCGTCCCCAGCCCGGTAGATGACGCGCGCGGAATAGAGGTCGTAGCGGGCAAACAGATTGGTCTTGACCAGCTCATCTGGAGGGCTGAGGTATCCCCCCACACCTGCAACGTCAGGATGGGCTGCATAGCCGGCGGCTAACTGCGTCAGGAAGTCGGCAGGCAGCTCGCAGTCGTCATCGGTGAAAGCGATCACCTCCCCGCTGGCGACGGCGATGCCCGCGTTGCGCGCTGCCGCTGGACCGCGGTTGCGCTCCAGGCGGAGATAGCGCACCTGCGGAAACTCGCGTTGCACCATATCTCCTGTCTGGTCAGCGGAGGCGTCGTCGACGACGATCACCTCGTAGTCAGGATAGGTTTGCGTCGTCGCTGCGCGCAGGCAACGGCGCAGGAGATCGCGACGGTTATGCGTGGGAATCACCAACGAGATACGCAAGTCTTTCCTCAAGCCTCCCTGGCAACTCGGCTGCCGCGCAGGATGTTGCGTACGTAGGCGGCGCGTTCAAGCAGCGCGCGCCGATCGAGCAAGAAGAGCACGACCAGGAATCCCGCCGCGATGATCGCTCCCTGGGCGAGGACTCGCCATAGAAGGGGAAGCCAGCTCAGGTTGATGAGTTGCGTTCCCCCCACGTAGAGACCCAGGCTGATGACCCCTGCTGCAATGGCGGGAGCGAACAAGCGCGGTAAATCGATCACGAGTGTGCGCGCGACGAAAGAGTAGGTAAGGATCACGCCGACAATGAACGCGACGCCGACCCCGATCGCGGTCCCGATGGCGCCCCATAACAGCGTCAGAGGCGTTGCGCACAACGCCAGCGTGATCGCCTGCACGCTGAGCACAGTCGTGATCCGTTGCGGCTGGCCGATGGCGATGAACAGAGCGCCCGTGTCATCGAGCAAGGGGCGCAACACTGCGTAGCCGATCAGGAAGCGCAGCAACGGCGCAGCGGGCAGCCATTTCTCTCCATAGAGCAAACGTATGAAATCAGGCGCGGTCACGAATAGGGCCAACGCCAACGGCGAGGCAACCATCAAGATCAGGGAGAGGCTCAGCTCGAAGGCCTTGCCCAGCCGCTGTGGGTCATTTTGCAGGCGCGCATACGTGGGCAGTGAGGCCCGGGAGATGATATGCGTGACCAGGCCCGTGGGCCATTGCGCTACTTTGTAGGCTTGCGTATAGAATCCGAGCGCGGCTGCGCCTACGAAGGTGCCGACGAGAAAATTGTCGAACTGCAGCAACATGGTCGTCGCCACCGCGCCGACCGTCATCACCGCGCCATAGCGGAGCATCCAGCGTGCGATCTCGCTGCTGAAATGGCACAGGCCTGGCCAGCGCTGGCCGTGGCGTCGGTAGGCCCACCAGAAACCGAGGGAACCCACCAGCGCGTTGACGGCCGCCTGCCCCACCAGCGCCCACACCCCTGCGCCTGCTGCTGCCAACGCGAGCGCGGCTGCGTAAGAAAGAAGCAGCGCTCCGCTGACGACGATCGTTGAGCGATTGAAGGCCAGGTCTTTCTCGAGTGTGGCGCGCGCCGTCGTCCCCGCCGCCTCGACGATCCCGACCACGCCAAGCGCGGCGATGATGGACGCGGGTGCAGCCGTATACCCCAGATGTGGCAGGAGAAAAGCCACTGCCGTGACGAGAATCAGACTGGCGACAGCGGCGCTCATCTGCAAAATCCAGTGCGTGGCGGCCAGTTCATCGGTGGTGGGATGGCGGTGAATGAAAGCGAAATCAAGCCCCACCTTGCCGCGCATCTCGATCAGAGAGAAGAAGAAACGCGCCAGGCCGAACACGCCAAAATGCACCGGATCGAGCAGCCGCGCCAGGACAACGCCGTAGGCCAGGCCGACGATCATGTTGAGATAAGAGCTGACCAGGATGAAGGCTGCACCTTGAATGGCGCGGCGAGAGAGGCTCAGGCTTGCCCCTTGATCGATGCGATCAGGGGGATTGTCCAGTTGACGCCTCCGCTCCGCTCCTCGATCCAGATACCTCATGATCGGCGATCCTCCCCTACCCGTCGGGCCTGGATCGCCGCATAAGTTGCCGGTAGCTCTCGACAAGAGATGATTGGTAGCAAGCCCAAGGATATTGTGCGGCGCGCGTGCGGGCGGACTCGCTCATCCGCTGACGAAGATCAGGGTCGCTGCGGATGAGCTGCAACCTTTCGCGGATCGCTGCCGCATCCCGGATCGGGACGATGAACCCGTCCACGCCATCGCGCACAATCGAGCCGGCATTGAGCGTTGTGATTACAGGCAGGCCGCTGGCCAGCGCCTCATAGGTGACCAGAGCGCTGCCCTCCTCGATCGTGGGGAACACAAACACGTCGACTTGCTGCAACAGGGAAGCGAGGGCCTTGGAATGCCCCACCAATCGCACATTGTCCAGGCGCGCCCAGCGTTGGTGGATCGCAGTGAAATCTGCTGTGGCTCGGCCGATCAGCCACAGCTCAGCATCCTTCCAGCCCAATTGCTGCCATGCCTCCAGGAGATAGGGGACGCCCTTGCGGATCGAGACTTGGCCAGCAAATGCGACGCGAAAGGGGCTGGCTTGCCGCTGTGAGGTCGGTCGAAACCTGTCCAGGTCCACGCCGAAAGGGATCTCGATCAATCGGTCGGCTGATATCCCTTCGGCGAGCATGCTCACACGCACGAAAGGACTGGGAATCGTGATGTAATCGGCCTCCGCCAGCTCGGAAAGCGTGTGCTCATAGTTCCAGGGGGGCAGCTTGCGACGAATCCCCCACCGTTGATATTCCTCCTCGAGCAAGCGACGCTGTGTGTTGGGGTGGGAAGAGGCTCTTTCCACGATCGTGATCATGCCCTGGCGCTTGGCCTGCCGCAGACTCCTCAAACACGCGCCGTTCCAGCCGTGAAAGATGTGAGCAGGGGGCAGGACTCGAGCGACCCAGGCATCGAAGGCCAGATAAATCACATGGTCGAGCAGCCCCGAACTCTCATGGGCCGACAGATACTTGAGGGCATGCCCAAAGCTCCCCCAGTGTCTGACCAGCCCGGGTGGCAACAGATCGGGCTTGCTGGAGGCAGCGAGGACCTGTCCAAGCAGACCGGCTTGCTGAATTCCAGACACAGCCTGATAGGCAGTCCAACCGATCCCAACTCCCCCTAGCCGCGCCGGGACGCTGTATACAACGCTCAGCGGGACGTTGTCTGTGCAGCCCATGGGCCTTGCCAGCGCTTCCCGGTGTGCCGTCATCAGCTATCCGCGACCCTATCCAGCGTCTCTACGATGCGCGCGACGACCATGTCCAGCGCCACCGTATTGAATCCACCTTCCGGGATGATCACATCCGCGTAGCGTTTGCTCGGCTCCACGAACTCCAGATGCATCGGGCGCACCGTCTCCAGGTATTGAGTGATCACCGATTCCAACGTCCGCCCGCGCTCGGCGATGTCGCGACGCAAGCGCCGGATGAACCGCAAGTCGGGATCCGCGTCCACGAAGATCTTGATATCCATCAACTGACGCAAAGCCGGCTCGGCGAAAAGGAGGATGCCCTCGACCAGGATCACCGGCTGCGGCTGCACGCGCCGCGTCTCAGGGCGTCGAGTGTGAGTCGTAAAATCATAGATGGGAACGTCGATGGCCTGGCCGGCCTGCAACGCCTGCACGTGACGCGCCAGCAAAGCGCTGTCCAGCGCGCTGGGATGATCGAAATTGAGGCGCGCCCGCTCCGCCAGCGGCAGGTTGCTGGCGTCATGATAGTAGGCGTCCTGCTGCAGATAGGCGATGCGTTGCCACCCCACGCGCTCGAGGATGGCGTGCGCCACGGTCGTCTTGCCGGACCCTGTCCCCCCGGCGACGCCGATCGTGATCGGACGGCGCTTAGTCGCTTCTCTCGCGTTCATGAAGACGCCTCGTCATCGCTTGTCTCCAGCGCGCCCGCCTGCCAGCTCGCGAGACCGAGTGTGACCGCCAGCAGCCAGCGCTGAGCGGCCGTCTCCAGCCAGTAGGCGCCCTCGCGCCAGCTCCCCCACCACAGCGAACCAGCCAGGACGCCCAGCGTCAGCGCCATCAACAGCGGTCCCGCGGGCGCGCTCGCCGCACGCCAGACGGCGCGCCAGTCCTGTCTCTCACCGATCACAGAGTCAGCGCCCGTTGCCGACTGGCTCTCCGTTCCACGACCGCTGCGGCCGCGGCGGCGCGCCAGCCAGACGACGATCCCGATCCAGGCGACGCTGGCGCCAGCCAGGACGATGGGCGCCCCCGGATCGTAGATCACATCGACGCGCGCGGCCTGATCGATCCTGAAGCGATATTCCACGCCGCGCACGGCTATCGTCGTATCCTGGGTGATGAACTCGCTAAGCCCAGGTTCGCTCTCCCCTGGCTCGAACGTCTGGATCAGCAAGGCGGGCTGCCCGTCCGGTCCGCCCGGGGCGCGCTCGAAGCTGACCAGCCGAAAGACGATCCCCTGTTCGGGCGCCGCGAAGCCGCTCTCGATCTGACTGGCTGCGAACTCCAGGGTCAGCTCGGTCATCCTCTGCTCGCTGCCGAGCGGCTGCAGCAGCACGGCGCCTGCGGTCGCGGTGAGCATAGGCGTCGCGCGCACCGTGACCGAGGGCACGAACCCCCGGCCGACGACGCGTATCCCACGCCAGGCGCCTTGCCAGGGCGACGCGGGCGCCATGACCACCTCCTGGCCCCCTGCCCGCGTCATGCGCACGCGCAATGGGTGGATCGAAGCGACCTGCAGGGACAGATCGGGCTGATGAACGAGAGGGACGATGCGCCCTGTCTGCAACAAGATGTCTTCCTCTTGCCATGCTGCCTGTCCGCTGATCCACAGGCCCGTCAACACAAGCAGCCCGCCCGCGATCGTGGCTTGTTGGGCCCTGGCGAGGGACGTCGGCCGCTGCTGGCGCGAGGCGGCCAGATGCACGGCCAGCAACACAAACAGGGCGGCGCCCAGAGTTCGCCAGGCCAATCCCAAGTAGATTTGCGACAGGCCGAGGGCGTTGGCGACCAGGCCAGGCCCATCTGCCCCCGCCATCTGGGCTGCCGTCCAGCGCGCGGCAGCCGCTGGCTCGCGCGCGACCGCGGCTGGCATCTGGGGAATCCAGGCGGCGAGGAAGGCCAGCCCTGCCATGGCGATCAACACCGCCCGCAGCGTTCGCGTCTCGGACGCGATCTGCCACGCGGCGTCGAGCGCCTGGATAGGCCAACGTGTGGCGATCTGCATCTCTCGGCGCATGGCAGAATCCGGGGAGTCGCAGCAAAAGGCCCCAACCAGCGGTCGGGGCCTTGGTTCGCAGGAGCCACCCATCGGACTTGAACCGATAACCGGCCGCTTACGAAGCGGCTGCTCTGCCGATTGAGCTAGGGTGGCGTCAGGGAGGCCAGCGCACGGATCGGCCTCCCCAGGTGATTTCAGCTTACTAATACCATGCTCCAGGGCACTTTGTCAAACGAAGCCCCTGATCAGTTCAGGTACTGGTACGTGCCGTTGTTGTACAGGACATAGATCCCCAGGGTCGCCGTCCACAGCATGCGTCCCCCATCGAAATCCTGCACCGAGACTTTGACGTACACGGGGGCCTCGATGGGCCAGCCGAACTGGCCGGCGACGTCGTACCAGCTTCCTGTGCTGTATTCGGCCCAGGCGCCGTTCTTCCACAACACCCAGAAGACGCCAGCGTCCCCGCGCCAGAAGATCGTCGCCCTTTGGAAGCGCTGTTGGGTCGCGTCGATCGAGTACTCAGCCGCCTTGGCGCATCCCAGGGCAGCGCGCACCGCCGCATTGTAGTGCCAGACCTGTCCGAACCCCATCACCGGCACGATCGCGCAGGAGGGGGCAGGCGGCGGAGGAGGCGGTGGGTAGGGCGGATATGGTGGAGGCGGCGGATACGGTGGATACGGCGGCGGCGCTGGTGGATAGCAGCCGGGGATCGTCAGCCGCTGTCCGACATAGATGCGGTTGATGTTGCGGATGCCGTTGGCGCGAGCCAGCGACCACACGCTGACCCCGTAGCGCGCCGCGATCCACGTCAGGGTATCGCCGCGGCGCACGGTGTACACACAGCCGTAGCCAGCTCCGTGCGCGAACCCCGTCTCGTGATTGGCTGCCAGCGCCGGGCCAGGGAAGGCAAGCAACCCCAGGCTCGCCAGCAGCACGCCGACCATGATCACACGCCAAGAAGACGAGATCCTCATCAATGCTCCTCCTGATAGGGATTGCGGCGTCACATCTCGGCTGACCTCGCGCTCGCTGGCGGTTCAGCTCGCTTTTCGCGCCGTTTGCGGTGAAAAGACGACCGATTTGAATCGATTCTACCACTAAAATCGCGCCTTGACAATAAGTCCAAAAGCACAAAAGCGCGACAATCTGCAGAGGCCGCCAGATCGTTACGGAAGCTCACGCGCAGCGAGCGCTTCTGAGGCTGTGGCTGGCGCACAGCGGAATTGTACAATCGTGCCTTTGGCCCTATCAAGGAAGCGAACGCTTTCGGTCGCAGTTGGTAAGACGAGGCTACGGCGCCCGGATAAAGGGCCGGTCGGGCCAGAAGGGACGAAGATCACCCCTCCTCGGCGCGCGATGGCGTCGATGGGGCCTGCTGCGGCCGATCGCGCCGCGGCGGAGGTGGGTACCCCAAACAGGTCAGGCTCATCGTGGCCGCATCCCATTTCCAAAGCAGATTGCAGTTGTCGCAGTGCAGTTGATCGCCTTCCCACGGCCGCAGCGCGTGAGAACACTTGGGACAAACCGATCGCAGAGCCATCGTGTACTCCTCTTCAATCGCCCTCGTTGCAGTAAGCCTCGTCAGCCATCCCGTGAATGCAAAGACCCGGCTTCGTGGCGAGGCCGGGTCTTCGCGTCGCAGGCAGGCGGCCTGTTACATCTGCGCGGCCGCGATGTAGCCCAACGGCGCGCGCTCGATCTTCTCCAGCGGCATGACGTCGACCAACTCGTATTCGCGCGTGCCCAGGCCGAGCTGCTCGCCATACTGCACGACCAGATAGGGGTTCTTGTAGGGGCCATGCAGCCACTGGAACGGATGTCCCTGGCGCGTGTGTACCTCCATCGACAGGGGCACGTTCTCCTCGATCAGACGGAAACGCGCGATGGTGTCGAGCGTGGCCTGCTCGAGGGCGACGATGTCATCCGAGCCGAACACGCCGACGTCGGGCAGGATGGGCGCCCCCGTGAAGCCGAAGCAGTCGCACACCGGCGTCATGTGCGTCGCCAGGTTGATGAAGACCATCTTGCTGCGCTCGAAGGTGCTGAGGACCAGGCTGACGGCGATGGCGTTGGCTTCCTGGAACGAGGCAAAATTCACCGGATCGACCTTGAGCGAGCCTGGCGGCGCCACGCGCAGGCAGCGGCCGCATTGATTGCAGTTGTCAAAGTGCAGATGGAGTTCTTCGGGATCCTCGCGGTCCTCGACCAGCGCGCCGAAGGGACATGATTCGACGATCGCCTTGCGCACGGTCGGATCCGGGCACTTCTCCTTGAACCAATACTTATCCCAGTGCATCGTGTCATGGATGGCGCTGCGCGTGGTCTGGATCATGCTGCCCAACGCCAGGTTCTTGAACGCGCCGCCGAAGCCACAGGTCGGATGCCCTTTAACGTGCGCCAGGTCGATGAGGAAGCTGGCGTCCTGAATCAGTCCGCCTACGCCCCATTCCTGAATGTTCTTGTAGGGACGGCTATGGGTGTAATAGTATTTCTCATCGGGGCCGGCGATGGGGTAAATCGGACAGCCGACCGTCTCCGCCGTGTAGCCGCGCTGCGCCGCCGTCATCGCGCTCCACGCGCTGTCGGTCACGATCGGGGTGCCGCCGCCGTCCTTCACGGCTTGGACCACGCGCCGCACGAACACCGGATGGATCGTCGAGTAGCCCACGTTGCCGCCCAAATGCATCTTGATGGCGACGACCTCCCCTTTGACGCGATCGCGGATGTGCAACGCGTCGAGGATGCGGTCGAGCTTCAAGGGCAACGTCTCCTGTGCATCCAGCCGTGACTGTCGGGCATCCCCAAAATATACTGTGCTGGCCATCCTGCTCTTCCTCCTCCCTGGTTATGTAATGAGATCAACTTCCCCTGCTGCCACGTTTCTCACACACGGGTGACATAGCTGCCATCGCGCGTGTCAACGCGAATCACATCGCCGACCTCGACGAACAGAGGCGCCTGGACCTTCAACCCCGTCTCCACCCGCACCTGTTTGCTGGGGCTGTTCGCTGTATCTCCCGCATACCCCGGCTCCGCCTCGATCACTTTGAGATCCACCGTCGTCGGCAACTCGATCGCGATCGGCTCGCCGTTGTATGTCTCCAACTGGACGTTAATGTTCTCTGTCAGATAGTTGACAGCGTCTCCCAGAACGTCGGCCCTGATCACAGGTTGCTCGAACGTCTCTGTGTCCATGAAATAGTACAGATCGCCGTCGTGATAGAGATACTGGACGGTGTGATGGTCGAGCCGAACGTCCTGGACGCGCTCGCCCGAAGTGAACGTGCGTTCGATGGTGGCGCCGCTGCGGAGATTGCGCAGTTTGGTGCGGATGATGGCGTTGCCACGCCCGGGCTTATGATGTTGATATTCCAGAACACGCCACAGCTCGTTATCGAGCTCGACGATGGTTCCTTTGCGCATCTCCGTCACATTGATCATATGCTCTCGCCTCCCCGCGCCTGTTCCGCGGCGCAAAATAGCGGCCCTGCAGGCCGCTCATTCACTTTATTATACGACGGCGCCCGTCAGCGGTCAAACCACCTTGAGCGTTCGCCGCTCCGTCAGGGTCGCGGGCGCGCCAGCCAGCGCGCCGCAACTTCGGGCAGCCGCGCCAGGGGCCAGCGCATCTCATAGCATTTGGGCAACGATTTGAGGAACAGCGCGCCGTACGACTTGGTGAGCACGCGCCGATCGAGCACGACGCAGACGCCGGTATCCTGTCGGCTGCGGATCAATCGCCCAAATCCCTGCCGAAACCGCAAGATCGCCTCCGGCACATGATATTCGTTGAAGGGGTCGTCGTAGATGCGGCTGCGCGCCTGCACGATGGGGTCGTTGGGCACGGCGAACGGCAACCGGCAGAGCACGAGCACGCTCAGCGCCTCGCCGACGACATCGACCCCCTCCCAGAAGCTGCGCGTCCCCAACAGCACCGCCTTCGTGGTGGTGCGAAATCCCTCCAGCAGTTGCCCGCGCGAGGCGCCATCGCCCTGGCTGAAGATCGCGAACCCTTCCGGCCCCAGCGTCGCAGCCACCACTTCCGTCGTCCGCTTGAGCTGCGTATACGACGTGAACAAGGCCAACAGCCGCCCATCGGTCGCGCGCGCCAGGTCGATGATGGTGCGCTCGATCGTCGCCTGATAGTCGGGATGGGTCGGTTCGGGCATGTCCACTGGCAGATAGAGCAGCGTCTGTTCCTCGTAGTTGAACGGAGAACCAACCGCCAGTTCGGCTGCCGTCTGCGCGTTCAATACCTGCCGCATGTATTGGAACGACTCCGCCGTGCGCAACGTGGCTGAGGTCATCACCACGGCGCGTTTGGGCTTGAGCAAATGCTGCTCGATCAGAGGCCCCACGCGCAACGGCGCCGCCTTGAGGCTCAACTCCGCATCGCGCGCCGAGATCTCCGCCCAGTAGATGCCATTGGCGTCAGGCTGGGAGATGATCTTGCTCGTCTGGCTCGCAAACTCCGCCAATGCCTGCAGGCTCGTCGTCACATTCAGGATCAGCTTATCCAGGTCGGGGATCTCGGCGTCGTTCAGCTCGACCAGGTCTGCTGCCAGGCCCGAGAGCTGTTGGACGACCTCGCACAGCCGCTCGTTGGCGTCATCCCAGGCCACTTCCAGCTCGGACCAGGCCGGCTGGTGGCGCAAGCCGTCGTCGAGCAGGATGCGGGCGTCATAGGGGCCATCGCTGCGGTCGTTGCGATGCTGCTGGAAGAAGTCGAGCGCCGCGCGGAAGAACAGCTCGAGCGCCGTGCGCGTGACTCGTGCGCTATCACGGATCGCTCGCGTGCGCCCCTCGATCGCCTCCAGGATGCGCGGGTCGACGGCGGGGCGCACGTACATGACGATCTCATCGAGCAGGCCGGGGCGAAATCCAGGGCCATAGAGGGTCGCCAGCAGTTGTTCAGCAATGGCCGCGCTGGCTGTGAAGCTGAGCTGCTGGGTCACCGCCTCCTCCAGATGATGCGCTTCGTCGATGATCAGGTGCGTGTATTCGGGCAGGACGCGGCTCTCGGCGGCGATGTCGGAGAAGAGGAGGGCGTGATTGACAATGATGATGTGCGCCGCCTCGGCCCACTGATGCGCCTGGTAATAGAAGCAGCGTCCCTGCTGCTCCCGCAGGCAACGCTCCGTCGTGCAGGCGATCGGCTCGCTGGCGATCTGGTTCCATACGGCGCGCAGCTCGGGGGTGGGCAAAAACAGCTCTCCCTGATCGCCGGTCGTCGTGACGGGCAGCCAGGCCAGCACGCGCGCGATGACATCCATCTCGGCGAGGGTCAACTCCGGCTGGCGGCACAGCGCCTCGAAACGACTGGGGCACAGGTAATTGTTGCGTCCCTTGAGCAACGCGCAGCGCACTTCCTCGCCTAAGGCCCGTTGCAGGTCCGGCAGGTCTTTGGTGAAGAGCTGATCCTGCAGATTGATGGTATTGGTGGAGACCACCACCCGCTCGTCGTTGTCGATGGCCAGGCGGATGGCCGGCAGCAGATAGGCCAACGACTTGCCGGTGCCGGTGCCCGCCTCGACCAGGAGATGGCGCCCCTCGCCGAGCGCTTCAGCGACGGCGGCCATCATCTCGATCTGCTGGGGGCGATGTTCGTAGACGGCGAAGGACGCCGCGATCGGCCCTTCCGGACCCAGGAGGCGGGCCAGGGCGTCCGCGTCTGGCGGCTTGCGCAGCGCGACGCCGGGCGCGTGCGGCTTACGGTCCCGATCGGCGGGGAAGAGCGGGCGCGGCGTCGGTTTGGCCAGAGGCACCTTGACGAAGGCATGGCGCGCCTGGCGTCGCTCGATCTCCTGGAAGACGGGGCGCAGGGGCCAGGGCGTACGGCACCGCCCGGCCATCGCCACGATCGTCTGCACCACCGAGGGAGGGATCGTCTCCTCGGCCCGTTGAACCAGCGCGCGGAAGAGATCGGCTGTGGCCTGGGCGTCGGGCAAGGCGCGATGGGCGTCGCTGAGGGAGACGTTGAGCGCCTCCGCCAAAGCGCCCAGCGCGTAGCTGCGCTGGCGTGGGAGAACGATGGCAGCCAGGGCGAAGGTGTCGACCGTCAGGTTCCTGGCGAAGAGGCCGGGATGAGCGTGATGGATGAAGCCGATGTCGAACGCGATGTTATGGCCGACCAGGGCCGCGTCGCCGACGAAGCGCCGCAATGTGGAGGCTACCATCGAGAACCGCGGCGCGGACGCGACCATGGCGTCGGTGATGCCGGTCAATTGCGTGATGCGCGGCGGGATCGGACAGCCCGGGTTGATGAGGGTGGTCCAGGTCTCGGTCCGACCATCGGCCTCCAGGCGCACGGCCCCGATCTCGATGATCTGGTCGCGAGCTGCGTCCAGGCCTGTGGTCTCCACGTCGAGCGCGACGAAGATAGTGCTCATGATCCCCCGTTGGACATGGATTCGTCGGCGCGCGATCCACGCGCCGACGGCGATTATACCACAGGCGGCTCACGGGCGACTCACGCCGCGCGCAGCGCTTCCCGCAGGAGACGATAGCCGATGATGTGGATGTCACAGCGCGCCAGCCAGGCGTGGAAGTCCGGATTGGCGAACACCTCCCAATCGGCCACGCGGGCCGGCCAATCCTCGGGAGGAGCGATCGCCTCGATCTCGGGGCCGGGGCGCGCCGCATGGTACAGGAAATGAGTTAGCCCAGGCGGCAATTGGGCGATGGCCTCCTGATATTGCTGAAGCCGGTCGCCAGCGGAGCTGCTGTAGAGGCTGACCACACGGTCGATGATCGGCAACTGGCCGCTGCGCTCCAGATCGACCAACTGGCGCATCAGCGCTTCTCCCTCGGAGCTTGTGAGGCCAAGATCGCCCATCTGCGCCGCGTCTAGTCGGGGTAGCAGCGCGGGGACACGGAACTCGAGCGCCAGGTTGATGTAGATCGCCCACAGCGACGGATGGCTGACCGCGCCCATGTGTGTGTCGATATGGGTGACATCGATGCCAGCCGCCAGCGCACGCTCGATCTGGGCGCGCAGCTCGGCCGCGGCGGCGGCCACATCGACATGGGCGTGTACATCGGGGACGTTCGCCCAAAAATAGCCTTCGGCGTCGACCAGCCCGCTGGCCGGATCGCGCGTCGTCAGCGGCCCCCAACGATAGGCGCGCCACTCGCTGGTCAGGGTGGTGTGCACGCCGATGTCGGCCTGTCGATGCTCCTGGGCCAGGGCAGCCAGCTCGTTAAACCAGGGGGCGGGGACCATCGCCGATCCGCATGCCGTCGGCTGCACGGCCAAGATGTCTGCGAAGGCAGCGTTGTGGGCGTGGCACATGCCCAGATCGTCGGCGTGAAAGATCACGACGCGCGCCTCGGGGCCATAGCCCAGGCGCGCCAGAAAGGGATTGTGGACCATAGCGGTTACTCCCATTCTCCCAGGCAACGGCGCCGATACACGGCGACGCCGCGGAAACGGTCGATCGCGCGCGCGGCCAGCGCGCGGCCATCTTCGGGAAGGCAGACCAATCCCGCCAGCGTCCCGCTGTGCGCCCGCACCACCCCCAGCGCGCCGAGCCGCAGCGCCAGAGCAAGGCACTCTTCTACCAGCGAGCTGTACAGGATCGCCTGATGTGTGCGCGCGCTGAGCGTCGCCGCTGCGGCGATCAGCCGGACGTCGCCTTGAACGATCCCGATCTCCATCATCTGGAACGCCTCTCGATGCTGAGGGGCCAGCCGCGCCAGCGCCGCGCGATGATCGCAGGCGTTGAAGGCCAGGGTGTTCACCTCCCCGCCGGGATCAAGGATGATCACCTCCAGAGGCGGCAGGCGCCTCCAGACCCGATAGAAGCGCGCGTCGCGATGGGCGAAGAGGGCCAGGCCCGGAAAGACCGTGCTGTCGCTCGGCTCGACGCGCACAGCCAACGCCGCCGCCTCCTCCGGATGAAACGGCGCGCCCAGCGCGCACCCGACCGCGTAGATGGTCCCTGCTACATCGGCGGTGCTCGACGCGTAGCCGCGCCCGCGCGGCAGAGGGTTCGCCAGCTTCAGGCGGCCGCCGACCGCCGAGACGCCGCGCGCCGCCAGGGCCAGATGCAGGGCCGTAACAGCCTTCGGCGCGTCCGGCGGCGTCTCCCACCTGTCAGCGGCCGGGTCCAGGCTGACAGTGACCTCGGCAAACCAGTCGATGGCGCACGAGACCAGACAGGGGGTCCCGTCCAGCGCGCCTTGCACCCACTCGCCGCAGGTGCCGGGCAGGCGCACGCTCGCCGTAGGGGCCTCTTCCCGATCCGCGACCATCCCCGCGCCGCCCTGTCAGCCGAGGCCGATGATCGCGTCGAGCCGCGCGAGATCCAACGCCCGCTCCAGCGCGTCGGCCAGACGGTCATAGGCTGCGGCGCGCGAGCCTGGCTGCAGCGCGGCGTCCGGCCGCCACCCCAGGCTGCGCAACCAGGCCCATCGCCAGACATCGTTGTGGAACAGGCCGTGCAAGTGCGTGCCCCAGATGCGCCCATCGGCAGTCGCTGCGCCGTCGCCGACCTCGGCGCCGTCGGGACGTCGCAACGCCAGGAGCGGCGCCGCGCTGGACGCCTGTCCCATATGGATCTCGTAGCCGCGCAGGCCGTCGACTGGCCCCAGCCAGGGCAGCCGCCCCAACGCCCGCGCCTGCACCTGCCAGGTCTCTTTGCGCTGGCCAAAGGTCACCGTGATCGGCAGCAACCCCAGGCCGGGCGCTTCGCCGCCCCCTTCGACGCCCGCCGGGTCGGCGATCGATTGGCCCAGCATCTGGTAGCCGCCGCAGATGCCGATGATCGCCGTCCCCTCTCGCGCCAGAGCCAGGATCGCATCCGCCAGGCCGCTTCGGCGCAGCCATGCCAGGTCGGCGAGGGTGTGCTTGGTGCCGGGGATGACGACGGCGTCCGGCCGTCCCAGCGCCGCCGCGGCGCGCACGAAGCGCACGCTGACTCCTGGTTCGGCCGCCAGGGGATCGCAGTCATCGAAATTGGCGATGCGCGGCAGGGCGATCACGGCGATATCGATCGGCCGGCGTTCAGATCGCTCCTCCCCTTCGCCTTCCGCCGCGCTGGCTAACGCCGCCTGTGGCCGAGATGCTGGCTGGCTGGCCAGCGCCTGGTCGAGGGTGGCCGCATCCTCTTCGGCGATGCCGTGGTCGACCAGCCAGGGGACGACGCCCAGGACGGGGACGCCGCCGCGCGCCTCGAGGATGCGCACACCGTCGGCGAAGAGGGTCGGATCGCCGCGGAATTTGTTGACGATCAGCCCGCGCACGAGCGCCCGCTCCTCTGGCTCGAGCAGGTCCAGCGTCCCCAACAATTGCGCGAAGATGCCGCCCTTGTCGATGTCGCCGACCAGGATGACGGGACTGCTGGCGTAGCGCGCCACGGCCATGTTCACGATATCGCCGCGCTTGAGGTTAAGCTCAGCGGGGCTGCCGGCCCCCTCGATGATCACGAGATCGTAGGCGGCGCGCAGGCGGTCGAGCGCAGCCGTGGCGATCTGCCACAGCTCGGCTTTGCGCTGGTAATACGCGCGCGCGGGCAACGTCGCCAGCGGTCGACCCAGGACGACGATCTGCGAACGGCTGTCGGCCTCCGGTTTGAGCAGGATCGGGTTCATATCGACGTGGGGCGCCACGCCGCAGGCCTCCGCCTGGGTGAACTGGGCGCGCCCGATCTCGCCGCCGTCGGCGGTGACGCCAGCGTTGTTGCTCATGTTCTGGGCCTTGTAGGGGGCCACGCGCAGGCCACGCCGGGCGTAGAGGCGGCAGAGGCCCGTCGCCAGCAGGCTCTTGCCCACCGACGAGGCGGCGCCCTGGATCATCAGGGTTTTGGCAGTCATGAAAGTATGCTTTGCTCCTCAAAGTACAAGTCTGGGCTGATCCTTCGTGATCACTCCGTTCCGTTATGCTGATAACGCCTGTTGCAGATGTTTATCAAAGTGGATAAGGCCTCTCTCAGGGTTGGTGTTCTGGACTGAGACCCACCGTCTCATCTTATCTATCGCTGCCCCAGAACGGATAGCATCGTGGGCCATGCGGCTTCCTTCGGCAATGCTTATCGCCAGGCCGCTGACGTAAAGGATAGCGCCTGCATTCAGGCATGCGAAATCAATGCAACCTCGATGATCCTTGCCTGCTAACACCTTGAGGAAGCGTTCGCGCTCCTTCCTGAGATCACCGGTCGCTGCCACCTCTGCAAATGGGACCGTGTGCAGTCCGGCATCTTCGGGATAGAACAGGTACGATTGCCTGGTTCCCGATGCTGAGAACTCAAGGACCCTCGATTCACCACAGATAGATAGCTCGTCCATACCGCCCTGTTGGTCTTTGGCTTTGCCATACACGACCATACCACGCTCATAGCCGATAGCCGCCATGATGTCGCCAACTGGGTCGACCAGGGATTCAGCATAGACGCCGCGTAAGCCATAGGTTGGCCTGACTGGATTGGCCAATGAAGCCGCAATGTTCAGTGTGCTTCCGAAGCGAATTTGACTGAGAATGCGAGCCAGTCCACCCGGATGCACCTTGGCGCTCATACCGTTGAACAGGCCGATGCCTTCCTGGCGAATGCTTTCTTCCACGACTGTAGCGTCGCACTCGACATCCAAGCCGACTGATTCAAGGAGATCAACGGTCCCACAGAACGATGTCAGCGCGCGTGCACCATGGCGAGCGATCTTTGCCCCACAAGCCGACGCAATGACGGCGGCAGCGCTGCTCACATTGAAAGTCTTCAAAGGGTCCATGCCAGTTCCCGAATTTTCAACGGTGGGACCGAGCGCATCTGCAGCAATCGCAACAGTGTCAAGCTCATAAATGGCTCGCCAGGCGCCCACGACTTCGTCTACTGTCTCGCCTTTGCTCACCAGGGCGGCCAGGAACGCTCCCTGCTGCAGCTCTGGTTGCTCATTACGAAGTACCTGACAAAACATGTTGTATGTTTCTTCTTGCGTTAAGTTTTGCTTATTGATCAGCCGCTGGATATTCGCTCCAAATGCTTTGAGCGCCTCTTCGTTGAACATACAGCAGTGCTCCTTGTCTCAGGGATATAGTAAGATTTTCATGCCTGATCTGTTGCGAACCAGATCGAGGGCGCGGCCAAGTTCGCTGAGAGGCAGGCGGTGTGAGATCAAGTCATCCACCTGAACTTTCTTGTTGTGAATCCACTCCAAAGCCTGCGCGCCATGCCGCAAGCTACAGCCGTATGCGCCAACGATGGTTTTCTCGCTGTAATGAATATCATTGAAGTCCAGCGAGCGTTTTGCCTCCTTGCCGCTCAACCCCGAGAAGACGACCAAACGGCCACGCGGATTGAGGTGCGCCAGCGCATCATCGTAGGCTGGCGCCGAGCCAACAGCGACGACTGCTACATCGAAGCTAGAGTCCCCTGACGCGCATAGGGCTCGCTCGTGGTATCTGTGGCGCCTTACATCTGGTTCGATGACCGTCACTCGCGCGCCCATGGCCGTTGCCGCTCTCGCCAGAAAGGCGCCTGCCGGGCCGCCCCCCCAAATACCGACCATTTCAGCCGGCTTCAGCACAGCCAACTCCAATGCGTTCAAACAGCATGAGAGTGGCTCGGCAGCGACAGCGTGATCAAAAGTGCAACCTGGGGGGATTGTTATCGTGCTGCTGATTGGGGCAACGAGATAGGATGCGAATCCTCCGTCGCGATGAAATCCCATGATCCTCATCTCATGGCACAGGTTCTCTGCGCCTTGAAGGCAAGCCTTGCACTTACCACAGCTCGTCCCGGGGTACACGTAGACGCGCCGACCGATATGACTTGAATCTACGCCAGGACCTACGGCTCGAATCGTACCGACCACTTCCTCGCCTGGCACACGAGGAAGAACCAGGTCGCGATGGCCAGCCTCGATGATCTTGAGATCCGTCCGACATAGCCCGGCCACGGCGATCTCGATTAAGACCTCGCCGTTGCCTGGTTGTGGGATCCCGATATCCTCCATGCTGAATGAGCCTATCTCCTTGACCACGATTGCCTTCATTCATCATCTCCGTAGCTGGTTCATCGCAGTTATCAGCTTCTCATTCTCCTCCGGCCGTCGCGCGGCGACGCGGATGAAGGTCGGCAGGCCAAAGGATGCGCAATTGCGCACCTGGATGCGATGCTCCCGCAACAGCGTCGCGCGTACGGCTGCCGCATCGCCAACCTCGATCAGCATGAAATGGGTGGCGCTCGGTAACACGCGCCAGCCCTGCGCTCGCAGTCGGTCGGCCAGGCGGAGCGCCTCTGCGCGCAGGGTCGCAGTCGTAGTCGCGATATGGCCAGGGTCGCTCAGCGCGGCCAGGCCCGCGGCGATGGCCGGCGCGCTCACGCTCCACGGCGGCTGCGCGGTCGCAACGCGGGCGATCACGTCGGCTGGCCCCAACAGGTAGCCCAGACGCACCCCTGGCAGCGTGCAATCTTTGGTCAGCGAACGGAGCAGGACGACGTTCCCGCGCTCGATCAGCGGGATGCTGGGCCACGGATCGGCGACGAAGGGCCGGTATGCCTCGTCGAGCACCCACAGCGCGTCGGACGTAGCCGGCAGCAGCGCGGCGACCTCCTCGGCTGCCAGGTACGCGCCGGTCGGATTGTTCGGGTTGCACAGCCAGATCAGCCGCGGCTGTGCGGCAGCGATGGCCTGGGCCATTTCCTTTGGACTTGCGGCTGGACTTGCAGCGGCCTGACGCCGCTTGGGTTCCGCAGGCCAGAACCCCCACCACTCTACCACCTCTGCCCGCATCAGGCGGGAAGCCGCCGCATATTCGCCGAAGGTGGGGCCGACGATGAAGGTTGTGTCGCCGGGCCGCAGCCACGCCAGCGCCAGCGCCCAGATCAACCCGGCCGCGCCAGCGCCGACGAGCACGCAGTCGGCCGGTACGCCGTCGCGTGTGGCCAGCGCCGCGCGCAAGCGGATCGCGCGGCGGTCAGGATAGCGGGTGATGTCGCACGCGGCCAGCGCGGCTGGCACGGCCGGCGGCGGCCCCAGCGCGTTCGTGCTGATGCTGAAGTCGAGGACATCTTCTGGTGGTAGGCCCAGGGCGGTCAGTTCCGCCTCGTCCAGGCCGCCGTGCGGTTCGGGGACGAGGCCTGGATCACGGAGGCGCGAAGGTGGCGAAGCGCACAAAGCGCGCAGGTCGCGAAAGGCCCCCGCGCCGCGAGCATCTTCATGTATTTCGGGCTGCGTGTACTTCCTCATCCTTGTGTCTCCATGCTCCAACCCCTGGCCACGCCAACCCCCACTGCGGCGACCACGGCCAGCCCCGCGGCCAGGCGGACGATCCGCCGACTAAGGGCCAGCGCGTCGGGGGTCATGGCTGCCTCTCCGCCGTTCAGGGTGTAGTGGCCGCGCTTGGTCAGGGTCACCCCCAGCGCGCCGGCCATGGTCGCCATGGTCTGGCCAGCGTTGGGGCTGGCGGTGTTGCGGGCCTGCGAGCGTCGGGCGCGCGCGGCGTTGGCCGCAGCGGCCGGGCCGACGATCAGCCATGTCGCGACCGTCAACAGGCTGGCGGCCAGGCGCGCCGGCAGCCAGTTGAGCGCGTCGTCGAGGCGCGCCGCCGGCTTGCCCAACCACTCGTGGGCAGGGTCATGGTAGCCCCACATGCTGTCCGCCGTCTGACAGAAGCGGTAGGCCCAGGCGCCCGGCAACCCACCTGCGACATAGGCGCAGAGCGGCGCGACGAACGCGTCGGTCAGGTTCTCGGCCACCGACTCGGCGGCCGCGCCAGCGACCTCCTCGGCGCTCAGGTCGGATGTGTCTCGGCTGACCAGGTGCCAGCCCAGCAGCCGCCGCGCCTCAGGCAGATCATCTCTGCGCAACGCCGCCTCGATCTCTCCCGCCGCGCGATCCAGCCCTCGGCTTGCCAGCGTCAGCTTCAGCAGGAAAGCTTCGATCAGCAGACGAAGTGGCCGTGGAAGTCGCAGGGTCAAGCGCCTGACCCCCCACGCGATCCCTGTGCTCGCGGCCATACCGATTGCCAATGTAGCTGCGCCCCATACGAACCGGACAGGGTCGATCGCGGCCGCACGCTTCGACTGGGCTGCGACCTGCTCAAGAGGCTGTGGCGTGGCGCACGGTTCGCGGCCATCGCTCACCATTTTCTGGCTTTTGGCTTCCAGCTTCTGGATCCCGGATTCTGCCCACGCCAGGAACCGCCCTTGCCAGGCGACGGGATGCCAGCGATTGGGCGGATCTCCCAGGGTATAGTCCAAGAAGTAGGCCAGCAACGGCGCACCAAAGGAATCCATCATTGTCCTCGGCTCGTTGGAAAAGATGGAACGATCATATTTGCCTGGCTCCTGTGAAGTATGAGATCAGGGCGGAGACCAGCCCGTCTACGGTACAGGTGTTGGCCACCACCTGGACGGGGATCCCGAACTCGCGTGCGATTTGCGCCGTGATCGGGCCGCTGCAGGCGACACATGGCCAGGAGCCGAATGGCGATGGGTTGTCTGCTTCTAACCCCAACGCGGCCACAAAGCCGCGAACGGTCGAGGGGCTGGTGAACATCAGCGCGTCGATCTGACCTGCTGCCAACATCGTCGCGATCGCGCGCCCTCTGGGGTTGCCGTGTTTGGCGATCACGGTGTGATAGGCGACTACTTCGGTTACTTGGGCGCCTTGACGACGCAATCCCTCTGCGAGGGTCGGGCGCGCCATATCGCCGCGTGGCAGCAAGATGCGCTGGCCAGCGATCGGCCTGAGGCCAGCCATGATCGCTTTGGCCGCACACGTCGTAGGGACCAAGTCAGCATACAAGCCACGACTGGCCAGCGCTGCCGCCGTCGCCGGTCCGATCGCGCACAGCCGCGCGCTACCGAAGGCGCGCGCATCGCGCCCCAAGGCCCGAAGACGCGACCACACCGCGCGCACCCCATTGATGCTGGTGAAGACGATCCAGTCATAAGGTTGTTGCAAGGCGCGATCCAGCGACGCCGTATCCGCCAGCGGCCGAATGGCGACCGTGGGGAATTCGATCGGCTGTGCGCCTTCTTCCACCAGCAGCGCGGCCAGTTCGCTGGTCTGCTCGCGCGCGCGCGTGACGACGACTCGCCTGCCCTGCAGCGGGCGCCGCTCGAACCAGTTGAGGTGCTGACGCAGCGCCACCACCGCTCCGACTACCAACAATGCAGGCGGTTCCAAGTCCTGTCCTAACTCAGCGATCGTGCTCAATCTGCCCGTCACCGTACGCTGCCGCGGCGTTGTGCCCCACTGGATCAGGGCCGCAGGGGTGTCGGCGGCGCATCCCTCCGCCAGTAACTCCGCAACGATGGCTGCCAGGTTCTCCATACCCATCAGATAGACGAGCGTGCTGTCGTGAATGGTGGGGGCGGGCGTCGATCGGCCGGCCTGCGGCCCACTGATGCCAGCTACGTGCCCTGTCCGTACGACGAACGATGATGCCATGCCACGGTGCGTCAGCGGGATTCCTGCATAGGCTGGCACGGCAATGCTGCTAGAGACGCCCGGCACGATCTCAAAGGGAATATCGGCTTTGACAAGCGCCAGCGCCTCCTCGCCGCCCCGCCCGAACACGAAGGGATCGCCCCCTTTGAGTCGTACAACGTATTGGCCGGCGCGCGCCCGGACAACCAACAGTTGGTTGATCTCCTCCTGTTTCAAGGTATGGTTGCCCTTTGTCTTCCCAACATAAATGCGCTCTGCGTGGTCAGGAGCATAATTCAGAAGCTCAGGCGCCACCAAACGATCATAGATCACGACGTCAGCTCGACGTAAACAGGCCACACCTCGCAGGGTGATCAGGCCTGGGTCGCCTGGCCCGGCGCCAACCAGACAGACCTTCCCGCTCATTGGTCGATGATCTCCTTGCCTCCTCGGCTCAATCGTTCAGCGGCCAGCTCAGCGCCGAGTCGGTCGGCTTCGTCCCTCGCCGTTCTTCCTGAACTGCATGATGGACGAACTCGAGGGCGAGCGCGCGCGCCTGCTGTACCTGGTCCACCCTCAACAGCGCGAGGGCCGCATCGATCAACCGATCCCATGCCAGGCCAGGCTGGCATTCAGGATGCTCGCGCCGGCGCCATTGCGGCCTAAGCTCAGCCAGGATCTCGGCGAGCTGCCCGTATTCAGGACCGATCAACACGTCGAGATGGCGGCGCAGATAGCGGGCCAGGGCGGGGCTTGTTCCGGTCGTGCTGATGCCGATGACGATCTCGCCGCGACGGATGACGGCTGGCACATGGAACGTGCAACGCTGGGGATCGTCTACAACGTTGATCAGGCAGCCGCGCTGGCGAGCTTCCTCCGCGATCGCAGCATTCACTGCAGGATCATCCGTGGCAGCGATAGCCAGATGCGCGTCCGCCAGGTCGCCGGGCAAGTAGTTACGCAGCACCGCCCGAACGCTGCCGTCCTGGGCGAGGCGCTGCAGGGCTGGCGACAGGCTTGGACTGATCACCGTGATCTCGGCGCCTCCCTGCAAGAGCCCCTGGACTTTGCGCTCAGCGATCTGTCCACCGCCGATCACCACAGCCGCGATAGGGCCGGTCAACACGATGGGATAGTAGGCCATGTTCTCCCTCTCTGGCAGGCGCTCTCGCACTTCAACCGGAGCGGTGGTGTGATTCAAGCCGATGAGCAACAGGTCCATCGCGCGATCACCTGATCTAACCCCGTTGCGGCTAAAGCCGCCCGGTCAGTGAAGAGCTGTTCGGGAGGCGCGACGAGCAAGACGCGGCCGGCCCGCATGAAGGCCACCTGATCGGCCCACCTGCGCGCTGCGTCGAGATCATGGGTGGAGAGCACGATCGCTTTGCCCTGCTGAGCCAACTGGTCGAAGATGTCGAACACTTGCTCGCGCATCCATGGATCGAGTCCGCCGGTCACCTCATCGGCGATCAGCACCTGGGGATCCATGGCCAATACGCCAGCCAGCGCGACGCGCGTCTTCTCGCCGCCGCTGAGGGCGTGGGTGGGCCGATCGAGCAAATGGGTGACTCCACATAGCGCGGCGGCTTCCTCCACCCGACGACGGGCGGCCCGTGCATCCAGCCCCAGGTTCAAGGGGCCGAAGCTGATGTCCTGGGCTACGCTGGCGCTGAACAATTGCTCATCGGGGTTTTGGAAGACGATGCCCACATGGCGGCGTAGCATCAGCAGGCCTCGCCGATCGTAGGTCGCCGGCTGGCCGGCGAAACGCACCTGCCCGCTGATGGGCCGTAAGGTCCCATTGGCATGTAACAACAGGGTGGACTTGCCCGACCCGTTGCTGCCGATCACCGCGACGCGCGCGCCTGCGGGCACCATTAGTGATGCGCCAGCCAGCGCCAGCTCCACCCGGCCGGGATAGCGGTAGAAGAGGTTGTCCATCTCCAACAGACACATCAGGCGAACACCCCGCCAACTGCCAGCAGCGAGGCCGAGATCACCAGGCCCAATCCGATGACGTAAGCCGAACGATGGTGCTCGTTCGGCAGCACCCGCAATTCTCCTGCGTAGCCGCGGCCCTCCAGGGCGATCTGCAGACGCTGGCTGCGGCGATACGTTTCGACCCACAGACGGGAGGTTAACAGCGCTGCGCTGGCCATGCTCCGTCGCCAGTCGACATACCCCAGGCGATTGTTCTGAGCGATCATCATCCGCTCCAGCGTCCCCAGCAGCTCGAACACGAAGCGATAGATCAAGGTCGCCAGATCCACCAGCAGGGGCGGCGCATGCAGCCGCCGCGCCAGATCCACCAGGTCCACCAGCGGCGTCGTCAGCGACAGGAAGCTCATGGCGGCGGCGCAACCCAGCGCACGGCTGACCAGCGTCGCGGCCAGTTCGAGCGCGGTCGGGCTGCTGACCAGCCACAACGGCCCCAGGCGCCAGCCCCACATCGCGCCGGCTGGAGACGCCGGGCCGACGCTGAAGCTGAGCGCCACCCCGCCAACAGCCAGCGTCAGAAAAGTGACTTCGCCGAGGAGCACACGCAGCACGACCCGCAGCGGTACGCCCGCCCAGCCGATCAACAGTCCGGCCATCCAGCCGGCTGCCAGCAAGCCAGCAGCCGGCCGGTTCAACGCCAGGCAGAGCAGGATGACCGCCAGCGCTAGGCCAGCCTTGTAGGCCGGGTCCAGCGTCCGAATGCGATTGCCATAGGCGTAGCGGTCGATCCAATCCATGTCAACGTCCGGTCCGTCGCGCCCCGCGCTTCAGGCCAAAGAAGTAGCCGATGAAGCCCGCGCCCAGCGCCGCCTGCAAGGCAAAGAGCAGGCTCTCTGTCTCGCTGCCCGGCGGCTCAAATAGGGGGCTGAACCACGGTTCGTAATCGGGCGCCAACTCGGCGATAGCGCTCTCAGCCTCGCTATCTGCGCCGCCGAACTCGGAGCCGCGATGGAGGAATAACGGCGTCGCTGCCAGGATGATCACGATGACCACGAGCAGTACGGTCAGGCCGCTACGTGAGGAAGGGGTTGGCGTCGTACGCATATCAGGCTCCCTTCAGCCCCAGCGCTTGCAGTTCCGCTGGAGCCGAGCTGCGCAGGGCGTTGAAGATCAACACGGTCAGAATCCCTTCGCTGATGGCCAGCGGGATCTGGGTGACGGCGAAGATGGCCCCGAATTTGACGAACGCAGCCACGAAGCCGCCAAGCGGATCAGGATAGGCCAATGCCAACTGGGTCGAAGTGACGACGTAGGTGACCAGGTCGGCCAGGGCGGCGGCCAGGAAGACGACCCATCCCTGGGGCAGATGATTTCGCAGCCCACGCCAGATGCCGAACGCCACCAGCGGGCCGACGATCGCCATCGAGGTCGCGTTGGCGCCCAGGGTGGTCAGGCCGCCGTGGGCGATCAGCAGCGCCTGGAAGATCAGCGCCAGGGTGCCCAGGATGCTCATCTCCAGAGGGCCGAAGAGGATGGCGCCCAGGCCGGTGCCGGTAGGGTGGCTGCTAGAGCCGGTGACGCTGGGGATCTTGAGCGCGCTGAGCACAAAGGTGAAAGCGCCCGCAAGCCCCAGGAGCAGGCGCGTCTCAGGCTTCTCAGCCACCAGCCTGCTGATGCGGCGGAATCCCAGCACCCAAAATGGGAGCGCGATGGCAAACCAGAAGGCGGCCCAGACGGGGGGCAGGAACCCCTCCATGATATGCATGGCCGACGGCGCAGCCGTCCCGGCCGCCCAGGCGATACGGCCCCCCAGCAAAAGCAGGGCGACCACCGCCAAGAACAGACGAGAACTGATGGATTTGTGTGGCATATTTGCCTCCTTGGGAGAATCCTGACAGGCCAATCATTGATCGGGCGGGGTTCGCGGCGCCGGATCCGTCAGCGCTGGTTGGTTCTCTCGCCACTGTCGACAGGCCAGGACGAACCGCTCGGCCAGCTCAGGCCGGGCGCCGAAGTGTAAATGGACGTAAGATGCCAGCAGATTGCCCTCAGCGTACCCTTCGGCCTGCTCTGTCGTCCCCCGTCGCGGCGCAATGCGGTAAGCAGTCGGCAGGTCGGTTGGCCAGTCGCTCCAGGTCGAATAGTGAAACTCGTGCCCACGCACCTCCTCGCCGCGGCGCAACAGCAGCGAATCGCGCACGGCCGTGACAACGCGATAGCCCATGGTCAACCGGTCGGTGAGAGCCGTCCAACCGGGCAACAGGCCGACCATCGGATGGCGAGCGCCTGTCTGGTCCGTGATCCCCTGGGTCACATACATCAGCCCACCGCACTCGGCGTAGATGGGCATTCTGGTCCGGCCGGCCATGCGCAGCTCGGCCAGCAACGCGGCGTTGGCTGCCAGGTCGGTCGCGTACAGCTCCGGATAGCCGCCGCCCAGATAGATGCCGCTGGCGCCGCGCGGCAGCGCCCGGTCGCGCAAGGGGCTGAAAAACACGATCTCTGCGCCGGCCAGGGAGAGCAGATCGAGGTTGTCCTGATAGTAGAAGCAGAACGCCTCGTCGCGCGCCACCGCAATGCGGATGGGAGCCTCCTGACTGCCCTGCACTCCTGGGGTCCGGAGATCAGGTGGAACTTCCAGCGCTGGCGCGCTGCGGGCGATCTCCCATAGCCGACTCAGGTCCACCTCGGCGGCTATGAGTGCGGCGGCGGCTCGCAAGAATGCTTCCACCTCGGCCCGTCGCTCGACCGCTGTGTGCAGGCCCAGGTGCCGCTCGGGCACTGCCAATGCCACTGACTTCGGGATGCAGCCCAGCACGGGCAGGCCGACCGCAGCCAGGGCATCGGTCACCATGGCCGCATGACCTGGGCTGGCGACCCGGTTGCAAATGACGCCCGCGATGTTCAGCGCCGGGTCGAACGTGCGGCAGCCCAGCGCAACAGCGGCCGCGCTGCGCGCCATCTTGCTCACGTCTAGCACCAGGATCACCGGCGTCGCCAGCAGCTTCGCAACCTCGGCGCTGCTGCCCGTCTCGGACTGGCCGTCGAAGCCGTCGAAAAGCCCCATGACCCCTTCGATCACGGCGATCTCGGCCCCGCACACGGCCCTGGCGAAGGCGGCCACGACGGCGTCCGGCGGCGCCATCCAGGTGTCCAGATTGCGCGATGGCCGACCGGTCGCCGCAGTGTGATACATCGGGTCAATGTAGTCCGGCCCGACCTTGAATCCTTGCACCGCCTCTGTGGCGGCCAGCGCGGCCATCAGGCCGGTGGCGATGGTCGTCTTGCCGCTACCGCTGGCCGGCGCCGCGATCATGAAGCGCGGGATGTCAATCCGCATCAGGCCTCTCCTCGGCCGGCCGGCGCACGATCAGCAGCGAGAGGTAATGCAGATCGCCGGCATTGCTGAGCGCGCGAACGTCGCGCACCACGCGGCCGTTCGGATGGGTCGCGCGCTCGATCCAGATCGCGCGGTCGGCCAGGCCCAGCTCGTCTAACAGCGGCAGCAGACGGTCGAGCTGACGATGGGCTTTGAGCAACACGACCGTGTCAAATGTCTGCAGGATCGCTCGCAGGCTGGCTTCATCTTCTTCGAAGACGGCGGGGAGCACGGCCAGGCGCTGGCCGCCGTTGACCAGCGGCGCGCCAGCCTGGGCTGCAGCAGCCGTGATCGCGCTCACGCCGGGCACGATCTCCACAGCCGCCCCCTGCGGCATCTCGGCCAGGATGTAGAGGAAGGTGCTATGGATAGTCGGATCCCCCTCGGTGAGGAAGGCTACATCGCGACCCGCTGCCAGGTGCGCCAACACGATCTCGGCCGCAGCGCGACGATGCGCTCGTCGCGTCGCCAGATCGCGCGTCATCGGAAAGAGCAGCCGTTCCACTGGTTGTTCAGGCCGCAACCAAGATTGTGCTGCCCCCAGCGCATAGCTCTCTCCGCCAGGTTGCGTGACCGGCACGGCAACGACGTCGGCCTTCTGGATCACACGCACGGCTTTCAGGGTCAACAGCTCCGGATCGCCCGGCCCTATCCCCACACCATAAAGCTTGCCCGGCGATGCGTGAGTCGTCATCGGCCGTCTCCCGCAGTCGCAGGGCGCGTGGCCGAGACGATGAACACCGGATTGGCTGGCGCCAGCCGCGTCAGGCCGGCGATCGGTTCGGCGTAGGCCAGATTGACCTGCGCGATAGCAGGCGTCCATCCCAGATCACGGAGCGCGGCCTGCGCTTGCGCCAGGTGCTCCAACGTCGCCAGGTTCAAGACGAGCCGGCAGCCTGGCCGCGCGCTGTCGGTCACATGCTGCAAGATCTCGAGCAGCATGCCTCCCGTGCCGCCGATGAAAACCGCGTTGGGGGCGGGCAATCCAACCAGCGCTGCAGGCGCCGCTCCCTCGACCACCGACACGTTGTCAGCGCCGTAGCAGTCGCAGTTGGCTTGCACGAAGCCCAGACATTCTGGATCGCGTTCCACGGCGTAGACGTGGCCGCGCCAGGCCTGTTCCGCCATCTCGATGCTCATAGCGCCGCTGCCCGCGCCGATGTCCCAGGCGATGTCGGTGGCTGCCAGCGCCAGACGGATCAGGCTCAGGGCGCGCACGTCGCGCTTGGTGATCAGCCCGCGGCGATGGGCGTAAGCCTCATCGGGACGGGGAACGCCCGTCGGCTCTGGCTGCCAGCCCGCCTCGCGCAGGAGCAGCAGGATATTGGGCGAGGCGAAGATACGGCCAGGCAGGTCGGCCAGCCGCACATCGGTGATACGCTCGCCAGGCAGCTCCAGTCGTTCAACCACGACCGCGCGACAGTCAGCGATCCCGCGCGCCAGCAAGGCAGCAGCAATGGCCCCCGGCGTGTTCACCTCATCGGTCAGAATCGCGATTTTGGCTGCGCGCCTGGCCCAGCCGATCGTCGCGGCCAGCGATCGTCCATGCGCGCTGACGATGGCTGCGTCGTCCCACGGCTGGCCAATGCGAGCGAATGCCAGTTGCACCGCGCTTACGCCAGGCACGATCTCCAGCTCTGTGGCTGGGAAGTGACGAGCCAGCGTGCTCCCAATGCCGTACAGGCCGGGATCTCCTGTGCTCAGCACGACCGCGCGCGCGTTGCCGCGCGCCCGCAGTCGCTCGACCATCGCCGCGATATTCCCACCGATGGCCAGCTTCTCGCCCGTGCAGTCGGGCCATTCGGCCAGAAGCCGGCTGGCGCCGATGAGCAGATCAGCCGTTGTGATGCGCGTCTGCAGCGCGCTATCAATTCCTGCCCGTCCTTTGCCCGTTATGCCCACGACGAGGATCTTGTGCACTGCGCTAACTCTCCCCCTCGCCTCGCCGCAGAGGGGGCTGGGCGGTTGCCAGCAGCTCCCCGCCCATCGACCATAGCCACACTTCGATCGCCAACCTGCCCCCCACGAACGCGATCGCCTGGGCCGCAGCCATCTCCGCCAGCCGCTCCTCCAGGCCCTGGATGCCTGCGCGCCGCAAGATCATCTGGACATGATGGGCCGTGTTGCCACGCGCCACTGCGGCTACGGTCTCCTCGTCGGCGCCAAGCTGGCGGGCGATGCCGGCCAGGAACTCCAGGTCGATCTCCCCCTCGCCGACGTGTGTCTGCATGCGCCCCTGCGCCAGTTTCGACGCTTTGCCCACCATGGTCGAGAGAACCGCGCGGGCAAACCCCAGCCGGCGCGCCTGCGTCAGCGCATATCCTATATGGTCGCCCACCTGGACACAGGCCAGCTCCGGCAGCGCCGGATCGTGAGCGCGGGCATGCTGGGCGCTGCGCGCCCCTGTCGCCAGCACGGCCGTCCGCAACCCCGCCGTAGCCGCCACCTTCAACTCGGCGTAGATGCTCGCCCGGTAAGCGGCCTGCGAGTAGGGCCGGACGATGCCATCGGTGCCCAGGATCGAGATGCCGCCGACGATGCCCAGCTTGGGATTGAGGGTCTGGCGAGCCAGCTCCTCCCCGCGCGGCACGCTGATGACCACTTTGAGGCCTTGCTGATTCAGGGCTGGTCCCGCTTCGGTCTCTACTGCGCGATGAATGATGCGTCGGCTGCCTGGGTTGATGGCTGGCTCGCCCACCGGCACGGGCAACCCCGGCCGCGTGACGATGCCCACGCCGACCCCAGCGGTCAGCAGGATGCCAGGCGTCTCCTGCCAGCTCACTGTGGCCACGATCTCCGCGCCGTGCGTCACATCCGGATCGTCGCCCGCATCCTTGATCGTGGCGCAGGTGACGCAGCCGGTGGCAGGGGCGTCGAACTCGCAACGGGCGATGGCGAAGGTCACGTTTCGCTCGGCCGGCAGATCGATGGTGATCTGCGTCACCGGTTGGCCGCTGAGCAGGGCACGTGTGGCGGCAGCAGCTGCTGCCGCTGCGTTGGCGCTCGTGGTGTAACCGTGGCGCAAATCTGGTCGCCGCCAGGATCGGCCCGTGTGCGTTGGCCGTCGCGGCCGGTTGCCCATTCCTTCCGCAGCGCTCATAGGTCTGCCTGCGCCAACCGCAGCAGGGCGTTGATGATGGCGACCGCCACAGTTGAGCCGCCCTTGCGGCCTACCGTTGTGATGTAGGGCGCGTCCCACTCCGCCCGGCCGTCGGCGAGCCGTGTTAGCTCAGCTTTCGACTCAGCCGCATTGACAAAGCCCACGGGCACCCCCACGATCAGCGCTGGCTGGATCGCCTCCTCGCGGACCAGGCGCAACACCTCTAACAGTGCGGTCGGCGCGTTGCCGATCGCCACAATGCCGCCGTGGATGTGCGCAGCGTTGCGGCGCATGGCGGCAGCCGAACGCGTCGTCCCCTCCGCCTGCGCCAGCGCGTAGACTTCAGGCGCGCGGATGTCGCAGATCGTCCGGCCGCCGAGCCGCGCCAACAGGTCGGCGGCAATGCCGACCTGCACCATGGCTACATCGGTTACCACAGTCGCTCCGCGGCGTAAGGCGGCCGTCCCCGAAGCGATGGCTTGCGGATGAAAGCGGAGGATACGGGCAAAGTCGAAATCGCCAGTGGCGTGGATGGCGCGCACGACGATCGCCAGCTCCGCTGCGCTGAAAGAGTGCGGACCAAGCTCCGCTTGGATGATGCGGAAGCTCTCGCGTTCGATCTCATGGGGCAACATGGTGTTCCTCATGCTTCGATCCGTTGGCGTCCCTCGCGATCGCGCTGAAGCGGGAGCGGAAGTTAACTGCTGCGGCCTTCGGCCCCGTCAGCTTGTGGCGCCTCCGCCAGCCAATGCGTACTTGTCGGCGTAGCCCCGGCGAGTGATCATTTTGTTGTCACAGATTATGGTGTCGCGATTGCCCACTACCACCAGCGTGAGCATATCCACCTCGACGACGGGTAGCTCAGCCAGGGTCACGATCTGGGCCGATTGACCGGACCTTGTGGCGTTGCGCACCACGCCGACGGGGGTATCGGCTGGCCGGCAGCGCGCCAGCAGCTCGCAGGCCTTTTCCCATGGTTCGCTGCGTGAACGCCCCTTGGGATTGAAGAAGCAGATCACGAAATCGGCCGCGGCTGCAGCCGCCACGCGGCGCAGGATGGTCTCGCGCGGGGTCAGATGGTCGCTCAGGCTGATCACGGCGAAGTCGCTCATCAGGGGCGCGCCGAGGATGGCCGCCGCCGCGTTCAGGGCCGACATGCCGGGGACGACCGTCACCTCCAGGCCCGTGACGCTCCCTTCGGCCAACGTCTCATAGATCAGGCCAGCCATGCCGTAGATGCCTGGATCGCCGCCTGAGATCACGGCCACACAGCGACCGGCCAGCGCTAGGTCCACCGCGCGCTGTGCTCGTGACACCTCCTGGCGCATCCCGCTCGCCTCGCGAGGGGTGTGGGGCGCCAGGTGCGTGATCAGCGCCAGGTAGGTGCGATAGCCGATGATCACATCGGCGCGCTCGATGGCCGCGACTGCCGCGGGCGTCATGTGCTCCGCGGCGCCTGGGCCGATCCCCACCACGTAGATCGCCCCGCTCATCACACCGCCTCCGGGGTCGCCAGTGCCACAGCGACGGTGACGTTGGCGAAGCGACGCTTTTCGACCAGCAACTCCCGCGCGCCAGCGACGACCAGCGCAGCCGGCTCGGCTACGCCCCATATACCGAGGGCCTTCTGCGCGGCCGACGATGGGTTGGGCAGGTTAGACACCGCAGCCAGGCGGTCGCGCGGCGCGAAGCGGAGCGGCCAACCCCGGTCGGCGCAGGCAGCGAGAAGGCCAGGCTCGTTGCGTTTGTCTTCCACCGTGGCCACGCATCGTACGGCTGTGGACATCAGCCCGGCCGCCATCAGAGTCTCGTCAATGGCCGCGGTGATCTCGGCCGCTGGCGTACCGCGATTGCAGCCCACGCCCACGACCAGGCAGCGTGGACGATAGAGCACCATGATCGGCAGCGCCTCGCATACATCCGCTGGCAGGCGTCGGGGGGTGATGAGCAGGCCAGCCGCCGGTCGGGCCGCGACGAGTTCCTCCAGGGTGGCGTGACGTCGCAGATTGTTCGGAGCCGGATCGGGCCACCAGCCAGTCTCACCCGCTTCCTGCCACACGCCGACCGGGTCGCCGTTCACCAGCGCCGCGCTGGCGGCAGTCAGGCTGTCGGCATGCTCGATCTGCCATCCCCACTCTGCGCCCAGTAAGTCAAGTGCGAGCGTGCCCTGGCTGTCGCTGGCGGTGGTGATCACAGCCGTGCCGCCCAGGACCTGCGCCACGCGTTGGGCCAGCGCGTTGGCGCCGCCCAGATGTCCACTCAGCAGGCTGATGGCATGACGACCCAGCTCATCTACCACTACCACGGCCGGGTCGCTGTGCTTGCTGCGCAGCAGGGGCGCCAGCTCGCGCACGACGATCCCACTCGCCATGATGCAGATCAGCGCACGATGGGCCTGGAATGCGTCTTGCAGCACCTGGCGGACGGCCATGGTATAGGGACGCACCCCCGCACGACCCTCATCTTCCTCATTCAGGAAACGGCGAGGCGCATAGAAAACCGATCCTCGCAACGACAGATGTAACCGACGACCAATGGCCGTCCCGTTGCGTGTCAGAGAGATGATGGCGATCGTGGGGGCGCGTTCGATGGGCGTTTGCGCGGCGCCATATAGGTGTGAGGTGATCCGAGCGCTGGTTGCAGTATGGCGCAGCGCCGGGCTGACGATGATCAGCCCCTGGTGAGTGATCTCGGCTTGGCGCACCCGCTCCACGATGTCAGTGAGAGTGCCTCGCACGATCTGTTCATCGGGCCAGCTTGCCCGAAAGACCACGGCGACAGGTGTATCGGCTGCGTAACCGGCTGCGCAGAGCGCGTCCACGACCTCGGCGATCATGCCGGTGCTGAGGAAGATGGCCATGCTCGATTGATGGGCTGCCAGGCTGCTGAGAGCTTCAGCGGTCGGCACCGGAGTCTTGCCTCCCAGCCGCGTCAGGATCAAAGTTTGGGTGCCCTGAGGCAGCGTATATTCGATGCCCAGGGCGGCAGCCGCGGCGAAGGCTGAGCTGACGCCTGGCACGATCGCATAGCGCGTTCCCGCTGCGCCCAAGGCGGCCATCTGCTCAGCGATCGCGCCGAAGATCGTGGGATCGCCAGTGTGCAGACGGGCGACGAGTTTGCCCTGGGCGGCCGCCTGTACCATGAGCGTCACCTGCTCGGCCAGGGGCATCGTAGCGGTGTTGTGCACTTCAGCGTCCGGCCGGGCATGGTGAAGCACGGCTGGGTTCACCAGCGAGCCGGCGTAGAGGATCAGATCGGCGGCGGCGATCAGTTGCTGCGCCTTCAAGGTCAACAGATCAGGGTCGCCGGGGCCAGCGCCGATAAAATAGACGCAACCGCCGTTCGGCGGCTCAATGGGCGTGGACGCTTTCATCGTCATGATCATGGGCGTGAGCCGCGCCGCCGTGCAGGTGACGGGACACTTGCGGCTGACCAACCTGGTCTTCGTAGCCAGGCAGTGGGAAACGATACTTGCATAGATCGCAGTTCATGGCGGCTGCCCCGTCCAGCGCCTCAGCCAGCCGCTGTCGAGCCACCTCAACCACCAGTGGATGGACGCCCAGGCGGCGCGCAGGGATCAGAGGCAGGCCCAGGTCGCGCGCTGCCTCTGCAGCCGACCGATAGATGCTCTCTTCTACGTCGCCAGTGAAGAGCAGGTAGGGCGCGACGATGACCTGTTGCGCGCCCAATCGCGCGCAACGACGCACGCCTTCCGCGACCGTTGGTCGGGCCACCGCTTGAAAAGCATATTCGACCGTATGAAAGCGGCCAGCTGCCCCCAGGATGTACGCCATGCGCGCGATCTCGCTGTTGCCAGCCGGATCGCTGCTTCCCCGGCCGACCAGGAGCACTGCGCTGACATCCGGCTGGAAGGCGGGCGCGGCCGCAACGATGGCCTCATCAATGCGCTGGGCTACCAGCGCGATCAATTGGGCGTGTGGCCCCAATGGGGTCGCCATCGTGAAGCGGGTCTCTGGGAATTGCCCCCTGGCCCACTGCAGCGCCGCGGCGACGTCGTTTTTCTGGTGGCCGGCTGCTGCCAGGAAGAGGGGCAATACGACCACATGTCCGCCATCTCCAGCTCGTTGTGCTGCTTGCGTTAGCCCGGTCGCCAGATCGGGATCAGCCAATTCCAGAAAGCAAATGGTCACTTCCTGGCCGAGTTGCCCGGCGAGCGCGTCTGTAAAGCGGCGCGCTTCGGCGATCGCGGCGGGCGCCCGGCTGCCGTGTCCTACTGCCAGGATCACCTGATGATCCACGCTGAACCCTCCCTGTTCCTCCTGTCTCGCAGTCAGTTTGAGGCGCGTGCCCCGGAAGAGGCGAGATGGGGAGCGCAGCGGCATTGTGCTCCACTGTTGCCGCCAGACCTCAGAACTCGATCCCGGCCTGCGCCCGAATTCCCTGCTGGGCGAGGGGGTGCTTCACCTCGTGCATCTCTGTCACCAGGTCGGCGAACTCGATCAACGCGGCGGGCGCGTAGCGGCCGGTAATGATCACGTGTTGCATGGGCGGCTTGTGTTCGGCCAGCCAACCGAGCACCTCGGCGGTGTCGAGCCAGCCGTAGTGCAGCAGATAGGTGAACTCGTCCAGCACAACGACATCGTAGCCGCCGCCAACGATCTTCTCCTGCGCCAACTTCCAGGCTGCGACCGCCCGATCGCGCGTCGCGACGATGTCCTGGCTCGTCCAGGTCCAACCGTCGCCGGTGCTGATCCAATCGATGCCGAGCTTCTCGGCCGCCCGGATCTCGCCGAAGCGGGCGTGCTCATTCTTCAGGAACTGGATCACGCAGACATGCATCCCCCGGCCCCAGGCGCGCAGCACGATGCCCAGCGCCGCCGTCGTCTTGCCCTTGCCGTTGCCGGTGTTGACGATCACCAACCCTTTCCTGGCGCGCGGCGGCCGCGCCGCGCGAGACTTAACCTGGTTCATGGTAAATCACCTCTGCCAGCGCTGGAGATACGCTGGCCGGAGCCAGCCGCTCTTGTCGCGCCGTGTGCGCCGACCGCTGGGGGCCTGCCGCCCTGATCGGCGAAGAGGGCGGGGCGATCTCCTCGGCCGCCGCTGGCGCAGGGACGCGCGTCAGCAACGGCATGATGAGGGGAGTCCCATACATCGGATGCTGTTCCACGGAGACGGCGACCCCATACGCTGCCTCTAACAACTCCGGCGTGAACACCTCGGCGGGCGCGCCCTCGGCCAGCAGGCGTTCGTCGGCGAGCAGGGCGACGCGATCGGCGTACAGGGCGGCCAGATTCAGGTCATGCAGGCTGACCACTACGGTCATTTCGCACTCGTGGGCCAGACGTTGCACCAGTCCCAGGACGGCGCCCTGATAATGCAAATCGAGGTGGGCAGTTGGCTCGTCGAGCAACAGCACCGACGGCTCCTGCGCCAGGGCGCGCGCGATGAGGACGCGTTGCCGTTCGCCGCCGGAAAGCGTGGTCACGGGACGCGCGCGCAGGGGGCGCAGGCCCGTCTCGGCCAGGGCGTATTCGATGGCCTGCTGGTCCTTGCTGGACAGGGGGAGGAACCAGCCGCGATGCGGCGCCCGTCCCAACGCCACCACTTGCTCGACGGTCAGCGGCCACTCGAGCGCCTCTCCTTGCGGGACCAGCCCGATGTGTTGCGCGGCCTCGCGCGTGGAGAGGCTCCACACGTCGCGGCCGTCGACCAGGATCGCTCCCCCTTGCGGGCGCAGCAGACGGGCCAGCGCGCGCAGCAGCGTGGTCTTGCCCGCGCCGTTCGGCCCCGTCAGCGCCAGGACGCGACCAGCCTGCGCGGTGAGCTGCAAGCGCTCCAGGACCCTTTGGCCTTCGTATCCCAACTTGACATTGTTGATGTGCAGGGTGGTCATCGCCTCAACCTCGCTTCAACAACCAGAGAAAGAAGGGGGCGCCGAGCAGCGCGGTCAACACGCCGACGGGCAGCTCAACGGGCGCGACGATCGTGCGAGCCAGATCGTCGGCCAGCAGGAGCAGGAACGCGCCGAGCAACGCGCTGAGGGGGATCAGGCGCCAGTGCAGGCCGCCATCGAGCCGTCGCGCCATGTGGGGCGCCAACAGGCCGATGAAGCCGATGATGCCGCCGCTGGCGACCGCGGCCGCGGTCGCCAGGGTGGCGGCGGCGACGATGGCCGCGCGCGCCCAGGTCAGGTTCAGCCCCAGGCTGCTGGCGCTCTCCTCGCCCAACGCCAGCGCATCCAGCGGGCGCGCCATCGCCCACAACAGCGCCACGCCGACGACGACGGCCGGCGCGGCGGCCGCCAGGTGAGGCCAGCTGCGTCCGCTGAAGCTGCCCATCAACCAGGCGAACACCTCATGCAGGCTGCGGTCGTTGAGGACCATGAGCAGCGAGACGAGCGCCGAGATCAGGGTGCTCAGCGCGGCGCCCGCCAGCAGCAAATTGACGGCGGAGGGGCGACCGCCCGTCTGCGCCAGCGTGTAAACGAGGGCGGTCGCCCCCAGCGCGCCCAGGAACGCTGCGGGCATCACCAGGATCCCGCCCAGCGCGATCGCCAGGGTGGCCCCTAACGCCGCGCCGCCGGAGGCGCCGATCACGAACGGGTCGGCCAGCGGATTGCGGAAGAGGGCCTGATAGGCGGCGCCCGCGGCGGCCAACCCCCCCCCGACGACCAGCGCCAACAGGGCGCGCGCCAGGCGCAGATCCCAAACGATCGTGATCTCGGCCATTGCGACGGTCGAGGCCCCCTGGACCCGCGCCAGCAGCGCGGCGATCACTCGCCCGGGAGGGATCGCCACGGCGCCCATGCCCAGGCTGAGGATGAGGACCACCGCCAGAGCCAGCAGCAGGCCGCTGAAGAGGCTACGACGCGCCAGGGGAACGTTGGTCATCGGCGATCTTCCACCTTCAAGGGGTGAATCCTTCGCTCCTATGGCTGCGATGCGGCGGGGAAGCGATCCGGGTACAGGATGCGGGCGATGATCTCGACGGCGTCAGCGATCCGCGGCCCGGGCCGCGACGAAATGTCGCCGTCGATCACGGCGATGTGGCCATTCTTGACGGCCTTCAGCTCACCCCAACCCGGACGGGCCGCGATCCGTTCGGGCGTCAGCGCATCGCCGTGGGTGTCAGGGCCTAGGATGAAGTCGGGATCGCGTTCGAGCACCGCTTCGGCGCTGATCTGAGGATACGCCTCTTGCAGATCGGCGAACAGGTTGACGCCGCCCGCCTTCTCGATCATCTGGCCGGTGAACGTGGTGGGGCCAGCCGTCATCAGGGGTTCATCCCATACTTCGAAGAAGACGCGCGGGCGAGCCTCTGGCGCAACATCGGCGACCGCCTGTTCGACGGCGGCGATGCGCTCCTTCATCTGATTGACCACAGCGGCTGCCTCGCTGGCGTGGCCAGTGAGCTGGCCGACCAGCAGGATATTGGCGTAAACCCCATCGAAGCCCTGGGGGTCGAAGGCGATGACGGTGATCCCTGCTCGTTCCAGAGCCTCGATCGTGGGCTGCTGCAGGCGCGCGTCGGCGATCACCAAATCCGGCTGCAAGGCGACGATCTTTTCGACGCTGATCGTGTCGGGCGAGAAGCCGCCGATGATCTCGCGCCCCTGGGCGGCCTCGGGGGGATAGTTGCAATATTGAGTCACCCCTACGACCTGGTCGCCAGCGCCGACGGCGAAGAGGATCTCCGTGGCCGACGGCAGCAGCGAAACGACCCGTCGGGCGGGCTGCGCCAGGGTGACCGTCTGATCGCGATCATCGGTCGCGCCGAGCGCAGCGGGGGCGCTGGCGGTCGGTGTGGGGGCGACGACAGGGGCGGCGCAACTGACGAGCAGCGCGGCCAGGACGACGATCGCAGTGCCGAGACGTAGACGCATCGGTACCTCCTGAAACCATGAGATGGTGATCGATCTCTGGGCGCTCTCGTGGGGGGATCCGTTCAGGGCGAGGGTGGGGTAGATCGACTGATAGACGGCCCGTGTTGGCCGCATCATGCTCCAGAAAACAGAACCCCCCGTCTTCTCAGACGGGGGGAGATGCACGCTGCGGTTACAGCGACAGCCTGCTCCTCCCCTTTACCGCGAAGGCGTCCAGAGCAACGATGCAGGCGGGTAATCTGGCTTCCTCAAAGAGGATACAGTTGCGGGACAGCGCCGGACTGGGACCGGTCTTCCCCCATTGTGCGCCGCGCTTCCGGGCGTCTGGCGCACCTGCATCGTAACCTATGCGATTGTGGTCTCCCTTATAGCACAGAGTGGGTCGGGTGTCAAAGCGTGTCAACGAATGGTCAACGAATGGGGGAACGAATGGCGAACGAATAGGGAAACGAATGGGGTGAACGAGGGGGAAACGAATGCGGGGAACGAGTCGATGACGGACGGGCGATCGCTGCGATCAAAGGCGGTAGGTTTTTGCGGTCCCCCCATTATCGAGGCGCGTTGGCGTCTTCCCCGCGTTGGCTCCTGGCGCTGTCGTTGAGCTTGATGTCCCCCCATCATCGGGGCGCGTCGGCATCCTCCCTGTCGAGAGCGCGTGGCCGTCTTACCTTGTCACCAAATCGCCAGCCGTCCCCTGCCAGTATCTCTGGACTTGTTGCCAGTCCGGGTAGCCTTCGACATCGCCGGGCACGGTGACGGCCAATGCGCCCACCAGGGCGCCCAGGCGCAGGCAATCGACGTCGTCCCAGCCCTTCAGCCACCCGGCCAGGAAGCCGGCGTCGAACCCATCACCTGCGCCCACTGGATCGACAACGCGCGGCGCCGGGAAGGCGGGCGTGTGGATGCGTTCGCCGCGACGATGCAGGCTGGCCCCTTCGGTCCCCAGCTTGATCACAGCAGCGCCTGCGCCGGCCTCCAGGATCGCCTCCGCCACTTCCTGCTCGTTGCGTCGTTCGAAGAGGATCTTGCCTTCCTCCAGGCCGACCAGCACCCAATCGGCGCGGCTGGCCAGGTCGCGCAACACGGCCTGCGCCTCCGCCAACGACCACAATTTCAGCCGCAGGTTGGGGTCAAAGGAGATGGCCAGCCCATTCGCGCGCGCCAGTTCGACGGCGCGGTAGACGGCCGCGCGGCAACTGGCGCTCAGCGCCGGCGTGATCCCCGTCAGGTGCAGGAGGCGCGCCCCGCGCCAATACGCGGGGTCGAGGTCGTCCGGCGCCAGGAAGCTCGCCGCCGACCCCCGCCGGTAGTAGAAGACATCGACGCGCCCGAGCAGGCCGCGCTCGCGAAACATCACCGCCGTCGGTCCAGGCCCCAGCCGCACCTGTGAGACGTCGACGCCCTCCCCGCGCAGGGAAGTCAGGAGGTAGCGCCCGAACTCGTCGTCCCCTACGCGACTGATCCAGCCCGCGCTGTGGCCTAGACGGCTGACGCCGATCGCGACATTGCTCTCGGCCCCCGCCGCCCGCCGCTGGAACCGATCGACGTAGCGCAGGGGGCCATCGGTTTCGGGGCTGAACAGGATCAGTGTCTCGCCCAGGGTGATCAACTCGGGCATGGCCATCGACTCCCTCTGATGGCGGCTCAAGCGTCCGGCGCGTCGACGACCACCCAGGCGGTGTAACGGCCGTCGGTTTCGATGGTCACCGTGAAGCCTGGGGCGGCGAACAGGCTGGCGAGGGCTGCGGGAGCGAAGAAACGGCTGCGCATGAGCAGCAGGCGTTCGGCGAGGGCGACCAGCTTCACCGGCCAGGCGGCGATGTCCGGCTCCTCGATGACCAGGCGGCCGCCCGGCGCCAGCACGCGCCGCAGCTCGCGCGCTGCCGTGACATGGTCGTACAGATGATGAAAGGCGTCGACGATGAAGACGCGCTCGAAGGCAGCGTCGGGAAAGGGCAGGCGCTCTGCGGCCGCATGGACCAGCGCCAGCCCCGGCTTGCGGCGCGCCTCTCGCAACATCCCCCAGGCCAGATCGCTGACGACCACCTGTCCCGCGCGATCTCGTAGATGCTGCGCCAGGCGCCCGGTGCCGCCTCCCACGTCCAGGACGCGGCCCGCGACCGGCAGCCGCAACAGTTCCCACAGGCGCGAGGCATCCAGGCGCCCGAGGACGCGATCATAGAAGGGCGCGATCAGCGTGAAATGGTCGCACGGGAGAGGCACAGGAAGTCACCGCGTCGCGCGCGCCTGCGCCCGCCGCCGACGATCGCGCCGCGAGGGCGGACGCCGCAACGAGAACCACGCTTCCAGGCCCGGCTGCCAGCTCAACCATAAGAGCGCGGTCATGATGACGGCCGAGGTCAAGCACCACAGACAGGAAGCGCCGATGACGAAAGGCTCCAGGAAGGTCAGGTAGATCGAGAACAGCATGCCGAAGGCGACGAAGGCCGCCTGCGCGACGCGCCCCCAGACGGCGGTCCGTCCCGCCGCCCACCGCCCCACGGCCCAGGCCCCCAGGATGGCGAGGTAGCCGAGCGCGCCCAACAGGCCGACCGGCAACACGCCGAAGAGGCGCGCGTAGGGGCTTTGTTGTACGGCGTTGCAGTTGCCAACCGGCCCGCAGACGGCGTCGGTCGCCGTCAGCTCGACGAAGCTCAGGTAGGCGGCCACGCCCAGCCCGGCCAGGGCCAGGATCGGCGTCGCCCACTGTCGCCATGCAGGCGGGGTCGTCTCTGGAGCGACCCGCTGAGGCCCCTGATAAGTCACCCAGCCAGCGACGGCGATCATGCCGATGAGGACGATGATCGCCAATGTGTTGCCGATGGGATCGAGGGCGAGCCGTTCTCCGACCGACAGGCGCGGCGCGAAGGAGCTGGCGAGCACGGCTGCCGAGGGAGGCTTGAACCCGGGCAGCTTGGGCCAATCGATCCCTCCTGCCGCCAGGCCCTCCGCGATCAGAGCCGGAAAACGATCGGGGATCTCTTGCGACCCGACGAGCACCTGGTCGCCGACGATCAGAGCGGGCACGCCTAATCGCTCCTGGGGGATCCGGAACTGGACGACGGCTGCCTGGTACAACGACTGACCTTCTGGCTCAAGAACGTTGATTGGGGCGATCTCCAGTTGTTCCTTGTACTGCGCCTTGAGGGGCGGCAGATCGTTCTCCATCACCTCATGGCAGTGGGGGCACGTCGGCGAGTAGAACAAGATGGCGCGCACGACGGGCGTGGCCGCGCGCGCGGGAAGCGTCATCACAGCCAGCCATACGATGATCATGATCCAACCGATCCGGTTCACGTCCTTCACTCCTCAGATTGTTTCAACTCACGCAACAATTTTTCCGCCTCATCCTTGGCGCGGGGGTCCTGGCCCGGCCCGATCTCCAGGAAGCGCTCGAAATGGGCGATCGCCCCCTCCCGATCGCCCTGTAGCTTGTCCAGCATGCCCAGGCCGAAGTAGACCTCTGGCAGGTTGGGATCCAGCTCGCGCGCGGCTTCCATCTCCTGGCGCGCAGCCGCCAGGTTGCCCTCTTGCAGGCGCGCGGCGCCTAACAGGTAGTGCAAGGCGGCGTCCTGGGGTTCTTGCTTGAGGGCCGCAGCAAACTGCGCGGCTGCCTCGGCCAGGCGTCCCATCTGGTAGTAAGCGATCCCCAGGTTCGCCAGCGCGTCGACGTTGTTGGGCGCTAACTGTAGGGCGCGCTGATAGGCGGCCACTGCCTGCTCAAACTGCTGGCGTTCGATGTAGGCGTTGCCAAGCTCGAAGTACGCTTGTGGGTCGTCGGGCGCCGCCTGTGCGGCCCGTTCGAGGTCGGCGAGGGCCTGGTCGACGCTTGCGGCCGGTAAGGCGGGAGTTGGGGGGGAGGCTTGCGGGGGCGTGTCAGGCGGCGACGCCGGGGACGTCGTTGGCGCCTGCTGCGTCACCAGCGCGACCACCAACAGGATCACGATCACTACGGCAGCTACGGCGAGGGGAAGCCAGCGTAAGCCTCGCGGCGAGGGGGGAGGAGTCGCCGGGAGCTGCGGGACATCATAAGCGTCTGTCACCCGATCACCCCTGTTTGTACTCCAGCACCACGACCTGCGTCTCCTCGGGCAGATCGGCGGCGCTCACCTTGAGCATCTCTTGAGGCTCGGCCGCGCTCATGCCCATCGCGCGCAGGAATTTGTCCAGCCCATCGAGAGAGCCAAGAAAAGCGGGGGTCTGGTAGTGCATGGGGATGACGATGCGCGGCTCGAGCTGGCTGATGACCTCAGCGGCCTGGCTGGCGTCGATCGTGCGATGGCCGCCGATGGGGATGAGCAGCACATCGACCTCATCGATGGCTTCCACTTGCTGTTCGGACAGAAGGTGTCCCAGGTCGCCGAGGTGACAGACGCTCAAGCCGTTGAAGTCGAAGAGGAAGACCGTATTGCGCTCTTTAGGCTGTGAGCCAGCGAAGGCGTGCCAGGTCGGGATGCCGGTGATAAAGACGCCCTTCACCTCATACTCGCCGGGGCCGGTGAGGATCTTGGGATCCTCTTTGATTGCGACCGTCATCGCGTGGCCAGGGGCGTTATGGCTGGTCGTGACCACATCGGCGCGCAGGCGGGGCAGCGTATACCCCAGGCCGCGATCGTAGGGGTCGGTGACGACGCTCACCCCTCCCTCACGCAGACGGAAACAGGAATGTCCGAACCAGGTGATCTCCACGTAGGCTCCCCTTGATGAATGTGCTCCGTGGGCGCGTTCGCTCTCTCACGAAGCGAGAACGTTGTACAATTGGAAGCACATTATACGCGCGAGGGAGAGGGGTAGCAACTGACAGACCGCAGTAGAAGCCAGCTCCAATTGAGGGCAGGCCTCTGCGCTCGGCCCTCGAAGCGGTTGGGCTTTGTGCGATCCCCGGCGATTGGGAAGCGTGGCAGAAGGCCCTCGCCGTTTGTTGCCTACCAGCAGCAACAAACGGCGGGGGCGCGGAGGAGAAGCGCGCGCTTAGGAGAAAGGCACAAAGCGCTCGCGGAAGCGGATCATCTGAGCGCGCAGGATGGGATCGGCGGTCAGGGTGTATTGGCTGCCGAGGGACGATCGGCGCCGTTCCAGCAATCCCAACAATACCAGGTCGTCGAGATCGATCTGTACCAGGCGCGCAGAGCGCCTCACCCCTTGCGCCACTTGATGAGAGGTCACAGGCTCTTCGGGGTGCCGAGCGAAAAAAACGATGATCTCCCATCGCAGGGGGGTGTCGGCGTAGCGACGGATGAACGTGAGCATCGCCAGGTCCGGGCTGACAGGAGCCTGATGCTCTGCGGCAGTGAAGTGCGAACAGGATGCGAACATGGCCAGCTCCCTGACAGGGGGAATCGAATGATTGTAGAACTCGCCCCAAGCGTACTCAGGGAGATCACAATCCGCAATAGTACCACCAGGCGTGCGTTGAGTTGGCTCCGATAGGTAAATGGTAGTCGTCAATCGGGAAGGGAAGCGATCTGGGGAATGGCTCAGAGCCGATGGCAGCCGGCCATCGAGCTGCTCTCCAGTTTCGCAGGCAACCGACTGCCTGATTTGACAACCAGGGACGATCATGGTAGGCTTGCGCTGTGAAAATTGAAAGAGATTACCAATATTCGGCTGGGGGCTATACGGCAGAAGATTTGTTGGCAGCGATCGTGCGCGCTGGCCACTCCAATACGCGTGCTCGGCGCGCTGTGCTGGAGGCGTTCTGTGAGGCAGGTGGCCAGGCGACGCCTGCGCGTTTGCTGAAATTGGGGCGCATCCATCAGCCAAGCCTGGGGTTGGTTACTGTTTATCGGACGCTAGAGATCTTGAGCGAGCTGGGCCTGGTGCGCAAGCTGCACCTGGACGAGGGGTGCAGCACCTATGCGCTCAGCCCGGCTGGCATTGAGCAAGAAGACACGGAGTCGCAGACAGCGGATCGCGCAGCGCAGCGACATAGCCATCATGTGATCTGCCAGCGTTGTCGTCGCGCGGCCGAGTTCGCTGGCTGCAACATCGACGCCGTCATCGCTGCGGTCGAAGATCAGACCGGCTACCGGGTGCGCGAGCACTGGCTGGAGATGTTTGGGCTTTGCCCCGATTGCCAGGCCGAGACGATTAGAGGATCGTTGGTGGCGATGGACGACGCCTCTGCTGGCAACGTTTTGGGCTCCTGAATCGCGAGGAAGGCCGCGCCTCTTGGCTAGACACGGTTCTGGCTGGTCTCCTGACCAGCCAGGGGCGCGGTCAGAAGACCGTGCCGAAACTTTTCGGGTAGGTTCTTGGCGGATCAGCGACGACTGACCTTTTGTCGTCTGGGTGATCTCTTGATATAGCGGTTCGGATGGCGCCGAGCCGCAAGATTCTCGGCGAAAATTGAAATTCAGTACCAATTTCGGAGGTAAAGGATCATGACTCGCTCGTTGCTCTCGTGGGGACTCATGGTTGTGCTGGGGTTGGCGGCGTTGGCGGGCTGCGTGGCCCCTACGTCGCCGCCAGCCGCGCCCGTCTCTGGTCAGCCCGGGATTCACGTCCTGGCCGTCGAGACCTTCCTGGCTGACATCGCGCAGAACGTGGCCGGCGACCGTCTCACCGTCGCCTCGCTCGTCCCCATTGGCGTCGACCCACACGCCTTTGAACCTACCCCGCAGGATGTGGCCAGGATCGCCGCAAGCCAGGTGCTGATCGTCAACGGCGCCGGGTTCGAGGGATGGCTGGAGAACGCGCTAAAGAACGCCGAGGGTGAGCGAATGGTGATCGAGGCGTCGCGAGGGTTGGCGATGCGCGAGCCGGAGGATGCTGGGATGGCGCACACCGAAGAGGAGGAAGCCGACCATCCTCACGAGGGGGACCCCCATTTCTGGCTCGATCCGGTGCTGGCGATCCGGTATGTGGAGAACATCCGCGATGGCCTGGGGTCGGTCGATCCTGCGGGCAGGGAGACCTATGCAGCCAACGCTGCTGAGTATATCGCCAGGCTCCAGGAACTGGATGCCTGGATTCGAGCGCAGGTAGCGACCATCCCGCCGGAGCGTCGGCTGCTGGTGACCAACCACGAGTCGTTCGGTTACTTCGCCGACCGTTATGGCTTCACCGTCGTCGGCACGGTGATCCCCAGCGTCAGCTCAGGCGCGTCCCCCTCGGCGCAGCAGATGGCGCAGTTGGTGGAACACATCAAGGCGACGGGCGCGCCAGCTATCTTCCTGGAGACCGGCAGCAACCCCCAGCTTGCCCGGCAACTGGCGCAGGAGACGGGCGTCAAGGCAGTGACCGAACTGTATACTCACTCGATCACTGAAGCCGATGGTCCAGCGCCGACGTATATCGAGATGATCCGGTTCAACGTGAAGGCCATTGTGGAAGCGCTCAAGTGACAAAAGCATCCCTGAGCGGCGGCATTTTGACATGCGGCCGTGGTTCGAGTAATCTGATCATGGAGTGACGTATGAGACTGCTCGATCAACTGCTGGCGATCGATGTAGACGCCATCCCGCACGACAAGATCCTCTACGACCAGGAGCCAGTGCGCCTGTTCAAGTCGGACTTTCTGGAATCTTTCACCCACGTCACGCCCCAGGTCGTAGCGATCCTCTGGCTGCCGGTTGTGGCGGCCTTTGCCGCCGCTGGCGTCCTGAACTGGCCGGCCGGCGTCTCGCCGATCTGGTACCCCGTCGCTCTCGCGTTCGGCCTGACCTTGCTGTGGACGTTGATAGAGTATCTGCTGCACCGGTTTGTGTTTCACCTCAAGCCACGCAGTCGCACCCAGCGGCAGCTCGTCTTTTTGTTCCACGGCATCCATCACTATCAGCCGCATATCAAGACGCGTCTCGTGATGCCGCCGGCGGTGAGCATCCCCCTGGCCTGTATGTTCTATGGACTGTTCAAGCTGGTCTTGGATGGCTTTCTTGGCATGCCATATCTCATTGCGCCGATGATCGCGGGCGCCATTTTGGGGTATGTGAGCTACGACATGATCCATTACGCCACGCATCACCTGCCGATGAAGGGGAAGGTGCTGAAGTTCCTCAAACGGCATCACATGGAGCACCACTACCGGACGCCCGACGCGCGCTTCGGCGTCAGCACGAGCTTGTGGGATGAGGTCTTCGGCACCGAACCGCACACGGTCGTACGCCCGTCTCGGGCGAGATGATTGCCACATTTTGCCTGTGCCTTGATCGCTTTTCGTGCAGCCGGGTGATTCGGATAGGCACTAAAAATTGCCCCCAGGCGCCAGACGTTCTTCGGACGTCTGAAGGCCTGGGGGCTTCGTTCCTCAAGGATGCCTATCCACGGATCGGGCGCTCGATGACCCGTCATCCGGCCGCCCGATCCTGATGGGATAGCTTACTGCTCCGGGATCAACGCCTCGATCTGCTCCTGGGTGAACTGCGTCGGCATCTTGTCCAGCGGCTGGGCATAGTTCATTTGCCAGAGGTCCACGCTGTCCTTGCCGAAGACCCATTGGGCGATCTTCTCGACCTCGGCGGCGGATTTCCCATCCTTCCAGGCCTGAGCCACTTCGTCGACGTTGCTGATCACTGGGAACGCGAGCCGGAAAGCGGTCTGGTAGTCCGCCGGGACGGGGACTACGCCTTTGGCGGGATAGACCATCTTCCCCTCAGCCTCGTCCCACCGGCTGATGACGATAGCGCCGGTCTCATTATAGGCGGCGACGTTAGGGTTGTTATGACACGAGGCGCACAGGGCGATCTTCTCCTCACGCGTCCTGGGCTTGCCTATGCTGTGGTCATAATAGGGTGACATGGCCACATGGGTCTTCACCTCGCCCTCATCGGTGGTCCACATGGCCGTCATCATGTTCCCCAGCTCGTACTTGCCCTCATTGTTCTTGAGCAGGAACTTCCAGCCGAAGACGCGGGCGTTGGGGAACTCCGGCGCGCCAGCGACCACCGCATTGATGTGGCATCCCTGACAGGAGACGACCGTCTGCGCGTGGCAGGCAGCGCATGTCATGGTTTGCGCATGCAGCGTATGCCCTGGGGTCTGGCTGAGCATCTCTTCTACATGGCAGTCCGCGCATGCCGTATTGGGGGAATCGAACAGGTTGTTATAGGGCGTGCCATCGCCGTGAGTCTGCGCAATGCCGTGGCAGTTGACGCAGGTCAACCCTTTGCCATTCGGCGGCGGGCTGCGATGGACATCGGTGATAGCAGGCACCTCATAGGGTGTGCCCTTGACCGGGTCGGTGACAGGTTGCCCGTTCTCATCCAAAACCACCGTCGTCTTCGTATACTCGAAGCCCTGACGGCGATGGCAGGAGAGACAGCCGAACGCGCGGCCATCCTTGGGCAGGTGCGGCAGGTTGACGGAAGCCTGGGGCGGCGCGTATTTGTCATTGATGTGGCAGGACTCGCAGCGTGGCTCGCCGACCTTGCCTTCCACTTTGTTGTATAAAGTGTGGCATCCCTTGCAGGGCAGGTCCTCGTAAGCGACGCCCGTCAGGATCTCCATGCCGCCATTCTCTTTGGCGTAAAAGTAACGCATCCCGGCCGTCGTACCGTGCAGCGAGGTGGGCAGCCATTCGTAGGCCAAGTCGGCCGGACTGGGCGCCTTCACCTCCACCGGCACCTCTTGCGTCACCACGCGCGTCACCTCAATTGGCACCTCGCGCGTGACCTCGACGACCCTGGTGACCTCGACCGGCGTCGGGGTCGCCCCTCCACAGGCGACGATCAGTAGCATGAAAGCGAACAGGGCGAGGACGGTAAAGCCTACACGTTGGGGGTTCATCGTGCGCCTCCTTAGACCTCCTGCTCGCCTGGCTGAGCCAGGCCTCCGACTATACCGTCAGACGTCCAAAAACCAAGCAGATACTGCTCCAGGCTGGGTCGCCTGGCAGGTTACTGTAGAATATAGTCGCAAACGCTCCGATCCAATATGATGGGCGTCATGGTGGATCGCCCCCCAAGGCCGACGACTCAACTGATGCGAGCAGCTTGAGCGTGCTCTTCCTGCCTCGTCAAGACCAGACAGCGCCCGCGCGGCGCGTTTTCGGCAGGCGCTGAAGCTGTGATACAATCGAGGCGGGGCTGCCCGCCTCTTTTTTGTTGGCGCAAGGCCCATGGGCATGAGCCGCGGTCGCTATCCGATAGCGATCCGCTTACGAGGAGGGGAGAGCTGGCCTATGTCATCGACCGATCCACGACCGTTCGATGTGATCTGCCTGGGGATCATGGTCGCCGACGTGTTGGCGCGCCCGGTCAGGCGCTTGCCGGCGCGCGGCACGCTCGATGTCGTCGAACGCATGGAACTGCATACGGGCGGCTGCGCCGTCAATACGGGCATCGCCCTGGCCAAACTGGGTGTGCGCACCGCTGTGATGGGCAAGGTCGGCGAAGATGGCTTCGGCGACTACATCATTAACACCCTCCATCATTACCACATCGACACGGCCGGCGTGCTGCGCGATCGCGTGGCCAACACCTCAGCGACGATGGTGATGATCGGACCGGATGGCGAGCGCAGCTTCATCCATTACCTGGGCGCGAACGCCGAGCTGCGCGCCGCCGACATCGATCCCGCCCTGCTGGCTCGCGGGCGCATCCTGCACATCGCCGGCCACAACCTGATGTCGAAGTTCGACGGCGCCGACGCGGCGACGATCTTACAGGCCGCGCGCCAGCGTGGCGTCGCCACCTCGCTCGATACCGCCTGGGATAGCACAGGACGCTGGTTCTCCCTGATCGAGCCGTGCCTGCCCCATGTCGACTACTTCGTGCCCAGCTTCGAGGAGGCCAGCCGCATCGCCGGCCGCAGCGATCCCGCCGAGGTTGCGCGCTTCTTCCTCAACTACGGCATGAAGCTGGTCGCCCTCAAGATGGGCGAACAGGGATGTTATGTCACCGATGGGCGCGAGGCGGTGCGCCTGCTCGCCTATCCCGTCACGCCGGTGGACACGACGGGCGCCGGCGACGCCTTCGCCGCCGGGTTCCTGGCCGGCGTCATCCAGGGATGGGACCTCGCACGCACGGCGCGCTTCGCCAACGCCGTGGGCGCCATGTGCGTGACGGCCATCGGAGCGACCAGCGGGGTCAAGAGCCTGGACGAGACGATGGCGTTTCTCCAGAAAATGGAAAGCCTGATGTGAACGTTTCACCTGCTTCCTCGCTCCCCAATGAGGTAAGAAGCGGGTGGCTGAATCGTGATGAGGTAAAGGAGGGAGGCACATATGATCACGCACGAGGAGTTTGTACAGGCGCAACAGCGCGCGCGCGAATACCTGGAGCGAGCTGGCATCGTCATCACGCCGGAAGAGGCGAAGCAAATCGAAGTTGCCGATTTCGGACTGGGCGATCTGGCCAACACGGGGTTGCAGTTGGTCGTGTACGTCAACACCGACCGCGTCTGCGCCAAGGAGCTGGTGCTCTTCCCGCGGCAAACGTGCCCCGAACACCGCCATCCGGCGGTGGCGGGCGAGCCAGGCAAAGAAGAGACGTTCCGTTGCCGCTGGGGCCAGGTCTACCTCTATGTCCCAGGGACGCCAACCGAGCGCCCTCACGCGCGCCCGCCGCGCGGCCGTGAACACACCTACACGGTCTGGCATGAGATCGTCCTCAATCCCGGCGACCAGTACACGCTGATGCCCGACACGCTCCATTGGTTCCAGGCGGGCGACCAGGGAGCGATCGTCTCCGAGTTCTCGACGCGCAGCCGCGACGAATCGGACATCTTCACCGATCCCGAAATCCAACGCGCGACGGTGGTGCAATAATTCCTCATGCGGATCGAATGCCCGAAATGCGGCGCCGAACAGGCGCATGACAACGACTTTTGCCTGACGTGCGGGCTGCCGCTGCGCGCGCGCTGCCCGCATTGCGGCGCCGCAGTCGAGCCGGAGGCCCGCCGCTGTCCGCGCTGCGGCAACCGTCTGCGCGACCCGGTCTCCTTCGCCGAGCTGTTCGATGCGCCCCAGGCGCTGCAGGGACGCTATGAGATCGAGAAGCGCCTCCAGCGCGGCGGCGCGACCGCCGTCTATCTGGCGCGCGACCGCGGCCTGGGCCGCGCGTGCGTGATCAAAGAGTTCAATCCCCGCCGGCTGACCGACGAGTTCGAGCGCGAGGAGGCCCAGCGTTCCTTCCACGCTGAAGCTGCACGTTGGGCGCAGCTCCACCATCCCCATCTGACGCGCATTCAGGACATGTTCGTCCAGGGTGGGCTGTCGTATCTGGTGATGGACGTGGTGCGCGGGCGCAGCCTGCGCCAGCTCGTCGCCGACGTCGCAGCGGACCTCTCTCCCTCTCAAGTTGTCATTTGGGCCGCCCAGATCTGCGAGGCGCTGGCCGCGGCGCACAGCCAAGCGCCAGCCCTCGTCTTCGGCGACCTCACCCCTGACCATGTGCTGATCAACGCCGACGGCCAGGTCAAGCTGATCGACTTCGGCCTGAGCGCCTGGTTCAATCCCTGGCAACGCGGCGTCCCCCGCTACCAGGGCAGCCCCGGTTACGCCGCGCCCGAACAGCGCGAGCGCTGGGAGGCCGACGCGCGCAGCGATCTTTACGCGCTGGGCGGCCTCCTGTATTGCCTGTTGACGCGTCAGGCGCCCAATCAGCCGCCCCTGCGCCTGAACGAGCTGCCGCCAGCCCTGGCGGCCATCGTGCGCCGCGCCCGCCAGCGCGATCCGGATCGTCGTTTCGCCTCGGCGACAGAGATGCGCGCCGCGCTGCTGGACGCTGTCTCTGCCGCAGCGGCGGTCGGCGACCAGCCGATGCCGCGTCCCTCGGCACCAGCCGTCCGCCCGATCGTCAAGCCGACCCCCTTTGCCGTCCCTGCGCCCTCCGCCCAGGCCGCGCCAACCACGTGGGCCACCCTGCGTCAACAGCTCGCCGAACAGGCCGCCGCCGATTGGCTGCGCGCCGTCCGGCGCTTCTACGGCGGCCAGACGACGGAGTGGCTGCGACGTGAGGCCGCGCGCTTCCGTGAGGAGGGTGCAATCGCGATGGCGGAGCAAATCGCGCGCGCCCTGGACGAGGCGGAAACGTTGATCGCGCAGGGCGAGATGCAGGACGCCTTGGGGCGACAGGCGGCGGTCGCCCGCTGGCTGGTGGGCATTGGCGCCGTGCCGCCGGAACCTGGCTTCGTCGTAGAGCCGACTCGCCTCGCCTTCGGCGGCCTGACGCGCAAGATCGCCAAACGCGCCCATCTTCGCGTCCGCAATATGAGCAGCGGGATGCTCGTCGGCGAGGTGGAGAGCCGCTTCCCCTGGCTCACCGTCGAAGAGGGACGCTTCGCCTGTGGCCCCGGCGAGGTCGCTGATGTGCGCGTGCTCGCCTCCGGCAAGCGCGTGCCGGTCGAGGGCGAACGGTCGCCGCGCGCCTTGCGCATCGTGACCAATCGCGGCGACGCCTGGGTCGCGGCGGCGGCCAGCCTGATCGTCCCGACCCTGGCCATCCAGCCAGCAACCCTCGATTTCGGGCAGGTGGCGCGCGGCGAGACAGCCTCCCGCGAGCTGGTGATCGCCAACCAGGGCGGGGGCGTCATCGCAGGAGAGATCAAGAGCGCCGTCCCCTGGCTGACGGTAGCGCCCGGACAATTTCGGGTGGGCGCCGAAGGGGCGCAGACGGTTCGAGTGCGCTTTCGGGCAGACCTGGCGCCGCGCTCAGCGCTGGAGGTCGCGGCGGCCCTGGTCGTCGACAGCGACGCTGGCCAGTTCAGAGTGCCCGTGCGCTGGCAATGGGCGGAGCCGGGAGCGGCGATCACGCCTCAAGCCCTGGAGTGGGGCGAACGCGCGCGCGAGCTTGCCGAGATGACGCTGACGATCGCCAATACCGGCACAGCGATGCTGGAAGGTCGCATCGTCGCACATGCTCCCTGGCTGAGCGTGCAGCCCGATAGGTTTGCCTGCGCGCCTCAGGCATCAGCGACGATCCTGGTGCGCGCCGACCTGCGCGAGTTGCCGCCGGGGCGGACCGCGCTCGGCGAGGCGTTGACCATCGAGAGCAACGCAGGCCGCTGGTCCGTGCCATCTTCCGTCTTCGTTTTGGCGCCGGAGCTGGTCGTCAAGCCGCTGCTCCTGGAGCTGGGGGAAGTCGACTGGGGAGACGCGGCCAGCGCCATCTTGCGCATCGGCAATCGCGGCACGGCGCCGCTGACGGCGGAAGTGATCAGCCTCTTCCCCTGGCTGCATAGCGAGCCGAGCACGCTGACGGTGGCGCCAGGGGAGACGGCGCGCGTCGAGGTGGAGGCGCGCAGCGAGGAGATGCTGCATGGCGGCGACTGGCGGCAGGTCCCCGGACTGCGCGTGCAGACGGATAGCCTGGCTCGCGATGTCGATATCACTTTCATCGTGTACAAGCCGGAGCTGGTGATCGCTCCGGAGTTTCTGGACTTTGGCGTCATCCCACGCCAGGGGGTGGGGCAGGCGACGCTGACGATCAGCAACCCCGGGACGGCGCCGCTGAGTTGGGCGCTCTCGTACGATGCTCTATGGTTGGAGGCGCCGGTCGACCGCGGCGTGACGGCCCCCGACGCGACGACCGTTGTGCCGCTTTATGCCTACGGTCTGGCCCTGCCGGCGGGCCAGGATGACGCTGTCATCATCCTGACCATCGAGAGCGACGCGGGCGAGCAGAGCGTGCGCGGCGCGGTCGCCATCGCGCGGCCGCAGCTCTGGGTTGACCCGCCGCTCGTGGATCTGGGGGTGAGCGCCAACTATGCGCCGGTCGAAGGCGCGCTGGGGATCTTCAACCGCGGCGTGGGCGAGATGACGGTGACGATTCGCCCGAGGGTGTCATGGCTGACGGTCGAACCAGCGGAGGTTCGTCTGGGGACCGGAGGCCTGCAACTGGTCACCCTGCGCGCCACGCCGCAAGGGTTGCGTGAAGGGAAAGCGCGCGTTGCGGGCGCCGTGGAGGTCAGCAGCGACGCGGGCGTTGAGATGGTGGATGTCCAGATCGAGGTGGCGTTGCACGGCGAGCTGATCATCGACACGCCGCGGCTGGAGTGGACTCTGGGCGACCCTCCTTCTCCGCTTGTGTTGCGCAACGCAGGGCACGCGCCGCTCAGCATCAGCCTGCACCCGCAAGCGACCTGGCTGGAGGTCAACCACACGCGGTTGGCGATCAAGCCGGGGCGCATGGCGCGCGTCGATCTACGCGTGGACGAGACGACGGCGCCTGCGACCCAGCCTATCGAGACGGCGATCGTCCTGGAGCATGATCGCGGGACGACGCACGTGCCGGTGGTGGTCAGCCCGCGGGCTTGACCCCAGAAAGCCGCCGCGCGAGCCTCTTGCGCGGCGGCGCGGGGGCTGCGAAGGAAGTGACGGATCACACTGGGGCCTCGGCGCTGCGCTCCTGGGATCAGGTGCTGCGACTGGCTCGCTGTTGTGCGTCGACGACGGCCAGGGCGGCGATGCGCACGATGTTCTTCACCTCGTCGCCGGTTTGCAGGACGTGCACCGGCTTGCCCGCACCCATCAGGATGGGGCCGATGGCCTCGGCGCCGCCCAGGCGATTCAACAGCTTGTAAGCTACGTTGGCCGCCTCGAGGTTGGGGAAGATCAACACATTGGCGTCGCGCACCTGGCAGAAGGGATAGCGTTCGGCGATGATCTCCGGCACAACGGCGGTGTCGGCCTGCATCTCGCCGTCGATGCAGAGGTCGGGCCGGCGCTGGCGGACGAGTTCCACAGCCGCGCGCACCTTCTCGGCGAAGGGGTGGCGTGTCGATCCGAAGTTGGAGAACGAGAGCATCGCGATGCGTGGCTCGATATCGAACTCGCGCGCCAGGTCCGCCGCCAGGATGGCGATCTCAGCCAGGTCTTCGGCGCTGGGATCGATATTGACTGTGGCGTCGCTGAAGAAGAAGATGCGATCGCGCACGACCATGATGTAGACGCCGGCTACGTGGCGCACCCCCGGCTGCGTGTGAACGATCTGCAACGCCGGCCGCAGCACCTCAGGATAACTTGATGTCAATCCCGAGATGAAAGCGTCGGCGTCCCCCTGTGCGACCATCATGGCGCCGAAGTAGTTGGGCTGCAGGATGAGCTGATTGGCCAGGGAGCGCGTCACCCCTTTGCGCTGACGCAGCGCGTAAAGTGCCTCGGCATAACGATGATCGTATTCACTGGTCCCAGGGGTGATGACGGTCGGCGCATACGGTAGTCCCAATTCCTCCAGGCGCGCCAGGATCACCTCAGGGCGACCGAGCAAGATGACCTTGCCGATCCCCTCCTCTTCGATCTGATGGGCCGCGCGCAGGATCTTGCGCTCTTCTCCCTCTGCGAAGACGATCCGTTTGGGATCGCGGCGGGCCTTGTTGATGATCTGGCGCGTGATCTCCCACCCTTTGCCCAGCCGCGCTTCGAGGTGCTCGACATAGGCCTCGAGGTCGATCTGGATACGCGCGACCCCTGATTCCATGGCGGCGCGTGCGACGGCCGGCGCAACCCACAGCAGCACGCGCGGATCGAGCGGCTTGGGGATGATCGAATCGCAGCCGAAACACAGCGATTCGAGGCCATAGGCGGCGAGCACAGAGTCGGGCACATCCTCGCGCGCCAGCGCGGCGAGGGCGTGGGCAGCGGCCACCTTCATCTCATCGTTGATGGCGCGCGCCCGCACGTCAAGCGCGCCGCGGAAGATGAAGGGGAACCCCAGCACGTTGTTGACCTGATTAGGGTAATCGCTGCGGCCGGTGGCGACGATCGCGTCGGGGCGGGCCGCGCGCGCGACCTCGTAGCGAATCTCGGGGTCAGGGTTGGCCAGGGCGAAGATGATCGGGCTGGGCGCCATGGCCATGATCATCTCCGGCTGAAGCACATCAGCGACCGATAGCCCCAGGAACATGTCGGCACCGACGAGCGCCTCCGCCAGGGTGCGCGCCTCCGTGTCGCTCGCGAAGCGTTCCTTGTACGGGTTCATGTTCTCCGTGCGCCCGCGATAGATGACGCCGCGCGAGTCGACCATGATGATATGTTCACGTTTGACGCCCAGACGCACATAGAACTCGCCGCAGGCGATGGCAGAAGCGCCCGCGCCGTTGATCACAACCCGCAGCTCATCGAGCTTGCGGCCGGTCAATTCGCAGGCGTTCAGAAGCGCTGCACCGGTGATGATGGCGGTGCCATGCTGGTCGTCGTGGAAAACGGGGATGTCCAGACGCTGCTTGAGCGTCTCTTCGATCATAAAGCACTCGGGCGCCTTGATGTCCTCCAGATTGATGCCGCCGAAAGTGGGAGCGAGCGCCTCGACGACGCGAATCACGAGGTCGGGGTCTCTGGCGTTCAGCTCGATGTCGAATACGTCGATATCGGCGAAGCGTTTGAAGAGCACCCCTTTGCCCTCCATGACCGGTTTGGAGGCCAGCGGGCCACGGTCCCCCAACCCCAGGATCGCTGTGCCGTTGGACACGACCGCGACCAGGTTGCCCTTCGCGGTGTATTCGTACGCCAGGTCGGGGTCGCGAGCGATCTCGAGGACGGGGACGGCGACGCCGGGCGTGTAGGCCAGCGACAGGTCGCGCTGGGTGAGAGTAGGCTTGGTGGGCACGACCTCGATCTTCCCTTTGCGGCCGGAACGATGATAGGCGAGAGCGTCTTCAGATGTAACCAACATGATGAGTCCTCCTTCTACTCTCCTTACACAAGACGACGATCGTCATTTTACCGCAAAAACGGCGAATCCCCCACAGTCGTCGGGGAGCCATTCGTGGATTCCTCCGACGAATCGGCTCGCAGATAAACTCCCGTCTATACGGCGCGAACGCTGATCGGGTAGGACGACTGGCGCGCCTTCAACTAACTCGCGCGATGCGTTGTCGCGGCTCCTCCAGTCGCCATGCTCCTGCCAGGCCGGCCAGGCAGGTGAGCGCAGTTGCTGAGAACAGGACGGGGTACGAGGTCGCGGCCAGGATCCATCCTCCCAGGAAGGGCGCCAGGAGGACAACGGCGCTGAGGGTGTTGGCCAGGCCGACGTAGGTCGGGCGTTCGCCAGAGGGAGCGGCTTCCAAGATGTACGACATGAACCCGGCCATGCCGGCGTTGCCGAGCGCGCCCAACAATGAGAAGACGGGCGCGTACAGGAGCAATTGCCAGGGGGTCGGCAGCGTTATCCGCAGCGCAGCCATCGCCAGCGCCAACAGGGGCGCGCTGACGGCGAGCGCAGCCGCCAGGCGAATCACCGCGCGCGTGCCCCGTCGCTCATTCAGATAGCCCATGATCATGCCGGAGAGGATGCCGCCGATCACCTGCGCGGAGACGAACACGCCGACGACACCCTGATCGAACCCGAGGACGTCGAGGGCGTAGACGACATAGAAAGGGGAGGCCATGTTCGCCCAGGCGACGAGCAGGCGCACGACGATGACGAGGCAGAACGTCCGATCTTTGTACATCACCGACGCCAGCCGCGCCAGGTAGGTCGACCACGGTTGACGGTCCGTCGTCGCCTCGCTGGGCTGCTCCCGGACCTGGAGGAGCGCGGCGAGCGAGACAAAGAAGAACAGGCTGGCGATCGCGAACAAGAGCGCATAGTTCGCTGGGAAGCCAGGCCCCTGCGGACCCAGGATGAAGCTGACCGCTGCCCCGACGCCGACCCCGACGAGTCCCGTGCTCATCTGAGCGACCCCGATCAGACGTCCCCGGCGCGTTGGCGGCAGGCTCTTGCTGAAGAGGTCGAACCAGGGAACGCTGGCCAGGCCATCGCAGATGAAGAAGAAGGTGATCGCGATGAGCAGCAACGCCAGGACCAGATCAGGCACCGTCGCGGCCCAACCCCAGATCGCCAGTCCGAGCAAGGGATACGTCGCACGGCCAACAAGGGCCGGGATGACGATGAGGGGTTTCTTAAGGGAGTAACTGCCCACGTAGTTGGAGGCGATCAATTGCGGCAGCATCCATCCGCCGGTTTGTAGCGTCGAGACCAGGCCGATGAGAGGGGCCGAATCGGTGAGCTGTCGCGCCAGGGAGGGCAGCACGGTGGTCTGGCTGACGAAGCTCATCGCCACGCCGAAGAAGAAGAAATCGCCGAAGAAAGCGACGAAATTGCGACGTTCGTCGGGCTGCCAATCGGAGGTGGGGGACATGATCCTCTTTGTCGAAAAGGGACCGGCCTGGGAGTGCACACGATCCCAGGCCGGTTCAAGCTAAATCGAATGGATTCCGGCGATTCACCGGCCTCGCCGCCCTGAATTGATGTCGATCGGCGCGAGGCCGGGCTGACCGCTCGCGACGCGACGTTTAAGGTCGCGTCTCGATCGTCATCTTACCTTCCTCGATCTTGATGCTGTAAACGTACCAGTTGGCCAGGTTCTGGGCGATGGCCTGCTCCGCCATGTTGGGGATCATGCGCGTGATGAGGTTCATCGGCTGCAGTTTCTCGAAGGCGATTCGCACCTTGCCGTTTTCAGCCCAGACGTTGATGGTGGCTTGCAGATTGGCGATATTGAGGATTTGATAGCGCAAGGATTGGGCCGACATCACGATGCGGCCGCCGGTGAACTTGACGTCGAGGCCCGTCACCTGCACCTGCTGGGCGACCTCGGGGCTGGTCAGGGAGTTGACGATCAGGTCCGGCGTGATGACCCAAACCAGTCGATCGGGGGTGGGGACGGGGGTGGGCGCGGCGGCTTTGACTTCGGGGGTTGGCGTTGGCGGTACTGGCGTCGCCGTTGGCTCAGCGGCTGCAGGGGTTGGCGTCGGCGGCACTGGCGTCGGCGTTGGGGGCACAGGGGTTGGCGTCGGCGGTACCGGCGTCGCCGTCGGAGCCGCGGCCATCGCCTTCGGCGTCACGGTCGGCAGGATCGGCAGCATGGACGGCGAGCACGCGGCGAGCACAAGCGCCAGCAGCGTCAGCCCTCCCAATGCCAGGACAAATACGCGCGCGGTAGTTGATCTTTCTCGCTGCATTTGGTCTCACCTCGCTAAAATAGGATCGGCGGCACGCCTCTCACCCGGCGTCAGGTTCATTATACCGCCAAATCGGCCTTTTCACAACCGTTGTGAGTTGTTGGGCTAACAACCCACGGGCGGCCGGATTCGAAGCTTTCGCCGGTCGTTCGCTGCGCACAACCAAACCACCCGAAGGCTCGAGTCCGCAGACCTGATCCCAATTTGCGACGGCTCCAAACGGAGGATGCCTATTGTCCGCTGCATCTCCCTGTGCTATAGTGAAAGCGTAAGCGATAGGGGTATTCAGAGCCGACCCCCGTCCTACGCTGAAAAACAGCGATGTTTTTCAGCGGGCATGGCGCATGAGCGACTCTGCGCCTGGCGAGAGGAGGTGATCGCTATGATGGTCAACGCAGCGTCATCGCTTCCGGTGCGCCCGGCCACGGCGGCGGGCAGATTCTACCCGGCCGACGCGGCGACGCTGCGCGCCCAGGTGTCTGCCTTTTTGGAGCAAGCCGTTCGTCCCCTGCCTGTGGGGACGGTGCGCGCCGTGATCGTTCCCCACGCTGGCTACATCTACTCAGGCCCCATCGCTGGCTACGGCTACCGCGCTCTCCAACAGGGCGCTGCTGACGCGCGCACCGTTTTCCTGTTGGGGCCAGCTCACTTTGTCCCACTGTCTGGCCTGGCAGTCGGGCCTTTCGCGGCGCTGCGCACCCCATTGGGAGACGCGCCCGTTGCTCTGGAAGCGTTCGGCGACCTGCGCCAGGCGGGGAAAGGGATCGTCATGGACGCAACCCCCCATCTGCCCGAACACAGCCTGGAAGTGCAGGTTCCCTTCCTCCAGGTGGTCATGGGAGATCGGCTGCGCCTGGCGCCGCTGTTGTGTGGACGCTGCGATCCGCGCATGGTTGCTGCCTTCCTGATGAGCCGCGTTGCGCACGATTCAGAAGCTGTGCTCGTGATCAGCTCCGATCTGAGCCACTACCATCCCTACGAACGCGCGCGTCAGTTGGACCAGGCGTTGCTAGATGCGATCGTGGAAGGCGATATCGAGGCGGCCGCCGCGGGCGAAGCGTGCGGCCTCACGCCGATCCTGGCCGTGATGGAGATCGCTCGTCAATCGGGATGGCGCCCTCATCTCCTCGATTATCGCAACTCCGGCGATACCGCTGGCGACCGCGCGCGGGTGGTCGGGTACGCGGCCCTCGCCTATCTGGCATGAGGAGGGCAGCGTGACCAACGAGTCGCCGGTTTTCCTGGACGCGCAGGAAGGACAACTTCTGCTGCAGGTCGCCCGTCAGGCGCTGGTGGAGGCCGTGCAGGAGGGCCGCGAGTGGCGGCCCGACCTGGCCTCCCTCCCCGCTCGCCTGCAAGAGCCTGGATGCAGTTTCGTGACCCTGTACACAGGCGGATCGTTGCACGGCTGCATCGGCACGGTCGTGCCCCTGCGACCCCTGGCGCTCGACACAGCGCACAATGCCGTCAGCGCTGCCCTCCATGACCCCCGTTTCCCGCCGCTCTTGCCGGATGAGCTGCCAGAGACGACGGTCGAGGTCTCCGTGCTCGGCCCCATGCAGCCGGTCTCGTATCACGACCTGGACGACCTGATCGCCCACATCGAGCCTGGGCGCGACGGCGTGCTCTTGCGTCAGGGGTGGCGTCGCGGCCTCCTTCTGCCCCAGGTCTGGGAGCAGATCGCTTCCCCGCGCGAGTTTCTGTCTCACGTCGCGCGTAAAGCGGGACTTTCGCTGCAGGTCTACGGCGCTCCTGACGCCGAAGTGTTCACCTTCCAGGTTCAGGTGATCTCCTAGGCCAGGCCGGCCATTTCCTGTCGTGGAGCGCGATCAGATGATCTCGGCGTACAGCCGTTCGAGGTCAGCGACATGTTCAGCCAGGGAGGGAGGAGGGGACACCCGAGCGCGCAGATGATGACGTAAGGGCGCGTCCGCCGCCAGCCGTTGCAGGGCCTCTCGCCAGGCGGCGACGTCCCCAGGCGTCACGAGCAGCCCGTCGACCCCGTCGCGCACGCGATCGGCCAATGGCCCCAGACGCGAGGCGATCACCGGCAGGCCCGCGGCGAACGCCTCGGAGAGGATGAAGGAAAACGTCTCGTACCACAAAGTGGGGATCGCGACCACATCGACCTGGGCCAGCGTCTCCCAGAGCGCCGCGCGGTCGAGACGGCCACAGAAGCGCACGGTAGCGGGCGCGCGGGCGCGCAACGCGGCGACATACTCCGGCTCGACCGACTCATCGCCGGCGATCCATAGCTCCGCGGCGCTCTGCACGCCGGCGAAGGCCTCTACCAGGACGTGAACTCCCTTCTGCCACGTCAGCCCCCCAACATACAGAAAGCGCACGGGCGTATGCGCTGACTGCTCCTGGCGCGGGGGCGCATCTTCCAACGCTGGCGTAAGGATGCGCAGCCGCGCAGCGGGCGCCCCATGTTCGCTGTACCACCGCCGCACGAACTCGGTCGGCGCGATCAGCGCGCGACTCGCGTCCAGGATGCGCCGCAGCCGACGGTTGCGCCAGGCCAGCACTCCAGCCGCCAGCGGCATCGCTGGCCGCCATCGCCTTTTGCCGCTGCGAGCGAGGGCGCAACGGGCGCAGTTGAGGTACGCGCGTGGCCCATCGCACAGGCGCTGACTGTCGTTCGTCAGCAACTGGGCGTTGGCGCAGACCCACCAATAATCCCAGAGGGTGATCACGAAAGGGATCGCGCGTCGCTGCAGGAGGTCGCCCAGCGCAGTGGGCAGCCCCATCAAATGCTGGATATGGACGATCTCGGGCTGGGCCTCATCGAGGGCCTGCCGAAAGGCTCGCGCGATCGCGGGAGCGTGAAACGTGCCCCAGAAGCGACGCAGGGGATCCCAGTCTCCCTGATAAGCGGCCCAAATGCGAACCCCTTGCTCGTCCCTGATCTCAGGCGTAGCCCTCGTGAAACTTCGACAGAACACGGTGACCGTGTGGCCGCGCGCGGTCAGGGCATGGCTGATGGCTCGCGTATACAGCTCGACGCCGCCTACATGCGCGGGCGGGTATTGGTGGGCTACCTGCAGGATCCGCACTTATGGCTCCCGACGTGCGCCCAGGCGCACATAGAGGTCATGGATTAGCTCGAACTTGCGCTCCCACCGATGATGCTCGAGCGTCTTGCGTGCGCCGCACTCGCCCATGGCCTGGCGCAGCGCGGGATCGTCGAGCAGGCGAGCGATCGCCGCAGCGAGAGCGCCCACGTCGCCGAATGGCGCGAGCAGGCCATCTTCCCCATCCGTGATCACGTCGCTGACGCCCCACGTGCGCGCGCCGATCACCGGTTTACGGTAGAGCCAGGCCTCCAGGTAGACGATCCCGAACGAGTCGGTGCGCGAGGGCATCGCGAAGATATCAGCGGCGGCGAATAGATCGCGCTTCTCCTGGTCGTCGATTGCGCCCAGCACATGCAGCCGCTGGCGATCTTCCGCTGGCAGCGTTTCCAGATAGCGCTGGAAGGGATCGAGGACGGCGCCGGCCAGAACCAGGTCGAGGGCGCGTCCGGCGCGCCACAGTCGTCGCGCTGCTTCGACGAGGTGGACGACGCCTTTGTCATAGGACATGGCGCACAGGGAGACGACCAGCGGCCCGGCGATCTGATGGCGTTGGCGAAACCGTTGTCCGTCGCCGCCCAGGACCTCTTCGGGGGTGACGCCCGGCCCGCAGATCAGCACGCGCGCGGGGTGCGCTCCCCGGGTGACGTAAAAATCGCGCTCGGCAGGCGTCTGAGCGACGATCGCGTCGCTGGCGAGGGCGAGGGCGACCTGATGGCGCATGGTGTAGAAGCGGCTGAGGGGGTCCTGTCCAGGCTGCGGGCCGGCGCCCAGGTGGGTGAGGGGATAGATCACGAAGGGGATCCCACGCCGGCGGGCGAAGCGCAGCCCGGCCTCGATCAACGGCTCGAAGCAGATCGTCGTGCCGGCCGCCAGATCGAACGGTTCATCGGTAGTCTCCAGCCAGCGCCAGAGGTCAGGGACCCATGGCGTGAGCCGCGCCAGCCGGAAGAGGAGAGCGGTCGGTAACGGGCGCGCCATCGACAGCGACCAGAGCAGGCGACGGATCGCCGGATAACTGAGCTGAGGAACTGGCGTATGGCGGATGGGGAAACGTCGGACGAGGATACCGTCCACTTCTGCGGTTGTTTGCGCGACGCGACGGCGGTTGGGGTTCCAGAACAATTCCAGGTCGAGGGCGTCAGTCGTGGCGACGGTCACCTGGTGGCCCGCTTGAGCGAATCGGCGCGAGATCTCGCGCAGGTAATTCTCGGCGCCGCCGACGGCTGGCCAGTAGCGTTGGGTGACATGGAGCACGCGCATGCGATCTTCACACAGGCAAAGGGTGACAGGCAGTATAGCATGGCGCACTTAACTTTGCCAGGCGGCGACTGTTCAGCCTTGGGGAAGCGCATCCGTGATCCAGCTCCATGCAACGCAGGAATTGCCGTCCATGAATCCTGGCCGTGAATCCACAAGTAGCCACGACAGAAGATCGGCGCGCCGATATGGGCGTGCGCTTCGTGTATTCGTGCGCGCGATTCGTGGACGGCCTTCCCGTTCCTACCCATTGTCGTCCTTCCATCATCATGTCATGGTAGAGACGTTGCATTGGTAGAGACGTTGCATTGGTAGAGACGTTGCATTGCAACGTCTCTACCATTTTTGTTGAGGATGGTGTTGGCTAGCGCAGCACCATCGGCAAATTGATCCGATGGCTGGCATCGACCACGATCATCGTGACGGGGACTGTGAGTGTATCCTGAGACTCGCCTTCGCTGCGTATGATGACGTTCGCCTGGTAGACGCCCGGCGGCAGCGAGTTGGGGAGCAACGTCAGGGAGAGGGCGCCCGGGGTGATCCCCGACTGCGGATTGACACTGATCCATCCTTGATCTGCCGTCGCCGTCCAGGGAGTCGTTTCGCCCTTCCGACTGTCGACCGAGACCGTCAGATTGTGCGGCGTCCCTGGCGGCGTCTGCACTGCGACAGCGGGTGGCTCGACAATCAGGCCATCGAGCGCACGACTGTCGGCGACCTCGAGGTCGACGGCCACGTCCTGGCCGGGCCAGAGAGGGGTGGGATTGATCGTGGGCATGACAGCACTCCCGCCCGTATGCAGGCCCCCCTCTTTGTCCAGGAGATAGTATCCCTTGCCGTCGGCCGTCAGCTCGATGTCGCGCGCCCAGTCCTCGCCCATATGGAACTCGTAATGGGGGGCGATCGGCAGCGCGTCGCCGATCGGCCAGACCCGCCCGTAACTGTCGACGACATAACCGCCGCGGCCATCGGCGGTCAGGACCAGCCGGCGCGCGATGTCGGCGCCGAAGTAGGGAGCGTTGGCCAACGGTTGGGCAGTCCCCCCGACGTGGATCGTGCCGTCGCCGCCCAACACATACACTCCCGCGCCGTCAGGCGTCAGGACGGCGGCGCGAGCGTTGCCAGCGGGAAACCTGGCTGGCGCTGGAGAGATCTCTGGCGCGCCGTTGCTGCGCGTCAGCGCGCCGTAGCGATCAAGGATGTAGTAGCTGGTGCCGTCGGCGCGCAGCAAGATATCTCGTGCGCCGGATACAAAGTCGTGGCCGCCGATGGCTGGCGCGTTGCCGCCTTGCCATACGCCGCCCTGATAGTCGAGCATCTGATAGCCCTTGAAATCGGGAGTGAGGGCCAGGGCCTGCACCTGCGACCAGTTCCAGTAGTTCGCTGGCGGCGTCAAGGGGATTGCCAGCCCGCCGGGATAGACGCTGCCGATATCGGGACGATAGACTTTGCTGAGGACATAGTAGGCTGGTTCGTTGCCGACTTTGACCGTCCGGCGTGCAGAGGGGCCGAACCAGGTCCCATCGGCGCGACGCATACGCCAGGCTGTCGTGTAGTAGCCATCGACGGTGGGAGCGCTGATCTCGAAGCGGAAAGTCTTGCGCGCGCCCGGAGCGACCGTCTCCCCTGGCGCCAGTGGCACGCTCTGATTCCCAACCAGAGTGTCCTCGCCGGTGGCCGCCAGGTGGACGCCGCTGGCCGCCGTCCAGGCCGCGCTGCCGGTGTTCTCGAAGGTGATCTCGACCGTCTGCGCGCCGCCAACTGCCATCAGCTCGGGTAAGTTGTGGCTGATCATGCGCGCGGCGAAGCTGCCAGCGTCATTGAAAACGGCTCGGTGCTCGCGATCTCGTCGGAACATCGGCCACGGCGCCGTAAGAGCGGGAGCGCCCGTCTCCCAGACGTAGACCAGCGCGTTGCCGATGACCCCGCGAGTCGCGTCGAAGACGCCGGCGCCGCGCACAACCTCGATTCGACCATCGCCGTCGATGTCGTCGACGGCTGGAGTCGTGCCCAGGCACCAGGCGTTGAACATGTACATGTTCGGTTTGCCGCTGGGGCTGGCGTTCCCGACATGGGTGAGCTGAGCGCCGTTGCCATCGAACACGACCGTGTCGCAGAAGTGGTTGATGAACACTTCGGGCAGAGGATCGCTGTCGAAGTTGGCGAGCACAGGCGAGGAGAAGTTCAAAGGCCCGACGTTTCCCAGATTGTCATACACGGTGACCGGCCAGCCAGCGACGTAACGGCCATCGCCATGCATCGCGTATAGTTTGCCGTCGTTGCACCCCACGACCACTTCAGGACGGCCGTCGCCGTCGAGGTCGCCGATGGCTGGAGAACTCAAGACGTAACCACTTGTGGCGACTGGCCAACCTGGGAGCGGATTCCCCCAGGCGTCCCAGGCATATACTGCGTACCCCTTGCCGACCGCGAAGTTGCCGGTGCCGACCACGATGTCCAGGAACCCATCGCCGTCGAGGTCCGCGATCGCTGGCGAGGAGAAGATCACCTGATCAATTCGTTGGGGGAACCCCAGTTGCGGAGAGCCATCGATGCGAAACACTTGCAGCTCATAGAAATCTGTGCCCACGATGATCTCGAGCTGCCCATCCTGGTCTAAATCCGCCAGCGCCGGAGATGACCAGATGGTATCACGCACGAACCGGGGCCAACCCTGCATCAGGCGCCCATCGTGATGCCAGACGTACATGCGCATGTCCCAGCCCCCGACAACGATCTCCAAGTCGCCGTCGTTATCGAGGTCTCCCAGTGCCGGGCTGCTGTAGAACCCCTCCAGATATCCATCGAGCGGCCCCATGTTGGGTCCGATCTGGTCCACGCCGATCTGCGGCCACCCTGGCTTCAGCTTTCCGGCCGCATCGAGCACGACCATGCCTCCGTTATAGCCCAGGAGGGAAGTGGGAGCTCCCACGGCGACCACGACTTCCAGGCCGCCATCGTTATCGAGGTCGCCGACGGCGGGTGTAGCGTCGATCCTGCTCTGCCCGGGAAGAGCGGCCAGCGCGTTGATCACGGGCGTAGTGTCGAATGTCCACAGGATGCTTCCATTGGAACGGATAGCATAGACCCGCCCGTCGTTGCCGCCGAGGATGATCTCCTGCAGCCCATCCTTGTCCAAATCAGCCAAGACTGGGGAGGAATACTCGATGGCGGCGCCGCTCAGGACAAGCCCGCCCTCAAAGCCAGGTTGCGCGGGCAGTTGGTTGAAGGGAAATGCCCAAGACGGCGCGATTTGATGCGTCCAGACTGCCAATACGAGTAACAAAATCACGAAATTCCACCTTCTTCGTGGTGAGAAGGGAACACTGAGCTTCAATCGTGCCATTGACCGTAGCCTCCGGAAAGGAACCTGCCTGCCCGATTGTCAGAGCTCTGTCTGTGCCGAGTGCAGCCAGTAAATCCTGCAACATTTTTGTGAGAAACGAGCCGCAGATAGCAAATCGTTTGGCATCAGTTTACGCTCACTTTACGCGCGGCGTAATAGGAACAGTGAGCCACACAGACGGTCGGGGGAAGCAAGCTGACCCCTATGGTTCGCTGGGCGTGCGGCCGCCGCGTCGAGGGCAGGCTGGGCCAATTGGGGCCAGAGAGACGACCTGACTGCTATGAGCTTCATGGCGCTTGTTCCGCAAGAGCATCTTCCATGTTGGGAGCGCGTTTCCGGAGCCGCCTTCGGATGGTTCGCATGAGGTGGTCACATGACCGGTTACAGGATCGTCAACGGCGTCAGCAGCGGACGCGAGCCGCGATGCTCGAACCAGACGATGCATTCGTCGACAAGGTCGAGCTTGACGAGATACTCGCCCGCCGCGTCGGGGGCGCGCAGCGTGATCTGCACGGTCGCTTCCTGACCGGGAGCGACATCCTGGCGAAAATATCCGCGCCCATAGTCGTAGATGAGCGCCAGATGACCGCTGTCCATCAGCTTGGCGCCCAGCGCGACATGCCCGCCGATCGCGCGCGGCTGATGCAACCAGAGGGTGTCGCCAGTGTTGCGCGCCTGCACCGTGAGGGTGAACGTCTCGCCCGGACGGCAGCGTGGCGGCGGATCGATCAGGACAAGCTCGGCTGCCAGCACATGGGGGCGCCGGCTGTCGATGCGGCGCGGCCGCTTGCGCGCGAGGACGATCGGGTGCGCCTGCGTCGCCTGTCGCAGCAAGAGTAAACTCTGCCACGCCAGGTCCAATGATGCATCAGGTCGGATCTCCGTACGTCCTGACGATGTCGCTGGCGGGAGAGCGGGCAGCCACTTCGACAGGCGGCGTCCTAGCCAGGGGATGGACGCTAACTGGCGCGCCAACAGGCGGCGGAAGGGCTGGCCGTGGCTCGCAGCCCCTTGCGGCGCCTCGAGCGTTACACCCTGCGGAGGTTGGGCGCGCTCCAGGGCCCGCCACAACGCCTCGTCATAGGTCGGCGCCGGGAACAGATACGGCTGCACGCTCACCTGCTCGAAGCCGGCGCGCCGGCATTCTTCCATCAACTCCGCGGCGATGATGTCACGCTCGAGAACCCCCAGCTCCGCCATCTCCGCTTGCGATTGGGGATGCGAGGCGTGCCCGGCGCCTGGCTCCGAGAACACCGCGACGCCATCCTCCTGCAGGACGCGATGGACCTCGCGCAGCGCGCGCGGGATGTTCGGGACGTGATGCAACGCCGAGAGGCAAATCGCCCCATGGAACGTCCCCTCCGTGAATGGCAACGCCTCGAAGTCGCCTACGGTCAGCTTTGCCTGCGGCCCCAGCCGGCGTTGGCCGATCCTCAGCATGTCGTGGGCGATGTCCAGCGAGACGGTGTCGACCAGCAGCCGATTGAGCCAGTCGGACACCCAACAGGAGCCAGCGCCCAGATCGAGCACCAGGTCGCCAGGGGCTGGATCGAGAGCTATCACCGCCGAGGCGAAATTGTACATCTCTCCGACGGCGAGGCGGATGTTGGTCATGCCCAGCCCGGCGAACGGCATCTGCAGCAACCAATCGCCAGGCGGCTCTCCCGACGCCGAAGCGCTCTTACGTCGCAGCGCCTCGGCTTCGCGCTCCTTATCGTGCGCGCTGACTTGCGCGATCCTGGCGTCCGTCATGTCTCCTCCTCGATCCAGATGCGTCGCACCAGGACCCCCAGCTCGCGATCGTCGCGGCTGAGGCCAAGGCGGGCCGGGTTGCGCGTCGGCTCGGCCAACAAACGCACTTCGATCTCGGGCGGCAGATCGTCTGGAAGATCGAACGACAATTTCTGCCAGTGGTCGGTGGCCAACGAGGCCGCCTGGCGCTGGCCCCCCACGGCGACCGTCAGAGTCGTCGGCCCTAGCGACGCGCCGTGGGCGTTCACTTCCAGGCCGAGCTGGCGCGGGGCAGGGGAGCGCAGCAAGTAAGCGATGGCCTGAGCGGATGTCCAACGCGCCGCGAAGGGCAGCCGTTCGAGCGGATGCCAGCCTTCCCCAAGCTGGATGGCATCGTTCTCCCCCATGACCACCTCGGAGCGGATGATTTTCCGGATGTGGCCGCGACTGCGATAGAGCCAATCGGGGTAGTAGTAGCGAGGCCGATCGACCGCCTGCGCCAGGACGAACAGATTGTCGCGCCAGTGGTGGCGCAGACGCTTGAGCCAGCGCGTCACCCCTCGATGGGGGTAGATGTCCTCCAGGCGCAGGCGAACGATCGTGAAGCCGCATCCCTGCAGCAGCTCGATCACCTCCGCTGGCGTGTACTCACGATTGTGTCGGCCGTACACCCCATATCCCGAATACAGGTCATACACGTTGCGATGAGTGGCCAATCGCCAGAGGTTCTGCCAGGCCAGGACGTTGGGGGTCGTCAAGAGCAGAAAGCCGCCGGGCTTGAGCACGCGATGGCATTCGCACAAGTAGTGGGTGGGATCAGCGATCAGGTGCTCGAGGATCTCGCAATTGAGCACAACATCGAAGGTGTGGTCGGCGTAAGGGAAGCAGGCGACCTCGCCATTAAAGTGATCATAGGCGAACTCGTGGCGCTCTCCGTATTGCTGGCTGGTGACGACCTGAATCCCCTGGGCGGGCGCGCTATCGGTGAAATAGTTGGCCAGCGTCAGAGAATAGGCGTGAAAGCGTTTGATCAGCAGGGTCAGGAAATAGGGATTGGCGCCCAACTCGAGGAGGCGCGCGCCAGGGCTGGAGGCTGGCGGGAGAAGATCGAGGGTGATCAGGAAGCGACGCAACGCCAGATCAATGTAGCCGATCCCCTCGGACTCCTTGCCCGCGAACAGATCGAAGCTGGCCAGATAAGCGCGCAGCGATTCCGGGCGATCGAGCCTCACCTCTGGATAGGCCATCTCGAACCTTTCTCCCCGCCGCGATGGGACGGCCTGGGGGTCACGCGCGAACCAGCCGTGGAAGTCGATCGGGCGCGCGCAAGGCGCACGGCCCGCTGAACCATATGCGAAACTCGAAATCCGGCTCGCCGCCGGAGGCGAACGTCAACTGCACCTCGTGTGATGCGCCATCGCCCAGATCGCGCGCTCGCAACGTGCGCAGGGCATGGATCTTCTCCCCTTGTGTGGAGCGGATGTCGAGTACTGTCAGCTCCGTCCAGGGATTGGCGATGGCGGCTGTTCCCAGCGCGTCCAGGTGAAAAGTTGCCGTGTAGCGGCCTGGAGGCAGGGGAAGGCCCGGGCCGCGCACGAGCAGGCCAGGCGCAGCGCCCGCCTCCGCCTGATAGACGACGACATCGCCTGTTGCTGCTGGCGCGGGGCTGCCAGCCTCCGAGATCAGGCGCGCCGCCAGGACGCGCTCGATGGCTGCCTCTTGCGCCGTTGCCGATGCGCCTGAGAGGGGCGGCTTGACGAATACGTAGCTGTTCCACAGGCCCTGGCGCAGCAACGGTTCCTGCTGGTTCAGGCGCCGTTCGATCTGGCCGCAGCGCACGAACCCCTGGCGCGTGAACAGTTCCGTCCCCCAGCGGTAAGAGGCGGCGATCAAGTGGCCGTGGATGGGGTATCCCTGCGGATCGAGCATGAGATCGTCCAGCTCTGCGGGATCGGGGCAGGCATGGCTGTCGAGGTAGCGCCATAGAGCTTCCTCGCGGATCTTGCTTTGCGGCCAACCATCGGGCGGCCCGAAGTCGTTCACTCCCATGGAGGGGATCGTGAGCCATAGTTTGTCGGCCGTCACTCGATACAGCTCAGCCGCGGCTTGCCTTGCGCGCTCGACCGTCAGGTGTTCCAGGGTCTCCAGGCAAATCACCAGGTCGAAGGCATTGTCTGGGAAATGGATATCCGCCGCATCCCCCACGGAGACGTAACGGCGCACGGCCGCCGGGGCAGCAGCGATCGCATAAGGGCTGAAGTCGATGCCCCAGGCGTCGATCCGACGTCGCCGCAACCCATCGACGACGTACCCTTTGGCGCAACCGACGTCCAGGACGCGCCGCGGCTGGAAGTAGGTGGCGACAATGTGGATGGCGGCCATCACCGCTGGCTCGTTGGCGGAATAGCCAGCATAGCCGCTCTCCTGGGCGATCGTCTTGGGCCGCTCGAAGTACTCTCGATCATAGAAGCTGGCCGACTGCGTCGCGGCCGCGCGCTCGGTCAGAGAAGCTGGCGGGGCGTCGGCGACGTCAGACGAGCGATTGTGACGCGTCAGGGTGCTCCGTCTGATGCGGTCGCGTAGCCAGGATCGCCAATGTTCAAACATCCGCATTCTCGCCCCTCCCGCGCTGGGCACAGGCATCGATCTCCAGTCGATCGAAGAAGGCCCGATAGCGATCTGCTACGACCTCGGGGCTGTAGTTGCGTCTGACATATTCGGCGCCATTCTGGCCCATCCGCGCTCTCAATGCTTCATGATCGAGCAACCAGCGCAGAGCCTCGACGAATTCAGCGTATCCCTCGTAGTACAGACCGCCCCGGCTGCGTCGGACATGGCCCTTCATCACCGCGCAGTGGCCGTTGACCAGGACCGGCGTGCCGCATAACATGGCTTCCAGGATCACGATCGAGAAGCTCTCGAAGTGCGAGGGTTGGACAAGCACCGCCGCCGCGGCCATGGCATCCGCTTTGTCCTGCTCCGGCAACATGCCTAAGTAGCGGATCGCGCGATCGCGCGGCAGATCCATGACGCGATTGCCGATGAAGATCAGGCTGAGGTTCGCCGGCAGGTGACGCCGCGCTGCCTGAAAGAAGCGAACGAGCTGGTCGCATCCTTTGCTGGAGTCGATGCGTCCGGCGTACAACAAGAAGGGGCCGTCGATGCCGTACTTTTGCCGGAAGCGGTCGGCGTCGGGCAGGCCGGCCAGCGCCACTGGCATGCCGATCGTGGCCTTGCGCGCCCCCGCGACCGCGAACGTCTCTTCGATGAACTGGCGCTCCTCGGGGGTCAGGAAGATGAAGGCTGGGAACCGGGCAAAGAGGGAACGGAAAATGGGAAGGAAGATGGGCGCCTCATCGTGCGCCGTCGGCGCCAACACCGTTTTCGCAGCCGGCACGCGCTCCGAGCCGAAGACGGTCGACGGATAGAGATAGGTGAAAAAAACGATCCGCGCGTACCCGTGGTGATGCGCCGCCAGATAGTCGAGCAGAGGGGTCGAATAAGGCCCCTGGAGCGTCAGGAACTCCCTCTCTTGCTGGGGAGTGCTGCGACCGACGACGGCGCGCACCAACGCGCGTTGACGGGGGTAGTCGGCGACGGTGAAGCCCCCCAGGATCGCGCGAAAAGCGACGTGGAAACGATGGTCACGCTCGAAATCGACGGGAAAGCGCCGCACTGTCACGCCGTTGAGGATGGAGACCCCAGCCGGATAGTGATTGCGCCATGTCATGTAATCCTGCGCGCAGGTGGTCAACACTTCTACCGGCCGCCAGGTTGCCTGCATCTCGGCGACCGCACGGCACAACGACTCGGAGCCGCCGATGATGTCGGCGCCATAGCGCTGCACGACGAAGGCCAAAGGGCGCGCGTCATTCATAGGACGCCCACGCGCTCCAGCGCCGCGCGAAGCCTGGCTTCCACGTGCTCTGGGCGCAGATCGGCCAGACGCCGTCGCTGGCTGGCGATGACCTGCGCGCGCACGCGCGCATCCGTGGCCAGGATATGCAGGACCTCGGCGATCGCAGGGTAATGCCATTGCCTGAAAAGAATGCCAGAGCCCCCCAACGTCTCCGGGACAGCGGCGGCGTGGTAGGCCAGCACCGGCACCCCGAAATACATGCTCTCGACCAGGGGGACGCCGAACCCCTCGTGCTGACTGGCATAGACGAACACCGTCGCCGCCTCATAATAGGTGCGCAGATCGCCAGCCGAGACGCGCCTCGTTAGAGTGACCGCATCTCCCAGGTCGAGCTGGTCGATGAGCGCGCGCAGAAACCGGACGTACGCGATCACGGAGGTATCGCCCACCAGCCACAGGCGCGCGCGAGGGTTCACATGGCGGCGGTACACGGAGAAGAGCTTGATCAGGTCTTCGCAGCGCTTGTTAGGGGCGATGCGCCCCACATATAGCAGATTCGTCCCACCATCGGTTGTCAAGCGCTCGAACAGAGCCTCGTTGCGCTCTGCCGCCGCCAGGCCTTCCACGTTCAAGAAGATCGGCAGCACGTCGCATCGCTCTTCAGCGATCGCCGCCGCCGCGATCAATTCGCGCCGGTTGAACTCGGAGTCGGCGAGGGCCAGGTCGCAGCCGGCAAGCCGGGGCAATGCCGCGCGCCCCAACTGGCACAACGCCTCCAGCTTGGGGTCGAAGCCAGCGAAGTATTCGGGCGGCGTGATGTTGTGATAGATGACGATTTTGCGGTGTCGGGAGCGCCGATATAGCTCCAGATTGGCGCTGTAGATGGAGTAATGGTAGATCAGCAGGTCATCGCCCTGGTTGAGGAATGGCTCGTAGGCGCGGTCCGGCTGGCAGCGCGCGGCCAACCGCGGCTCGATGTTCTCGGCGTAGATGGCGGTCGTCAATCCCCAGCTCTTGAGCCGACGGTCGATCTCGAAGATGTGGTTGCTGATAGCGTCGCCGGCGACCAGGGTCGCCGTCATCTGGTGCACACGCGTCACGGGCGCCTCCCTTGTACGGTCGGCGCGGGGACCCCCACCGCGCGCAGCGCTGCCGCCAGTTGTTCTTCCACACGAGCGGGCGCCAGCTCAGCCAGGCGGGCTGTCTGGCTGGCGATCACCTGCTGGCGCAACGCGCCATCCTCGATCAGCATGGCCATCAACTCAGCGAGGATAGCATAGTTTAGTTGATGAAACTGGACGCCTGCCCGTCCCAAGGTATACGGTACCCCCGTCACTCCCCGCGCCAGGATCGGGATTTGGAAGTACATGGCTTCGAGCAGAGGCGCGCAGAACCCTTCGTGCTGGCTGGCGCACAGGAACAGGTCCGCCGCTTCATAGTAGGCTTTGAGGTCGCTGGGAGGCACACGGTCGGTGAAGAGGACGGCGTCGCCCAGGCCCAGCCGTGCGACCAACGCATCCAGCGCCCGATCGTAGCGCGGCAGGAAGCGCGCCCCCACCAGGATGAGGCGCGAGCGGGGGTTGATGTGGCGATGATAGGCGTAGAACAGATTGATGAGATCGACGAATCCCTTGTTGGGAGCCACTTTGCCGACGAACAGGATGTTGACGATACTGCCCGCCTTGAGTTGTTGCACCAGTTGCTCGCGTCGGGGGGTGCGCGCGAAGTCGTCGATGCCCAAGAACAGAGGCAGCACGCCGCTGCGCTCGGCGGAGAACCCGACCGCGAGCAGCTCCTGCCGATTGTACTCGGAGTCGCCGAGCGCCAGGTCGCAGTCGGTCAGCTCTGGCAGCAGCGCGCGGCCGCGCCGACAGAGCGATTCGTAGAGAGGATCGTAGGGCCGGAAGAACTCGGCAGGGGTGATGTTGTGATAGATGAAGATCTTGCGATGGCGCGCCCGCCGATAGAGGACGTGATTGTCGCAGTAAGCGGAGTAATGATAGATCAGGAGGTCTTCAGGGTCATCGAGGGCAGCGGCATAATCCCGATCGGGAAGCGCCTTGTCCACTGGAGAGGCGGCGATGTCGGCGCCGTAGATCGCCGAGGCGAATCCCCACTGGCTGAGCCGACGATCGATCTCGATGATCTGATTGGTCACGGCGTCGCCCAGGGCCAGGACTGACCCCACCTGGTGGATCCGCAACGCGCGCCTCCTCTATTTGCGCGATGGCAGATCGGACGCCTGGAGCCGCGCCAGCTCCTCTTGCAGCGCGGCGATCGCCCCTTGCTGTTGCTGGCTGAGCGCTTTAAGTTGCTGTACTTCTTTGTCCAGCGCTCGTTGCGCTGACGCTAACTCGTTGAAAGCCGCGACGACCGCCAGATGGAACGCAACGATCTGTTGGACGATGGCCAGCACATACCATTTGGTAGACATCCAGTTCCAGAAGTTGCGCACGGCCACGATCAAGGGGCCGATCACCGGCGCGCGCGAGGTGAAAGGCATCTCGCGAACCGTACATCGCGCGTTCAGCTCGGCCAGGGCCGCCTCTAAGGGATCGCTGGCCTGTTCCCTGACAGAGGCCGTAGGCGCTGGTTCCAGCACGCTCGCCAACACCTCTTGGGCGATCGCATCGAGGTCCTCTTGATAGGCTCCCTGCGCGCGTCGCAACGCCACATTTTCGCGCACGCGCGCCATGATCGCCTCAACATCCACCTCGGGATCACGGATCTCGATGATCTCGGCCACATCCGGCTCGGTGGGCGTTATCTGATCGGGCGACATCAGTTCCTCTCCTCGCTCACGGGGTTTCCTCCCGCACGCGCCAGAGCGTCAGCGACCACTCCCTGGCGACGATCGCTTGCGGCTTATGGTCATACGTCCCTTCGAGCGCCCGGCTTGACAGTTGCCACTCGTCCATGCGTTGCAGATCCTTCGTCGCTTCCCCCGGCCACTCCGCGCCGCCCGGCGTTGCCGCCCAGTACACGGTCCAGCCCGCTGCTTGCCAGCGACGCACCGTTGCCAACAGCCGTCCCCGGTCGAGCGCCTGGGGGGCGCGCAGGGTGAAAACCGCCTGTCCATAGAGAAAACGCAACGGCGTGCCCAAGAAGTCGCCGGCGCCAACGGGAGCTGGATCGTTGAAGATCAACAAAGAGCGGGGCGCCAGGCGGGCGTTGAACTGCTCGATTTGAACGATCAACCCTCGATCGTCCACCTGACCGATGAAGCCGCGAGCAGCGCCCACTATACCGAACATCCAGGCGAGCGTCAAACCGCCCGCCAGCCCCAGCCGCCAGAGATGCCCTGGCGTTCGCAGCTTTGCTGGCCAATCTGCTGACATACCGACGACGCCGGCGATCCGTCCGATCAGGGCCGCCGCCGCCATCGTCAGGAAGGGCGCTACCACTGGCGCATAGCGGCGCATCGCATAGATCTGGTGGGGATTGATCTGAATCCGCCACAAGTAGAACAGCGATGTGAACAGGCCGATCGCCAGGATCAGGGCCGTGCGCCGGTCGGCCTCACGCACGAGCATCCAACAGATCCCTCCCATGCCCAACGCCAGCCCCAAAGGGGTGAGATACCATCCCAGGCGCACCAGGTTCTCATGGTCCAGCTTCGGGATCTGCCCGCCGCCATACCAGTAACTGTACAAAGCTGCCTGCTCGACCTGCGGTCGCACCCAGTAGCCATAGATGGCCAGGGCAATGACAAGCCCCGCGCTGAGCCATGCCCAGACAGGACACCACGTGCGCAGGCGCGCGAGCAAGCAGCCGCGCCAAGCGAGGAAGGTGAAGACGACGCCCGCCGCCACGATGACTAGCAGGATCGTGAGCTGCCGCGCGGCCAGCGTGCCTCCATAGCGCAATAGGGTGAGGAAGTAAGGCCGACTCCACGCGAGGCCATGGACCAGCGAGTGGACGGTTAACAGGGCGAACGGCGCAAAGAACCAAAGATCGTCGCGCCGCCCACGGCGCGTCCGCCACAACCAGGCCCCTGTGGCCACGGGAGCGGCCAGCAGAAAGTAAAAGTCGATGCGCGTCAGCATCACCTGCCCGAACGCCACGCCAGCGATCGCAGCCCAAACCGCGCGCGGCCCCCGCCCTGCGATCCAGGAGACGAAAGCCCATATCCCGGTCCATAGCAGCGCTTGCGTCAGCATCTCCGCCGTCGGATAACGGGCAAACCAGACCTGCAGCGCGTTCAGGGAGAGCGCCGCCAGCGCGAGGAGGCCGGTTGGCCATCCCCACAGGGCACGCACGGTCAGGTAGAACGCCAGACAGCCCAGACTGGCCCATAGCGGCGTGATCAGCAGCTCGGCGGGCAGCCCTCCCAGAGCGTGGCCGATGGCCAGCCATACGATATGCAACGGGTAGAACTGAGGGATGACGCGGCCGGGTGGATCGCCTGGGACGTAGAATCCGGGCAGCAAATAGTAAGGCGCCGCGGCCTCGCGTGGGGGGATGGGCCGTAGCCAGGCCGGGTAGTCAGCAGGTTCGAGCAGCGCCAGCGCCGGATCGAAGATGAGAAGGGCGCCTGTACGGGACAGGTTGGCGCCGGCGCTCACATACACGCCGACGTCGGCGCCCCCCAGGATGGATTCGTGGGGGCGGAAGAAGAGCCAGAGGGCGGCAGCCAGCCAGATGCAGAGCGCGGCGATCTCAGCGCGCGACCAGCGCCTATGTGTGATGGCAGGGACCTCGCGCGCGCGTCGCCAGCGCCAGGCCAGCAGCACAACCGCGATCCCCCAGATAGTAGCGAGTCGCGCCAGCGAGAAGACGCCGGCCTCTGCTAACAGCAACGCCAGCCAGCCGCTGCTCAGAAGCCCCAGGGCGAGGCTGGCGAATAGGCCCTCGAGCGGGTCCGAGAGACGACGCCAGCCGCCCGGCCCCAGGATCAACCTACCTATGGTCAGGCTGGCGCCCACGATGATGAGGAGAGCTAAAGGGGGTGGCATGGTCAGTCGAGGAGAGAAGGCAGGCGTCCCATCTTCACCAACAGGCCTTGAATCGCCTGCAGATAGGCGTCGGCCGTACGCGCTGGCGCGTGTGTGCGCGCTGCGTAGTCGGCGGCGCGTTGCCCCATCGTCTGGCGTCGTTCGGCATCGCGAGCCAGGGTGAGCATCGCCGTCAACAACCCGTCTTCATCGCCTGGGGGCGCCTTCAAGCAGACGTCGTCAGGCAGCTCAGCGTACCAGCCATGATCCCACACGATCAACGGTCGTCCAGCCGCCAGCGCCCGCAGCGCGGTCGCCGATGTCTCGCCGACGGTCGGGTTGCGCAGGTTGACGATGACGTCGGCGACGGCGATCCAGCGGGTGAAATCGGCCAGGTCATCGACGAAGCCGACAAAGTGGACGCGATCGGCCAAATCCAGGGTCTCTACGACTGCTCCCAGGTCGATTTCTTTCGACGGCTGTTCCCCGACGAGCAGGAAGCGCGCCTGAGGCATCTGAGCGCGCAGGCGCGCAAACGCGCGCAGGGCGACATCGACTTGCTTGGCGGCAGTGATCTGACCCAGGCTGGCGAATACTATCGCCTCTTCCGGCCAGCCCAGCGCACTGCGGGGGTAAGTCTCGCCAGCATAGCATACGGCGGGCGCAGGGGCCACTGTAACGGGCAACCGCGGTCGTTGGGCGATGATCTGCTGTTGGCTCCATCGGCTGTGGACGATCACACCTAACGAGCGATCGAGCAGGCGATCGTTGAGCGGCCACGCCCATACCGGCGCTTCCATCTGGCCGCGCTGGACCGCGCGCGCCTGGGCAAAGCCCGCAGCGCCGCGCGCGTAGCCCATCTCGCGCGCGTAGGCCGCCCAGCAGCCGTGTCCGACCGTATGAGCGAAGATGAAGTGGTGCAGGCCGAAATCGTGCAGGACGACGATGCCAGGATAACGCAGCGCCGCTTCGTAGATCGCCTCGTGGTAGACGCTGTTCCCCATGTGGTACAGGGCGACGTCGAACTCCCAGCGGCGCGCCGGATAGTCGTCGATAGAGAACAATGGAAGCGGGGGAAGGCTCGTCCTCGCCGTGGCCTCCGGCGCGTCAGTGAACAGGGCGATCTCGGCGCGACGCGCGAGGTCTGGCAGCAGCTCGCGGCTGTAATCGGCGACGCCGGTGCGGGCCGGAGGGAGGGGGCTGACATACGCCAGACGACAACGACGGGTCACTGGTCGCCCTCATTGCCTGGCTCGTCGGCCTTGAGATGGGGCGCAGGTTGTCGGAAGTCGGCGAGCTGTTGCTGAAGCTGGGCCACCCGCGCGGCGACCTCCGCCAGATCGTGCGCCAGATGCGACTGCTCGCGATCGAGCGCGCCAAACCAGTCGTCGTGTTCGGCAATCTGCGCCGTCAGCTCCTGGATGCGTTGACCGAGCGACTCGGACATTGAGGCCGCCTGCGTGGCTTGGGCCTGCAGGGCCTGTACAAGCTGTTGGAGCGCGACGATTCGGGCCTCGATCTCATCCAGGCGGGCCACCTGCGCCTCGGCGGCGCGCGCCTGGACGACCAGCCGGTCGACCAACAGTCGGTTGAAGATGCTTTGTTGGGCGAAGAGCGGACGCACGTACCACTTCGTCGCGACGTTGCTCCACAGCGAACGCAGGGCAACGATCAGAGGGCCGAGGATCGGCACGCGCGACTGGAAGCGGCGTTCCTGCAGCTCCTGCAGCGTGCGCAGTTCTTCCCAGGCGTTGGTGTTCGGCGGAGAGGGCATCGTCACACCTCAGACAACGGGCGCTGCTCCCATCGGCACGGGATATAGACCAGGCCATCCTGCCGTTCGCGCTCGCCGTGTACGACCGTAAAAGTCATCATCCGATGCCAATGGTCGTAGGGGTGGATGATGAAGCGATCGTAGATCGCGACCGTCAGATCATAGCGGCCGGGCAGCAGCGGCAGTTCGTCAATGATATAGTCCACATAGCCGCGCCCGTGGATCGAGGCGATCGGGACCTCGCTCCAGACCGTGTTGGGACCGTTAATACGGTTGCCCTGCTCATCGTAGATAGAGACGCCGAAGGCCGGACATTCGATCGGCTCTTTCGCAAGGTACCACATCCGGACCACAAAGGGGCGGCCGCTGCGGAAGATCGTGGCGGGGGCGCCGCGTTCGTCCAACAGCTCAGCTTTCTCGATCGTCGCCTCGCCCGATCCCCAGCGCTTGATGGGGCTGACGGCCTCTTCGGAGACGGTCGTGTCCTCGACGTCCTGGGCGGCTTCGGCGTCGTCGGGTGGCGGCTCACTTGTTGCGTCCACGGCGGCGTCGCGCTTCTCCTGTTCCACCGTCCACAGGCTCTGCAGGTAACGGGCGATCACGTCATCGGTGTCGCCGTCAGCGCGCACGCACCCCTCCTCCAGCCAGACCACGCGCCGACACAGGCGTTGGACGGAGCCGAGATCATGCGACACCAGGATGATCGTGGCGCCGCGGCGCTGGATCTCGGCGATGCGACGCAGGCAACGATCCTGGAACGCCTGGTCGCCGACGGCCAGCACCTCGTCGATCAGCAAGATATCAGGTTGAAACGCCGTGGCGACGGCGAAGCCCAGCCGCATCAACATGCCGGAAGAATAGTTGCGGATGGGCATGTCGATGAAGCGTTCCAGCTCGGCGAAGGCGATGATCTCGTCGATCTGGCGGCGGATATAGCGACGGTTCAACCCCAGGATGGAGCCGTTGAGATAGATGTTCTCGCGGCCGCTGAGATCCGGATGAAAGCCAGCTCCCAGCTCGAGCAGGGCGGCCACGCGACCCTGGACGCAGATAACGCCGCTGGAGGGATAAATGATCTGCGAGATCAGCTTCAACACCGTGCTCTTGCCGGAGCCATTGGCGCCGATCAGCCCCACCGTCTCGCCGCGCGCGACCTGAAAGCTAACATCCCGTAGCGCCCATAGCTCTTCAGCCCTGGCCGCGCGCGAGCGTTGGAAGGCCTGAACCACCGTCTCCTGAAGCGAGCGAGGACGGTACGTATCAAGCATGAAACACTTCGATACGTGCCTGAATTCGATGATCGGCTCGACAGCAGGTATGTCGATCTCGTTTCGCATTTGCCCCCTACTGTCGTGTGGTCAAGGGCTGGAGGACCTGATGGAGAGCGACGAGCACCACGCCGCTGGCCACATTGTCGTCCTCGCGGCTCTCGGCGATGGCGTCGGAGGTGTCTACCTTGACCCAGAACTGATGTTCGCCAGGGGACAAGCCCTCCCAGGGGACGACGACGCGCGTCGTGCGTCGCGCGCAGCCAGCGAGGCTCGTCGTCACCTGTGCTGAGCCGATGGGCTGTTGCAAGGCGCTATCGGCATAGAATGTGACCGTGTAGGGTGATTGCACCTCGATGCTGCCGTTGTTGCGCACCTCAACGGCCAGATTGACCGTCGCCTGGCCGCCACCTCCAGCGGAGGCGACGATGGGAGCGATGGGATCGGGCAACAGGTTGGCTGCATGCGGCCGGCGGGCGATCTCCTGTTTGTACAGTCGTCCCAGCTCGGTCAGATTGGTCAGACTATCGTCCACCAGATTGCTCGAGCTGCCAGCGGAGTTGCGGCTGACGTTGATGCTGAACCACAGGACCTGTTGGACCAATCGGTACTCATCTTGGGGGTATCCCAGGTTGGGATCCGCGGCCGACTCCAGGTAAGCAAGCGTCTCCGTCATAAACCGGGCGACGCGTTCGATCGTGAAGTAATTGCCATACTCGTCCAGGAGCCAGGTCGGGTAGAGGATCGAGTATTCGGAGAGGATGAGGGGTTTGTCTTGTTGGCCGTGGCGCTTCATCCAGTCGCGCATCGCCACGACTTGCTCAGCGAAGACATCGAGATCATCGTGTTCGGCCCAACAATAGACTTGTGGGTCAGGGCAACGAGCGGGATCGTCGCCGCTCTCCCGAATAGCTAAAGCAGGATCGGTGCCCACAGCCACGTTGGCGACGCCGTTGGGACGGCCATCGGGCGTAGCTTCAGGCAGGATATAGATGTGCATGTTCCAAACATCTACAGGCAACGGGGTGCCATACTTCTCCAGGTAAGTATCCCAGACTTTATCAAGGTACTGCAATCGTCCTGGCGTTACCTGGACCAGGCCAGCGATTGCTACCTGCGCCGATGGATCGCGCTGCTTGATGAAGTGGTAGACGTCATGATAACCCTGCGCGTACCACTCGGGTTCCGTATCGTCCTGTACGCGGAATGAGCAATCTGGATCGTTAGGATTGTCTACGTTCGGCCCCCGATCCGGCTCATTGCCGACGATCCACAACGTCCCGGGATTGGCGTCGACCAGGGCGCCCAGGCCCTGGTCAGTGAGGGAGGGATAGATCGTATAGCCATCCAGGTACGTGCACCCATCCTTGTTTTGCCGCACCTTGACGACAGGAGTATATTCGATGCCATCGATCCGTCCCCAGGGAGTCGGGCCGAAGTTAAGATGCCAGCCGACGCCCAGGGTCGTCAGCCAGGCGTTCTGGCGACGACTCAGATCGGTGGTGCCGTAGCGACAAGTGCTGAAGCCAGCAGGCTCAAAGTTGGGCTTCCAATCGAAGACCAACAGAGGCAATCGGGTGATGAAGCCGAGATCCCCGGCAGCGAGAGACCGGAGCGCGACAGCGTTGTGTGCGGCTGTCGCGGCGGCTTCCGGTGATCGGGCCAGGGACCACGCCGTCATCAACTGGCTGATCCGCTCTGAGACGCTAGGGGTCGGTTCGGGATCAACCGCCCTGGAAGCCGGGGGAGGGGCGGAGGCAGCCCATCCGCGCTCCGACGGGATCGACGCCGCCGCCAGACAGGCGAGGCAGGCAAGGGTGATGATCCAGCGCAGGCCATTCTGTTTCATAATGTCCTACCTCATCATGCTAGTGAAAGGAGTCAAAGGACGCCAACCGCTCACATTATAGTTTCCCCGCTTCCCGCCTGCCGTGCGCTTGACCGCTCAGCGCCCTGCTTTTGCCCGCTGTCTCCCTGGTTTCGCCGTGGGCTGCGGGCGACGTCACACGCTTTCCCCGAAACGCGCGCTGGAACGGACGAAGAACCAATACCCAAAGGCGAGGATGGCCAGCGCTGTGGCCACTGTGCGCAGGAAGAAATCGAGGTTGGTGCGATAGCCCCAGTACAACAGATCGCGATAGGCGGCTGTGATCGAGGCCATGGGGTTGAGGATGTACATGAGACGGTGAATGTTGAGGTCCATCCCCAACGCATGATAACTGCGGGGCAATGTCTCGATCGGGTAGACGACCGGCGTCAGGAAGAACCAGGCCAACATGACCACATCCATGATCATGACGACGTCGCGATAGAAGACGTTGAGGGCGCTCAAAATGAAGGCCATCCCTAGGATGAAGCAAGTCTGCACGAGGATGACGATCGGCAATAGCCATAACCAGGCGCTGATGTGTCTTTCGAAGACGATGAGCGCAGCGAACAGGACGAGCAAAGACAACAGGAAGTTCACCAGGTTCGCCAACACCGTGGCGATCGGCAGGACCTCGCGCGGGAAGTAGACCTTGCGCACGAGGTTCGCGTTGCCGACCACGCTATGGATGCTGGCCATCACGCCGCCGCTGAAGAAGTTCCAGGGCAGCAATCCGCACAGCAGGAAAAGGGGATAATTGTCCATGCGGTTGGGCATGAGCACGGTGAAGACGATCGTCAGCACGATCATCATGCCGAGGGGATTGAGCAACGTCCAGAGGAAGCCCAGCACGCTGCTCTTGTAACGGGCTTTCAGCTCGCGGATCACCAGATTGAGGATCAGATCGCGATAGCGAAACAGGTCGCGCAGACGACGGACCAGCGCGATGCGCTGCCATAGCGGTTCCTGAGGCGAGAGAAGCGCAGAAGTCAAATCACTCTTCCCGTTTAGCGGGCGCAGTAGTATGGGGCGCGATCCGGAGTAGAAGGCGTCGCCCTCGGCTCCCTGGCGCTCGCGACAACCAAGGCGTCGCCTTCGGCTGCGCTCTTTCCTGGATCAGGCGTCGATAGACGTCCACGATCTGGTGTCCGGCCGTTTCCCAACTGAAATGGTCGATCGCTCGCTGGCGCAGGCGCAATCCCTGTTGACGATAGAAAGCCGCCGCATCGGCGTCGACCGCCAGCACGGCGTCGAGGGCGCGAGCCAGATCGGCCACATCCCCGACCGCGGCCAGCACCCCGTCTTCGCCGAGATACTCGCGCGCCACAGGCGTATCGAACGCCACGGTGGGAAGACCGACCGCCATGTAGTTGAGCAGCTTGCCCGCCCCTTCAGTCAGGCTCAGCTTCGGCGCGACCGCCGCGTCGCCCAACGCCAGGTAGAGCGGCGCTTGCGAGTAGGGGATGCGCCCCGTGAAGGTGACATAGTCGGCGACGCCTAGGTCTTGGGCCTGTTTGCGATACACGTCCACCCCGGGGAACCCCATCAGCAGCAGGTGCACGTCTTGTCGCCGCTGGACGAGCAGGCGCAATGCGGCAAGGAGCAGGCCAGTCCCTTGATATTCCGCCAGCAATCCCAGATAGACGATCAGCTTACGTCCGGGCGGCAGGCCCAGGCTTTGGCGCAAGGTCATCAGAGCCTGCGCGTTGGCGGCGGCAGCCGGCTGGAATACATCTGCGTTGACGCAATCGGGCAGCACCTGGATCCGCGCTTCCTCGCAGCCGAACTTCTCGATCAACAGGCGTTGCGCATGAGTAGTGCTCGTCAAGATCATGGGGGCGTTGCGGTCGATCCAGCGTTCCATGCTCAGCCAGAACCGATAGGTGGGGCTATCCTGCCGCAAGAAGTGATGGTCGAGCATCTCGCCGGTCAGGCTGCCCTGGAAGTCGAACACGACCGGTTTCCCCCATAGCCGCCCACCGACCAGGCCGATCAGCGCGCCCTCGTGGAGGTGGGCGTGGATCACGTCATACGGGCCTGTAGCCAGCAGGCGGAGTGTCTTGAGCGCCAGCAGGGCGTCGAAAGCGATCTTGTGCCGGCTCGATCCTACCTCGTACCCGCGCCGCCAGGGGATCGGCAACGAGCGGCGGATGTCCAGGCCCTCCACGTCGCTGCCTGTGTGATAGCTCGCGATCGTGGCCTCATGTCCCAGTTTCTGGAGGATGCGTGCTTCCTCCAGGATGCGCACATGGCAGCCGTAGTCGGCGAAGAAGCTGGTGGGGGCGATCATCAACACTCGATAACGGCAAGGCCACTCGGCAGCGATAGGCGCCATATCGGCGTGACTCTGGCGATTCGAGATAGTCTTCATACCGATGGCCCATCCCCTGGCTGTCCTGACACGATCGTTGCTGGCGCCTCATTATAAAGTCAACGAACTGGCCTTGCCAAACCACTCGAATGATGATCGGACCGCATCTTGTAAGCGCCTGTGTCGATCACCAGAACGCCGTCCACCAATCTGGTTTGGAATGGCTGTAACCAGGTTGCCTCATCGGTGGCCTGGCGCGCCCCTTGCCAGTTGGAGTAATCATCGATTTGGATGATGGCGTTGAGGCGCAAATTGTCTTGCAGGTACGCCAGGACAGCGCGAACGCTCTCGTACCAATCGCAATCGATGTGCACCAATCCCAGGGAACGTCGCTTGGTCTGAGCTGGCAGGGTGTCCTCATAGCGGCCGCGCACGATCTCCAAGCGGCCTTTCGGACAAACCGCCTCCAGATCGGCCATGATCAGGTCGAGCAAGTTGGGCAGATTGCCATAATAGTCACTCGTCTCGCGGGTGAGGATCGTCTGATAACGATCCTGTGCTCTCTCTCCGTCCCGAATCGTAGGGGGCGGGATGCGGCCGAACACATCGAACAATGTCAAGGTCCCGCCGTAGCGTCCCACCAGCCAGGCCAGGATGGTTGCGCTGCCGCCGCGCCCGACTCCAAACTCGGCGACCTGCAGTGGGTCCGCCCCTCGGCTTCGCATCCGAAGGAAGCTCTCGACCAGACTCCATAAATGTGGGAATCCCAGGTATGTGTGATGGGCGCGTTTTAGCTTCCAGGCCAGCGCAGCTAGCTCAGGATCAACCCGACAAAGTCGCCCTAGAGCGATCAGCTTCGTAAGCATGTCCAGGAACACCGAACCTCGTAAACAACACACAAGGGAGGTTAGATCCCCTCCCTTGTGCGAATCATCACGTCTTTCCCCGACGCCAGAAAGGTCACGTGACAGCGTCGGGATACAACGACGACCGACTTAGGGCGTTGGCATGCCGCTGTAATCCTCGCTGGCGAACTGGCCCGGAGCGACCTGCGTCGAAACGCGAGCCACCACCGCCAGTTGGCTGCCCGCTGGCCCCGTGACCAACGCGCCGCCGCCGAAGCTCCCATCAGAATAGACGCCGAACTCGGTCAGGCCGGCATTCGAAGCGTTCGAGTTCACTTTGCCGCCCGCCGGGATTGCACCCAGAACATGCGGGGTGCCCTGGACGGCGCCGAACTTGTCGATGTACTGTACCGTGACGCTGCCCGCAGGCAGCTCGGCGTCGCCGATGTTCTGGATCGTCAGGAACACGCGCTGCTGTACGCCGGCAGCGTAGTTGGCGTCATTGGCCCAGCGCACGTATGGCAAAGCGATCTGAGAGGCGCCAGCGCTGGCTCCCACAAACGCTGTAGACAACCCAAGCCCACTGGCTTTGCCGATCGCAATGATGGAGGTGACACTGCTCTCGATCGTTGCAGATCCGCTGAATCCCTGCGGCATCCCTGGAGCGTTGCAGGCGAGGAAGCTGGCCTTGGCGCCTGGGCCGATCGGCTTCGTGTCCTGGACCCCGTTGCTGTATGTGACCGTCACCTGGGTCTGTTCCGTGAGGCTGGTGTTCTGGACTGCATAGGCCGTGTTGGCGCCGCCGAACGCATTGCAGAGCGCGGAAGGCATGTAGACTTTGGTCGCCCCTTGCCCGACCCCTTCGAAAGCCGAAGCATTGGCACCAGTAGTTGACAGTTCCATCACGCCCGCTACTATACTGCCTGTGGATTCGACCACTGCGGAGCCGTTGAAGGAGGGGCCTAGCTCAGCGACCTGACCAGCATCGACATAGTAGGCAGCGCCTGGCTGGATCACCTGGTCGAATTGGTGGACCAATGTGGCGCTTGTGTTGTAGAACTTGAAAGTCGCTGTGGTGGGCGCGTCGCCGGCGTTCTGAACCGAGAAAATCGACGTGGTCTCGAACTGGTTCTTCAGAACCGTGGCGATCAACGCGACTGGCGACCCGGCCGCAAAGCCATTAGACAGCGGGCGATTTCTCACGATCGTCGACCCTTGCGGCAATTGCACCATCGTCGCCAGGAGCGGCTGATTCGACCGAATCACAGCCGATCCTCTGAAGGGGGGAGTGATCTCGCTAAGGCTCCCGACAAATAGCGAGGTGCTTGCACCCTGGGCCAACTGCGGACGGGTGATCGTGATCGGCGTCGTTGTATCCGGGCTGGCATAGAACTCGACGACGATATCGGCCGGGCCGTCGCCGACGTTCTGGTATGTGACTGAAGTGATGAAGCTGGTCGTGTACGCCTGGGCATGGACGCTCACCGGCAGAGCAGCCACGATAAGCGCCAGGATGGTCAAGACGGCAAAGGTTCGCGCTTTCATATTTAACCTCTTTCTTTAGAAATTAGAATCGAAGATGCGTTACTCTGACTCTTTACGCCGAATCTTACACGAGGAATGAGCAGAGGCGCAATACTTCCAATGGGTGATTCTCGGCCCTTCGCGCAGCGCTTGCTTTTGGTCGATCCGAAGAGCGCCCATATAATTCCCATCATGGAGGAAGCCCATGAAAAGATGGCTCCAATTCTCGATCGTGTTGGTCGTTCCTTATCTTCTCCTGGCGTGTCAGATCTCTGCCCCTGACGCCGCCTTCGTCTCGCCTCCACCGCCTCCAGCGACTTCGGTCGCGCCGCCAGAGGCTGGCAAATCCTCCATTGTCGGCCAGGTCCTCTCGCTGAGCACCCGCGCTCCCCTGGCCAATATTCCCGTCAGGCTGGCCGAGGTATACCGACAAGGCGACCAGGCGGCGATGGTGCTGGACGGCGCCTTTAGCCCGGGGGACATCACTGATGACCAGGGCCAGTTCGCCATTGAAAACGTCGCCCCTGGCGAGTATGTGATCATTGTCGGTGACGTGACTGCTGAGTACGAGGTGATCGCGGAGCCGCCGGGAAAAGCTCGCGTGTGGGAACTGGCTTCCGATCAGGTGCTGAACGCGGGGGTCCTGCAAGTCAGCCTAGGATCGCGCTGAATGATCACAAAGCCCTCGTTAGCCGCCTGCCCTCGCGATCGCCGAATCGGGCGTCGAAGGCGAGGCCGTTTAGCGCTTGAGGAGGGCCAGATACATCTCTTCATGCTGGCGTATGGCCGTCTCCAAAGAGAACTTGCGGACCGCTTCGCGCGCCCGCAGCGCATACGCCTTGCGTTGCGCGGGTTCACGCCAGGCTGTCAGGATGGCGTCGGCCAGGGCTTGTGGCTGGCCTGGCGGAACCAACCAGGCGCTCTTTCCGACTTCCAGCAGTTCACGGTTGCCTGGGATATCGGTCGCCACCACAGGGATACCGCTTGCCATGCTCTCCAGAATCACAGTAGAGATCCCCTCCCATCGCGAGGGAACCACGCACAGGTCGAAGCAGGCCAGCACTTCCTCCACATCGGTGCGAGGTCCAGTGAAAAGCGTGCGCTCATAGACGCCTGACGATCGCGCTTGTTGGGACAATGGTCCAGCAAGTTCGCCGTCGCCGACCAGCACGAAAAATGCCTCCGGCAAGATCTTGAGCACGAGAGCGGCTGCCTCGATCAGAGTCTCCTGCCCTTTGCCCTCGACCATGCGACCAATATTCCCTACCACAAATGTCGCTGGGGGTATGCCTAACGCGCGTCGCTTTTCTGGTATGTCAACATGGAGGTCCGTAAATCGGGCGAGGTCGATGGCATTGTACCTGCAAATTGCCTGGCGTCCCAATCGTCTGGCGAGCCATCGCCGATTCAGACGATGCGTAATGTCCTGGTTGACGCCGATCTCCTGATCGTAGAGCAGAGGGTACAGAAGATTCGTGAACAGGAGCCGGCGCAGCGGCCGCTTCCGCCATTCCAGAGGATGCCCGTTGTGCACGGTGCGCAGGATGGCCGGCGTCTTTAGCGAGAGCTTCAGCAGGAGCGCTACCACGTCTGTGAACTCGGAATGGCTATGAATCAGGTGCGGCGGACGTGATGAGAGCTCTCGATGGATTCTCACAAAGGCTCGCCATAGACTGCGCAGCGGGCGGCGTTCATCCCATGGCGAGGCAGCGAACGCGTTGACTCCGCTTTCCCTAAGCCTCACGATGCGCTCCTGCTCAACGGGCGTCCCCAGGTCCCACAGCCCGCATACGGTCGCCTCAAAACGACCTGGATCAAGCCGGCGCCCCAGTTCAGCGCCAAAACGCCCGGCGCCGCCGCCTGTCCCTTCAACCCCGAAGCTATAGATGATCTCGATCACACGCACGCGCTCAGCCATAGAAATCTTCCGCGATGAGAGCGCCGACGCTTTGGGCTTGAGCGATCAGCGCAGGCAGCGTACGCTCCAGATGAGCGCGCACGGCGTCTCGCTCGCGCCAAAGAGCAGCCAGCTTCTCTTGAAGAACCTGGCCAGTCAGACTTTCAATGGAGATGCTCCATTGTTCCAACCCCAGCATCTGCAGGATCCCTTGCGTCTTGTGCTGATAGCCAATGGCGAGCGCTGGCACTCCCTGACTGAGAGCGAAGATGTTGGAGTGCATGCGCGTGCCCACGAAGAGATCCATCTTCCCGTAAACGGCTTTCAGCAAATCAGGGGGCAGGGGATCCTCCACCATCAGCAGAGCCTGGTCCAGGTCGGCGAGCTGTTGAGCGATGCGACGGGCAGGTACGCGATCATCCTGGCTGGGCGAAGGTCCGCAGACCTGGGGGAAGAGGATCGCCCGCCCCCCGATCTGCTTTACGAAGAAGCGCACAGCCTCGGCGCAGGCAGCCTCGTAGCGCGCCTGTCCCAAAAAGCGTCGGTTTTGCGCGCCATAGTTGATTACCGTCATGCCCAGGAGAGGAACCCCCGAATCTGATTCGAACCCATGATCGTGCAACCACTGTCGAGCGGCAGCCTCAGAGGCGCCACTGAAAGCAAAGGCCAGGTCCGGGAGCAGATGGCAACGCGCCGTGCGCACGCCGCATTGCTCCAGTTGGGATAGCGAGATCGGCTCGCGGACGATCACCTGGCGCAGCCGGTTAAGAACCAGGCTCACAAACCAGCGTTCCCAGCGGCGTGCGAAGGGGCCGATGGATTGCGGAAGCAAATATACCGGTTTCCTGGCCAGCCAGCCCAGAGCCAACGTGTACAGCGAGATGAGGAGCGCTACACCGCGTCCGGAACTATAGAGGAACCCGCCAGGCTTGCTGACGATCAAGTCAGTTTCCAGGTACGCTCGCAGCAGCGTGCGCCAATCCTCTGGAGTCAGGGCAAAAATCGCCTTGCCCCACCAGCGATGGCTGAGGACAGGCGTTAGGGTGGCGGGGATCAACCGCAACAAGCTCTGAGGCCGCCAGTGATCGCCGTCCCTCATCAGGCCAAACAAGGAGCGGAGGGCCGCCCCCTCTCCTGTGTAACTATCTGGGTCGTCCATCGCCAGCGTGATGCGACATCGCGGGAAGTGAGATCGGAGCTGCTCCAGGGTGACTTGCGTGAGCGCCGCGTCGCCAGCGTTCCGCGATGAATGCACATTGATGATTAAGATGTTGACGGACATTCGCTTTGCTCGCCTCGCAGTCCCTGCGCGATCGATCGTAGCCGATAACGGAGGACCAGCCACGTATAGCCGACCAAAAGGATCGCCTCGGTCGTTACATATACTGCGGCGACGCCGCGCACTCCTGCCCAGCGCACCACAAGCAAGTTCAGGACGATACTGGCAAGCACGGCGGTCGCCTGCACAGCAGCGCGCCCGATTTGTTGGTTGCCGGCGACCAGAATGGCGGCCATGCCGAAGCTAAGCGAGTGCAGGAGGGCGATTGGGCTTAAGGTCTGTAATATCTCGTGCATCCCGCTAAAACTGGCCCCCAACCAGGAGGCCAACGGCCTGGCAGAGATGAAGACGACGCCGGTTAGCAAAATCCCGATCGCTGCCAGCAGCAAGAGGATTTGCCGCGCAGCACGCCATGCCCGTCCGACGTTGCTGGCGAGCAATTGGCTGAAAAGAGGCACAGCCACGGCATAGACAGCCGCAGGCGCAAGAAACAGAGCGTTTGTCATCCCCACAGCAGGCGAATACAGGCCAGTCGCCGTCTCTCCCAGGATGAGCGCCACGATCAGCACGTCTACACGCATGTAGGCCCAGGCCAACAGTTCGGAAGACGCGAATGGGAGGATGCCGCTCAGGATGCGTCGGGCGACCTCAACAGAAGCCTGGACCTGAATTTTCCGTAGGACCAGTCCTGTCCCGATCCCTACGCCCAGGCAGAGGGCGGCCGCTCGCATCATCAGGTAGGCCGTCGTGTCTCGTTCTCCTAAACGCAGGAGCAGCAATGTGCCCAATAACCATACGACGTCTGTGCCGCTTTCCAAAGCCGAGGTGATCTTGTTGCGGAATGAGGCTTTGAACCCCGTCAGGATGGTTGCCAGGAGGCTATCCAACCATACGCAGAGCGCGCTGAGGCAGACCAGGATCGTCGGAAACGCGCTGGAACGGATGAGAAAAGCTGCTAAGGTGACCACCGTCAACCAGGCAACGCCGAAGCTGCCCTTGATCGCCAACACGGTGCCGAGGCTTTTCCTGAGCTGCGCCGCCCCTCCGCTGCCTTCGCGCAGCAGCCAGATATCCATGCCCAGACTGAACGCAATGGAAGCAAAGCCGGTGAGCACGAAGCAGGCCGCGTACTGGCCATACTGGCTGGCGCCTAGCTGACGAGCCGTCAGGAACAGGGTGAGAAAAGTCACCCCCTGCGCGATCGCTGAACCGGAGAAGAGGGTGACCAGATTGGCAACAACCAGACGGCGGCCCACCGTGACCTGAGGAAGGAGCATGGTACGATCACTGGCAGACGACAGGCATGCGTCGGCGATGTGCCAGCGTCGCCAGGTAGATGGCCTCCGCCCTCCGAGCCAGACGGGACCAATCATAATCCAATACACGCTGTTGTCCTCGCGTGCGCAACTCAAGTGCCAGTTCGGGAGCGGATAACACCTCCAAAATGCCGGCTGCCAACGCTTCTACATCACCTGGCCTGACCAAAACGCCAGCCGGCGGCGCGCCAAGAAGCTGGCGGCGATCGCCAACGTCTGCCGTCACGAACGGCGCGCCTGCTGCCCAGCTCTCGAACAGTTTGAGCGGCGAGCGGCCTCGCGCCGCATCATCGTCGTATACCGGATCTACCGACACATCGGCCACCTGATAATAGTGGGGGATCTCCGCGCGGGGGACACGGCCTGTGAAGACCACACACTCGCCTAATCCCATCTCGCGCGCCCGATCCTGCAACCTGGCGTAATCTTCGCCGCCGCCTACGAGGAGCAACACGCTGGCCGGTTGGGCCTCGTGCACACGCCCAAAGGCGCTGAGCAACAGTTCTACTGGATGGCTCACCGCGCTCAGGCTGCCAATGAACGCCACGACCTGTTTGCCAGACAACCCCAGTCGTTCGCGCAGCACGTGCCCTTTTTCCGGTTCGGCGCGGTTGAATCGCTGGACATCCACGCCGTTCGGGAGGTAGGTGATTTGACTGGCAGGGACCCCCAAACGCAACAGGCGTTCGCGTTGAAATAAGGTATTCGTGGTCACATGGTGCACGCGCCGCGGGAGGTTGTCCTCGAAGAACGCGACCCCCCATCTCTGCCACGCTCCGCTGTAGTGAGCAGAGGCAGCTTCATAGTCGTCGCAGTCCAGAAATATGGTCGAGCGCCGGATCGCGCCAGCGACTAAACCGGCCACGCTGTTCATAGGATGCGGCTTGCCGATGTGGATCACATCTACCGGCATGGTCAGCGCAGCTCGACTGAGCTGCCAGGTCGCACGCGCTGCCAACGCCAGCAGTTGGTGGGCCGGATAGTATGTCTTGTGGGAGCCATGCTTGCGCACGTGCATGGGCGCCACATACTCGACCTGAACGCCCCCCTCCTCAGCCGATGTCTTTGCCAGAGAGGCGAAGTCAGCGTGCAAAGCAGCGATGTATACGGTGTGTCCCAGGCGGGCTAACCCCTGCGCCAATGGGAGATAGCGCCCTTGCCCACTGGGACTGTCGAGGTCCTGGGTAAGAAGGAACAGGATGCGCACGGTGATCATCCGACGATCTCACGCAGATGGGACGCGAAGCGCTGCCCGTTGTGCTGCAAGTCGAACTGCTCGCAGAACAATTGATGCCCGCGCCGCGCCAGGTGAGCGCGCAACGCGGGCGACTCGCGCAGGACGCGCACCGCCTCTGCCAGCGATCCTGCATCTGCGCGCCTGCATAGGAAAACATGTTCACCATGCTCGAATGCCTGCCGCACCGCTGGCGAATCTCCAGTAATCACTGGCCTGGCCATGGCCAATCCTTCGTAAATCTTGTTGTGCACCGTCATCAGCGACTGGGGAGTTGTGCCAAAGGCGCCTAAACAGACGTCCGCGCGAGCCACGCGCGCGACGAGGGCGGGTTGATCCAGCCAATCGACGAAAATGACGTTGGACAGCCCGTAGCCTTGCGCCAGAGCCTGCGCCCGCCCGCGATCAGGCCCATCGCCGATCAACTCGAAACAGATCGTCGGATCGTCAGCCAGAAGGCGGGCCGCTTCGACGATATATTCAACCCCATGGTTGGGGATGAAAGTCCCATAGTAGACCACGCGAAAGAGGCCATCCGCGCTGTCGGAACGGGAGGAAGGGTAGAAAACGCGATCGTCAGCTCCTGTGGGCACGAGACGGAACCGCTGCGCAACAACGCCATGGGTGGCCTGAAACCAGGCAACGTATGCTTCTGTGTCCAGGATCAGCCGATCCGGCAAGCGACAAGCGGCGCGTTCGAGGTCGCGCAACAACCTGACAGAGAGACCACTGCGCCGGTCCAGGCCACGCTCAAGGGCGATCAGGTAAACGGACATGAAAACATCCCAGACCAGCGGCTTGCGACGAAGACGGCTCACCACAAAAGCCAGAAAGACATCGAGGAGGCCGGGGTAGCCGACAACCACGATGTCATGGGCGCCGCAACGCGCGTACCGCCACAACAAGCGTCCATACGCGCGGATGAGCCGCCACCAAAAACGAGGGTGCAGCCAGCCGCCGCTCGCTGCCTGCACCCGATCCTCAGTTCCTCGCCAGAGAGGTTCATGACATTCGATCACGACGACGCCCGCGCGGCGCAGCCCTTCGATCATGATCCGGTTACGGGCATAGGCAGCGCGATACGTGCCAAAATAACACACGCGCAGCGGCCGAACCTGAGCCATTACCGCGATCCTTTTGTGTTCTCCATGCGGCGCACGCGATACAGCATCTCCTCCAGCAGCTTGCGGTTGAGGCGCACCAGCTCAGCGATCAGCCCGATCAAACAGACCTGGACGCCGACGATACTCAAGATGGCGGCCAGGATCAGCGACTGCACATGGCCCGCCCCATTCCCACGCGCGAAGAAGTACAGAAAGCGCAGCCCCAAGATCACGCCAATGGCCAGGGACGCCCCACCCACGCTCATGAAGATGCGCAGCGGACGGTACATGGCATAGAAACGTAAGATCGTGGCCGCCGAGAGGGCCAGAAACGTCGGCGTGCTGCGGATCAGACGCGAGCGACGCGTCTGCGGATTGGTGCGCACTGGCACGTAGACGACGGCCATGTGCCGCGCCCCCGCCTGGATGAGGGTCTCCAGGGTGTAGGTGTAATCGGAGAGGACGGTCAGGCGCAAGGCTGCCTCGCGACTGAACGCGCGAAAACCGCTGGTCGCGTCCGGGATCGGGATACCTGCCGCGCGTTCGACCACCCAACTGCCGAATCGCTGCAGCCAGCGCTTGAGCGGCGAGAAGTGCGCGAGCGCTGCCACCCCCCGATCGCCGACGACGATCTGCGCGCGCCCGGCCAGGATCGGCTCCACCAGCCGCGCGACGTCAGCGCCGCAGTACTGGTTATCGCCATCGGTGTTGACGATGATGTCTGCCCCAGCCGCCAGGGCAGCCTCCAGGCCCGCCTGGAACGCCGCCGCCAGCCCCTGGTTCTGTCGAAACGAGACGATGTGATGGACCCCAAGCGCGCGCGCGACCTCGGCCGTGCGATCCGTGCTGCCGTCGTCGATCACCAACAGCTCGATGACGTCGATCCCCGGCAACGACTGGGGCAGATCGCGAACGGTCGCGGGCAGCGTCGCTTCCTCGTTGTAGCAGGGGATCTGGATGATCAGCTTCACCGCTTCCCCGTTCGGCCCTCACGCCACAATTGCAGCCGCAACTGCCATAGCTCGCGAAAGGCGCGGCGGATCACGTCGAGCCGGGCGCCGGTCGGCGAGCCAGCCCGACGCGGCAGATGGCTCACGGGCGCCTCGACGATCGTGAACCCCGCCCGTCGCGCGCGCACCAGCCATTCGGCGCTGAACGTCGCGCCGCGCGCGCCGATGCTTGGCCCGACGACGTCGAACAACTCACGTCGGAAAAGCTTGAAAGCGCAATCCACATCGCGCGCTGTATAGCCGAAAAGCAGCGTCACCAGCGCGCTCCAACCCCAGCCGAAGACCACGCGCAGAAAAGGGTCGCGCCGCGGCGCCCGATAGCCAGCGACCAGATCGGCCCGCTCCAAATAGGGCCACAGGCGGTCGATCTCGCTGAGGACGAACTGGCGATCAGAGTCGGTGAAGAGGACCACTTCCTTGCTGGCGTGGGTGATCGCCGTGTACGCGGCGGCGCCGTACCCCTGGTTGACAGCGTGATGGACAGGCTTCAGCTCCGGCACGCGCTGCGCCAGCTCCTCGAGCACGGCGCCCGTCCTGTCCCGGCTGCCATCGTTGGCGATCACAAGCTCCCAGTCGTCGCAGCGCGCCCGCATGACCTCCACCACGTCGGCGACCATGGCCGGCAGGTTCTCCTCCTCGTTATAGGCCGGCATGCAGATCGAAACGCTGCGATCCAGCCGCAGCGCGCCCCCGATCTCGCTCATCGCTGCCAGGTCCACTGGTCGCTGGCCCAGGCCCGAACATGCGCGCGCCCTGTCCTCACGGCTGACGCTCCCGTCGTTCGGGCTGACGCGGCCGCAGGCCGAAGAGGCTACGCCACGAGCCGCCGACCTCGGAAAGATCGACGCCCTCTCCTTCCTCCCAACGGCCGCTGGCCCGTTGGCGCAGCCAGACGGCGTGCGCGTCCATGACCTTATGGATCTCTTTGGCCAACGCTTCCCCTTCGCCGTCGGCGATCAATTGCCGCCAGCGCTGCAAGGCGGCGATATAGAGGTCGAGCCAACGTATGCTGTTCTCGCTGTTGGCGAGGATCGCATCGCTATAGATGGCCGGGTCGGCGGCCAGGGCCTGGGTGGCGGCCGCGTACTGGCTCCCCGCCAGCTTGCGCATCTCGTGCCATGGGCCGGTCAAGGCGGTCGCGCTGATGAGGGCGGCTGCCAACAGCGCCGGCAGTTGGTCGACGCCCGCGATCAGGCCGTCGTGCTCAGCGGCGTCCAGGAAGAGGGGACGCGCGCCCAGGCGTTCCGTCAGATCGGCCACAACCCGAACCGCTTCGGGGGCGGTGGCCGGAGCGGGGCAGAGACAGTAGACGGCGCCGCGCAACAGGTCGGCCGTCGCGCCGTCGGCGCCGCTGGCTCCGCCCGGATCGTTTAGGATCGGGTCGCCGCCCACGAAATGGACCGTGTTCGGCAGCAATTCGGCCGCCCAGCGCAGGATGGGAGCCTTGACGCTGGCGGTGTCAGTGACGATGCAGCCGGGCTTAAGGTCCTGAGCCATCGCCTCCATCGTTGCGCGGATCGCCTGCCCAGGCAACGCCAGGATGATCAGGTCGGCGCCCGCGACGGCGCTAATCAGGTTCCACTCCGTGCGATCGACAGCATGAGCTTTGCGCGCCGCAGCGGCCGCCGCTGGCTCGCGGTCATGGCCGACCACCTCGAACTCGCGTGCGCCCTGGCACAACCCTTTGCCGATCGAACAACCGACCAGGCCCAATCCGATGATCGTGATCTTGGTTTTCGCCATCGTCTTTTCCTAAGCTGAATCCTTGCCAGAGACTGTTCGAATCATCTGCGTATCCATCAGGATGCCCATCAAGGGCCGCGTGGCCTCCGTTCGGTGGAGCCTTTAGAGCAGCAGCCGAATCGTGGCGATGATGGGGGGGCCGAGGATGAGGCCGAGCACATTGATGGGGAGGATGATCAAAGCCAGCAAGATGAATGGCCCGTACGGCTCCAGACGCCGGAAGTAGTGAGCCAGCGCGGGAGGTAGCAACCCGGTGGCCACCTCAAACCCGTCCAGAGGGGTGATAGGCAACAGATTGAAGAAGCACAGGAGCACGTTGAGATAAATGAACTCGCGCAGGAAGAGCGTCGGACTGGGCAAGATCGCCCAGATCCTGGCGCTGGGATCGACCAGGGGGATGTTGATGCTGCGCACGAGCAAGGCGGCCAGCGTGGCCAGCAGCAGGTTCGAGAGAGGGCCAGAGGCTGCGACCAGCAGCCGTCCCCATCGTTGATCGATACGGATGTTCCAGGGGTTCCAGCGTACGGGTTTGGCCCAGCCGAAGCCTGCGACCACGAACATCAAGGAGCCAAGGACATCGAGGTGAACGCGCGGGTTGAGGGTGAGCCGTCCCTCACGGCGGGGGGTGGGATCTCCCAGACGCACCGCCGTCCAGGCGTGGGCGAACTCGTGAAATGGCAAGGCGATACAAAGGATCACCAACGACGCCAGAAGTCCTGGCAACGAAAGCTGGTCGAACAAGTCCAGGCTCCCCTCCGACTCTCCACAGGCTTCCCGAGTACGCGATTAGGAAATTATAGCACAAGTTCACGCTGGGCCTCGAAAGGAGGGGGTGAGTTCGCCGGCCCACAAGGTGGAGATTGACTGAGCAGGAGCGCGATGATATAGTCGTGATGAACGAGGGTTGATTGAGCCAAAAGCGAGGAGCAATCCGAGCGATCACAATGGACAGAGAGACGATCAGCGCCAAGATTCGAGACGCGCTCGCCAACGAAGACGATCTGGTAGCCGTCTATCTCTTTGGCTCACAGGCGGAGGGCAAGGCGCATCACCTCAGCGACATCGATGTCGCCGTGCTGTTTGATGAGATGAGCGCCGAGCAGCTCTTCGAGCGTACGCTGGCGATTGGGAGCCTGCTCGAACAGGCCCTTCCGTGCGCGGTTGATGTGATTCCGCTTAACCGCGCCGGGCCCCTGCTGTGCTTCCAGGTCATTCAAAAAGGTCAATTGTTGCTAGAACGGGACCGCACGTGACGGTGCCTCTTCCACGTGCGAGCGATGAACGCTTACTACGACGCCAGGCCTTATTTAGATTACCAACGCAACGAGGCGATTCGTCGGATTCGGGAGAAAGGACTTGGCCATGGATACCAGGGTCATCGCAACGCGCTTACAGAAGCTCGAAGGCTACGTGCGACACTTACGCGATCTACAAGGCGCGCCTCTGGATGAGTACCTGGCCGATGAGAACCTCCAGGCGATTGTCGAGCGTCGTCTTCAAGTGGCGATCCAGGTTTGTATGGACATCGCCAGTTACCTGATCGCCCAGCTTGGCTTACAGTCTCCGGACGAACCGCACAACATCTTTGCTGTGCTGGGACGAGAGGGCATCCTATCGCCAGGGCTGGCCGATCGTATGGTCGGCATGGTGCGCTTTCGTAACATTTTGGTGCATGACTACTTGGACATCGACTCGGAGATCGTGTACGCCCTCTTAGCCAACAGAATCAGCGATTTCGATCAGTTCGCTCAGGAGATCACCGCCAAATTCCTGAACTGAGCTGGATCGGCGAGAAGCGCAGGTTGCTTCGCTTCTTCCGGCCAGCGCATCCCCTCGGCTTTTGCGTCACGCCTCATAGAGCACCCTGCCTTCCTCAAGAGCCTGTCGCACCCAGGGCTTGTGGATCATTTGTTCCATTTCCGTTGGTGTATAGACCAGAAGGTCGGCCGCAACGCGCGGCTGAAGACGGCGATACAATTCGACCGTGCGCTCGAGAAAGCCTAGCGGCGTTTCCCATATGATGAGCAGGTCCATGTCGCTCAGCGCATTGTCTTCGCCCCGAGCCAGCGAGCCAAAGAGGACAACGCGCTGGACTCCCAATGTCGCTGCCGCAACGGCCAGGCGTTCCGCTTCCTGCCACAAGGCCTGGCGATGCGATTCACGGCGCTGACGCCACAACTGGCGGGCAGAGGGTCGATCGGTATGGTTCGACTCGTCCCCCATCTTGGCTGTCGGCTGTGGCGTAGTGGCCTGCTGGTCTGCCATCTTCGTCATTGGACAACCTACAACGTGGTCCTGATCATTGTCAGAAACATGGATCCATCAACGATTGTTCCAGGCAATGATACCCCGCTTCACAACAGAACACAAGCCGCCTTTCCACAAGTCCGGCATCAGATCCTCCCGGCGCCCGGCGCGGCCGGATTATTGGGTTTTTTAGTTTACAAATCTTCTTTTTTGTGTTATCCTACAGGGTGAAGGAGCTAGTTGGTGGTCTTGTCACTTAGAACCTACCCGAACAGTTTCGGTACGGTCTTCTGACCGTGCCCCTGGCTGGTCAGGAGACCAGCCAGAACCGTTTTTCGGATCGGCTCTTAGCGCTCGCCCGAAGAGAGGGTTTCTCATTCTGCAACTTCGGTCGAAGTCTGTAGCGATGCTCGTGAGGCGTGAGGGGATATGTTGGCCGGCAGCGTTGTCGATCGAATTGAGGCAGTCAGGGGAGAAAACGATGGCTAAAGATCGTATCATGGCCGAGGAGGTGCAGCCTACCCGCCGGCGCATCTTGACCAGGCTGAAAAAGGATGGCGGGATGACCTGTCAGGAGCTGGCGGAGGCGCTCGGGATCACTTCGATGGGGGTGCGCCGTCATTTGATCATGCTCGAGCGCGATGGCCTCGTCAGGTATTCGGCTGTGCAGCGGGGGCTGGGGCGTCCGAGCTATGTATATACGCTGACCGAGGCAGCGGAAGAGATCTTCCCCAAGAATTACGGCCAGCTCACCAATGAGCTGCTCACCTATATCGAATTGGTCGATGGCGAGGACAAGGTCCAGGCGCTGTTCGAGCAGCGCGCTCAACGGCGCATTCGCACCGCGCAAGCGCGGCTCCAGGGGTTGCCCTTCGACAGGCGTGTGCGCGAGCTGGCCCGTATCCTGGAAGAGGAGGGCTATCTGGCTGCTGTCCATCAAGTCGATGAGCATACGTTCCTTCTGAGCGAACATAATTGCGCGATCTATCAGGTAGCCCAGCGTTTCCGCCAGGCTTGCGGCAGCGAGTTGATCTTCATTCGCGCGGTGCTGCCCGAGGCGATCGTTGAGCGCGAACATCATATGGTCGCGGGCGATTCTCACTGCGGTTATCGGATCACATTGCCCGCCAGCAACGAGTAACCCTGTCTTCAACTTGAGACGGCCCCTCATCCACTTGTGGCCGTTCTGCCGACGGTCAGTGGACGATGTCTTGTCAGCTCGCGTGCAGGCTGGTACAATCTTCGGGAACGTTGACCGTGACATATAGCCCGTTTTCCCCGAAGAGGATCTTCCATGCTGCGCTCCTTGCTGATTGCCCTCTCGCGCCGCCGCGGCCTCCAGGAGCTGGCGACGGCGTGGCCGCCTGCCCAGCGTGTCGCGCGTCGCTTCGTCGCCGGCGAGTCCCTGGAGCAGGCCCTCGCCGTGGCCCGGCAATTGCACGCCCTCGGCCTGCAGACTACGCTCAACTATCTCGGCGAGGATGTCCGCTCTCCCTCTGAGGCGCTGGCCTGTCGCGAGGCTTATCTGGCTTCGCTGGAGGCTCTGGCTCGCGCAGGTCTCCCCAGTCACATTTCGATCAAGCTCACCCAGCTCGGCCTCGACCTTGACGGCGACTTGTGTTATGCCAATGCGGAGGCGATCGTCGCCCGGGCAGCAGAGCATGGTCGCTTCGTGCGCATCGATATGGAAAGCTCGGCGCACACCCAGCGCACGCTCGATCTTTACCGTCGTTTGCGCGTCGCTTACCGCAACGTTGGTGTGGCCATCCAATCCTATCTCTATCGCAGCCGGGCGGATGTAGAGAGCCTGATCGAACAAGGGATCGCCAATCTGCGCCTGTGCAAGGGGGCGTACGCGGAGCCGCCCAGCCTGGCCTACCCCGAGAAGCGCGATGTCGACGCGAGCCTGATACGGCTGGCTGCCCTGATGTTGCAGCCTGCCGCGCGCGTCGCGGGCGCCTATGTCGCTCTTGCCACCCACGATGAGCGGATCATCCGCTGGCTGCGCGCGTATGCCTATCATCACGAGATCCCATCCACTGCCTATGAGTTTCAGATGTTGTACGGCGTTCGGCGCGACTTGCAACAGCGGCTGGCAGATGAAGGGGCTTGCACGCGCATTTATGTCCCTTACGGCGCGCACTGGTATCCGTATTTCATGCGGCGCCTCGCCGAACGTCCGGCCAATCTCATCTTTTTCGCCAAAGCGTTGTTGGGCTGAGGAGGAGCTACTGCCATGCGCAATCCCCACCCTGAACGTCCATTGATCTTCGCTCATCGCGGCGCCAAAGCCGTTGCGCCGGAGAACACCATCCCCGCGTTCCTCAAGGCGGCCGAGTTGGGCGCCGATGGCGTGGAGTTAGACGTCCAGTTTTCAGCGGACGGCGCGCTCGTCGTGATCCATAACCCGACGCTCGATCAGACTACCGATGGCCATGGGCGCGTCACCTCGTTCACGTTAGAGGAGCTCAAGCAACTGGATGCGGGCGTCAAGTTCGACCCGCGTTTCGCTGGCACGCGCCTGTGCACGCTGGAAGAGGCGCTCGATGCGATCGGCGACCGCTTGCTCGTGAACATCGAGATGAAGTCGTTCGCCATGGGCACCGACGGTATGGCTGAGCAGGTGGCGGAGATCATCCGTAAGCGCGCCCTCTACGACCAGGTGATCGTCTCGTCGTTCAATCCCTTCGCGCTGCGACGTTTGAAACGGACCGATCCTCACATCGAAACCGGCCTTCTCTATGCGCCCGATCTGCCGATCTATTTGAGCCGGGCCTGGCTGCGGCCGTGGGCCAGGCCCGACGCGATGCATCCCGAGCATGTGATGGTGGATGCGGCTTATATGCGTTGGGCCAGGCGCAACAACTACCCGGTTAATGTATGGACGGTGAACGAGACCGCGGATATGCAGCGCATGATCGAGTTGGGGGTCAACGCCATCATCACCGATTACCCCGATCGGTTGCGCGAGCTATTGGCAGCAGTGGATCGGGTCGGATTGAAACGGTAGAGACGTTGCACCGCAACGTCTCCAATGGATCGGGTCAGATTGAAACGGTAGAGACGTTGCATCGCAACGTCTCCGATGGATCGGGTCGGATTGAAACGGGCGACGGGGCGTGTCGTGGCGATCGCAAAGATTATCGTGAATCCGTACGCCGGACGTTGGGCAGGGCGCGCCGCCATCCCGCGTGTCGAACGCGCCCTGCGTCGCCTGGATCTTCCATTCGACCTGGTGACGACGGGTGGGCCGGACCACGCTATCTCGTTGGCGCGTGCGGCTGCTGACGCCGGCTATAGCCCGATCGTCGCCGTTGGCGGCGACGGCACGATCAGCGAGGTCATGAACGGCCTCATGCAAGGCGCGAGCGGCGGCGTCGCTGGCCCTTTGGGCATCATCCCGACCGGCTCTGCCAACGACCTGGCCAGCCAGTTGAGGGTGCCCACGGACATCGATGCGGCTTGCGCGCGGTTGGTGATGGGAAGAGAGCGCACGATCGACGTCGGCCGGGTAAACGATCGTTTCTTCGACAACGATGTCGGCGTGGGGTTCGAGCCGCAAGTGACGCTGGAGGCTCGCAAGATCAAGCGCCTGCGCGGGGTGTTGATTTATTTGGTCGCCGTCGTGCGCGCGTTGCGCCATCTGCGGCAGCCCTACATGACTGTCGAATGGGATGGGGGGCGCGCCAGTCACGAGATGCCAATGGTGTCGGTGGGCAATGGCAATGTCACCGGCGGCTTCCACTTGACGCCGGACGCTCGCCTGGACGACGGCGCGCTCGATATCATCTTCGCTCGCAGGGTGAGCAACTGGCAGTTGATCGGTCTGCTGCCGCGCGTTCTGCGAGGCACGCACATCCACCATCCGCTGGTGACTTGCGTGCGCGCCCGGCGCGGCGCCATCCATAGCGCCGAACCGGTGTGGGTGGGCGTGGATGGGGAAGTGATCCCGCGCCAGATCCAGGACCTGACTTTCGAGGTGCTGCCAGGGCGCTTGCGTGTCCTCTGTTGATAGATATCTCTCACGAAAGGATGGCGGTAACCAGGTGCCTGAGCAGGCTATGCGGCGGTTGTTGATCGCTACCCACAATCAGGGCAAGCTGCGCGAGTATCGCCAGCTTCTCGCCGGCCTGCCGATCCAGATCCTCGATCTGGCGGCGGCTGGGATCACATACGAAGCCCCAGAGACGGGCAGCTCGTTTGTGGAGAACGCGCGCCAGAAGGCGACCACCTACGCGCGCCTGAGCGGGCTCTGGACCTGGGCGGATGATTCGGGGTTGGAGGTGGACGCCCTGGGAGGAGCGCCGGGAGTCCATTCAGCGCGCTACGGCGGCGCGTCGGCCAGCGATCACGACCGTTGCTTGTTGCTGTTGGAACGTCTGGCGGGGACGCCGGATGCGCAACGGACCGCGCGTTTCCGCTGCGTGATCGCGATCGCTACGCCGGAGGGGCGCACCGAGGTTGCCCATGGCGTATGCGAGGGGGCGATCGCGACCGCTCTGCGCGGGGAACATGGCTTCGGTTATGATCCGATCTTCCTCTTGCCCGAGCGCGGCCTCACCATGGCGCAGTTGACGCCAGCGGAGAAGAACCTGATCAGCCATCGCGCCCGCGCCGCCCGCGCCGCCCGGGCGATCTTGGAGCGCATGTTGACAGAGGAAGCTGCAGGGGAGTCATTTTAGCCTCGCCAAGAAGGCCAAACGTGGACGGGCGGGCCATAGCGTGGGGATAGCGTCAGATGAGCGACTTTTTCCAGCCTGCAGAACGTGCTATAATGGGGCTGCTTTTGAGGTCGGCGACCGCGTGACCTCTGATTTGGTGTTCGAATCTGCCGGGTCTCAGCGGAGCATTTCGGGCGAACGCCCTTTGCTTTTCAAGATCGACTCACTAGGATTGGCATGGAAGCAGAGTCCGCGGATCATCCGTCGGCGAATCGATGGCCCTGGCTGGCAGGGCAGGGGCTGCCTCTTCAGCGGCTTTCCTGGGATTTGTCCGCCTTGCCGCGCAGCCTAACGATCGACGACACCTCGCCCATACGACTGGCCTCGCACATCGCGCTGCTCCTCGTCACTGTCTTGGTCCTGTCGTTGACGCGCGTCCAGTGGAAGGACTGGGACATCCCCTGGCAGTTGCCAGCGCCAGCGCCGCAGTCGGCGCAATTGACGGCTCCGCTTTTTGGGACACAGCCGCGCGCCGTCCAGGCGGCTGAAGGCGGCAGCCTCGTGCGCGCGGCGGTGCCGATCACCAAAATCCCGGAGCGCCCACGCGAGGGGATCATCCATTATGTGGTTGTCCCTGGTGACACCGTCACCGGCATCGCCGAGAAGTTCGGCATCAGCGCCGACACGGTGAAATGGGCGAACGAGTTGGAGCTGAACCCCGATACGTTGCACGTAGGGCAGGAGTTGATCATCCTGCCCGTCTCCGGCGTTTATCACGTTGTAGCGCAGGGCGATACGCTGAGTCAGATCGCAAAGCGGTACAAAGTCAGTCCGGAAGTGATCGTCAACTATCCCGCGAACGGCCTCAAGGATCTCAATCAGCCGCTGGCAGTCGGCCAGATATTGATCGTCCCAGGCGGCCAGAAGCCATGGGTGGCTCCCTACGTGTCTGCTTATAGCGGCCCGGTCGCTCAAGGCAGCCAGAAGGGAACGGGCCGCTTCGGATGGCCAGCGTCGGGACGGCTGACCTCGCTATTCGGGCAAATCGTTCGCGGCAGGACGCACAGCGGGATCGATATCGGCGCACGGCCGGGGACTCCCGTCAACGCCAGCGATGCGGGGACGGTGGTCTTCGCCGGATGGGACCGCACCGGTTATGGCAACCTGGTGATCATCAATCATGGCAACGGTTATATCACCTACTACGCTCACCTCAATAAGATTCTCGTGAAGCGGGGCGATCCTGTGGTGCAGGGACAACGGGTGGGCACGGTCGGGTGTACTGGGACCTGCACGGGACCTCACCTGCATTTCGAGGTTCGTCAGAACAACGTGCCGCGCAACCCTCTAGGGTTCCTGCCGTAAGCTCGTTTCCCTCGCTCGCTTGCACCTTTGAGCGACCCTGCGGATCTATACAGACGTCGGCGGCAACCTTCTGCCGCCGACGTCTGTATTTTGGGGATCTTCATCTCTGCTCAGGCCTTCACAAGCAAGCCATTGCCGCCAGCGATTGAGACAAGAACCCACCGTGCATACCACGTCGCTAGTTCAGAAGCTGGCGACGGCCGGGTCCTGTTCAGCCGTTATTGAACTTTGACCACCACCGTCGCCTGGCTCCAGAATTGATCCAGCCCGTAAAACTGGCGCTTCTCGTGCGAAAAAACGTGAAGGACGACGTCGCCGTAGTCGAGCAGGCACCAACCTGCCTCCGGGGTCCCTTCGCGGCCATGGGGATTGCGACCACGGTGGCCGATCTCCTCATCCACGACCTCGATGAGCGCACGCAGTTGGCGCTCGGATGTGGCCGAGCAAATGACGAAATAATCCGCCAGGATCGAGATCGCGCGCAGGTCGAGCAACACGATCTGCTCGGCCTGGTGCTCATCCACCAAATCGACGATGGTATGCGCCAGCTCTGAAGACTCCAGAGTAACACCTCCTGATTCGCTGTCTGAGAAGCGTCCGCGTCTTATGTCTCCAACATTAACCCACTATAGCACAAGGGGAAGCGAGAGGCAATCAGACGATTGACCATGTTGCGAGGCCGGGGGGGGACGATCGCGATGGGCATGCTTCAAATCGTAAGCCAATTGTAAGCGAGATCGTCGCCGGGCAGCCGATCAGTGGAGGCGTTCGCGCATATACTGTGGGGCAAGATGGTTTTCTTGCCCCTTGCCTGGTCTATCGAGCGAACACCCGCCACAGGAGGCAACGCCCATGTGGAGCCTGGAACTGACCTTCCTCCTGATCCGCTTCGTTGCCGCCGTTTTCTTGAGCCTGATCGTAGGCATCTTCGTTTCCACTTTCTTGGGAGTCCTGGCCTGGCATAGCGGTTATAACGCCGAGCTTGTCTTCAACGTGAGCGGCGTGCTGGCTACCTTGCTGGCTTTCCTGGGCTGTTGGCAGATGAAGGAGGAGCCGCAAGGGCGCTGAGCGCCACAAATCGGTAGACCGGGGAAGTTGGATGGCAAGGGGGGACGCGCCTCTCGCTGCTGATGCAAGAGAGGCGCGTCTCCCCTTCGTGTTCAAGAGGCGGCTGATCATTCGGCGACGCGAGAAGATGCCCCTTGCGTTGCCTGGCGCCCATAGAGGGCCGCCATCTCCGCCAGGCTCGGCGCGATCCACCAGTCGATCTGTTCCCAGCGCATGCGCCATGTCCAGTTGCCGGCGGCCTGCCCCGGCGTATTCATGCGCGCCTCGGAGCCGAGGCCCAACACGTCCTGGAGAGGGAGGATGGCCCAGTCGGCCACTGAAGCGAGGGCGGAACGCACGAGGGCGCTGACGATCTCATGATCGGCGCGCGCCAGATAGCGCCGCACATGATCCTGCACCGCAGCCGGCGCGTTGCGATACCATCCCAACGTCGTGTCGTTGTCGTGGGTGCCGGTATAGACGACGGTATGGCGATCCAGGTTGTGAGGCAGATATGGGTGGCTGGCTGGGCCGCCAAAAGCGAACTGCAACACTGCCATGCCTGGGAATCCCAGCTTGCGGCGCAGGGCTTCCACCTCGGCGGTGATCAGGCCGAGATCTTCGGCGATGATCGGCAGCGGGCCGAGAGCCGCCCGCGCGGCCGCGAAAATGTCCTCGCCTGGGCTGGGCGCCCATCGTCCCTCGGCCGCGGTCGCTGCCTGTGCAGGAACCTCCCAGCAGGCTACGAATCCCCGAAAGTGATCGATCCGGACGACATCGAACGCGCGCAGGGCCGCGCCCAGGCGCCTGATCCACCAGTCATACCCTCGCTCGGCCATCACATCCCAGCGATAGAGCGGATTGCCCCACAATTGCCCCGTGGCGCTGAAGTAGTCGGGCGGCACACCGGCCACGACCGTGGGCTGGCCGGCCGCGTCGAGGTGAAATAGCTCGGGATTCGCCCAGACGTCGGCGCTGTCGTAAGCGACGAAGATGGGAAGGTCGCCGATCAGGCGCACCCCCTGCGCGTTGGCATAGGCGCGCAGGCGCTGCCACTGTTCGGCAAACAGCCACTGTTGATAACGTTGGGCTTGCACAGCGGAGGCCAGGCGGCTCGAGCACTCGGCGATCGCATCAGGCTGGCGTGCGCGGACGGCGGGAGGCCAGGCGTCCCAGCGCGCGCCAGCCTGTTCGACCTTCAGCGCCATGAAGAGGGCGAAATCGTCCAACCAACCCTGTTCTGCCTGGCAGAAAGCGGTGAAACGCTCGCGTTGGTCGGAGGTTGCATGAGCCTGGAAGTGAGCGAAGGAGCGCTCCAGCAAAGGCAGCTTCCAGGCGATCACGGCGCCGTAGTCGACGCGCTCGACGGGAAAAGGCGGAACGTCAGCGAGTGCGTCCGCGGGCAGCAAGCCGTCGGCGACGAGCTGAGCGGGGCTGATCAACAGGGGGTTGCCAGCGAAGGCGGACAGCGCCTGATAGGGAGAATCGCCGTACCCCGTGGGGCCGAGGGGCATCACCTGCCACATCTGCTGCCCGGCCGCTTTGAGAAAGTCGACGAACCGATAAGCCTCGTCGCCCAGGTCGCCGATGCCGAACGGCCCGGGCAGGGAGGTCACGTGCAGCAAGATGCCGCTCGCGCGAGGCAGGTCAAACATGGTCACCCTTGCTGAAGGACATGGACCGAAGGCCGCGCCGGGCCAGCGGTGGGCCTGCGGTTGCAGAGATCGGTCAGATCGCGCAGTGCCTGAGCCAGGTCGTCGGCCAGGGCGTCCGGTGGGCAGCGCCATTGCCAGTTGCCGCCCAGGCTGCCTGGCAGGTTCATGCGCGCTTCCGTCCCCAGACGCAGCAGGTCTTGCATCGGCGCGATCGCGGTGTCAGCGACGGAGAGCCAGGCCAGGTGGATCAGATCCCAGGCGATGTCCGACCCGTCGCGACGCAGGTAACGACGGACGAAGGCGCGCTCCTCCGCCGTCGAGCTGCCGGTGAACCAGCCAACCGTCGTGTCGTTATCGTGCGTGCCGGTGTAGACGACGCAGTTAGGCTGATAGTTGTGAGGCAGATAGGGGTCGCGTCCATCTGTGCTGAAGGCGAACTGGAGCACCTTCATGCCTGGGAAAGCGAATTGGTCGCGCAGCGCTGCGACCGCAGGGGTGATGAAGCCCAGATCTTCGGCGATGATGGGCAGCTCGCCCAGGGCGTCGATCACGGCCTGGAAGAAGGCGGCGCCGGGGCCGGGGTTCCACCGACCGTTGACAGCGGTCGTCTCATGGGCGGGGACGGACCAATAGGCCTCGAAGCCCCGGAAATGGTCAACGCGCGCGACATCGACCAGGCGAAAGATCGCGCGAAAACGTTCGATCCACCAGGCGTAGCCGGTCTCGTGCATTACATCCCAGCGATAGAGGGGGTTGCCCCAGAGCTGCCCCGTGGCGCTGAAGTAATCGGGCGGCACGCCAGCGACGATGGTGGGATTGCCGTCGTCGTCGAGATAGAACAGGTGAGGGTTGGCCCAGACGTCGGCGCTATCGCGCGCGGCGAAGATGGGGATGTCGCCGATGAGGCGGACGCCGCGCTCCTGCGCGTAATCTCGCAGCTCGCGCCATTGTCGGAAGAACAGCCATTGTTGGAAGCGATGCTCGGCGATGGCGTTAGCCAGGCGGTCGCTCGCAGCTCGGATCGCGTCGGGGGCACGCTGGCGGAGGGGTCTCTCCCACTCCCACCAGGGCGCGCCGTTGTGCTCGTCTTTGAGCGCCATGAAGAGGGCGAAATCGTCGAGCCATGCTGCCGCTTCCTGACAAAAACGATCGAAGGCAGCCCGTTGGGTGGCGTTGGCCTCCGCGCGAAAGCGGTCGAAGGCAGCGCGCAGAAGCGCGCGCTTCCAGGGGATGACCCGCCCGAAGTCGACGCGTCCTATGGGCCATGGCTCGTTGGCGGCAATGGCTGAGGCATCGAGGATGCCTTCTGCCGCTAGCTTCTGCGGGCTGATCAGCAGTGGATTGCCGGCGAAGGCGGAGAAACACTGATAGGGGGAGTCGCCGTAGCCGGTGGGGCCAAGAGGAAGGACCTGCCAGTACGTCTGGCCGGCCGCGGCCAGAAAATCGATGAAGCGGGTCGCCGCCGGGCCGAGATCGCCGATGGCGGGCGAGCCGGGCAGACTGGTGGGATGGAGCAGGACGCCGCTGGCGCGCGGGAAGCGCATAGATTCCTCCGCCGATAAGAGTATCGTCTTCTACGATACGCCTGGAGATTGTAGCACAAGTTATAGGAAGACCTAACAAAACCCTCCTGGCTGGACGAAGTTCCAGCGGATGAGGGGGCAACTCAGGCTCAAGAAAGCCTGGTGGATATCGTCCCAGTGTTCGTAGCGCACGACCAAACGCTCCGTGCCATTGCCCGCAGTTGCCATTCCCTTGCGCGTGCTTTTGGGTATGGACGCGCCGCTTGTCTCTCTCGAGGCGTGAACGGGTTGCGGCTCTTTGGTCGTCATCGCTGAACGCAACTCGGCGACCAGTGGTTTTCACTGCATTATACGCCCGTTACGCGATTGAACCGCGTTGGGGGCGCAGGCTAACGACGGAGCTCAGCCGCGCCGCTTTGCGGCGTCGGCTGCAGCGCCTGGTTAGCAAGCTCTCTCATACGCTGACGAGTTCATGCACGCTGGCTGTTCCGCTAGTGGTGTCCAGCACAACCACTCCCTCTGACTCCGCGTCCATCTGTGCAAGCAACTTACCATGAGCATTCCAGGCGGCCGATTGGCCGACGCTGACGAAGTCATCGCTCGGCCCGACACAATTCGCCATGATTACAAACATGTTGTGCATGCGCGCCACGGCAGGGTAATGCACCATCGCTTTGGCTAGGTTGCCAGCGGGTTTGGCAACACTGGCGAGGTAAATATCAGCAGCCAGAGCGGCCGCGCCATCGGCGTGATTCATCTGAAGGGACTCGTAGCAGATGGCAGGGGCCAGCTTACGGCCGAGGCTCTCCAATACAAGCTGCCTATCGCCCGGCATGAAGTACGGAAGCTCGTCGACATGTAGCTGTTGCTTTGCATAGGTACGACGGGGCGTGGTTGGTGCAAACCAGACCATCCCGATCTGCACTGCAGATCCAACGGCGATCGGCATGCCGACGCCAATGACCAGGTTATTCGCGTCGCTGAACTTCTGAAACACGTCGAGACGGCGGTCGGCCGCAGTGCCGGCAAGCGATTTCGCGAGACGTGGCTCATAACCTGTGAGCGACAGCTCCGGGAAGTACACCAAGTCGGCCCGATGGGCAACGGCAAGCTCTATGAGTTCAAGATGCTTGGCAGCGTTCGTCGCAAAATCGCCTGCCGCGAGTCGAAGTTGAGCGGCACACACTCTCATCGTTGAGCTCCCAGCTGAGTTGGCTTCGGAGAAATTCGAGCTTGCTAACGCTCCGATTCAGCCGCGCTGCGGAGCGCAGCGGACCAACGCGGCTGCAACCCGTTGTTATGTTCCTACGGTTCCTTTCTCCGCTGCTGTAAGGATTTTGCTAAGATCATTTTCCCTAGCAATTCGGTTTTGGGAAGATGGAGTTTCGGTTGCATGGAAGCTGCAACACGGGCTATCTCAAGGTTGAGAAACTCTATTTCCGTTTGTCTGCCATTTCTAATATCTTGGAGGGTTGATATAAGTTGGCCATCGGACCCCTTGCTGATTCGCATGAGTTGTTCCATCAATTCGCTCTCGCTTAACCCCATATTGAGCCTGTCCGTTAACGTGACACACTCTCTGACGATCTCCCGCGCAAGGTTTGCAACTTCTTCATCCCGAACGAAGACCCCATTGTCAACCTCAAGCAGCGGACAGATGGAATTAAACACGGAGTTGATGATTCCCTTCTTCCAGATTTCTCTTCGGATGTTTGCTTCTGAACGAAAGGGGAATCCGTCCGTGGTTAAAGCTTCCACGCACTTCTGAAGACCGGATTCATCGCCGTTGACTACGCCTATTGGCGATGCCGTGATCGGACGAACTCTATACTCGTATTCAGTTGTAACCTGACTGGTGATATAAAGGACACATCTGTAGATAGGAGAGAATGGTGCGTCGAGAAATGGCTTTTCTACACCGATACCGTTTTGCAGGATTACGATTGGGCCGTTCACTGCTTTGTCTTTGAGTTCCAAGGCGATCGCCTTGTTTGCGTATGACTTGGTAGTTATTACGATTGTCCCATCAAGATTCGTCAGCCTGGATAGGGAGATGGTTTCCACAGGAGCGCTGATACGCTCCGTACCGCTATGCACGGTAACTGTAATCGTGCCTTTCGGTATGTCATTCCTGCTGGTTCGAACAGCAACCACACCTCTTCCCGCATTGGCTAGGTATACAGCCAAGGGGAAGCCAATCGCTCCAGAACCTAGTATGTATATTGTTTCCATTGGACCCATGCGCGCTTCTCAAAGATACATAGGAATATAACGCCTGGGTTCAGCCGCGTTGCGGAGCGCAGCGGAGCAACGTCGGCTGCAACCCGTTGTTGGGCGCACTTTGGTTTACTCCTGTTGCGTTTGTGTGATAGGGATTGCGGCACGGCCCAAATCCTGACCGAACAGGGCAAAGTAGAGCGTTCCCGCTAGCCCAAAGCCGAAAGCGACAAAGAAATTGGTTGCGGGAGAGGTGATCGCGTTGAAGAAAGGCAAGAGCGACTGTCCTATCCCAGCAGTATCTACAATGAGCCTTGCCGTTGAAGCGTCCCACAGCAGCGCCCCGCCAAAAGCGGCCATGGATACGATGATGTCGCGTATGAGGTAGTACACGCCAAACGTCGCCGCTTTTCTACCGTCTGGGGCTAAATCCATGATCAACGCTTTGCGCGTGGGTTCGCCAAACTCTTTTAGCCCCCGAATGACGAAAGCAATCACCATTGCCCAGAATGACCGGGCGAGGAGTAAAGCCAGCGGAAACATGGTGAAAAAGACAAACGTCGTCCCCACAAACGGTTTCTTGGTGCTTTTATCTGCCAGATACGCCACGGGGATATACACCAGCATTGCCGTTATCATTTCGATAGTCGTCAACAAGCCAAACTGTAACGGCGTAATCTTGTTGATGCTGACACACCAGATCACGACAAACGCATAGGGGATTTGCTCGCAAAAGCGCACCAAAATATCCGATACCAGCAAGTTGCGTAGAGGCGCATTGAGCAGGGTCAGACCGTATGACTTGAAACCCTTTTCGGCGGGAGTTCGTCTTTCACCGGCAATCATGACCTGTTGGAGGATGAGTGACACGCCCGCCAAGACAAAGGCGACGATGAAGGCGAGGCGTACACCTTGCCCTTCCCCGAATGCACCAATCAATGCGCCGCCAATCACTGGCCCTAACGCCATCGGAATACGCCGAACGAGCGAGTGCAACGACACGCCCATTGTTCGCTTGTTCTTGGGCAAAACAGTTGCCACCATATCCATCGTGGCAGGCAATGAGATAGCCGTCCACGACACGAACAGGATTGCACCCAGGATGACGGCTTGCCAGTTGGGGATTGCAATCACCACCACATAGCCCGCCATTGCAATTATCTGACTCTGACGGCTATGACGCGGTGCGCCCAACTATTGTTTATATGGAATCCATCTTTCCCCACCAATTCGGCGTCTTAGACGGAATCCGTATAATCCCCTCCACGGACTCTTTTGCGGAGTGCCCGGCGCTTGCCTCACTCGGTTACATTGTAGGGTAAAAGCCACAGGCCGTCAACGCCGTCTGTAGAAGCCCCCATGGAACCAAGACCGAAAAAACTGCTCGACCAAGTCAGAGACGCCCTGCGCCTCCAACACTACTCCATCCGCACCGAGCACTCTTACCCGAACTGGCTCCGACGCTACATCCTGTTCCACGGCAAACGCCACCCTAACGAGATGGGCCCACCCGAGGTTGCAGCCTTCCTCACCGGTTGGCCCCCCACTTTCCGCCACAGCTTTGCCACACATCTGCTGGAGAATGGCTATGACATCCGCACGGTGGAGGAACTCCTCGGCCACAAGGATGTCAAAACGATCATGATCTACACCCACGTCCTCCAGCGCGGCGGCCTGGCCGTGCGCAGCCCTCTGGACTGGCACCCCATTGTAAGCCGAAGCTCCCCCTAATCATGCTCGGCATCGCGTGCGACTTCATATTCTGCACGCTCCTGGCATGGACGGCAGCCTCTCCTGGCTTTTCGGCAG
>FWPU01000180.1_pt1 | contig 197002 bp, 187 predicted proteins | sample 2228361 | NCBI WGS metagenome assembly FWPU01 (sample SAMEA103939777, study PRJEB20133) | metagenome | reverse complement strand
GAGGAAGGTCCAGATTCCCGCGGTCGCCCCGCCGTAGTCGTAGAAGGCTATCCCGTCGGATAGGGCATCGGCGTTGGCGTCGTTTATGGCGTCCGAAGTGAGATTTATCGAGACCGCCTGGCTCATCTGGCTTTCGTGGGAGTAGCGGTCGAAAGCGGACACCGCGTAGTAGTAGGTGGATCCCCTCGATAGGTTGCCGTCCTCGAAGGAGGTAGATGAGGTGGAGGCGATCTTGGCGAGGGAAGACGGGGAGCTTCCCCGGTAGATGCTGTATCCCGCGAGGTTGGGATCGTTGGTCGGGGCGGTCCACGCGATTCTGACCGAGGACGGCCCGCTCTTTTGGGCGGTCAACCCCGCAGGGGCGTTCGGGGGAAGGTCATCCGACGGAGCGGCGTACGCCTCGTTTGAGGATCCGCTCTCGTTTCCGGAGGCGTCGATGGCCCTTACGACGTAGTAATAGGTTACCCCGGTTGCGAGGCCGGCGTCGGTGAAGGAGGTCGAGGTGACCGGGGATGAGTTCGCCTTGGTGGGGTGGGACCCGGGGCTCGTTCCCCTGTAGACGTTGTAGCCGGAAAGGTTGGGATCTCCCCCGGATGCCGTCCAGGAGAGGTTTATCGCCGTTCCCTGATCGTTCGGCCTGTCGGAAGCGGCAAGCCCAGTCGGGGCATCCGGAGGCAGGTTATCCAGGGGAGATGCCGAAGCCTCGGCGGAGTACGCGGAGGCGTTTCCGTAGGCGTCCACCGCCCTTACGACGTAGTAATACCTGGCGTTGTCGGCGAGGCCAGAATCGGTAAAGGCCGTGGAGGTCGTTTCCCCCGCCAGGACGTATCCTGAGCCGCTGGTCGCGGAGCGATACAGCCTGTAGAAGGCGAGGTTCGGATCGTCGGTTGGCGCGGTCCAGGATAGATCTATGGTTCCTCCGTGATCGGATGGATGATCTACCGCCGTCAGGTTTGCCGGCGGGCTTGGCGGGAGGTTATCGGCCGGAACGGCGGAGGCGACGTTCGTGTATTCCGACTTAGCCCCTTCGACGTCGACCGCGCGAACGCGATAGTACCGCATAACCCCGACACCGGCCGCGGTATCGCGATAAGCGGTTGTCGTCGTTGTCGCTATCTGGAAATATTGGCCGCCTAAGCCGTTCGAGCGGTCTACCTCGTAATAGATCACGTCGGTTGAGGTGCTTGCGGACCAGTTCAAATCTATCGAGCCTCCGTGATCATCCGGAGAATCGGCCGCGACCAAAGATCCTGGCGCTATTGGTGCTTGGTTCAGGGGAGTGGCTGCAACTTCTTGAGAGCGCCTGCTCTCGCCCTGCGCATCGAACGCGGTAACTGCGTAAAAGTAAGTCGTCTCATTGACCAGACCTACATCGGTAAAAGCCGTGGCCGCTGTCTCGGCGATCAGCGCGTACGGCCCTCCGCTCGATGCGGCGCGATATACGCGATAGCCTGCAACCGGTTCCCCCGTCGTAGCCCATGAAAGATAAACAGAGCGCTCGCCCGCGATGGCGGTTAAAGATGCTGGAGCCTTTGGGATGAAGAACATCGGGAGAGAATTCGATCGCGCTCCCCTTACTACGACGTAGGGTCCTGAAGAGTCGCGGGCGGGAATATTAACCGTTATAGCGGTATCGCTCCAATTGAGGACTGGAAGTTCCAGACCGCCCGGCATATAAACCGCATTCGATCCTTTTTCCGATCCAAAACCTCGCCCAGTTATGGTGACGGTATCCCCGACGGCCACGGTGGTTTCGCTGTATGCTATGATTCTGGGTCCATCGAGCCCGAAATTCAGCCCCATATAACTTCCCCAGGCGACCATCTCGATTTTATCGGCAGAGCCCCAATCCGGTTTCCCGCTGTAAAACTCGTCCCAGTATCCCATAGAGGCCCCGCCTATGGTTTGAATTTTGTAATATCCTGGAGCTAAACCTATCAGCGAGAATCTGCCAGCTTCATCAGTCGCAGTTTCCCTGACAGGTCTCGATAAATCCTCGCCTCCCGCGAAATTGGTCGGACTAAACCTCACGGAAAGGCCCGAGATCGGTGTCGACGTATATTTGTCGATGACCTGGCCCTCTGCAACCGCTCCTTTATCAAGAAAGAAATTAACCGTCGTTTCATTTCTGATCGAAACGGTTGCGGTCTCGGCCTTCATCAAATAGGGGCCATAGCCGCCTGGCGTATATTGCGTTCTTATGAGATAATCCCCCGGTTCCAAAGAGATGGCGCGATAGCTACCGCCGCTATCGGGTACAGCGGTCGCGCCAGTTCGACTAGGGTCTGGATTTCCATATTCGTCTATCGGATCGATAACGACTCTCACGTCGGCGATCGCCGACGGAGTGCCCGTATTTTCCAAAATCACCCCCGACACGGAACCGAGTAAAGTGAGCGTCATATCGGCGCTAAAAAAGCCGGTTTTCCTGTCGCCTCCAATCTGGATCACATCGGCGCTGTCCAGATCGACTTTACCGTTATAGCAGGTGTCTCTATATCCCAGCGACTTGCCGCTCAGTGTCATCAGTTTGTACCTGCCCGGAACCAGGTTGGAGATCGAGTACCACCCGCTTCCATCGGTTGCGGTGGTCTCATCCATCCCTCCTTCCAGAACGTTTCCAAGCGGATCTACCTGGACCGCCCTGATGACTATCCCTTCGATCGGGGTTTGCGCGTAATCGTCTTTAATCGTCCCAGATATCGTCGGCGTCTCCAAATTGAAATCCGCGATCACGGGAACGTTCAGATCGGAGACAACAAGGTCGGCCGAATTGATGTCCGATTTGGCGTTGTAGTACTCATCCATATATCCGTATAAATTAGCGCCGCTGACCTTGAGAGCGTAGCGACCAGGCTCAAGGCCATTGACGTCGTAAAAGCCAGTTAAGTCGGTCGCCGCATCTTTCCCAAGCCGGAATAGATCTACGGCTCCTGTCGCATCGACCGGTATCGCGGACACGGTTACCCCGGGCAAGCCGATTCCCCGCCCATATACCGCGCCCGATATACTTCCACCCTTAGGAAGCCTAAAGTTTACCCGGGTTAAGGTTCCAGCCGTTACAGTTACGGTATCCGAAAGTGATTCGGAGGGCTTCCCGTCGAAAAAACGATCCGCGTAACCCTCATTGTTGACAGTTCTCAGTTTGTAGTCGCCTGGCGCAAGATTAGTAATGGAGTAATATCCGTTTACGTCTGAATAGTCGGATAATACGGCTTTCTGATAATCAGGAACTCCTCCGATAAGGGGTATAACTTGAACCCTTACTCCCTGTATGTTCGCACCCGTGTCGGTATCTTGAACATAACCGTCGATCGAACCACCTGAGTTTATCGTGAAGTTTACTCCCGCTCGGTCGATCGAGGCGTCTACGAGGTCGGCTGTCTGCTTCGTCTGTTTATTGTCGTAATAGAGCAATACTACCCCGGTCGCTGGATCCTCAACCAATAGCTTAAAATAGGCAGTTCCATCGGAGGCTGGCAATAATCCGATCAGCCGATAAGAGCCATCTGAGCCGACGCTATCTTCCACGATGCTCCTCGAAGGATCCGGGTCATCGGTCCCATCCGACAGAACGGGCAAAGCCTTGACTTTAAGGCCGGCCGTCGATCCGCCGGTTGCATCGTAAACGTAGCCTTGGATGGTCGTAGACCCGGTCGCGAAAGCGCTTAACCCGACAACGACCGCCAAGATCAAAGAAAAAAATATTGCGCTCATAATGGACGATTTCGCAGACGGACGATCGGTTTTCAAACGTTTCTTCATCCCCGCATCCTTATCTCAACAGTCCTCACCTACACCGCTTGTTATCGACCATTTGCTTCCACGCCTGCAGCCCAGCCGCTTGAGAACGCCTGAGCTACGGCCTCGTGTTTAACTAATTGACCTCGCTCCAGCCAGCGAGCTCGAACCCCGCATTGAGCGGCTCGATAAAATGCGGTGGAGCCTTGTAAAGCATTCGCTGATCGTAGGAATAGTTTTTCGAATACCCGGATATCTTCTCTCCGGTTCTTCCGTTGAACGTTCCGACCGGGCCGCGATAATTTTGTACAATGGAACCTTTGAAGGTTATCGTTCCTTTGGGCGAACCCTCGGCATATCTTTCGAAGCCGAACGAATTGTTAAGGGCAAAAAGGGCTCCTTTGATCGTTATGTTGTAAGGCGCCACATCCCTGCCCGAGGAATCGTAGTGGTTAATCAGAACGCTGTCGTTCGCGACCAGACCAAGCATGTCTTCGTCATCGTTGCTGTACTGTATATCGCCGGTTATATAAATTATGTCGGCACTACCTATCGTAAGCTTGCCCTTGAGGGTCCCCGATACAAAGGCGTCACCGTTGGACGACGTCCACTTCCTGTAGCTGTTACCGTCGACGTAGATCACACCGTTTGGCGGAAGCGGCACGATGCCTACGGGCCCTCGAGTGCGCCCAGATGTATCGGAATTCTGGATCTGCAGATACCCATCCGATCTTAGGGTTATCGTAGTCTGTCCGTAATAATAGTATCCCCTCGCCTGCGCCTCGAGCTTCAGCTTATCGTTCGTTGCGGGAAAGTCCAGCGTCTTCGAGTTCTCCGTATAGCCTTTTCTGAAAACGGGATTTCCCGCCTCTACGATTAGCCTCCCGCCGATCGTAACCGCGTCGTTGAAAACGGGATTTCCATTTACAAACAGATCTTCGTTGGTCATCAGAGGACCGTTAACGACATCACCGGTTATCCAATAAATCCTTTGGTTATTGGGCGTTCTTTCGTGGTTGGTCATGTAAATATAGTTTACGAAGCTTTTCTTGCGATATCTTGCTATGATCTTTTTCTCCACCTCATCGCCCAACGAATTCTTAAACCTGCCGGTCGCTTTAACGGTGATAACCGGTTCGTCTCCACTGGGCGGAATAACATCGAGGTTGTACTTGCCCCCGTTTTTGCTGACCCATTTGTCCGCTCCTTGAGCTGGGTGCACGTTTTTTAGATAGTATTCTTGGTCTTGATTGAGATGCCATAGATAATCGTTCGCGCCCGCTTCCGCAACATGTAGAGCTTTAACTGCCGCTTGTTCCCTGGTAACGGCTTTCTGGCGCTGACCGATCGTTACTGACAGTCCGATCGCCAAAATCGCAGCAATAGCCATAATGCCAACAACCAGCGGCAACGTTATTCCGCGATCTTCTGAAACTCGATGGATCGCCGTCGCATTCATCGCAAATCACCATCTAAATTCATCTCGATCTCATATTTCTGGGAGCAATATCGGTCGTAAGCTGTGTGGGCTTAGCGCTCCGGCTCATGAGAACGCGTGGAGCGATACGTATAACCCTTATTCGATCCCTATCGAATTGGCTTATTGGGGTGATCTCCGCTCCGTTCTCGTCGTAGTAGCGGAACAACGGGTACTGCGCATCGTTTACCAAGCTTCTCGCCACTACGATCGCGCTCTCGTCGCCCCCATACATCCAAGGGGGACCAGAATTCGGCTCCACAACTCCCAAAATGAGATCGCCCCCACGTATTGAATAATGAACCCTTTCGGGTTTTTCGTCTGAATCTATGTCGGAGTAAAAGACCATCTCGTTTTCGTTTGCCGCCTCTATAGGAGATAGAGATGGAGACGGTGCCACTATGCCCCTGAGAGCTCGCGACATCGAAGTTATAGCGACGCTCGCGGCTTGAGACTGCTGAGTCTCAATCTCGCCCTGGGCCCAGCTGCTCTCGGCAAAATAGAACATCTGATATATCGCGGTAACGACGGTCGCTACGATGGCCACCGCGAATATAAGCTCAATAATGGAAACCCCTCTTTCATTTGGCAAAATACCAATCTTCATTTCCGATCGGCCGCCTTCGTCAACCATCGAGAGATAACCGGACGGCTCCTTTCGATCCTCGCGTTTTGATCATCAAAGTCCGCCAATTACGGAAACCGTTTTCATGATCTTTTAAGGTTTCAAAGCCAGCGCCTATTAATAATTCAGTACGTGTAAACTACTCTCGACCGCTGACCGGCTACAACTCTAACCGATCGCGGAAACCTCCAACCGAGGCTGTACCTCTTGACGATGTAAGTTCCCGGCTGAAGATCACCGAAAAAGGCCTCTCCTGGAACGGTCAGGCCCGTCTCGGGATCGGTCGAATATCCGGTCCACGCCGTCTTTGAATAGCCTCCCGGTCCAGTAACTTGTATCCAGACCCCATTACGAGGCGTGCGATCCCTCTGTTCAGCGCGAACTGCTATAGAACCCGTGGTAGGCACCCTCCTCAAGCGCACATCAAGCATAGTGTTGCCGCTCTGACTGATCGTTACGTCGTCGCTGGAAGGGGTATAACCGTTCTTGAAGACTTCGACCGTATATGTTCCGACCTCGAGCTGCACCTCCAAAACTCCGTTCGAATTGGTTGTGAAATGTTGGACGGTACCGTCCGCTTTGTTCGTAATCTTCACATCATCCGGGACTATCCTCGAGCCATCCGAAGCGTCGAACACCTCGAGATGCAGGTTTCCGTGAGCCTTCGGTTGAAGAGTTATATCGAGATACGTATCGCTCGATGCGTTGATTATGGCGGTATACGGCGAAGATGTTGGATCATAGGATGCCGCTTTGGCAGACACCTGATAATCCCCGGGGAACAGGCCAGCCACCGTAAAAGCGCCGTTTCTTGAATTGTAAACCTTTGCTCCGGTTAGAGGGTTGTTCAAGGTAATCTCGGAGGGCTTATCAATAACGGATCCATTTGGATCGAGAAGCCTCACGAATAGGCGACCTGGAGGTTCCAAAATGAATTCCAGGGTTCTGATCTGATTGTAATGCATGGTCGTCGTCTGTATTATTTGGTCCGGCCTCACCACAAAGCCATCAAGGGCAGCCGTAACCGAATAATCTCCGTCGACCTGACTCGGCTCTAGATCCGCAAAAAGGGTTTCTCCGTTCTCGTTCGTGTAGCCCAAGATCGGATATTCGATAATATCTTGTTTGGGCCCAGACGTGATGCTCACGGTGACGTTTTCGAGTCGCACGCCGTTCGCCCTTTTCGCTATTACCTTGAGGTGCGCACCGGAGCCAACCGGCTTCTCGCCCTCCCTCGCTATGGACGTCGATGCGCTCGCCAGCAGCTTCCAATCGCTATTTCTGAATATGGACACGAAGACCGTTTTATACGCCGTTGGATCGGCTTCGGGATTTAACGTGTCTGTGTCATTGTGCGCCCACCAAACCCTATTTCTTATATGTATCGATAACCCACCGACGACCTCATCTCTGTCAGGAGTCAAAGTACCAGCCGGATTCCCTCCGGGCAGTCCCAAAGAGTCGTACGGGATGCTGCGAGCCCGTTCCAGTTCGGCATTTATGACGTTCATAGCGACGGCTTTCTGGTAATTCTGTGCTTTCGTCGAAACCGCATAGCCCAATAACGGAACGAGCCCCACCAAGAAAACCAGAAGGATCGTTAAGGATACGATCATTTCCGCAAAAAACGAACCTCTTTCGTCTGCGCTCTTGCGAAAAAAGCCCATCTTCATACCGCAATCCCCTATGCGTTATCGACGGTCCCCCTTGGCGAGACAGGAGGATTCGGTTCCTCATTTTTCTATAGCCCCTATATCTTTTATCGACCTCGAGCTTCTTTATCTTGAATCATTTGTACTCACTTTTCGAGAAACGGCATTTAACGCTTTTCGATCCTTCGGGCTCGTTGGCTTCAGAAAATGACCTTTAAAACCGAAGTGAACTCCCGTAAAATCGTGAAATGCGCCGGTTCCGGCGAGCGCGGCCGTCGTCGAGATTCGCGCCCAACAACCGCGCGACCACCTACCGACCGAGCCGGCCGCTTTGCGCTTGACGGTTTCTTAACTAATTTTCGCGGGAATATTCGCGTCCGGAGGATCAAATGCTGACAGCGGTACCGATAGGCACGAAATCCATTTCGCACTACGAAGATATCGTGGGCGAAGCGCTCATCGAGCGCGCTCGCCGGCTCGCGGACCGGCTTAAAGGGGCGAAGATCCTCCACCTCAGCTCTACCGCGTTCGGCGGCGGCGTCGCCGAACTGCTATACACCCTCGTGCCCCTCTCGCGAGATCTCGGACTGGAAGTGGACTGGAAGATAATCTACGGAAGCGACGATTTTTTCACGACCACCAAACTATTTCACAACGCTCTTCAGGGGATGGACCTGATCATGACGAAGGATATGGTAGATATATACGTCCACCAAAACGACTACAACGCGGAAATGTTCCAGGACGAATACGACTTCGTAATGGTGCACGATCCCCAACCCGCCGCGATCTTGCGATTGCTTGAAGACAAGGGACGGCGGCGCGGAAAGTGGGTCTGGCGCTGCCACATAGACCTAACCGAAGCCAACAGAGCCGTTTGGGAATTCCTGAAACCTTACATCGATGCTTACGACGCCGCGGTTTTCACCATGCCACAATACGTCAAAGAGGACCTGAAGGTCGAAAAAGTGAAGATAGTCGCGCCAACGATCGATCCGCTCAGCCCTAAAAACATGGACATCGAAGACAAAGACATCGAGAATGTGCTCTCGAGGTACGGCATCGATCCCGAGCGCCCCATACTGGTTCAGGTATCGAGATTCGACCCCTGGAAAGACCCGCTCGGCGTCATCGACGCATACAGGATCGTCAAAGAAACGGTCCCCGACGTCCAACTCCTCATGATAGCCTCCATGGCGACGGACGACCCGGAGGGCTGGCACTACTACGAAAAAACCTCTCGCCACGCCGCAGGCGACAGGGATATCCACCTGCTATCGAACTTCGAAGGCGTCGGAAACCTGGAAGTCAACGCGTTTCAGCGATCGGCGGATGTTGTCGTTCAAAAATCGATCAGGGAGGGCTTTGGCCTGGTGGTTTCGGAGGCGCTTTGGAAAGCGAGACCCGTCGTTGGCGGAAAGGCGGGTGGGATACCGATTCAAATAATCGACGGCGTCGATGGTTATCTCATCGAAACTGTCGAGGAATGCGCCGATAGAATTTTAAAGCTGCTTGCCGATGGAAAAAAGAGAGAAGAGATGGGAATCGCAGGCCGAGAGCACGTGAGAAAGAACTTTCTGAGTCCTCGGCAGCTCGTCGATTACCTCGAGCTTTTCCTTGAACTCGCGGCCTGACTCGGGCGGTGAAATTTTGAGTCGCACTTCAGAAACCGATGCCGCCCTAGAAGGGCGGACCCCGATCATAGTGTCAAATAGGGGCCCGGTGACGTTCGAAATCAAGAACGGAAAGGCCGTCGGCAAAAGGGGCAGCGGCGGTCTGATCTCCGCGATATCGAACGTGTGCTTCGCAACGGCGGCCAAATGGGTTTCGGCGGCGTTGACCCCTGACGACAGGGAATTGTCCAGGCGCAGCTCGTCGATCCCCTATCCGCCTCGTCGGCCGTCTTTCGAAATCAGGCTCGTTGAGATCCCCGAAGCGACGTATGAAGCGTATTACAACAGAATCAGCAACCCGCTGATTTGGTTCGTGTTTCACGGCTTGTGGGATCTCGTCGAATTTCCCAAACTGGACCGGTCAGCGATCCAAGACTGGGAGCGGGGATATCTCGAAGCGAACCGACTTTTGGCCGAGGCGGCCGTAGAGGAGGCGCTTTTGACCGATTCGCCCATCGTCATGCTCCAAGACTACCACCTTTTCGCCGCGGCCAGATTCGTCAAGGAATCGCTCCCCGATGTTCCAGTCTTGCACTTCAACCACATTCCTTGGCCTGAACCAAGCCAGTTCCATGTGCTCCCGAAAGAGATCAGGAGCGGCCTTCTGGAAGGGCTTCTCGCGGCTGACGTTTTGGGCTTTCAGACCCCGGAATACGCCACGGCCTTCCTCAACTGCTGCGAACTGGACGCGGATTGCGAAATCGACTTCCGAAGATCGGTTATCCGGGTTGGCAATCGCGAAGTCCTCGCGCGGGCCTATCCCATCTCCATCGACCCGGTCGCGCTTCTCGAGTCCGCAAAAGACGCCGATGTCTCAAAGCACATCAAGCGCATATCGGAGAAAAACGAGGGACTGAAGCTCATCGTTCGCTGCGATAGGGCCGATCCCTCTAAGAACATCCTCCGGGGATTCGAAGCTTATGACGCCATGCTCACAGAACATCCCGAGCTCAAAGGCGCGGTCGCGTTCTTGGCTTTTCTCTATCCGACCCGAGAAAAGCTTTGCGAATACGCCGACTACCGCAGGCGAATCGAAACCCTCGTCAATAAAATCAACGATCGCCATGGAACGGACAGCTGGCGTCCGATACGCTTGAGGATCAAAGATAACTACCGCGAGTCCCAAGCGGCGCTCAAGCTTTACGACGTCCTCCTCGTAAACCCGATCTTCGACGGGATGAACTTGGTCGCAAAGGAAGGGCCCGTTTTAAACGAGAAAAACGGGGTTCTCGTGCTCTCCGAAAGGGCCGGCGCCCATCGCGAGCTGGGAGCTGCGGCCATTTCGATCAACCCGTTCGACGTCCGCGAAACATCCGAAGCGCTATACCGGGCGCTTAACCTTCCCGATGAAGAACGCGTTTTGAGATCCGAATGGCTGAAACAGATAGTCGCCAGGAACGATTCCAGAAAATGGCTCCGTCATCAGCTCGCTGATTTATACCGGATCGGTAATGAGGACGACGATTTGGCGGCTACGCTGCCAACCAGGTGAAAACGCTTATTACCTCGCCGACGCCTTTCAGGACCAGATCAGCCCTTTCCAAAAGCCCCGGGGGAGCTTCGGGAGAATCGACCGCGACTTTTACGGTGTAGCCTCCTTTCTCGCGCACCCTCTCCATCGCCTCGAAGGCCGAGATATCCGTCGCATCGTCTCCGAAGTAAACCGCCGACGTCAGTTTCTTTCGATCGATCACTTTGGATATGGCCCGCCCCTTGTTCGCCGGAATATCCGGCCTGAGCTCGATCGCTTTCCTGGCATCCACGCCCTTCAGTCCGTATTTTTTGAGAAGCGGTTCTGCGGCCACCAATATCGCCCGCCGAGCCCATTCCGGATCCTCGGCCCGCCTGTAGTGAACGCCCAGCGCGAGCTTTTTGGCCTCGATTTCTATCCCCGTCGAGGGCAGTCGGCGCGAAAGCGCTGCCGCCACCTCCGGCATTATCCCGGCATATCGCTTCGCCTCGGAAGACTCCTCAAATTCTCCGTCCACGCAGATTTCCAACCCGTGACTTCCTATATACGCCAATCCCCGGAAGCCCGCCATCTCAGCGGCCCTTTCGAGATCCCGGCCGGTCACCAAGCAAACCAATTTGTAACTCGCCTTGAGATTGCAGAGGGCTTCCTTTGCCTCCGTCGACACGCTGGATTCGTCCGGAGAGACCGTGATATGGCTGATCGTGCCGTCGATATCGGTGAAAACCCCGCAAGACGATCGACTGGCTTTAAGCGGTTGAAGGACCTTCGAGGCTTTCCGCAATGCTTCGCTCTCTTTCGAGAATGATTCCGTAATTCTCCTCATACCCATCCGCCATTCGCTTGGGGCTGAACTTCTCCTCCACGTATCGACGACACTCTTCTGGTCTAATTCTTCCCACTGATTCCACGGCTTTCACCATTTCGTCCAGAGTTTCGACCACGAAGCCGGTTTCTCGATCTTTGACCACTTCCGGCACAGAGCCATTCTTCATAGCCACCACCGGAGTTCCGGTGGCCATAGCTTCCGCCATAACCAGACCGAAGGGCTCGGGCCATTGGATCGGGAAGACGAAACACCTGGCGGCCGCCATCAAGCGCCGCTTTTCCAGCTGAGATATTTCTCCGACGAAGACGACCTTATCGCCGTCGATTCTGGGCATCACTTCCTTCTTGAAGTAATCGACGTCGACCGGATCGACTTTGCCGGCGATTATGATTCTCTTCCCAACCCTTTTTGCGACTTCGATCGCCAGATGGGTTCCCTTCACGGCGCTGACCCGACTGACCATCAACAGGAAATCATCCTTTGTGTCCCTGTAAGGCATGTTTTCCACATCCACGGCGTTGTACACGGTGTTGACGTAGTTTAGAACCGGAAAGCAGGATCTCTGGTATTCGCTAATGGCGTTGAAGTAGCAGTTGTTTTTCACTCTGCCGTAGAAATCCTTCGTGTCATCCTGAAAGGGGCCGTGGAGGGTATGGAGGATCGGCGTTCTCACGAACCCGGCAAAGGCCACCGCCAAAAACCCGCTGTGGTCGTGAATTACGTCAAATTCCTCCGCCCTTTTGAGGGCGCTGGACACTTGTATGGCGTCGATGGCCGTAGATCCCAATTGCTCCGTTCTGGCCTTTTCGAACTCGTATGACAGGCGAGCGGACGTTTTGGAATCCCCGGATGCGAAAAGCGTGACATCGTGGCCTCGAGAGACCAGCTCTTCCGTCAAGAGGCTTACCACCAGCTCTATCCCGCCGTAACCCTTGGGCGGTACGCTTATCCAGGGAGGGGCTAACTGTGCAATTTTCAATATAGATCACAACCCATGGCTTCGGCTCGGTGCTCGCAATGAAAATTTTAGACGCGCCCTGCCACTTGGCAAGTACCGAATCGAATTCGACTTCAACGGACTTCTTCGGCTGCTCGCCTCTCCATCAAATCGGAAACGCAGGTCTTGACATCGCGCCCCTCGTAAAGCACTTCATAGGCCATCTTCGCGATGGGCATCTCCACATTTTTCTCCAGCGAGAGGGCGTACACCGTGCTGGTAGCGGTCACGCCTTCGGCGATCATCCTCATCTCCGAGACGATTTTGTCCAGCGGCTCACCTCTCCCCAATCGCTCCCCCACCGCCCTGTTGCGGCTGTGCCTACTCGTGCACGTGGCTATCAGATCTCCCACTCCCGATAGTCCGGCGAAAGTGCTCCGCTTAGCTCCGAGCGCCACCCCCAAACGCGTCATTTCGGCCAGTCCTCGCGTCATGAGCGATGCCCTCGTGTTGTCGCCGAATCCGAGGCCGTCGGAGACGCCGACCGCAATCGCGATAACGTTCTTCGTCGCCCCTCCGATTTCGACTCCGATCACGTCCGCATTCGTGTAAACCCTGAAATGCGAAGTCGAAAACAACTCCTGAAGCCTCCTCGCCGTCTCGCGGTCTTCGGAGGCGATCACCGTCGCCGTAGGAATGCAAATGCTCACCTCTTCTGCGTGATTCGGCCCTGAGAGCGCCGCTACGCGCGCCGCGCACTGCGGAATTTCTTCGGCTATGACTTGCGTCATGCGCTTGAACGTTTCCCTTTCAAGCCCCTTTGAGAGGCTGACGACATACGGCGATCCCTTTATGAATGCGGCCGCCGCACTCGAGACCGTCCTCATCGCGTGCGATGGAACCGCCATAACGATCACTTCCGCGCCGCAAACCGCTTCACCCATGTCGGATGTTATGATCACTCCTCTGGGTATCTCAACACCGCTGATGTAACGCGGGTTCCTTCGAATCGCGATCATCTCGTCTACCAAAACCGGATCCCGCGCCCAAAGCCGCACGCGGTATCCCTTGTTCGCGAGCAAAACGGACATGGCGGTGCCCCAGCTGCCGGCGCCTATAACCGCTATCTCGCTCAGTTACCCTTCCTCCTTCTTGGGCCGAAGCGCGAATCTGCGCTCTTCTCCGGCGAAAATTCTGGCCAGGTTATCTCGGTGTCGATAGATGACCAGCGCGCCACCGACGGCGGTCGCGACCACGATGCTCGCGTGTCCGGGGTAGAAGGCGGCCGCCATTATCGGCAAAGCGAAAGCCGCAGCTACAGCCGCTGCGGAAATGTACCTCGTCAATACGACGACCAATAACCATAAGAGGAGCAGGTACGGAAGTATCTTAACGTACAGCGCCAAGATGACTCCGGTGGACGCGCCCACGCTCTTGCCCCCGGAAAACTTCAAAAAAACCGAATAGCTGGCCCCAACCACGGCCGCGAGCCCGCATAAAGCTATTATCGCCGTTTCGAGCGGCGATGGCGACGGAAACGACCAAGATATGAGCAGGCGACCGGCCGCGGCCGCGGCCGCCCCTTTCAGGATGTCGGCGGCGAGTATGATGATGCCCCCGGCCGGGCCAAAAGTCCGGTACGCGTTGGCCATCCCGGTGTTCCCGCTTCCGTATTTCCTGATATCCTTGCCGAAAAGGGCTTTTCCGATGATCACGCCCATCGGAATGCTGCCCAAAAGATACGCCAAGATGACCGCCGTAATCGCTTTAACCGCAAACATACCTTTTTATATCTCCCGACCAGTTATCGCTATAACTCTTTTACCATAAGTTTTAAATTCGGTGGATGCCGTTCGCAGTTCGACCCTTACGCCGATTATCGCAGAAGACGGCGCGAATGGGTAAGCCCGTTCGCGCGAACGGCCTTTCGCTCATTTTCTCCTAAACCGCATCGATATCGGACACGCCTCGAAGCCGAACGCCTCTCTCAACCTGTTTTCGAGATATCTTTCAAAGCTTTCGGTGACCAGCGATGGATCGTTGACGAAAAACACGAAAGACGGAGGTTTGGTCCCGATTTGAGCGGCGTATCCTATCCTCAGCGATTTTCCTTTTTTAGAGGGAGCATAGCCGATCGCCCTCAACCGCTCGACAAATGAGTTCACCTTAGCGGTCGGAATCCTCTTCTCGTATTCGGCGTAAGCTTTCTGCACCGCCTTCATGACTTTGGAAACGCCTCTCCCGGTGAGCGCAGACACCCTCAAAACCGGAGAATACCCCACGAACTTCAACTTTTCCCTTATTCCGCGCTCGGCCTCGGTTGCCTTCTCGGCTTCAACGGTATCCCATTTGTTCGCTACGATGACGGTCGCGCAACCCCTGGTTTCCGCGTAGGCGGCTATCCTTTGATCTTGTTGGGTCGCCCCCACCGAGGCATCCACGACCACCAGGGCGATGTCGGCCCGGTCGAGGGCCCGCAAGGACCTGACGAAGCCGTAGTATTCGAGATCCTCTTTCACTTTGGGAGGTCGCCTGAGACCGGCGGTGTCTATAAACCTGTACTTGTCGCCGTTCATCTCGAACACCGTGTCTATCGCGTCCCTCGTCGTCCCTGGAACATCGCTTACGATCGCCCGCTCTTCGCCTATGATCCTGTTCAGCAGCGATGATTTGCCGGCGTTCGGCCTTCCAACGATGGCCACTTTAATTTCTTCCGGTGCGACCGGCTCCTTCGCTTCGGGAAGAAGGGCGACCACGGCATCCAGAAGATCCCCCGCTCCCAACCCGTGCATCGCCGAAACCGGATAGGGATCGCCGAGCCCCAATTTATAGAACTGATATACGTCCATTTCCTCGCGTTCGCTGTCAATTTTGTTTACGGCTAAAATCACCGGCTTTTCGGAGCCCCTGAGCACTTTGGCGATCCGCTCGTCTTCCGACATCACCCCCGAATCGCCGTCCACGACGAACACGATCACGTCCGCCTCTTCCATGGCGAGAGTTGCCTGGCGAGTTACCTCACGCTCAAGTAAACCTTCATCCTGGAAGGATATTCCGCCGGTATCTATGATGGTGAACGCCCGCCCCGCCCAATCGGTTTCTATGTAGTTGCGGTCGCGAGTCACTCCGGCAACCGGATGAACTATCGCTTCTCTGGTTGCCGCGAGCCTGTTCACCAGCGTGGATTTACCCACGTTCGGCCTTCCGATGATCGCCACGAGCGGCAATGACACGCCTACCCCCAACTCCTCATAAGCCACTCGACGAACGCCGCCCCATCTGACGGGACGACTTCCACCGCGGCTTTGCTTTCTTTCGAAATCTCCTCGACGGTGAGATCGTCCACGAAAACGCCGTCGCCATTAAGCATCACATCCGGCACTAAAGCTACCTCTCCTTCGGAGAGCCGGCCGAGGGCCCTTTGCACGTCTTTCCCAGCCACCAGACCTGTCACGGTGACATCCGGGCCGAAGAAGGTATTCTCGACGGCCATCACGCTCATCTCCACGCCAAGCGCTTTTCTTATCATTTCCGCCGCCTTTTCCGCGTAGCGCGCTGACGAAACGCCTGTGATTGCGATGAACCTGCGGCTCGCTGTGCATGCGGATGCTTCGCCGAGCATCCGCAAAGCCTCACCTGTGGAGTCCAGAAATCTCCTCGCGATTCCTATTCCGTTTTCCAACTGCGGAAAATCATCGTACCTTTCGGCCTCGGGAAGCGGCAGATCGAATGCCGAGTAGAACTCGTCCGCCAAGTACACCCAATGCGATCCGCGCCTGATTATATGATCTTGCTGAGCGGCATCGATTTTCTTGACGAGCTCCTCGACCTCGAGCCTTTCGAAGCGGCGCAATTTGGGTAACCCGTCTCTATGCGCTGTCAGCCCGACTGGAACGATGCCGACCGAGAGAACGCCCTCTTGGTCCTCCAAGTCGGATAACGTTCTATCAAGCTCAGCTTTATCGTTAATATCCGGACAGAGCACGATTTGAACGTGCAGCCCGATCCCGCCATCGACGAGGGCTTTAAATCTTTCCAGAGCTCGATCTTCGCCTTTGGGCCTGACCATGCGCCTGTGAAGCTCCAGATCGGTCGTGTGCAGAGAAACGTACAATGGGCTCAACCTGCGGTCGATTATCCTTTCGACGTCTGAGTCCCTGAGGTTCGTGAGCGTTATGAAATTTCCATAAAGAAAAGACAACCTGTAATCGTCGTCTTTCACCTTGAGAGAACTTCTAACCCCCGAAGGAAGCTGATCGACGAAGCAAAAGATGCACCCGTTTCTGCACCTCAACAACCCATCGAAAAGGGAGGTCTCGAATTTCAATCCCAAACCTCGCCCGTCCCTTTTCTTAACGCGAAAGGTGTACTCCCTTTCCTTTCGCCTGAAAACCAAATCTAGATCGTCCTCCGAGCATAGAAGCTCGTAGTCGATGATGTCCCTGGGCTTTTCTCCGTTGACGGAAACGAGTTCGTCACCGGGACGCACGCCGTTCGCTTCCGCTGGGCTTCCCTTCTTGACGTCGACAATTCGAGCGGCCAAATGCCCGCCTCCCGAGTCTTTTTGTGAATGATACCATTATAATTCCGTTTCCGGACCTCGTTCGTCGCCCCGAACGGATTACCGGCGCGGTCGCGTGCCGGTACGGGCGATCGTTCGCGCTATCGTTCGGACGCCGCAATCCGGTGTAGGGCCCGATCCCCGATCGGGCCGTTCGTGCGCGCGTCAACAAAACGGTGTTCGCACCGCAAATGAAAACGCATCCCGCCGAACCCCCGATGCGGTTTATCGGCGCATACCTGCGCGAACGGTTAAACGTCATTCCGGCCGTTTGCGAAACGCGATCCACATTTGGGAGTATCGCGCGGACGGGCGTTTGCGTACGCGTCCCCGCGCGGGAAACGGCACGGTCCGTTCGTGGAACGGACCCCACAAATCACATCGTGCCAGTTTTCGGTTTATCGGGCATTTGTGCGCTTTTTGCGTTCGCAGACTGGTTAACGGCAACGATCCGTTCGGGGAATGGACCCTACAGATCGCGCCGCGCGATGTCGATGACATATAATGGTATTCGTCGGACCGAGGAGTCGATGTGCGCATTTTGGTGGTCGAAGACGAAAGAAGGATTTCCGATTTCCTCTTAAAAGGATTGGCGGAAGAGGGTTATGCGGTTGACTGGGCATTCGACGGCGAAGAAGCCTTGCTCATGGCGACCGAAAACGAATACGACCTGATCGTCCTCGATCTCATTCTTCCCAAGAAAGACGGTCTTTCGGTGGTTAAAGAGCTGAGGCAGATGGGGAGATTTACGCCGATTATCGCGTTGACCGCCAGAGATGCCGTCGAGGACAGAGTAGCCGGCCTCGATGCGGGAGCCGATGATTACCTCGTCAAGCCTTTCGCCTTTTCGGAACTTCTGGCGAGGATTAGGTCCCTACTGAGGCGGGGTAAATCCCAAGAACCCACGGTAATCAGAGCCGGCCGCTTGGAGATGGATCTACTTTATCGTCGAGTTGCGATCGACGGAAAGCCCGTAGCCCTCACGAGCCGCGAGTTTTCGATACTCGAGTACATGGCCAGAAACGCTGGAATTCCCCTCAGGCGCTCTCAGATTTATGAGCACGTTTGGGGGGATTACGATAGGTGGAGCAACGTCGTCGACGTGCACATAACCCACCTCAGGAACAAGCTCGAAGCGGCCGCCGGAGAACCGCTCATCGAAACGGTCCGAGGCGTCGGGTACGTTTTGAAAGGCGATCGATAATATGTCCTCGATACGCGTGAGGCTCACGCTCTGGTACGCTTTGATCTTGGGCGTCATATTGGCGCTTTTCAGCTGGATGACGTTCGAATCGGTAAAGAACCGCCTAAACTACGAGGTGAGCCGCTCTCTCCAATCCATCGCTTTTGAAGCGGTAAGGCTCTTCGATCCGTCATCTCCTACGCTTTCATCCTTGCCGAAGAGCCCGTCCACGCAGAACATTTTCGTCCTTACGTACAACCGACCGGGTCGCCTAGTCGAATCGAGCCACGCCATCGCATCTTCCGCTTTTGATCCCAGCGCGGTTGCAACCGCTCTTAACGAGGGGAAAAGCCGCGCGAGCCGCGTTCGCGTTGCCGGTTTCGGCGAGCTCGTCGTCTACACAGTACCGGTTATTGAGAAAGGCGAGGTGGTTGGAGCCGTTCAGGCCGCGCGCTCCCTCGCCTCATATCGCGCTTCCCTGCGAGAATTGAGGACGGCGCTGTTCGTCCTCGTTCCATTGTGCCTGGCGCTGGCCACGGCCGGAGGGCTTTTCATGTCCACGAAGGCGCTCGCGCCCATCGAAAGGATTTCCGAAACCGCAAAGCGGATAACGTCGCAGAACCTCGACGAGCGAGTACCGATTTCCGGAAGGGACGAGCTGGCCGACCTGGCCGAAACGATAAACGACCTGCTGGACAGGCTCAAAGAGGCCATCGAAAGCGAGCGCCGCTTCATCGATGATGCCTCTCACGAGCTGAGAACGCCGATCACCGTTCTCCGAGGGGAGATCGAAGTGGCCTTGAGGCGGGATCGCGATCCGGAAGAATACAAGCGCCTGCTCGCAAATGCCGTCGCGAGAATCGAGGAGCTGTCCCAAATGGTCGACGGTTTGCTCACGCTGGCGAGATTGGGCAAAGGAGCCCCTTTGAACCTAGAGCGGATAAACGCGCTGGAACTTCTCTTTGAAGCGCGCGAGCAGCTCCGAAAGGCCTTCAGATCAAAGAAAATGGAGGTTACGGTCTTGGCAGACGAGGACTTGTGGATTACGGGAGACCGGGTAAAGCTCCGTCAGCTTATCGTAAACCTCCTGGATAACGCCATAAAATTCGCGCCCTCGGAGTCAAAAATCGAGCTCAAGGCGACGCGCGAACCCGGAAGCGTCGCGCTGTCGGTAAAAGATGCGGGCCCGGGCATAAGCGAAGCCGACCTCCCTCGCATCTTTGAACGCTTTTACCGAGGTTCCGCAACCGACGGGCGCGCCGCCCCGGGGAGCGGCATCGGTCTCTCCGTGGCAAAGCTAATAGCCGAAGCCCACGGCGGCAAGATCTCGGTATCGAGCAAGCCAGGTGAGGGCAGCGAATTCATCCTGCGGCTTCCTGCGCGAGATAATCGTCAACCCCAAATTCCGCGAAGCACCGCTAAATGATCGAAACGCGCCGATTTGCAAATATGCTCGCTCCTTATTTACGGGGAAACCGGTGCCCCGCTCTCTTGAACGTTCGACGCATTGCCCCTCATTATTTGACCGAAGAGGTGCGCGGCTACCAGGTAAACGTAAGGAACGAGGACCAAAGTGCCGATACCGAACGTGGCGCTTCCCACGATCGCCGCGGCGATCATAAGTCCCACGAACACGGCAACCGATGCTATATACGCGCTCGCGTTATCGCTCAGCAACTTAAAAACTTCGCCGAATTTGAAAGCCGCTCCTATGCTGTAGTTTTCGGCGGCAAAGCGCATCAGCATCGCCGGAAATACGACGGCCACCGCCAGTCCATAAATGCCCAACAAGAAGAAACCGAAGAGCATTCCGGCCCCGAGAGCTTCCGGCGGCTGCGAGCTCCCCGTCATCAAAAAGTTTTGGCTCAAGGCCGAAGCGATCGCCACCGAGCCGAATACCGCAATGAGCACTAGGGCCGGAACCGCCAAAATGAGCTGTATCAAGAACAGCTTGAACCCTATCCCGATCAATTCTCCCCAATCATCCCATTTGGGCAGCCCCTCTTCTCCGGATGAAACCATCTTCATCGCTTTGACGAAGTATCCGTTGAAGATAAAAATCGGGATGATAAGAAATTGAAGCACCGACATAACGATAAAGATAATCACCTTTCCGACCCAGTCCGGGTCCTCGAAAACGTACTTGAAAGCTTTCTCGTAATTCATCGCCGCTCCTTTCCAAGCCTCCCATATGTCAACGGTCTCTCGACCGGAACTTCAGCGCTTACATACCGCTTCTATAAGCAAATGATTCGTCACGTTCGACCGATTGTCAACCGGAACTTCCGCTGAAGCCCGGATCGTCGATTTGCGACAACCGCTTAAATTTTCAAACTGGACTACTGACACGATCCCGAGCTTTGGTATAGTCTTCGTTGAAGCTGTATGGGAATCTTTGCTAAAGGAGGAGTCGATGCCGCACTTATTCGATCCGATAGACGTGGGTCCGCTCACGCTCAAAAACCGCATAATCATGCCGGCCATGGCCATGGACCTGGCTACGGAAGAGGGAGAGATCACGGACGACGTGATCGAGCATTACAGGAGAAGAGCCAAAGGCGGAGTCGGGCTCATCGTGACCGAACATTTATACGTCCGCCCGGATGGGCGGTATTCCGTGAAGCAGCCCGGCATATACGACGATTCGCTCTTGCCCGGACTCGAAAGGCTAGCCGATGCCATCGCCATGGAAGGGGTTCCGATGATAGCCCAAATAAGCCACGCAGGAGCGAGAACCGTCATGGAGGCGTCCGTGGTGCGCCCCATCTCCCCCTCCGGGGTGAAAGTCGCCGGGGCGGACGCGGAGCCGCGGGAACTCACGTCGGAGGAGATAGTCGAGATTTCGGACGCCTTCACGGCGGCGGCGGCCAGGGCCAAGCGAGCCGGCTTTAGGGGAGTCGAGGTCCACGGAGCTCACGGCTTCCTTCTCAACCAATTCGCGTCCCCCATCACCAACCATCGCACGGACCAATACGGCGGCCCCCTCGAAAACAGACTTCGCCTCCCGCTCGAGATAGTCCGCAGAGTTAAAGCCGAGATCGGCGACGAGATGCTGCTGTCGTACAGGTTGGGGGCAGACGACATGATGGACGGCGGTTTCACTTTGGATGAAGCGAAAGTCGCCGCACAGATGCTCGAAGATGAGGGCGTACAGCTATTGAACGTTTCAGGGGGCTTGGTCGGTTCCAGGCCGGCCGAGGGCGGCCCTGGCTACTTCGTCCCGCTGGCGACGGCGATAAAACGCGCGGTGGGAGTCCCAGTCGTCGGCGTGGGCAAAATAACGGATCCGCACTTCGCCGACGAGATAATCTCGAGCGGCCGGGCGGACCTCGTAGCCGTCGGCCGGGCCATATTGAAAGATCCCGACTGGCCAAGGAAAGCGGCGATCGCGCTCCGCGTGGGGGAAGGTTGGGAAGTTCCGTTGGATTAACCGCGATGTATGGGTATCAACTCCTCGCGGACATCTGCGCGAGGAGGGATACCATGCCTTGGGAAGCCAAACAGCTGCCGTATACCGAGCTCGAAGGCTTATCGGAGCGGCAAATAGCGGAGCATTACAAGCTTTATCAGGCCTACGTTAACAAGCAAAACGAAATCGAGCAGAAGCTGAACGCCACGGATTGGTCGCAAGCGATCGGGCAAGCGAACCCGACGTGGAGCGAATCCAGGGAGCTCCAGGTGGAAAAGAGCTTCTCCCTTAACGCCATCAGGCTGCACGAAGCGTACTTTTTTGGCCTCGGCTGGAACGGCCAGCCATCCGGCGACGCCGCGAAGTTGATCGAGATGGACTTCGGGTCGATCGAAGACTGGAAGAACGAAATGACCGCCGAGGGCTTGAGCGCCCGCGGTTGGGTGGTCTGCGCGTTCGACTGGTCCTACGGCTGCGCGACGAACTTCGTCTGCGACGCCCACAACCTTTACTGCATCTGGAACGCCACGCCCCTGGTGGTTTTGGACGTCTATGAGCACGCTTACTTCCTGGATTACGGGACCAACCGAAGAGAATACATCAACGCCTGGTGGCGGAATCTCAATTGGGATTACGCGAACCAGCTCATAAGGCAATACGGAATCATGGAGTACCACCAAGAGCACAAGGCGGCCTAGAGTGCGACAATCCTGTCAAGGGCCATGAACAGGAATATCAGCCCCAGAAACGGAAACGCGGACAACTTATACAACAGCCAAGCCGTTTCCCTTTTCTTCGAGCGAGCGAGGACGAAACCGGCTATCACCACGATGGGGGAAAGCGACGCGGCCGCGGTCGCGTATAGCATCCCGAAGCCGCCGCCTATGTATACGCCGTAGGTCGATCCCGCCAAAAGAATCGAGAGAAACAGCAAAGCGTTTACCGAGAACCGCGTTCCGGCGGTTACCGGGAATATCTTGAGTCCGGCCCTCAAATAATCTTCCCGATAGGCGAACATTAAGCTCCATACGTGTATGAGAACCCAGATCGCCACCATCGCTGAGACCGAGATCAGACCCCAGTCGACCCGTCGATCGACCGCGAGCCATCCCATCCACACGGGGGCGAGGCTGGAGATGATGCCCAAGTAATGGGTGACCCACGTCTTCCTAGCCACGGTGGCCGTCGCCACCCCCGCGGCACCGGCGACGGCGACCAGCGGATGGATGGCGTAACCGATGGCCAGACCCAGAAGCGTCAAAGATGTGACGAACGGCAAGAGCTTCTCCGCGGGGCTAATCCTGCCGGATGGCAAGGGTCGCGCTTTCGTTCTGGACATGCGAGCATCCCATTCCCTGTCGAGATAGCAGGTGAGTCCGTTTACGCCTGCGCTCGCCAAAAGCACGGCCGCAAGCGATCCAGAGAAGAGCGAGAAGCCCGGAAAGCCGCCGCCCGCGATGATGGTCGAAGCCGCCCCTATGAACGCCAAAAGAACGGTCTCGCGCGGCTTTATCGCCTCCAGATAGACAAGAACCGCCAAAGTCCGGGGCAGTGAGGTCGCCCGCGAATGGCTTTCGGGGGAATGAGTTTCGCCTATCCGGGTGATGTTCATCGGTGAATAATAGCCCGAGCGCGCAAATCGCTGGAAGTCCTTTTGGCAAACTTTCGCGGCGATTTTTCGGCTAAGGCTTTTTCCCGAGCTCTTTTTCGAGACAGCTCAGCCTTTCCTCCATCGCCGCGAGGCGCTTTTCTATCGCTTCGATTTCCGAGCGGTCAGGCGCGCTGATGGCTTCCGCCAGGGTGTCCTCAAGTCTCTTCTTGAGGCTTTCCTTCTCCTCGTTTATCCCGACCGTGAGCTCGTCGACGAAGTCCCTATTCGCTGGGGATTTATCGGAGCTTTTCGCTATGGCCGCTCGTATCAGATCGTCCGCTTTTTCGTGGACCAAAAGCCACGTGCCGAGCAGCGACATGATGCCCTTTTTCAGCGCGTCGTCCAGCGGTTTGGATTTATCCGATGACCTTTCGACCATCCCGCGATTCGCCTCCTCGGTCATTCTGCCGCTACGCCCTTGGGCAAACCGAACCCGCGCCCCCGCTGATCGATAGAGACGACGAGAACCTATGAGCTGCGCACAGTCGACGAGAACCTATGAGCTGCGCACTGGGCCGCTTTCGCTACCGCGCCGCGGCAACGGCCTCGTCCGCGCCGGAGCGATTTTTCGCCCCGTATTTGCGGCGCAGGACCTGATATTGCGGTTCTCGCTCCTTCCAAAGCGCCAACAAGGGCGTCGCGACGAATATCGACGAATATGCGCCGGATGCTATGCCTATAAAAAGCGCAAACGCGAAATCCTTCAGCGTTTCTCCCCCGAGGAAGAGTATGGCCGTAACCGGAAGGATGGTGGTCATCGTGGTGTTGATCGACCTGATGAGGACCTGATTTATCGATCGATTCGCCATCGACGAATACGTTTCCTTCGCCATCTTCGCCGAGTTTTCCTTGATTCGGTGGAAGACGACGATCGTATCGTAAAGCGAGTAGCCCAAAATCGTGAGAAGCGCCGCGATCGTGTTAGGATTCACTTCGCGACCGACCAGTGCGTAAATTCCGACCGTGATCAAAATATCGTGGACGAGCGCGACGATGGCCGCCACGGCCATCTTGAACTCGAAGCGCAGGCTTATGTATACCAGAAGACCGCCTATCGCAACGCCCAAAGCGCGCAGGGCTGCATTCGTTATCTCCCGTCCCCAACCCGGCCCGACCGATTGAACGTTGATCTCGCCTGGCCGCACGCCGAATCGCTCTGAAATGTCCTTCTTCACCGCGGCCTGCTCTTCGGCGTTTATCGCTTGCGTCCTGATCAGCATTTGGTTCTTGCCGACCGGCTGAACGATCGCGCCTTCGAGGCCCAGCTTTTTGAGCTCCTGCCTGAATTCGCCGACGCTTACCCTCTTCGCCATTTTAACCTCGAAGCTCGTTCCGCCCTTGAAATCGATCCCGAAGTTCAGCCCTTTGACGCCGAGCCCGATCAGACCCACTATTATGACGGCCGCGGAAATCGCAAACCATATTTTCCTCCGTCCCAAAAAATCGATGTTGAATTTCACTGGACGGCGACCTCCTCTTTAAGTCCCAAAAAGCCGGGGCTGCGCTTTGGCCAGGCGTGCGCTATCAGCCCCAAGACAGACCTCGTGAAGAAGAACATCGTGAACATGTCGATCACGAGCCCCAGTGAGAGGGTGAGGGCGAATCCCCTCACGGTCCCGATGCCGAGCAAGAAAAGCACACCGGCGGTCAACCAGGTGACGAAATCGGCATCGAGCATCGTCTTGAAAGCGTTCCAGAAGCCCGCGTCCACGGCCAAGCGGAACGTCTTCCCGCTTCTGATTTCGTCTTTCACTCTCTCGTAGAAGATGATCGACGAATCCGCCGCGATGCCAATGGATACTATTATTCCCGCTATTCCGGGAAGCGTCAGATTCCATTGGTAGTAGCGGCCCATGACCGCGATGAGACCCCAATAGAGCGCGGCGAAGATACCTAGAGCGATGATGGTCACCATTCCCAAGCCCCTGTACACGAGGAGCATGAATACGGCGATGAGCGCCAAGCCGACCAGCCCCGCGATGAGGCCCGCCTTGAGCGAATCTTGGCCGAGGGTTGGTCCCACGCTCCTTATCTCGCTCATCTCGAGCTTGACCGGTATCGCGCCTGTCTGCAGAACGAGCGCGGTGTTTTTGGCTTCTTCGATGCTGTTGATTCCCGTTATCTGCGCTCGACCGCCCGTTATGGCCTGTTGAATGGTCGGCGCCTCTTTGATCTCCCCATCGAGGATGATAGCTAAGCGCTTGCCGACGTTCGCGGAAGTGATGTCCCCGAACTTCTTTGCGCCATCGGGGGTGAATTGGATCTCGACTATGGGCTGCGTGGCCACTTGCCCACCGTAAGTGGCCTGAGCGCTTTTAAGATCCTTCCCCGTCAGCAGCACCGGCCCGAGGACCGGCTCTCCTTTTGCTTTGAGCTCTTTCAAATTCGCCGTCGAATACTTCGCGTATTTATCCTGGACGATCGCGAACTGGAGGACGGCGGGTTTGCCCATGATTTTTATCGCCTCTTCGGGATTCTTGATTCCCGGAAGCTGAACGAGGATGTTTCGATCTCCTTGTCGCTGTATCTCCGGTTCTCCGACGCCAAGCCCATCGACCCTATCTCGGATTATCATCTCGGCCTGACGCATCGCGTCCTCGTTCACCGGTGCGCCGGGAGAATCCTTTGCCGTGAGGATGACGGATACCCCTCCGCGGAGATCGAGCCCGAGCTTGGTCGATTTATCTACGGGATATATCGCCGCCACGGCGGCTATTACCACGAGGAGCACCGCCGCGATTGAGATGAGGTACTTTTGCTTGCTGGTCAATTGTCCCCCTAGAGAAGCTTGGTCTTGTTTATGATCAAACTGAATTTGCAGCCCAGAAACTGAGCTGCCCTCCGGCATCTTACCATACGCGAGAGGAATATTTCAAAGTACTCCATGACTTGGCTTATGCTCGTGTCGATATCGATTTCGAGCTGTATGATCTTGTTTTCCGGCTCGACCCTCAAGAAGGACCTCTCGGCGGCGTAGTTGACCCTATCGTGAATGTCGAACGCCATGGGATCCGGATTTCTCACGCGAGTGCGGTGAACGTCACTCTTGTCGGCCAATACCACCGCTGCCCCGATCGGCGAAGTATCCGAGCCGTACTCCTCTTCGTGATTGCCTATGGCGTTCAAAACCATCGCGAGCTCGTCGATCTGCATACCCAGCCTATCCAGCTCTGTTTTTACAAGCGTCGCCGACGCGATGCCGTGAAAATCGCGACCGATCACGTTGCCCACGTCGTGAAGATACCCGGCTATTCCCGCCAGCTCGGCGTCCCTCTCCGATAGCCCTAGATGCTTCAGGACGTTGGAGGCTATGCTGGCCGTAAGATTCGCGTGCCTGAACCCGTGCTCCGTGTAGCCTATAGCCTTCATGAAGTCGTCCGCGTGATTCAGCAAAGCCGAAAGCCTCTCGTCAGATTTGATGTCCTCGAGCGTCACCGCGCTTCCTTCTGCCAACGCAATCACCTCGTTCGAAGAGCAGGCCTTAGCGCTCAACTTAATATATCCGAGAAGGGCGCGCAAGGCCGAAGTCGCGCCGCGCGCCGCCGCTTTCGCTAGCACGATAAAAAAAATTGCGTTTGCGCGTTTAAAAAGCGCCTTTACTGGGAAACAACTATTTGCCGAGGATATAAGCATTGTCAGCACGAGAAAGCGGGTAAACGCCGCGCTTTCCCAACCGAAGAGAGGTAGATTCGGCGACTCGAAGAGACGACATATCCGAAGGGCCCGACTAGACGCCAGCCTTTGCAATTCCGATTTCGCGCCGTCCGAGGGGATGAACCTCCCGGAAGCATCCCTCATCATCGCGTCGGAGCCGAGCTTCCCTTCGAAAGATTTTCGCCGAATCGACCGTCGCATCGGAACGCCAAACAGGCCAAGAGCCTCGGCGAGAGGGGATGATCGTCGTGAAAGCGTGCCCCAAGAAAGAGAGCCTGCCCGACCAGGCGCTCGGCGGGTCTATCCGGGAGTCGATCAGAGTGCCTTCGACGTTTCGAGCGCTTTCGAAGGCGAGGAGATTCGTGTCCGAGATCGCGGCGGATTGCGGTTTCGGTCCGGACGACGCCTTCGATATAGCCATCGCCACCGACGAAGCCATCGCCAACGCGATTCTCCACGGGGCAAAGGGCAGACGCAGGGGCTACATCGACGTCAAAGTGGTTTGCAGAAGGGCCTTCATCGTAACGGTGACCAGCAAAGGCTCTTTCAAGAGCTCAGATTCAAAGCCCGAGCTCGGATCGGAAAGCGGCCGCGGTCTCTGGCTCATGAGCGCGCTGATGGATCGGGTCACCATCTCCGTGGGGGGAGGATACACCAGGGTCGTTATGGCCAAGTTCAAGCGCCGATAACCGATGGCGCGCAAACGCCGTCGCTCCCTGTAGGGCTCGATCCCCCGATCGGGCCGCTCGCGCAAGCGTCGACGAACGTCGTTCGAACCGCAAATGAAAACGCATCGCGTTAACCCCGGTGCGGTTTACCGCCGCGCACGCCGCGGCCAAATGTCCTTCCCGGGCCAACTTATCTTGAAATCGCGGCCGAAAACGACCCCGCGAAGCGCCTATTGCAACGCGGGGGTATCTTTGTTAATGTCGGGCCGAATTTCATCGCGAGGAGAAGAATTGCCGGAACTTCGCAGGGATCCCATTACCGGAAACTGGGTTGTCATATCGACGGAGCGGGCAAGGCGGCCGGATTACTTTCGAAAACCCAAGGCCGAACGACCGGAATGTCCATTTTGTTATGGCAATGAGGGAATGACGCCGCCCGAGACGCTCGCCTATCGACCAGGTGGAGGTGAGCCGAACTCAACCGGTTGGCTGGTGCGAGTCGTTCCGAACAGATACCCGGTCTTCGCTCCGGACGGCGCCCTTCGGCCGTCCGGCTCGGACCTGTACTACAGCGCCGCAAGCGTCGGAGCCCACGAAGTAATCATCCATTCTCCCGACCACGAAAAAAGCTTGGCCCAAATGAGCGTCGATCAAGCGGCGCTCGTGCTGAGGGCATACAGGGATAGGTATCTTCACTTCAAACCGCAAAAAGAGATTTCCTTCATAGAAATAATCGTGAATCACGGAAGGGACGCGGGAGCGTCTCTCGAACACCCTCATTCCCAGCTTTTCGCCATGCCGATGATCCCGCCCGCCGTAGAAGAACAGCTGGCTGGTTCCAACGACTACGCGCTGAGAACGGGGGGCTGCATATACTGCCACATGATCGAATCCGAGATAGATCTGGGAACGAGGATCATCTCAAAAAGCGACGATTTCGTCGCCATCGCGCCGTACGCCTCGAGGCTGCCTTTTGAATCCTGGATTCTGCCGATAAGACACGAACCGTTTTTCGAAGACATCGGCGACGCGGAAATCGAGTCCCTTGCCAAAATGCTGATATCGGTCCTGGGGAGATATGCGGAGATCTTAAACAATCCCTCTTATAATCTCTTTCTCCACACCACCCCATGCAAGATCGAGGATGGGAGCTATCACTGGCATATCGAGATCATCCCCAAGCTCACGGCGATAGCGGGCTTCGAGTTCGGAACGGGGATGCTCATCAACGTAACCACCCCCGAAGACGCCGCCGCGTATCTGAGGGGCGATCGGTCGCCATGAGGCAAGGTGATCATCGACGAGCCAGATTTGGAAGCGCCGCAACTTGCCGAACCGCTCAGCCCCGAAGGAAGACCGGCGCGGAGCGCCTCCGAGAGAGCCTTAAGCCTCAGCCCTTCCCATTATGTGGTTCTTTATGATCCCGAAGCTCACGGTTACGGCGCCAACCAAAAGAGCGAGCGCTCCTAGCGCCTTGACGGCCATTCCCAGCTCCCCGTTTGCGATACGATCATTTTCCAGATCTTCGTCTTTCGCGCTCGGCTCGGCGCTTTTCAGAAGCTCCCTGGCGTAATCGATGACCGCCTCGGGAACGAGTATCTCCATACCCCCCACGACTACCCCCACATCGGGCATGGATGACGTGGGGGCTTTCACCCGGACGGGAATGCCTGCCGCCTCCAAGAGGCCTCGGGCGGCGGCGGCTTCGGCGGTGTTCCTGGCCACCCACACCGAGGCCATTCTCCATTCGCATCCGGCTTCCTCGTAAAAATCCTCGACACCGAGCTCTTCCATTTCAGAAGAGAACCAGCTGAGCGCCGGCGACGCTCCGGTGCCGACGAGATCGGCTCCACACGTCGGACACCTTTCGCTTATCTCAAATAGCTTCGCCCCGCATTTTATGCAGAACACCCTGTCAGACCTCCACGTACCGAGAAACTTTCGAAAGCTCGGACCTCGGAATTTCCGCTTTCAACGCCATTCCATCCGGTCGGTGTTCCATCTTTTCGACCCTTCCTACGGCGTGAACGAGCTGGACGACGTTACCATCTTCGTAAGGAATTTTCAAGTTCACGCTGATGAAATTGGCGGAAAGCGCGGTTTCTATCTTCTGGACGAGCTCGTCCATTCCGGTCCCTTCCACAGCCGAAACGGCGACGGCGTCGGGATAAAGCTTCTCGAGCCTCTTCCGATCTCCCTCATCGAGAAGGTCGATCTTGTTCATCGCCATCAGCCTCGGCTTTTCCGCCGCCCCGATCTCCTCGAGCACGGATTCCACCGCGGTCATCTGCTCCCGCATGTTCGGATGAGAGGCGTCTACCACGTGCACGAGAAGATCGGCGTCCCTGACCTCGTCCAGCGTCGAGCGAAAAGCCGCGACCAGTTGATGCGGAAGCTTACTTATAAAACCGACGGTATCCGAGATGACGATCTGGTGACGATCCGCCGCTTTGAGCCGGCGCGAGGTCGAATCCAGGGTCGCAAAAAGCTTGTCCTCTACCAAGACGTCCGCACCGGTGAGGGCGTTCAAGAGCGTCGATTTTCCGGCGTTGGTGTATCCCACCAGCGAGACGGTTAGGACCGACGATTCGTGGCGCTTCTTTCTCTGGGTTTCCCGGTTCTTGGCAACCTCTCTCAGCTCTCGTTTGATTCTCGAAATCCTTTGCCTGACCCTTCGACGGTCGACTTCGAGCTGGGTCTCTCCGGGACCCCTGGTGCCTATGCCGCCTCCCAACCTGGACAGGTGCAACCACAAACCCCGCAATCTGGGCAGATTGTACTCCAGCTGGGCCAGCTCTACCTGAAGTTTCCCTTCCGACGTGTGCGCCCTTTGGGCGAAGATATCGAGGATGAGAGCGGTGCGGTCTAGAACTTTTACCCCGATTTCCTCTTCTAGGTGCTGCTGCTGAGACGGCGACAGCTCGTCGTCAAAGACGACCATCGTCGCGCCGCGGGCCTTGGCCAGATCGGCTATTTCCTTCGCCTTTCCGGGACCGATGAACGTTCGGCTGTGGGGCTTATCCCGCTCTTGAATTACCCGGCCCACGACCCTAGCGCCTGCCGCCATCGCGAGCCGACCGAGCTCGTCCAAAGAGGACTCGGCCTCTTCCTTCGAATTTGAGGTCAAGCTCAAACCGGCGATTATGGAGAGTTCTTCCCTCTTTAACTCCTCTATCTTGCTCTCACCATCTGTCGTTCAATTCGTCCGCCGACTCCCGACCCCTCGGCGCCGCAAAACCCGGTCCGCCGCTTGCGACTCCGCGCACCATCGTCCTTACAGATTTCGCTCGATGCAGTCCAGCGCCTCTTCGAGCCTGTCGTCGGCGATCGTCAGCGATATCCTCACGTAGCCCTCGCCGGACGGCCCATAGGCATTTCCGGGAGATACGATCACCCCGGCCCTGTCGAGCACGTGCGTCGCGAAGCTCGCGGAGCCGTACCCGTCGGGAACGCGGACCCAAACGTATATCGTAGCTTTGGGCGTCCTCGCCTTCAAGCCCATCCGCTCGAGCGCGGACATTACGAGATCGCGCCGCCTTTTGTAGACCGCTCGCATCTCGTCGATGATGTCCTGCGGGCCCTCCAGCGCCTCGATCCCCGCGTACTGGATGGCGTTGAAGATGCCGGAATCGATGTTGGTCTTCACGCGGCCCAGCGCCTCTATCATGTCGGCATTTCCGCAAGCCCAGCCTATCCTCCAGCCCGTCATGTTGTACGTTTTCGATAACGAGTGGAATTCGATGCCCACTTCTTTTGCCCCAGGATACTGCAGGAAACTCGGAGCGACGTATCCATCGTAGGTTATCTCGGAATACGGATTGTCGTGGGCCACCGCGACGCCCGTCTTTTTGGCCCATTCCACGAGCCCCCGAAAAAAAGAATCCGGCGCCGTCGCCGATGTCGGGTTGTTGGGATAGTTGAGCAAAATCATCTTCGACTTCTCGACCACTTCGTTCGGTATTTCGTCGAGCTCTGGCAGGAAGTCGTTTTCCTCCAAAAGGGGCAAGAAGTGTGGCGTCGCTCCAGCCAAAATCGCGCCGGTATTGTAGACCGGGTACCCGGGATCGGCCACCAGGGAAACATCTCCGGGATCGCACATCGCGAGCGCGATATGCGCTATCCCCTCTTTCGACCCGATGAGGGGCAAGACCTCCGAATCCGGATCCAGATCAACGCCGAACCTCCTTTTGTACCAGTTGGCTATCGCCTTTCTGAAAGCGGGCAGCCCGAAATACGATGGATATCTGTGGTTCTCTGGATTTTTCGCCTGCTCGCAAAGCTTCTCTATGATGTTGTCGGGGGTCGGAAGATCGGGGTCGCCTATCCCCAAGCTGATCACGTCCACGCCAGCCGCCCTTTTTTCCGCCACTTTCTTGTCGATCTGGGCGAAGAGATACGGCGGCAGGTTTCCGATGCGATTGGCAAATCTCATAAAGCTTCCTCCCTCTGCAATTGCGGCTCAGTTCGTTAGCAGTTTATTTTAGCAGAAGGACAAAGCGGTTGTAATAACCAGGGCGTTCTATTTCGCCGCGGAACGGCGCACTTTTCATCGAAAGTCGTCCAAATCGAACGACCCCTCGAAAACTTTTCTGGCGGGCCCCGACAGCAAGACGTCGCCATCCGGGGTCCATTCGATGGCCAACGATCCGCCGGGCAAACTAACCTTGACGCGGCTACCCGCAAACCCCTTGAGGTTCGCCGCAACCGCGGCCGCACAAGCGCCGGTACCGCACGCGAGCGTTTCTCCGACCCCCCTTTCCCAAACTCTGAGCCGCAGTTCGTCGTTCGAAAGAACCTCGACGAACTCCACATTCGTCCTCTTGGGAAAGGCCGGGTGCTTTTCGATTTCCGGACCGGCGTCGGACACCGGCGCCGAACGCAGATCGTCGACGAAAACCACGAAGTGGGGGTTGCCCATCGACACGCACACCCCCTCGAACGTCAAACCGCCCGCGGTGACTTCGGCCTCGTTTTTCACACCCAGGAGCGCGTTTACCGGAATCTTTTCGGCTTTGAGCTCGGGCTTTCCCATATGAACGGACGCGCCCACCGCCCAGCTCGCGTCCAAAATCAGCTCGACCGCTTTTACGCCCGCTCCCGTCTCGATATCGACGGATCGGCCTTTTATCAATCCGCTGTCGTGTAGGTACTTGGCGAAGCAGCGGATTCCGTTGCCGCACATCTCGGCGGTCGTCCCGTCCGCGTTGAAGAAGTCCATTCTGAACTCGGCGAGCCGAGATCTCCTTATCAACATCAAGCCATCCGCGCCGATTCCGAAGCGCCTTGCGCACAGCGCCGCTACCTCATCCGGAGCTAACGAGATCGCCTCGTCCAAATCTTCGATGATGATGAAGTCGTTGCCGGTTCCCTCGTACTTGGCGAAATCCGTTCCCATGCATCCTCCACAAGATATCGCTCAAATGGTTTTGCCCTTCCAGCTTATGCGGGAGAGAAAAAAAGCGCAACCGGCTCAAATCGACGTTCTTTCGGCTTCGTCCGGCGCGCAGAAACCGGCGGCGCCATCGCGCTGATAAGCGCTTAGGCGAAGGATGTTCATGCCGCTTCCTCGGAAGAGGCGGCTTCCAACTTCTCGAGGCGCTCCCAGCGCTCGTCCACCTGCCGCCTGAGCTCTTCGAGCTGTTCTCTAAATTCCGGCTTGAAGAGGTGTTTGAATCTTCCCTGGGGCTTCAACCAATCTTCGAGGGGTCGCTTCGCCTTCGGCCTGACCGTAATTCGGTACTTGCCGTCGACGACTTCATAAAGCGGCCAATAAGCCGTTTCGACGGCCAGTCGTGCCATTTCTATTCCGAGATTCGGCTCTATCTTCCAGCCGGGAATGCAGGGCTGAATGACGCTTATGAAAGAAGGTCCATCCACGTCGAGAGACCGCTGGACCTTCTGCATGAGATCTCGCCAGTGCGCGGGCGACGCGGTCGCGGCATAAGGCAAGCCATGAGCGACCACTATGTCCATCAGGGGCTTGGCCGGACGGTCCTTGCCGAAAGATTTCTTCCCGACTGGCGTGGTGGTGGTCCACGAGGCGTACGTCGAGCCGCTCGACCTCTGCATCCCGGTGTTCATGTACGCTTCGTTATCGTAGCAGATATACGTGAACCTGTGTCCCCTTTCAATCGCTCCGGAAAGCGCCTGCAGACCGATATCGAAGGTTCCGCCGTCGCCGCCGATCGCCATAAATCGGATTTCCCCATCGATCTTGCCTTCCGCTTTCAGGGCGCGGTAAACGGTCTCGACCCCGGATATGGTGGCCGCGGCATTCTCGAAAGCGCTGTGTATCCAGGGAACCCGCCAACTCGTATACGGATATATCGTCGCCGCAACTTCGAGGCAGCCGGTGGCATTGGCCACGACGACCGGATATTGCGCGGCGAGCAGGACTTCTTTGACTATCGGCGCGATCGCGCAGCCCGAGCAGAGCCTGTGGCCCGCGGCGAAACCGAACGTTTCGTCGGACAGCTTTTTGAGATTAAGCGGCTTCGACGAGACCATGCTCTTCCCCTCTCAATCCCAAATAGTAAACCGGTTGCGTGCCGCCCCTCTCCGCGGCCGCGGCCAGGACGTCGAAAAGCTCGACGATCTGGTCGGCCGTCGTATCCCGACCGCCGAGCCCGTAAACTACCGGTAACAAGGCGATCCTCAATCCGGCATCATTCAAGAGGGCCCTTACCTCTATCGACAGCGGCCCTCCCCATCCCGAACAGCTCTCGGCCTTGTCCATAACGGCGATAGCTTTCGCCCCCTCCAAAGCTTTCGCCAGCTCGGTTTTCGGGAACGGCCTGAAACACCTAAGCCTCAGCGCTCCCGCCTTTACTCCTTTCGCCCTCAGCGCATCGACGACGTGCTCCGCTGTTGCGGCGGTGGACCCAATGGCCAAGGCCAAAAGATCGGCATCTTCCGCTCGATATGGCTCGACCATGCCGTACGTCCTTCCGAAGCGTTCGCCGAATTCTTTGGCTATTTCGTCGACCGCCGATTCGGCGCTTTTCATCGCTTCGACCTGTTGGCGCTTGTGCTCCATATAGTAATCGTAAAGATCCAATCCCCCCCAAGATACGGGTCGCTTTACGTCGAGCAAGGGATATTGCGGTTCGAACTCTCCCACGAAATCTTTCACCTCTGCGTCGCTTAACGTCTCCAGATCCATCAGGCTATGACTCACAGTAAACCCGTCGTAGCAAACCATCACCGGAAGCCTGACGTCTTCTCGTTCGCCTATCCGAACCGCCTGTATGACCGAGTCGTAAACCTCTTGGGGATCCTTGCAGTACAGCTGGATCCATCCGGAATCCCTGGCGCCCATCGAGTCGGAATGATCGCCGTGTATGTTGATCGGGGCCGAAAGCGCCCTATTGGCGACGCCCATAACTATTGGCAGCCTGAGCCCGGACGCGATGTAGAGCATTTCCCACATGTACGCGAGCCCTTGGGACGCGGTGGCCGTCATCGTCCGGCCGCCCGCAGCCGCCCCGCCGATGCAGGCGCTCATCGCCGAGTGCTCGGACTCCACGGCGATGAACTGGGTTTTCACCCTGCCGTCGGCGACCATCTGAGAGAACTCTTCTACTACCTCGGTTTGAGGCGTTATGGGATAGGCCGCCACCATATGCGGTTCTATTTGTCGCATCGCCTCGGCGAAAGCGCCGTTTCCCGTTAAAGCAACGCGCATATCGATCGCATCAACTCCGACCCCTTTAATGAGCTGCAAGCCTCGCGGCCAGGTCGCCGCGCGCCCGGACGGGCTCTACGCGCGGCCTATTCGTCGGCCTCCTCCAACTTCCCCCGGGTCATCCACGGCGAGCTTGCCGGCCTGTTTCTGATGGGAGGCGTCCAATCTTCGTCGATTCCGATCTCGGTGCTGGGCCAAAAATCCGGAACCCCTGGAGCCGGCGGTCTATCGGCTTTCTCCGCTCGCTTTTCCTCGATTTCCGGATGCAACCGCCTGGCGGAAGGCGCTCTGTCTTCCGGTTCTTCTCCCATATATGCGGACTCGTCGACGTGCGTGTGTTCTTTGCGCCCCTTCGATGGAGCCGACGGTCCGGGGGCCTCGGGTGGTTCATCGAAATAGGCGGTCTCGTCTTCTTCGAAGCCTTCTTCCCTGTATTTCTCTTCGTGGTTCAACGGTTCGCCGCCCTTTTTCCGGTTGCGCTTATCGCTCACTTATTCCTCCTCTTTCATGCCTATGGCGTCCACGGGGCACTCTTCGGCGCATATTCCGCAACCCTTGCACGAGTTGTAGTCCGCGCCCGTGATCCGCCCCTGCGATGCCCTCCAAGATTCATCCGGGCAGTATAGCCAGCAAAGCATGCAATGAATGCACCGCTCGGGTATCCAAAACGGCCTTTCGGTTCTCCAATCGCCCGTATGGAATTCGACCGAATTGCCGGCGTCGATCACCAGCCCGCCCTGCGCGATATCCCGCCAGCCCGGTTTTCCCGCTTTGTACGGCTCCCGCGGTTCTCCGTCGTATACGAAGAGATCCTCGCTGTCGGGTTTCAATCTCCGGCAACCTCCGAAAAAGCTCTGCTGAAAGCCTTTACGTTGGCCTCAACCAGCTCGGGCCTCATCCGCTTTCCAAAGGCTTCCCTTATCTCTTTGATGACCGCCTCCGCCCCCAGAATCCCGGTCGCCTTCACCACCGCACCCAGCATCGGCGTGTTCGGGATCGGACGGCCCATCTCCTCGACGGCGATCTTGCTGGCGTCCACGCTGAACGCGTGAGCGCCTTTCAGTCCGATCTCCTTTCGCAGCTCTTCTGGCGAATGGGCGCAGTTTACGACCACGATTCCGTCCCGCTTAAGCCCCTCCGTGAACGGGCTTTTCCCGACCAGAGTCCTGTCCAGGACGACTATAACATCGGGGTTCACGATGTGGCTGAACAGCCTTATGGGCCACCGATCTATCCTCGTGAAGGCCTGGACGGGCGCTCCCCTCCGCTCCGGACCGTATTCCGGAAAGGCCTGAACGTGTAGCCCTTCTTTCAGCGCCGCCGCGGCCATCAGCTTCGCCGCGGTGACGACGCCCTGTCCGCCCCTGCCGTGCCACCTTATCTCGTTCACGAGCTCGCAGCCCTTTCTCCGCTCTTCGCGCTCCGAAAGAGATTGCGCGCGAAGTGCGCCTCAGCGATGCCGGTCAATGCGTTAACGCATTGACAAATTGACAAGAAATGCCGTAATCGGGGTTATAAATTCCCTGGCAACATGCGGGCAAAACTCGAAGCTGCGCGGTATCAGGTTTATTTGAGCCGCAGCAGTCGGTTCGGGGGAATCGGCGAACTCGAAGCGCCACTCGCGAATTTTTCCAGAACTTCGACGACTCCGCGCCCCCGCGCTCCGCGGGTCACGTAGTCGGCGCGCGATTTGAGCTCCTCCGCGGCGTTCGCCACGGCGACGCCCAGCCCGGCGACCTGAAGCATCTCGAGATCGTTCCAGCTGTCGCCGATCGCGATGGTTTCTTCCATCGGTATTCCCAGCTCGTCCGCCAAGAATTTCAGAGCGCTGGCTTTCGATGCGTCCCTGTTCAGAACGTCGACGAACCAAGGATTCGAATTGGTAAGCCTTACCGAGGAATCGAGCCTCCCCGCAAGAAACTCGGTCGTAACCGGCGTATCGGACTCATCGCACATAAAAACGAGCATCGTGGGGTCGTCGTCCAGTCGCGCGATCAAGTCTTCTACGCATTCCATATCGACGCCCAATACCTTAGCGTAGTTATCCGTCCACTCGTGCGGGGTATCCGTTATAACCCTGTCGTTCATAAAGGCGTAGCGGAGTGCCTTGTCCTTGCCGACCAGGGAGAGGGCTTCGGCTGCCGATTCTTTCGGGACTTTGAGATGCCTGTATTCCTCGGACTCGCCCGCAGACCTTATCACGGATCCGTTATACGATATGATCGGAAGCTCAAGGCCCAGAACTTCGGCGAATTTCGCGGCGCTGTCGTGCATTCGGCCGGTGGCGATAGTAAAGGCCACTCCGGCATCCGCCGCGCGGCCGATTGCATCCAGCGCATCCTTCCCTATTCGATGCTCCTCGTCCAGAAGCGTTCCATCGAGATCGACGGCGACCAATTTATAGTTCACGCAAACCGCCCTGGCCTTTCACATCTGGATTAAATATCTCCTGACGAGCCCGAGCAGGCCCTCTTCGTAAAAGACTCGCCACTTCTCCATCTTCAGCTCGGCGTCGTACGCGTTCCGCTTTTCCAAATCGGACAGCACTTCGTACGCCTCGTTGATGAGCTTCATTCTTTCCTCGGCGATGCGCCTGTTCTCCTTTGGCTGGCGGTCCGGATGGTATTTCATCGCGAGGGCTTTATGCGCCTTCTCGATAACCTCCGGCGATGCATCTCGATCCACTTCCAGTATCTTGTAGTAATCCAGCACGTGGACCCCTCGCCATATTCCAAGAATCTCAACGAATTATAGCGCAAAGGGGGGTTGACTGCTTCCCCGACAGAATCTATACTGAAAGCGGTCCCAAGAAGCTTTTGCCAAGCCTCCTAACGTTGGGATGATCACGTATTGCGGGGAAGCGCTAAGGCGATGGCCCGAGCTTCCGACGGTGTGACATCTCGCGCGGCTTAAGCGGAAGTTGCTTGGGACCTATGATTTCCCCCATGGTTGACAGCGGCAGGGTCGCGAGAACCCTCTGGGGGAATTTAGTTATTCCTCATGCTGCCTTGGCGACCGATGGCTTGAGCCTGACTATGTACTCGTAGGCGGCCAAGGCTGCCTTCGCACCCTCGCCCGCCGCGATTATTATCTGCTTTTCGGGGACGCTGCTCACGTCACCGGCGGCAAAAATTCCGGGCACGCTCGTGCGGTTGCCGCAGTCGATCGCGATCTCGCCGGCCTCGTTGAGTTCGACCAGGCCCTTTACTATCGACGAGTTGGGCTTCTGCCCCACCTCAACGAAAACGCCCCTGACCGGAAGGATGGTCTCCTCGCCGGTTTTTCTGGAGCGGATTCGAACCGCGTTGACCATCATTTCTCCGATTATTTCCGTTATCTCGCTGTATTTGAATGCCTTCACTCCGGGCTCCGAAACCAGCTTCTCGCGAAGCGCCGCATCTCCGGTCCAGTCCTCGACGGAAACAATCGCCACGTTTCTGGCGTACTTGAGAAGTTGCAAAGCCGCCGAAAGGGCCGAATTTCCGCCTCCGGCAACCGCCACGTCCATGCCGGCGAAAATAGGTGCATCGCACGTGGCGCAGTAACTTACTCCCCTCCCGATGAGCCTCTCCTCTCCCGGCACGTCCAGATGGCGGGGCGACTTTCCGGTCGCGACCAGAACCGCCAAAGCCTCCACCGACCGTCCTCCCTCGAGCTGCACCGCAAAACCGGAATTCGCCTTTACCACTTGAGTGACCGTCGCATATTCGACGGGAAATCCGAACTGCCTCATGTGTTCTTCGAACCGGTGCATGAGATCGACGCCTTTAATGTACGAAAAGCCCATGTAATTTTCGACGCTCCAGCTCCACTTCGCTTGCCCGCCGAGATCGTGCGAAATGAGATCGATGTCCAATCCCTTTCGGGCGGCGTAAACCGCCGCAGTCATGCCCGCGGGTCCCCCGCCGATTATGACCAATTCCCTCATGACGCATCACCTACGCGGCGAGCGCTCTGTCGAGGTGTGCCCTATCGAAACCGATTATGACTTCTCCGTCCACCACTATAACCGGCACGCCCAACTGCCCCGAGACCTCGACGAGCTCGCTGACCCTATCGGGGTTGGCCGCGACGTCGACTTCTTCGTACTGGATTCCCCGCTCGCCAAGATACCTCTTGGCCATGGTGCAATACGGTCAGGTGGGCGTCGTGAAGATCTTAACCGCTTTCGCCATTTTTACCTCCGAAAACCTTTCACGGAAACCTCTCGACAAAACTTCAAACAACGCGCATTTGTTCTCGCGGTGCGGCGCACTCAAAGCCGCGCGGTTTTGCGGCCGCTCACGCGGCAACCGATCTTCTGCGCCCCGTCAACGGCTCCACGACGAGTTCGTTTATAACGTTGACCACGCCGGGCACCGTGAAAGCGACGTATTCCGCCACCCTTTTTAAAACGTAGCTCGGCACGCGACCGGTGAGCCTGACTTCTCCGTTGACCACGCTCGCGTTTATCTCGGTGGGATCGATTCTCGTGTTTTTGACGAGCGCTTCCCTCACATCGCGTTCGATCTCAGGATCTCCCGCCTTCAAAGGGGGCCTGACGACTATTTCGTTGACCACATCTCTCACTCCGGCGTTCCAGCGGGCATCCTTTTCGGCCTCCCTCTTTTCACGTTCGCTGTCCGCGATGCCGCGAAGGAAAACCACCCCGTTCACCGTCTCGACGCTGAATTTGGAATCTTCTATCCAGGCACATCTCCTCAGCGCGTCGAGAACTTCTTTCGTTATCGCTTCGTCGCCGATCCTCTCGGGCGGCAAAACGCTCACGTCATTCACGATGTCGGTTACGCCCTTAATGCGCTCAATCGCCTCTTCGGCGGCCACTTTCTGATCGTACGAAGCGGCTGTCCCGGATAACTTCACGACGCCCGCCTCATCGGCCTCGACGCGGATATCGGCGCCGGCGATGCGACTGTCGCGCGCCAGCGCGCTCTTGACTTCCTTTTCGAGTTCAGCGGCTGTCGGCATTGTCGACCTCCTCGACGCGGCTCTCTTCGGATTTTTACCCGACGCGTTTCGGCTAAAAACTGCGACGATACGCGATGCGGCCTCCGATGGCGGTCGCGACGACGTGCTCCCTGCCCGCCCAATTCGCGACCCTCCTCGCCCCTTCCTCGTCTCGCCCCGAGGCGTCCAAGGCGACGAAATCCGCCATTTTTCCTGGGGCCAAGCTACCGATTTCCCCTTGAAATCCGATGATCGCAGCGGCGCCTTTCGTGACCATCTCGAGGAGAGAATCGGCCGTCCTCGTCAGCGATCCCTCCGACTGTCGCCGCAAAATGTCTCCGTACGCCCGCATCTCCTCGAAGAGGTCCAGGTGAGGGTTGCTCGCCGCGCTGTCCGTGCCCAACCCCCGGCGCGCGCCGGACTTTTCTATCGCCGATATCGGCGGCTCCCCCGCGCCCAATAGGAAGTTGCTCGTCGGACAAAGGACAACGGCCGAGCCGGCGTCGCGTATCTTTTCGAGATCATCGTCTCCCACGTGGACGCAGTGCACGGCGATGGTTTTCTCCCCGAGCGCCCCCAGCGACTTCAAATAGGACGCGGGAGATTCGCCGGCGACCATGCTTTGGACGGTCCGCTTTCCCAGGAGCCCCTTCATCGCATCGGCCAAAGCGCCGGTACCGCGCTTCACGAGCTCGACCTCTTCCCGCGTTTCGGCCACGTGAACAGCGATCGGCGCGCTCATCCGCTCGGCTATGGCGATCGATCGCAGCAGCGCTTTTCTCGCGAGGGAGTAGGTCGAATGAGGAGAAACTCCGATCTTCAGCAAAGCGGAAGGCCGCACCGCACCGATCCGGTCGAGCAGGTCCCTCTCCGCTTCTTCGAGATTATCTTCCGTTACACCGACGAATTCGTGAAAAGCGATCCCCCGCAACCCGAACTCGCGCATCGCCACCGCTCCCGCTCCCCACCTGCTTATATCGGCGGTCGCGGTGATTCCTCCGGAGATCAGCCTGGCGGCTCCTCTGCGGGCCGATCGCAACCAGTCGCTCGACTTCATTCGCCTCGATCGCTTCAAAATCTCGCCGATCCAATCGACGAAGTCCCGAGGACGCGCCAAATCCGCGAAGACTTCCAGCTCTATGTGGGAGTGGAGATTGATCAAACCAGGTACGACGACGGCGTTCTTGAAATCGAAGACTTTCTCGCCGGGATATTTTCCGCGGAGAATCTCGAACGGTCCGACGTCGGCTATCCGCTCGCCTTGGACCAGAATCGCTCCATCTGGGATCGGTTGCGTTTCGACAGGCAGAACGATCTTGGCTCTGTAAATCATCGACCTTCTCCGGGCGCGCATTTCCGACGGGGGATCGCTACTTGAGCAGCGTGGGTTTCCTGAGGTCGGCGCATCTGCATCCTCTTATCGATGGTAATGAGTCCAAGGCCTCGAGCAGTATTCGCCCCATGGTTCCCGCTTCGCCGAAAAATATATCCGTCAGCTCCTCGTGGCTCCACTCCGCGACCACGCCTTCCGCGTAGTTCACGACGATCTGAACGCTTCCGTAGCATGCGCCTATTTCCCTCGCCAGATACACTTCCGGTGCGAGGCTCTGCCCAACTACGTCGGCTCCGAGGAGCTTGAGCATCCGAACTTCCGCCGGGCTTTCGAAATGCCGACCTTCGGTCACCGCGTATACGCCCCTTTCGAATACCCTGCCGACCGCGATCGCCCGCGCCGCTTCCAGCAGCGCGGCTCTTTGCTCGGCGCACAAGGCTTCCCTCATCACAAGAAGGTATTCGGACCCCAAACTGACGTCCTTTCGCAGCGAAAAATCGATGTAATCGTCCGGGATCAAGATGTCCCTGAGTTCCAGTTTCGGGTCTATAGCTCCGACTCCGCCTTCGCCCAGTATCCTCTCGACGCCGGCGCTCTGCAGCACCCAAAAAATTTGCTTCGAAGCATCCGCCCTTGGTACGCCGGCCCGCCAGCCGTGCAACTTGCACGCCAGAGCCGTCTTATCGCCGATTTTAAACAGCGTAAACTCCGGGCTTTCACCGTATGGAGTTTCGAAGACGAGCCGCCTTTCGAGGATCTCCACTCCTGGATAACCGACGTCCTCCGGAAACTCGATCGAATACGTCGAAGATCCGCCGATCACGGCGTATTTCGCTTTGGGAACCTCAGGCTTTCTCTTCACGTCTTACCTCGTCGGATCGGTCCTTCTTTATTTTCTTTTCCACCGGCCTCGCTGCATCGCGCCGTCCCGCATTCATTTTAAGCCCTCACCGCGCGATGCGCCCTGCGCGCTCACACCGTATCGGCGAACCGCAAGGCCGGGAGCGCTCGCTCTTTCTGGAGCCGCCGAAATATCCAGGTGGTTTGGGTCGCCGACCCTCGACCAGCCCCGGCGCAAACGACGGCTTTAGGATGGAGATCGCCATCGTCAAAACACCTCGATTATCTCGTAAGCCGTATTCCTCCTCGCGGGTATTTTCCCCGCGGAACGTATTAGCCGAATCATCTCCTCCTTGGACATGGCGTGCGACACGCCGGTCGCCTTGACGACGTTCTCTTCGATCATTATGCTTCCGAGGTCATCGCCGCCGAAGGAGAGGCTTATCTGCCCTATGTCCTTTCCCTGCGTAACCCACGAGCCCTGAACGTGATCGACGTTGTCAAGATAAATCCTGGCGACCGCCAGGGTTCGCAGATAGTCCTGAACCGAAGTGACTTTTCCGCCCATCGCGGTTCGACCGGGCTGGTAGGTCCACGGAATGAACGCCCGAAATCCGCCGGTTTCATCCTGAAGCGAGCGGATCGCCGAGAGGTGCGCCGCGCGGTCCTCCGCGCTTTCCGGCCCCCCCAGCATCATCGTGGCCGTCGTTTTCAGGCCCGCCAGCTGGGCCTCGCGCATGACCGCCAACCACTTCCTCGCGGATATCTTGTTGGGGCTGATTTTCGATCTGACGCTTTCGGATAGAATTTCCGCTCCTCCGCCAGGCAGAGAATCCAACCCCGCTTCTTTAAGCCGGCGGATGGCCTCGGGAACGGATATGCCCGATACCCCCGCTATGTGATCGATCTCCGGCGGTCCGAAGGAATGGATGGTTACGTCGAACCGCTCTTTGATGCTCCTCAAAAGGTCCTCAAAATAGTCTATCTTGAGCTCCGGATGGAGGCCCCCTTGGAGCATTATTTGGGTGGCCTCAAGGTGGATCGCCTCTTCTATCTTTCGAAAAATCTCGTCTTTCGAAAGGAGGTAGGCCTCGAGAGATTCCTTCCGTCGGTAAAAGGCGCAAAACTTGCATTCGCTCACGCACACATTGGTGTAATTTATGTTGCGGTCGATTATGAACGTCGCGATTCCGGTCGGATATCGCCGATCGCGAATGGCCGTCGCGGCTTCCGCGAGGTCGTATATATTGCCGGCCCTCATCAGGTGAACGGCCTCTTCATCGGTCATCCTTCGGCCATCCACAATTTCGCTCAACCTCTCACTTATTTCGATTTCGCACCACCTCTTGCAATGGCGATCGACGCCTAACGGCCCAATCATCGACAGATATTCGCGCTCAGCCGCGATCCGCTTCTCCCACATCCGCGAACTCGAATTCGGGCACGGCGGCGATTAACCCCATTTTCTTCACTTTCTCGAGAAAGAATCGAAGATCCGCCTGGTAGTTATCGTCGAAATCGAATTTCAGGCTCAGGAAATAGCCTTCCAGAAAAGAGGCGTCGAACGGCTCCCAGCGAGATGCATCCTTCGCTATCTCTCCGGCGTTCGCGATGGAGTATCTCATCGAAGAGAGAAATCCCCTGTACACCTCGCCGACTATTCCCGGATTCTCCCGCGCGTACTCCTTGCGAACGCCCCACACGGCGTACACCATTCGCCGACCCGTAAGCGCCTTCCATTCGGAACCCAAGTCGTAAATATGCAGATCGCGAGCCTCGTAAAGCGCCCTCAGCGCCGGATCGCCTATCAAAAGGGCCGCGTCCGCCTCGAGCAACATTCCTCCCAGGTCCGGCGGGCACTCGAAATACTCCGGATCCGCGCCGTACCCTTCTTTGAGGATCACCTTGACCAGGGCTTGGGACGTGCGGCTGGTGTTCGCCAGCGCCACAACGCCGCCGTCAAGCTCCTCGGCGGGAACCTTGCTGACCAGCAAGATGCTTTTAACCTCCCCATCAGAACTCACGGTGAGCTTCGGGAGCAGCGCCAGTTTATCGGCGTTCTTGGCGTATTCGATAGCGGAAATCGGGCTGATATCCAGCTCGCCATCGACGAGCGACCTATTCAGCTCGGTCGGCGTGCCTTTGGTGAGCTCGACGTCGAGGATGATGCCGTTCTTGACGAGGCCATAATAAAGCGGCAGACAATTCAGAAACTGGATGTGCCCGACCCTCGGCCTTTTCAAGCTATACCACCGCCTCGTCGTATATTCTCACGACGTTATACAGGGTGTCCCTTTCAACGGGAACTCCTCCCGCTTCCTTGATTATCCTTATGATCTCGTCCTTCTCGATCGCTTCCTCGGTTTCGGCGCCGGCCGCGTGGGTAATTTTCTCCTGAACGACGGTCCCATCCAAATCGTCCGCGCCGAAATCCAGGGATAGCTGGGCGGTTTTCAAACCGAGCATGATCCAGAAAGCCTTTATGTGATCGAAATTGTCCAACATCAACCTGGAAATCGAAATCATTTTGAGGTTTTCATGGGCCGTGGGGCGCTCGAATTTCCTTATCTCGCTCAACGGTGTGTTATCGGGATGAAAAGCGAGCGGAATGAAGCTCTGGAAGCCGCTGGTTTCGTCCTGCAGCTCTCGGAGCTTTATCATGTGGTCGATACGCTCTTCGACCGTTTCTATGTGCCCGTAGAGCATAGTGGCGTTCGATTTTATGCCCAGTTCGTGCGCCGTCTTCATCACTTCGAGCCACCGCTTCGCGCTCGCTTTGTTGGAGCACACGGCCTCCCTCACCCTTCCCGAAAACACCTCGGCGCCCCCGCCCGGCATCGAACCCAAACCGGCCTCTTTAAGCTCGGTCAGAACTTCACGAACGCTTTTGCCGGAGATTTTCGAGAAATAGTCGATTTCAACGGCGGTGAACGCCTGCATGTGCACATCTGGCAGCGCCTTTTTCAGCTCTCTTATCACATCGACGTAATAGCTGAACGGCAGATCGGGGTGCAGGGCGCTCACTATGTGTAGCTCCGTTATTCCCAGAGGAGATGATTCCAAAGCCGCTTGCACTGCTTCTTCTACGGTCATCACGTACGCGCCTTCTTCATCCGGCTCGCGATAGAAAGCGCAAAACTTGCACTTGCTCGTGCAGACGTTCGTGAGATTGATATGCCGATTCACGTTGAAATACGCGTAGTTGCCGTTTTTTCGCTCCCTGACGACGTTCGCCAGCCTTCCGAGATAGGCGAGATCGTCGCAGCCGAACAGGGCTATCCCCTCTTCCGCGCTCAACCTGGTGCCGCTATGCACTTTTGCTTCGATTTCTCTTCTGATCGATTCCTTCATCTTTTCTACCGGATGACGCGGGCGCTGCGCGAATCCTTCGAAGGGCGGCGGCGCGCGTCGAAACGGGGCTTATTGGCGGACTTCTCTAAGTCTCGGCCCAGCGATCGAAAAGGTCGTGTTCTATTCCCAAAACATCCAACACCTTGCCCACGACGAAATCGATCGCGTCTTCCAACGTCTTCGGTTCAGTATAGTAGCCAGGCATCGCGGGCACAATCGCGGCGCCCGCCCTGGCCAGATTGGCGAGATTTTCCAGGTGTATAAGAGACAAGGGCGTTTCCCTGGGCACGACGACCAGCCTGCGGCCCTCTTTCAACGCCACATCGGCCGCCCGCTCGATCAGGTGAATCGAAACGCCGTTCGCCAAAGCGCCCACGGTCGCCATCGCCGCCGGAATGACCACGACCCCCTTGGTCTTATACGACCCGCTGCAGAACGGCGCGAACAGATCGTCGTTCTCGTAGTAGTAAAGCCTCGCATCGTCCTCGCCCAGCCCAAAGCGCTCCCTCACCGCGACCTCGACGTTCTGCCGCGGCTTCGGGAAATCCACTTCCTGCGCCATGACCCGCCAACCCGGCTCGGAAACGACCAGGCTCACCTCCTCGCCGCTTCGCAGGAGTTCCTCGACCAATCTGATCCCGTATATGACTCCGCTCGCGCCGGTTATGCAGACGACGTATCTGCTCATCCCGCACCGCCCGAGGTCCTCGCGAAAAGATCTATTCCGGTAAAAGCCAGTATGACCACGCTGATCATTCCGTTCATTGTAAAAAATGCGGCGTTTAGCCTGGACAGATCGCGAGGGGAGACGAGCGAGTTCTCATACGCGAGGAGAACCGCTACCGCCCCGACGCCAGCGTAATACGCGACCCCCAGTTCCAAAAAATAACCGCTCGCGATGAACAGAGCGACGGCAAGCCCGTGAAGGACCTTCGTGAGGACCAGAGCCGCGGGAATTCCAAACCTCGCCGGAATCGAAAATAGCCCCTCTCGCCGATCCACCTCAACGTCTTGACACGCGTAAATGATGTCAAAACCGGCCGTCCAAACCGCGACTCCCGCGCCCAGCAGGACGATTCCAAGGGAGATGCCGTTCGCCACGCCTATCCACGCTCCCACCGGCGCGAGTCCCAAGCACAACCCGAGGACGAAGTGATTGAGCCACGTAAACCTCTTGGTGTACGAATATACGATAAAAGGCGTCACCACGAGCGGCCAGACGTATCTGGCCAGGGGAGCGAGCATCCAAGTCGCGAAAAAGAAGAGCGCGGCGCTCGCGAACGCGAACGCCATGACGGAATCGGGGGTCAGAATCCCTTTCGGCAGGGCGCGATCCGCCGTCCTCGGATTTCGAGCATCGATTTCCCTATCTATCAGGCGATTCAAGGCCATGGTGAAGCTCCTCGCCCCGACCATGGCGAGCGTAACCCAAATGAACTGGGAAAAGGTCGGCAGGTACTCGCCCATGCCCCTCGCGGCGAGGAACAAACCCATGTATGCGAAAGGAAGGGCGAACACGGTGTGCTCGAATTTGATCATCTCGAGGATCACGACGATCCTCTTCAGAGCGCCGGATAGCATCGTCTTCTCGATCGCCCTCCGGCTAAGAAGGATATATTCCGTACTCGTTCCAACGCTCATCCACCAGCCGCTTTATTTTCTCATCCATCTCTATATCGTCCGGCCATTCCCGATGATGGCCCTCTTCTGGCCATTTTTTGGTGGCATCCACGCCCATCTTCGAGCCGAACCGGGACTCTGCGGATGAATGATCGAGCACGTCGAGCGGTCCTTTGGTTATCAGAACGTCCCTGCTCCAATCCACGTTGTTGAAAACTTTCCAGAGGACCTCCGATTGGTTCTGGACATCGACCCCTTCATCGACGACGACGATCAACTTTGCCAACATCATTTGCCCCAGTCCCCACAATCCGTGCATGACTTTAAAAGCGTGGCCGGGATAGCTCTTTTTAATCGAAACGTAGACGCAATTATGGAATACGCCCTCGAGGGGCATGTTGATATCCACTATCTCGGGAAGCTGAGTTCTCAGCAACGGCAGGAAAATGCGCTCGGTCGCCTTCCCCATGAAGCAGTCCTCCATGGGCGGTTTGCCGACTATCGTCGAGGGGTAAATGGGATTCTTTTTCCTGGTTATGGCGGTCAAGTGAAATACCGGAAAATCCTCCGCCAACGAATAGTAGCCGGTGTGATCTCCGAACGGCCCTTCCCGGCGCAACTCGTTCAAGTCGACGTACCCCTCGAGAACGATCTCGGCGTGGGCTGGAACCATCAAGTTTACCGTCTTTGCTTTGACCACCTCTACCGGTTCGCCGCGCAAGAAGCCCGCGAAAAGAAGCTCTCCTATCATGTGAGGCAGTGGCGCGGTCGCCGCATATATGGTGGCCGGATCGCCGCCCAGCGCGATGGCCATTTCCATCCGCTGTCCCCTTCGCTTGTGAGCCCTGAAGTTCTCGGCGCCATCGTGGTGCAAGTGCCAATGCATCCCGGTCGTCCTGCCATCGTAGACCTGCATCCTGTACATTCCGACGTTCTGCCTTCCGCTTTCGGGATCCTTCGTGATGACGAGGGGGAGGGTTATGAACCGACCTCCGTCTTGGGGCCAGCATTTCATGACCGGAAGGCTCTCGAGGGACGCGCTTTCCGTTTCCACTATCTCCTGACAGGGCGCCTTTTTGACGGCCTTCGGAAAAACTCCGGCCAGATCTTTGAGCTTCATTAAGGCCCCCACTTTGTCCCAAAGGTTGGTGGGAACGTCGGCGGGGATGAGGTCCTTCACCCTCTCGGCTACGTCGTCAAGATTCTTAGCGCCGAGCGCCCAGCTAATGCGCTCATAAGAACCAAAAGCGTTGATGAGAACGGGGATATCGTACCCCTTCGGCCTCTCAAATAGAAGAGCGGGACCGCCTGCTTTCATCGTGCGGTCCGCGATTTCCGTCATCTCCAATACCGGATCGACCTCCGCCTTAACCCTGATGAGCTGTCCCTTTCGCTCCAAGAGGTCGATGAACTCCCCGAGATCTTTAAAGGCCATGCCTTCACCTCACGGGTATTATAAACGCCGGTCCGCACTCGGCGCAATTTTGCTCGGGATCCGCGCCTGCCTTTGTTCATTTCTCATCGCTCGCCAAAAAGCTCGCGCCGAAGCGAGGTTTCGGCCGCGACGCGGTCCCTCGCCGGACGATATCTACGGCTTCGTCCGGAGCTGGGAATCGAAGCCGGAGCGATCGCGTGATGTGTCGGCGCCCAGAGTTCAAAGTCGCCCCTCGACCAAATGCGTTTACAAATCCGCCTTCGGTGGTAAACTAATAGATGCCCCAAGAAGCTGGCCGGAAAGAAATCGCGAATGCGAACGTACCAGCAGCGGTCGCGCGGAGAAAACCGAAAGGTATGGCCGTGAGGCCAAAACGATTAGGCGATCTCCAAACGATACGAAATGGGAAATTCGCGAGTAACGATTTCGATTCCAAAGTTTCTTGGGGCGCTCGCGTTCGACGAGATGTTTCGCTTTTTGTGCACAACGCAAAAATAAACCCATGGAAAAGCGAAATGACGATGAATCAAAAGATCGCAAATCGCGCGAGCCGGATGAACCCACTCCGGCGAAGCCCGCCGAGGCGGGATGGAATTTCTTTTACGTGATCCTGGTCGCGCTCGTCATCGTGACGCTGATATTGGCGCTGGGGATCGTCAACTTCGGCCTCGTAATAAACGCCCTAATCTATATATTGACGGTGGTTTTTTTGGGCGTCGCGGTAATTCACTGGCTCGGTGCCTGGTAGCTAGAAAAGCTTCGGCTGCTCCGGAATGTCCGCTGCACTAGGAGTCCGGGTTTCGCCCGCCAAATATCTGTCTATAGCCCGATTGGCGAGCTCATCAGCCTTATCGTTCTCCGCGCGATGCACGTGGGATATGCGGACCGACTCGAAACGCGAAAGCAGCTCTTTTACCTCTTGATAAAGCGGCTTCAGGTCCTGACTCTTAACCCTGTATTTTCCGAGAAGTTGCTCTACCACGAGCTGGCTGTCCAGATATATTTCGACTTTCCGCTTTCCCAAAGCATTGGCCCTTCGCAAAGCCAGGATCAATGCGATGTACTCGGCGGCGTTGTTCGTTTTCTCTCCGATGTACGCCGATATTTCCCCCTCGACGACGCCCCTCTCGCTTTCTATGATCGCGCCCGCTCCCGCGGGTCCGGGGTTTCCGCGCGAAGCTCCGTCGGAAAAAATCCTGACGCCGCTCACGTCGCTCATCTTTTTTCCTTGATGAGAATTCTGCCGCAGTTCGGGCACCTGGACGGGCCCGGCTCTTCCATGATCCTTTTTAGCTCCACGGTCGGGATCTCGGTTCTGCACCCGCCGCAAATCGAGTTTTTCAATTCCACCACCGCCCTGCGGTGCCTTTTTCGGATCCGCTCGTAAAGTTCGAGCTGATCCTTTACGACGCCCGTGACGGTGACCGCCCGCTTTTCCCTCAGAGCGGCCCTGGCCAAGGTGATTTCCGAGCTGACCGCCCCGTATGCCGATTTCGCTTCGGCGGTTTCCGCTCTGAGCCGGTCGACCTTCTCGGCGATAATCGCGATTTCCTTCTCCATCGGCTCGACGATCTCCATCTGCTCCAACAGCGAAGTCTCAGCTTGGTCGATCCTCTCCTTCAGCGATTCCAGCTCTTGCTGAATGCCGGCCAACTCTTTTGGGCTGGTCACTTCTCCACCGTAAAGCCTTTTTTGCTCTTTTTCCATCTTTTCGTTCAGTCCGGCGATTTCGTCCTCGATGCGCTTCTGCGCGGCCTTCCGATCGCGAAGCTCCGCTTCCTTATCCCGCAGCGCCCGCTCGCATTCCTTCAGCCGAGATTCGAGCGCCTCGTACCGCTCGCGCTCCGGCAACGAACGCTCGCGATCGTCGAGGGCGTCAAGCTCCAGATCTATTTCCTGAAGTTCCTTGAGCTTTTCGATTTCGATGTGGGTCATCGGCACGCCGATCTCATCTTACTCGCATCCAAGGATCCGTTCTTATTTTCGATATCAAAACGTCCACGCGCTTCCCACGTTCCTCGAGCTCCTTTCGCACCTTCTCCGCGAAACCGGGCAAAACGACGACCTCGGTGGCGTAATGGCCGGCATCAACGATCGCCAAGCCGAGGCTCTTGGCTTCCAAGGCCGCGTGGTGTTTCACATCGCCGGTCACGTAGACGTCCGCTCCCGCCTTGGCCGCAGCCCCGATCAGCTCGCCGCCGCTGCCTCCGCAGACGGCCACCTTCTTCACCTTGGTGCTCATATCCCCAGCCGCCTTAAGGTGGGCATCCAGGCACTCGGACCATATGGACAAGCAATCGCCGAGGGCGAGCTCTTCTTCCAAATGGCCAATTCGACCGAACCCCGTTCCGACCTCGGGGTTTTCGAGGCGATATACATCGTACGCGACTTCCTCGTACGGATGCGCGGCTTTTATCGCCGATATCGCGGCGCTCAGCCGATCCCCTGGAACGATCGCCTCAAGCTTGAATTCCTCGACGCGATTCAACTCCCCGACCCTTCCGACGTGCGGATGAGCGTAAGGAGCGGGGATGAAAGTGCCGATACCGGCCGTCCTGAAGGTGCAGCCCGCGTAATCTCCTATTATTCCTCCTCCTGCCCCCGCGATGGCGTTTATCAAAGCATCTATGGCATCTTCGGGAGCAAATACCGCGAGCTTATATGAACCGACATCGGTCGCGGGTACGAGGGGCCGAACGTCCTTTAAGCCCAGGGCCTCGGCCAGCGCATCGCTTACCCCCCACCGTGCCCTGTCGAGACTCGTGTGGGGCGAGTACACCGCGATATTTTGTTTGACGAGCAGCATTATGAGCGCCGCGAGCGGATCTGCGGCGCTCAAGCCGCGAAGCGGCTTGAAAACGAGCGGATGATGGGACACCAGCATTCCCGCTTCGAGATCAACCGCCTCGGCGACCACCTCAACCGTGGCGTCCAAGCAGAAGAGAACCCGCTCGACTTCCTTCAGGGGATCGCCTATCTGAAAACCGGTCGGATCGTCTCCGTGCTTCAGTCGAGGCGGGGCGATCACCTCGATGGCCTCTATCACATCGCTCACCGATGCGGACACCGAAAACACCGCCTATCGATTTCGGAACATGAACATGCCACTAAGCATACCCTTTTTAGCGCCGCATTTGTAGCCCGCGAATGCGACATAACGGCGCGCAAACGCGCTTAAGGCGAAGCGGCAATGGGCAGTGCCTTCGCTGCTCCGGAGCTCTCTCGGTCCGATCATCAAAAAAGTTTGCGCGATCTTGCTAACGGGCTCTAAAGGTCAGATGACCATTTGCCAATAAGCAGAGCGGTAACCGACTTGACGCCGCGTGCCGGCGCGCTAGGTACAGCGGCGCCCAGGTGCCGGACCTGCGGAAAGTTTAGTCGAGCATTTTATGGTAAGGAGGTGTAAGGGTTGAAAAAGGCGATAGCGCTTCTATCGGCGGCAATCATCGCGGTCGTCGGAGTGGTCGCGCCGGCGGCGTCGGTTGGAGCGGCCACGGTTAACGTCACCGCCACATCCAATACCAAGCTGGTCTTGACTCTCAACACCGATTCCGTCAACTTCCCGAGCGTCGATCCCGATACGGGCGCCGAAATAACGGGAGCCGTGAGCGCTAGGGTTAAGTCGAACGTCCCTTGGAACCTGGATGTCGTGGCGACCTCCGACCTGGTCGGCTCGAGCGCCACCGTGCCCATCGGCAATTTGCAGTGGCAAGATCAATCGAACCCCGGATACGTGCCGTTCCAGCTGACGAACTACGCGATAGCCGACAATCACGCTAGAGGAGTGACCGACTATACGTTTGATTACAAGATAAACATCGGCTACGAATATCCTCCCGACACTTACAGCACTTCGCTTATTTACACCCTAACCGAAGCTCCGTAAAGCCCCCTGAGGCTGGACCGCTCAAAACAAAAAAGGGCCCATCTGGCCCTTTTTTGTTTTAAAATCCTTCGATTCGTCCGATAAGAATATAAAGATCAACTTTTCGAACGCAGTCTGCGTCTCGGCTTCGGGGTCGATTGGAGAGCGACATTATAAAGCGAAGAATTCGGTACCGGGCTTTTCGCGAGCGGTCCTTCTTCGCTCGGCGAAGTAATGGGGATGTTTTCGATGGCCACCAAGTCGGTAGTCTTGTTCGGAATTGCCGTCCTGCCGCTGTTTCTGCTTCTAACCGCGAGCGATGCCGATCCTTTAAGCGTAAGCGCGACCGCAAGCGACAAGTTATCCCTATCGATAGAGGAATCGGCGCTCGGACCTTTCTTCGCGAACCCCATCGGACCTGAGGGGCTAAGGTGCTATGCCATCGGCGTTTCGACGAGTCGCAGGGCCACGGTTTCGATTTCCCTGATAGATGGCGACGCCTCATCCCCCGCATCCGAAACCAGCGCGGGGCAGCTTGGAGCGATGTTTCGAACGACCGGATTCTGGTCACCAATCGAAGCCGATGGGGTTGAGATAACCGGCACTGATCCAGGTCGCGCCTCTCCTATATATCTGCTGCTTGATGCCGAGCAAATGACGAAAGGCGGAAAGTCAGGAGCCGTCGCGATCGTCTCAGTCGTCGAGGATTGATCACCCGGATCTATCGCCTTGCGCCTCGGCGCGCGCCATTTTCTCGAGCTTCCTGATTCTTAACGACACGTACGCCGCGATGCCGATAAGCGATGCCGTTAAAGCTACCGCGCCTATCAGCCATATGGGTATCACCAAAACCCGAGCTATCTTTTCGACGGAATCGCCTTCATAAGCGACGCTGATTTTCAGAGTCCGCATGCCCGGCGCGTTGCCGACCGGATACTTCCCGGTTAGATCGATTCGCTCTCCCGCGTAAATATACGACGGTTTTATTTTGATCTCGCCTTTTCTCTCGCCCCCGGACAAGGTGAACATGGTCACCTTCGGGCTTACGTCGACGTTTCCGACGTTCCTTATCCCGACGCCGTACTCGACTTTATCGCCGAAAACGACATCCGGCACGTCGAAGCGATCCAGGATCAGCTTTTCAACCACGTTGCCCGCCACCCTGATCTTGACCCTCGAGCCGACTCTGCCTCCCACAGCCGTTCCCGATTCGACCGGCCTGCGCACCTCGAAGAAAATGATGGCCGAGCTATCGCCGGATTTCGCCAAATCCGGAACCCTCACGGTGAATCTGACGTCCACCGCTTGGCCCTTGTCAAGGCTGAGATACGCCATGTTGTCCTTTACTTTCGTGGGATCCGGAGCCGCGAGGGATATCCACGCCGCGGGCGATTTATGCAGCGGCTCATAGCCGGTTGGCTTTACGTATGTGGCCTTTCCGTCTTTGCCGACCGAGACGTTCATCACGTATATCGAAACGTAGTTCAGAGGTTCGTCCCCCTCGTTTGAAACGCGTATCTTTCCCGAAGCCGCGCTTCCCGGTTTAAGAGAGAAAACGAACTTTCCGGGATCGACGCCTATGGACATCGTCGCCGAGGCGTTCCCACCGGCCAACAACATCGCCGACAACGCCGCTGCGAGCGCAAGCGCTCTTATCGCGGGAAACCTTCTCGTCGAAACCGCCTTGAGAAACTCAACAGCGGTCGCTTTCGCCCAACGCATCGCCCTCATCTCTTGTCGCACAGCTCGAACACCGGAGCCGCGTCCGCGATCTCAAAGCGCTCGCCCACCGAGATACCACCCGGCGTCTCCCCTGCACGAGCAGCCCTTTCCCGCTTGACGACGGCCTTCCATTTATGCTGCATTATATAAATATACAGAAGATAATAAAAGCTTTTGCCCGTATCCCTTCCTAAAGCTTCGAGCTATAATCTTTTTACCGCTTCGATATGCGATGGAAGTGAAGGGGGAGAATGAATTCATGCTTTGCGAAAGATGCGGGGAGAGACCCGCGAGCGTCACATATACGCAGATAACGGCGGGCGAACGCGAGGCGAAGCACTTATGCGAAGAATGCGCTCGCGAGATGGGCATCTTGCCGAGCTCGCCTTTCGAAGGAATCGCCAGAATGTTCGGATTTCCGGATATCTCCCATCTCCTGCCGGAGATATTCGGACAGCGCAGGCCGCACGATCTCTTCGATCTTCTCGACAATTCGGGTCAGGCGGCCATGAATCGCGCCGCGGAGGCGGCGTCGAGCCGCGATTTCGATTTCGTCGGCACCGAGCACATGATGCTGGGGCTGATCGATGAACCATCCGCCGCCAGAGTGCTGGAAGCGCTCGGAATCGATTTGGCGGAGCTGAGGAACGAATTGGACGACCTCATAGGCAAAGGTTACGGCGCAAGGGAGGAGCTTTCTCTCAACCCTCGGGCCAAGCGAGCTCTCCAGCTCGCCTTTGAGGAAGCGAGGGCAAGCGGGTTCAACTTCATCAGCAGCCTTCACCTGCTGCTTGGGATACTCATGGAGGGAGAGTCGATATCCGCGCAAATGCTGGTGCGACGCGGCGTAACGCCCGACCGGGTTCGCGCCGAAATCGGCAGGAGCATCGAAGGGCGACCCGAGGAATTCCGCGCCCCGGGCGCCATTCCTCGCAGAAGCCCCACGCCGACGCTCGACCAGTTCAGCCGCGACCTCACGGCGATGGCGCGCGAGGGCAAGCTCGACCCCGTGATCGGTAGAACGAAAGAGATTGAGAGGGTTATCAGGATCCTGTCGCGGCGGACGAAGAACAACCCCGCCCTCATCGGCGAAGCCGGCGTCGGGAAGACGGCCGTCGTCGAAGGGCTCGCGCAGAGAATCGTTCGCGAAGAGGTGCCGGAGATACTCAAGAACAAGCGAGTGGTCATGCTCGATTTGTCGGGGATGGTCGCCGGTACCAAATATCGCGGCGAGTTTGAAGAGCGCCTTAAAAAGGCAATGGACGAGATCCGCTCCAGAGCTGGAGAAATAATCCTCTTCATCGACGAGCTTCATACGCTGGTCGGAGCTGGCGCCGCGGAGGGGGCGATCGACGCCTCAAACATCTTGAAACCGGCTCTGGCGAGGGGAGAGCTTCAAGCCATAGGGGCGACTACGATCGATGAATATCGAAAATACATCGAGGGGGATCCCGCGCTTGAGCGCAGGTTCCAGCCCGTCCTGGTTTCCGAGCCGACCGTCGAGGAGACCATCGAGATCCTGAGAGGCCTTCGGGACAGATACGAAGCACATCACAGGGTGAAAATCGAAGATGCTTCTCTGGTCGCGGCCGCCGAGCTTTCCGACCGCTATATTTCGGACAGGTTCCTGCCCGATAAGGCCATAGACCTCATCGACGAGGCCGGAGCCAAGGTGAGGCTTCAATCCACGGTTCCTCCCGTGGACGTGAAGGACATCGAAGAGCGGCTCGAACAGGTCCGTCGCGAAAAGGAAGAGGCCGTCCGCACAGAAGACTACGAAAAGGCGATGCGGCTTCGCGAGCGCGAATCATCTTTGAAAAGGGAGCTGGAGGAGGCCGAGAAGGACTGGCTGAGGGCGAGGAGCACGACGAATTCGGTGGTCACCACGGAAGATATCGCCGAAATCATTTCCAGCTGGACGGGAATACCCGCGACGAAGCTCGTCGAAGAAGAGCGAGAGCGCCTGCTGAAGACCGAGGAAGCCCTCCATAAGCGCGTGATCGGCCAAGAGGAAGCCATCAAAGCGATATCCGAGGCTATACGCCGAGCGAGGGCCGGACTTAAAGACCCAAAGCGTCCCATCGGAAGCTTCATCTTCCTCGGTCCAACGGGGGTCGGGAAGACCGAGCTCGCCAGAACGCTCGCGGAACATCTCTTCGGCAGCGAAGACGCGCTCGTGAGGGTCGATATGAGCGAATATATGGAGCGCCATACCGTAAGCCGGCTTATCGGCGCGCCGCCGGGTTACGTCGGTTACGAGGAAGCCGGTCAGCTGACGGAGCCGGTTAAGAGGCGGCCTTATTCCGTCGTGCTGTTCGACGAGATCGAGAAAGCGCATCCCGACGTCCTCAACATATTGTTGCAAATCATGGACGATGGGCGGATTACCGACGCCAAGGGGAGGACGGTCGATTTCAAGAACACCATCATCATAATGACGTCGAACATAGGAAGCGCCAGCCTTAAAAAGGCGCCCCAGCTCGGCTTCAAAGTGAAAACCGATGAAAAGAAGGCCTTCGCCGAGATAAAGGAAGCCGTAACGAGGGAGCTTCAAAAAGCCCTGAGGCCGGAGTTCCTCAACAGGGTCGACGAGATCATCGTGTTCGAACCCTTGACGCTCGAGGAAATCGAAAGAATCGTGGACATCATGGTGGACAGGGTTCGGCACGAGCTGCGCGGCCAAGGGATCGAAATCGAGCTCACCGAACCGGCCAGAGCGCTTCTCGCCGAGAAGGGATACGATCCAAACCTGGGAGCGAGGCCGCTCAGGAGAACGATCCAGAAGCTGATCGAGAACCCACTCGCATCCGCTCTACTGCGCGGAGAGTTCTCTCAAGGCGATCGCGTGGTCGCCGACGCGCGCGATGGCGAGATCTTTTTCGCAAAGAAAGAACCGTCGACCTCCGGCGAAAAGCCCGAAGAGCGAGAGGCTGGCGGCGGGATAGCCGCCAGTTAAGGCGAGCCGCCAGTTAGAAGCGGAACAACCCTACGCTGCGAGCCTCTCTGCTCCCTTGGAGACTATCGAATAGCTCGCCAAGGTGACGTCTTCTCGGAGGGGCAGCTTGTTCATAACGCCTTGAAACGTTGGAGCCGAAGCGGCGTCTTTGAAAGAATTGGCGTCGCTCCATTCCAGCAAAGACATGAAGATGTTCGGATCGTCGTGCGATCTCAGAAGCTCTTCGCCCCTCCAGCCTTTTTGGCCTTTAAGCCAGCTCACACCTTCGTTCCACGCATCGATGAACTCGTCGCCCTTTCCCCTCTTTACGTGGAACATGAAAAGCACCTTTAGTTTTTCATCGGCCACTTTCACCACCTCCGTCGATTTCTTTTCGGCAAGACGCGTTCATGCGAAACATCGACGGGGTGGCCGCCGTTTCGCGTCATCCGCCCACGAGAGCCTCGGCGAACGATTCGGGATCGAACCGCTCCAGATCGTCGATATCTTCGCCCACGCCGACGTATTCGATCGGGATCCCCAGCTCTTGGACTATCGCGATGGCTATTCCTCCTTTGGCCGTCCCATCCAGCTTCGTCAAAGCAATGCCGTCCACGCCCAACGCCTCGTCGAACAGCCTGGCCTGCGCTATTCCGTTCTGCCCCGTCGTCGCATCTATGACGAGCAGGGTGTGCACCGGCGCGCCGCGCCCTTCGCGCTCGGCTATCCTCTTCATCTTCTTGAGCTCTTCCATCAGGTTCACGTACGTGTGTAACCGGCCCGCCGTATCCACGATCAGGGCATCAACCCGCCGCGATATCGCGGCGTGCACCGCGTCGTAAACCACGGCGGCCGGATCGCTTCCGCGCTCGTGTTTTACGATATCGATGCCCAAACGCTTCGACCAGGCTTCCAACTGATCTATCGCGGCGGCCCTGAAGGTGTCGCCCGCCGCCAGCATCACTTTAAGACCCTCGCCTTTTAAGCGATGTGCCAGCTTGGCTATCGTCGTCGTTTTGCCGGTGCCGTTGACCCCCACCGCCAAGTGCACGACGAGGCCATCTCTCTTCGGAGGTTCCCCCTGCTCTCCAAGCATAGCGACGATTTCTTCTTTGAGGGCCCGCATCACTTCGGCCGATTCCGCGATCCTCTCCCGCCTGACTCTCTCTTTTAGGGCATCGATCATCCTCAAGGTCGCGTCGACCCCGACATCCGCCTGTATCAGCCCTTCCTCCAATTCCGTCCAGAGCTCGTCGTCGATCTCGGGGTGAGCCTCGAAAATCCTGTCGACGTTGGCCGCGAAGTTTTCCCTCGTTCGGCGCAGTCCCTTTAAAAAGCGCCCGATTATCCCGCTTTTTTCCAAAGTCACACCACCTCGGCGGCCTCTTCGAACTTTTGAGAGATCAATTTGGACACGCCGTCGGCCTGCATCGTGACGCCGTAAAGCGCGTCCGCCATTTCCATCGTGCGCCTTTGGTGAGTGATGACGATATATTGCGTCTTTTCTTTGAATTCCCGCAAAAGTCGAACCAGCCGATTCAAGTTGACGTCGTCCAGCGCCGCCTCCGCCTCATCAAGGACAAAAAACGGGCAGGGATCGTCGAGGTAAAGCGAAAATAAGAACGCCAAGGACGCGAGGGACTTCTCCCCTCCGGACAGCAATGAGAGCCTTTGCAGCCTCTTCCCGCTCGGTTGAGCGACTATGTCCACCCCCGAAATATCCGGATCATCCGGCTCGGTCAGCACGAGTTCGGCCCTCCCGTTTGGGAAAAGCTTCTCGAAAGTCTCCGCGAAATGCGCGTTTATCTGTTCGAAGGCGATCAGGAACCGCTCTCGCATCTTCTGATCGATCGCTTTTATTATCTTTCTCAGCGCCCTTCGACTTTCAGAGATATCCCGAATCTGCTTTTCGAGCAGCGCGGCCCTCTCCCCCAGTTCCCTGTGCTCCTCGATGGCCATCGGATTTACAGGTCCCAAAGCCGCCAATCGCCTGCGCAGCGACGAGGCCCTCTCCGCCAACCCCTTCCCGTCGTCGGGGATGGACATCTCCAACGCGCGCTCGAGCGGCACGTCCAATTCGTCTACGATGCGCGAAATCGCTCCGCTCACTTCCATCTTCAACTGAGCTTTGATCACTTCGATTTCGTGCAGTTTCATCTTGGCTTCCTCGAGCTTCGATCTCGCGACATTCGACCTTTCGCGAGCTCGCGAAAGCGATTCTCTCGACGCGGAAAGGCCCTCTTCCCCGCTTTCAAAAGCGCCCTTTAATCCGCTCGATACTTCGCCCGCGATAACCGCCAGCGATTGAATCGCCGATATGAGCGGGCCCGACCTATCTTTGACGAGATTCAGTCGGCCCGCATCGCGCTCCCCTTTTTCCGCCTCTTTTTTCAGTTCCGCGAGCTCCCGCATCGCCTCGATGCGCTCGCGCTCTATCCCGCGTCGCCTGCCCTCCAACGCCTTAAGCTCGATTTCGGCTTTTTCCACTTTGTGGGAGGCATCCGCCATGACTTTTGCAGAGCGGTCACGGGCCGATTTCAGCTCTTCCATCTCGCGCCTTTTTCGCTCGAGCTCGGCTTCCTTCTCCCCGATCGATTTCAAGCAACCCTCCAGCTTTGCGCTTTCGTCCGTAAGGCGCTTTTCGTAGGCTTCGATTCTGGCTTGGAGAGCCTCGAGTTCGCCCTCAAGGGCGCTTCTATTCCTCGCGAGCGCCTCGATTTCCCGATCCAGCGCCTCCAGCGCCGCGCGCTTCGATTCCAGCGCTCGGGAAGCTTTCCTGGACCTTTCCTCGGCCTCGTGATGATCGGCCTCGACCTTTTCCCGAACGGTGCATTTTGCCCGCAAAAGCTCGGAAACGGCCTTGAGCTTCGAGGCCAGCTCCCCGATTTCCCTCCGCCTTACCAGCTCACCTGAATGACCATCCTCGCCGCCGAGCAGGATCTTCCCCGTCGCGTATACGACATCTCCATCCAAAGTGACGACGGTCGATCCCCGCGGCCCGCGCTCCAGCGCTTCATCGAGCGTCCTCGCTATAAAAGCGTTTCCGAAAAGCGCTCGCACGGCCCCGTCGACGGATTCGGGATAATCGACCACCGATAGCGCCGGGATCATCGAATCGGACGGCTCGCTCCCCGCTTCCCCGCCATCCGGGCCAGCGACATGTACCCTATCTAGCGACAGCAGAGAGGCATTGCCGATTCCCTCCGAAACGAGCCTTTTGACGGACTTCGCGTTCTCGACCACGATGCAGAACAAATCCCTTCCGAGCAGCGCTTCTATGGCTTTTTCGTACCCCCTCTTCACGGAGATGCATTCGCCGAGAACGGACACCGCATCTTCTCCGAGCGCCGCAATCGCGTAAGATACGTCGGGATCCCGCCGCGCCAATCCTTCGAGGGCCGCCATCCTCGCGCGCGCGGATTGGGCTTCGGCTTCGATCGAAGCGATTTCTTGCGCGACCGCTTCCGCTTCTGCCGCCAGCTCCTTCTCCCGTCGATCCAGAGATTCGAGGTCTCTCTCAGCTAGCCTCACCCCGTCAACGAGCGCTTCTCTCGACCCTTCGGCGGTCCTCAACGAGTCAATCGCGGCTTCCAGTTTTCGCCGAACGGAGTTTTTCTGCTCGATCAAAATATCCAGCTGCGCTTTTCCCGTCTTGATCGCCAGGTCGAGATTCGAAGCGCTCGATTTCAAATCCGCCATGAAGCGCTCATCCAGTCCGATGCTCCTTTCCAGCGCTTTGATCTTCGACGAAAAACCTTCGGACTTTTTTTCGGCATCCTTGAGCTCGGCGTCGGCATCGGACAAGCGGATTTGCGCTTTCGAAACGGCCTCGTCCAACGACTCAATTTCCCTGTCGCTTTGCTGGACCTTCCTTTCGAGCGCGAGCCTCCGCGTATCGAACCTGTATGCCCCCATAGCCAGCAGATCCAGGCGCTCCTCGGCATTTCGTGCCCGTTCGGCCACGAGCGACGCTATCGCTTGCAACCGATCCTCAACGCTTTGCATTCTCCTCCGGCGCTCGGCGAGCCTGCTCGAGTTTTTCTCCTCGTCCTCGAGAAGGGCCTGCGCGGCTTCCGCCTCTCGATCCGCTTCTTCGAGCTCGGCTTTCAGCGCCTCCACCTTTTGCGATGCCGCCGCCTCATCCGCGTCCAGGGCCTCCCATCGCCCTTGAAGCTCCCTCAGATCCAAGACGGCCATCGCGAGCTCTAGGCTCCTCAGCTCCTCGCTCATCGCGTTGTGCTTCTCCGCGAGCTCGGCTTGGCGCTTCAGCGGCGAAAGCTGCCTCTTCACCTCGCCCAGGATATCCGCTAGTCTAATCAAGCTGGAATCCAGGGATGATAACCGCCTCACGGCTCGATCCCTCCGCCTTTTGTACTTCAGGATTCCCGCCGCCTCTTCTATGAACATGCGCCTTTCTTCGGGTTTCGCCTGAAGCGCCTCCTCGATCCGTCCCTGTCCGATTATCGAATACGTGCCGCGGCCCAATCCCGAACCGGAAAGCAGCTCTTGAATGTCGATTAGCCTGCACGGCGAATTGTTGATGAAATATTCGCTCTCGCCGTCCCTGTAAACCCTTCTCGCGATGGTCACCTCTGCGAAGTCGATGGGGAGCTTGTCATCGGAGTTATCTATCGTGAGGATGACTTCAGCCATGCCGACCGGATGGCGCAATTCGCTGCCGGCGAAAATCACATCTTCCATGGATCCGCCCCTGAGAGACCTAGGGCTTTGCTCGCCGAGAGCCCAAAGGATCGCGTCCGTGATATTGCTTTTCCCGCTCCCGTTGGGGCCGACGATCGCCGTTACGCCCGGCTCGAATTTCAGCACCGCCCTATCCGCAAACGACTTAAAGCCCCGAAGTGCCAGCGATTTAAGGTACAAATGGAGGCCTCCTGATCGGTTACCTTCATAAGTTTAAGGCCTGCGGACTTCACCGCGCAACGGCGGTCGATGGCTTTACCCAGTACCCTCTGCAAAGCGCTCGAGGCACTTCCCTATGGCGCATCTTGAGATGCAGTGCAGCCCGCAATATCCTTGCTCTAGGCACACTCTCGACCTCTTCACGACTTCGTTCTTGGCCGTTTTAGGAAGGGCATCAAGGTAAGAGACGGGATCGTGATTTTCTATTATGCGCATGACCAGCTCCCCAAAGGGGCATCCGTCCGTCGTGCACCCGAGACACCTTTCCAGTTCGGGACAATCGATCGCCGGACTCGCGGGCGGAGCATCTCCGCTTTCATCCATCTGGTCGGATTCGCCCTGAGCGCGGGCGCGGATAACCACCGCTGTCATCTCCTCATTTGCGGATACAATTATACCGCCGAAACCCAAAATATGGTAAATGCGTCCCGCGCTCATGGGGCCGCATTCGGCGAGATGATGCGGCATTCAGGCGGCGAATCGGCCTTACCGGACCCCTCATCTGACCTCTGTCGGTAAGTAACTGGAGCAAGCTTCCGCGAGCTCCGCGAGGTATTCCTTGGGCTTGGGTGATATCTTGCCGGCCTCGGGGTCAAGCACCCTTGACGGGTTGAACTGCTGTATGCGGTATAGCCGCCCACCCTCCTCGGCCAGGTAGGCGGCTATATCTAAAACATCTTTTTCGTCCACGATCCCCGGAACGAAAGTCGTCCTGAACTCCGCATTTATCCTGCCCTTTTTATCGGCTTTCACCAGAATGCGTATGCTCTCCTTGATGTTTTCTTCGACGCCGTTTATCGCCGTTATCGTCCGATACTTCCCAAAAGCCGTTTTTACGTCCATCGCCACGTGATCGACCACCCCGCGGTCGATCAGCCTCTTGACGGCCCGAGGGTCCGCGCCGTTCGTATCCAGCTTAACGGAAAACCCGAGGCTCTTGATGAGAAGGGCTATCCTTTCTATTTCGGGATTCAAAGTCGGCTCACCGCCGGTCAAGCAAACGCCGTCCAGCCATTCCCGCTTTTTGACCAAGTGATATTCGATCCTCGACCAGGGAACATCTTCGAGCTTTTCCGGTTCGAGAACCAAATCCGCGTTGTGGCAAAAGGGGCACCTGAGATTGCAGCCTCCGGAAAAGAGAACCGTGGAAAGCTTTCCTTCCCAATCGAGCATGCTCGATGGAAGCATCCCCTTTATGCCGGTCCTTTCCCGACCGAGATCATCCCCTATTTTCTCAGGCATTTTCTCAAACCCTCCATCGTCGGCACTTCTCCCTTCCATGACGAGATTTCCTTTCCGCTTTCATCGCATACAACGATGGAAGGCGTTGCCATCACGCCGTAATAAGCCGCTTCCGCCAGCCCATCGGCCTCGTCGACGTTGTAGTATTCGACGCCATCAAGCCCGGCGACCAAAGACTTGGCCGCAACGCACTTCGGTCAATCGCGCTTCCAGAACAGCTTCACTTTCACATCCGTTGCCCCTTCCCAGTTCCTCGCTGCTTTCTCAAATGGTTTTATTTCTAATTGGAAATAGCATCGATAAACCAGCGGCCACCGATTTTAGTCATATAGAAGCGCAGCCTTTGTCTCGATCCGAACTCTACCGGTTCACCTCCCGATCCATCCGGTTTGCCCTCGATGAACTCGACGGTGATCACGGCGGTATCCCCGTTTAGATCGTTTTCGATTATCTCGTATCTCGAAGAAGCCCACTCGCCCGCCTTCAAAGTGAGTTCGCTCACCGCTTCCCGCATTTTATCGCGCACTTCTGGCGAAATCTCCGCGACGGCTCCTTCGTAGTCCTTCGCCCTCACGGCCCGGATAAAGGCGTCGACCGCGCCCGCCGGCTTCTCGCCCCAAACGGCGCAGCCGGTCGATAACGCGAGCACGATCGGGAGCAGTAGGCTTTTCCCGATCTGACGAGCTAGAGCACCTCTTAACGCCTTGGATGGCCAAACGGGTTCGTTTAAAAGCGCTATTTCCATAGATCGCATTCTCCGGCTGTCGGCGATTAAACGGAGGCGAGTTCGGTCCTTATCCTATCCCTCAGCTCTCCCGTTTTTCCTTTATTCCAAGTTGGAATCTTGGAGAAGTATCCGACGATCCTCGTTATCCCGTACACGTCTTCCGATCCGCAAAAAGGACAAGCATCCGAAAGTCCCCGACTCGTCCTGTGGCAAGAATCGCAAACCGTGAACTCAGGCGAAAAGGCTATTTGAGCGCAGTGGGTTTTTTCGAACGTTTTGATCACGAAGTTCTTTATCGATTCGGGCGACGGTTCGTTCTCTCCCAGCCATACGTGAACGATGGCGCCGGCCTCGATGAGGGGATGAAACAGGCTCTGCTTTACGACGCGATCGATGTAATCCACGTCCGCGTCCACCGCGAGGTGTATCGAATTGGTGTAATAATACTCATCGGTTTCGACGCTCCCTTTGATGACTTTTTTGGTTTCCTCCGGGAAGTATTTCATGTCCAGCTTGGCCAGGCGGTATCCCGAAGATTCGGCGGGGCTTTCTTCCAGAACCATTTTTATCCCGTACTCGTTGGAAAGCTGCTTGCATTTAAGGTTCATGTGGCTGACCACCCTAAGCCCGAATTTCAACGCCTCGTCCGATTCGTGAAGTTGCTTTCCGGTGTGATGTTGCACCATCTCGTTCAAGCCCAGAAGCCCGCACAGGTACGTCAGCCTGTCCAACCTCAAATACGGCTCTCCGTCCGCCGATGCGCAAAGCATGGCGAGCGGGCCATCCTTCCCGAGATCCAGAAGGCCCTTGATGAACTTCCTTTTTTGCAGGTGCGCTTTGGCGACGAGCTCCAAGGTTTGGTTCAATCCGTGGAAGAGGAGCTCGTCGTTCCCGTGAGCTCGATAGGCTATCCTCGGCAAATTGATCGTTATATTTTGCAGGGCCGAAAAGCGCATCTTCTCGGGCGTCATCGCCTCCTCGAGATCCTTCTCGCCGAGCTTAAGTTTTAACCTGCAGCACTGGGAAACGGTGCATTCGTCCCCCCTATCGAACACGAAATAGGTTATTCCCTGCTTGGACGCCACTTCGCAGGCTAGATCGAGAAACTCATCCGAGCCTTCGGTCTTGAAGAGGTCGTCGTTGATGTGCAAGAGGGGCTTCGGAAACACGAACGTCTGCCCGTTGGCGTCCCCCTCCATGTAGACCTCGAACATCGCCTTCAAGAAAGCTTGGGCTTCCTTTTCGTATTCTTTGTACGTCTTACCCGTGTACTCGCCGCCCGGGCCGATCGCCGGCGTATCGGCGAAGTGCTTTGGAACGTTCCAATAAAGGTTGAAATCGGAGAAAACCACCTGCGATCCCCTGGCGCCCGCGAGTTGGTTGAATTCGTATATGAGCATCTGCGCGAGCTGCTTTATCTCGTCGTAAGACCGATCGACCAGATAGGGAGCAAAGAACAGGTTCACGGCCTCCCAACCGACGGCGCCCGCGTAGTGCGATTGGAGAGTAGAGGCCATTTTCACCATGTGGCCTATCAAAACCTCTGCATGCTTAGCGGGGCGCGACCTGGAGGTGATATTGGGCAATGACAAGCCGTATTTCTTGATGTATTCCAGCGAGTGCCCCCCGCAGTAGGGGCGGACTATGAACCCCAAATCGTGAAGATGCACATCTCCCATCAGATGCGCGAGCGCCACATCTTCCGAAAACACCTTCCTGAGCGCGAACTCCTTTAGGATCGTCTCGGCGAGCGTCAGGTTGATAGACTCGGGGTTGTGGGTGGTGTTCGAATTCTCCTTGTTCGCGTTCACGATGATCTGCTCGACATCGTACATCGGAAGCCCGAGATTGGAGTGCTTTTTATGCATCATCGACAATCCGCGGTCGAGGAGCTCCATATCGACGAGCTCCCTGATGATGCTCGTGGTTATGGTAGGAAGGTTCGAATCGAAAACTTTTTTCTCGACCGCGGATGCGATCTCTTCGGCGAGCTGAATCGCGCACCCCGTCTCGCGAATGAGCGAGGCCACTATCTTCGTCTTGTCCCAGATGTTTATTTCCGACTTGGACGATGTGCTCACCAACAGAGCGATGTCCGTCGTGTCCCCCTCCGAAAGGCTCGTCGTCTTGATGACATTTATGACCCTCGAGGCCACCGGGTCGATCTTGACGTCGCTTTTTGCGTTCAAATCAGCCCTCGGTCCGCTTTTCGTCGCCGTTTTTGCCATCTTTACCTCCCTTGCCGCGCGTCCAACAACCACCATTCAAGCGAAGATCGCCGTTTATTCGCCTTTGCGAAATCGCTCGCGGCGACGCCCTTCTCCGCAACGTAAGCCCTCCAAAACTGATCGCTTTGCCTCCGTTCAAGAGCGAACAGCGCTGCGATATTGCCGGTTAGCCACACCATCCCCTGCCCCGTTTTTACTGCAACGATTCCAGCTCTCTCGTGAACTCCTCTAGGTCTTTAAATTTTCGGTAAACGGAGGCAAAGCGAATATACGCCACTTTATCCACCTCTTTTAAAGCCTTAAGCGCCCTCTCTCCTATCTCTTTCGAAGTCACCTCGTTCTTGAACTCGTTCCTGATCGAGGCTTCGATCTCATCTACCATCTGCTCGAGCTTTTCCCTCGGGACCTCCAACTTCACAGTGGCCCTGATCAACCCTTCGAGGAGCTTGTTCCTGCTGAACGGCTGCCTCCCCCCATCCTCCTTGATGACCGTAATCGGCATTTCCTCCACCTGCTCGAACGTGGTGAATCGCCTTTCGCACTTTTGGCATTCCCGTCTGCGGCGCACGGCACTTCCTTGGTCGCTCAGCCTGGAATCGACCACCCTCGTATCATCGTGACCGCAGAATGGACAGCGCAATTCCACTCCTTTTCAACCGGTTGTCCACAAAACTTTTCACAATATATAGGGTATGCTCCGGTTGATGCGCACGATATATAGTATAGTACCGACTGCGGCTCGGGCGCAAACGTTTTTTGCGAAAATCTCATAATTTTTTGAGATTTTTCCGCCCATCCCGCTGATTTTTGCTGACCGTATGGTCGAGGTTTATACTAAAGCGCCGCCATGAACGCGCGTTCGGTGCCGACCGATAAGGTCAACAGCGCGAATAAAATCGCGCCGACGACCGCGTAGATCGCGACATCCCTCGCGAGATCGCTGCGTTTCATCGCACCTCCTCTGCGAGCCCGTTCTCTTACTGGCGAACATACGTTTGCCTTTCAAGCATAAGGCGAACGCGCGTTCGCGTCAATACCTCTCGGAAGGTTTTCTCCAGCACGACGACCGCTGAACGTTCGCGGTTATCGCCGCTCGTCGGAGAGCTGAAAACCCATAGAGGAGATCGCCCTCATCCGATATCGAACTTATGTTTGCGATTTTCGGTCTTTTGTGGTATATTCCTATGCCGGCAAGGTAAGCGCCGTTTTCGATCGAAGGGAGACCACCATGAAAGCCGCCCTGACCAAACGGCAACGAGAAATTCTCGACTTCATCCTTTCGGAGATCGCCAGAAAGGGCTATCCGCCTTCCGTGCGGGAGATAGGCAGCGCGGTCGGGCTTTCTTCGAGCTCCACCGTTCACAGCCATCTTGCCGCGCTGGAGAAAAAGGGGTACTTGAGGCGAGATCCGACGAAGCCACGCGCGCTGGAAGTGCTGGACCATCGACCCAGAGACTTTGGGCCAATCCAATCGCGAACGCTAAACGTCCCCCTGGTGGGAAGGGTTGCCGCCGGAGAGCCGATACTCGCCCAGGAAAACATCGAAGACGTCCTTCCGCTGCCGATCGATTTCGCCAGCGACGACGGTTGTTTCCTTCTCAGGGTCCAGGGCGAGAGCATGATCGAGGCGGGCATACTCGACGGCGACGTATTGATCGTCCGCCAGCAACAAACCGCCGACAACGGAGATATCGTGGTGGCGATACTCGACGGCGAGGACGCGACGGTCAAGCGCTTTTTCCGCTACGGAGATCGAATCGTCTTAAAGCCGGAAAACCGAGCCATGGAGCCCATAATCGCGAGGGAGGTTTCAATCGTTGGAAAGGTTATCGGCTTGATCAGAAAACTGTAGCGCGGGAGCGAACCCTAGAAGTAAAAAGGCCGTTAAATGCGGCTAAGGATGGCCCCCGTGCGAATGCCCAAGATTCGGGCAAAATGCTTCAGCGAGAAAGACCGCGTTTGAACTACCTTTGAAGAACCGAGCTCCGCAGCCGATTTCCGAAGCAAGCGACTTACCCTACCGGTTGAAACCATCGCAGTCAGGTTAAAGTTTTTCGCTCTCGAGATACAGCCAGTTCAGATATCGGCGCCTATCACCCCGGGATAAGGCGAAAGACGGTCGAATGGCAAAGGAAGTTGAGCTCGGTTTTAAAGCCATCCGTCCCAGGGAAAAAGATACTCGATGAGCGATCCGGCGAAGTCGAACGGCGGAAACGCGCAATATCCTCGGGAGGGCAAATTCATATCGGTGGTCATCCCGGCGTACAACGAGGAAAAGCGAATCGGGGCGACCATCGAGCGCATTCACCGTTATCTGTCTTCAAACTACCCCTCATATGAAATCCTGGTCGTCGACGACGGCAGCACCGACTCCACCGAGGAGCTCGTCGACGAGCTCGCGAGCAAGCTGGGAAACATCACCTTGATAGCCTATCGACCGAACCGAGGAAAGGGTTGCGCCGTAAAAAGGGGAGTCTTGGCGTCGAGCGGTCGGTTTGTCCTTGTCTCCGACGCCGACTTATCCGCTCCCATCGAAGAGGCGGACAAGCTCTTGAGGCTTTGCCGAGGCAAAGTGGATATAGCCTTCGGATCTCGAGCGCTCCCGGAATCGCGGGTGGAGATAGAACAGAATTTGATGAGGCGGGTGATGGGGAGGACGTTCAATTTCCTGGTGAGGGCGCTGGCCCTTCCCGGCGTCCGAGATACGCAATGCGGCTTCAAGTGCTTCAAGGGCGATGTGGCCAGAGATCTTTTTTCCAAACAGGTGACCGAGGGCTTCGCTTTCGACGTCGAGCTCCTCGCGCGAGCCGTTCAACAGGGATATCGAATCCAGGAAGTTCCCATACGCTGGCTTAACGTGGCATCTTCAACCGTTCGCCCGTTTAGGGATTCACTCAAAATGCTCAGAGATCTATTGAGGGTAAAGCGACTTCTGGGTATATAGAATACTTCGAGGATGGGCACTTACCGGCGCTGCGGTACTAAAATAACGGTGTCCGCGCTCGCCCCCGAAGGTCGGCGAATGCCGAACATCATCGGTCGAGGAGCGTCCCGATGGGAAATAAGATAGCTTATATCTTGGCCATCGCCATTTTGGCATCCATGGGAAGAACCCTCATCAAAGCGGCGGTCGAAGATTCCGCCACGAGCGACGAGGTGGTTCACGCTACCGCCGGTTATACCTATGTCAAGACGCTCGATTATCGCTTAAACCCTGAGCATCCGCCCTTGGTCAAGGATCTGGCCGGGCTTTTCATATCCACGATTCCCCTCAACTATCCCTATAAGTTCTTCTACGCCGACGACGTCAACCAGTACAGAAACGCGTACGCCTTTTTTTACGAGAGCGGGAACGACGCCGACGAGATCCTCGCCAGAGGGCGATTCGCCGTCGTTATTATAACGATAATTCTCGGCGCGTTCGTCTTCATCTGGTCGTCGGAGCTGAACGGCTTGGCGGCCGGTTTGTTCTCCCTCCTACTTTTCGCTTTCGATCCGAACATTTTGGCGCACGGGCACCTGATAACTCAGGATATCGGGATATCCGCGGCCGCCGTCGTCAACCTGTATTTCGTGTGGAAGTACCTGCAAAATCCATCCGCGATGCTCCTCACCGCGGCCGGGCTGACTTTCGGCGTCGCGCTCTCCACGAAGTTTTCGGCTCCCCTGCTGCTCGTAGTCTACGCGGTCCTCGTCGTTTACCTCGCTCTTAAAGAGCGGCCGCTCGCGAGTTCGTCCGATCGGCCTGCATACCTTCGCTCGCTCAAGGCGGCCGCGGCGGTGCTCGCGTCAAGGGCCTTTCCCTTCGCTATCATCGCGGCCATCGGTATCGCGGTAGTCTTCTCGGTCTATTCGATAAACATGCTGAATATGCCGGTGGACGCCCAAAAAACTTTGATCGAAAAGTCGCTTCCGTCAAAAGCCCCCGCGATCGCGTACCTCGCCGAGACCAGTTTCAGGCCGCTAGCCCAGTACGCCCTCGGCTTTCGCATGGTTGGAAACCACGTCGTGGGCGGGCAGAAGATCTATTTCTTGGGCGAGCTGACGCGGGGCGTTCACTATTACTATCCGCTCGTCTTTTTGCTCAAGAGCACCGTACCGACGCTATCGCTGATCTTGCTCGCCCTGGCGTTCGGCCGCGGCCTTCAGTCCAAAAGCCGCCTGGGTGAAGTCGCTCTTCTCAGCGGGGCGATCGTTTTCCCGCTCGCGGCCACTACCGGAAACCTCGACCTCGGCGTAAGGTACATCCTGCCTTTTTATCCCCTCTTCTACATCTACGCGGGCAAGCTCGTAAAGCTTTTCAGGATCGAGTCCCTCGGCCGGCATTTCGGCGGCCGCTTCAGACCGGGACGGGCGGCGCTCACCGTCGCCGTAATCGCTATAGCGATTTGGCAAATCAAAACCGCGACGAATATCGCGCCGTATTACATATCGTATTTCAACGAATTCGTCGGGCCCGTAAACGGCGGAATGATCGTTTCCGACTCCAACGCGGATTGGGGGCAGGACCTTAAGAGGCTCAAGAAGTACGTCGATGGGAAGGGCATCGAGCGCATCTATATCGATTACTTCGGCGGCGGACACATCGGTTACTACTTCGGTCGAAAGGCCACTTGGTGGTCGCCGCGCAGGTCCGGCAGGCCAAAAGGATGGTTCGCCATTTCGCTCAACAACTACACCAGATACACCGCGGCCGGCGAATACCGCTGGCTCCTAAAAGAAAAGCCCGTCGATAGGATCGGATACTCGATCCTCGTCTACCACCTCAGATGATCACTTGACCTGAGCTAGAATGGACGCTTCGAAACCCCCGTCCGACGTCCGCTTGCCCTCGACCCATATTTGCTGCCCGGGTTTTATGTCCGAGATGCTGCCGGGTACGGCTTTTGTCACCGTCACCCCGCCGGGAACGCTGATCTTTTCGGCGCCCCTCGGCGTCGTGATCGTTATCACCCCATCATCCACGCTATCGACTCTTCCCGTGATCGATCGCTGCCCCCCACCTTGTCCGCCCATCATGAATCCGCCGCCTCGCCAGAATCCCTGGCCTCCCTGGCCGCCTTGTTCTCCGGATTGGGCGAATTGTTGCTGAACCTGTTGAACGCTCATGCCTGTGCGCTCCGCGATCTGCCGTATCCTCATATATTGCTGGTAATAGGCGCCGCCATAGTACGTAACCAGCGCGGTCGCAATTATCGAGCCCGCCCAAAGCAAAGCTACGATCGCCTTCTTCGACATGTCCTTACCCCCTATTCGTATCTCAGCGCTTCAATCGGGTTCAATTTAGACGCCTTCACCGCCGGATAGATGCCGAAGAAAAGGCCCACCGCGGCGGAAAAAAGAAACGCCAACCAGATCGAATTCAAAGGTATTACCGTCCCCCAGCCGGCGTACTGACCAATTCCGGCCGATCCCAAAAAGCCCAACAATATGCCGGCCGCACCCCCGACCAAGCATAGGATCAGCGACTCGATCAAAAACTGGAAAAGGATGTCCTTCCGTTTCGCTCCGACGGCCTTGCGAAGCCCTATCTCGCGAGTTCTCTCGGTCACCGAAACAAGCATTATGTTCATTATGCCTATGCCGCCCACCAGAAGCGAAATCGCGGCGATCCCGCCGAGCAACAACGTAAGCGTCCCAGTTACCTGCCCGAGGGTATTCAGAATATCGGCCTGGTTCATTATCCTGAAATCGGCGTTCGCCGGATTGCTTATCTTGTGACGCAACATCAAAAGGTTGGTTATTTGAGAAGATGCGATATCCATTCTATCCGCGGCCGATACCTGCACGCCTATTTGCCGCACGCTCCGGCCCGCGCCAAACAATCTGTGCATGGCCGTAGACAGGGGAATCAGCACGGCATCATCCATGCTTGCAAAGCCGCTGCTGCCTTTGAGCTCCATTACCCCCACGACCCGAAACGGAACGTTCCTGATCTTGATGATCTTGCCTATCGGATCTTCTCCCCTATCGAAGAGCTCACCCACGACGTTTTGACCGAGCACGGCTACTCGAGCCGCGGTCTCGACGTCCCCTTGCTGTATGAATTGCCCATATGCTGCGCGGAAATTCCTGACCTCTTCGAAAGCCGGGGTCACGCCGTTTATCGAAGTATTGATGTTCTTGCCCCTGTATACAACCTGGGCGTTCTGCGAATACTCGGGGGAAACGTTTTTCGCGTCGGGGACGTTTTTCTTGATCGCATCCGCATCCTCCAGCGTGAGCGAGGTCATCGACCCGATCGCGCCGCGTACGCCCCCCGAGAAACTCGCGCCCGGCATGACGGTCAGCAGGTTTGAGCCCAAGCCCTGTATTCTGCTCGTCACCGAACTCGTCGCTCCCGTCCCGATGGAGATCATCGTGACGACCGCTCCCACGCCGATCACGATCCCCAGCATGGTAAGGGCGCTTCTCGCCTTGTTGGTGGCCAAGCCCCTGAGGGCTATCTTGATGCTTTCCGCTGAATTCACGCCCTCACCCCGCCATCGGGCGGGCGAGAGCCGCCTCGCCTTTTCCCGTTTCTCTCATCTTCGACTATCTGTCCGTCTTTGATATTGACGATCCTCTCCGCGTACTCGGCTATGTACCTCTCGTGCGTGACGAGAACTATCGTTTTCCCCTCCCGATTGAGGGACCGAAATATCGCCATGATCTCGTCCCCGCTTTTGGTATCCAAAGCGCCGGTCGGTTCGTCGGCCAGAATGATAGAGGGATCGTTGACGAGGGCGCGCGCTATCGCGACTCTCTGCTGCTGACCACCGGAGAGCTGATTGGACATGTGATCGTATCTATCGCGAAGGCCGACTTTATCGAGGACCTCCCTCGCTTTGCCCCTATCGATCCCTCCGCCTCCGTACAACAGCGGCAGGACGACGTTATCGACCGCGGTTGTTCTTGGAAGCAGATTGAACTGCTGAAATACGAAGCCTATTTTCTTGTTTCTGATCTCGGCGAGCTCGTCGTCGGATAGATCCCCGACGTTCGTCCCGTCGAGGAAATACGATCCCGAAGTGGGCTTGTCGAGGCAACCGATTATGTGCATGAGGGTAGACTTTCCGGAACCCGAAGGTCCCATAATGGCCACGAACTCCCCTTCGTCGATCTCCAGATCGATCGATCTCAGGGCCTGAACCTCCGCGCCTCCACCGTCGTAAACCTTGCGGAGGCCTTCGATATCAATAAGCACGAAATCGTCCCTCTCCTTGGACCCTCATCGTTCCGCCGCCGAAGCCCATTCCGGGAAATCCGGTCGAGCCGCCTTGCGAGGTCCCCGCGTACTGGAAAACATCCACTACGATTCGATCGCCTTTCATCAAACCGCTTTTGATCTCCGTGTACTCCTCGTCGGAAGCGCCGACGATCACGCTTACGTCCGTCGGCTGCCCGTCTACGATCTTTCTAACGACCTTCCCGTTGCGCGATGACCTCACGGCCATATTGGGAACCACGAGCACGTTTCGCCGCACCCCTTGATCCACCTTGACGGTGACGCTCATGCCTTGCAGCAGCGACGAATCCGGGTTATCGATGGATGCATAGGCGGTAAAGGTCGTGACCCCTTGCGAAGTGGTGGGGGTCGGATCGACCGACGCGATCTTCCCCTTATAGGTCTTATTCTGCACCGCATCGGCGGTTATCTCCACCGGCATTCCGACCTTCACGTTCGCGATGTCGCTTTGATCTATCGTGAGGGTTACCTGCAATTTAGACGGATCGCCTATGACCGCGAAAGCGGCTCCTGTGGTTGAACCGCTCGTCCCCGCACCCGAAGCGCTCGATGCCGACGACGAATTTCCGCCGGTGGCGCCGGTTCCAGCCGCAGCGCTTGAAGCCTGCCTCGCGGATGCCGAAGAGACCGAGGCTCCCGGAACTTGATCTCCGACCGAATAGTTGACGGCGACCACCGTGCCGCCGACCGGAGCTTTGAGCACGGCAGAATCGTAGGCTTTGTACGCGTCATCGAGCGCTTGTTGGGCCTGCTCAACCTGGATGTTCTGCAGCCGAGAATTGTAATAGCTCGAGTCCTTGGCCGATTGCAGCCTAACCAGCGCCTGCTGGTAATTCGCATTTGCCTGGTCCACTTGCGACTGCTGTTGATCGATCTGTTGCTGCTGCGCGTCATTGGGGGTCGGATACTTGCTCTTCAACTCGTCGAGTTTTGCCTGCGCCGCATCGAGCGCCCTCTTGGCCGCATCCACCGCTATTTGATTCGTTTGGACGCTGGCCGCATCGCCGGCCAAAGCCTGATCCCTTCTGATCTTCGCCATCTCAAGATTCGCCTTCGCTTGGTCGACCTGCCTGCTCAGTTCCGTGGGATCTATCCTTCCGAGCTTGGCGCCGGCCTCGACGACGTCGCCGGGCTTTACGTAAACCTCAAGCAGCTTGCCGGAGGTATCGAAATTCACTAGGGTTTGGGAAGATGCCGATATGTATCCGGTTACCGTGATCGAAGGCCTTACGTCTCCCAGCTCGACCGTCGCGCTCCGAGTTTGCGGCGCTTGCGAATCGGCTTTGGACAGAGACCGGTACGCGAGGAACGCGGCCACCAGAACGATCACTCCCCCAACGGCTATCTTCCAGGCGTGCTTTCTCACAGATCGGCTCCTTTCCATCTCTCGACATCGCCGCGATCAAAGCGCGCGTGGAACGGCATGGGCTTGAGCACCGCTCCCCCCATGGGGAACAGACGTATGAAGCTGGCCTCCACTTTTCCATCGTCGGTCGGCGTGCCGATCACGACTATAGCCTGATCGGGGCGAACGTCTTTCGGTGAGATGTCGACCGGACCGCGCCTTATCGTCGTCTTATCGGTTATAACGACGATCTTTTCCGATCCATCGCGGTCCTTGACGAGAATGCGCTTGCCTTCGACGCGCATGATCTCGCCGTAGACGCCGTGGCCGTTAAAGAACCTCCCCGGAAGCCTGGGTCTTATCCCCATCATCGGTCCGCCGTGCGGGGGAACGTTCGCGCCTTCCCCAAAATTGGCGCTGTAAGACTCGGCCCAGCGATAAGAAAACCAAGCCTTCAGCTCGCCGACGCGCATACCCGCCAAGAAGATGAGGAGCGCCCCTATCGCGTACGCCAGCGCCTTTACCGACTTAACCCAGAATTTCGACTTTTCCGATCCTTTGGAGGTCGATATCTCTCCCGTCGAATCCGGATTTCGCCTCCGCATCTCGGGCGCGCCGGACGCCTCAAGCGGCGCCGCATCGTCGATTCCGTTTCGCGTCCGTCCCTCGTACCTTTCCGCGCTCATTTACATCACCCCCGCCGGAAGACCGGAGCGCCATCGCCATATCTGAACCCTTATGCCGGTCTCCCGCAGCAAGCGAATTCCGACGATCGCGGTCGCGTAGATAAGCACGGCCGATAAAGCGATTTGAGACAAAGGCAAGGTTTCCGCCAGCGCCATGATCCAGTCGCCGAGGTTTGCAACGGCTATCCCGGAATCCGTCCACAGGATCGAAACCATGTGGATGAAACCCGTTCGCGCCATCTCCTCCACCGCGCCGGTCGCGAACCACATCGCGAAAATTGAAAGCGCGGAGAACAAAACGGCGTGCAGTACCGCGACTCTCCTCCGCCTCAAGTTCTCCGCCCGGCGGACCGCCTCGATCACCCTCTCGCTTAACCCTTCAGGCGGATCCACCGGTCTCGCCAGCGCATCGAAGAGTCCGTCGATCTCGTCTCTGCCCATCGCAAATTACCTCCGTCTAGACGAATACACAGTTTTCATGTCCTATCGGATTCAGGGCCGCTCAAATATCGCCGCAGCATGCCTTTCGCCCTGGAAAAGAAAGTTTTTGCCGTTCCTTCGGGGATCCCGAGGATTTCCCCGATCTCTCTAAATGAAAAGCCCTCCAAGTATCTGAGAAGCACGACGCGCCGATATCGAACGGGAAGACGGGCTATCGCCCGCATGAGAATCTCTCTGAGTTCTTTTTCCAAGAACGCATCCTGAGGCGAGGCGGCGCCATCCGGAATCCCCTCAAGCGCCTCCGCCGCGCCGGCGACCGGTTCTCTTCGACGTTTGGATCTGTTTATGCACTCGTTCGTCGCGATCCTATACACCCAAGGCTTGAATGCCAAGTCCAGCCTGGAATTCGGAAGCGCCCTGTACACTTTGATGAAGACCTCCTGAACCGCGTCCTCGGCTTCCCCTTTGTCGTTCAAAAATCGATAGGCCAATGAGTATATGCGCGGCGAATAGCGCTCCACGAGCTTTTCAAACGACGCCTCGTCTCCCTTCGCCGCCCTTTTGGCCAGTTCCTCATCGGAGACCGAATCTTTGGTTTGTTCGTCTGTTCTTTCGAGCGGGTTATTGCCCATCGGGTCGATTGTAGCAGGGTCAACTCATCGAAACTAATGGGCGAAGAAATGCCCGGTATGATCTCGGCGAAGACGCTCGAGTCCGCGTAGCGCGGTTTGCCGTGGGACCGATCCCCGATCGGGCCGCTGGTGCACGCGTCAATAAAACGCCATTTGAGTCGCGGACGTATGCGCATACGCCAAACCCCAACGGCGCGTTTTTGGTGCTGGCCCGCGAGGAGGACAAACATCGTTCCGGCGCGTTTGCGGAAATTGGTCCATTTTCGGGCGTTAATTGGCGAACGGGCGTTTTCGCTTGCGGACGCGCGTCATCGGATCGCCGATCGCGGGTTTTGCATGCGCGCGCGATCCAAACGACGTTTGCAACGCGAAGCGCCGCGATGTCAAAACGCGTTTTCTATGTGCTCGATAAACCCGTTCTCGATGGATATCACGTCGAAGCGGACATCTTTGAACGAAGGTTTTCTGATCGCCAAATAAGCCTCCGCAACCCTTCGCAGCCTTTCCCGCTTGAAGCGGGTTACGGCCTCAAACGGTTTGCCGTAATCGGCGCTGCTCCTTGACTTGACTTCGCAAAAAACGAGAAGATCGCCTTTTTCGGCCACGATATCTATCTCTCCGATCCTGAGCGAGAAGTTTCGATCGGATATTCGAAATCCCTTTTTCATCAGATAGCGACACGCGGCTTCCTCTTCGGTTTTCCAATCGCTCACTGTGCATCCTCAAAACGATAACCCGCGGTCCTCGGGCGCGGGGTTTCATCGGAGCTTCATGCGAGCAGCGGCAAAATATATTCCATCGCCTTCAGAGACGGCGTATTCTTCACAGATCGATCCCGGTCGCGATGGCCGAAAAGAAGCGCTACAGCACGCGCTCTTGAACCATTTTCTTCAAAAGAAGGCGCTTGAATTGATTTGCCAAATCCGACAGTTGAGCGACAACTTCTGCTTTTCTGCGCCGGCTGTCGCTCGTTTTCTGGCGCGATAGCGGAGATATGATTTGCTGGAAAAGCGCTATTTCCCTCTCGACGAGGGCGGCGTACATCCTGAGGTGGCGCGGTTCTATGCCGAACCTCGACATCTCCCTGGCTATCGACATGATTTCGACGTCGAGGGCTCCGTAAAACTTTCCGTCTGCCGTGCGGATTTGCTTTATCACTCCGTAGTCTTCCAGCATCTTCGCCTGCTCAGGCGTCAGGCCGGATTCGGCGAGCGCCTTGTCGACCGGAAGGGGTTCTCCTTCGCCCTCCACCCGCGCGACGGACTCTCCGTCGGGTGCCGAACCGCTCAGCTCCGCGGCTATCTGCTCATCGGTCATCGAGTCCAAAGTTTGGCGAATCACGTTAAGCGGAAGATATCTTTCTTTTTGCAGCTTAAGGGCCAGCTCGAGGCGGTTTATATCCCTCTGAGTGAATTTCCTATAACCGCCTGCAGTGCGGTTTGGCTTTACTATCCTTTCGTCTTCCAGAAACCGCACCTTGCTGATGGAGAGGTTCGGATAGCGAGGTCGCAGCATCTCTACTACTTTACCGATAGTCGTGTAATCCCTTCTCACGGCCATATAACGCTCCCTTCCTCCCCGCCATCTCTACTCCTTCGCCGGCGTGAACACCAGCTTGTACTTTCCTATTTGCAGCTCGTCGCCTGGGCTCAGCAAGCGCCTGTCTACGCGCTCGCCGTTCACGTAAGTTCCGTTCAGGCTGCCGAAATCTTCCACATACGGCCCCTCTTGGCTCACAAAGATCCGCGCGTGCCTCCTAGATACGGTTATGTCGTCCAAAAAGATATCGCTTCCCGGGTCCCTGCCGATCGTGATTTCAGGCCGAGTCAGCTCAAACCGCTGCCCGGCGAACGGTCCCTTGGTTACCACCAGAGCCGGTTCGAGCTCCGCGATGGCTTCGAATTGCGCCGGCTCGTCCTCGACCTCGACCGGAGGAAGCGCCATCGTCTTGTCTTCATCCTCAATTCCGTTCAATGCCCCGCCGCAGACCGAGCACACGGCAGAACCTCGCTCGTTTTCCGCCCCGCAACTGCGGCATTTCATGCTTTAACCCTCTCCGAAGCGAAAATCTTTCTCAAAGGAATTCCGCAGCTCTCTCTCCACCGTGAGCAGGATCTCCTTGTTCTGCAAAAGCTCTCCGAGTTTGTCCTCGTCTATCCTGTTGCTTATGTACGGATCTTTGAGAACCGCGGGCAATGATCGCCCCATCTCGAGTTCCTTGACGATATAGGCTACAACCCGCTCCTCGACGATGTCTTGGGACAGATCTTCCAATAGCTCCCTTATGAGCCGCATTAGCTTTGATTCGGCCACTGGTACCTCCTGTACGTATAGTTTACATTGATACTTAGCCAAGTGGAAGCGATAAATTCCCGGGGTTTGCTTATTCGTTCTCTTCTGCGATATCGGTCCTCGAGACGCCGGAAACCCCTTTTGCGAGGATTTCTGTCAGCCTCTCGATGTCCGCGCTGGATATAATGCTTTCGCCCTTCTCGCGTTTGGATTTCAACCGCTCTACGAGCTCCGCCCTCAAAATGTCGATTTTGCCGTGAAGAATTCTGCGCTTGAAGGAGATCTTTTCCTCCTCCTTGCAAAGCTCGTCGAGGAGCTCCTTCAGCTTATCGTCGGATTTTCCGGACAAATCCACCAACATATCGCTGAGATCAAGCTCGTTCTTGGTCATATCGACACCTTTCGGGCGAGGTCATTCACCGCTGATGAAGCCACAAGAGATTTTAGCATATATTTTCGCCGCATCCTAGTGCCAGCGGTCGCCTTGCCGAAGTCGGTCCTCCGACGGTTAAACGCAAAGCTCAGGATGATTCATCGCGAAGCGGCGGGTCGAGCCGCGCCTCCGCTCTCCGAGCGCTTAAAAAGTTTCGTAAAAAGTTTCGCGCCGAGATCTTCCGCGGCTCTGAAAATCGAGCGCACCTTGGCGAGAACCCACTCCCAAAGAGCGACGGGTTCCACCCGCCTATCCGCCACCAAAGGAACGCTCCCAATCCTGGCGCCGTTTCGGTATACGATGAGCTCGCCCAACTTCGACCCCCGTTCGATCGGCGGCGAGATCGAGGAACTCGCCTCAACCCTGTAGGCGATCCGATCGTCTTGTCTAACGATTTGTTTGAAATCGACCGGGGAGATGAGGTTGAATCGCCTGTCGTACGGCAGGCTTACCGCTTTATAGGGCCGCCCCTTATCGACCAAGTTGCGCTCGATGTACCGCGAAAAACCGTATTCCAGCAGGGTCTTCGATATCGCGGCCGCCGAATCCTCGCTCGAGGCGCCGAGCACAACCGAAATGAGGTTAACCGAACCTTTTTTGGCCGAAGCGACGAGGCAATAGCCGGCTCTCTCGGTATGGCCGGTTTTTACCCCAGTTGCGCGGGAATAAGAGCCGATCAAGAGATTCCTGTTCCGCAAGGTTTCAATTCCGCCGCGCCGCTTGAAGCTCCAGCTCTTCGTCGCTACGACCTTCGCGAGCTCGGGTTTTGCCAGAACCGCTCTCGCGAGAACGGCCAAATCCCGCGCGCTCGAAAAATGCCCAGGATCGTCGAGTCCGTGGGGATTCGTGAAATGGGTGTTTTTCAGCCCCAGCTGTCTCGCCTTGTCGTTCATCATCCCGACAAAGGCTGGAACGCTTTGGGCCGCGCTTTCGGCCAAGATGACGGCAGCGTCGTTGGCGGAATTCAACATCATCGAGTAGATCAAATCCCGGACGGCAAAGCGCTCGCCGACCGATACCCCCAGGCTCGCGCCGCCGACCCCGACCGCCGCTCGCCCTGCGCGGACCTCTTGGTCCATATTGAGCTTGTCCAAGGCTACGAGCGCCGTCATCAGCTTCGTGGTGCTCGCCATCGCGCGCCGCTCGTCGGGATCGAGGGACCAGAGGACTCGCCCATCCGATCCGTCGATTAAGATTCCCGCCGCCGCCTCAACTTGGGGTTGAGCTCCGGCTGCGGCCAAAGCCGCGCCGAAAGACGCCTGGACGAGCACGTTTATCGCGGCGATCACAAGAACTGCTTTCCTGAGCATCCTTCCGCAGACGCTACCTCTCCACCATCGCCAATTGCTTCAATACTTTTTCCCGTATCGCCTGCGGCTTTTTCAGCTCGCCAACGATTTCTCCGGAACTTAGTACAGCCTTCAGCAATCCTTCCCGCTCGCGCCCGCAACAATCCGGCGGCTCTTCCTCGGCCGGCAGCACGATCGTTCCTCCGCATTCCGCACAACGCCAGACCTGCTTTGCCCCGGACATTTTTCCGCGCTTCGCAACGGGTTTTCCTTCAACCTCTACTATATCCAGAGAAAAATCGACCATCGGAGCGTTGCTGATGTAGCCTCCGACTCCGTACGCATCCGCCACGACGTTCAAATCGTCGATGACCCACTCATCGATGCCACCGCTAACGAAAATTTTGACGTTCCTATAGCCCCTCAAATCCAGCTCCCACCTGACTTCTTGAGCTATTTTCAGGAAGTTCCCCCTTCTCGATCTCGGAGTATCCAGCCGAACGGCTTCCAATCTATCCCCGAGCGCTTCAGCCGCGATGAGCGCCCCGAACTTCTCGTCGTTGAACGTATCGACCAAAGCGACCCGCTTGACTTCCGGCTCAACGATGCGGTCAAATGCTTGAAAAGCCTCCCGCTCGTCCCCGATTGTCAATATCAAGGCGTGGGGCATGGTGCCAACGGCCGGTTTTTCGATGAGCTCAGCGCCGATCGTGGCCGAGACTCCGTCGCAACCGCCGATATACGCGGATCTTTCGATCATCGGAGTTATGGCCGGGTGCATTCGGCGCGCCCCGAAGCTGTATACGCCCCTGTCGCCGGCGGCTTTTTTGCAGCGCGCAGCCCTAGTGGCTATCCCCGAAGCCTGGCAGAGGAGTCCAAGCAGCGAGGTTTCGTACGCCGCCCATTCGGAGTACACCCCCTCGACCGTCATAACGGGAATTTCCGGTCCGAAAAGGGTGCCCTCCTCCATCGCAACGACGTCGATATTCAGTCCCTCCAGGAGATGAGCGGCCTCTTCCAGACCGGCGAAAACCGCCCAACTCCATTCGTCCGGCAAAGAGGCCGCCCTGATTTCTCCTTTGACCCTCTTTCGTATGCCCAACTCCTCGAGGATCTTTACGTCCCTGAGGAAGTAAACATCCGTCACGCCGCCGTTCTTGATTTCTTCGCCCTCGGCGATGTGGAAATAAAATCTCTCCATATCCCCTCCGCCCTTCGGTTCCGAGGCGCGCAACAATCGACTCTTAACCAGCCCAACCCATCTTATCGCGGGCGCAATCGCCCCCTGCTCGTCCGAACCGACGAGCGCATTGAAAGAGGTTCCAATCGCCGCCCGCTTTGCCGCGCGGCCATGGAGGCGCGATCCGATTTGCGCTCTTTCGCCGCGGGGCCGATGAAGTTCCCGCCTCCGACACAAACCTCAAGGGGTGACCGATCTTCCGGTCGATCGCCTAGGGTATGTCCTTGGCTTCCAGCACGCGGATTCCCACGGCTCTCAGCGCTTCCCCGGCTTTCTCCATCTCCTCGATCCTGAGTATTCCGATCGCTTTATCGCGACCGGGCTCCGCGAAACAGTACAAATACTCCACGTTCAGATCGGCTTTCGTCAGGGGCTCCAAAACCCGCGCCAGGCCTCCGGGCTCATCCGGTATCTCGACGGCCAAAACATCCGTCTTGTTCACGGTATAACCGCTCTTCTTGAGCGCCTGGATAGCGTCCTCCGGACGATCAACTATCACCCGCGCTATCCCGTAGTCCGCCGTGTCGGCGACGAAAAGAGCGCGCATATTGATCCCGCTTTCTCCCAAGATCCTGGTCATCTCGGCCAACCGGCCTTTCCTGTTCTCCATGAAAACGGATATTTGCTCAATTCCCATCGCGTACCCCCATACGGCTAAGCCCAAACGCCAAAAGCTTTAACCTAAAGCTTACGCTTATCAATAACCCTCTTGGCCTTTCCTTCGCTGCGCTGTATCGTTTTCGGCTCCACGAGCTTCACATCGACCGATACCTGAAGAACGCTTTCTATTTCGCGCTTAATCTTCTCCTGCAGGGCCTCCAAACCCTTAACCTCGTCTGTGAAGTGCTTTTCGTCAACCTCAACTTGAACTTCAAGGCTATCCAAGTGGCCTTTTCTGTCGACGACCAGCATGTAATGGGGCTCCGTTCCTTCGACTTCGAGCAAAACGCTTTCGATTTGGCTCGGAAATACGTTCACTCCCCTGATGATCAGCATGTCGTCGGTCCTTCCGCTCACCCGAGACATGCGGACATGGGTTCGCCCGCAGGGACACGCTCCAGGTACGATCGACGAGATGTCGCGCGTTCGGTAGCGAATTATCGGTATGGCCTCCTTGGTCAAAGAGGTGAACACGAGCTCGCCCCGCTCGCCCGCGGACACGTTCTTTCCAGTTTGGGGATCGATGACTTCCACCAAAAAGTGATCTTCGTTTATGTGCAGACCGTTTTTTTCCGGGCACTCGGCGGCGACCCCCGGACCGATCACTTCGGAAAGGCCGTATATGTCTATCGCGAGGATGCCCAATTCGCTCTCTATCTGCTTTCTCATGCTCTCCGACCACGGTTCCGCGCCGAACACGCCGGCCTTCAATTTAAAATCCTTAGCCGGATCATAACCGGCTTCGACCGCGACTTCGGCGAGATAAAGCGCGTACGAGGGCGTGCACGCGAGCACCGTGCTGCCGAAGTCCGCCATTATTTGAACTTGTCGCTTCGTGTTTCCTCCCGAAATGGGGATGACCGAGGCGCCGATCTTTTCGGCTCCGTAGTGCACCCCGAGCCCGCCCGTGAACAAACCATAGCCGTATGCGTTGTGGACCACGTCGTCCGACGTGGTTCCGGCGTTAGAGAGCGTTCTCGCCATCAGCTCGGCCCAAACCTCGATATCCTGCTTCGTATAACCGACAACGGTGGATTTTCCGGTGGTTCCAGATGAAGCGTGAATCCTTACGACTTCCTTTAAGGGCACCGCGAACATATCGAACGGATAGCTTTCCCTCATATCCTCCTTCGTGGTAAACGGCACCCGCCTTATGTCGTCGAGAGAATTCACCGAATTCGGATCGAATCCCGCTTCATCGAACTTTTTCTTATAAAGCGGAACCCTTTCATAAACCCGCCTGAGCACGTCCTTCAATCGCCTTAGTTGGAGCTCTTCCAGCTTGTCGCGCTCCATGCACTCAATCGCCTTGTTCCAGTACACGACCGATCCTCCTGAACGGCAGCCGATCTCGATAGTTTCCATGGGCATAGCGCTATGCCCACGCTTGAAATTTAACACATGATGGCGCTTCAGCCAAACGCAAATCTGCACCTGCGCCAGTCGATTTCCGTGGGGACGGCCCCATGGGGACGACGACTTTGCGCGACGTCCATGCGATCGCCCGCCGAAAGATCGCGCGTTCGTAGGGTCCGTTCCCCGAACGGACCGTGCGAACGTTTCGTCGAGCGCACGGATCCGCGCCGGCAAAAACATGCAATCGGTAATGTGGCAAACGCGTAGACGTCCGCGGCGCAAACACCGTTGGATAACGCGCGAACGAACGGCCCGATCGGGGGATCGGGCCTTACGGCAAATTGCACGACCACCCATCCGCCGAACGCCCGCGTGAACCGTAGGGTCCGTTCCCCGAACGGACCGAATGCCGTTTGAACCACGCGCATGCGCAGAATGCACAAACGCCCGATGAATCGAAAACCGCATTATATATGTCCGGTCCGTTCTTCGAACGGACCGCTTCGCCCGGTCGACGCGTGGACGATCGCGCGCGACCCGGATGACCGCGCGGTCAGCTCCGTTTGGGCGCATCCGAGCAGCAAACCGCGCGACTTCCTATCGCTTTTCCCTATATTGCCACGGACTCGCTCAAATGTTATTATGTTTCGCGTTTGCTCGTGGACAGAAGGAGATCGCGATGTCGAAGGTGTGCGAAATCTGCGGGAAAGGACCCGCTTTCGGAAGAAACGTCAGCCATTCCCACAAAGTGACGCGCCGCAGATTCAACCCGAATATTCAGAAGGTGAGGGCGATCGTCGACGGCACGCCGAAGGCCATCAACGTGTGCACGAAGTGCCTGAAGGCCGGCAAGGTGACCAGATAGGCCGATCAAAACGCTTCTTTGAGCACCGGCCGTCGCTCCTCCAGGTCGATTATTTCGATCACCCTCGAATCGGTATCGATGGTCGCGACGCTGGGAGCGCCGGTTTTCGGGATGGACGCGCTTCCCGGATTTAAGACAACGAGGTCGTCGAATTTCCTTATCCCGCGCTCGTGGGTGTGACCCCTGATTATCAAGTCGACCCCGTACTCCCTACCGAGGGATTCCAACCCCTTTTCGTCGTATTGATGCCCGTGCACCGCTATGAGCGTCAAACCTCCGGCGTAAACGAGGGCCAGAGGTTGCTGGATCGGAAAGCTTAGAGCGAGCTGATCCACCTCCGAGTCGCAATTTCCTTTGGCGAAAACCAGGGGAAACGGCGCTTCGTTGATAGCGGTCGCGAGATCGCGAGGCGAATAAGAAGGAAGGATGGGATTGAACGGACCGTGGTAGAGAATATCACCGCAGTGCACGACGAAGTCGCAGCCCGTGAAAACCACAAGCGCCCTTTCCCATGCCTGAGTATCGCCGTGAGTATCGCTTATCGCACCCAGCTTCACCCTTTAAATTCACCGCCTTTCACGCGAATGCAAAGGCCATCGCGACTTGGACCGGCCGAACCGCGCTCGCCGGCTCAGCCGCCAAATCGAACGCGGTGGAGGGGTACTTGGTGTGCGCCCAATCCGATGGCCTCCGACGACTCCATCATCGATTTTACGAAATCTATCGCTCTGGAAACCGCGCTTTCGACGCCGGCTCCCGTCGCGACGAGGGCCGCTATCGAAGAAGCCAACAAACAGCCTGTTCCGCGCATCTCCCGAGATTTTTTGTCGCCGCGATACGCCCTCGCGACTCCCGGCCCCATCAAAAGATCGACCAACTCGCCTTCGAGATGCCCCCCCTTCAGCAGAACCCACTTCGATCCCAAGGCCATAAGCGCTTCGCCCGCTATGCTCATGTCTACCTCTCCGGATAGGCGATGACCGCTCAGGGCCTCCGCCTCAGCCAAGTTCGGAGTGAGCAGCGTCGCCTTGGACGCGAAGCGGCGCGCGTATTCGCCAATATCGCCCTCGAACAGCGGAGTCCCATCGGAAGCGGCCAAGACCGGATCGATTACCAGGGGAACCCCAAGGTCTCCGATCAGCTCGATCACCGCGTCCGCCACGTCTATCGTCGGAATCATTCCCGTCTTTACGGCGGCGACGCTCCCTTCGGCCAAAACGGCCTCGATTTGTCGCGAGACCATTTCCGCATCGACGGCCGAAATCGAGCCAACGCCCCCGCTGTTCTGCGCGGTCACGGCGGTCACCACCGCGTAAGGGAATGCCCCGAAGTTCGCCGCGGCGAACGCGTCGAGCACAACGCCGGCCCCGGCGCTCGGATCCAGCCCCCCTATGACCAGCACTTTCGGCGCTGCCGCTCCCGCCCGAGAACCGCTTTTCAGCATTTAACAACGTCTCCGTCGCCGAGATACTCGGACGCTATCTTCATGGCACAAAAATCGCCGCACATCGTGCAGGTCTCTCCCGCCGCGCTTCCGGCGCGGCGGGCCGCTTCAACTTTAGCCGGATCGATAGCGAGGGCGGCCTGTCCCTTCCAGTCAAGGGCCTTTCTCGCCTCCGCCATCCGGTTATCCCAATCCATCGCGGACCCGATGCCCTTCACCACGTCGGCCGCGTGGGCGGCTATCCTGGCGGCTACCACCCCTTCCTTGACCTCTTCGATCGAGGGGAGTCCCAAATGCTCGCCGGGAGTCACGTAGCACAAGAAATCCGCGCCGGCCGCTCCGGCGATCGCGCCTCCGATCGCCGCGGTAATGTGGTCATAGCCGGGGGCGATGTCGGTGACGAGGGGTCCCAAAACGTAAAAAGGAGCCCCCGCGCACACTTTTTTCTCCATGATGACGTTCGCCTCTATTTGGTCGAGAGGCACGTGGCCCGGTCCCTCCACCATGACCTGCACGCCGCTTTCCCGAGCCACCTTCACGAGTTCTCCGAGGACGAGCAGCTCTTGTATCTGCGCTTCATCCGAAGCATCGGCCAAGCATCCCGGGCGCATCCCGTCGCCCAAACTGAGCGTCACGTCGTATTTCCTCGCAATTTCGAGCAGCCTGTCGAAGTGCTCGTAAAGCGGGTTTTCCTTGCCGTTGTGGATCATCCAACCTATCGTCAGCGATCCTCCCCTGCTGACGACGCCGATCAACCGCCGGGCCCTCTTCAGCGCCTCCAAAGACTTGGAGTTGACTCCTACGTGAACCGTCATAAAATCGACGCCGTCCGCGGCTTGCACCTCGATGGCTTCGAAGACGTCCTCGGTCGTCATCTCGACTATCGATCCGCTTTCTTTCGCCTTCGCGGCGGCCCGGTATATCGGTACGGTCCCGACCGGGACCGGCGATCGGTCGATTACTTTCCTTCGAACCGCATCGATATCTCCGCCGGTGCTCAGATCCATGACCGCATCGGCCCCCGCATCCACGGCGGTTTTGAGCTTTGCCAGCTCGTCAGCGACGCTGGCTCGCGGCTCGGAGGTGCCTATGTTGGCATTGACCTTCGTGCGAAGCCCCGCTCCGATGCCGACCGCCTTGAGGTTTTCGCGCAGCCGGTTTTTGGGGATGACCACCTCGCCCGCGATCACCCGCTCCGCCAGAGCCGATTCGTCGATGCCCTCTTCGCCGGCGAGGACGCGCAAATCCCGAGGAATTTCGCCGCCTTTCAGCCTATCAACCAAGGTTTTCATGGTCCCGAAAGCTCTCCTTCGATGTCAAAGCTTTATCGACCTCGTCCCTCATCTCCCTGGCTGCCTCCTCCATATCATCGGCTTCCGCTATGGCCGCGATCGCAGCCACTCCGTCGGCCCCGGCTCGAATGACCCCTTTCACCTTTTCTTTGGTGATGCCGCCTATGGCCACGATCGGGATCTTCACGGCGTCCCTTATTTTCGCCAAGCCCTCGAGGCCTATCGGCCGAACCGCATCCGGCTTGCTCGTCGTCGGGAAAATGGGCCCTACTCCGAGGTAATCAGCGCCTTCCGCTTCCGCTCGGCGCGCCTCTTCGATGGTCGACGCGGAAACCCCGATGAGCGCATCCCCGCCCAAAAGCTCTCGCGCCAGAGCCGTAGAGGGGTCATCCTGGCCTAGATGGACGCCGTCGGCGCCAACGGCTGCGGCCACCTCGATCCTATCATTTATGATGAGAGGCACGCCAGCTTTCCTCGCCAATTCGAGCGCAGCCAGAGCGAGATCGCAAAGGGCATCGTCCGAACGGGACTTATCCCTGAGTTGGGCTATCGTCGCGCCTCCGGAGATCGCCGCCGCAAGCGTATCGAGGTGACTTCTCGCGAGCCGTTCGATTTCGGCGCTCACGAAATAAAGGTTAAACCTCGGTTTTCGCGCGGTCTTCCTCGAAGATCTCAACTTTCGCACCTTCCTCGATTTTCGCTTCCCCGATGGAGGCCAAAGAATCGTACAGCGCCACGTGAAAACTTCCCGGCCTCTCTCCCGCTTCCTCTGCCGCAATTTCGCCGGCGATCCCGAAAGTCGTGAGGGCTCCGGTCGCCGCTCTGAACGCATCGGCCTGCACGCCCGCGAAAGCCGCGACGATCGCGGTGGCCATGCACCCCGTCCCCGTAACCCGCGAAAGCATGGGGCTCCCGTTGGAAACCAGGGCGACCCGTTCGCCGTCGCTAATCACGTCCACGGCTCCGGTGACCGCGACAGTGCATCCGAGATTCTTCGCCAGCGCGAGGGCCGATGTTTTCGCGTCGCTTCCCTCCTCTACGGATTCGACTCCTCTGATCTTTCCTTCAAATCCCGCCAGCACCGCGATTTCGGCGGCGTTTCCCCTCACGATGCCGACGTCGACTTCATCTAAAATCCTTTTGCACGATTTCGTCCTGAAGACTGTGGCCCCCGCGCCAACGGGATCGAGCACGACGGGCACGCCCAGTTCATTGGCCCTCTTCCCCGCAAGCACCATCGCGTCTACCCACTCCCGCGAAAGGGTTCCGATGTTCAAAACGAGCGCATTTGCGGCCGATACCATTTCCTCTACCTCTTCCGGCGCGTGGGCCATGATGGGCAGAGCGCCTACCGCCAGAAGAGCGTTTGCCGTTTCGTTCATCACCACGAAATTAGTGATGTTGTGCACCAGGGGCTTCTCCCTCCTTACCGCGCCCAGATCCGATGCCAGTTCCTCGATCATTCCGAATCCCTCCTTGAATAAAAAAGCCGCGCCATCGGAGCGCAGCCCAAATCCCAACTCGCTTACCTCCGCTGGCATTACCCAGATCAGGTCCGGTCGGATGGTTTCGCCATCCCTCTCAGCCGCCAAGAAGCAGCTCCCGTTTCAGCGACAATTATATGCCCGACGGCCTCGATGGGCAATCGATATTCGCCAAAGAGATCGGATCCGCTCGGCGGTCGGCCTGATCTTCCGATCCGGCCCCATAGAGGACATCGCCATTCGCGCTATGTGAACGCGACGCGCCCGTCCGCCGGATTGCCGCCCGCATGTGCGTCGGCAAAAACATGCGATTGGTGATGCGATGACGCGCGCCCCGTCTGCGGCCCAACCTACGTTTGTTGACGCGTGCACGAACGGCCCGATCCCCCGATCGGGCACTACAGGGGATATCGACGCGAAAAATGCGCGGACCGTTCCTCCTTCGATTCGTCCCTTTGATCGGCGATTGTTTACATTGCGCATTTATGGGTACCACTTTTCCCCAGTGGAAAGGGCATTCAGAGCTCGTCGCGCGAGCGAGAGCGGTAGGCTCCTGGCATTGCTCGCAATAGCGCTTACTTTCGCAGGTCCAGCGGATATTCGCGCTAGCAGGACCGAGCTTTTCTTCGCTCCCGCAAAACAGCTATGGCGGAAGAATCCCGTTTCGGGACAATCGCAATCCGATCACCGACGCGAAGCTGAGGCAAAGGGCGATCGAAACCCCGATTCCAGAACCGATGAGCGAATGCCGCGGCCGGCCAGCCGATCCGACGCTTCAAAACCCGCCGCGAACGATCCGGCTGGATCGGACGCGCCTCCGGTCAAAAGGCCGCTCGCCCTTCCCGACCGCGGAGACGCGAGAACGCTGGTTATGGAGGCCACCGCCTACGGACCTCCCCTCTTCCCTCGGGGCCAAACCACGAGAAGCGGCGAGCCGGTCGGGCCGGGAAGCATCGCCGTCGATCCGTCGGTGATCCCTTTGGGAACGAGGCTTTTCGTCGAGGGATACGGCTTTGGTGTCGCGAACGATACCGGGGCCCTGATCGTGGGCGATCGCATCGACGTGTGGCTCCCCGACGAGGAGAAATGCATCGAGTGGGGCCGCCGCCGCGTGAAGGTCACGATCCTCGGCCCTTGATGATCAGAGGCGAAATCCGAGCTCGAACCCGACCTCGAGAAACGATGGCAAATGCCAGCGCCTCCCGCAACTCGCGCGAACGGTCCTCGTGCGAAAACCTCGAGGAACGGGCCGCGGATTCAATCAAGAGCAGCCAGTGCTATTGACCGAATCGACGATTGTGATAAACTGATGCTACTACGGCTAGTAGTAATGCGGCGGACGAGTTCGGGGGATCGCTTTGGACCTAGGCCTTTGGTTTCTGACCGGATTATTGACGAGCGCGCACTGCGTGGCGATGTGCGGCACGATGGTTGCATCGGTCGCAATAAAAGACGCGGGGGGCGCGCGAAAGCTCAATCTTCCCGCGCATCTCGCGTACAACGCAGCGAAGCTGCTTTCTTACGCGGGGGTGGGGGCGCTGCTCGGCCTTATCGGATCCGCGATCGATATAGGTCCCCTGCGGGGGTTCGTGTCCATCTTGGCCGGCTTCTTCATGGTGGTTATGGGCTTGAACATGCTGAACATCTTCCCTTGGCTTCGCTTCTGCCAAATCAGGATGCCCAAAAGCGTTGGAAGGTTGATAATAAAGCGGCGCCCAAACCCGAACGCAGGGCGAACGGGCCTCATCGCTCCGTTTTCCTTCGGCTCCCTTTCCGGCCTGATGCCCTGCGGTCCGCTTCAGGCGATGCAGCTGTACGCGGCCGGCTCCGGCAGCGCTGCCGTCGGAGCGACCGCCATGTTCACGTTCGGGCTCGGGACGATCCCCGCGATGATGGTCTTCGGCGCGCTTACCTCGGCCATCGGCCATGCGTTTCAAAAAAGGATCATGAAAATGGCCGCGGTGGTGGTGATCGGCCTTGGCCTGATCATGCTGAACAGGGGTTTGGTGCTGCAGGGAATACCCTACAACCTGAACACGGCTTGGATCGCGCTCAAAGCGCAGTTTGGAGTTTCGGAAACGCCTAGCACCGCAAGCTCCAAGACCGAAAACAACGTTCAAGAGGTGAGCATGGCGATCATAAACAGCCGCTTCGTGCCCAGCGCGATCGAGCTGAAACCCAACGTTCCCGTAAGGCTGGTGATAGACCGGCGCGAGAACAACATCTGCTCCGACGAGCTGGTAGTGCCGCAGCTCGGCATTCGCAAAAAGCTTGCTCCGTTCGCAAAAACGGTGGTGGAATTCACGCCGAAATCCGAAGGGGCGATAAATCTGACGTGCCAAATGGGCATGATGCAGGCGACCGCCTTCGTGGGAGATTCCGTCGCCGTTCGGAGTGCGCCCGGTCCGAAGCCTTTCTTCTCTTTCATATCGGGCGCCATCTTGGCGTGGATCGCCGTAAGCCTCGGGTGGATGCCGGGCTTCGCGACCCGCGCAAGGCGGGCCCGCACCGGCATCTCGAATGCTCCGCAAGGCAAAACCGGCGCAGAAGGAGCGATCGAATTGAGGCTATCCTACGGCGCGATCGCCGCAGCGTTCGTCGTAATCGCGGCCGCCTTTTCCGGCGCATATCTGGGATCGGCCCCAAGCGCCGCCGATCTCGCCGCTGCGGGAGGAACGGGAGCTTCCCAAGCGCCGAGCTTGCCCGCGCTGAGCCTGGAACCCATCTTCGCCTTGATCGCGGGATTCGCTTCCGCCTGCGCGGTCATGAAGCTAAAGGAGGTGCCCGGCTTCATCGATCTGCCGCGAAGATCCGGCGGATCTTCCAAGTCCAGCGGCGCGGCACGAGGAGAAAAACCCGCGATAAACATAACGATTTCCCAACGAAGCGCGGCGGCCATCGCGGTTGCGATAATTTCGCTGTTCGCTCTTTACTTGGCGGCGCTGACCGCGAACGGCTCCATATAGCGAACGGCTCCATATAGAAAACGAAGGTGTTGAGAAAGGGTGATCGCCGCATGACGAAAGTCGCATTAAAAACCAAGGGAATGATGTGCGGAGCCTGCGAAATGCTGATCGAGACCACTTTGTCGGCCATCGAGGGGGTATCGGACGTCGATGCGGATTACGCGAAGGAAATGACGACCGTGACCTTCGATGAAAACCGCACCGATTTAAACCGGATCATAAGCGCGATTAAAGGCGCGGGCTACGACGCGGAAGTCTTAACGGTGAGCTAGCTTTGAAAGGGGGAAACGTGGAAAACGACGCGCGCGCGAACGAACACGCGGTTGGGGAGCCGGAGCATCCGAGATCCGGTGGGATTTCCAAAGCGGTCATGGTGATCGCGGCCGCCGCCGTGGCCTTCTATTTCGCCTACTCCTACGCGGCGTACCTCAAAGCGCCCAGTGCGAGCTTCGCGTACGGGAGCGGCGCTGGAGGCGCTCAAGCTGACAACGCATCTTATTCGGGCGCGACCGGCGCAGGAAGCTGCTGCGGAAGCGGAGCCCCGTACGGAAGCTCGGCATCATATGGAGCCACACCTCAGCAGAACGCCGGTGGACTGGGATCCGGCGGCTGCTGCGGAAGCGGCGGAAGCGGCCCGCAGATCGCTAAAGAGACGAGGGTCGATGGAGACAAACAATACGTGGATATGATCGTAAACGGCGGCTGGAATCCGAACGTCATCAAGGCAAAGGCCGAACTGCCCTTGACGATAAACCTGGACGTTCAGCAAGCTGGTGGCTGTATTTCGGCGCTCGTGTTCCCCCAGTTGAACGTGAACGTCCCGCTTCAGAGCGGCGCGAAAACCAAATTGGAGCTGCCGCCCCTGAAACCCGGTACGTACTCGTTTTCATGCCAGATGGGAATGGTAAACGGCCAGCTCGTCGTCGAGTAGCGAGGCGCCATACCCCGCCTGGTACAAATCTCGCTTCGAGGTGTATACTCGATGCGACGAAGGAGGAGGCGAACATGTCCACGATCGTCAAGAAAAACCTGGCAGTTCGCGGGATGCATTGCGGAAGCTGCGAAAAACTTATAGCTATGAAGGTGGGCGAAATCGAGGGAGTCCTGTCCGTCGTCGCGAACTCCGAAAGGGGCGAAGCGATCGTCGAATACGACTCGGAAAAGGCCGATCTCGATCGCATCGCGAAGGCCATCGAGTCCTTGGGATATGAAGTCGCGGGAGAGATCGAGGAGAAAGAAGGGAGCAATCCCCCTCGCACGGCGGATTCGCATCCCCCGCAGCCTGCCGAACGCGCGGCGAAACCGGAGGCGAATGCCGAGGGCATCGAGCCGAAGAAACTCGATAAGGCGCAGCTGGGCATCGGAGGAATGACGTGTGCGAGCTGCGCGATGATAGTCGAAACGGCCCTCAAGAAAGTCGATGGCGTATCCGAAGCGATCGTAAACCTGGCAACCGAGACGGCGGCGGTCGTTTTCGATCCCGGCAAGGTGGCCCTGGAGGATCTCGTTCGCGCCGTCGAGGGCGCGGGTTACAAGGCCTTTCCCCCGATCGAGCCCCCGCGCAGCAAGGCCCAGACCTCGACCAGAACTTTCGCCATCTCGGGAATGACGTGCGCGAGCTGCGTGAGAATAATCGAAACAGCCGTGGAGAAGCTCGACGGGGTGACCCAAGTCAGCGTCAATCTGGCCACGGAAAAAGCGGTAGTAACCTACGACCCCTTAAAGATCGATGAATCGGCCATCGTCGCCGCCGTAGAAGGCGCCGGATATAAGGCGATTCCCGAACAAATCGAGCGCGGTCGCGGCCCTTCGTCTTCGGCCGAAAGGATAGACCGCCAGAAAGAAGAGCAAGAGCGGCAGTACAGAAGCCTGAGGACGAGGTTTCTGTTTTCTATCCTCATGAGCCTTCCCATCGCCTTCATCACCATGACTCCCTGGGGCATGAAATTGTTCGCGGGCGAGCGGATGATGCTTGGCCACTACGCCGCCTTCGCGCTCGCCACACCCGTCCAATTCTGGGCCGGCTGGCAATTTTACAGGGGGGCCTGGGGAGCGCTGAAGCACAGGATGGGCAACATGGACCTTTTGATCGCCGGCGGCACCTCCGCGGCTTATTTCTACTCGGTCGCGGCGACGATCGCCCCCGGACTGATCGCACCGTCCGGCGAAGCGAAGGTCTTCTTCGAGATCAGCACCTTCCTCATCGCCTTCGTTCTGCTCGGCAAAATGCTGGAAGCGAAGGCGAAAGGGAGGACGAGCGACTCGATCAAGAAGCTCATGGGCCTCTCGCCTAAGACGGCGCGCGTCATCCGAGGCAGAGCGGAGGTGGACATCGACGTCGAGGAGGTCGTGGTCGGCGACGTGATCGTAGTCCGTCCGGGCGAAAAAATCCCCGTCGACGGAACCGTCATAGATGGGCGATCGGCGGTGGACGAATCCATGCTGACCGGCGAGTCCATCCCGGTTGAGAAGCAGCCGGGGGATTCGGTGATCGGCGCCACCATTAACAAGAACGGAAGCCTCACTTTCAAGGCGACCAAAGTGGGCGCTGACACGACTCTCGCCCAAATCATTCGATTGGTCGAAGAGGCGCAGGGGTCGCGGGCGCCGATCCAGCGCTTCGCCGACTTGATTTCGGCGTACTTCGTGCCCTTCGTGGTAGCGCTCTCGATCGCCACTTTTGCCGGCTGGCTGGCGCTCGGATACGGCTTCGTTCCCGCCATGCTCGCGGCGGTCGCCGTCATCGTCATCGCGTGCCCCTGCGCGCTCGGGCTAGCCACGCCCACGGCCATCATGGTGGGCACGGGCAAAGGCGCGGAGTTCGGCATTTTGATCAAGGGCGGAGAGGCGCTCGAAACCGCTCATAAGCTCGATTCCGTCGTATTCGATAAAACCGGTACGCTGACTCACGGAAAGCCGGTCGTAACCGACATCATCGCCGCGAGCGGAGAGGCAGGCGACGGATTGCTGCGCCTCGCCGCCGCCGTAGAAAAGAAGTCCGAGCATCCGCTGGCGGAGGCGATCGTGGCGAAGGCTCGCGAAAGCGGTCTCGAAATCCCCGACGCTTCGGATTTCGAAGCCGTCCCCGGCCACGGGGTGATCGGCTCGATATCCGGCAAGCGCGTGATTTTGGGAAATCGCAAGCTCATGAGCCGCGAAGGCGTCTTTTTCGATCGACAGATCGAAGAGATAGAGCGCCTGGAGCGAGAGGGCAAGACCGTCATGTTGACCGCAGTGGACGGTTCTCCGGCCGGCTTGATCGCGGTCGCCGATACGGTCAAGCCATCTTCTAAAGAAGCGATCGCGCGCTTGCACCGCTTGGGAATCGAAACCGCGATGATCACGGGCGACAACAAGCGAACGGCCGAGGCCATCGCTCGTCAGTTGGGCATGGACCGCGTCCTCGCCGAGGTGCTGCCGGAGCACAAAGCCGAGGAGATAGCCAAGCTTCAAAAAGAGGGCAAAAAAGTCGCCATGGTCGGCGACGGGATAAACGACGCTCCGGCGCTGGCGCAGGCAGATATCGGGATCGCGATGGGAAGCGGAACAGACGTTGCGATGGAGACGGGCGATATCGTCCTCATGAAAAACGACTTGAACGACGTGGTCACCGCGATCGAGCTCTCCAAGAGAACGATCAGGAAGATCCGACAGAACATGTTCTGGGCGCTCTTTTACAACACGGTGATGATTCCGATAGCCGTCCTCGGCTTTTTCACCAAGATAGGACCCGAATTCGCGGGCCTCGCCATGGCCCTCAGCTCGGTATCGGTGGTGACGAACTCGCTTCTCCTGAGGCGGTTCAGGCCCTCCATCGCGGCGTTCTCCAGGCCAACCGAGCTCACTTCGGAATCCGCGGGCGGCCAGGCCGTGGCTAAAGGTGCCGCCTGATCTGGGAGCCGATAAGCGCTGAAGTCTTGCGCCCCGCGGACGCGCGTGCGAGTATGTGACGGTACAACACGCGAAAAGGGGTGACAGGATGTTCGGCAAGGTGATCTCCACGATCCTCTACTTTGCCGGCGCGGTAACGCTGGTGATCGGCGCATCGATAGCCGCCATAGTCGCGATCGGCATTCCGGGATATCTGGTGCCGGTCGTCGTCGGCGCCGATATCATCGTCATCGGCGCGATCAGTCGGGCCATGCTCGGCGGTTCCGAAGAGCGGGCGCGCGGCATGCTCGTATAATTTCGAAACCATGGGGATCCGAAGGAGGGGCCGCCTCGAGGCGGCCCCTTCCCTATTTCGCCAAAATGTCGCTCAACCGCCATAAATCCGGGTCCAGGGCTTTTTTCTTGGATGCGGCTTCCTCGAGCTCCGTGTACGCGATTCTACCGCCGACCCACCCGACGAGCTTTCCGCTCCTTCCTCTGCCCAAGAGCTCGACCGCCGCCGCTCCCAGCCTGCTGGCCAAAAGGCGATCGAAAACCGTCGGAGCTCCTCCCCGCTGAACGTGCCCGATAATCGTAACCCGCAGTTCGTAGCCGAGCTCCTCTCCGTGCTCCTTGAAATATTTCGAAACCCGCTCCGCGTTGTTTCTCGCTCCATCGGTCACGATCACCAGCGCGTACTTCTTACCCCGATCGTGGGCGGCTCTGAGCTGCGCCGCTATCTCCGGAGGTTCCACTTCCCTCTCCGGCGTGACAACGACTTCGGCTCCCCCCGCGATTCCGGCGACCAAAGCCAAGTAGCCGTGCTTCCTCCCCATCACCTCCACGAGGAAAGCTCGCCTGTGCGACTCCGCGGTCGTTTTTATCCTGTCGATCGACTCGATCACGGTGTTAAGCGCCGTATCCGCGCCTATGGATACGTCCGATCCGTAAAGGTCGTTGTCGATCGTGGACGCCACTCCGACGACTGGATAACCCATCGAGCTCAGCGCCCGCGCCCCCCTTTGCGAGCCGTTGCCGCCGATCACGATCAGCCCCTCTATGCCCCGATTCGCGAGGACGTCGACCGCCTTCCTCTGAACGGCCGGATCCCTGAACTCGTCGAGCCTCATCGTTCCCAAGATGGTTCCCCCGAGCGCGAGAATTCCCCCGACGTCGCGACGACCGAGGGGGATGATGTCTCCCCTCACCAATCCAGCGTATCCCATCTGAATGCCGTAAACTTCCATCCCGAGCTCGACACCCGCTCGGGTGACCGCCCGAATCGCCGCGTTCATTCCTGGAGCGTCTCCGCCGCTCGTCACGACCGCTACGCGCTTCATACGCGAACGAATTCCCGCTCCGCCGCTCCGGTCAAACAAAGCGGCCGGCGGGCTTGATCGTCGGACCGCCTGGGTATTAACTGATCGTATGGAGAAAAGCGAGGAGGTGAGCGCATGGGCGTCCTCGAGCGCGCGGTTCGAGAGGCGCTGTCGAAATCGGGAGTGGAGATCGGCGGCGACCGCCCGTGGGACGTTAAAGTGCACGACGACCGCCTTTACCGCCGCGTCTTGACCCGAGGCACGCTGGGTTTGGGGGAAGCCTACATGGACGGCTGGTGGGACTGCGATCTGCTGGATGAAGCGTGCTTCCGCGTCTTGAGCGCGCTGGGCGACCGCTCCATTCGGTCGCCCTCGCAGATCGCGCTGAGCGTCCTTTCCAGGCTATTCAACCTGCAGTCAAAGCGGCGCGCGTTTCGCATCGGCGAGGCCCATTACGACATCGGAAACGACCTTTTCCGGGCGATGCTCGACCGACGCCTGAACTATTCTTGCGCCTATTGGAAAAGCGCTTCCGATTTGGAGGAAGCCCAAGAGGCGAAGCTCGAGCTCGTTTGCGAAAAGCTCGGCCTGTCCCGCGGGATGACCGTGTTGGACATAGGATGCGGTTGGGGCTCCCTGCTCAAATACGCCGCCGAAACGCGGGGGGTCAAGGGGGTCGGGATAACCGTTTCGAAAGAGCAAGCCGAGCTCGCGAGGCGGCTTTGCGAGGGACTGCCGATCGAAATCAGGTTGCGGGATTACCGCGATCTCGACGAGAGTTTCGACCGCGTGGCGTCCATCGGCATGATCGAGCACGTGGGCTACAAGAACTACCGCCGTTACATGCGAGCGGTCCATAGATGCCTGGCGGATGACGGCCTTTTTCTCCTCCAAACCATCGGCGCCAACGAGTCGACGACGTCGACTGACCCGTGGATCGACAAGTACATCTTCCCGAACGGAATGCTTCCCTCCGCGAAGCAAATCGCGGCCTCCGCTGAAGGGCTGTTCGTGATCGAAGATTGGCACAACTTCGGCGCCGATTACGATAAGACGCTCATGGCGTGGCACCGGAACTTCGAGAACAATTGGCCCAGCCTGAAAGAGCGATACGGCGAGAGGTTCTACCGCATGTGGCGTTATTACCTGCTAACCTGCGCGGGGGCCTTCCGAGCCAGGAGAATCCAGCTCTGGCAGATCGTCTTCTCGAAGAAGGGCATCGCGGGCGGCTACAAATCGGTCAGGTGAGCCGCTTCGTTGATCATCATGCGACGCGAGAACGCGCTTCGATAATCGGCTCGGGAATTGGTTCCGCGGGAGCATTTTCTTTCTAGCGCCTCAGCCTCCACTCGAAATCGCGGCGCGGCACGTCCGCGACGTTTTTGATGATGAGCTTTACGGAGCTCGCGTTTGTGCTCAGCTTCGGAAAGGTCAGAACGCCGCTGCGGTGGTGCCCGCCGGGCGGCGACCCTTCCCATTTTACTGGCCTATAAATGGTCCCACGATCGTCCTCCAACGAGGACATCTGAACGAGATCGAAATCGAGCTCCACCGAATGAGTGTTCATGACGATTTCAAACGCGGCCGGGGCGTTCGGACCAAGACCGACGGGCGTGACGGCTATTTCCACCGAATTCTCGTCGTTCGTTCTGGTCTCGCCCGCCCCGCTTTTCGCATCTCCGCTTCTCGCCGCATCGCCCTCGTCGTTCTCCTTTGCGCTGGGCGACGACGCGCCCCCCGAAGAGGTGCCTCTCTCGCCGACCCCCGAAGTTCCGGACGTATCGAGCTCTTTTGACAGCGCGAACGAAAGCGGGACGAAAAATACGGCGAGCGCGATAGCCGCGTTTCTCACTTTGACGGCGTCCACTCCCCTCAGCGCTGCGAGAAATCCTCGGTTCGGATACAGATCGTGTCTCTGTATGACGTTAAGCATCAGGGAAGCGCCGATTACGTTCGAGAAGATCCCCGTTGCGATCAATGGCACTTGGTACTTGGAGAGAAACACGGATGCTGCCGAAATGCCCATGATCGGAAGAAGGTCGGTCGCAACGTGATGGGCGCAGCACGCGATCATCGAGCCCGACGAGACCCCGGCGGCGGCGGCGACTTCCGCGGTGGCGCCCCTTATTCGCTCGCCGATCTCCCTTCGCACGAACGAGTACAAACCAACTTGAATCCCAAAGCCGGCGGCCAAGGCCAGGATCCAGTACCACAACCTCGCAAACTCCTCCGCTGCATGAGCTGCAGAATTGACCAACGAGAGCACTGCGAAATAAAAGAAGAGCAGGCCTACCGCACCCGCAACGCCCATATACAGCGGTCTCCTTTTCCCCATCGATACCCTCCCGCTTGAATCGGCCTTTGAAAAAATCTCTCGAATCCTTGCCCGGCGATTTTACAACTCGAGCTCGGCCGTTAACGGGGATGGCTCGAGCCCGGTATTATCTATAGCCCAACGATTGCGCCATGTCAACTACAGCCAGTAGTAGATAGATACCCGTGCCATCTTTTTTTCTCGCTCACGGCGAGCCCCGCGGCGATTCGGAAAACGGAGGAGAAATGCCCGGTCGAGAGGGACAGTACGGGCTTGCAAAATGGAAAAGCTAGAGATATACTACGTTACGTAGTAGGTTATAGAGGTGCGAGATGGCCCACATCGAAGTAAAAAGCTTCAAGCCCGACGAGAAAGGGATAAGAAAGGCCCTCGGTGGCCTTGAGGCCGAGATCATGGAATTGATATGGCGAAAAAACGCCGCGGCCGTCCGCGACGTGCACGCCGAATTGGCAAGGCGTCGCCCCATCGCCTATACCACGGTTATGACGGTCATGGGGCGCCTCGTGGACAAGGGAATACTGACCAAAAACCGTGATGGAAATCACTACGTATACTATCCGACCATAACAAAAGAGGAATTCGGCCGCTCGGTGGTCGAATCGGTCCTTCGCGGATTGCGAAAAGACATGAGCGCCGCGGTGCTCATCCACTTTATGGAGAGCCTGGCCATAGACGAGCGCACTTTAAGCGAGCTCGAAAGGTTGCTCAAGGAAAAGAAAGAGCGGTTGAAGCATGAGAAGTAAAGCGCGTTATTTGTCCTCTATTAGCGCAGTCGCCCTATTAGGCCTGGGCGTCGGCTCCATCGCGGTCGTATATTGGGGCTTGCGAGAATCCCTAGCTAGCGCAAGCGCGGGTCACGACTTGCTGTTCGCCTGCCGCATCGCCAGCAATACGTGCAAAACGGCCGGCATATCGCCCGCCGCGATATTCGGGAATCCCGCGCGAACGATCCTTTTATTGGCCATAGCGGCGTTTGTCGCCTCAGCGGTTAAGGGGACATTGGCCCTCGCTTACTCGCGCCGCATCCGGGCGGAGTTTCCGACATCGCCCATTCTGCCAGCCAAACTGGCCAGGATATGCGAACGAATCTTCGAAGGCAAAAAGCCGAGATTCAGAATCTCCGATGCCGAAAAACCCATGGCTTTCACCAACGGCATCGTCAAACCATCTATCTGTTTGACGACCGGATTGATCGCCCAACTGACTGAAGAGGAGCTCGAAGCGGTAATCGCCCACGAATACGCCCATATCCGCAGAAGAGATAACCTTTTGGGATTTCTGGCTTCCATGATTAGAGATTTTCTCTTCCCCTTGCCGATAGCCCACTTCCTCTTCGGATTGTTCGCAAGAGAAAAAGAGCTCGCCGCAGATGAGCTCGCCGTAGAGCTGACCAATAAACCATACGAGCTCGCGAGCGCGATGTTGACGATCAGCAGATTGAACTTGGATCCGATGCCCGGCGCGGCGTTAATCGCTCCCGCGGTAGCGACGACGGAGACCCGCATCAAGAAGCTCCTCGAAAGCGACGGCATGAAAGAATATCTTTTTGCCAAACTCGTCATCGCCTTCGCATTGAGCGCCATGATCGTCACAGCGGGAGTCGGCGCAGCTCTCGCCAACCCCGCCGGAGAAGCGGCTAAGAAGAATTGTCACATCGGGGTCGATTGCGCTTTCACGCAGAGCCACGGCGATGCTCGACTGAGGAATTCTTGCATCTCTAAACGATGAAGGAGGAAAGTTTTTTTGGCCTCAAATACTAACACGCGTAGTAGATATTAGGCCGACTTTTCCTGTGAAGCGGTAAATCGCATGAACATCTTGTGGATATCCTGGAAAAACATGAAGCGGCGAAAGGGGAGAGCGATCCTCCTCGCCATCGCCCTCGTTTCGGGGGTCACTTTGCTGGCGACCTTGCTCGCTGTCTCCAAAGCGCTTAGGGACGAGATCGATGTGATGCTCGACGAGTACGGGGCGAACGTCGTCATCACCGCAAAGCCCTCGACGCTGCCGCTGAACTACGGCAACATCACGGTGCCGGGATTCACCGGCGAACCCGGGGAAATCGAGGAGAGCGATCTCCCGAAGATCAAGCAGATCAAGAACAGCGAGACGATCAACGTCGTCGCGCCTAAATTGCTCGTTCCAGCGACGATCGAGGGCAACAAGGTTCTTCTGGTCGGCGTTAGATTCGATCAGGAGCTCAAGCTCAAAAAGTGGTGGAAGTTGTCCGGCGGGAAGCCCGCCGGGTCAAACGAGGTCGTCCTCGGAAGCAAAGCAGCCCAAGTCCTGAGCAAAAACGTCGGCGATGCACTCACCATAAACGGCAGACCTTTCCGGATATCAGCCGTCATCAAAAAGGTGGGCTCGCAAGAGGACGACCTGGTCTACGCGGACCTATCCGCAGTTCAAGAACTTTACGGAAAGAGAGGAAAACTGACCGTCGTGGAGGTGGCAGCTTGGTGCCAGACCTGCCCCATCGAAAGGATCGTGGCTCAAATAGGCGCCAAGATGCCGTGGGCCAAAGTCACCTCTTTTAAGGAGGTCGTCGCCGCAAAGAAAAACACCCTCGGGATCATCGATCGCTTTTCGCTCGCGATCGCGGTCGCAGTTCTGCTCATCGGCGCGCTGGTCGCGGCTTCCGCGATGCTCAGCTCCGTAAACCAAAGGATAAAGGAGATAGGCATCCTGAGAGCAATCGGCTATCGAAAAGCGCAAGTGGTTAAGGTCGTGCTGTTCGACGTCTTAATCGTATCATTGGCGAGCGGCCTTCTGGGATGGGTCGCGGGGACCGCGGCGGCGAAAGCGATCGCCGAGTACATGATGGGACCGCGTGTGTCGGTCGGTTGGAGCCCAGCTACGGCTGGCATATCGATTTTCCTCTCGACTCTCACGGGAATGATTGCGGGATACTTCCCGGCCCGTCGCGCGTCCAATATCGAGCCCATTGAGGCTCTGCGATCCTTTTAAGGAAGGAACATGCGGTTGATCTCTTTGTCGATGCAAAACTTGAAAAGGCGAAAGAGTCGGATGGCGCTGGTCGGGCTCGGCATCGCGGTCGGCGTCGGAGCTGTAGTCGGCCTAACCGCCACCCTGAACGCGATGTCCGAAGATTTCGAAAGGAAGCTGGGCGAATACGGCGTCAGCATAGTCGTGATTCCGAAGATGGAACAGCTGTCGCTGAGCTACGGCGGCGTAACGGTGGCCGGAACGTCCGAAGTCAAGGATTTCGACCGATCGATCGCCGGCAAATTGCGCGGAATCAAAGCCGGGGACGCGCTTCGGATCATCGCGCCCAAATCCCTCGGCGTTGTAGAGATCGAAGGCAAAAAGGTCCTCATTGCCGGCGTCGATTTTTCCACCGAATTCAAGCTGAAGAAATGGTGGAAGCTCATCGGGCGAAAACCGCGCGGCAAGGACGAAATATTGATGGGCAACGAAGCCGCGGCGATGTTCTTCAAGAAGTCGGGCGATAAGATCTCGATCGGAGGAATGGAGTTCACCGTAGCCGGAAAATTGGAGGAACTCGGCTCCTATGAAGACAATTTGGTCTTCGCGGAGATATCGCAAGTCCAAAGCCTCATCCGGAGGCCGGGTCGGGTGAATCTGGTGGAGATAGGTGCCGACTTGAAGAGATACTCGATCGAAACGCTGGTGGCCCAAATCGCCGAGAAGGTTCCCGAAGCCGAAGTAACGAGCTTTTCCCCGAGCGCAGGCAGCAGGGATAAAACGATCGAAACCTTCGCCAGGTTTTCGCTGATCATCTCCGCGTTCGTCCTGACCATAGGGGGAGTCATAGTCATGATCACGATGATGTCCTCCGTTAAAGAGCGAAGCCAGGAGATAGGAATCCTCAGGGCGATGGGCTTCAGAAAGCGCCACATCGCGATGACCGTCTTTTACGAAGTGGCCATCATTTGCCTGGCCAGCGGAATCTTCGGATGGCTGTTGGGCATGGGAATGGCAAAACTCGTTGTGCCCGTCGCGGGGAAAGCGAGCGAGTCGATTAGGCCCGATATTTCGACCTTCTCGCTGAGCGTAAGTCTCGCCTTGCTGGTCGGCTTAGCCGGGAGTTTCTATCCGGCAAGTCGCGCGGCAAATTCAGACCCCGTCGAAGCGCTGAGGTCCATTTGAATCGGAGGAATGGAAAAGTGGCGGAACTGATTCGTCTCGAAAACGTAGAAAAACGGTATTTCGGCTCGGGGCCCAACGAAGTTACGGCTCTAAAGAGCGTGAACCTTGGAGTCGATGAGGGTGAATTCGTGGCAGTAATGGGGCCATCGGGTTCCGGGAAAAGCACCCTTCTTTCAGTGCTCGGAGCGATTAATCCTCCAACCAGCGGCAGAATGCTGGTAGACGGGATCGATATATACGCTTTAAAGATCGAAAAGCAGGCGGACTTTCGCAGGGAGTACATCGGATTTATCTTCCAGCAGCACTACCTGATGCCGTTCTTGACCGCCCTCGAGAACGTGATGCTTCCCCTCAGCATCTCGCGCCTCAACGGTTCGAAGCGGGAGATCGCAAAAGCCGCTCTCGATAAGGTAGGGTTGGGCGATAAGCTCGACCGGCTGCCCAACCAATTGTCCGGGGGCGAGCAGGGCCGCGTCGCCATAGCCCGAGCGATCGCCAATGAGCCGCTTATTCTTCTCGCCGACGAACCGACCGGAACTCTCGATACCAAGACGGGTCGAGAAATTATGGAAATCTTCCGAGCGCTCAACGAAGAGGGGCGCACGGTGATCATGGTTACGCATAGCGCGGAGTGCGCCGCCTATGCGAGGCGCCTGATCTCGATCCGAGACGGCGAAATCGTGGGGGATGAGATCAAATCGGAAGTAAAGGCGGTGAGTCGGTAAGAGATGTCGGAAAGATCGATGACCATAAGAACGAGAGGATGGGTTGGTGTGTCTAGAAGATCGTTGATCCTTGTCGCCCTTCTGCTGGCCTCGACCGCAGCGATGCTTTCGCGAGCGGCCGCGGCCGCCGAGAGCCCGCGGCCGAAAGCGGAGACCGTCGAGGTGGAGGTGATGCCCGAGTACGACGACCCGCGAGTGCTCGTCGTAGCGCGCGCCACGCTGGCCGCGGACGCGTCGCTGCCGGCGAAAGTCGCCTTCACGATCCCGAAAGAAGAAGTCGAAATAAACATGGCGTGCGAGTTGACCGAACCAAATGGAATGGCGTGCAAACCAACGGAAATCACCGATAAAGGCGATTTCCAAGAGGTCAGCTTTACGACCCAGACGAGCCGAAAGGTGATGTTCGAGTATTACTACAAACCGGCCGGTTTTCCAGCTACGGGCGCAAAGAAGTTCACTTACAAATTCGTGCCGACTTTCTCCAATATCGCCCAGCTCCACCTGGGGATCCAGCAGCCGCGGAATGCCCAGAACTTCAAAATATCGCCGGCGGCCGCATCGACATCTCAGGATGAAAAAGACAAGCTGACTTATTACCTATACAGCTACGGCGATGTGGCACCGGATCAAAACATGTCGTTCAACGTCTCGTATAAAAAGGATGACCCTGCCACTTCGGTGGCCCCTAAGGGTTCCCCCGAAGGTGAGCGCTCGACGTCAAGCAGCTTTAGCCTGACTAAGCTCGCGCCTCTCGTGGCAGTTCTGGCGATCGTCGGGATAATCGTCTATTGGATGTTGCCCGGATCGCGCGGAAGACTAGCCGCGGTCGGCCACAGAGCAACGAAGCCGCGGTCGGCCGGCGCATACAAGGCCTCCGCGGCGAGCGGCAGGGGCGGAAAACGACACAAGAGCGGCAAGGATGTAAAGGTCGCGTCGTTTTGTCCCGAGTGCGGAACCCGCGCGCAACGGGGCGATAAATACTGCTCTGCCTGTGGAACCGCGCTCAGGATCGGGTAGCGCGCAGGCGATTGCCAAAAGTTTGATGATTGGAGAGGAGGCGCCATGTCGAATAAGAAGCTAAAATTTGCGCTTTTGGGAGTTGCGATAGCGGCAATCATCGCGATGCTCGGTTACTTTGCCATGGGCGGCTCATTCGCCTACCAGATAACCGTGGCGGAATTGCTGTCGAAAGAGGCGGAGATGACGGACAAGCCCCTCCGCGTCGCGGGCGTGGTTCGAAAGGGCAGCATCACTTACAGCGCCCAGACGGCGGAGACTCGCTTCATCATGGAGGACAAGCAAGACAAGAAGAAAGCGATACGGGTTGTTTACGGAAAGCCGGTGCCGGATACCTTCGGCCCGCAAGTCGAAGTCGTGGTGGATGGCAAGTATTCGAGCGACGGCGTTTTCACGGCGGACAGTCTCTTAACCAAGTGCGCGTCGAAATACGAATCTAAAAAGAATTAATCGGGGGTGAACTCGTGATTTCCTTGGGATATATTTCGCTGGCGTTCGGTTTCGTCCTCGCGCTTTACGCCAGCGCGGCTTCGCTCGTGGCCGCCAAGAAAAACAATTCGACGCTGCTGCAGAGCGCTCGCAACGCCGCTTATGTGGTCGCTTTTCTGAACTTGGTCGCCTATTTTCTTCTCGTATATTTCCTGGTGAACGACCGGTTTGACCTCAACTTCGTAGCCCAATATTCGAGCCGAAACCTGCCGCTCATCTACAAGATATCCGCATCCTGGGCCGGCCAGGAGGGCTCTCTCTTGCTTTGGTCTCTGGTGCTCTCCATATACAACTCCATAGTAATTTGGCAGAACAGAAAGAAGAATCTGCACCTCATGCCATACGTTATCGGGGTTCTCATGGGCATCCAGACGTTCTTCCTGTTCCTATTGAGCTTCGTTACTTCACCTTTCCTGACCTTGGCGCCGGCACCGACGGACGGCCAGGGACTGAACCCGCTCCTTCAAAACCACCTGATGCTCATACATCCTACCACCACTTATCTGGGCTACGTCGGCTTTGCCATCCCATTCGCCTTCGCCATGGCTGCCTTGATCACCGGGCGATTGAGCGATCTATGGATAGCGAGCACGCGTCGCTGGACCTTGTGGGCTTGGTTTTGGCTTAGCATCGGCATAATCGCCGGAGCGCAGTGGGCTTACGTCGAGCTCGGCTGGGGCGGCTACTGGGCGTGGGATCCCGTCGAGAATGCCGAATTGATGCCTTGGCTCGTGGGAACGGCCTTTCTGCACTCCGTCATGATTCAGGAAAGGCGGGGAATGCTGAAAGTCTGGAACATGGCCTTGATCATCGTCACTTTTCTGCTCACGATGTTCGGTACGCTGTTGGTGAGAAGCGGAATCCTCCAATCCGTTCACGCATTCGGCGAAAGCACGCTTGGTGCCTATTTCGTCGGCTTTATCCTTATCGTCGCGCTGATCGCTTTCCGATACTTGGCGCTTAGATTGCCCGACCTAAAGGGCGACAACGAATTCGACTCTTTCATCTCCCGCGAGAGCACTTTCTTGCTGAACAATTTGATCCTGGTCGGCTCCGCATTTTCAGTCTTCTGGGGAACCGTTTATCCCCTCATCTCCGAAGCCGTAAGGGGCGTTAAGGTTACCGTCGGTCCCCCCTTCTTCAACCAGGTCAACGCGCCAATATTTCTCGTTCTCCTCGCGATTATCGGCGTATGCCCGTTGATCGGATGGGTTCGGGCATCGGGCGATAACCTCATCCGAAACTTCCTCAAGCCCTTCATAATAGCCGAGCTGATCACGGGCCTCCTCTTCGCTTTCGGCGTTCGCAAAATAGTACCGCTCGTCTTTTTCTCGATCTGCGCCTTTGTCGCGCTGACCATTTTGATGGAGGTCTATAGGGGCCTCAGGGCGATCCGGCGCTCTCAAGGCCTCGGCCTCATAACGGCCATCGGAAAGCTCGTCTGGAGCAACAAGCGAAGATATGGAGGCTACATCGTTCATCTGGGAATAATCGCCATGGCCGTCGGGATCACGGCCTCGTCTGCGTTCAAGGCCAATAAGCAGTCGTCCTTGAAACCGGGTCAATCGATAACCGTTAAGGATTTTACCGTCAAGTACGAAGACCTAACCTACGATCAACTGCAGGGCAAAGAGGTTATCGCGGCCGACGTCGGCGTATATCGAGGCGGCCGCCTGATCGACAGATTATCCCCTCAAAAGATATATCACGGCCCCGGAGATTCCAAACCGCATACGAAGGTGGCGATAAGAAGCACGTTAACCGAAGATCTTTACATCATCTTGGCCGGGTGGGACCAAGACAAAACGGCCGTGCTCGATGTGATCATCAACCCGATGGTCATCTGGATTTGGATAGGCGGGTATCTCCTGCTCGGGTTGGGTACGGTGATCGCTTTCTGGCCGGATCAGCGCGATAAGAAAAGGCTGGCCTCACTGCAAATGCAGGAATACGGCACGATCTCCGATTTGCGGGAGGTCGAGGTCGGTGCGTAAAGTTTGGTTTATCATTGCAACCCTGCTCGTGCTGACCGGATCGGCTGCGAAGGCCGCCGATCCTGTCGGAGAGGTCATGCAAAGCCTCTCCTGCAGATGCGGTTGCGGCATGGTCCTGGATACATGCCGCAGCACCATGAAGGAGTGCGCCATCGCCTCCAGGATGGAGGCGACGACCAATCGCCTTTTGCAACAGGGCAGAAGCCCTCAGGAAATCACCCGATACTTCCTCACCCAATACGGAGAGATCGTGCTGGCGGCCCCGACGAAGAAAGGCTTCAACGTGGTGGCTTGGGTCACCCCTTTCTTCGCCATCATCTCCGGCGCGGTAGTCATTTACCTGGCCATAAAGTATTGGATCAGGAAGCCGGAGGCAGCCGTCTTAGAAACCGTTCCGGATCAGATTAAAGACCGGTATGAAAAGCGATTGGAAAAAGAACTGGAAGAGTTCGAATAAACGGGGGGTTTGCGCATGGAAGGCATCGTCGTAGCCGTCGCCTTGGCGTTCGTCATAGCTATCGTCGTTTATGCCCCATTTAACAAAAGAAACCAAGAAAGCATCGCTAGGCCCGCCAAAGAGAACGAGCAGCTGGCCGATCTCACGGCGAGAAAGAACGGCATTCTCCTTGCGATCAAAGATTTGGGCTTCGAGTTCGAGCAGGGCAAGCTTTCGGAAAAAGACTACCTCGAGCTCAGAGACCGCTATGAGCAGCAAGCGATCGCTCTTCTTAAGCAGATCGATGACCTTAAAGCCGAGCTTGCAAGCAAGCGCTCTAGTAGCCGAAAAAAATCGTGTCCGGCTTGCGGAACGCCCACTCGCGAGGGCCAAAAATTCTGCGTCAACTGCGGAGCTGAGCAATAAACTGGAGGAGCGAAGCGCATGGCAAGCGAGATAAGCGGAACGAACGGCTTAAACGGGAGCGCCCGACGACTCAAGAAAGAACTCGTGCTGGCGGAGGACGGGAAAAAGCTTTCGACCAAATGGCTGCTGCTCATAGCGGCCATCACCACAACCGCCGTTATCTCGGGCGTATATTTTGCCGCTCCAAAAGGGAGCGCGGTGCGAGCCAAGCGAGAGAAGGTATCCGAAGGGGTCGACTACACCATCAAGAACATAGAGATGACAAATATCAAAGCTAGGATTGAGGGGGGCTACGTCAAAATCCCGCTCGCCGCAGTCAAAAAGAACAAAATTGTCGCATTCTGGTACGCCCAGAAGAAGATCAAAGACGCAAAGGGCAGAGAAAGACCTCTCCCTCTAATGGCGATGATCTCTCCCTCTGGAAAGCTCATAACTGCCGTTGCCGTCTGCGAACCGTGCAGGTCGGAGCGCTTTCATACGGAACCAGACGGCACGCTCACCTGCAACGTGTGCAACACCAAATGGGACCTGGAGACCTTCGAGGGAATATCTGGCGGGTGTCCGAACTATCCGCCGGCCGAGCTGCCTCATGAGGTCAAGGACGGACAGATACAAATAGAAGAGCGATTGTTGCTGGATTGGAAACCTCGCGCCGTCTAGCCGCGGCATCGGCCGCTGTCGGCCGGGTTGTTGCGGCTAGACCACCTCCGTCGCGCGCTTCCTATGTTGCCCCCGCGCCGGGCTTTTGTGGGGACCGAATGCTTAAGCGCCGCATCGGCCCTTCGGGCTTTGCCACGGCGCTTCGCGGGATTTCCGGGCCCACGGCGCGAACCCCGGCACAAAACCGCACGATATCTGATGTCAAAGGCTATCTTGCGAGCAACTTTCTTTTGCGGCTGAGCATGATGGAGTTCACGGTAACCGTTATGGTGCTCACCGACATCAGAAGCGCGGCGACCGCCGGCGAAAGCAGTATGCGGAAAAACGGATACAGTATTCCGGCGGCGACCGGCAGGGCGACGGCGTTGTAGGCGATCGCCCAGAATATATTCTGCCGCACCTTTCCCATCACCAGATTGCCCAACTTAATCGCGGCAACGACATCCCTCGGATCGCTTTTCATGAGCACTATCGCGCCGGACTCCACCGCGACGTCCGTCCCGGCTCCGATCGCGATGCCGGTATTCGACTGGACGAGCGCCGGCGCGTCATTTATTCCATCGCCAATCATGGCGACCCATTTGCCCTCCGCCTGCAGCTCCTTTACCTTCGCGGCCTTGTCGGCCGGAAGAACCTCGGCAAAGACCCTATCTATCCCCAGCTCGCGAGCCACCGCCTCGGCCGTCACTCGGTTGTCGCCGGTTACCATGGCGACCTCGACTCCGATCCCTTTGAGCGCTTTTATCGCTTCTCGCGACTCGGGTTTGACGCGATCCGCGAGACCGATGAGACCGATGAGCGACCCATCCGCCTCGACGAACGCGATGGTATGCGCTTTAGAGCGCAAGCGCTCGATTTGAGGTGCGGCCATATCCAGAGATACGCCGCGCTCGTTCATCAGAGCGGCATTGCCGACGGCGAGCGACCGCTCCTCAACCTCACCGACTGCCCCGCGACCGGGGACCGCCTGAAAACCGGCTGCGGCTGGAAGATGGAGCGATCGCTCTCCAGCGGCCGAGACGATCGCCTTGGCGAGTGCGTGCTCCGAATTCACTTCGAGCGCTCCGGCCAATCTCAAAAGCTCTTCTTCAGCGAGGCCGCCATACGTTATTACCTCCCTTACCTCCGGCTTTCCCTCGGTAAGAGTTCCGGTCTTATCGAAAAGCGCTACTTGTATCTTCGCAGCCCCCTCGAGTGCGAGAGCGTTTTTGAACAAAATCCCTTCCCTCGCGCCCATGCCGGTCCCGACGACGATGGCGATCGGCGTAGCGAGCGCCAGGGCATCCGGACAGGCGATTACTATCGTCGCGATCGCGGCGGTGAGCGCAAACACCGCGTCTTGTCCGCCGAAAACCAGCCAGACGAGGAATGCCAGCGCCCCACCTCCCACGGCTACGGGCACCAGCAAAGAGGCTACGCGGTCGATGGTGCGCTGAACGGGCGCCCTCGTCCGCTGCGCGGCCTGTACGAGAGCGACTATTTGGTTGAGGGTCGTATCCTCGCCAACCTTTTCGGCGCGCATCCTTATGGAACCTTCTTGGTTTATCGTCGCGCCGATGACCTTGTCGCCGGGGCCCTTCGTCACCGGTAGCGGCTCTCCCGTGATCATCGATTCGTCGACCGAAGTCGATCCCCCGATTATCTCTCCATCTACGGGCACTTTCTCGCCCGGTCGCACGAGCAGTACGTCGCCTTTTCTCACCTGCTCCACCGGAATGGTTTCTATTTCGCCGTCTATCGCCCTGTTAGCCATTTGCGGAGCGAGATTCAGCAGAGCTTGAATCGCTTCGTTGGTTCGCCCGCGAGCGGCCATCTCCAGCCAATGACCTAAAAGAACGAAGGAGAGCAACACGGTCGCAGCTTCATAGAACGGCTCCCCCGTGAAGATGAACGTCGCACCTACGCTGTAGACATAAGCGGCCAGCACCGCGATCGAGACCAGAACGGCCATGTTGGTCGTCCGCTGCCGCAACGCCCTCAAAGCGCCCGCATAAAAAAACCAACCACCGTAAATGACAGCGGGGGTGGCGAGAATAAATTGCAGCAAGTTCCGATCGATGCCGAAAGGCGTCGGTAGCAAACGACCAAAGATCACCTCCCCGGTCGACGAAAACGCGACGACTAAAAGAGCAAGGCTGGCGGTAACGATAAAGGCGTTTCGCAGAGCGCCGACCATCTGGGGACCATGAACGGCATGCTCCGTTTCGAGCCCGTATTCCGACTGCCAGGACGGCGCCACGTGTTCATGCGCGGCGCGCGAGGGGCGCTCCGGCGCGATCTGCTTTTCCAGTTCCGCGCTTCCCGGATGGATGTGCGCATGCTCATAGCACTTGCAGTCTTTGCAGCACGCTTTGATCAGCTCGGCGATCTGCTCTTCGTCGATGCCCGAAGGGTCGAAACTGACCGTAGCCTTCATTGCCTTCAGATCGACTTTCGCATCGCGCACATGGGGATTTCGCTTGAGGCGCTCTTCTACCGCATACGCGTAAGCCCGGTGCCGAGGAATGTCGCTACTCAGCTCGAAGCCCTTCTCAACGTGGCGATCGCCACGATGGTGAGATGCATGCTCATCGGACATACATCGTCCTCCCCCTTATACCGCGGACGATCTCCAAAAGGAAGTTCGCCAATCGAGATACCGCGGAAAAGCTTTCCTACTATATTGTGTAGGGAAACGAATCCTTCTGTCCAGCTCGCCCTTTAAGCGAGTAAGCGTTCAAAATCGCGTGGTGACTAGAAGCGGACTTGCTCCTTTTTCCCGCAGATCACCTGGCAGCGTCCCATTCGCGTCTCGCTCGCGTCTATAAAGGGTGGGGACCGCTCGGGGAATGGGCCGTTGGCGGCGTCCTCACGCGCGGACCACCGCGGCCGATAGGCCACTTGCGGACGCCAAGTCACCGCGGCGCCAAAGCAGCAGAAACTTTTCCTTGGAGCTCGCTTGCGACTTCGAAGACCGCTCGGGCGTAAGGTTCACCGCGCGCGGCAGGAAATCGGCGCGTAAAAGCCCGAAGCGGCAAGTACACGTGCACTTTATGAGAGCCCGCAATTCAGAACCCCGAAGTTCGCCCTTTCAGCGTTCGGATTTGGAATGGATCGCGAGCAAAGCGCGGTTGCGCGGCCGAAACGCGCCATCGTCGATGCGCCCGTCAGCGGCCTTACTTTAATTCTTCTCTCATCCGCTCGTAATCTTCTTTGCTTATCTCGCCTTTTGCGTACCTCTCTTTGAGGATCTGCAGGGCGCGGTCTCTTTCCGTCGGAGCCGTAGGTCTGCCAGTCGGCCACGCCAGCCAGCGGATCAACGCGAAAACGGCGACGATGATAGCGACCCAGAAAATTACCATCGAGATCATCATCGCCCAAAAGAACCACGCGCCTCCGTCGACGAAATGTTCAAGCGCCATGCTTTCGCCTTCTTCCGAGCCCGAACGTCCTGATTCGTCGCGGAATACATACCCACTCGAGCGCCGAGATCCGCCGCGCAAAACCGCGTCCGATCGCCAGAGGCTCGGAGGCCGCCGGCCTCCCGTTTCCGGATAGCCGCGCGATCGGGAATATAGACCGCGAAAACGTTTCGAAGGAGGTGGTTCTCATGCCTTACGGGATGGCGTCGCTGTCCGAAGCATTAAAGGGCGTAAGCTTTCCGATCAGCAAGCAAGACCTCATAAACCAGGTGGGCGACCGAGATGTACAGGTCGAGGAAGGCCGAACCATGAAGATGAGAGAGTTCCTCGAGGCTTGCGAGCACGATTGGTACAACACCGTCACGGACGTAACCACCTGCCCTCAGATCGAGCAAAAGATGAAGGCCGCATAGGTCGCGCTATCGGCGCTCTTAGTCGCAGAACAACCGGATTTGGGCGGGTTTTAGTCCCGCCCAAATCTTTTGCGATTCGTCGATCATCCAGGGCTCGACGATCCCGAACCCGGAAGACCAAGCCCCGAGATTAAAAGGTTTCAAGCTCGGGATAAAAGAGACGTGGTCGACATCCGAAGACGAGGCGCGCAGCTTTTCATCGCTGCGCTGATAACATTATCCGCTTTCGCGGCGATCATCGCCTTGATCACCCTCCCCTGCTTCGATGCGCGACCTCGCGACCGGTTCGCGAACGTCCCGATGGAAGGCTCGTTCATCGAGATCGACGGCGTGCGCGTGCATTACGTTAGCCGCGGGACTGGCGATCCCCTCGTTCTGATTCACGGCTTCGGCGCCTGGAGCTACAGCTGGCGGCGCAATATAGGTCCTCTATCGAAGGACTTCAAGGTTTATGCCCTGGATATGAAGGGCTTCGGCCTTTCTGACAAGCCCGCGAACTCGAATTACTCCCTCGAAGCGCAGGCGAAGCTCGTGGCTTCCTTCATGGACGAACTCGAGATCGAAAAAGCGGTGGTTGTCGGCAACTCCCTCGGAGGAGAGGTCGCTTTAAAGCTTTACTCCATGAGGCCGGAACGCATTAGGGGACTGGTCCTGATCGACAGCACCGGCTATTTCGAGGGGCCGACTGGCCCGCTGGTCGCACCGCATCCCAAGTGGTTTCGACTCGCCGTAATACGCTCCCTGATTCTCACCAGGTGGCAGGTGAGGCGGCAGCTTCACCTGGTGTATTCTTCGCCCCGAAAAATCACCGAGGATGTGATCGACGGGTATTACCTCCCCCTTAAAGCGGATGGAATGGATGAAGCGGTTTTGGCGATGTGGGACACCCTTCGCCTCGAAAACGAAATCCCAATAATCAGGACCATCGGCATTCCAACGCTGATCATCTGGGGGCAAAACGATCGCATCGTGCCTTTGAGCTTCGCCCGTCGCTTCAAGACCGATATCCCGAGGGCCGAGCTCGTCATCGCCGAAAATGCCGGCCACGCTCCTCAGGAAGAAAGCCCGCAAACGGTGAACGAGGCGATCAAAAGGTTTGCGTTATCGCTCAACCCTTGACCGCTCTTATACACACCGCGCCGTTCCTCGCATGAGGGGCACCGGCGCAGATGAGCTCCATGGCATGCTTTCAAAAAGATATGTGAACATATCATCCTTTATGGGTATACGTAATGCTAAATAAACTAATATTACTAAAGGATAGCATATAAATGCTAAAGATTTTTGCGGTCGGGCCGATAAACATAAATAGGTGGTAGCATGTTCCTCCTCGGGTTCTTGGTGATCGGACTGCTAATCGGTATTCTTTCGGGCGGGCGGATTCGCAACCTTCAAAACTACAAGCTGGCGTTGCCTTCGCTTCCTTTGGCGGCGCTTTCACTGCAAATCCTTTTATTCTCGGAACCGCTGCCGACGGCGCGATGGCCGCTCGCGGTGAAAGCGGCTCTTCACGTTTCGTCTTACCTCTTGTTGCTGGTTTTTCTGGCCCTCAACTTGAAAAAGCCCGGATTCGCCGTTATAGGGATCGGGCTCATCCTGAATTTTGCGGTCATCACCGCAAACGGCGGGTTCATGCCCGCAAATCCCAAGGCCCTTTCGATGGCCGGGTTTGATCCGGCCGATGGCGAACGCCGAACGGTCCGCAACACCCGAATCGCGGATAAACCGCGGCTCGAACTTCTCGGTGACGTTTTCGCGATACCGAAGGGGATTCCTTTTAGCAACGCGTTCAGCGTCGGAGACGTCTTGATCGGTTTGGGCGCTGCCCTAGCGGCATCAAAAGCCACGCTGGTCGAGAGCCAAAGGCGCGGAGGAAAGATTGTTCGGTTTCGCTCTTCAAGATAGAATTAGGGGAGCGATCGCTCCCATCAAGGAGGTGAGAGCGATGCGGAAGTGGACCGCAATTCGCTGGCTCCTCGCAATAGCTTCTTTCATCATCGCCAGCGGAGCTCCAACCAAGTGGTCATAAAGAGGTGACCATTGCCTAAGGAGCCGTTTGAGAAGCAACCCCTGCCGGTAAAAAACTACGTCGCGCTTGTAGCGGCTTTAGGAGCTGTGGGCGTCACGGCGGCGCTCGCGGGATCGGGCACTCCGCGCGCCCCTATCGAACACATCACGATAGCCATGCTCGCCTCGCTGGTGGTGGAACTGGTACCGCTGGAAGAGGTGGTTCAGGATTCGCTCGGCGAAACATCTCTGAGCGAATCGATCCACCTGGCAGCGGTGGCTATCTTTGGATACGCCCCTGCTACTCTGGTGGGGGTTGCTTCATGCGCGATTTCGGAAATAGCCAGGCGGAGAGACTGGTATAAGGCCGTATTCAATATTTCCATGACCGCGCTGGCGATCCTCGCGAGCGGTTTCTCATTTCATGCCGTTGAGACGATGTGGCATCTCCCTCCCTATCTGCTTATAGTTCCGATTATCGCGGCCGCGCTCACCTACAGGCTGGTTGGTTCTTCGTTCCTCGCGGGCATAGAGGCGCTGAAAAGCGGAAAGCCTTTCCCGCCGGCGCTGGCCCGCGAGTTTTCGACGGATGCCATCCCGTTCATCATCGCCGTGCTCATGGGAATATCGGCTGCATACCTGTACAGGATAAAACCCGCCTATTCGCTGTTGTCGGTGGCCTCGGTCTTTTTTCTTTCCATCGCTTTCAGGGGCGCGAGAAAGCTTTCGGCGGAAGTTTCCACCCGCAAGAGGGAATTCGCCCGCGCCAAGGAGGTGCAGCGAAACCTGATGTCGATGCCCCTTCTCGATAGCGGCAACCTCGACATAGCCTTCAGGTACGAACCTTACGACGAGCTCAGCGGCGATTTCTTCGATATAGTTCAGGTCGGCGAATCTTTGCACTTCGCCATCGGAGACGCCATGGGTAAGGGCACCCCGGCGGCGCTAACGGCCGCCTATCAGCAAGGTTCGCTTCGTCTGCTGCTCGCCGACCGCAACGCGGCGGATACGCTCCGGTCGCTCAACCGCCTGATTTTCGATCTCGGGTGCCCTGAGACCTTCTTGTCGATATGCTGCGTCAGATATCAACCGCGCGAAGGGCTTATCTTTTGGTCAAACGCCGGCCACCCGCCAGCTATCCTGTTCAAAGGCGATACGGGATCGGTCGAATTGCTGGTCAGCGACGGTATCGCTCTCGGTGCCCATCCCGACGCGACGTATTCTGAACACCGCGCCGAGTTCGGCAAAAGCGATATCCTGGTGCTTTACACGGATGGTGTTACGGAAGCCGCAGACGAGGAGAGAAACCGCTACGGCATCGAAAGGCTGATAGAAACGGTGAGCAAAAACAAAGACCTGAGCGCCGAGGATATAGTGCGGTCGATATGCGAAAGCGTCGAAAGATTTACCGGGCGAGGCGCCTCGGACGACTTAACCGCATTGGTGTTGAAGGCGACGAAGGTCGATGAGCGGATCGAAGGCGATAAAAACGACCGCTCATGCGCGCCGCTGAGCTGAGCAAAAAGGGCGTTCGTTTCGCACCGCCGGGCGTCACCGCCTTCGGCGAGAAAGCGCGACGGCCTTTAAAGTCACGGCGCCCAGCGCGATCCCGGCCGCGATCAGCAAAGACGCGAAGTCCACGATCGGCCTGAACTCGATCCGCTGCGGCGTAACCTCTATATACCCTATGGGCTTGACGTTCACGCCTCCGCCGAAGCCCAAACCTTCCTCTTCTACCTCACCCGGCGTCTCCTCGGGCGCCTTCGCCTTCGGCCTGCCGGCCCCCGCGCCTCCTCCGAATCCATAGCTCACGCGGGCGACCGGGATCACCGCTCGGTCATCGAAAGTTCGCGTGTCACCGAAAACTATCTGGACGCCCTTTTGCGCGCCCAAAAGACCGGAAATCTTGTCGACCAGCGCTTTTATCTCTTCTTCCCGCATCCGAGTTTCCCTCCCGAACCGCGCGCAGCAGAAACGCCTATATTTTTCCCCTCAGCCGCGCGCCGTATCGAAGTTTCGGAATATTCGGCGGACGAGAGCTCGATCACCTCGAGCGCCGCCGGCATCGCGCCTTTGTTCCGCGGAGCGCCTCGGCCGCGGACTCCGCCCGCGCGTCCCGATGCCGCCGAAGCGAAAGGCGGCGCAACCAAGCCCGCGGCTAACGGCACCGCCGAGATCTGAAGATGTTTGGTGCGCGAAAATCTTCGCCCTCCGGAGCAGCCCTCAGGGTTTCGGAGAACGGCTCTTCGCCCGAAGAAAATCAGCGTAATTCGAGGTGAAGAAATGCCTGCCGGATTCGTCGATGACGACGTAATACAGGTAATCTACCTTCGCGGGGAAAATCGCGGCCTTTAGACAATCGCGACCGGGCGCTCCTATGGGTCCCGGAGGAAGCCCCGGGCGCTTGTACGTGTTGTACGGCGAATCTACCTCCAGATCCTTGTACGTAAGCTGCTTTTTCCACTCCGGAAGCGCGTACTGAACGGTCGCGTCTATCTGCAGCAACATGCCTTTTTTAAGGCGATTTGCGATCACCGCCGATATCAAGGGACGCTCATCGGCTATTTTGGCTTCGCGCTCTATCAAAGACGCTATCGTCACTATCTCGTGCGCGCTCCTGCCCGATTCGGCGACCGGAAGGCCTTCCAGCACTTCCTTAAACCTGGCCAGCTGCGCGCGAATTACATCTTCGGCAGAGGCGTTGGGCTTAAAGCGATATTGATCTGGGAAAAGGTAGCCCTCGAGGCTCGTCGTCCCGTTGGACGACAAAAAACCGAATTCTCTCGCGAACATCGGCGAGCCGTTCTTCGCCAGGGACTTGAACCTCTCCTCGTCGATGTTCAGCACCTTTTTGAGAATCTTCGCTTCCTGATCTATGGTATAGCCCTCGGGTATGGTGACGGTCACGTATCGTTCAGGCGGGCCTTTCAGCAAAATCGCCGCGGCTTCAGAGTAATCCATCCCCTCGCGCATGACGTACTCGCCGGGTCGAAGCTTGTCTTCAAATCCCTTATATCTGATGTAAATCCTGAAAGAGATCGAGCTTCCGATGACCTTCTTCCTGGCTAGCTCGTTTCCGATTTCCCTCGCCGTCCAGCCCCTCTCGATTTTGACGGTCACCGGCTTTCCTCGGCTTTTTTTGTCGATCGGCTCTCTCAAAAGGGAAAGCGTCATCGCCACTACGGTGCCCGCAATCGCCAGAAGCGAAGCGATGGCCGCCGTCACGACGAGCCATCTCTTAACGCCGCTCTTCTTCTTTACCGCGTGTTTGCCCCTGGCCAGCTTCTTCTCCTCTCCTGCGCTTCACGCGCCGGCCTTGGCGGCCCGCCTAGCATCCAAGTATCCCTGGAGGATAACCGCCGCCGCCAGCTTGTCGACGGCCCTTTTTCTCTTCCGCCTTTTCACCCCCGCCGAAACCATCGCCTTTTCGACCATCATGGTACTGAGGCGCTCATCCCACAGCTTAACGGGCACTTCCAGCTCTTTTTTCAATATGCGAGCGTATTCCGCGACCTTTCTCGCCTGTGGACCCACTTCCCCTTCCAGGGTCAGCGGAAACCCGACCACTATCTCTCCCACGTCGTGCTCTCGGATCAGCTCTTTTAGCTTTTCGATCTCCCGATCGCGGGGACCGCGATCTACGGCGCCGAGGGGCTGGGCCATTTGACCGGTTGCATCCGAAACGGCCACGCCGATGCGCAAATCCCCCACATCGAGACCCATGATGCGCACTGTCCTCACCGCTGAGGTCGGAACTTTTGCTTCAGAGCCGACTTTATTTCCTCCCAGCCCGCCCTGAGCGCATCGTCGATTTTCGCCGGATCTTTTCCGCCTGCTTGGGCCAAGTCCGGCCTTCCTCCACCTCCGCCGCCGACCAGCGGCGCGACCTTTTTCAGCAGGTTTCCGGCGTGAATCCCGGCTTTAACCATGTCCGGGGTCGCTCCCGCCACCAGCAAAACCTTCCCGTCGGATTCGCTGGCGAGCAGAACCACCGAGCTCGGAAGCTTCTCCCTGATGAGATCGACGTACGACCTCAATCCCTCCATATCCGGCACCTCGACTCGGGCCAGAACCACGCTCGCGCCATCGATGTTCCGAGCACCCGATACCATCTCGCCGACCTTGAGCTTCCTCTCGGCGTCCCTGAGCTTGGCGATCTCCTGCTCCTGACGGCGCGCGCTCTCGAGCAGCGATTCGACCCTCTTGTAAACGCCGGCTTTATCGGATTTGACGAGCGTCGCCAGCTCCGCGAGCATCGCATCTTCGCCCGCGAGGTGCTCGTACGCGCGCAGACCGCAGATCGCTTCAATCCTTCTGGTGTTTGCTCCTATGCTTGCCTCCGAAAGTATCCTAATAGCTCCGATTTCGCTCGTATTGCCGGCATGGGTGCCTCCGCAAAGCTCCCTGCTGAAGTTCCCGACTTCGACCACCCTCACGAACTCGCCGTATTTCTCGCCGAAAAGCGCGACCGCCCCCAGCTCCTTTGCGTATTCGAATGAAGTGGTATACGCACGGACGGGGTGATACTCGAAAACCTTCTCGTTGATCAGCCGCTCGATCCTGCGAAGCTCCTCTTTCGAGAGAGGCTCGAAGTGGGTGAAGTCGAATCTCAAGCGATCCGGCTCAACCAGAGAACCCGCTTGCCTCGCATGCTCTCCCAAAATAGTTCTGAGCGCCCAATGCAGAACGTGGGTGGCCGTGTGCGCCCTTCTTATGGCCCGCCTTCGACCGACGTCGACGGCGGCCCTCACCGCGTCGCCCATCTTCAGCTTGCCCGCGGCCACCCTGCCCCTGTGGCTGATGAGCTCGGGGGCAAACTCCTTGGTGTCCAAAACCTCAAAGCGCGCGCCATCGGATTCGATTACCCCGCGATCGCCGATCTGTCCGCCTTTCTCAGCGTAAAACGGGGTTTTATCGAGAACGACGTCGACTTCTTCGCCCTCCGACGCTTCGAGAGTCACCGCGTTGCCCTTTATGATCGCCTTTACGGCCGTTTCGACTTCATCCATTTCGTACCCGACGAAATCGCTCTTTCCGAAATCCTCGAGGACGTCCCTGTATATCTCGGTGGAAGCATCGAGCGTCCAACCTTCCGCCTCCGCGAACCGCGCCTTCGCCCGGCTCAATCTCCTCTGCTCTTCCATCAGGTTCTCGAATTCGGTTTCGTCGATCGAGAGGCCGTTTTCCGAAGCTATCTCCCTGGTGAGATCGACCGGGAAGCCGTACGTATCGTAAAGCCTGAAGGCGGTTTCGCCCGGAATCACCGTCTTTCCTTCCTTCATCAGCTCGGCGATCACGTCCTCGATTATGATCAAGCCCTGCTTAAGGGTCGAGATAAAGCGCTCTTCCTCCTGCTCGGCCGTTTTTCGGATGTAATCCGCGCTTTGAACGAGCTCGGGATACGCGCCCTTCATTTTTTCGACGACGGAATTCGCCACGTCGGCGATGAACGGCCCGTCTATTCCGAGTAGGCGCCCGTGGCGGACGGCCCGCCTTATGAGCCTCCTCAGGATGTAACCTCGGCCCTCGTTGGATGGTATGACGCCGTCTCCGATCAGAAAACACGCGGCCCTCGCGTGATCGGCCGCGATCTTGAGAGAAACGTCCGTTTTTTCGCTTTCGCCGTATGGAACGCCCGCGGCCGCTGCGACCGCATCGACCACGGGCCTGAAAAGGTCCGTTTCGAAGACCGTGGGAACGTCCTGCATGACGGCCGCAATCCTTTCGAGCCCCATGCCCGTGTCTATATTTTTGCGGGGAAGCGGATGAAGCACTCCCTCCTCGTCTCTGTCGAACTCGGTGAAAACCAAGTTCCACACCTCGAGAAAGCGGTCGCATTCGCAGCCGATTTTGCAACCGGGACGCCCGCAACCCACTCCCTCGCCTTGGTCGTACAAGATCTCCGAGCACGGGCCGCAGGGACCGGTCGGTCCCGCCGACCAAAAGTTGTCCTTTTCTGTCATCCTGTAAATGCGGTCCTCGGGTATTCCGATCTCATCGCGCCAAATCGCGAATGATTCGTCGTCGTCCTCGAAAATGGTGATGTGCAGGCGATCTTTATCGACCTTAAGAACCTCCGTGACGAATTCCCAGGCCCACTGTATGGATTCTTTCTTGTAGTAATCGCCGAACGAAAAGTTGCCCAGCATTTCGAAAAAGGTGAGGTGCCTGGCGGTCAGGCCGACCCTCTCGATGTCGGTCGTGCGGACGCACTTTTGCACGGTGGCCGCCCTCGAGTAATCGACCTTCTTTTCACCGCTGAATACCGGTTTAAACTGGACCATTCCCGCGGCCGTGAGGAGCAAAGTGGGATCGTCAGGAACTAGGGAAGAGCTGGGCATTATCCTGTGATCCCGCGCCGCGAAAAAATCGAGAAACTTCTGCCTGATCGCATCGCTCATCATGTTCGGTCTTGCCCTTCGTTTAGTCTCGCGCCGACGGCGCCATCACTTATCGCTCGCGAGGCGCGCTTCGCTGGCCAACTCGGCTTTCTCCCTGAAATGCAGATAGAGCGCCTTTCCGACCGCCGCCAGCGGAATCGCCACTATGAGCCCGGCGATTCCGTAAACCGCGCCTCCCACGAGCAGGGCGAATATGACGACTGTCGGATGTAGATCCACCTGCTGTCTCATAATGTTAGGCGATATAAAAAGGCCGTCAAGCTGATTGACCACCGTCAAAACGACGATAACCAGCAGGGCGTAACCCGGCGATTTCTCGAGCGCCAAGAGAACTGCCGGTATCCCGCTCGCGATGGGTCCCAAATAAGGAACGATGTTGAAAATGGCGCTGATTATTCCGATCAAAAGGGCATATTTTATTCCCAAGATCGCCATCGAAGTCCCGACGAGAACGCCCACCGACAGGGCCACGAGCATCTGCCCCTTGAGGAAACCGCCCAGAATCAAATCGACCTTTTCCAGTATGTCCATGCCCTCCTCGCGGTACTTCGGAGGAATGGCCGCTTCTATCGTCCTTTTTATCGCCCCGAGATCTTTCAGAATGTAAAAGGCGATGAGTGGTGCGAGGACGAAATTGATCACCCCGCCGAATAAATCCACGGCGGTCGCGGGAATTCGCCCCGCGAAGGCCATCGCCCCATCGCTCACGGAGCTCGATATGCGGTTGATGATTCCGCTCAAAGTCGCCGATTCGGATATCCTGGCGCTCCTCGAAGCTTCGATCAAAAGCTTTTTCACGTAATTCACGTGGGCTGGTAGGCTGGTTATGAAAGAGCGGATCTCTCCGATTACGATGGGGACCACGACGAGCATCAACGCGGTAAGTAGGGCAATGACGAGAAGATAAGCTATGGCTATGGCCAGAACCCTATTGACGCCCCTCTTCTCCAGCCCGTCCACGACCGGCCTCAAGAGGTAGACGAAAATGAGCGCGTAGATAAACGGCGGCAAAACCGCCTGGATCTTGGCCAAGAGCCACAGAGCGCCGATCGCGAGGATTCCAACGCCCACCCACAGCCAAACCTTTACCGCCGCGACGCGGTACCTTTCGTAGGTTCCTTCGATGCGGTCGATCGTTAATGAGCCTCCTGATCGTGGAGCATTTTTTCCCGGAGAACTTCGAGGGTTCGCCGCAAAAGCCTCGATACGTGCATCTGCGAGATGCCTATCTCCTTCGCTATCTCGGTTTGAGTTAGCCCCCTGAAAAATCGCAAGTACAAAATCCTCTGCTCTTGCGGCGACAGCTCTCGAAGTGCCTCGGATAGCCCCGTCCTGTCCTCGACGCCCAGCAGTTCTTTATCGTCCTCTCCGATATACTCCAAAAGCGAAAAGGAGTCATCCGCGTCGGAGGATAAATCCCGATCGAGCGAAACGAAGCTGTAAGCTTCGCTCGTTTCCATGGCCTCGATCACCTGCTCGGAGGGCACTCCGAGATGCTCGGCGATCTCGTCTATCGTCGGCGGTCTCTTGAGCTCCTGAGTCAAGTTTCCCAGCGACTGGCTGACGAGCAAATTCAGCTCCTGCAACCGCCGGGGAACCTTCACCGCCCAGCCTTTATCGCGGAAATATCGCTTTATCTCGCCGACGACGGTCGGCGTAGCGTATGTCGTGAATTCCACCGCCCGCTCGGTATCGAATCTGTCTATGGCCTTTATCAGACCTATGGTTCCAACCTGAATCAGATCCTCCAGGGGTTCGCCCCGATTCTTGAACCGCCTGGCGAGGTACTCGACCAGATTGAGGTACATCTTCACGAGCTCGTCCCGTATCTCGGGATTTCGCGTTTCCTTGTAATCTTTGAAAAGCCGCTGCGTCTTTTCTCTGTCCCAGGAGAGGGTTTGGCTGGACTTCTTCTTGCCATAGGAGCTTCCCAACGATCGTCCTCCTTTCCGCTACTTCTTCAGCTTGACCATTCGAAGACGTTCGCTGTCCGACTTTTCCCACTCAACGACATCCATAACGGAGTGCAGAAGGGAAAAGCCGAATTCGTGGTAAAGCTCCTCCTCCAGCGCCCTCACCGCTGCTAAATCGTCCACGACCATTTCCAGCCTATCGGGATAAAGCTGGAAAGTGATTTCGAAATCGCGCTTTTCCGCGTTGTGGACGGCTATCGTGAATGCTTCATCTACCCCCAATTTAATATCGTCAATCTCGTCGACGTTGAAATCCATCCTGTTGGCGATGCCGGCTACGGCTAACCTGAGCAACCCGGAGTACTCCTCGCTCGCGGGAACTTTCAAAACCACCTTATCGACCACTTCGGTCTCCACTTTTCACCTCCGAAATCGCGCATTCGTCGCAAATTGAAGTGCCCTTCGGCGCTCGAGTTCCGATCAAACTATATAATCCGGACCGTCCATTTTCCGCGCTCTGGCGGGTGTCGGTCCGAGAAGCTTTTCGAGCTCTTCCTCCTTGAGCTGAGCAGCTTGCTTTCCCGCTTCGAGAGCAGCGCTCGCCCTTTTCAAGGCTCCACCGAGCGCATTGAGAACTCGAGCCGCGACTTTTCGGCGAAGGTCGGGATTGTTCACCGCGGCCGCAGCCGCAAAGCCGATCGCGGCTCCCAAAGCGATCTTTGCAGCCGTCCTTACCATCGACATCTTACCCACCTAGTCCCTGCTCATAAACTTCTTTATCGCTTCTCTGGTGCCGGCGGAGAAACTGGCCACCTTCACAAGAGGGGATGCGATTATTTCTCTTACCACTTCCATCGTGTTCTGGACGCGCTCGCTCATCTCCTGGATCGATTTTACGATCTCATCGATGCGCCCCAGATCGCCGTTCACCCGCTCGAGCGAGGAAATGAGGTTGGCCGATATCGGCTCCACCTTGTCGTCGATGTTTTTAAGGAGCCGATCCGCGCTCGCCAGCGTTTTTTGCAGCTGAATCGCCACCGAGACGAGGAAGCCGATCAAAGTTACAACCGCAACCGTCAAGACGGCATCCAAAAAAAGAGGCAAATTCATAAAAACCCCCGTTCAATCAGAAATCTTACCATACCGGCGACGCTTTCTCAGCTTTCTCAGATCTTTCAGCCTTTCGGCGACCTCGATTTCCGCGCCCTGTTTTGACGGTTTGTAAAACTCCTTTCCTTCTAGACCTTCCGGAAGGTACTCCTGATCTACGAAGTGGTCCGGGAAAGAGTGGGGGTATCGATAGCCCGATCCCCTGTTGAGTCGCTTCGCTCCGGGGTAACTGGCATCTTTGAGGTGGTTCGGAACGCTCGTCGCGGGCCCCTTTTCCACCTCCCTCATGGCGGATTCTATCCCGAGATAAGCGGAGTTGCTTTTGGGCGCGGTCGCCAGGTAGACGGTCGCGTGGGCGAGGTTTATCCTCGCCTCGGGCATTCCCACGAATTCGACCGCCCTGGCCGCCGCCACTGCGACCTCCAAAGCCCTCGAATCGGCCATTCCCACGTCCTCGGACGCCGCTATCACCAACCTCCTCGCGATGAACTTCGAATCTTCCCCGGCATAGATCATTTTCGCGAGCCAATAAAGCGCCGCATCGGGATCAGAACCGCGGATGCTCTTGATGAAAGCGGAAACGACGTCGTAATGCTCATCCGGCCCGTATAGAGCGCTCTTTTTCTGAGCCGCCTCCTCTATCAATCGCAAATCTATGCGCTTCGCAGGGCGTTCTCCCGCAGTCGCGAGGAAAGCCGCGGTTTCCAAGGCGTTCAAAGCCTTGCGCGCATCGCCTTCGGCCAATCTCGCCAGGTGGGATAGAGCTTCTTCATCGATCTCAAGCCCTAGCCGGCCCAACCCCCTTTCCTCATCCTCGAGAGCCCTCTTAACGATGGTCGCGATTTCTTCCTCGGAGAGGAGCTTGAACTCGACTATTCTCGATCTGGAGACGAGAGGGGAATTGACCTCGAAAAACGGGTTTTCCGTGGTCGCCCCGATCAGCGCGATCGTCCCGTCTTCAACGGCATGCAAAAGGGCATCCTGCTGCGCCTTGTTAAACCGATGGATTTCGTCGATGAACAGTATCGTTTTCCTTCCCGTAAGCCGCTTCATCTCGGCGGCGCGATCGATCGCCTTCCTGATATCGGCAACCCCCGCCGTTACCGCCGATAGCTCTTCCCACCGCGATTTCGTCGCCTTCGCGATCACGCTCGCGAGGCTAGTCTTGCCGGTTCCGGCGGGCCCATAAAGTATAAGGGGATCGATCCTGTCCTCGTCGATGGCTTTTCTCAGAGCGCTTTCCCGACCCACGACGTGATCTTGACCGACAAATTCGCTCAGAGTTCTGGGCCTCATGCGGTAAGCCAACGGCGCATCCGCCGAGCCGGCCGCGCCGGCTCGCGCAACTCCATCCATCTCGGAAAAGAGATCGCCCGGATCCATAGAAACATCATATCACGAGTATGCGCCGGGGAGTCGAATCGCTCGCGGCGCCCCTAAACTCGAGGAAAAAACGCGCTAAAGCAGGGGCTTCGCCATATCGATCAAGCGATCCAGCGCGCCCATCGCGTCGTAGAAGCCCTGAGTCGGTTTCATGTCGGACATACCGTAGAGCGCCTCAAAGCAGTCCTTAACCGCGTTATACCACTCTTCGTAGGCGTCGCCCGCGGCCTTTCCCTTGAGCTCTTTCCACCTGGCGGCGTCTATCCTAAGCTTCTCGGAAATATCCCTGAGCCTTCCGATCTTTTTCGTCAGATCCACTTCGTTAGCCAGCACTGAGTATCCCTTCATCTGCGGCTTGAGCTTATCTTCCACGAAATTCGGATCTATTTTCGAGGCGGCGACGAATATCTCCGCGGCCCGCTCGTAATTGTCCGCGGCTTTCGCGATGACTTCGGGCTTGAACCCATCGCGTTCGATCGCCTTCAACAAGTCGTAGTCCGACACCAGCATCAGCCCCTTCAAAAAAAGCGGTTCGGCGGCGTTCGGATCGAGCTCCGAAGCTTTGTCGAAGGCGACGATCGCCCTGTTCTTCAAGAAATCCGGGGGAGCTGTCGGAGTTTCCTCCCGGACTTTGGTATCGTAGTCCACCGGCTTCGCAGACGGGTCCGCGAATGAAGGGAGCGTTTTGGCCCAGTACGCCAAACCCAGCGCGGTATAGGCTTCGGAGCTGTTTGAGTTCAACTTGACCGCTTGCTGGGCGTAATTGATCGCCTGAGTCCGCCTTTGCGGCTTCCACTGGTCGTCGAGGGCCATGACCTGCGACGCCACTATGTAGGCATCGGCCTTGCTTTGGTCGATCGCCATGGCCTTTTGCACGTAAAGCTCTGCTTCGGCGAAATTCCTTCTCCGAAGCTGCGCTTTAGCCAGCCAAACGTTATAGGCGTAATTCTCGGGCCGGTAGTCGACCGCGATCGCGAACTCCTCGGCCGCCCCGGAAGAATCCCCCGCTCTGTACGCTGTCATTCCCCTGTCGAAGTGCTTCCGGGCTTTCAGCAAGCGATTTCCTTCCTCCTCGCTGATCGTCTGGGAGCGCGGGGGATCGATCACGTCCGTCTTGGAATCCCAATTGGAATAATCGACGTCCACCTGAAGAGATTTCGGTCCTCCGGATTCCTTGACCGACAGCTCGCTCCTTTTCACGTAGGAGGTGGCCTCGTCGATCATGAGGACCAGCTTCACGCTCTCTATCCTCGGGAACCTCTCGGAATACCAGTCGTATGCGCCGGATTCTTTCAACAGCTCAGCGAATTTTTGCGGGTCGACGGACGCGTTCAGCGTCCTAATTCCCCCTTCCAACTCCGAACTTTCGACGCGGTCGACCGAATCCATCAGATCTTTCAGGGTTAAATTCTGGACGGCCTGTTTCTGCTCCGTGAACTCGTTTTTCTCGCGCTTGCCTACGGTCACCCACTTGCCCTCGGTTATCGGGAGCTTCAGATAGGTGAAGTTTTCCGTGTCGATCTCCCCGATTTCCCAACTTCCGAGGGGGGTTTCAGCCCTTCCTTCGAGCCTGAACTTTCTCGGAAAAACCACCTTTCCGCTGGCATAATAAGTGAGCGCGCTGTCCTTATCCCCCGTCAGCTTGACCTTGAGATCCACATCGACGCCCTTCGCCCGAGAAACCTTATTCGCGACCTCTCTCAGATGGGCGTCTGGATTGTAGGAAAACGCGCTTTTCACGGTTATGCCTACGCCCAGAAGCAAAGCGATCGCGATCGCCACGGCGATGATTTTCTTCTTCATGGCCCTTTTCTCCTAATCGATGGCTTTGACGGCGCAAAGCACCTCATGCGCATTATCGCCCAAATATATCGTCCTGAAAATACCCGCCCTTTAGGCTTTCGGGCGTTTCGACCTTGAAAAACGGCCGCGCAAGGGTAAAAAGCAACTCGTGATAAAGAACACTTGGGCGAATGTCGGCATTTTCTTGGGAGCGGCGGTCCTTCTCATCGCTTTGTACTATTTGGACCTAGCGACATTAGACGTGGAGCTGATCGAGTTTTACATCGCCGTAATTCTGGTAACGTCGCTGTTTCTCGGCTTTTATGCGTCTTCATCGATAGCGATTTTGGCGGCGGCGACTTGGTTTGCGGCTTACCTGCACGTTCCGCATCCCACCCTGTATAGGACCTCCGCCAAGTTCGCTCTCGATATCATTTCCGCGGCTGTCATTTTCGCCCTCACTTTCGCATTATCCCGCTATGTCGCATCGACTAACGAATCCCTCAAAGAGCGGGAGCTGGAGAGAGATCTCGAAATGGACATCGCGGCGGAACTGCAAAAAGAATTCGTCGAAACCGCTGTTCCCGCTAGCGATTCGTTCGACGTCGGTTATAGGGTGAAATACTTGCTGAAGCTGGGTGGCGACCTCATCACCGCCGACAGGGTCGGAGGGCGCATTTTCATATCTTTGGCCGATATCGCGGGAAAATCCCTTCCAGCGACGCTTTTCACGCCGATACTCGACGAGCAGCTCCGCGGGCTTTTCCAAAGGATCGGCGATCCCCGCGAGTTGCTCGCGCTGCTCAACCACTCGCTCTTCAGGCGGCTCCCTATCTCGGTTTTCGCGAGCCTCCTGCTCGCGGTTCTCGAAGAGCGAGCGAAGGCGGTTTTCATCGCCAGCGCGGGCGCGGAACCGCCCATCCTTTACAGAGCGGATAGCGGAGCTGCGGAGGTGCTGAAGATCGAAGCTGCCCCGGTTTTGGGGGCGGTTGAGGAAATCAAACCCGTGGCCAGGCGCTTGATTATGAAAACGGGAGACATCTTCGTGGCGTTCACGGACGGCTTCATAGGCAAAGAGAAGCGCGAAGCGGCCGCAGCCCGCCTGACGCGCGCGATCACCTCCTCGGCGGCGGGAACCGCGGATGATATCGTCGACGCGGTCTATGAAGAGGCCTTCCGATCGGTCTCTCAGATCGACGACGCATCTCTCGTGGTCGTTAAGGCGATGTAACGGCCTAATGGGAGCAACCGAAAGCGATGCGGCGCTTCCGATGCCCTATTTCGGCCTTTTGATCCTCGCCCAGGTCTCGATCGGAAGTCCCCAGAGCTTCACGAAGCCCTCCGCCGACTCGTGGGAGAAGATATCGCCGGGCTGATAGGTGGCCAGCTCGTGCGAATACAGCGCCTCGGGAGATCGCCGTCCGACGACCGAGCAGCTTCCCTTGAAAAGCTTCAACCTCACCGTGCCCGTCACCCGCTCTTGGGTCTTCTCGACGAAGACGTCGATCGCCTCCTTTAATGGAGAATACCAAAGGCCATAGTATACGAGCTCGGAGTATTTTTGCTCCATAAGGGATTTGTAATGCGAAAGGTCGCGCTCAAGGGTCAGATCCTCGAGATCCCGATGGGCGGTCAAAAGGGCCACCGCGGCCGGAGCCTCGTAAACTTCTCGCGACTTTATCCCCACGAGCCTGTTTTCCATCATGTCGATCCGGCCGACGCCGTGTTCACCGGCCAGCCGCTCCAGCTTCTTGATGAGGGCGAGCGGCTCCAGCTTCTCGCCGTCCAGCTCCTTCGGCATTCCCCTTTCGAAGCCGATTTCGACATATGCGGGCTCTTCGGGAGCGTCCTTGGGGCTCTTCGTAAGCCGAAACGCGTCTTCAGGCGGTTCCACCCAGGGATCCTCGATCGGTCCGCATTCTATCGCCCTGCCCCAGAGGTTTTCATCGATCGAATACGGCGATTCCTTCGTGACCGGCACGTCGATGCCGTGCTTCTTCGCGTACTCGATGGCCTCTTCGCGGCTGGGCCTCCATTCGCGGATGGGAGCTATGATCCCCAGCTCTGGCCTCAGCGCCCTGAAGGAAACCTCGAACCTCACCTGATCGTTTCCTTTGCCCGTGCATCCGTGGGCCAGGAAAGACGCGCCGGTTCCCTCCGCAACTTCGACGAGAACCTTCGCTATAAGCGGCCTTGAAAGGGCCGATACCAGGGGATATTTCCCTTCGTAAAGGGCATTCGCTTTCAGCGCCGGCAAGATAAAGCCCTCAACAAACGCCTTTTTGGCGTCGACGACCTCGGCGTGAATCGCGCCCGCCTTGAAGGCTTTCGACACGATGGCGTCGAAATCCGCCTCCTGGCCGACGTCAACCGCAACGGCGACCACTTCGAGGTCGTACTTGTCTTTAAGCCACCTTATCGCGACCGAGGTATCGAGCCCCCCCGAATAAGCCAGAACGACTCGATCCTTCACTTCCCTAACCGGTCCTACCATTATCCCTCCAGTCTTCGAAACGACCGCGAACTCCCAACGCGCGATCGATCTCTTCGGCGAGCTGGCCTCGAGATCAACCCGGGCCTTCTTCTTTCAAAGCCTTTAATCCCCTGACAATCGCATCGCGCTCCCGCGCGTTCCTGGCTATTATGAGCGTCGTGTCGTCTCCCCCCACCGTTCCAACGATTCCTGACCAACCGAGCGCATCGACGGCGGCCGCCACTCCCTGGGCGGTGCCCGGAGACGTCTTGAGGACTATCAGATTTCCGCTCCAATCGAGCTTGCGCCAGAAAGACTTGAGCATCGAGCGCAGCGTCTCCGTTTCCGGAAGAGAATAGAAGCTCTCCCTTCCCCACTTCACCTTCACCAAGCCCAAATCGGCCATGTCCCTCGACACGGTCGGCTGGGCGACGTCGAATCCGAGCTCCTGGAGCCTCCGCGTGAGTTCTTCTTGGGTCGATATCCTATCGTTGGCCACGACGCTTTTGATAGCCGCGAGCCTTTTCTCCCTCGACGTCATATCACCCTCCAACCAGTGACAGTAGTATCGCTTTTGCCGTATGCAGGCGATTTTCGGCCTGGTCGAAAACGACAGAGCGAGGAGACTCCAACGCCTCTTCCGAAATTTCCTCCCCGCGATGGGCCGGCAAACAATGCATGATGATGGCGTTGCTCTTGGCGCGCCTCATGAGATCAGGGTTAACTTGAAAGCCCTCAAAAGCGCGAACTTTGTCGGACCTTTCCCTCTCCTGACCCATGCTGACCCAAACATCGGTGTAAATCACATCCGCCCCGCTCGCGGCTTCCTCGGGCGAAGCGCAGACCCTCACGGCATCCCCGATCCCCTTGAAGAGCTTCTTGGCCATTTCCAGATCGGCGGGAAACGGTTCGAACCCCCTAGGAGATGCCACCGCCACCCTCATTCCGGCGATGGCACCGGCCGCGATGAGCGATCTGGCCACGTTGTTCCGCCCATCGCCTACGAAAGCCAGCTTAAGCCCCGCGATCCTGTTCTTCTTTTCGAGGATGGTCATCAGGTCCGCTATGGCTTGACATGGGTGCTCTTCGTCCGTGAGCGCGTTTATGACGGGAACGCCGGAGTGCTCGGCGAATTCCTCGACGAGCGATTGATCGAAAGTCCTGATCACTATGGCGGCGACGTACCTCGACAGCACGCGGGCCACGTCTTTAGCCGGTTCGCGCTCACCGAGTCCAACCTCGTCTGACCTCAAAAAGACGGGATGGGCGCCCAGAGCGACGGCTGCCGCTTCGAACGAAACGCGGGTTCTCATCGATGGCTTGTGAAAGATGAGGGCGATCGAGCGTCCCTCGAGCGGCCTGCCGGCCTTCAAAGGCGACCGCTTCAGGGCTATCGAGGTCGATATCAAATGATAGATCTCATCTTGCGTCAGATCTGCGACGCGAAGCAGATCGCGCCCGAGCAAGCTTCCCACATCAAACCTCCGAATAGAGCGCGTCGATGACTTCGTCGACTTCCGATTTTGTCACGCAAAGGGGCGGCAGGAACCTGATGATCGCATCGCCGATCGCGTTGGCGACTATCCTGCGCTTGAACAGCAGATCGTTCACGATCTCTTTTGCGCGCGGCTCCGAGAGCTCGACCGCGAGCATCAGGCCTCGACCGCGGACATCCTTAAGCCCCTTCTTCTCAGCTAGCTTCGCCAGTTTGCCTTTGAAATAATCGCCGACTTCTGCGGCATTTTCAATCAAGCGGTCGCCCTCGATGGCGCTGAGCGTTGCGATCGCCGCCGCCGTCACCACCGGACCTCCCCCAAAAGTCGAGCCGTGATCTCCCGGACCGAAGCAACTGGCGACTTTTTCCTTGGCGATCACCGCTCCAATGGGGAGCCCGTTCGCCAGCCCCTTGGCCAACGTGACGATGTCGGGCTCGATTCCGTAGTGCCGATGGGCAAAAAAGCGCCCCGTCCGGCCCACGCCGGTCTGCACCTCATCGAGGATCAGAAGGATGTCGCGCTCGTCGCAGATCCGCCTAACTTCCCTCAAATAATCCAGATCGCAGGGATAGACCCCGCCTTCTCCCTGGATCGGCTCGAGCATGACCGCGCTCGTCTTTTCGGTTATCGCCGCCTCGAGCGCCGCCAGATTGTTGAGCGGAACGTGAACGAATCCGGGAGGCAGCGGTTCGAATGGGCGCTGTTTCTCCGGTTGACCGGTCGCGGCGAGGGTCTTCATCGTCCTGCCGTGAAACGACCTGTACGCGGTTATTATCTCGTACCGGCCCGAATCGACCGAGTTGGAGTACCTGCGGGTAAGCTTGATCGCGCCCTCGTTCGCCTCCGCGCCGGAATTGCCGAAAAAGCAGATTCCCCCGCCCGCGAGATCGGAAAGCTTCTTCGCCAGCGGGGCTTGGTGTTCGAAGTAGAACAGGTTCGATACGTGCATCAGCCTCTCGATTTGCTTCTTGACGGCTTCAACCACGAGCGGATGGCAGTGGCCGGCGTTCACCACCCCCAGGCCCGCCAGAAAGTCGAGGTACTCTCGACCCTCGTCGTCCCAAAGCCTGGTTCCCCTTCCCCTCACGAAGGCGACGGGAAGCCTGGCGTAGGTATTCATCATGTACGCTTTATCAAGGGCGACCATTTCGTCGAGATTCATTCTACTCCCAGTTTCTCGGCCGGCGCCCGGGCGCTTCGATTTCTTCCTGATCGGCCGGCAGGCCGCTCGGGCCTCGTGCGCGGCGGCCGCATTATCCCCCTATCATCGTTCCGACTCCTTCGTCGGTGAAGATCTCGAGCAGAAGGGCGTGATGGATCGTGCCGTTGAGGATATGGGCGCGCTTGACGCCGCCCTTGATCGCGGCTATGCATCCCTCCACCTTCGGTATCATGCCCTCGCCCAGTTCTCCCGACGACAGCATCTCCTCAGCTTCCTCTACCGTGAGCTCCGGAATGAGCTCCTGCCTCTTTCCTTTGAAATCGCCGTACAATCCATCGACGTCCGTCAAGAATATGACCTTATCAGCCTTCAGGGCGGCCGCTATCTGGCCGGCGGCCTTATCGGCGTTTATGTTATACGCCTTCCCATCGCGCCCCACGCCGACGGTCGCGACGACCGGGATGAATCCCTGATCGATCAAATCGATCAAAATGCCGGCGTTGACTTTCTCCACTTCCCCCACGTATCCCAGGTCGCGATCCTCGATCTTCTTGGCCACGAGCAGTTTGGCATCTACCCCCGAAATCCCCACCGCGAGATTGCCGTGGGAGTTGATCAGCGATACGATCTCCTTGTTGATCTTCCCCACGAGGACCATGCCGACGACCTCCATCGCCTTTTCGTCGGTCACCCGAAGGCCGTCGACGAACTTGACCTCCATTCCGAGCGCCTTCATGTACCTGGTAATGTCCGGTCCTCCTCCGTGCACTATGACCGGATTTATGCCGACATAGCGCATCAGGACCAGATCGCTTATGACCATCGCCTTCAGCGCCTCGTCGCGCATGGCGCTCCCGCCGTACTTCATGACCACCGTCTTTCCGTGGTACTCCTTGATGTACGGAAGAGCCTGCGTCAGTATCTCGGCTTTCCGATGCGTGTCGATCATTTCACACCTTCCGTTCAAACCGCCCAAAACGCGAGCGGGCGCCTCGAGGTGCTCCCGGGGCCAGACCTCGCGATCGGCCCCGACCGGTGCGGCGGCGCGCTCGCAGCGCGCACCCACCCTTTTCGTCCGCTTCGCTTCTCAAGTCCGGTACTCGGAATTGATCCGCACGTAATCGTACGAGAGATCGCACGTCCAAACGGTCGCGTTTCCCTCGCCGATCCCAAGATCCACTTCGATCCTGACTTCGCTTTTGGCGAGCTCGTCGGAGGCCGCTCTTTCGTCGAAGGGAAGCGGCGAGCCGCCCGACAAAACCGCGATTCCGCCCATCTTCATCGAAATGCCCGCGGGGTCAAGCCGAACACCGGAATGCCCCAAAGCCACGGCTATCCTGCCCCAGTTGGGATCGCAACCGAAAAGGGCGGTCTTCACCAAATTCGAGTTGGCTATCGCCATGGCCGCCCTCTTGGCATCGACTTCGCTCTCGGCGCCCGATACCGCTATCTCCAGAATTTTCGTCGCGCCTTCGCCGTCTTTGACGATCAGTTTTGCCAGTTCGGTGCATACCTCTTCGAAAGCTTCTTCGAACGCCGGAAGATCCTCGTGCTCCACTTTAACTCCGGATGCCCCGTTAGCCATCGCGACGACCATATCGTTGGTGCTGGTCTCGCCGTCGACTGTGATAGAATTGAACGTTCGCTCCGCGACCGACGCCAGCATCCGCCTCAAATCCTCCGGATGGACCGAAGCGTCGCTCGTCAAAAAAGCGAGCATCGTGGCCATATCGGGGGCGATCATCCCCGAGCCCTTGGCGATGCCGCCTATCCTCGCGGTGCCGCGCGACAGCTCGACCTCCACAGCGCTCTCTTTTGGAAAAGTGTCCGTGGTGAGGATCGCGTCGGCCGCGCGCGCGGAGCCATCTTCCGATAAGGAAGCGACGGCCTTCTCGATCCCCCCTTGAATCTTATCCATCGGAAGCGGGACGCCGATTACCCCCGTGGAGGCGACGACCACCTCGTCCGCGCAGAGACCGAGGGATCGCGCCGTCGCTTCAGCCATCGCGACGGCATCCGCCTCGCCTTGCCTTCCCGTGCAGGCGTTCGCGTTGCCGCTGTTCACTACGATCGCCCTGGCGCTCCCGTTTGCCAGGTTTCGCCGCGACAAAACAACCGGCGGGGCCGCCATCGCGTTCTTCGTGAAAACTCCGGCCGCGGCCGCATCCATCTCGGAAAAGATGATGGCCAAATCCGATTTCCCGCTGCGCTTTATTCCGCTGGCGATCCCGGAGGCCCTGAATCCCCTGGGGGCCGTAATCCCGCCCGATATCCGCTTGTATGACATCTCCATCGATCACCCGTTTCCCGCTCTGCTCGCGCGGGCCGCGCTCCAAAAACCGATCAAACGCTCAAGGGTAAAGCCCCGGCGATGCGAGGCCGATCGCCTCTTCCAGGCCGAACATCAAGTTCATATTCTGAACGGCCTGACCGGCTGCTCCTTTAACCAGGTTATCTATCGCCGATACGACCACCGCCCTGCCCGCCCTGGCGTCGACCGCGATGCCTATGTGGCAAAAATTGGTGCCCGCGATGGCTTTCGTTTGGGGCATGATCCCTTCCGGCAGCACCTTCACGAAGGGCTTTCCGCCGTAGAACTCGGCGGCTAGTTCTATCAGCTCGCCGGTCGACGACGCGGAGGTCAAATTCGCGTAGGCCGTGGTCAATATCCCCCTGCTCATGGGAGCCAAATGCGGGGTGAACGTGACTACAACGTCCGTCCCGGCGAGCTCCGATAGCACCATCTCCATCTCGGGAACGTGTTGATGCCTACCTCCAACTTTATATGCGGTCACGTTTTCGCCGATCGAGCCGTAAAGCGTCTCCGCCTTCGGCGTCCTCCCCGCTCCGCTCGCGCCGCTTTTTGAATCTATAACGATCGAACCCGGATCGATTGCCCCGCTCTTTACCAGCGGGGCGAGGGCCAGGATCGCCCCGGTCGGGTAACACCCCGGATTCGATACGAAATTCGCCTTCGCGATCCCTTCTCCGTATATCTCCGGAAGTCCGTACGCCGCCTTGCCGATCAGGTTGGGCGCTTCGTGCACCGCGCCGTACCAGCTTTCGTATACGGCGGCGTCGGAGAAGCGAAAATCGCCGCTGAGATCCACCACTTTTGCGCCCGAAGAAATCAACTCGGGGACGACTTTCATCGATGAACCGTGCGGCAAGCCCACGAACACAACGTCGGCGCTCTTCGCGATACCGGAATCGTACGGAACGAACTTGGAATCGTAGAAACCGACCAAGTTCGGGTAAAGCTCCGCGATCGCTTTTCCGGCATGCTTGCCCGCCGTCGCGAAGCTCACCTCCGCTTCGGGATGCCCGGCCAAAATCCTCAAAAGTTCGGCCCCGGAATACCCGGATGCCCCCACAACCCCGACTTTGATCATACGTCCCTCGATACTCGTTTCGCTAAGGTTACAATCATAGCGCATAAATGTCAAGGCTTATTCAGATAAATGAAAAATATAGCCATTGTTCGCATTTGTGCGTGAGGAAAGCTTGGGGGAAACGAGATCGCGGCCGCCCTAAGCCAGCCATTTCATGACTTGATCCAACCATTGCAGCTCGGCTTCCGCCAGCCTGAACCTTTGAAGCGCGATCATATCGTGCGGGAGGGATCGCGAGCCATCTTCGGATGCATAAGGGAGCTTGCCCATATCGCGCACGACCTCGAGGACGCGCCTTCGCCGCTCGGAGAGCGCCGCGACGGCCTCTTCGCGCTTGAGGTGCTCTATGAAGCCGATGGCTACGTTCATGTCGAGATCATAGACCTCTTCCGAGGCCAACCTGGCCAGGAGCTCTTGGCGCAACCTTTTCTTGCCCAGGCTCGTCAATTTGTAAACCTTCTTCTTGCCTTCGCCTTTCCCGGCCACGGGTTCGATCAAGCCGCCGCGCTCGAGCCTCGGCATGGCCTGATAGATGGTGGCGTCGCCGACGTCCACCCATTTATCCATGGACCTCGCATGGTACGTTCTGACTATATCGTAGGCGTGCCTAGGTTCGTCCAGCAGAAGCCCGAGTATCACCGTATCGGCGTTTCCCAGCATTTTCCCATGCCCCGCAGTCGCCATGTGGCTCCTTCAACAATATTATGACCCGCGCTCGAGGTCAATCTCGATCGCTTCTTCGTCCAGTGGACGAACGCCCGTCCACAAAACGCCCACGCGTCCTCGGACGCGGACGAACATGCCGGCAAAAACATGCGTCGGTGACGCGATGACGCGCATCGTTTGAGCCCAACCGATGCTCGTTGACGCGCGAACGTACGGCCCGATCGGGGGATCGGGCCCTGCGGCAAACCGGACGAACGCCCGTTCATAAAACGCCCCCGTGAACCGCGCGGTCCGTTCCCCGAACGGACCGAACGCCGTTTCAACCACACGCATGCGCAAAATGCACAAACATCCGATGAATCGAAAACCGCGTTGCGAATGTTCTGTAGGGTCCGTTCCCCGAACGGACCGTTTCCGTTTGCCCGTTCACGGACGCAATAACCAGCACGAATGCTCAATCTATCGAAAACCGCGCGATGTGATTTGCAGGGTCCGTTCCCCGAACGGACCGTGTAGACGTTAATCGGTCGCTGGCGCCCACGCAGACGAAAACCCGCGATCGGTGACCGCACAACGCTCGCCCCGTTTGCGGCCCGGGAAACGTCCTTTGACGCGCGAACCGGCGGCCCGATCTTCCGATCGGGCTCTACGGCAAAACGCGTCGGCCGCGCCCGGACGAGAACGTCCGCCGGTCGATGCCGCGCGGTTGACGGGTTCGCGAGATCCGCAAAAACGCCTCGTTTCGCGTTCTCGCATCCTCGATGAAAGAGCGGATTTAAAATTTTTTCTTTACACGCCGCGCATTTTCGAGGATAATCGTTCCGGCTCCGACGTTTGGAGAGCTCGGGGGGTCGACCCTGGATCCGCCGGGCAAGATGTTGTCAGGCGCGACCCGCGAGGGCGCGAGCACAACCCAGCGTCCGTGAGTAACACTGTCCTTAAGGACGCGGGGAGGTGATGCGCGTGAACAGGGGAACCGTCAAGTGGTTCAACAACCAAAAGGGCTACGGTTTCATTTCTCGTGAAGACGGCCCGGATGTTTTCGTTCACTTCAGCGGCATTGCTGGAGACGGCTACAAGACGTTGAACGAGGGCGACCTGGTCGAATTCGAGATCGAAAACGACCCCAAGGGCGGCCGCGCGACGAACGTGAGAGTCGTCGCCGAATAACTACCGACGAAGAATCGGGCCGCCTATTGGGCGGCCCGATCGCTTTGATCCAACGAACCGAGCATTCAGAGGCATTCAGCGAGTTGTCTGCGCCGCCTCGGCGGCGGTTTCGCGGGAGATCCGCTCGATCAGCCATTCGCACTCGCCCTCGATCATTTCAACGGTTCTTCGAATGAGCTCCACGGCATAACCATCGCCCGATACCGCTTTGGCCGCCTCGGCCAGCTTTTGTAGGGCGGAATCGCAGACTTTCAACCTTTCTTTAAGAACGTCTACTCTCGCGGGCGCCGGAAGCCGATCGAAAAGCGCGAACCTCGCGAAAAATTCCAGGACATCCCCGTAGTGCGAACACCGCAGCGGGGAAGTCAAGAGGTTTTCGAGCTCCCTTTCTCCCCCTTCCGTCAGCGAGTAAATCACCCTATCCGGAGCTCGATCTCCTCTCGCCGTCTGGCCCGATATGTAGCCCTTTTCTTCCATTTCCCTTAAAAGAGGATACAACATGCCGTCGCTCACCCTGTGAAATCCGCCGATCAATCTGTCGATAGACTTTTTCAAAAGGTAAGCGTAGCTCGGCTCTTCGGCGACCAAACCCAATACGAGCATTTCGATAGATTTCTTAACGCCCGCCACGGCCGATCACCTCCGTTTCGCGCCGCTATCTCACTTAGAGATATATAGCACCTCGAGCTCCTTCGCGCAAGAACTGCGACCGTCACCGCTTCGAGGCAAAAAACGGTCTGCGCGCAAACGTCGGATTTTTCGCCGTTCCTCGAGAGCTTCCCGGCCCTGCCGCAGGTTCTACATCCCGTTTCGGCGCATGCGAAGTTTATCCAACCCTCCATATCGGTATTTAACCCCCGATATGATTAGCTTGAAGTTCAGGCATTGGGCGCTGCTCGCGGCCTTCATCATCGCCGCCGCGGTGTCGATCAACTCCCTTTGGAGGGGCGATTCTTCTCCCGATAAGACCGCCGCTCAAGTCGATGCCGTTTCGAAAGCCGGAAATGCGACCGAACTCGATGCCTCGGAGCCGAAGCTCGACGGCATCTGGCTGCCGGAAGATCTCAAGCGCCAGAGCGACGTCTTCGATTATTCCTTCGGTCGCATCTTAACCTATTCAGACGGGAGAGACGGTCCCTTCTCCAGAACCGTTTGGCTGCAAACCTGGAACGCCAAAACCGACAGCGTTGAAGCGTACGGGTCCGAAAAGACCTGGTGGCTGGGCGACCCGAAAACCGACGTCGTTTCGATCGGAAATGACAAGATTCAGCTCGAGTCTTTGACGGATCAAGGTGCGGCGGGCGGAAAAGGGCCAATCAGATGGTTCAGAATGGCCTGGATCGCCGGCGATAGCGGTTTTAGGCTTTTGAGCAGGAATATCTCCGAAGAAGAGTTCCTGAAAATCGCGAATTCGCTTCCTCACCGTTGAGCGACGCTCGGCTGCGGAATCGATCCGAATCTGGTTCCCGGTCCACGGATGTGGATAAAAAGACAACATGGAAGCGAGAGAGGTTCCCAGAATATCCGCTGAAGAACTGAAAAGCAAACTGGACAGAGGGGAAAAAGTCGCGATCCTTGACGTCAGGACGGAGCACGCCTACGCGTCGAGCGGGGTCAAGATCCCCGGAGCTCTGAGGAAGGACCCTTCCAAAATCAGGGAATGGCTCGGGGACCTGGACCCAGAGCTCGAATACGTCGCTTACTGAACGTGACCGAAAGAGGCGACCAGCGCCCGTGTGGCGCACCTCATGAGAAGGGCGGGATTCAAGGCGCGTCCCCTTTTGGGCGGCATGATGGCCTGGCAGAACGCCGGCTATCCTCTGGAATCCAAAGAGAAAGCTGCGTGATGATCCTACGATGAACACGGGCAAATACGACGTCGCCGTCATAGGCGGAGGTACCGGCGGTTATTCTGCAGCGATCCGCGCGTCGGAGCTCGGCCTCAAAGTCGCCATCGTCGAAAAGGATCTGCTCGGAGGAACGTGCCTGCACAGGGGTTGCATACCGACGAAAGCCTGGCTCTACGCCGCGGAACTCGCGGATGCCGCCGCGCTGGCCGCGACGTTCGGTATATCGCTCGGCAAGCCGAACATCGATTGGCTAGCTGTCCAAAGCGCGAAATCGGAGTCCGTAAAGCGGCTGGCCGACGGACTGGCTGGCCTTCTCGGCAGGCGAGGCGTGGACGTCGTTCGCGGTGAAGGCCGCCTCGTCGGACGCGGGCGGATAGCCGTGAAAATCCCGGAAGGCGGCGAGCGCGAGATCGAATCGGAAAGCGTCATCATCGCGACCGGATCGTCTCCGAAATCGCTTCCGGGGGTGGAGATAGACGGAAAGCGGGTATTCACCAGCGACGAAATTTTCTCCATCGAACGGCTGCCTTCGACGATGGCGATCATCGGAGGCGGCTATATCGGCTGCGAGTTCGCATCGGCCTTCAATTCGTTCGGGACGAAAGTGACCATCATCGAAGCGCTTCCCGAGCTGTTGGCGGCCGAAGACGCGGAGATCAAAGAGCGCATAGCCCCCGCATTCAAGAAAAGGGGCATCTCGCTCAGGCTTGGCGCCTCCGTGAAATCGGTCAAACCATCGGCCGAAGGAGTTTCGATCGAGATGGCGGATGGTCCTCCCGTCGAATCGGAGGTGCTCTTCATCGCCATCGGGAGGCGCCCGGTTACCGAAGGAATAGGGCTGGAGGCGATCGGCGCGAAGACCGATGGCGCCGGTTACGTATCCATCTCGGAAGATTACTCGGCGGCCCCGGGCGCGTACGCTATCGGAGATTGCATCGATACGCTGGCTTTGGCCCACGCATCTTTCGCGGAGGGATACTTCGTCGCGGAAAGAATCGCGGGCGAAAACCCTGCGCCTCCCAACTACGACGCCATTCCCCGGGTGGTTTACAGTTTTCCGGAAGTGGCGAGCGTCGGAATATCCGAAGAAGAAGCGGCAAGGCGTGGACTCGAGGTAGAAACGGGGCGCTTCCCTTTTCGAGCTAATTCCAGAGCCGTCACCATGAAGAGCGGCGAGGGCTTCGCGAAGATAGTGGCCATGAAGGGAGGCGATCCCATAATCGGAGTCCACCTCGTGGGGCCGCATGTTTCGGAGCTCGTATCCGAGGGCATGCTGGCCGTCGCTTGGGAGGCATCCGCGGCCGATTTGGCCGCGCTTCATCACCCGCACCCCACGCTTTCGGAGACCTTGGGCGAAGCCGCCATGAAGCTAGCGGGCATGCCTTTGCATTCTCTATAGCGTTCAAAGCTGCTGGCCGGCGCCCGAGTTTAAAGCGTCGCTAACTCCGCGTTCTCAATAGCGCGTTGAAAGCGGGGAATAAATACGGCATGACCGCCGCCGGTGCTCCGGATCTCGGCCCGGAGCAAAAGATAGACATATATTCCTACATGAAGCTCGCGCGGGCGATCGAGGAACGCCTCGAAATCCTCTACAAACAGGGGCGCCCGGTTGGAGCGATATATTTGGGGCGCGGCCAAGAGGCAATCGAGGTGACGCCCTCGTACGCGCTCGAAGACGGCGACGTTCTGGCCGTCACTCACAGGGACATGGCCGCCCACTTACCCCGGGGCATGACGGCTCGCCTGATATTCGCCCAGCACTACGGAAAAGCGACGTCCCCCACGCGCGGAAAAGGCGAGGACAACTACTACGGAGACCTCAAGCGCGGCGTATTCGCCACCGTCAGCATGCTTCCCGACTTCTACCCGGTCATAGCTGGAGCGGGCTTGGCCTTCAAAATGCGCCGCGAAAAAAGGGTAGCCATGGCCTATTGCGGAGAAGGGGCGACGGCCCGCGGCGATTTTTACGAAGGGATAAATTTCGCAGCCGTGCAGCGTTGCCCTTGCGTTTTCGTGGTGATCAACAACGGCTTCGCTTATTCGACCCCCGCTGAAAAGGAATCCCTCCTTCAGAACATGTCGGATAAAGCCAAAGCGCTCGGCATACCCGGCTATACCGTCGACGGCAACGACGTCTTGGCCATATGGCCGGTGGTCAAAGAGGCGATCGGCCGAGCCAGAAATGGAGGGGGACCGTCTCTCATCGAGGGCAAGACTTTCCGCATGAGGGGACACGCCGGCCATGATCCCATGAAATACGTGCCCGAGGAATTCTTGGAAGAAGGTCGGCGTCGAGACCCGATCGCGCGCTTGGAGAAACACCTCATGGACGAGGGAATACTCTCCGAGGAGCGCCGCCGAGAGATCGAAGAAAAGATCGCGGCCGAAGTGGAAGAGGCCGTCGAGTTCGCCGAGAAAAGCCCGTATCCCGAAGGAAAGGAGGCCCTCGAGGATGTCTACGCGGCTTAAACGGGGCATCTCCAAAGCCGAGCCCGTCCCCGGCGAAGCCCCGAGCAGGGGCACCGAGGAAGAGCGCCCCCGGGAAATCACTTACCTAAAGGCCGTGTCCGAAGCGCTCTGGGAAGAGATGGAAAGGGACGAATCGGTGTTTATCCTCGGAGAAGACGTCGGGGTATACGGCGGGGCCTTCAAAGTAACCGAAGGGTTCATAGAAAAATTCGGACCGGAAAGAGTGCTCGATACCCCGCTCACCGAATCCGGCTTCATCGGCGCGGCGGTCGGCGCCGCCATGATGGGCATGCGCCCCGTGGTCGAAGTACAGTACGCCGATTTCATATCCTGCGGCTGGGATCAAATCGTAAACGTCGCAGCAAAGATGCACTATCGCACCCGTGAACCCGTTCCGATGGTCATCCGCGGGCCGTCGGCTGGAGGCGTGAGGGCGGGCCCTTTTCACTCGCAAAGCCCAGAAGCGTGGTTCGCGCACGCGCCCGGCCTCAAAGTGATCGTCCCGGCGACGCCCTCCGACGCGAAAGGGCTCCTCAAAGCGGCGATTCGGGATAACAATCCGGTCATATTCTTCGAGCCGAAATACCTTTACCGAAGGGTAAAGGAAGTGGTCCCGGATGGCGACTACACGATACCGATCGGCAAGGCAAAAACCGCTCGCGAGGGAGAAGATATCTCGGTCATAACCTATGGCACTATGGTTCATAGGGCTCTTGAAGCCGCGTCTCTATTGCAAGAGCGGGACATCTCAGTCGAAGTGATCGACTTGCGAACGATATATCCGCTCGACAGAGAAGCGGTCTTGGAATCGGTTTCGAAAACCGGAAAGGCATTCGTTTTGACCGAGGACACGCTGAGTTACGGAATATCGGCGGAGATCTCCGCGACGATCGCCGAGCGCGCTTTCGAAAATCTGGACGGACCGATCGCGAGATTGGCCCCGCCGGACACGCCGGTACCTTACTCTCCGACTTTGGAGGATTTTTGGTTGCCCCAGACCGCCAAAATCGCGGAGGAAATCGAAAAGCTCGCGGCTTATTGAGATTCTGAGGATTCGCGTGGGAGGTGCGCATGGCATCGATAATCATGCCGCAGATGGGCGAAACGATAACCGAGGGAACGATAGTCAGGTGGATCAAGCGCGAAGGAGAACGCATCGAAAAGGATGAGCCCGTCGTGGAAATATCCACGGACAAAGTCGATACCGAGGTTCCTTCTCCCGCCAGCGGGATCCTGAAGAGGGTTTCCGCGCGGGAAGGCGAAACCGTGTCGGTCGGGACCGAACTCGCGGTCGTCGAAGAAGCGGCCGGAGCGCCTCCTCCCCCGGCTCCCGAGGAGGCTCCGAAGCGCGAGGAGGCAAAAGCCCCTTCGCGCCCTGCCCCGGCCGGATTCATTTCGCCCCTCGTCGCAAAACTCGCGCGGGAAAAGGGAGTCGACCTGTCCACCATCCGGGGAACCGGAGCCGGTGGAAGAATAACCAAAAAAGACGTCCTCGCAGCGGCTGAGAGGATGGCGGCGAGGGAGGTCGCGCCCGCCCCTCCCGCGCCCCCGAAACCGCCGAAGGCAGCCCCACCGGCGAAACCGGGCGAGGAAACGGTGCCCCTCACGATGATCCGGAAAGCGATAGCGGAAAGGATGCTCGAGAGCACGCAATCCACCGCTCACGCCACGGCGATCGTCGAGGTCGATATGGAAAACGTATCCGCCCAAAGGGAGAAGTACAAAGGCGAGTTCAAGCGGCGCGAAGGATTTTCCCTCACTTACCTGCCATTCGTGGCCAGAGCGACCTTGGAGGCCCTGCGCGAATTCCCGAGATTCAATTCCGAGCTCGTCGGCGAGAATTTGGTGATCAGGCGATATGTCAACCTGGCGATCTCGGTCGACCGCCCGGACGGGCTCGTAGCTCCCGTCATCAGAAATGCCGATGCCCTCAACCTGGTTGGCTTAGCTAGAGCGATAAACGACGTGGCCAGCCGGGCTAGAGCCGGCCAGCTCGCGCACGACGAAACAGTCGGGGGCACTTTCACCATAACCAATCCCGGTTCGATTGGCTCGATAATCCAAACGCCGATTATAAACCCGCCGCAAGTCGCCATCCTCTCGCTGGAAAGGATCGAGAAGCGCGTCGTCCCGATCGAGGGCGGCATCGGCGTTCGGAGCATGGTCTACATGCCGCTCACCTACGATCACCGGGTGGTGGACGGCGCGGATGCCGCGCGATTCCTCATTCGGATCAAAGAGAGCTTGGAAACTTGGGATTTCGAATCGGAACTGGCCGAATACGGCGCAGAGATCAAGAAATCGGCCTAAAAACGGGAATCATCCGCATAGTGAAATGCGGAACCGTTCCGTTTGGCGCGGCTCAGCGATGCCAGCGGGCGCTGGCCGCCCTCAGGGGATTCGGGACCGCAACCGACTCTCTGCTACTGGCGGAGCATCCCCATACGTTCGCGGTGGGCCGGAACGCTTCGCCCGGCCACCTTCTGTGGAAAGAGCCCCAGCTCCTCGATAGGGGGGTTCTGGTGCGCAGCGCCGATCGCGGCGGCGGGATAACCTACCACGGGCCGGGGCAGCTCGTCGCCTATCCGGTACTCCACCTCGGCAAATCCGCCGACCTTCATCGATACCTCCGCAAGCTTGAAGCGGTAGTCGTCCTCGCGCTCTCCGAATTCGGCGTGGAAGCGCGGCCGCTGCCCGGCCTTACCGGAGTCTGGGTCGGAGATCGAAAAATCGCCGCCATAGGAATAAAGTTCTCGCGCGGCGTAGTTAGCCATGGGGTTTCGATTAACGTATCGTGCGACCTCACTTATTTCGACGGGATCATCGCCTGCGGACTGGAAGGCGTAAAATCGACGTCCCTCTCTTCTTTGGGAACGAACGCGTCGGTCGAACAAGTCGCCGATATCTTCGCCGCAAAGTTCGCCGAGGTTTTCGGCCTTGAACCGATCGGGGATGGGGACGCCCTTTGGGAAAAATCCCATTGCGCAACGGACGAGACCAGCTGCGCGCCGGTTCCGATGAGAGGAGATCTCGAGATGAGCGAAAGCCGTTATCACTGCGCCCACGGCGGCATGGAAATCGGCCATCCCGAAGCGACGGCCGCATCGAGGGCACCGACCGCGAACGTCGTTCGCGGTCGCTTCATCTGCCCGGGCGAGAGCGCCTGCGCGCTGCGGGGTTTGCGGCTGTGCCGACCCAAAGTCGCCGAGTGCCGTCATGCCTCGCAGCCGGAACCAAAAAAGGGCGACTACCGCTCGGAACCCGGTATCGTCGGCGGCGTTTACTGCCTCGGAGAAGACTTTTGCGTGAAAGAGGAATGCACCCCCGAACCGCGATCCCACTCCCGGCAGCGGATTCGATAGGCGAGTCGAGCGGCCATGGAAGAAGCGAGGGAAATCGGCCCCGGATCGGCTGGGCGAAAGCCACCCTGGCTTAAAATAAGGACGACCGCCGGAGGCAACTACCGGCGGGTCAAGCGGCTGCTGCGGAATAAATCGCTCCACACGGTGTGCGAAGAAGCCGGCTGCCCCAACGTTTTCGAGTGCTTTGGCCGCGGAACGGCGACCTTCATGATCCTCGGGAACGCGTGCACCAGAGATTGCCGCTTCTGCCGCGTCGGCCAAGGGCGGCCGGAGGAGGTCGACCCGAACGAACCCAGGAGAATCGCGGAAGCCGTCGCCGAGCTCGACCTCTCTTTTGCGGTGGTAACTTCCGTTACCAGAGACGATCTGCCCGATGGCGGTGCCTCGGCGTTCGCTTCGGTCATCTCTGAAATCAGGCGGGCGGCCCCGGGTTGCGGAGTGGAGGTTCTGGTGCCGGATTTCGGAGGGAAGCGAGAATCGCTGGAAGCGGTTCTCGCAGCGAAGCCGCACGTCTTAAATCACAACGTCGAAACCGTTCCCCGCCTTTACGAATCGGTCAGGCCGCAGGCGGATTATCGCAGATCGTTGGGCATCCTTTCGCTCGCCAAGGAAATCGACCCCGCCGTCGCCACAAAATCCGGCCTCATGGTCGGCCTCGGCGAGGAAACCGCGGAAATCGTGGATGTGCTGGAGGACCTTCGGGCTGCCGACTGCGACATCGTTACGATAGGCCAATACCTTTCTCCCAGTCGAAAGCACCTTCCGGTGGCCAGGTTCTACGCCCCCGAAGAGTTCGAAGAGCTCAAAAGCATCGCCTTGAGGCTGGGCTTCTCGCGGGCCGAATGCGGCCCGCTGGTCAGGAGCTCCTATAGGGCCTCTTGAGCCCGCTCGATCGCCTTGATGCTCAGCGGCCATTCGCTCGCAAAGCGCTTTAGATAAAAACCCGGCGATGACGCGTCCGCTTTCGGCTCGCCCATTTCCCGGCGCAACCGACCGGCTCCCCCGCGGACGACGCCGGCTCGAGAACGCGAGCCCGGCTCGGTTCGCGCCTTGATTCAGGGTTCGTACCTCTTGAAAACCAGGCACGCGTTATGGCCGCCGAACCCAAACGAATTGGAGAGAGCGACGCTGACGTCCGCGCGCCGTGCCCTGTTGGGAACGTAATCCAGATCGCACTCCGGATCAGGGTTCTCGAGATTTATCGTCGGGGGAATCATCCCCTTTTCGATGACCTGGCAGCAGGCGATCGCTTCCACCGCGCCCACCGCGCCGAGGAGGTGTCCCGTCATCGACTTCGTCGAGCTAATCGGCACTTCATAGGCGTATTCACCGAAAAGCTTCTTTATGGCCTTCGTCTCGGCTATGTCTCCCATCTCGGTAGACGTCCCGTGGGCGTTGATGTAATCGACCTCTTTCGCGCTCACGCCCGCGCGCTCGAGCGCGAGCTGCATCGCCCGCACCGCCCCGACGCCTTCCGGATCGGGCTGAGTTATGTGGTAGGCATCGGCCGTCGCGGCGTATCCGACCAGTTCGGCGTAGATCCTCGCGCCCCTGGCCTTCGCCAGGGAGAGCTCTTCGAGCACGAGAACGCCCGCGCCCTCGGCGATAACAAAACCGTCGCGCTGCGCATCGAACGGGCGACTGGCCAGCTCCGGTTCATCGTTCCTGGTCGAAAGGGCGCGCGCTGCGCAAAACGCCACAACGCGTATGGGCGTCACGGGCGCCTCCGAACCCCCCGCCAGCATAGCATCCGCATCTCCCCGCACGATCGTGTTGTACGCCTCGCCTATGGCGTGGCAGCCAGATGCGCACGCCGTCACCGTGCAAAAATTAGGCCCCCTCGCGCCGAAGATGATCGAAACTTGACCCGCGGCCAAGTCGGCTATCATCATCGGGATGAGAAATGGGCTTATCCTCCTGGGTCCTTTTTCGTAAAGCTTGATGTGCTCGTCTTCGAGAGATCGCAACCCGCCTATTCCCGAACCTATGATCACGCCGACGCGATCGGCGTTCGATTCGTCAATTTTGAGGCCCGAATCCTCGATGGCCAGCTTGGAGGCGGCTACGGCGAAATGGATGAACCTATCCATCCTCTTCGCCTCTTTGTGGTCCACGAAGTCGACCGGATTGAAGTCCTTGACTTCTCCGGCAATTCGGGATGGATATTCGCTGGCGTCGAAGAGGGTTATTTCAGCTATCCCCGACCGACCACCGACGAGAGAATCCCAGAATTCCCCCTTGCCGATCCCGATCGGGGTCACCGGCCCGAGGCCCGTTACGACGACTCGCCTAGACAAGAACCGGCACCTCCGCGGAAGCCGCCGCCGCGTATTCCTCGACCAACCTTCTGATTATCTCCTTCACGGGCAGAATCTCCGTGATCTCGCCGACCCTCTCCCCGCAAAAGATGAGGCCCCTTTCGAGATCGCCTCGCTGCGCTCTCACCAGCGCCTCTATGATGCAGTAATTCTTTTTGCACTCCCTCAAGCAGGTCACGCACCTTTCGATCTTTTCGTGGTGCGGCACCTCGCCTTTCCTTAGCTTGCTGACGAACTTGCTGAAAAGCGCCCTTCCTGGAAGCCCGACGGGGCTTTCGATTATCGTGACGTCATCGGCCGTCGCATTCACGCAGGCTTCTTTCCAGGCCCTCGCGGCGCTCGATTCTTCGCTCACTGCAAACCGCGTGCCCATCTGAACGCCGCTTGCTCCTTCCCTGATGGCGCGAAAAATATCCGCTCCCGTGAGGATGCCGCCCGCGGCGATCACCGGTATCTTGACGGCCTCGACTATCTTGGAAAGAAGGCTCCAGGTCGATTCGCTTGTCCCCAAATGACCTCCGGCTTCCTTTCCTTCGAGGATCACCGCGTCCGCTCCGAAGCGCTCGGCCAACACGGCCGCCTTAACCGACGAAACTATGGGAACGATGGCGATCTTGGCATCGCGGCACCACTTGAACACGTCCCTCGAGAAGCCGGCGCCCGCGACTATCAAATCGACCTTTTCCTGTATCGCTGCTTTCACCAGTTCGGCGAATTCCTTGACGGCGACCATGACGTTGATGCCGATAATCCCGCTGGTCATCGCCCGCGCCTCCTTTATGTGCCGGATGAGCTCCGGAGCCCGCAGCCCGGAAGCGGCGATCAGGCCTATCCCTCCTTCGTTCGCCACCGCCGCTGCCAAAGGCGCCAACGAAATGCGAACCGCCATGCCGCCTTGAATTATCGGCAGTTCAACTTCGATCCCGTTTATTCTCAACGCTGGTAAATTCAAAATTTCCCCTTTACAAGGCGCCCGATGAGCGCCGCTTCGCTATTCCACCTTGCTTTCGATGTACTCGACGGCCTCCTCGACCGTGCTCATCTGCTCGACATCTTCGTCGGGGATTTCGATGCCGAACTCCTCCTCGAGGGCCATGATCAGCTCAACGACGTCCAGGCTATCGGCCCCGAGATCGTCCACGAAAGACGACTCCGGCCTTATTTCCCCCTCGTCGATGCCCAACTGCTCGGCGATAATCCCCTTGACCCTTTCAAAAGTGTCCGTTTCGGTCAATTTGAGACCCCCTTCCGCAAAATCGATTCGCTTATTTTTACTATATAAACAATCCGCCGTCCACTACGATAACTTGTCCGGTTATGTAGCTGGACATCTCGGAAGCCAAGAAAAGCGCGGCGCCGGCAACCTCTTTCGCGTCCCCGAATCGCCCGAGGGGTATGGCGGGCAAAATCTTGGAGCGCGCCGATTCCGGAAGCGCCGCGGTCATGTCGGTTTCGATGAAGCCGGGCGCCACGGCATTGACCCTTATTCCGCGGACCGCGAGCTCCTTGGCCATCGTTTTAGTGAGGCCGATCAGCCCTGCCTTCGACGCCGAATAATTCGCCTGGCCGGCGTTCCCCGCTATGCCTATAACCGAAGATATATTTATGATGGACCCCGAGCGCTCCTTGATCATGTGCTTTGCCGCCGCTTGACTGCACAAAAACGCGCCTTTGAGGTTGACGTTCAGAACGGCGTCCCAGTCTTCCTCTTTCAATCTCACGAGGAGCGCATCCCTGTTGATACCGGCGTTGTTCACGAGGATGTCGATTTTTCCGGCCTCGCTAACGACCCCGTCGATCAGGGATTTCACCTCATCGGATTTGGCTACGTCGGCCCTCGCGAATTCGGCGCGTCCACCGGCCTTCGAAACGGCCTCGATCGTCTCTCGAGCCGCCCTCTCGTCCCGCCCGCTGAAGTAAACCGATGCTCCGTTTGCTGCAAAAGCGATGGTTATCGCCCTTCCGATCCCCCTGGTTCCCCCCGTGACCACGGCCACTTTTCCGCTCAGCAACTCCATTTTTCCGCGCTCCTTTTGCGACCGCTTATATTTTTACCCATCATTTTTACATGGACAATCGGCGGCGAAATCGAGGCCTCACCGCCGCGCGGGCTCTTCAGATCGAGACATAAAACGGATGGCTTCTTCGAGCCTCTCCTGATCGTCCGTGCTGAACGACGCCGCTTCGGGGACGATCCTTTCGTTGAGCTTGGTGAGGACCCGGCCCGGTCCGACCTCCACGAAGGCGACCGCGCCATCGGCGATCATTCGCTCTATTGATCGCTGCCACAGAACCGGTCTGACGAGCTGTCCGGCGAGCGATGCCCTTATGGTTTCGGGATCAGTCTCCGGGCATCCGGTTTCGTTCAAAACGACGGGAACGCTGGGCCTTTTGAACTCGAAATCGCCGATAAAGCCGGCGAAGATCTCCGCGGCCGATCGCATCAAAGGTGAGTGGAAGGGCCCGCTCACGGCCAGCTCGACTATCTTTTTGGCCCCGGCCCCTTTGAGTACCGCCTTCAGGGCATCCGCGGCCTTCTCCTCCACGGAAACGACCGTTTGCAGCGGTGAATTGTAATTGGCCACCGCGGCCACCCCCGCGTCGAACGACCTCACCGCTCTCTCGACCGCCGCGGCCTCGATCCCCAAGACGGCCAGCATTTTTCCGGGATGCTCTCGAGCCGCCCTTTCCATCAACCGAGCCCTTTCGACCACTATTTTCAGGCCGGTTTCGAAATCGTAAATTTCGGCCGCCAAGCACGCGGCGTATTCGCCCAAACTGTGCCCGGCCACGAAGATGGGCGCCGCGCTTCGCCTTCGAACGACGGACAAGGCGGCCGCGCTCGCCGTATACACCATCGGCTGGGTGACCTCGGTCTTGGAAAGCTCTTCCGCGGAACCTTCCAGGCAAAGGCCGAGCGCGTCGTATCCGAGAATTTCGCTCGCCAAACCGAAAACTTCGCGGTATTCGCGATACTTCTCGCAGAGGTCGGCGCCCATTCCGGGGCTTTGAGAGCCCTGGCCTGGAAAAAGATAGGCAGCCGGTTTAGCCAATGGCAACCCCCGATTCGATCACGCCCTCGATGTTCGCCATGATTCTCTCGGCATCGGCCGTCAGCTCCGCTATTATCTCGGCAGCCGGCTGGATTTTCGTCACCAATCCGGCGCACTGTCCGGCCATTACGCTTCCCCATTCGATGTCGCCGTCTCTTACGGCGGCGCGCAGCTTTCCAGTTCCGAGCTTATCCAGCTCTTCGGGCGAAGCGCCCTCTTTCTCAAGCCTCTCGAATTCCCTGGTGAGCTTGTTCCTTATGGCCCTCACCGGATGTCCGGTAGACCTGCCGCAGACCACCGTGTCCCTGTCCTTAGCTCGTATGATCGCCCGCTTGTAGTTTTCGTGCGCGGTGCATTCCTCGGCGCAGACGAACCGGGTGCCGATCTGAACCCCTTTGGCCCCCAAAGCTAGAGCCGCCGCGTATCCCCTGCCGTCCGCGATGCCGCCCGCCGCCACCACCGGAATCGCGACCGCATCGGCGACTTGCGGAACCAAGACGATGGTCGTAAGCTCGCCCACGTGTCCACCGGATTCGGTGCCTTCAGCTATCACCGCGTCCGCACCTATCCTCTCCATCCTTTTCGCCAAGGCAACCGACGGCACCACGGGTAAAACTTTGATGCCCTTTTCTTTCAAGGAAGGTATGTAAGCGCCGGGATTGCCGGCCCCGGTGGTCACGACGGGCACATCTTCCTCGAGCACCACCTTGAAGAGCTCGTCTATTTCGGGGTGGAGGAGCATCACATTCACTCCGAACGGCTTGGATGTCATCGCCTTGGTTCGCCTGATCTCTTCTCGAAGGATGTCAGGCGGCATTTGACCGGCGCCGATGATCCCGAGGCCGCCCGCATTCGACACGGCGGATACCAGCTCGGCCGTCGCCACCCAGGCCATACCGCCCTGAATGATCGGATGCTCTACGCCCAGTAACTCGCACAGCTCGGTCTTGATCATAGATCAACCCCCTTGCCCCAGCGCACCACGTTGGCGCCCCAAGTCAATCCGGCTCCGAAACCCACGAACACCAAAACGTCGCCATCGTTCAATTTACCTTGACCTTTAAGCTCATGCAATGCGATCGGTATGGACGCCGTCGAAGTGTTTCCGTAACGCTCGATATTGGAAACCATCCTACTCGAATCGATACCCATTCTCTCGGCGGCCGCATCGATTATTCTGCGATTGGCTTGGTGCGGCACGATGTACTTCACGTCCTCGATCGACATGCCGGACAACTGGAGAACCTTTTGAACCGCCTCGGGGATCGCGCGAACCGCGAATTTAAATATTTCGTGGCCCTGCATCTTGATGAAGTGCAGTCCCTCCGATACGGTGGCCTGGCTCCCCGGATTTGCCGATCCCCCGGCGGGTATCCTCAGCAAATCGGCTCCGCGGCCGTCCGATGCCAGATAACTCGCGATAACCCCCGAATCGCCGGATGAGCGCTGCAAAACCACCGCGCCAGCCCCGTCTCCGAACAAAACGCAGGTTCCCCTGTCGCTCCAATCAACGTGCCTGGTCAGCGCATCTGATCCTATCAAAAGGACCGTCTTGAAAGCTCCGGTCTCTATGAGCGCCGCGCTCGCCGCCAACCCGAAGACGAAACCGGAGCAGGCGGCCATCAAGTCGAAGGCAGGACAACCGGCACCTATCTTGGATTGAGTTAGACAGGCGGCCGATGGCATTATCGCATCGGGCGAGGACGTGGCCAGCACGATCAGGTCCAGATCGTCCGCGCTGAGCCCGGCATCCTCGATGGCCATCCTGCCGGCGGCCGCGGCCATATCCGAGACGTTTTCCCCCGGCCCGGCGATCCTTCGTTCTTCGATCCCCGTTCGCGTCCGTATCCATTCGTCGCTGGTATCCACCATCGACTCGAGATCGCGATTCGTGAGAACTCGGTCGGGAACCGCGGCGCCCGTTCCGATTATGACGGCTCGGTAGGGCATCATACGGCTTCGTTTTCTCCTTTAAACGATTTGACGATGTTTTCGACCACCTTGGATTCCACCGAACGGATCGCCCGGAATATGGCGTTCTTTATGGCCCTGGCGTTGGAGCGCCCGTGCGCGATGATGACGATGCCGTCGACGCCGAGCAGGATCGCGCCGCCGTGCTCTTCCGGATCCGTATCTTTTTTCAGCTTTCGTACCGTCGGAAGGAGCAACAGACCGCCTATTCGCGACTGGATCGATTCGGACACCGCATCGCGGAATCTTTTCAAAATCGCTTCCGACGTCCCTTCCAGGGTCTTCAAAATGACGTTGCCCACGAAGCCATCACAAACGGCCACATCGACGACGCCAAATGGAATATCGCGGCCCTCGATGTTCCCCGCGAAGTTGATCTCCGCCCCTTCGAGGAGAGGATATGCCGATTTCACGAGGGCGTTTCCCTTGCCCGGTTCCTCGCCTATGCTGACCAAGCCCACTTTGGGATTCTCCTTGGCCAGAACTCCCCTCGCAAATGCGGTCCCCATCTTGGCGAACTCCACGAGGTTGGCCGGCTTCACGTTTGCGTTGGCGCCGGCATCCAGCAATAACATGTCCCCACCGTAGGTCGGTATCACGACCCCTATCGCCGGCCGATCTATCCCTTCGGCCCTCCCCAACATGAAAAGGGCCGCCGTCATCACGGCGCCCGTATTCCCCGCCGAAACCAAGGCATCGGCGGCCCCTTCTTTCATCAGGCGAAATCCCACCATCAGGGATGAGTTCTTTTTCGTCCTTACCGCCTTGACCGGTTCCTCCTCCATACCGATAACTTCTTCCGCGCCGATCACCTTCAAGTTTTCAACCGGTTCGGAAACCGTCAAGGCGGCCTCTATTTCTTTGGTCCTGCCCACGACGAGGATATCCGCGTCCGTTCTTTCCACCGCGGCTTCGCGAGCCCCGCGAACTATCTCCGCGGGGGCGAAATCCCCGCCCATGGCGTCCACGGCGATCGTGACCCTATACAACCGAAAACTCCTTTTTCCGCGAGAGAGCACGGGTCATAAATTACCGCCGGCCGATGATAATCCCCAAATGATCGGCCGGCAATAACTAGCTTCTAAGCTTACAGGATATGTTTTTTTCAGTCCAGACTTCTGTGGCGGATACCTCAGACCGCACGGAGCGTTCATACCCGAGCCAGCGACCGAACCGCGGTGGCTCGGGAATTTTCGCGCGGAAGCGCGCTTCAAATCTCGCAAATTGATGCGCCATCCGCGCGGCGGTGTTACGATAAAAGCATGGGCAAGATATACGTGGGCACCTGCGGGTTCACAGAACCGGCGCTCAACGGAACATTCTACCCTTCCGGCCTCGATCTCAAGGATCGCCTGTCGTGGTACGCCAGGCACTTCAATGCGGTCGAGATAGACTCCAGCTTTTACGCCCCGCCATCGGAAAGGAATTCGCTTCTTTTCGCTCAGCGAACTCCCTCGGATTTCATTTTCCACTTCAAAGCTTTTGGCCTCATGACCGGCCATCCGGTCGATACAAAAAGGCTCGGGAGCTCGCTCGCCGCCTTTTTGCCGCGCGATTTCGACGGCTCCAGGGTGATAAACCCCCCTTTTGAGATGGTCCGCGCGGCGTTCGACATGTTTAGATCCGCCCTGCTCCCCCTTCACTGGGCTGGAAAACTGGGAGCGGTGCTCTTCCAATTCCCGCCCTGGTTCAGAAAAAGCGAAGCCAACGAGCGGCGCGTCGCCCTTTGCCGCGAGCTCATGCCGGATTATCGGATTGCGGTCGAGTTCCGGCACCGCAGCTGGACGGACGATCGAGAGCTCGGCTCCACCCTCGAGCTCCTCGAGCGCTGCGGTATGAGCTACGTGTCGGTCGATGAGCCGCAGACCGGGAGCTCGGTGCCGCCGATCGCAGAAGCGACGTCGGACATGGCGTATGTTAGATTTCACGGGCGAAACCGGGAATCGTGGATGAAAAGAGGCGCTTCCGTTGCCGAGCGGTTCAACTATTTCTACAGCGCGGAAGAGCTCTTCGAGTGGATACCGAAAATTCGCCGGTTGGAAGAGCGCTCAGGCGAAGTCCACCTCATGTTCAACAACTGCTTCAACGGCTACGCCGTGCGCAACGCAAGCGAAATGGCCGAACTCCTGGGGGGACTCGAAGATAAGCTTCCCTTCATCTGGCCGCCGAAATTGGATCTGGGATGACGACCGTCGGATGGGCCACAAAGCGGCCCACCGGCGTCCGGAACGATCGCGTCCAAGAACCCCGACTCTTATTTGGCAGTCGTGAACATGGTTACGAGCTTTTTGGCGATCATGTACACGATCCAGAATATGAGCCAGGCGATCAGGGTCGAAAGCTCGATCAGGTACGGCACCTTGCTTTCCGCCAGCCGAATATCGCTGACTATGCCGGCGAATATCCCGACCGACCTTTCGGTCAAATTGTAGATGAAAAGGACGAATCCGTTGTCGGGATTCGCGGCCACCAGCTTTAGTGAAAACCTCAAAAGCAAAAGCGCCGAGCCAACCCAGAAGATGAAATCCAAGACCTGGAAGGCCACCCGTTTGTGCCTCGGGGCGTATACCGCGGTGGTCGGGCGGCTTTCTTCCCCTTTCCGCTCCCCGACCACGACGTTAACGGTGGGAGCCTGAGTTCCGATTTGCGACCCAAAGGTTTCGGACGAATCCCGATCCGAAGCCTGGCCCGACGGACCTACCGTTCCCACATCCGCAGGCGCATCGGCGCCTTTTCGGATTTCGAAGTCGCCTTTCGTCTTCTCGCCTTCCATATAAACCTCCCGCCGAGAAAACCCATCGATTGGATGCTATTATGGCGAGCGCATGACTTGCCATCTGCCGCCCTGTTCTGCTCGCTATCTTAGTTTAATCTTTTTTGTGGATTTGCGCATCAACGCACCGAAAAGCGCGCGATGTGATTTGTAGGTTCCGTTCCCCGAACGGACCGTTTCGTTCGATCGTGCGCAGACGCAATAACCAGTGCAAACGCCCGATAAACCGAAAACCGCGCGATGCGATTCGTAGGGACCGTTCCCCGAACGGACCGGACAGACATTATATCGGCCGCCGGCGTTCACATCGCCAAAACCCGCGATCGGTGAACCGATGAGGCAAGCCCCGTTTGCGGCACAAACGATGTTCATTGACGCGTGCACATACGGCCCGATCGGGGATCGGGCCCTACACCGGATTGCGGCGTTTGCGCGATGTGGATCCCCTTTTCGCGACGATCTCGACCTCATGCGTCGCGCAGCTCACGCACAGGTCGAACGCCCTTATTACCCTTTCGACCTGCGCCTCCAACTCCAGATCGATCCTTTCGGCCGATACGTGAGCTTGGGCCTCCTGGGCGATGGCCTTTTCCAGCGCAAACAGGTTGTGCTGGGTGGGAATGTAAAAGCGTGCGCTTCGAATCAATCCCCTTTCTATGTGGTATTCGTGATATAAAACCCCCCTCGGCGCTTCGACCAAACCGATGCCCGTTCCCTCCTTCGGCATCTTGAACCTCGTCATGAGGGGTCCGGGTTCAAGGCATTTGTCGATAAGCTCGCGAGCGCGTTCCAAGCAGAAGATTATCTCGATTCCGCGCGCCAGATCGAAAAGGAGGGTCGAATGGGATGGGATGCCCCAATCCTCCTCAAAGCGCTCGACGTACGAATCGGCGATCGGAGTTCCAAATCTCTTAAAGGCGTTGAGCCTGGCGAGAGAATTCGTCCTCACGGGTCGGCCCCCGTAATGGATGATCGGCGCGAACGATTCCTCGCGCGGGTCGACGGTGAGGTAAGTCGGTATCTCGGAGGGGGCCGCTCTCACCTCCCGCAAGCCATCCGGTCGCACGATGACGAAATCCGAGCCGTAGAAGGACCTCTCGGGGTCGAGCGCGGTGATGTAAAAAGTCGGCTCTGCGGCCGTGGTCAGTACCTCCTCTTTCATTTTCAAGAAGATGTTCCACGTCGCGTCGATGAGCGATTCGGCCGCTTCGATCGCCTTCCCGCAAAGGTCGAGGAGGTAATCGGCGGTTGAGCGATCGAATGCCTGATACGCTCCGCCGGCTGCCGCGTTGGTCGGATGTATCCCCCTCCTTCCGACCCTCGAAATGATATCCGTGCCGGCCTTGCGCACCAAAACGGCCTTTTTGGTCAAATCCGGGTCGATGGCCATGAGCTCGAAGATGCTCGCTTTCCTTTGGTAGAAATCGGGAAGCGCCAGAAAGAAAAGGCTCATCGCGTGGGACTCTATCGTTTGACCGACCATCATGAGCTCCCGAATCAGGACCGCGCGTTCCGGCGGAGCGACATCGTACGCGTGCTCCAAAGCCTTGACGGCGGCCAGGTGGTGGGCCGTCGAGCAAACGCCGCAGATCCGCGAAACTACGTGCGGCATCGTGTTCGCGTCCGCCCCCTTTACGAATGCCTCGAAGCCGCGGAGCTCCACGGCGTTGAATTTTACGTCTATCACGCGGCCTTCTTGGATGTAAATCGTTACCTTGGAATGCCCCTCCACCCTCGTCAGGGGATCGATCACGATCATGGTCAACTTCGCGCACCCCCGATCAAAGAACCTTCCCCCTCTCATACCCTGGCGGCCTGGAGAATTCGGGCGAAAAGGGATACAGAAAGAGCAGCGATGTGGGAGCCGCCAGCTCTCGCCTCAACAGCTCCAAATCGGCCGTCGTCCTGCGATGAAGCGCGTCGATAACCCTCGCGATCCGCTCCTCGGCGGGAAGCTCCGCCAAATGCTGAGCGGGTCCCCGACAGCCAATGCAATGAGCGGCGGCCGTCGGGCACGGAGCGCCGCATCCGCCCTGAGTCACGAGCCCAAGGCACAAATATCCCTGTTGCAAAAGGCATTCCGGCCCCGGCGCCAGACCGCCGTAATCCGGAACCACCTTTGGCACCTTGCCGCTGGATAACTTCCTCGGACATTCGGCGCACACCACTTTAGATATCCTGGGGACGCGGTCCATTATGTAGCCGGCTATCAGGTGGCCCGGCAACGGACAACCCGGAATGTATAGATCGGCGTCTATCACCTCTCCGACCGGTCTCACCTTCTCTATGAGCTTTGGCAGGCGCCCCTTTCGCCCTCCGCGCCCCTCGGCAACCCTCATGATCATCAGCTCTCCTATATCTCTGTAATTGCCGAAGCTCGAGATGAAGCCGAAGCTCGCGCAAGTGCCGATGACGACCACGCGATCGGAATAGCCCGCCAGCTCTTTCAGCTTTACGAGGTCTTCTTCCGTGCCCACGCCGCCCTCCACCAGCAAAACATCGGTTCGCCTTTTTTCTTTTATGCTCAAAAGGAATTCCGAGTAGCGGAGCCTCTCGCCGAGCCACTCCGGATTGTCGTTGAAGGCGTTGAGGATATTGACGCTGCACCCAGTGCAGCTGGTGAGGTTCAAAAGGGAGAAGGTCTTAAATCCCTTATCCATCGCCGCTTCCCCGCGCACAGACGACGTTAATCGGCCGAAGCTGCCGATATTCATTCCCCGGCGTTTGATTATTTCCACTCGCATTGGGAAACCCAGAGGGTCATGGCGAAGATCGGCGGTTCGACCCAAAACGCCCAATGAACGCCATCGACGTTCTGGCCATATGTTTCATAGCCGGCTGGATCGCGTGGGGCCTCAGGCGCGGATTTCTTTTCGCCGCGCTCGAACTGGTGAGCTTCTCGCTCGCCATCGGCTTGGCCCTGATGCTCTACCCGGCTTTCGGATCGTTCCTGGCCGAAAGAACATCTATAGCGAGGAGTATCGCGAACCTCTTCTCTTTTTTGATCGCCTTTGGGGCGCTCCGCACCGCCTTCGCCTTCCTTTTGGAATTCGCGAAAGGTCCGGTTTCCTCCTGGACGGCCGCGCATCGCTGGAAGATCGCCGAGAGGGCTCTCGGTGCGCTTCTGGGTGCTTTCGAGGGTCTGATCTGGCTCTCCTTCATTTTCGCGCTGTTGACGTGGTTCCCGTTCAGCTCGGCGGCGAAAGAGGCCATCGCGGATTCCAGGATAGGCAAAAGCATGGCCGACGCAACCACAGCTATAGAGCCTCAGGTAGAAAGGTTACTCGGTCCTGCCGCGAGGGATACGATCGGCTTCACCACCATCAGAAAGCCCGATGAAAAGCGTAGAATTAAGATTCCAAAAGGCGTCAAGCTTTCGGTCGACGTCGAAGCCGAAGAACGGATGCTTCAAAAGGTGAACGAAGCCAGAATGCGGGCGGGCCTGTCCCCGCTGATAATGGATGCCGCCCTCCGCAAAGTCGCCCGCAGGCACAGCGAGGAGATGTTTCGCCTCGGTTATTTCTCCCACAATTCGCCGGTATCCGGTTCGCCTTTCGACCGCCTCGATAGAGCTGGCATAAAGTATTTTATCGCGGGCGAGAACATCGCCTACGCGCAAAACGTCGATCTGGCTCACGACGGATTGATGAGCAGTAAGCCCCACAGGGAGAACATCCTGACGTCGGAGTTCGAGAAAGCGGGAATAGGGATTGTGGATGCCGGCATCTACGGCGAGATGTTCACCCAGGACTTCACCGATTGAAGAGGCTAAGAGCTCTTTCTCTCAACCAGGAACATCTCATCGAAACCGGCGAGCTTGAAGAGCCTTTTAAGCTCGGGGCGGGCGTTTATCACCGTCACCCGTCCTCCCAACGTCCGGTTTATCTTGAGGAGCAATCCGAACGAGGAGCTGTCCGCGTAATCCACATCGGCGTAGTCGAAAACGACGCTGTAAACCTCCTCGTCGGCGATTATTGGAAAAATCGCCTTCTTCACCAGCCCTACCGTGTGAAAGTCGAGCGACCCATGGGGATGAACTATCATTTGCTCCTCATCGCGCATCTCGATGGTAAAAGAAAACTCCGACAAATCGCCTCCTCCCGGTGACCGATATGCCCCTTTCAGATAGTTAGTACCCAAAACATGCGCTAGTTATGCGATTGACGCAACTCGTTTATGCGCAAGGGAAAAGCTCCGATGATTCGCGAAATGGGTTATCGGCCGGACGATCCGGCTACCCGCGCGGTGGCTCTCGCGGGATTGCGGATGGCTCGAAACGGAAAGCGGTTCTGAGGGAAACGCCGGGCAAAAAATATCGGTGGGAAGACCGTAACTCCCATTCTGTTTTAGTCCGCCATCTATCTACCGGCCTCGCAGCTTCGCCTCGAAGCCGGTCCCGCCGTGGAGCGGGCGCCTCTACCCGAGCCGGAACGTCGAGTTCCGCTCTATTTGAGTTGCACCCAGCCGGAGTTTACCTCGTTTCACCGCTCGGAATGCCGAGCGCTCGTCTCTGTGGCACTTGTCGTCAGCCGCGAAAGCGACTGCCCTGCCTTGCGGCAGGCGGCCTGCTACGCGCCGAAGCGCGTGGGTGTGGGATGTTTCCTCTAGCCCCGTCAAGGGACCAGCGGCGGACCGTCTTCCCACCGTAACTGGCCGTTCCCGATCCGGACCCCTTCCGGGACCCCGAACCGGCGCGCCCGAAGCTGGCTTTGAGCAATTGGCTGAGGTGGGAGGATTCGAACCTCCGATCGCGGATCCAAAGTCCGCTGCCTTACCGCTTGGCTACACCTCACCGCGCCCCGGTGCGGACCGAAGAGCAGAAAAGATATTAGCATCATCGCTGATGTTTGTCACGTCGCTTTCGGCTAGAGCGCTTCTTCGTTTGGGCGATCTTCGCGGCGCGCCATCCCGGGCCTTAACACGTACGCCGCCTCTATGGCGGCGAGAAACGAGATGACCACGATAGCGACGGCGAAAGCCTTGATGGACGCGGAGTCGGACGACCAGATCGGGTTCCCCGGATGAAGCTGATCCGATCTCGTGCTCCACAGTTCGAATACGGCGGCTCCCAAAACGACGCTGGCGACCGACACCGCTTTGGGAGTTGCCGCCAGGAACGCGGCCAGCGCCGCGACCAGCGCGACCGAGGCATTCCTGAAGGCGATGATGAGGCGAGGTTCGCTCCAGTTCACCCCGCCCCACGCGAGCTTCGCCACCAACATGCTCAGGGCGATGTACGCGACCCAAAAAAAGAGAGCCGCGCGCATCGCCCCAGACGCCCAGTCCCCGAAAGCGTCCTTCTCCGTAAGCAAATGCGCGGCTCCTAAAAGCGCCGCCATCGCGAACAAGGCCAGCGCCGCGTACGACACCGCAACGTGGGCGAACACGATTTTCAGGACGAATCCGAGGACCGCCTCCTGCGGAGAAATGCCGACGACCACCGAACCGAGGAGCATCAAAATCGCCAGCCTTATCAGGCCATCGTATCTATCCTTGCCCAAGATGAACCGCACCGCCAGCCTCCAGCGCCGCCGAACGCACCCTTAAATTATAAACCAAAACGCGGCGAGAAGGCGCGCCGTCTGCCTGATTGCGAGAACTCAAACCCGGGTATCTACCTGCTTGATTCCAGCCGACAGGCGCAAGCGGTGAGCGCAAAGATGGCCATTAAGAGAACCGAAGTCCTCGCAAAATTGGAGGAGTACGAAAAGCGCGTAGCGAACCTCGTTCCCTGGCAGCAGTACCTTCGAGCGAAATGGATGAGCACGCTGTTTGAAGTTTTCAAAGACGTAAAACAGGTGTGGAAGTTGGCCGAGCGCGGCACGGAAGAAGAAAAGAAGCGGGTCGACGAGCGGCTTTCCGATATCTTTTACGGTTCGGTCGCCCCGGCCGTTTTCAAGCTTTTCGGCGACGACATCCTGGCAAACTACACGTGGGACGATTTCGCCGCGGCCGTTTTCGACGTGGCCGGCATCGATATCGATCGCGACTTCTTGAGTTCTTCCGAAGAGATGAAAAAAATCGCCCCGGGGATCGAGGAGTGGGCCAAAGCGTAGATGCAGCGACGCCCTGCCTCGGGCGCCGGAAGGCGCCCGAGGCAGGGCGCGAAAACCGCGAACGGCTTCAGAAAAGCCCTGGGATGAAGCGCTTCGTCTTGGACGCGTACCTCCGGTATTCCGGAAACCGCGCCGCGAGCCGCGACTCCTCCCTGAACATACCGACCACGGTGAACAAAATGTACAGCGCCGAGAACGCGTAGCTGTATTTCGCGCTCAGCATGAGGGGACAAGCCACGGCCAAGAGAAGGTTCGAGAAGTAGATGGGATGGCGGATGTACTTGTAAATGCCGTCGGCGACGAGCTCGAAGGTATCCAGGTACTTACCCTGATGGACGTATTTGTCACCGAGCGCCCTTATCGCAACCCCCCTGATCGCTAGCGCCACGAGGAATAATAGAGCGCCGAGGGAAAACCGAAACGGATCGAACGGCGGTTTTTCTATCAACGCCTCCAGCGGAGGAGCCAAAAGGGACCCCACGTGAGATGCGAGAACGGGCGCGTAGATGAAAACGTCGCGAGAGGCTGGCGGCCTCGGGCCGGGCTTGTGGGCCGGCCTTTGTATCGCGATTCCGACTCCGATCAAGATGACGTAGACAGCGATGGGGAAAAACCTTCCCATCTTCAGCGCTCCGAAGCGGCGGCCTGAAGGTCCAGCACCGCGTTCAGGGCCCGCATCGCCACTTCCACCTGGGCGTCCGTCGGCTCTCTGGTCGTGATGCATCTCTGCACTAACGTGCCGGCGAACAGCAGCGCCCTGGACGACCTCGACGCCGGCGCTCGGGCGGCGTGCCTGAAAACCTCTATCGCGAGAGCCGGAGCCGCGATTCCGTAAACGGCCGCGAACCAAATAGGCGGGTCTACGCCGTCGAGAACGGCGTAGAACATGGAAGAAAGGAACAAGATGCCGATCAAATTCGTCCCGCAGCGCGGATGAACCCTCGAGAATTTTTGGATCAGCGAAGGCGGGGCGTTCCTGACCCCGGCCTCGTACGCGTTTACCGCTTTGTGTTCGGCACCGTGATACGCCCACACGTCTCCGGGAAGTCCACGACCGACGAAGAATATGGCGCCCGCGAACGACAGGAGCAGGAAAACGGCATGAACGGCAAAATCGTCGGGAAACCAGATTTCTTCGGCTATCGCCAGGGGCGCGACCAGCGCGACGTACAGGGCTATCCAAAAGTAAAGCCTCTTGGCCACCGGATGCGACCTCGCCTGATCTTTGAAGGCGAAAGCTACCCCCTCAACTAGAGCGATGACCGACCTGAGCAAGAAAACGTCGAGCTTGGGGTAGCGCTCGACAAGCGATCTGTAAAAACCCCATTCGACCGAACCGTCATCCCTCGCGATCGCCCAGTAGTTCTTCGATCGCATCAGAACGCCGTCGCCCAGAGCCTGACCGCCTATCCTGATCGGTTCGCTCACCTGATCCACCCCTTAGTAGTATAAGGGGAAGGTGCTGCGAATTCTAGAATTCGCAGCATCGCTGCCCCTTCCCTCCCACTTCACTTGAGATTCTTTTTTTGCTTTAATTCTGTTGCCGAGGTATCGACCAGTTGAAAGCGCGCAAAGCGTCGGGAAGCCCAAGAACGGTTTAAACGCGGCCGATCGGGGGAACAAAAGAGCGTGAGCAGCACGCCATACGGGCCGCTATCGACGACAAAAAGCTGATGGGGCCGGCTATGGACGATTATTTGGTGAGCGATTCGCTGGGCGATCTCGAAGAATCGGACTTCACGAGCATCGGCGACGACGAGGCGGTTCGGAGAGATGACCGCGACGAAGAAAGCTTTTTCGAGCCGCCGGCCGACGCTCCGAAGCGGTTAACCGCGTTAGCTTTTTGCGAGCGCTGCGGATGCCGCTTATCGCAGTACAGAAACCCGGAAGATAAGCTCTGCTGCGCCTGCAGCAGGGCAATCAATCCCCTCTTCGACAAAAGCGCGTAACAGCCTCCGCCGAGCGCCCGGGCCGCGAGCCGCGTCGAACAACCGATTTTGGCGGGTCCGAAGCGCCGAGATTTACCGCGCCGATGGCGGGGTTTACGCGTCACTTCGGCGGGTAAATCTGACGCGGGAGGGATGAAAGATGCTCATCAAAGACGTAATGACCCCCTGGGTCATCTGGATAAATCAGGACGACAGCCTCCAGTCGGCGGCGAAAAAAATGGCGGACTGCGACGTCGGATCTCTGCCGGCCGTCGATCGGAACAACAACCTGGTGGGGATACTGACCGATAGGGACATCGTCGTGCGCGCCTGCTCGCAGAACATGAACCTGGCGAACACTCCCGTCAGCGCGATCATGACTCGAGACGTCCTCACCTGCGCGCCCGACACGCCGGTCGAGGACGCGTGCAACCTGATGGCCGAACGCCAAATCAGAAGGATGCCCGTCGTGGACCAGGCTGGAAAGCTGATCGGTTTCGTGTCCCTCGCGAACTTGGCGCTGAACCTGAAGGCGCAGCCTCAGATCGTCGAGAACATGCTCGCTCGGATCGCGTCTCCAGGCGAGCCGAAGTGCAAAGCGGCCTAACGGAGGAACCGAATCCCGAGGCTCGGAGCTGCAAAGTCCAAATTCCCGCGATAAGGCGAAGGCGCGCGAGCGCTTTCGCCTCAAACCCTACAAAAGGGCTTTCCTCACCGATTCGATCAGCGCCACAACGTCCGGGTGGAACTCGCCGGAAGCCGTCGCGACGCCGCGCTTTAAGTACGCTCGGGCGAGCTCAACGCCGGGGTTTACGGATTTTCCCCTGGCCGCCGGCAGGATCAAGACCTCGTCCTGAGAGCTGCAATCGGCGACCGATGTGCCCGTCCTGACGAACTCCAGCTCTGCGCCCTCGCCGAGACGATAGACGCCCGCCCTGAGCTCGCCGGCCACCACCACCGGCGCTCGATCGCGATTGTAGATCACTACGCTCGACGCTTCGACCGCGCCTTCGCTTTCTTCCGCTCGCTCGCCCACATCCGCCAACAGATCGATGCCGAGGAAATCGGCCAGGTGAACGGCCAAGAGCGGGATTTCCCGCCGCTCGATCGACAAGGCGGTGTGGAGGGGAAGGGAGGCCGTCATCCTGGGATTGACCTCGATCAGGATCGGTCCCCTGGGCGAGAGAACCAGATCGATGCCGAAAAGACCCCGGTATCCCATGCCCCCGATCGCCTCGCCAACCTTGAGGGCGGCTTTTCTTATCTCCGCCGATCGCCCAGCGAGTGCGCCAAAGGCCAAATCATTTCCGCACGAACCCAGTGGGTTCGACGTGCACTCGGGCCTGCCGGTAATCTGATAGGCGACCCGGCCGACCGCCACCCCCCGCGAGGTCACCACCCCGTTTATCGTCACCGCCGTCCCCGCAACCAACATCGACGCTTTGAGCATCGGGGAGCCGGCTCGCTCCACCGCCTCATCGAAGTCCGATGGCGAGCCCACGAGAAACGTTTTATTGCCGGCAAAACCCTTGGCCGCTTGAACGACGAACGGCAATCCTACCTTGAACGCCAACCGATCGAAATCGGCGTCGTCGGACCGAAAAGTCACCGACAACGGGGGCTTAACCCCGGCTCTCGCGGCGATCTCTTCGAGGTTGAACTTGTTTTCCAACCTCTGCGCCAGCGACGCCGATGAAGCCAGGATGCGCCAACCGTTCGCCTCAGCTACGGACTCGGCCTTCGACGAGGGCTTGAAGATCGCAAGGTGGGTAACGCCCGCGCCTTTTAGAAACTCGATCGTGCGTTCGTGCCCCAGCGCCCGCGCCGTATTTCGCCGCAAGACGTTTTGAGCTCCGAGCTCTTCTTCCAGGCAAAAAACGGATCGACCGGCCTCGCGCAAAGCATCGACCAAAGGCGAGTAGTCCAGGCAAACGATGCGATAGTCGCTCAAGAAAAGGTCCGGCCCCACCCCGTAATTCGCGGTGTTTCCTACGTATGCGATCGATGCGCCCGCGGAAGAAAACGCCCTGCCGATGTCCCCGAGGAACCCCGCCTTATCGCCCATTTATCGACACCCGCCGTCGAGAATTCTCGCGATCGCCTCGTCGAGCTCGCGCTCATCTCGAACGGTCGCTTTCGCCGGTTCGACGCCATCCAGCGGCCATTGCGAGGAGTGCCCCGTCAAGATGCACGCCGCGCTCTTAAACCTTCCGCGCTTGGCCATCCGGGCCAGTGCTGCGAACGAAGCCGCTCCTTCCGGCGACGTGAGCACCGCGCGCTTCGCGAGCATCCCGGCGGCCTCACCGGTCTCACCGTCGCCGATCAGCACCGCTTCGCCTCCCGTTTCCTCGACCGCCCTCAGAACCGCCTTGGCGCGCCGCGTCCTTTTCGCGGCCAAGCTCCCGGCGAGCCGGGGCCGGGCCGCCTCTTCCCGCTCTGAGCTCGGGGAGAGGGCGCCCGAATGCGCCGCGAACAGGGCCGGAGGCGAAATCCCTTCGATTTCGCGGAGCGTTCGGTAGGCCTGCGCGATGCCCAAGAGCGAGCTGCCGCTGCTCACGAAGGTGAAGATGGCATCGACCTCGCCTATGGTTTCGTAGATCTCGAAACCCAGCGACTTGAAGCCCTCTATCGAGCGGTCGTTCGCGGACGGTCTCAAGTTTTCGATGCCGTAGCGCCTCGAAGCGTACTTGGCGAGGTTTATCGGCCTGTCCGTCACAATGACCTCCGCCCCGCACCTCGCGATCTCCCTCAGCTTCACCGGATGGGTCTTCGGCGACACGAAAGCGAGCAGGCGTATACCCGCGAGGGCGCAGTAAGCCGCGGCGGCGGCGGCCGCGTTCCCCGACGACGATATCAAAAGGGCCTTCTTTCTTTCTTGCTTGGCCCTGGATACCTGATACGCGAGCGATCTGGCTTTGTGCGAACCCGTAGGGTTTAGATCTTCCCTTTTGAAAATCAAGCGCTCCAGCGAGAGTTCCGCCGCCAAATCGGGAACTTCGAGGGCTTTCGTCCAGCCTTCGCCGATCGTCAGCCGAAACCTCGGCTCCACGGCTGGTTCGTAGAATCCGGCGTACCGCCATACGTCGGTCCTCTGTTCATCCAGGCGCTCTCTGAAAGCGAGAGCATCGCGGTCCAACACCGGCTACTTCTCTTCCTCTTCGAACGAATCGAGAACGAGAGGGCTTTCTCCGGCCACGATCAAATCGGCCCCGCAATTATCGCACATGACGATCTCTCCGAGCTCGACATCTCCGTCCAGCTCGATCTCATAAGCGCACTCCGGGCAGTTGGCTTTTGCCATCGATCTCCTCCTTCAGCTCTCTAACAATCGTTCCAAAACCCTTATGGGGAGCGCCCATGTATAAACTATAAAACGAAGCGCAAGCCGGCGAAAGAAGTATCGAAGCTCCGGGCTTCGCGATCGCGAAAGCGTGCCTCACCGCCTCTTCCAGCGATGAGCATTCGTTGACGCTGGGAGCCGAACGCTTGCCCGAAATCCGCGCGATCGCCTTCGATATCTTCTCGCTTCCGCTGCCCGGCAGAAGCTCCACCGCTTCGACCTTCTCCATTTCCCCGGCCAGCGCGTCGTAATCAAGGCCCTTATCCTCGCCGCCGGCTATCAGGACTATTGGTCCCTCCAGCGAGCGCAGAGCGGCGATGGTGGCGTGCGGGGTGGTGCTTTTGACATCGTTGTAAAAGGCGATCCCCCCCACCGTCGCCACCCATTGAAGCCTGAGCTCCTTGCCTTTAAACCCCCTTATCCCCCTCGCTATCGCCGAGATTTCGGCGCCCGCCAGGTACGAAGCCAAAGCGGCCGCGAGCGCGTTGGACAGGTTGTGCTCGCCCGGGATCCTCAGGTCCGATTTGCGGCAAATCGAAACTACCTTCCCCGGCTCGGACAGGTACAGGCGGCCGGCCCGGACGAAAGCGCCCCTTTCCAATTCGTCGTCTCTCGTGCTGAAAAAGTAGACCTGCGAACGGGACGCGAGCGCGATCTCTCGGCAGCGCTGGTCGTCGTAATTGAGCACGGCGAAATCCCTTTCGGTTTGGTTTTTCGCGATCTTCGCCTTGGTTTCCACATACGCCTCGAAGGAGCCGTGCTCGGCTACGTGATCCTGCTCGATGTTCGTCACGACCGCGATATGCGGCGCCTTATCCAGATCCCTCAACTGCCTGTTGCTTATCTCCAAAAGGAGCACGTCATCCGGAGCGTAATCGATGACTTCGTGAAGAACCTGAACGTTGTGCCTATCGTTGCCCGCGAAATGGTGATTCAAACTGCTGGTCGACAGAATCTCATCTATGAGCTTCGCCGTCGTCGATTTCCCGTTGGTTCCCGTGACGCCGATCACCGGACAGGGAGCGAGGTCGAAATACAGCTCGGTCATGCTCGATGTGGGCTTTCCGCTTCGCCTGAGGGGCTCGATCACCTTTACGTTTTCCTCGTACAGGTACCAACTCTGGGGGAGAAAAATGAGATCGGCCCGTTCGATCCCTCGGAGGTACCGGTCTCCGGTTCGCCACTCTACGGGCAACCCCTTAATCCACTTCAACAGCTCGAGCCTCTCTTTGGCGGAGAGGCCCACGTGCGATCGCCGGAAAGCCCGATCGAACTCCGCCCCGCAGGCGCGGTCGTGAACGGTGAGCTCGTCAAAACCGAGTCGCGCGAGAAGTCGCAGCACCGCTGTCCCCTCAGCTCCGGACGGGCCGACGACGTGCACATCGGAGTTCCTAAACGAAACGAGTTCCTCTAGTTTCATTCTCAAACGCCTATTATATCCCCGCGGAGCGGCAGGTCCAGCCGGGCGGGGTTGCCGCGCCGCGCCATCGCCCGGAGAATCGCGCGCCCGCGGGCGCTTGCGCCCAGAAGAAAAGGCGGCTTTCTCGGAAAAATTCCGCGCTTTCAACTCCGTTGGCGATCGAACGCGACTCCGAGGCTAGGAATCCGTCCGCGGCTCGAACAGCGAGGTCGTTTCCGCTTGACCGTCGTCCTCATGAGGAAGAAATTCGGCGCTTTCGAAGATAGCAAGGCGCCTGGCCATGGCGAATCGCCTTTTTCTCATGGCGCTTCCCGCGTCTTCAACGACCACTTTTCCTTCATCGCGGCTGGCGTGAATAAGGCGATCGTCGTCCAGTACCAGCCCCACGTGGAGAATCGAGTTTTCCACGGTGAAGAAGACGATGTCGCCCTTCGAGATCCGCTTTTTCGCGACGCGCTCGCCCATTTTGAGCTGCTGTCGCGAGTTTTTTGGAAGTATGAGGCCCACTCCCTCGAAATAAGCGCGCTGAACGAGGCCCGAGCAGTCGATCCCGTCCGCGCTCGTCCCTCCCCACAGGTAAGGGACCCCTATATAGCGCTCGGCCGCCTCGATGAGGCTTTCCGCGCTTCCGGCAACGCCGACCCTTTTGCCGGCGGTGGCGCGGTTCGCATCGTGCCAAAAATCCGAGCCTTCGAAATCGATTCTGACCAATTCGTCATCCTTGCACCAGCCGATCGCGCCATCCACCAGCAAAAGCAATAGATATCCATCGACCTCGTGGATGATCTTCGCCGGATAGTCCCACGCATCGAGCTGCGAGCTCAAATTCGCGGACTCGTCCTTCAGGGCCTCGGCGGCCTTCGAACCCGGCAAGTATCGCCAAATATCGGCCCTCTTTTTCGCGGCCGCCCAGCCTTTCAAGGGCTCAAAGTCAAGCCGACCTATGACTTCGATATCCGCCTTAACTTTCCCGCCGAAAGCCCCTTTGGCGACCGAAATAGCCTCCTCGCGTTGCTTTTCGACGAGAACGAACCCCGAGAGGTGCAGGGCGTCGCCGGACTCGCGCGCGATCACGTCGAACATCGCGTGACCGTACGCTTCCTCATACCTGGCCTTCAAATCCGAAAGTCTCTCGTTTACGACTTCTGCGCTTTCCAAAAAACCAACTCCTCCCGAAAGGCGCCTTCGCATCGCGCGTCGCCTCGATGACCGCCGCAAAAGGCGCGGGCGGAGACGGCGCCATCGCTTCGCGGGCGAATGCAACCCGCACATCTATTTCATTTTCGCCAGCAACCTTTCCCCTTCCGGAGTCGTCACGGCGAGAACCTCGTCTCCCTCCCGAAGAACGGTATCGGCCTTCGGGATGGCGATCCCGCCGCCGCTTACTATCGCCACCAGCACCGTGTCGCGGGGAAGCTCGATTTCATCGACCCTTTTACCCGCGAACGGCGAGTCGACCTGCACTTTAAACTCCGAAAGCACTATATCGCCCCGTTTGAGCTTCAAAAGGGTTACGACGTCCCCCAGATCGAGCTCCTCCTCGATGATCGTGGCGATTATGTGCACGGCGCTAACCGCCACATCGACACCCCATTCTTTGGTGTAGAGCCACTCGTTCGCGGGATGGTTCACTCGCGCGATGACGCGGGGAACGTTCCACGTCTTTTTCGCCAACTGGCAGATCACGAGGTTATCTTCGTCGTCCCCGGTAACGGCCGCGACGAGGTCCGCGTTCGCGACGCCCGTCCGCTCGAAGCTTTCGGGCGCCGTCGCGTCTCCCTCCATAACTTCCACCTGAACTTCCTTGCGAAGTTTTTTCAAAACTTCGGACCGCCGCTCCATTATGACGACCCTGTGCCCCTTATCGTGAAGCATCTTGGCCAAATAGGAGCCGACTCGTCCCCCGCCAGCTATAACCGCAAACATGCGCTCTCCTTTCGAACCTCCTCATCGGCGGAAAAGGTCGCGGATCATCCGACGAATAGCATCTTCTTAAGCCTCGATACGGCGGAAGTGGTCGCGACGATTTGGAGGCCGTCGCCCTCCTGGAAAATCGTGCCCGACGTCGGGATGAAGGCCTTTCCGCAGCGCACCACGGCCACCACCTGAATGTCTCCGGGAACGTTCAGATCCGCGACCGTGTGGCCGGCCAGCTGAGGCGGTACCTGGCCTTCCAAAAGCTCGACCTCTCCGTTCCCGAAGCTCATGTGCCTAACCAGCTCCGCGTGAAGGATCATGCTCCTGATTTTGTTGGCCGCCCAGCTGGTGGGAGAAATCGTCTGTATGCCGAGCTTCTGATAAACGCTTTCGCGCGCGGGATCGTACACTCGAGCAACCACTTTCGGCACGCCGAATCTCGTTCTGGCCGCCAGGGCGCCGACCATGTTGTGGTTGTCTCCGTTCGTCACGGCGACGAACGCGTCCGCCTGGCCAACCCCGGCCTCCTTGAGGATCTCGCGGTCGAAGCCGACCCCGACGACTTTTTTTCCCTTGAACGCGACGCCCAGGCGCTCGAAAGCGCTCTCGTCCTTATCGATAACCGTCACATCCTGCCCCTCGAGCGCAAGAACCTTCGCGAGCTGTGCGCCCGCGCGACCGCAGCCCATTATTACGACCTTCAAGACTTCACCCCCAGCCCGCCGCATTTACACGCGTTCCAGATAGCCTCTGCATTATTGTACAGCATCGGCCGTTTCATATCCCGTCCCAGCGGCCCACCTTCCGGAAAACTTCCTCACCGCCAGCTTCCGGCCCTCTTCGAGGAAGAGGATCAGCGGAGCGAAGAGCAAGAGGGGCGCGAGCTGGCTCAAAGGAACCGGCGCCAACCCGAAAGCATCGGCAAGCGGCGGTACGAATATAAGAAGCAAAAGAATCGATATTTCGCTGGCTATTCCGTAAAGATAAAGGCGATTCGAGAGCAAACCGATTCGGAAAATGGAAGCCGTGGTCGATCTGCACGCAAAGCCATTTCCGATCTGAACCGCGACGATCGAGGCGAGCGTCATGGTCGTGGCCTGCCTGTACAGCGCGACGAGTCCCGGCGGGGCCGTTCCTTCGAGCAGCATGCGATTTAGGGCAGGAAGCTCGCTCCACGACCATCCGTGCAGATAAAGAAAGCCCAAAAAGGTCGCCATGGCCACCGTGCCCTCGATCGCCCCCAGCCATAAATACGCCCTCGCCAGAACGCGCCAATTCAGGAGGCGCTCCTTTTTCGGCCTGGGAGGTCGTTTCATAATGCCCGGCTCGGGAGCTTCGGCCCCAAGAGCGAGCGCCGGAACCATGTCGGTTCCCAGATCGACCGCCAGGATCTGAAGCACCGTGAGGGCGAGGGGGATCTTGAAAAGGACGAAAAGGATGAACGGAACTATCTCGGGAATGTTGCTCGCGAAGATGTAAGTTATGAAGCGCCTGATGTTATCGAAAACTCCCCTTCCCTCTTCGATGGCGTGGACTATCGTCGCGAAGTTGTCGTCGGTGAGGACCATCTGCGCGGATTCCTTCGCCACATCGGTTCCCGCCACCCCCATCGCGACGCCGATATCGGCGCGCTTTAGAGCCGGAGCGTCGTTGACCCCATCGCCCGTCACGGCTACGGTCAAGCCCAGGTCTTTCAGGGCGCCGACCACGCGCATCTTGTGTTCCGGCGATACCCGAGCGAAGATTATCCCGTCGCTCTGCACGGCTTCCTTGAGCTCCTCGTCGCTCATCCGATCGATTTCGCTTCCGACGACTACCCTCGCTCTCTCCTCGATTATCCCTATTTTTCTGGCGATCGATTCGGCTGTCAGACCGTAATCGCCGGTGATCATGATCGTCTTGATCCCGGCCTCCTTCGACTGCTTGACGGCCCTTTCGACTTCAGGCCGCGGCGGATCCATCATAGCCATGAGCCCCACGAACACGAGGTCCCTTTCGACGACTTCCCGATCGTAGTCGTCGAGATCGTTCGGCATTTCGCGATAGGCCATCGCGAGGACCCTGAGGGCGGCTCGCGCGAACTTGTCGTTCGCCTCTTCGATCGCCCGCCGCATTTCGTCGGTCAGCGGCTCGACGCCTCTGCGGGTCAAGATGTGCTTGCACAGAGCCAGCGTTTCGAGCGGGGCGCCCTTGGAATACGCGATCGTGCCGACCGACGGATTGGCGTGAATGGTAGACATGCGCTTGAGCGTGGAATCGAAGGGCAGCTCGTAAAGGCGCGGTTCTTCTTTCAGCCCTTTCTCGTAGTCGAAGCCGAACTTAAGCGCAGCCACGAGGAGGGCCCCTTCGGTTGGATCTCCCCTGACCTCCCAGCGCCCGCTTTTCGACGGCGGGACCAACCTCGCGTTGTTCGCGAAAGAGGCCGCCTTGCTTAGGACGGTCACCACCTCCCGAGGGACGTTCGCCTCATCGATGTTCACGCGACCGTCCATGGGATCGTATCCCGCGCCGCTCACTTCGACCTCGCAGCCATCGACCCACAAAGCCCTGACGGTCATTTCGTTCTGGGTCAGCGTCCCTGTCTTATCCGTGCAGATCACGTTCGTTGAACCGAGGGTCTCGACCGCCACCAACTCTTTGATCAGAGCGTGTCTCTTGGCCATCCTCTGCACGCCCATAGCCAGCGACAAAGTGATAGTGGGCAGAAGTCCCTCGGGCACGTTGGCGATGATGATGCCGATGGCGAAAATGAATCCCGCCAAAAGGCTGAGCCCGCCAACGTACGTGCCGGCGAAGAAGAAAACGACGCCGAGGCTTATCGCGATGGTGGCGATTATGCGGGTCACCCATTCCATCTCGCGGAAGAGCGGGCTTTTCTCGCCCTTAACCGATTGAGCCAGGTTGGCGATTTTGCCGAATTCCGTCGACATCCCCGTGGCGTAAACGACGGCGCGCCCGCCGCCGTACGCGACGCTCGTCCCGGCTAGGACCAGATTGGGGATCTCGCTCGGCAGCAGGGTCTCGTCCAAGCAGGGTTCGGCGGTCCGCCTCACGGGCTCGGATTCTCCCGTGAGGGTTGCGTTGTTCGTCCGCATCTCGAACTCCTGAATGAGGCGACCATCGGCCGAGATGCTATCCCCTTCCGCCAGTATCATTATGTCCCCGGGGACGAGCTCGGATGCCAGGATCTCCACTATTTCGCCATCCCGAAGGACCATAGCCTTGGTGGGGAGCAGTTTCATGAGAGCTTCGGTCGCCTTTTCCGCCTTGAACTCCTGCCAAAAGCTGAAAACCGCGTTGATTACGATGACCGCTATGATGGCGTATCCCAGCTCCGGAACTCCACCGATGAACGAGAGGAGCGCTCCCACCCAAAGAAGCAGCGCGAAAAAATGAACGAAGTTGCCCAAGAACTTGAATATCAGAGAGGTTCCCTCGGCGCGCTTGATTTCGTTCGGCCCGAATTCGCCTAGGCGCGCCCTCGCCTCTTCCGCGGTGAGGCCGCGGGGAGACGTTTTCAGGTAGTCGAACAGCTCGGGTTCTCTCATTTTCGCTATGAGGTGAACCCGGCGGGAGCCCTCGCCGTTCTCCGCCTTTCGAACGCGCTTAACCCGTTCCGTCATCTAAATGCCCTCGCGATCTCACGCGGCCAAAGCCAGCCGCCCGCCTCGCGATCCCGTCGCAACCCAAACATTTAACCGATATTTTACACGAAAAACGAAAAGGGGAACCAAAAAGGACGGGACTATCCCGCGCCGACCGAACGCGCTCGCGCGATAAAGATGGCGCGTCTAGGACGGACATCAAGCGCGCGGTTGCGCGCTTTGCGCTCCAAGATGTCCAGGTAAAAGGAACGTCCTCGGAGTCGGAGAAGTTGGCGGCGACAAGTCAGCGCGGGAGCGTCGACGCGGTAGCCAGCGCGGCTCTTACACTTGATAAAAAGAACACCTACACCAGCTGAACCTGCGCGAGCGCGCAGGAGAGATACCGCAGTTGCCTTAAAGAGGCCCCTGCCCCCTGACCCATCATGAGCCGAGAATGCTTCTTCGGCTATACGCCAACGACCAAAGATATGTATTCCGGAGAGATTGCGGAGAGAGCATTGCAAACCTTAGATCCCATATTCGAAGTCGCTTTATAGGAGTGCCATACTAAGTTCTTGCACAACATCTTCAAAGGTCTTATTTGCCCTTGACCAAGTATAGCGCGGGTTGCCGTCCTTCTCCACCGCCGATAAATCCGATAGTCCCATCTGGGCCGATGGCGATCGGCAAGCCAAAGCCATAGAATGAAGGCAAACGATCGGTTTCCGCGGTCCATTTTCTTGTGCCATTTGGCCGAACGGCGTGAAGACGGCCGTCTGTGGTGGAAATGTAAATCAAGCCATCTTTATCAATTACGTCGCGATGACATTATCACTCCTCACTCGTTCCCGCCAGGAGCTTTCCCCTCGCGATAGCCTTTAGAGCTCCGGGCGTCGATATCGAGAGACGTTCGGCGATCACGGTTGGCGAAAGGCCCAACTCGCTCTCCATCAGGTGGGCAAGATGCGCTCTTGCGTCGGAGATCGAAGCCTTTCGGCTTTTGCCGAGAAGGGCCGCTTCGGATACGCCGAACTTTTCACAGACGGAAGACAGTATTTGCTTAAAATCGGAAGAGGTCGCGCGGACCGGATGCGCTTTGCAGAGGCCAAGGACCGACTCGACGAAGCTTCCCTCCCCCAGGATGCGGTCATCGAACGCCTGCTTTGTCTTCGGGTACTTTTTCGGATAGCCCAATGAGCGCTTAAGACCGCCGCCGACGAGGTCGTCTCTTTTGCCCATAGACAGGCCGTCGTTTAGGAATTCGAGGTAGGCGCGTCTCGCCCTCGCCTTGGTCTTTGCGAAATGCGAAAGGACGGCATCGGGCTCAAACCACTCGCTTGCGCTTTTGCCCATGAGGTAGCTATGGCCCGAGTATGGGTAGGTCTTAAGCGCCGCCATCGAAGAGCAAAGGCCTGCCCTGATGGGGTTTAGGTGGATGTAGCGCACGAGTTCGAGGAAATAGGGCTCGTCTTGGCAGATTATCGCCTTGTAGCGATTTTGAAAGAGGTGGCCGGATCTTTTGTGCCTGCGGTTATGGCGGACGGCGTAGGCGGTAAGGAGCCTTCGCATGACGGTTGCGATCTCGGTGCCGCCTCGTCTCAAGAGGAGGTGAAAGTGGTTTTCCATGAGGCATAAAGGCATAGATCGGCGTCTTTGTCTCAAGAAGTATTTCTCCCAGGCGCTCGAGGAAAAACTCCTTGTCCTTTGCGTCGGCGAAGACGTCTCGCCCGTCAATGCCGCGGGCCATGACGTGATAGAGAAGACCAGGGGCATCGAGCCTCGGTTTTCTTGGCATGTGGTCTGCATGCGGGAGATTGTATTGAAAAGGAGGTGTTAGTTTAGAAAGTTAAGAACGTCCCTTTTAGATAACCCCTGAAGTTGAGCAGCTCGGTATCGGCTTACCAGAGCTTCAGGGTTTTGATCCCAGAAAAATTATTGAAGCTAAACTTCTGGAAACCCTAAATCACGCACGAGCCGAGCTTATCGTGGCGGATGCTTCTCTTTGTCTTGAATGCTTAAATGGGCCTTCCAGGCCCGCTCATCAAGCGGGTTGAGAAATCTCTCGGCAATGAAGCTTTAGCTAAGATAGCCGAAAAACTTGGCAACGATAGAGCTGAAGCTATAGTGGTTATCGGGTATGCTAAAAGCCCAGATGAGATTTACTTTTTTGAAGGCAAAATTAGAGAACAAATTGTAAGCCCCCGTGGTGAAAACGGTTTTGGCTGGGGTACTATTTTTATGCTCGAGGGTTACGATATCACTGTTGGTGAAATGGATCGAGAAGAGAAAAATAAATTCAGCATGCGTAAAATTGCTGCTACTAAACTTAAAGAACTCATTAAGGGTAAAGTATCGGTTGAGTTTTAAGCCCTATGCTTATGAAAGGAGTAACATGATTAGTGTATCTAGAGCAGATGCTGTGCCAGTTTTCAAAGGTCCTGAGGATGGACGCACAAAGGTATTAATAGATGCTGAATCAGGTGCCAGAAACTCAAGTCTCGTCGAGATCACATTTCCTGTTGGCGGTAAAACCGACCCCCATACTAGGGAAGTCGAGGAGGTAGTGTATGTTGTTAAGGGGAGAACAGCAATTACTATTGCTCAAAAGAGATACGATCTCGGTCCAGGTGATGCGATATATATTGCTCCCGGCACCGAGCATTATCACGAGAACATTGGGGATACGGAGCTTGTTCAAATAGTTGTGTTTGCTCCTCAGGGACCAGAAACAATACTAAAAAGGCTGCCGGGCGAATAAGGCTTTGTGTTTAAATCAATGCCAAATGCAATCCTAATTTTCTTTAACCTGCCTTTGCCGGAACTGCACATCGACACACTTCTCGGCCTCCTTAATCAAACTGGGCGGCGCGCCCGAAAATCCGCACCAATTCGAAAGTTTCTAAAGCGTGAGCGGCGATCTTCAGCTCTTGGGCTACGAACTCGTTGGGAGTAAGATAGCCGAGGCTTGAGTGTGTGCGCTCTCCATTGTAATACAAGAGCTTGATTTTCAGAAGATCGATCACCTCTCTTTCGGTCTCGCAGTCGGCAAAGAGATCGCCCCATTCCTCTTTGAAGCGTCCGAAGAAGGACTCGACTTCCAGGTTACCCATAAGGACAGCCCTTTCTCGAACAGAATACCTTCACCAGGTCTTTGACAAGGCATGATACGTAAGAGTAGCTCGTGTAGACCGAGCCCTGGTCAGAGTGGAAGATGACGCTCGATAGGTCGATGCCCATGCGTTTCAAATACCGTCGCGCTTTCTGGTAGGCGGCAATGACCAGCCCTGCGTTCGGATGAGACCCTGCAATCCAGCCGACGAGACGCTTTGTTTTAAGATCAAGGCAGGCGGCGAGATAGACCTTGCCGGCTCGGTAGCGGATCTCGGTTATGTCGCAGCAGATCACCTGGAATGCGGCCGGATTCCCAATCTGTCGGGCGAGGTTGACCTTCTCGCCGAGTTCATCCAAGAGATTGGCGATGCCGCTTGCGGCCGCTTTGACCTTGCGCCTTAAGCTGAGCTTCCAGGTCTTGAGGAGCTTCCTTAAGACCTTGTGATTTACAACGTAACCCTTCTTTTTCAGCTCGACTAGAAGGCGGCGATAACCGGAGCCGGGATGCTTCTCAACGAGCGAGGCCAGTTCGGCACGCAGGTGCTCGTGGCGCTTTATCTAGTCTTCTTTTTAAGTTCATAGTAGTAGCTCGGGCTTTCCTACTCTCAAGACGACAAGGCAGCGGTTTAGCCCGTATTTTCTAGCATAGGCTTGGACGAGTCCGACTTTTACTTTAGCGGCAGGAGTAGTGCCGCAAGAAGTTTTTTGCCAGTTCCAACTCGACCGTCTGTTTCCCGATGATCTTTTCGAGCTGCTCTATCTTTTTCTCCGGGTTGTTCTCGGCGGTCGGCTTCTCGAAAAGCGTGTGGCCATTCTCCAGGAGGTCTTGCTTCCACTTGCCGACGAGGTTGGGGTGGACGTCGTAATCCCTTGCGATCTCGGCGATCGGCCTTTTGCCGGCGATCGCTTCCATGGCGATTTGAAACTTGAACTTGCCCGTGAAGTTTCTGCGATTCTTTTTCATGGCAACCGTTTCCTTTCTTCTTAAAGAATTTTACCGGTTGCCACTCACACTTAGTTACTGGTTCGAATTGGCGGGCTCAGATCTATCCATCGATCCATTGCTCTATTGTTCTGCGCTTCCACCCATCCTCTAACCCTCGTTTAATCTGAAACTCTCTTTTCTGTTCCCTTAATTAGCGTTGTCAGCATCTTACCTATCGAATCCAGGTCATCTTTTAGTAAAGCAGCGCTACTATCGGGGACTAGCTGCAATTCGCCACAGATTTCAAGTAACGGCGCGCGCTCAAATGCTGAACCTCTTGCCAAGCCACCACGCCGGCCATCGTCGATCGTCCGCATAAGCGGAAAAATGCCGCGGGTATTTACGTCTTGCCAAAAGCCATCCATCTGAGACAATTGAGGTTGTATGAGCGCCATCGAAGGGCCGACCCGTTCAACGAGTTTGTCGGCGCTGGACGGATTCAAGCTTGCCAAGTACCGCTTCGAGCTAAAAGCCAAAGAGCCCATGATGCTTCCAGAATTCAAGGGCTCGACGATCAGGGGCGGTTTCGGTCGCCTGTTCAAGAGAATCTGCTGCGCGAGTGGCGAGAGCGATTGCGCTGCCTGCGTTTTGAAGAATGACTGCCCATACGCCTGCGTTTTTGAAACAATGCCGATGGAAGGGGCAGACCGCATGGCTGGCCACCTGAAAGTGCCGCGGCCTTACGTTTTTGAGCCCCCTCTTGACGGGCGGACGCGGTATAGCCAAGGCGATAAGCTAGCTTTCGATCTTATCCTGATCGGGCGGGCCATCGATTTTTTGCCGTATTTCATAGTGGCGATGAGGGAGCTCGGCGAAGAAGGGATCACCGTGCGCCGCCACAAGTTCGAGCTGACTTCGATATATGCGGTTGAATGCCTCTCATCGGGAAAAAAGCTCGCGGGAGAAAAGCTCGTTTACTCGGTCGATGATAACATGGTGCGCGTTGCGAGATCGGAGCTCACGGGCGCCGATCTTGTTAAACGCGCCGAAGAATTCGAAGGCAAGAGGCTGAAAGTCGACTTTTTAACCCCAACGCGCATCAAATATCGAGGTGCGTATTGCTTTGCCGACCTTCCTCTCGTCGCTCTGATCCAGAACCTGACGCTGAGAGTTAATGCGCTTTCTTATTTTCATTGCGGAGGTCGCTGGGATGACGAGCTAAAAAACCTGCGGGAAATTGCCCAGGAAGCTCGAATCGCGAGGCGCGCGATCGCCAAGAAAGAATTGCATCGATATTCCAGTCGACAGGGGAAGAAGGACAGCCTCTCCGGAATAGTCGGTTCGATAGTATACGAGGGAAACTTGAGCTCATTGATTCCGCTTCTTCTTTTGGGTCAGTTCATCCACGCGGGAAGCGACGCCGTTTTCGGCTGCGGGAAGTACGAGATATCAGACGCCGATTGATGGCGATTTCTCTTCGAATCTCCCTTGGGTGCAACGCTGATTGAATGGCCTTAACCAATGGGACCGCTGAACGGATCTGCCCTTTGCTATCGCAACCCGCAGAACAAGGACACCGCATCGCCGACGCTGGCGGATATCAACATTCGCGCCTTTCACCTTGTTTACCTGGCCGTTCGTTCGGAACTCGAGTTCCAGACGTGCAAAGTACCCGATTTCAAAGCTCAAGTTCTAGCTTTTTAAAAATTTGTAAAACTTTTTGTTATGGCGGCAAACTGCCATGCGCTTGGCAGTTCGGTTTGCTGAAATGAATTTAGAGTCAGCTGATGTTAAGGGATTGATTAAGACGCAACAAAATCATGGTTCTCTACTATGAAGGGCGCTAGCTATGATTGCGGGATGTGTAATTAATTAGCCGTTTACTATGACGAAATATTCCAATAGGAATTGAAAGGAAAGCAAGGTAGCGATATACAAATTAGCAAAGATATAAAGTATGATAGAAGATATAGTGAGGTCGATAGCAGTCAAAACTTAAGTTTGATCACTGGCAGTTTATTTGGAGGTAAAAGAATTGCAGTTAACACTAACGCTAGTTGGCTCTCGGGATTTTGTTTTACCAATCGAATACAACTATCTAGTTCAGGCTGCTATTTATCGAATGATTGAGCAGCCAGCATTGCGTTCTTACTTGCATGAAGAAGGGTTTGCTATCGGCCAAAGAAAATTCAAATTATTCGTTTTCTCAAGGCTTCTGGGCCAATCAAGGTTCGATCAGAAGATCAAAAAGATTGTCTTCTCGTCGCAGACGAGCCTTGTCATTTGTTCACCAATAAACTTCATCATTCAGGAAATTGGTAATGGTCTGCTTCGTCAAGGATATGTCCGTTTAGGAGACAATATAGCGAAGGTCAGCAAAGTAGATATTGCAGACCCGGTTGTCCATTCAAATGTTATAGAAATAAGAATGCTCTCTCCTCTGGTGGTCTATAGTACGATCGAAGAAGAATCCAGGCGCTTTACATATTATTATTCGCCTTATGAGGAACGCTTTAAAGAGTTAGTATTTAATAATTTAGCCAAGAAATACCTTATAGTTTATGGACGTGCTATTGATTGTAAACGATTTGATATCGTTCCAATTAAAGTTGGACGTTCAGAATTCAAAATTGTTAAGTATAAGGGAACGGTAATTAAGGGATGGATGGGAAGCTTTAGACTTGAAGGAGATCCTCAATTACTAGAAGTGGCCTTGCATGCTGGGCTTGGTGCGAAAAACTCGCAAGGGTTCGGCTGTTGTAAGTTGGAGAGGATAGGTGCCTGATGTTTATTGAGCGATTGGTTGTCCTAGGGAAGACAGTTATAAGCTCTGGTGAAGAGCCGGGCGATATTCTCAAGTTGATTTCTGACGTCGAAGAGCAAGGGAAGTTTTTGGAAAACGTGGCTATTATAGAAGTTGCTTTAGATGACGGGTTTAAGGCAGCGAGACTGCCTTTGCAAACCTGGGGTGCTAGCAGCTCTGAGACGGCTACTAGCAAAGGGAGCCGCAGTAATAAGGGTTCATTTGAGCTTGATTTTAGTCGGGGATTAGGGGTGCCTTTTGTTCTCCCCCGTAGCGGCAATCCAACAGTTCCACAAGGTAAATATGGCGTTCCTGTTTATCCGGTTTTCCATAGCAGTAAGAAGCGAGATAATGAAAAGAAAACGATGTTGGAAGAATTGTCCGTATCGGCATTTAAATTTCTGCAGGGGCGCCTTAACAGAACGTTGTTCTTACCCCGAACTTTCTCGAATTATGAAGTTGAGGAACTAGCCGTTCACGTAAGAGCATGTGCATCTGAAATTCTCCAGAAAACTGCCGAGGGCAATAGCCAGGGATATGGCTTGATCGTATTGTGCATCCCAAGTGATGAAGGCCCCTACCGTTATGATAACCAGCGACCTGCGCCGGGTGATCGGGATTTCGTGTGGATGGGAGAAAGCGTTTTGTTCCCAGGGCGCCACATTGTTGGCAATCTCCAGGTATTGGCGGAATGCTTTAAGCTCTCAAAAACAGAAGAAGGGGCCGAAATGGGGAAAGCTTATCATTGTAGCATCTGTGGGTGTGAGAGCAGCAAAGCTGTATCCGCTTATTCGAAAGCCTGGCCGTGGCTGGCGCCGACCTGGCACCCGCCCTTTCCTGAGCGTTTCAAAGAAGGGAATGAGGTTATCGACATTGCCGCAACGGTCGGTGCTCTATGTCCTGAATGCTATACCGGGATGGTAGTGGGCGCTGGAGTATTCAATGAGGTTTCGGGTAACCTTCCTCAGTGGTTGACAAAGGAACTTTTTCTGCCAGTAGCCTCTGCAGGAGGACGAGAGGAAGCCAAGAAAGATAGACAGCTTCCGATAATCAAAGGCTCTGTTGTAGTTCTTCCATTGCAGCAGGGTATACAAGACGACACCGGTCTTCTCCGAGAAGCATTGGAGATCTACAGAAAGAAAAAAGAACGGCGCGCAGACCGAGCCGATCAACTGCTGCAGGCGATCACTGGCTTGAAAGCAGCCTACCTGAAGAGTTGAATACAGATAACTACCGGCTTTCAATGGTTTACTACAGCCAGGCCAACGCAGACATACAATTGCGGGCTGTAGTCGAGGATGTACTTCCCTCAGTGGTGGCAAGATTGCAGGAAATCCTGCGCGATGCGCTGCAGTTGGCAGCTTTAATCCATAAGGAACTTGGCTTCCAAGTGGCTAATTGGGAAATCGAACGTTATGGTTCGCTTCCTTATATTCTCATAAGGGCTTACGGAGGCTGCTATCTCTGGCAAACAATGGCAGAAATCCTTCACTGCCGCTCTCTCAATTGGGGTCGTTTTATCGCAGGGGTTGCGGCTAGGATGAATGGTTATGCTAAACTAATGGTTTTGGGTCAAGGAAGCTCTGCGAGCGGATCTTATCGGAATCTTAAGGATGAGGTGTGTTTATACCTCATTTTCCGGTTTTTCTATCAGGCATACAATGAACAAGTTTTAAAGAGAGGAGGAAAGGAATTGTGCGATTGGCGGGAGATGAGGAATAAAATTGCCGTGGATGAGCCTGAACATATTTCTTTCAGCAATTTGGAAGAACTTGGGTTTGCCGCTGGGTATTTGGTGCGACGCTTTGGGTGTCAGTATTATGCTAAATTGCAGAAAGACTTCATGCGACACCGGGTAATGAACTTCGGCTCCAGCCTTAAACCGGATGATATTTGGCGTCGGGCACTCAGCCGTTTTCAGGAATACGCTTTAAAACTCGATCTTGGTCTTCCTAAAGATTTTTGCCGGCGTGCTGCAGTGGTCGAATGCGAGTACCGGCGGCAGAGAAAGGATGTGGAGAAACACAAGGACGAGTTCATCGGCGCATTCTGGAGCGGTTATATGCTGGCTTTGCCATCGGACGACGATGGTCATAACGAAATCCAGCCACAAGCAGGGAGGGAAGATTGATGGATGTTTCTACTGGCGAAATACTCTTTATTAAAAGCGTCAAAGATGGTATCCCCAATCGCGATCCTTTAAATGACAGCGATGCGCGCTCCCTCTTCGGCGAGGAAGACGGCAGAATCTCGCTGTCCGACGTGAGTATTAAAAGAGATGTCCGTGATTTTGTATTGGCTAAGTACCCGAACGGAGGTGAAGGAAAGCGGTACTTTATCTGGTGCCGAGAGGAAAGAACGAATGATAACAAACTTTTAGGGCGTGATCGGCTAGCGGAGACTATCCTTGAGCGCGCTGGCAAGGCTAAAGAAGAGGATAAACAAAGCGCCTTATTGACAGCAGCCTTCGATATGCGGGTTTTCGGCGCGGTTTTCAGCGTGAAAAAACAGAGCTTTCACAAAACTGGCCCCGTGCAGTTCGGTTGGGCCCATTCTCTGCATCCAATAGATACAAAGTATGTTCAGGGAACGACGGTCATGCCGAGCACGAGCAAAGACATCAAGGTTGAAGAAACCGGGGAAGAAACCGGAAAAGAAACCGGAAAAGAAACCGGAAAAGGACAGGGCACTATCTGGACTACATATTATCTCCCCTTCGCGGTGTTTGCCATGCCAGGGGTGGTCAATGCCACTATAGCTCGGGAAACTGGGATGACAAAGGCGGACCTGGAACTTCTTCTCGAAGGTTTATGGAAGGGCACTCTTCACCGGCAGGCCCGCGGACGTGGGTTCCAGCAGCCTTTGCTTCTAGTCCACGTGGAGTACAAAGATCCCTTCTTCCGCATTGGCTATTTAGAAGACTATGTCACCCTTGAGCCGGGACGGGAGGAATGGCTTGGAGGCCATCCTCCTACTATGATTTCCGAAGTGACCTTGGATGTGCAAGAGCTGGCAAAGGTGCTACGCAAATTTAATGACAAGATCGAAAAAGTTCGCTGGTGGAGAAACCCGGAAATTGCGCTTAAGGGAAAACTACCGGGACAGGAAGCTAGTGATTTTGTGCCGGAGGAAAAAGAAAATGGAGAGCCTAAAGCTCGAGGGGGAAAACTACGGGGACAGGAAGCTAGTGATTTTGTGCCTCCTGCGTCAAAGGATCAAAAGGCTTAAGAGTGAACTACCGGGACACAAAGAGTCTCTTGGTAAGCATTGCGTGGGGTGTTTAACTAATGACTAATATAACTGGCCAGGTCGATGTATTGATTTTTTCCCTGCGAGGTAAGCTGGCACATTTCCGCCAGCCAGATACCACTGTTACCCAGGCAACTTACCCTTTTCCTCCACGACCTACGCTGCATGGGCTACTCGGTGCTGTGCTGGGGATTGATTACACTACGCCGGAGTGGGCGCAGTTTCTCCGGGGCGAGCATTATGTGGGGCTTACTTTGCTAGCTCCGGTGAAGACTGTGTGTATGCAGATGTCTCTTCTCGGTAAAGGGTTTGTAAGTAGCGGTAAGGATTTCAACCGCCCCACTGTAGTGGAAATGGTAGTTGCACCCCGGTACCGAGTATACTACGCGGGAGAGAGCCTTACGGCGTTGCGCGACAGAATTGCCAGCCGACAAAGCGTATTCCATACCTATCTAGGTTCTGCATATTGCCTTACTTTCCCGGAATTTGAGGGCGTTTTTGAAGCACAGTCTATTTTGCCCGCAGAAGGAGAAGTCGCGGTATCCTCTGTTGTGCCAGGCGACATAGTAAAGCACGTGAAATTAGAAGGCAATTCATCTTATGCAGCGGCACGCGCAATGCCATACTTCCATCGGGGAGACCGAACGTTCATGGGCACCGCTACAGTATTCTATGAGGTAGCAGGACAACCCTTAAAACTTGAGTTCAGATCCACCTGCAATCTCCCATATATGCTAGTAGCACTTCCCTCGGGAGAAACGGTATGTCTATGGTGAAGTACCTGTTAAGAGATTGTATTGCTCGCCCGCCAGACGAAACGGGAAAGCAATATCCGTTAACCGAGCACCTGCTCGCTGTGGCGCATGCGATGGGAGATCCTCAAGGTGATTGTCATGCCCGGCTAAGATTCTTAGCCGGTCTGTTGCACGATGCTGGTAAAGCGCGTGCGGTGTGGCAAGATTATATTCGCTTCCCGAAAAAAAAGCGCTCTAGAGGCGTTGTGCCGCATGCTTTTGCTGGAGCAATGCTATTCGCGCTTGTGCTTGAAGAGTTATTGACGACCTGGTCTGTTCCGCGATCGGAAAACAACGCGTTAATTCACTTAGGGGTTTATCTCACTTACTTTATTTTTAATCACCATGGGCCTGTCCCTGAGGCAATAAAAGATGTCCCGCCGTGGCAGGCTAGCTTTTCACCCGAAGAGTTGTTTTCTTGCGACCTTGAAGGGCTGCTCGGCTTAATCGGGGAACATTTTCCCGAGTTGAAGCAAATACGGACAGGCGTTACCCCAGCGCAGTTTAAAGAACGGTTTAACAGAATTTCCGCCTATTGGCCAAGGTGGCACAATAAGGCTCTAGGTTACGTTTCCAAGGTGCAGCGTGAAGGAAACCTATATGCCCAAAGTGCGTGGATTTGTCTTTCAAATAGCTTGGAAAATAGACGGTTGATAGCCGGTGACCGATTGCATGCTGCTCATCTGGGCGTTGATACTGATGGAGAAAGAGCAATTGCTCCAGAACGTGCAGCAGAAATTTTTAATAAAATAGCAATGTTTTGTACTAAGCGTCGAGAAATGTTAGCGGCTGATGGAGCGCAAAACGCGCTTTTGGAAAAGCGCGAGGCTTGTCGCCACGCCGCACTTAATACTTTCCGGAATGCCCAAAGCGGCTATCTTTTCACGCTTGAACTGCCGACGGGTTATGGAAAAACTCTTACTTCGCTTAGCATTGCCCTGAATGCAGTTGCTGCCGGGTTAAGCCGCCGCATTATTTACGTTGCTCCTTATATCTCAATTCTATCCCAAGCGGCAGCCGAAATTGCTACGGCTACTGGTCTTGAGGTGGTTTTGCATCACCACTTATCGGCTTTGGAGAGATCTTTGCTTGAAATGGAGCAGGATGAATGCGAAAGCATAGAAATTGAATCTTGGTTGTCGCCGATAGTAGCCACAACGTATAACCAATTTTTCCGGGCTTTGTTTCCAGTCCGAGCGCAGCATACACTCAGACTAACTGGTCTCGAGGAAGCGTTTGTTATTATAGATGAGCCTCAAACTATCGCTGCTACTTCCTGGAATCTCTTCTTATCTCTTATAGAGGCTGCAACGCGGATACTCGGCTGCCGTGTGCTATTTGCTTCGGCTACACTGCCCGAGACGGGAGGAGGCATTCTAAAATCATCCTGTATTTCGCTTGGCCGGGAACAACCGCTATTCAACCGCTATCATATCCAAGCTCTGGGTCAACTGGATGAAGAAACCTTGGCAGCGGAAGCCATAAAAGCCTTCCATGAATTTGGGACGGTAGCGGTGATCCTGAACACAATTCGGGACGCAGCTGAAGTTCATAGACGGATCAAGAGCTATCTTGGCGAAGAAGCACGAGGGCAAATATACTTCTTATCGGGGCTCCTAACATCACTACATAAGCGCGCGCGCATTGCTCAAATCAGACGTGCCTTGGAGGAGAAATCACCGGTGATGGTTATTTGCACCCAAGTTCTGGAAGCCGGGGTAGATCTTAGTTTTTGCGCAGTTTTCCGGGCCTTGCCCTTGGTTCCTTCAATCGTTCAGGCGGCAGGGAGATGCAATCGTCACGGAGAATCCGAATTCGGCTGCCTTTACTTATTCGATTTTCGGCGCGGGGGCAATGAAGATACTCGGAGATACATTTATCGCGATCATATTCAGCGAGAGGTTACCGATATACTTCTGCAAAAATATCCATCTGCCAAAGAGATGGAATCCACGACGCTAGTTGATGAGTTTTATAAGGAATGCTTTAAACTCAATGCTAACCAGGCAGTGCTTAAAAAGTTAGAAAACGGTGCGAATGGACATTGGGGCGAGTTATCTGGCATAGAACCATTTGGCCCCAAGGATGCTTATACTTATGGTGTCTTTGTGCCACAACTTTATGGTGAACCGCCCGATTTCGTTGTTCGAGCTTTACAGTATTTCGGAACCTATGAGCCTGGGGAACTATGGAACATGTACATTTCACGGGGTTTTCTATCATCTCTTAGTTTTACCGACCGGAAGCGTTTTATGTCACTTATGTATCAATTTATTGTACAAGTCCCAGAGAATATTGCTCGAGATATTGGCGAACCAGTTGCTGATCGGGCTCTATTGCGTTTGCGCTATCAAAGTCAATACCGAGAAGATATGGGCTTATCATTCTTGACAGAGGATGAGCCTTATGCCGAGCAATTTATTTGACTTTAGGAGAAATCGAGTGATGGAAATTAGCGTTAGTGGAACACTAGTTTGGTATTATTACATTTGCCCCCGCGAGGTATGGCTTATTGCACACCAGTTAACTCCCGAGCAGGAAGATACTAATTTGCTCATTGGTAGACTCATTGCTCAAACATCGTATCCTCGGGAAAAGAAAGAATTGGCAGTTGGCTCGAGCAAAATAGATATCTATCGATATGCCAATGGAGAATTTGTGGTAGGCGAGGTAAAGAAGAGTTCCCGGTACCGCAAAAGTGCCCGAATGCAGTTAGCTTTTTACCTAAAGGAACTCGCTTCTCGCGGAGTCGAGGCTAAAGGAGAACTACGCTTTCCTGCCGAAAGAATTCGAGAACCAGTAGTTTTGGATGAAGCGATGTTGGAAGAGCTTGAGGAGGTGGAATATAAGATTTTGCGCATTTTGCATGTTGAACAACCTCCACCTCCCACGAGGAATCGTTTCTGCAAAAAGTGTGCGTACGGGGAGTTTTGCTGGGCTTAGCAAGAACAGATGAATGAAAAAAACATTTTATATCTTTTCTTCTGGCGCTTTCCAGCGACGGGACAATACCGTCTACTTTGAAAGCGAGAAGAATGAACGAAGGTTTATCCCAGTTGAGGATATCGCCGATATAACTGTTTTTGGCGAAGTGAGTATTAATAAACGCTTCCTGGAATTTCTTTCACACAGGGGGATTATCTTACACTATTTTAACCATTATGGATATTATATGGGTAGCTTCTATCCGCGCGAGCATTTTAACTCTGGTTATATGCTTCTAAAGCAAGCAGAGTATTACCTTGATCCAATAAAACGACTCTCTATTGCAAGAAGAATTGTTGATGGCTCTACAAAGAATCTCCTGCGCGTTTTAAAGTATTATAAAAGTAGAGGAATAAATATAAGCAAACGTATTGATGCTATTGAATACTTAGCTAACTCTATTGCTGTATGCAATAATCCAGAGGCTCTCATGTCGATCGAGGGGAATATACGTGACCAATATTATAGAGCCTTTGATTCTATTATTGGAAAATCTGATTTTATTTTTGAAAGTCGAACGAGAAGACCTCCCAGAAATCGGTTGAATACGTTGATCAGTTTCGGTAATTCACTTCTTTACACAATATGCTTAAGTGAAGTATACCGTACTCATCTAGACCCCCGTATCGGCTTCTTACACTCGACAAATTTTAGAAGGTTTACTTTGAATCTAGATATTGCTGAGCTTTTTAAGCCGATTATCGTAGATAGAGTCATCTTTAGTGTTATTAAGAAATGCATGATCACAATGGACGACTACGAAGAGCGCACTGAAGGCTTACTTTTAAAAGATAAAGCTAAGCGTTGTTTTATAGAGCAGTTAGAGAAAAAACTTAAAACAACTATTAACCATCGTGAGATCGGAAAATCTGTATCTTATCGTAGGCTTATACGGCTAGAACTTTATAAACTTGAGAAGCATTTAATAGGAGAAAAAGAATATGTTGCACTTACGTTAACTTGGTAAAGCTTTCATATCATGAGGATTAATACATGTTTATAATCTTAGTATATGATGTAAACGTTAAGAGAGTGGCCAAAGTCTTAAAAACATGCCGCAAATATATTTATTGGGTGCAAAACTCAGTTTTTGAGGGTGAGATTTCCGAAGCAGGGCTAAAGGCACTAAAAACAGAGCTTTTACGCATAATAAATTTAGCTGAGGATTCCATAATAATTTACAATCTAAGAACCAAACGTTATTCATCTCGCGATGTTATAGGAGTTAAAAGGGGAAGTGATAGCTTTATAATATAACGAAACTCGGCACGAGTGTCTTGGCTGCAGCGGGCATCATGGGAAGTGATAGCTTTATAATATAACGAAGCTGTAGCTTCGGGATTGTTTCGAATAAATAAACAAGGTAAGGCAAAAAAAGCCGCGTAAATCTTCAGGCTCTGCAAAAGGGAATGAGGATGGAAGGAATATTGATTGAACTAATTGAGTTTTGTCGTCTATGGTAAGTAGCGCAGTAAACATGGGGAATCGACGACATGTTTTGTAACTCATTCATAATGCTCTTACTTATAAACTTATAAGCGAGCTTATTATTAGTTTTCCGATGGTAAATTTGTTAAACTTAGTAAGTCATACCAAGAAAAATGGGTTACCAGTCTACCTATAAGGGATTGAAACCTCCTATTGACTACGGAAAGCAAGTCCGCGTGCAAGTGTTACCAGTCTACCTATAAGGGATTGAAACCCCGCTCCCGTGGCCGGAACCAGGGGAAGCGGGAGGGTTACCAGTCTACCTATAAGGGATTGAAACTCAGGATAATAGGAGGGAAAAGATGAAGAGGTGGGAGTTACCAGTCTACCTATAAGGGATTGAAACTGGATGAGGTCAAGGAGTATAAAAAGCTTCTCTCTCAGTTACCAGTCTACCTATAAGGGATTGAAACCTTCCAAGCTCAGTAAAGTTCAGCTTTTTGAGAGAGTTACCAGTCTACCTATAAGGGATTGAAACGAGGTCGGCATCGCGAAGCTGAGCTCCCCGGAGCTTGTTACCAGTCTACCTATAAGGGATTGAAACGAGGTCGGCATCGCGAAGCTGAGCTCCCCGGAGCTTGTTACCAGTCTACCTATAAGGGATTGAAACAGCGCTTTTTTTTCGAAAGTCGATGAAAATATCGATGTTACCAGTCTACCTATAAGGGATTGAAACTTAGAATAACATTGATGCAAGCGCTCCTCGCGCTCTTGTTACCAGTCTACCTATAAGGGATTGAAACTTGCTTCGCTTCTGGCGCAGCGCAAGTATCTGACAGAGTTACCAGTCTACCTATAAGGGATTGAAACACAGAGCGGCGGGCGAAATCGCGAAGATCGAGGGGCGTTACCAGTCTACCTATAAGGGATTGAAACTTCTCCAGATAATCACTTTTACTCCCTGCCATTTTGTTACCAGTCTACCTATAAGGGATTGAAACCGCTGTACGAGGCCATCCCACTGGGATGGCCTCTTAGGTTACCAGTCTACCTATAAGGGATTGAAACCCGGCTGCTCGTCTTGGGTCGACGGCAACGCTCCGGTTACCAGTCTACCTATAAGGGATTGAAACATCATATGCCATCATGTGAAGCTCGCTGTTCCTTATGGTTACCAGTCTACCTATAAGGGATTGAAACGCGGAATCGACCTCGATCCTGCTCCTCAGGCCCGGATTGTTACCAGTCTACCTATAAGGGATTGAAACTCGAGACGCTCGACGATATTCTCGAGGCAGGCAACCAGTTACCAGTCTACCTATAAGGGATTGAAACTAACGACTTTCCCGCCGCCTCGCGAAAGAAGCTCTCGGTTACCAGTCTACCTATAAGGGATTGAAACATTCAAGAGAGACATTACTCGGTGATTATCGCAAAGTTACCAGTCTACCTATAAGGGATTGAAACCCTGCGGGCGCCAACGGATCAAGCATCCGATTAAGTTACCAGTCTACCTATAAGGGATTGAAACAAGAAGCGGGGCGAAGCGCTCTTCGTCGACTGGGAGGGTTACCAGTCTACCTATAAGGGATTGAAACTCCGCATCGCCGTGATTTTCCCCCGCCACGAACGCCGTTACCAGTCTACCTATAAGGGATTGAAACAGTGCTGAACTCAACATCCTTTCGCCTAGTGGTATCTCAATCCTGCGCCTCGTTTGGGCATAATTCATAAAAGGGCTGCATTGCGGACGCAATGCGGTCGCCTTTGCATCCGCGGCCCTTCGGATATAATTCATCAAAAGGGGGTGGACGAAATGGCGCGGGTTTCAAACGATAAACTTGTTTCAAAGAATGTAAACGTCCTTCACGAGGAATCTCTAACCTTTGGGCAAAGGCTTGCGGATTCGCTAGCCGAGTTCGCGGGGAGCTGGACGTTCATTATCGCTTTCGCGGTGGCGATCGCGGTCTGGATGAGCATCAATACGATTCTCACGATAACCAGGCACTTCGATCCGTATCCGTTCATCCTGCTCAATTTGGTTTTATCGTGTCTCGCCGCCGTTCAGGCGCCGGTGATTATGATGAGCCAGAACAGGCAAGAGGCGCGCGATCGGCTGAGGGCCGAGAACGATTTCGACGTAAACGTTAAGTCTGAACTCGAGATCGAGAAGCTGCACGAAAAGGTCGACCGGCTTTTGGAGTTGATAGAAGCCCAGAAAGCCGCGCTTGCGACGTCTGCTCAACGGGAAGAATAAGAATCGCCGGGAAAGAGGCTCGTTCGCCGCTTTTCCTCGGGCGCCTAAACCCACCTGACGACCCGCAGCCGAAAAGCCGCCGCTGTAAACCCGCCTGACGACTCGCCGTGAGCTCGCTGGCTTCTCTGGTGGCGCTTGAGCGTAGCTCATTCATCCCGATTATAACCGATGGCTGGGGGAGCTGGCGCAACTGATCAAAGATATCATTGCCCCGCGCTGACGGTGATCGTAATCGTGGTTTCCTGCATCGCCAAAGAGTCTGGGGACGGCGTTTGCGAAATCACCTGGCCGGCCGGCGAGTTCGGGTCCTGAACTTTTATCACATCTACCAGGAAGGCTTTGCTTTTAAGAGCATCGATGGCCTCTTGTTCGCCCATGCCGATCACCGAAGGAACGTAAACGTTGCCGGGCTTGCTATGCAAGGAGCATTTCTCCGTGGGCTCGCCGCCTTTTGGATAGTACCTGGTTATGACCCTCGGGCAGTACTTGGTTGGAAGTTCTCCCGTCTCGGCGCAGACTTTAACTTCGACCACTTCTACTCCTTGCGAGCTGGGAGACGGGAATCTCGCGACGGGCTTGCCCTCCAGGGCCGCGGACATGAACTTCCCCCAGATCCTCGCCGGAAAAGAGCCCCCAGTTACGGGGATGCCGTGAACGTTGTACATCTCTATCTGGCCTTGTCGGTAGCCGACCCACACTGCCGTCGAGAGCTCCGGCGTGAAGCCGACGAACCAGGCATCGCGGTATTTTTCCGCGGTGCCGGTTTTCCCCGCTGCCGGACGGCCGATGTTGGCCGCTACCCCGGTGCCGTAGTTGATTACGTCCCTCATGATATCCGTGAGAATGGCGGCTGTCGATTGCTCGATCGCTTTTGCCGGCTTTGGCTTGTGCTCCTCGATCACCTTGCCGTTGGCATCCGTAACTTTGACTATCGGGGTGGGAACTACGTACATCCCGCCGTTATCTATCGTCCCGTAAGCCGCGGCCATCTCGAGAGGTGTCACGCCCTCGCCCAATCCCCCCAGCGCTATGGCCGGATACGGCTTAAGGTTGCTGGTTATCCCCATTTTCTCGGCCACTTGCACGACTTTCGATGGCCCGACATCCATTATGAGCCGAGCGAATACGCAGTTGACGGACCCTATGAGCGCGGATCTCAACGTCATAATCCCTCGGCCGGGCCCGTCGGCGTAATTGCGCACTTGCCATACTTGGCCGTACGGGAGCGGAATATCGATCGGACTCGAATCGTAGGTTTTGTTCGGCGACATGCCCTGTTCGAGCGCGGCCGCCAGAACGAACGTCTTGAAGGTCGATCCGGGTTGCCGCATTCCCTGAGTGGCCAGGTTGAACTTGTTTTTGTCGAAGTCTCGTCCGCCGACCATCGCCTTTATCTCTCCGGTTTTCGGATCGAGCGAGACCAAGGCCACTTCCGGATCGCCCGGTTGGTCGAGCGTCCCCCAGGCCGCTTCTTCGGCTTTCCTCTGCAGGTCGAGATCGATCGTGGTGTAAACCCTGAGGCCTCCCTTGAAAACCATCTTGTCTCCGTACTTCGCCAGCAGGAGCTGCTTCACGTATTCCACGAAATAAGGGGCAACCGTCGTCGTTTTCTGGGGAGGTTGCACGTTGAGCGGTGCTGCCAAAGCCTCCTGGTATTCTCGGTCGGAGATCATCTTCTGCTCGAGCATCTTTTTGAGCACCGCGTCGCGCCTTGCTTTCGCTTTTTCGGGATTGACGTAAGGCGAATCGTTGTTGGGAGAGCGGATGATTCCGGCGAGCATGGCCGATTCGGAGAGGCTCAGGTCCTTCGCATGTTTACCGAAGTACTTCATCGACGCCGTTTCCACGCCGTAGAGGCTCTGGCCGAAGTAGATGGTGTTCAAGTACTTTTCGAGGATCTCGTTCTTCGAATATCTTTTCTCGAGCTCGTAGGCGAGCGCCGCCTCTTGCAGCTTGTTGTTGAACGTGCGCTCTCTTCCGTTTGCGAGGATGTTCTTGACGTACTGCTGAGTGATGGTGGATGCGCCTTCGACCGTTCGCCCGGCTTCTATGTTTGCGGTAAAAGCCCGAAGGATTCCCCTGGGATCGTATCCTTGATGATGATAGAAGCGCTGGTCCTCGGCCGCAACGGTCGCCATCTGCATGTATTTTGAAATGTTGCTCAAGGGGACGACTTCCCGATCCTGCTCGTAGAAAAGCTCTGTTAAAAGCGTGCCGTCGGATGCGTAAATTTTCGTCGTTTGAGCCGGCGAGCTCTCTTTCTTGACTATATCCGGAAGGGCCCTCATCGTGTCGTAAATCAAGCCCATCGCGGTGATTCCAGCCGCCAGGAAGGCGAAAACTATCGCCAGGAAAAAGGCCAGCGCAATCTTCAGCCTTTTCCTCAGCTTGGACCTTCTTCGAGCGGTTGTCCTCGAACGGTAGGACACGCGGGCATCCCTCGCCTGAGTTCATGTGCGACGCTCAAATTATATCAGCACGCGGCCCGGGGCTGCCAGCGGGAGAGACGCACAACGGGCATCCGGTTCGGCGGTTCGATCGATCGCTGGAAGCGGAAACCGGTCGGCCTAGGAAAAAACGGGATCGAAAGATATAATAACGAATCGTTGGGTCGCGCCCCTAGTTTCGGCGGCTAGGCGCGGTCCGCCGCGCCCAAAGCGGCGGCCGCAGGAAGGGCGCACCACAGCAGGAAGGGGGCGCCGCTTCGCCTTCCGGTTCGCGGAGGGGACCGCCGCGGGGCCCGAACGACGGTCGGAGGGAAGCGCGGCTGCCATCTCCGGACTGACGCGCAGGCGGAATCGACGAGAGGTTCAAATGAAGACGGCGAAAGAGCAGCTGAAAATAATCGCGGAAGGAACGGAGGAAATAATCCCGATCGAGGAGCTTCAGGCGAAACTGGAGCGCTCCGCGAGGACGGGAAAACCGTTAAAGGTCAAATACGGGGCGGATCCGACCGCGCCGGACCTGCACCTCGGCCACTCCGTTCCTTTGAGAAAGCTCAGGCAGTTTCAGGATCTCGGTCACGAGGTCGTCCTCCTGATCGGAGATTACACCGCGCGGGTGGGGGACCCGTCCGGGAGATCCGCCACGAGACCCCAGCTGCCGCCCGAAATCATCGAAGAGAACGCGAAAACGTATACAGACCAAGCTTTTAAGATTCTCGACGAATCCAAGACCGTCATCGAGTACAACTCCCGGTGGTTCGCCGCGATGGGGTTCGACGACGTCCTCAAGCTGACCGCGCAGTTCACCCTGGCGCGCCTGCTCGAAAGGGACGACTTCGCGATGCGCTATTCGGAGGAGATACCGATCGGCCTTCACGAGCTTCTTTACCCTATTATGCAGGCGTACGACTCGGTCGCCTTGAAATCCGACATCGAGATGGGGGGAACGGATCAGAAGTTCAACATGCTGGGGGCCAGAGATCTTCAAAGGTATTTCGGCCAGGAACCCCAGGTAGTCATCACGATGCCGCTTCTCGAGGGCCTGGACGGGGTCAAGAAGATGTCGAAATCCCTCGGCAATTACGTCGGTTTGACCGAAGCTCCCGACGAGATGTTCGGGAAAGTGATGTCGCTTCCGGACGCCCTAATGCCGAAATATTTCAGGTTGGCGACGGGCTTGCCGTCAGGCGAAATCGAAGCGATCGAGCGCGGTCTGGGGGACGGTTCTTTGCACCCCGCGGAAGCCAAAAGGCGGTTGGCGCGCGAGATCGTCGCCGCTTATCACGGAGGCGACGCCGCGAGGAAGGCGGAAGAGGTCTTCAACGCGAAGTTTCGCAGGGCGGATGGGAAATCGGCCGCCGAGCGGCTGGCCGAGCTGGAGGGCTTCGAGATACCGGAAGCGCCGCTGGTTCCCGAGATATTCAAAGAAAACCGCGTTTGGATCGTTAGGCTGATGACGTTCACGAAGATGGCCGCGTCTAGCTCGGAGGCCAGGCGCCTCATCGAGCAGGGAGCGGTTCGACTGAACGACGAGCCGGTGACCTCGACCGAGGCGGAGATCACCGTGTCCAGCGGAGATATCCTACAGGTCGGAAAGAGGAAGTTCGCGCGCCTTATCCTTCCGCGGGCGAAATGATGCGCTCAAGCGATCCACCGGATCTTCCGAAAATCACGCGGGCGCCGTTTGCGGGCATTTGTCGAGATCGATCTGCGCAAACCGGGTCCGCGTTGACGTCCGCACCGTTAACTCGACGAACGGGCTAGTGGTCAATAATCCCGGTCCGCGTTGACGTCCGCACCGCATCTCACATATCATTCGTCGACGGCGGAATGTCTTGGGAGTCGCGAAAAAACTTCCGTTTCGCTGTTGACATCGCGCATTTGCGGTGGTAAATTAAGAAACTGCTCATACGAGCAAATACCTTCGTGGAGTTGTTGAGTTTGCCGACAATTCACGCTGGAGGCGACGGAATATAGGGTAGGGGTATGCTGCAGAGAAACTGCAGAGCCGTTCCCGGTGTCGCCTTGGCAGCAACAGCTCCACAGGCGACAATTTTTTGTCGGGAATTCGCGAAAAATTCGCGAAAGCATTTGACAGCACTTAGATCACGTGGTAATTTCACGTTTCGTGGTCTTTGAAAACTGAACAGCGGAATGGCGAGCCGGTAAGGTAATTCCTTTTAACCGTTCGAGGCTTGACCCATTTGGGATCCGAGCCTCGGACCCCGTTGATTCGCTTGAGGTCATCCGATGGTGAATTGGCGATTTTACGAGAGCCATTCGGCTCTTCTTGAAATGAGTCGGCCGTAAGGCCGATGGAGTTTCTACGGAGAGTTTGATCCTGGCTCAGGACGAACGCTGGCGGCGTGCCTAACACATGCAAGTCGAGCGGTCCGCACCCATGAAGCTTGAGGCTTCGGCCGATGGCGGATTGGGATTTCGCGGATAGCGGCGAACGGGTGAGTAACACGTGGGCAACCTACCCCAAACTCCGGAATAACTCCGGGAAACCGGGGCTAATGCCGGATGTGGTTGCGGGATCGCATGGTTCCGCAACTAAAGGTCCGCCGGTTTGGGATGGGCCCGCGGCCCATTAGCTAGTTGGTGGGGTAACGGCCCACCAAGGCGACGATGGGTAGCCGACCTGAGAGGGTGATCGGCCACACTGGGACTGAGACACGGCCCAGACTCCTACGGGAGGCAGCAGTGGGGAATATTGCGCAATGGGGGAAACCCTGACGCAGCAACGCCGCGTGGAGGA